>Ga0209381_1000015_pt1 | contig 610063 bp, 499 predicted proteins | sample DewCreD2012metaG_FD_184111 | JGI IMG/M metagenome (GOLD analysis project Ga0209381, IMG submission 184111) | Hot spring sediment bacterial and archeal communities from British Columbia, Canada, to study Microbial Dark Matter (Phase II) - Dewar... ... | reverse complement strand
GTTGCCGCCGGCGTCGCGCCAGCTTTCTGGATCGATCGTGTCCTGAATAAGCTGCTTCAGCTCATCCATGTATTCCTGGCGGAGTTGGGTTTCGTTTCCTCCGAATCCACCGCCACCCCCACCGCCACCGCCGAAGCCGCCACCGCCGCCCAAGCCGCCACCGCCACCCAGGCCGCCACCGCCACCCAGGCCGCCGCCGCCCCCCTGTCCGCCGATGCCGCCACCGCCCAGGAAGGCCAACTGAATGCCGAAGATTGGCTGGTAGTCAATCAGCCGGAACAGCAGATCCGTCACATCGTAGACCTGCGGGGGCGGAGGCGGGCTGAGGCTGAAGGCCTCGCGAGTCGAGATGGTCAGAACGCCTTCCGAAACTTCGAAGTCCAGTTGAGTGCCGGATTCGGCCCCGAGATCGTTCAGGACGGTCGTCAGGGCCTTCTCGTACGTGACATCGGTCAGCTCCAGCGTGACTTCCTTCTCGCGCTCGATGCCAGCCAGTTCCAACTGCGACCACTGCACGATGATGTTGATGCCGATCGCCTCGCGGAAGTACTTGACGATCTGCTCGAAGCTCTGGCTCTCGAACTTGATCTCCGGCGCGATCTTCCGCAGCTTGCTGCGGACGCGCCGCGTCGCTTCTCGCCCAGCCTCGCCGGTGTCGCCGGCGTCCGACTTTTCCTTCCGCCTCGCCGAAATCTCCGGCCAGTTGCGCGGATACAACAGGTCCTGGTGCCAGGGGATCGAGGTCTCCTCGTTTTCGCTCAGCACGTCGCGCGTCTCGCGCAATCGCGTCGAATAGGCATCGACCTGGCGCCGCTCGGTCCGCGTGTCCTCGAGCACCTCGCGCATGAAGACGGCCTGCTCGTTGGTCGGATCGATCGCCTGAACCTGCTTCAGGACCCCGATGGCCTCGTCGTAGCGGCGCTCCTTGCGCAGCTCCAGCGCCTGGTTCATCAGTTGCTCGATCTGAAGCCGACGCGTTTCGGCAATGCGACGCTGCCGCTCCGCCTCGACGCGCTGCACCTCGTCGAGCTTCTCGCCCACCTGCCGTTCGTCGTACTTTCGCTGCTCGCCGTTGACGAAGGCGGCCAGGTCCTCGGCCATTGCCCGGTACTCGTCGTATCGCTGCGGCGGGTAGGCGTAGCGCCGGTTCGACTCGATCGCCTGCCGTGCATAGTCCAGCAGCCGCCCGGCCTCCTCAAAGTTGCCCTCGACGACCGCCGCGCGGATCTTTTCTTCGCTGTCGCGATAGACCGCTACGGCCTGCTGCCAGAGCAACTCCTGCTCCTGCACCAGCGAGTCCACCAGGCTGGATGCCGTCATGCCAGACGCCTGCGCCGGCGTCGCGCTCATCCCGGGGGATGGCGTGCTCGTCCAGGACGACCCACGACCGACGTCGATCGACTCGATCGTCATGCCGCCGCTGCCCGCACCGCTGCTGCTCCACCCACCCGAGGACGGCGAGGGAGATACCGGCTGCGGCGCGCTCGGCGGCGGCGTCCAGGCAGTCTGGCTCGGGATCGGCGTGCTCGCGCCGAGCGGCTCCGGCTCAAGCATCAGCGTACCGCCGGTCTGCGCGGGGGCCGACGCGCCGGAACGGTACGTCGGCGTCGTGTAGGTCGGAGGCGAAGACACCGGCGGCGGAACGTAGCTCGGCGGCGGCGTGTACGTCGGCGGCGTCGGCGGCGCGCTTGGCTTCCGCGGAATCGGGCTGAGCGGGTCGTCGCTCGTCCCGGATCGGGGCGGCAGGACCTGAATCGCACCGCCTGGCGCCGTCGGTGGGATGCTCTCGTCCGGAGATGAGCGCCGACTCGACTCCACGGCGGGACGAGACGGCTCGGTGCTCGCCGGCGCTGGTGACTGATCCTCCGCGGATTCCTCCACCGGCTCGTCGTCGGCTGGCGCCTCGTCAGTCGTCATCCCGTCATCCGACGACCGCTCGGTCTCGCCTTCGTCATCATCCGCCGGCCGCTCCTCGGAATCGTCCTCGTCGGACGGAGGCGGATCTTCGTTCCGCATGGCGCTGGCAAACACGATCTGCTCGCCCGTCTCAATCTCTGCCAGAATCGCCCTGGATCGCTCACGCACCGGGCGAGCCGCATGCGGATTCGCGGCGGCCAGCCGGTAGTATCGCGCGGCCGCGCGCCGATCGCCCTTCTTGTGCGCTTCGCGCGCCAGTTCGAAATCGAGCTTGGCCTGCTCCTGCTGCTCGAGCGCGTCTTTCGCGCTGCGCAGGGTCTTGCGGTACACCAGCGCATCGGCGTCCGACGGAAGGTCACCTTCCGAGATGCCTTCCAGCGCCCGCAGGCACTCCGCGTAGCGCCCGGCCTCGAAATCTCGCAGCGCCGACCGCAGTCGATCTCCAGCGGTCGGCTGCTCCACGGCGTTCACGGCGCCCGCGGTTGTCACGAGAACCCAGGCAAAGGCGATCACGGCGCGGCGCATGAACACGAGGCTCCTCCTTCGTGGGGCTAACCCGTCTGGACACGGATCGGCACGTACGCAGGCTATGGCCCAATCTTCTTGATGGTCGCCGGGGAGGCTCTTGGCGACGCCTGCGAGGCCGATGGTCCGGTAGGTCTGTGCGGTTCCAGTGACCGCTCCCCTTGGTCTGGCGGCTCCCAAAACCTGCTTGGTAGGTTAACGAATCCTCTCGGTCGGTTCAAGCCCCGATGCCACCAGCACTGCCACCGGCACCCCCTGCAACAGGCCTGAAATCCGGGCGCCGGCCCCCCGGCCCGCCGCCTCAGGGCTGCTAACGGGCGGTCAGTTCCCTATATTTCGCATCAGTGCTGTCGCGCGCCACCAGCAGTCGGCCATCGGCCGTATCCACGTAAACCAGTTTCCCGCCGAGCGGGTCACGGCTGTCCGGAATGATGTCCACCACCCGCGCACCGGTGCTGAAATCGACCTTGTCACGGGCCACGTTCTGGACCTTGCCGATCGAGTCTCCCAGCGTGACCGAGAACTCGAACTTCCGGATGGCGCCGCGCAGCACCCTGAAGACTTCGACCTTGGCCGAGCGCGTCTTGTCGTTCACACTCGTAACAAAGAAGTACGTGTCGGAGCGGATCTCGACCGGTGCCGTCGGCGGCGACCAGTCGGACAGCAGCGTCAGCCGCCGAGCGTCCTCAACGTCCTTCAACGTGTTGGGTTCGCCGAGGAATGGATTCACGATTTCGTATCGCAGGCGGTAGACGTACGTCTGCCCCGGAACCGGATCGAGATCGCAGGCCATGATCGGCATCATCTTCTCGGGTCGCCGAAAGTCGACTCGCATGGTCGGCCGCTTGGCCTCGCGGCGCTTCTGCTCGAGTTCCTTCACCTTCGGCAGGGCGCGCTCGCGTAGCGCGCTCGGCACGCCTTCCTCGCCCAGTGCGGCCTCGAGCAGGATCGCGGCGAGATCCCATTCGCCCGCGCGCATGGCCTGATCAAACTGCGTCATCCACTTGTTGAACCGGCGCTCGGCGGTCGGTACCGCGCGGCGAGCCTGCGGCGCGCCGCGAGTGGGCAGTTGCAATTCCATTCCACCGCCGGTGGGCGCTGCCGCCTGGGAATCCTCGTCGTCCGGGGTGCCCTCGAGCAGCCACGGGATCGGCGGATAACTGATCGCCGTCCCGCCGACGGCCACCGGCGGCAACTGGCCGCGCACGATCCGGTCCGATTCCCGCAAGAGAAGCTTGCGGAACCGCTCCAGCTCGTCGATCTGATCGGCCGACAGCCGGCCATCCGGACGCGGACGCAGCGCCGGCATCCCGATCGGCGTGTAGGGTCGATACGGATCGACGTCCTCCCACGGCGCATTGGGGTCGGCGGCCGGACGGCGCTGCAGATGAACCGCCAGGATGACAAGCGGCGCGTCGAACTTCCCAAGCGGATAGCCGGCGGATCGAAACACCCGACCCTGCTCGAGGAGATCCAACTGCGCGGCCACGGCGGCCCACGCACGCGTCACGTTGCGCGTCTCCGGCGGAGCGCCGGTCGCCAATTGTTCGAGCGGCCGGGGGTCGGGCAGGCTGAACGTCGTGCGCCCCGCGCGAGCCACGGGCTGCTCCGGCGGAAGCAGGCGCGCCAGCGCGTGCTTCTCACCTTCGGTCGTGCTGGACGTGTCAATGAGCGGCGGTTGCCATTGCACGAGCGGCGGCAGACGCGGCGAGATTTCTGACATCCGGATCAGCCCGCCCTTCTCGCCGAAGGCCAGATCAAGACTCTCGCCGATGGGAGCGACCTTGACCGGATCCGCCTTCTTCGAGCGAAGCCGCTGGAGCGTCTCATCCGCCGCCTGGGCGACCTTGTCGCACACGTCGCCGGCCGACAGACCCTCTGGCGTCTTGAACGGGGTGCCGACGACGAAGTAGGCGACCGCGCCGACCAGTGCCAGCGCTGTCAGTCCGAGAAGCCCCTTCTCGAAGTGCTGCTCGAAGACGTTCGTGCGAGCCTTGGGCATCGGTCGATCTCCTCGAACGCTACATTCGCCCGCCGCCGCTGATGCCGACATCGCGCGCATCGGGCGAGGCCAGCACGGCTTTCAGCGGCTCTGGAATGAACCTGTCGAACACGTCGCGGAGGAAGTAGCCCTCCAGATCAACCGTCAACTCCACCACGGGATTCGGACCGAACACGTAAGGTTTCTGGAGCGGATCGGGCGCAACCGCCTGAAACGTGACGTTGATCGGCGTGTAAAAGTTCACGCGGGCCAGCTCGTTCAGCAGTTCCGGAATGGCCCGCACGTCGCACACAAGCTCGATCTGAATCGGCACCACGAACATGCTGCTGTTATTGTTGCGGTTGGTGAACGACGGCGCGAAGTTCGCCGCCTGCACGTTGAGGCCGCCGCCGCGACCCAGGCGCGACGCGATGGAGATGCGCTTCAACTGCTTGACCGGCAGATGGGCCACCCAGACGTCAGCCGCGCGACCCGCGGCCGTGAGCGCTTCGGCCGCCCGCCCGTTCAGACGCGAGAGCGCCGTCACGACGTCCTGCTGAATCCAGAGTGACATCTGGGCCTGCCAGATCTCGTCGGCCGTCGGCGGATCCTCCTTGTCCTTCATCGGGTGCATCGCCAGTGCGAGCGGGTCGACATACATCCAGATCCGCTTGGCGCGGTCCAGAGCTGCCAAGGCCTCGGGATCCTGCCGAATGGCGTCCGAGCGGTTCTGCGGGCGTTCAGTACCCGCGCGACTGGCCGCACCCGTGTCGGCGGCCAGCGCCTCCGCCAGCGACCACGGATCATCGCTGCTCTTGGGTTTGGTTCGCTGGCCCTGCTGAAATCGGAACACCGCGACGTCCTCAGCCGTCGGCGGGCCGCCGCCGTTCAGCCGCTTGACCATGCGGGCGTGTTCGGCCTTGTATTCGTCGCGAAAGCGATAGGCGACGCCGGCGCTTGGCGGTGCCGGCAGAGCTTCCGGCACGATCGGCCGACGCTCTTTCCGCTCGACCCGGCCGTCGGCGGTGATCTCCTCCTCGAATGCGTTGTAGAGTTGCAGGTCACGTCCGGCCTTGATCGCTCGCTCAAATTCCTCCTTGCTCTTGGCGATCTCCGCCTTGCGACTCGCAATCATCTCCGGATTGACGCCGCCCGATTGATAACCGCGCAGCTTGCGGATCATCTCGTCGGGCACCGTCATCTTCTTCCGGACCGTATCCCCGTAGAGAAAGCCCCACACGCCCATGCCGATCGAGCCGAGCGCCACCGCGCCCAGCGCGATGAACTGCCACTGCTTCTTAAGGAAGTCCATCCAGCATCCTCCGCGACCGCCGGCTCAACCGCCGGTCACTCTCAGCGCTCGTCGCGATCGGCCGGCGCCGGTTCCGCCGGCGCGGGCGTCTCCGGCCCCTTCTTGTCGTCCGTCTTGCCGACCATGTCGGGCGGCACCGGCCCGCGGATGATCACCATCGCGATCCGGAAGGTTGAATCGCCTGTGATCGGCTCGTCGGTGACCGGATCGCGCGTCGGGTCCGGCTGCCAGCCCATCGGCGCGCCGCGACCGGTCAGCGGACTTCCGCCGCGAGGCGTCGTTGGCGCGACCGGTCGACCGGCCGAGCCGCGTCCGTCACGATCAACGCCCGGTGCGACGCTGGGCGGCGTCACCGAAGGCGGCAGGCCACGGGCCGCGCCGATCGGCCTGGCGCCGACCCGTGCCAGGTTGTCCGACTGCACCTGCTTCACCCAGAACTTCATGTCCTTCTTGCGACCCTCAGCCTTGAGCTTGGTGACGATCTCGTCGATCAGGGCAGGTGCCTCGGACGACGTGGTTCGCCCCTCGATGATGACCGTCCAGCCCGCCGCCGAAGCCTCGGCGGGCGGCATGCCGTCTTCACCGGCCATTGCGCCCCGCGTCGGCGCGGCGGCGGCGGAAAACGCCTTCGACGCGTCGCGCGGATCGAATCGGCAGCGGAACCGCTCGATCCAGACGTCGCGCCGATCGCCACGAGGGGTCTGCCTCGCCTTGGCGGCGTATTCCTCAGACGACGACGCCTCGAGCACAGCGGGCGAATTCACCTCCGCGAACACGCGTTGCACCAAATCCACGATCTGGGGGATGATCGGGTTGGCGGTGGGCAGGTCGGTGACCGCCTTGAGGCGCGCCTGCTGGTCGCTGAGGTTCGGCAGCGCCGCGAATTCATTCTTGAGCTTCTCGAGCGACGACGCGATGCGGACGCCGTACTCCAGCGGAGGCAGGTCGCGGCCCGGGGGCTGCGCGAAGGTGCGCTCGGCGGTCGCCAGGTCGGTCGGCGGCACGCTAGCGCTCGTCACCGAGCCGAACTTCGATGCCAGTGCGTTCTGCGCCAGCATCGTGCCGAGCCAGATGGCGCCGGCCGCCCCCGCCAGACATGCGGCGCTGGCGCCGAAGAAGACCTGCTTCTTCTTCCAGAGCTGCTGGCGCACGATCTCGGTGGGCAGCAGGTTGGCGGTGATGCCGGTCTTCACGCCCAGCGCCTGCAGGGCCGCCCCGACGGCGACCGAGAGCGACGCCGAGTTCTCGGTATAAGACGGCGCGCCGGCCAGCGCACCGGCGCCGATCTTCGTGAAAGAGCTGAATCGCTCGACCGGCAATTGCAGATTCGTCGTCAGGAACTTCTGCATACCGGGGAGCAGAAAGGTCCGCCCCATCCCGATGCAGCGCTTCACCTCCGATTGGCGGCGGGTCGACGTGTAGAATCCGATCGACTGCTGAATCTGTGCCACCAGGTCGGCGAACACCGGCCGCATCGCCTGCAGGATCTGTCGGGCGTACTTGCTGGAGGCAGCCTGCCGCTTGAGCTCCTCGGCCTTCTTGAAGTTGAGCTTGAACGCCTTCACCAGCGCGTCGGTGAAGCTGTTGCCGCCGAGCGGGATCACACGCGACCAGAGGCTGTTGCCCTCGATGATCAGCAGGTCCGTGGCGACGGTCCCGATGTCGAGCACCAGCGTAGTCTCGTCGCCGAACTGCCCGTCGTATCGCAGGGCGTTGTACGTGGCGAACGGTGCGGACTGAACGACCGTCGGACTGATGCCCACGCTCGAGTACTGCACGAGCTGGCCGCGGACCAATTCCTTCCGCATGGCGAAGATGCCGACCTCCACGTCGAGGGAACCCTCGTGGGTGAAGATCTCGTAGTCCCAGACGACCTCGTCCATGTCGAACGGGATCTGCTGCTGGGCCTCGTAATTCACCATGTCCGGGATCTTCTTGGCCTCGACCGGCGGCAGCTTGGCGAAGCGCGTCAGCGTCATCTGGCCCGGGACGGTCACCGCCACCGCGTGCTTGCGGACATCATGCTTGGCCTGGAGTGCTTCCACTGCGGCTCGAACGAGCGCAGGCTTGTCCGCGTCGGGTGCTGAGAGCATCTGCGGATGCTCGTGAACGAAGACCTCGGCGATTTCGACCTGCTCGCCGACCGACTGGAGGCGGACGGCCTTGAGCGCGTACTGACCGAGGTCAATGCCCCATACCGGTAGCTTGGCCGCCATCACTCAGGCCTCCTGCGGGGACGACGCCGGTCCGACGCGGTCCGCAGCCGCGTGGCGCGCATCATGGGGATCGATGGGCGGCCGATCGCGACGCCCACCCCTGCGCGTACCCCCCATCCTCCAGGATTCTACCATGACATCACGGCCGGCGATGCGAGCACCCCGGCGGAAATCTGAATGACTCGATCATCTCAGCCCGACGGCTTACCGCGCGATTATAGGGACCGCTGGTGGCGACAGCCACGCACCCCGACGGGCGCTCGAACCATCGCCTGAGGGTCACGTTGGCACATGTTGTCAGGTCGAAGCGCTGCGACCGTGCTCAGGGAGGTGGAAGCTGCGGGACGGCGGGGCGAACGAACGTGTAGTCCACCCGAAACCCGCCCGGCGATCCGGCATCCTGGACGAAGGCGAACGTCAGAACGCCGCCGCACAGGTAATCGACCCCGTCGAGGAGCACGAGCTGCTGCGCCGTTCCCTCGGTCGGCGCGGCTGCCAGTGGATCGCCAGCGGGCGCGGACGAAAAATAGATGTCCTGATGCAGCACGGCCGCGTCATTGATGGGGCTGGTGCCCGCGCGCTGCAGCGTCACGAGGCGAATCAATTCAGCACCACCGAGCGAGAGGACGCGCCGGCACTGCTGGGTCTGGGTCGGCGCGGTCGTGTTGCCCTCGATTCGAATCTGCGTGAAGACCGGAATCGTGGTCTGGTCCAGCGGGTCATATCCGCCGAACGTCAGATTCGCCCGAAACGGGGTGTTGTTGATCAGCCCGATCGTGATGTTGCCTCGGCGGGTCGCCGTCAGGTTCAGGAAGGCCGTCGGCGAGCAACTCGAGATCAGGCCGAGCAGGACCGCCCAGGCGCACGGCCCGCGAACGGATCGGATTAGCGCAGCCAGTCCCCGGATTCTCACGTCTTCTTGATCGGCTCGATCGCGGACAAGCCCGCAAGGTTATCCAACGCTAGGCGCCGGCTCGGCTTGGATCAAGCAAAAGCTGCCGGGCGGAGTACAAATCTGCCGGCACGGGCATGATCCGATTTGACCCCGGGCCGTGAGCGGACGAAGAATCTAGGGAACTAGACGCCTCGCCGGACAGGGACGCCGTCCCGTCATCAGGGTCCAACCCGACGCGGAACCAACCGCATGAGCCACCACTGCCGAAACAGCCGTTGCGGTCGCTCGCCCTGGCCGGCGATGCTGGGGCTGGCCCTGATCATCGCCAGCGGCTGCAACAACATCGACCTTCTCGCCTACCTGCTCGGACAGTCGAGCGAGCCGCTGTTCCCCGATCTGGCGATCAGCGTCGTTCAGCCCGACACGAACCGCAACGTTTCGCCCGGTGCGTCCGCCCTCATCCAGTGGGCCGACATCGCATCCGTCCCCGGCACCTTCGTGACGGTCCGGGTCGATCGACTGAACTCCGCAACTCGAGAGAAGATTTCGGAAATCGTGCTGGTCCCGGCGCGCGATGCGCTGGCGGACGGAAGCGCCGATCGATTCGAATGGGACGTCACCGGCGTCATCGTCGGCACCTACAAGACCGTACTGACCATCGCCGCGCCGGACGGCCGGATGCAGACCACCAGCGCTCCGGGCGACTTCAACGTCACCAGCACGATCCCGGCGCCGACGCTCAGCTTCACCAACCCGGCTGCGGCCGACGTCAGCGTGCCCAATCCCGGCAACGTCAACATCACCTGGACCGACAACGGCGTGGCTAACGGCCAGACGCGGATCACGCTGACGCTGGACCCCACGCCGGACGACCCGGCCAACGGCGACGAACGCACCATCGCCCGCAACATTTCGAGCGCGGACAACGGCAACAGCGGGTCGTTCAATTTCGACCGGAATGACGCGGACGGCGTCGCCGTGCCGCCCGGCACGTACACCCTGCGCGCGACGCTGGTCGACGACCTGCACGATGACGACGGCTCTCCCATCGTCGTGAATGCGATCGGACGAATCGTCGTCGAGCCCTGACGTTCGTCGTCCTCAGCGAACCAGGATCTCCTTCGCCAATCGATCCGCCTCGCGCAACCGCGCGGCGGCCTTCGCGTAATTCACCGGCTTTGAACGTCGATAAGCCTCGAGGAGCACACCGAACCGATCGCGGGTCGAACCGGCCATCAAGGCGTCCCGTGACTCCTTTCGCACCGGGATATTCGCCGAGTCGCTTCGCGCCAGTTGCAGCTCGACCTCGGCCGACGCCAGGTACTCCGCAAGCCGCGATGCGGCGGCAAGGTTCTCGGAACCGGATACCAGCGCCACCGAGTTGGGAATCCACAACGTGCCCGGCCACGCCGCACCGCCCGGCGCGTCGAGATCGGGCAAGTGCATGTCAACAACTTCGCCGCGCGCCCGCGCCACGATGACGTCATCGCTGTCCGACATGGCAAGCTCGACCAGTCCGGCAGACAGCAAACGGACCGCGTGCGCGTTTCCATCAGCGAGTCGAGCGCCGTTGTCTCGCAACCCCTGCAGCCAGGCACGAAACGCGTTCTCGCCCCACAAGTCGGCCAGCACGGCCATCTGCCCGCGCGTGGTTCCAAAGCGAGGATCAGCCAGGGCAATCCGCCCCCTGAACCGCGGCTCGGAAAGTTCGGCCCAGCGACGCGGGAGCTGATCGGCCGACGTCCGTCGCGGATCGTATGCGATCACCCGTGCACGCAGCGCGAACGACAGCCATCGACGTTCGGGGTCGCGAAATGCGTCGGGAAGGCCGGCCGCGGAGGCGTCCGACGGCGCCAGCGCGCCGGCTTCGGCCAATTGCAGCGTGCCGAAAACCTCGCCGGACCACCACAGATCGGCGCGCGGCCGCGCTCGTTCGGCCAGCAATCGAGACACCAGGCCGGTCGTCTTGCCGGCCTCGGTATCGAAGACGGGCCGCACCATGATGCCGGTCCGCCGTGTGAACTCCGCCAGGATCGGCCGGGCGAAGACCTCGTCGGCAGAGCAGTAGACCGTCAGCGCCTGATTCTCCGCGAGCACAAGATTCGGGCACAGCAGGCCGACGAGGGCGGCCAGGCGAACGGTCATGGCTTGCTCGGCGCCGTCGTGGTCTGCTCGGCCATTTTCTCAGCGCGCTCACCCAGGCGATTGAAGTAGTTCTTCACGGCACGCTGATAGGCCCTCGGCACCTGCTCGCGTTCAATCGCGTCGCTGGCATCGCGGACGGCAGCGCGAACGGCCTCGAGGTACGGCGCCTTCGCCTCGCCCTTGAGCTGTTCACCCTTCTCAAAGTACTGCCCGATGACCACGCCTTCGCGCTGCCGGACCTTGGCGCGCTTCCGCTCGAAGTCGACATCCCCATCGGTGTCTCGTGCCCGCTGCCCCGCGCCGCGGCCGCGTCCACCCGCCCCAGATCCGCTGCTCTCACAGGTGCCACAGGGCGAACCATCCTTGCGCATCCCGCTGCCGCCGCAATCCTTGCAAGCGCCTCGCGACGAGTCCTGCGTTTCGTCGCCGAGGTCTCGCTTCATGTCGTCCAGTTCGGAAAGCTTCGACTCCATCTCGCCCAGCTGCTGATCCAGCATCTCCATTTCCGAAAGGGTCTCGGCGGCTTCGTCCAGTTCCCGGGCAGCGGACTGCGGATCGCCCTGTTGCGACTTGCCCGACGCAGCCTTCATGCACTTGCTCAGCTTCTCGCAGGCCTCACCGGCCGCCCGGCTCTTGCTGCTCTGGCGGACCTGCTCCTTGAGCTTGTCGATCTGCGGCTGTGACATGCCCTGATCCTTCAGCTTCTTTTCAAGCTCCTGCATCATCTGCTGAAGCTGCTGCGGGTCTTTCTTCGCGAGGGCATCGAGCACGCGTTTCATCTGCTCCTCTGACAGCCCGGCGTTCTTCATCGCCTGCTCGAGATTCTGATCGCGGGACGCCTCGTTCAGGCGTTTGGCGAGGTCGTCGAGCTGCTGCTCGATCTTGCGGGCCTGCTCGGCGTTCTTCGGATCGCGCTTGGCCTTCGCCAATTCGTCCTTCAGACGCCGGACCTCTTCCTCCGCGCCCTTGAAATCGCCGTCGCTGAGCGCCTGCAGCAGCTTGCTGGCCGGCGTCCGCCGATCGGACGTGCGGTTCATCTCGCGCAATCTGTTTTTCAGATCCTGCATCTGCCGGAACCGGTCGGATGCCGCCTGTTTCCGCAGGTCCTCCCCGACGCGATCGAGCTTCTTGATCGCCTCGCGACGCAGATCGCTCGGGTCGACCGGCTTGTCGCTCGGCTGAGCCAGTTGCTCCAGCTCTCTGAGGCTCTCGAGGTTCTTCAGTTCCGGGTTGGACTCGACCAGGCTCTTGACCGCGTCAACCGGCCGCGCCAATCGGCTGCGAACCTCGGACGCCACTAGCCGCTCGCGCTGCCGGCGTTCCCGCGCCTCGGCCTTGCGCAACAAGTCGAACTGCGGGAACAGCCACAGGAAGCCCAGCGCAACGATGACCGACGCCGCGCCCCACGCCAGAGACCGCGAAGGGCGAATCGGAACAAACTGGCGGACGCTCAGGCGGCTGACCACTCGCTCGGCGTCGGCCACGACAGCGACCGCAAACGGCTCATGTCGCCCGGCGCAGGCAAGCCCGGACGACACGCGTTCCTTCAGCCCCGCGACTTGATCGAGAACCATCGCGGCATCCAGCGCCGTCTCACGGCGCATCAGGGTCGACACACTGGCGATCGCCAGCCCTGCCGCCGCGCAGACTCCTGCGATCAGACCCAGTGGCCAATCAAGGCCGAAGACGCGCACCACAACGAGCGCGAGCATCCATGCGCCGGCAGCGGCGGACATTGTCCAGCCGAGCCGCGCCAGAAAGCGATTGACCCAAAGGCGCCGCCGGGCCAACTGCACCTGCCGGGCGATCGCGTGCATCGTGGTTGCTCCGAGGTCGCCGAGGGCGCGTGCACGCCCCGGCACGAGAATCGTAATCATGCACCCCACGGGCGACAACGATTCGTGCGTCGATTTCCCCGGCTCGATCGAAAGCGGTGTTTACAATCGCGCCGGACGCCTTCTATACTCCGCCACGCCTATTTGGGACGAGGAAGTCGCCCATCAGTTCCAGCAGCCGACTGCATCAGATGCCAGCGCCCGTCCGACACGATCGAGCCCGAACATCCGCGAGGCTGGCCGGCGTGCTCTCACTCGCAGGACTCGCGCTTTGGGCCGCGCTGGGAATGATGCAGGATAAGCCGACCGCCTCGCCGCAGGGACCGCCGCCGCCCGGAGCGACCATTTCTCGCCTGGCCTTCGAGGGCCTTCAGAACGTGGCCGAGGGCTACGTCCGATCCCTGCTGAAGTCCGAGCCAGGGAAGCCCTTCGATGCCGATCAGGTCGAGGAGGACGTCACCCGACTTCTGCGCAGTGGAAAGTTTGACCAGGTCCGCGCCGACCCGGTCATCATCGACGGCGAGCTGGTGCTGACCTTCCGCATGGTGGAGCGCCCGGTCGTCGCGGCGGTCGACATCGTCGGTAACCGCAAGTTCAAGACGAAGGACCTGGAGGCGGAAATCGATCTGGCACCGGGCGGCCCCATCAGCGAGTTCGCCATCAAGCAGGCCATCGCGAACATCGAGCGGAAGTACAAGGAAGCGGGCTTCTACTACGCCAAGGTCGACATCAATCGGCCGCGGCTCGAGCAGGAGCGCGTGGTCGAGTTCGACATCCGCGAGGGTCCGCGCGTCCGCGTTCGCAAGATCCGCTTTGATGGAAACGCCGCGTTCCCAGCGCGCAAGCTCTCCGATCTGCTTGAGACGAAAACGTACATCTGGGTCTTTCGAACCGGCGACTTCGATCCGGATCGCGCCGAGCGCGACGCGGCGACACTGGCCAACTTCTACAAGGACAACGGCTACCTCGACGCCCGAGTCGGCTACAAGCTCGATTTTGTCAGCCAGACCGACCTGACGGTGATCTTCACCATCGACGAGGGCGTGCGGTACGCCATTCGAGACATCATCTTCAAGGGCAACACCGTCTATTCCACCGACGATCTTCAGGCCCTCATGAAGCTGAAGCCGGGCGACTTCTACATGGCCGAGACGCTCCAACAGGATCTGCGCGCCATCACCGAGCGCTACGGCTCCAACGGCTACATCTACGCCGACATCCGATCGGACTGGGTGTATGCGGCGACGGAGGCCCAGATTGATCTGACGGTGTCGATCGTCGAGCGCGAGCAGTATCGATTCGGTCGCATTGTCATCCGCGGAAACTCGAACACGAAGGACAAGGTGATTCGGCGAGAGCTGCGCTTCTTCCCCGAGGAGCTGTACGACACGGTCGCCGTGCGCCGCGCCGAGAACCGCCTGGTTGAGACCCGCCTGTTCAACACGGCGACGATTCAGCCGGTCGGCGATCAGCCCGCCTCGCGCGACGCCCTCGTGCGCGTGGAGGAGGCGGATTCCACCCTGATCCTGTTCGGCGTGGGCGTCAACAGCAACAGCGGACTGGTCGGCTCGGTCACGCTTGAGAATCGCAACTTCGACCTGTTCGATGTGCCGCGCAACGCCACCGAGCTGTTCAAGGGCCGCGCGTTCCGCGGCGCCGGACAGATTTTCCGGCTTCAGATCGAGCCCGGCACCGAGCTCACTCGCGGCCGAATCGATTTCCGCGAGCCTTACCTGCTCGACCAGGACGTCGGCCTTGGCACCAGCCTCTATCTTTTCCAGAGAAATCGTATCGAGTGGGACGAGCGCCGCCTCGGCTTCAACTTCAGCTTCGACCGCCGCTTTCGAGAGGGACTGCTGAAGAATTTCGCCGCCGAGGTCGCGTTCCGCTTCGAGAGCATCAACATCAGCGACGTCGACTGGCTTGATCCGGAGCAGATTCGCGACGTTCGCGGCGACAACTGGCTGACGTCGATCCGCGGCACCATCGTGCGCGACACCACCGACAGCCGCTTCATGCCCAGCCTCGGCAACCGCACCAGCGTATCCTACGAGCAGGCCGGCGTCTTCGGCGGCGACAGCAACTTCGGGAAGCTGGTGGCCGACACGGCCCAGCATTTCACCCTGCTGACGGACTCGTCGGACCGCAAGCACGTGGTCTCGATCGGCGCGACGGCGGGGCAGATCTTCGGCGACGCCCCGGTCTTCGAGCGATTCTTCGGCGGCGGCATCGGATCGATTCGGGGCTTCGACTTCCGCGGCGTCTCACCCCGCGCGGGAACCATTGTCCGCAACAAGCGCGTAGGCGGCGACTTCCAGTTGCTCACCAACGCCGAGTACTCATTCCCGCTGATCGAGAAGACGGTTCGCGGCGTGGCTTTCCTCGACATGGGCACCATCGAGGAGAACACGGAAATCACCGGCTGGCGCGCCGCCGTCGGCCTCGGACTGCGGCTCTATCTGAAGCCCTTCGGCTCGATTCCGCTGGCGTTCGACTTCGCCGTGCCGCTGGCGAAGGAAGACGGCGACGACACCCAGGTCTTCAGCTTCTCGTTCGGGACCACATTCTGAGCGCGGATTCGCCGTCCGGACGATGCGCCGAGGGCCGGGTCGCCGATCGCCGACACACCGGGCAAGCCGGGGACTTATTCACAGAACTGTCACCGGTCATTCACATGGCTCGCGCACCGGTGGTGCAATGAGACTTTCTTGCTCTTGAATAAGCGGGGGCGAGCAGGTTATAAAAAAGCCATCGCGACGGCCTTTCAGCTTCCGAGGTCGAAGCGGGCCGCATCGGGTCGCACACGTACGCTCAGCGGGAAAGGAACACCACTCATGTCACACCGGTCGTTCGCACTCGGGTTCCGCGTCAAGGCCATTGTCTCGATCCTCCTGCTTGTCGTCACGCCGATCGTTCAGACCGGCTGCGGCATCGGCCTTCAACCGACCGAGGCGTCCGCGGCGCAGGGCGAACACCTGCTGCAACTCACGCCAGACAACGCGATCAGCATTACCTTGCAGAACACGAACTTCGCCGGCGCCACGGCGCTGGCGGTCAATCCGCAGACCCATACGTTCCGGTTCGCCCACCCCGATTCGTCCCTGATTCTCAATGGGCAGTTGGCGCTGGATGGCGAGAAGCTTTACATCTCCGAACTGGTCATCGGCAACTCGCACCGGCAGGCCCGCATGATGTTCGACACCGCCCGGCACATCACGGCCATGACGACTTCGGACGGCTACTACTGGGTGCGGCCAGCCGACTGGACATCGAACGTCGATCCCAACAGCGCCGACGACCTGGAGGGCTTCCTGACGGCCAATCGCGAGCTGGTCGAAATCGCGGGCGCCGTCACGGGCGCTGCCGCGGGCGGCGGCAATGGCAACGGCGCGGGCGCCGCCGTCGACCTCGTCGGCACAAAGATACTCTCTCAGGCGCAGGCCGCGGCGCTGGCCATCATCATCCCATTGATCGTGGCGCTCTACGTCGGCATCGGGAGTGTATTCTTCCTGCCGATCGGGCTGCCGCTCGTTCTGGCAGCCGGAGCCATCGGCGGGATCCTGCTGCTCGCGATCGCCATTCCCGTCGTCATCGTCGCGTCCCTCGCCGCGGCAGGGCTGCTCGTCGCCGGCATCGTGGCGGCGCTGCTGCTGCCGCCGCTGTTGATCGGCGCGGCGATCATCGCTCCGGTCGTGATCGGACCGATCGCGCTGTTCACCCCGGTCGTCTTTGGCCCGGTGGCCGGTCTGACGGCGTTCATCACGTCACTGGCCGCACTCGTTGCGTCCTAGCGCGGTCGGCGCTCGTGGGCGAACCTGCGAGAGTTTTCCTGTCGGGATGATGCCGAGTGCGCAAGCCCGCACTCGGCATCATCCCGGCCGCTCGCAGTCGGTGCTTATCGACCGGATGTGTACGCAGTCCGCTCAGGCGAGCGGACCGACGCCCGCTTGGACACACCGCGTGATCTCGCCGGACCGCACGAGCGCCAGCGCCGTCTGGATGTCGTCGCCGAATGCCCGATCCTGATCGGCATGCGGGATCGCGGCCCGCACGACTTCGTGCGCGACACGCGGACCGGTGCCGGCGCGCAGCGGCTGCCGGAAGTCGAGCGCCTGCGACGCCGTCAACAGCTCGATCGCGAGCACGGTCTCCGCGTTGTCGAGCACCTGCCAGCACTTGATGGCCGCCTCGGCCCCCATGCTGACGTGGTCCTCCTGCCCGAGCGACGTCGGAATCGAGTCCGTGCTGGCCGGATGACTGAGCACCTTGCACTCATTGACCAGCGCGGCCGCCGTGTACTGCGGCAGCATGAAGCCGCTGTTGAGGCCGGTGTCTTTCATCAACAGGGGCGGTAGGCCATCCGGGCCGGCCAGCAACAGGTAGACGCGGCGTTCCGAAATGCTCGCCCACTCGGTCAGCGCCATCGACACATAATCCGTTGCCAGGGCCAGCGGCTCGCCATGGAAGTTGCCGCCCGAGATCGCCTCGCCATCGATCAGGATCGGATTGTCCGTGACCGAGTTCAATTCGACCTGAACGGTTGCGCTGAAGTGCCGCAGCGCGTCACGGCAAGCGCCGTGAACCTGCGGCACGCATCGCAAAGAGTACGGATCCTGCACCTTGCCGCAGTCCGCGTGGCTCGGCAGGATTTCGCTGTTCTGCATCAACCGGCGCACGTTCGCGGCCGTCTCGACCGCCCCGCGATGCGGCCGCAGCGCAATCAGCCGCTCATCGAACGGTCGCAGACTTCCCCGGTACGCCTCGAGAGAAATGGTTGCCACGATATCCGCGAGGCGAGCGAGCTCGGCGGCCCGGACCGCGATTGCCGCACCGTACGCCAGCATGAACTGGGTGCCGTTGATCAGCGCCAGCCCGTCCTTGGCGCCCAGTTGCACCGGCGACAGGCCCCGATCTCGCAGCGCCTCCGCCGCCGGTCGCGCCCGGCCGCTGTCCAGAAGCTGCCCGCGTCCGATCATCGGCATGACCATGTGCGCGAGTGGCGCGAGGTCGCCGCTGGCGCCGAGCGAGCCGCGCGCCGGCACGATGGGCAGGAGATCGGCGCTGAGCATCGCGGCCAACAATTCGACCACCGCCGGCTGAACGCCGCTGTGACCAGCCGCCAGCGCCTGAAGCTTCAGCAGCATCATCCAGCGTACCAGTTCCGGCGGCATCGGCGGCCCGACGCCGACCGCGTGTGAGACAATCAAATTCTCCTGAAGACGGGCGAGATCCGCGGCGGCGATCCGCTGGCGACAAAGCGTCCCCACGCCGGTGTTGACCCCGTACACCGCGGCCGGGCCGGCCGCCATCCGCTCGAGCATGCCCCGGCTGGCACGCAGCCGCTGGAGCGCCGACGCACCGAGGGTCACGCGGATGGGCCGTCCCCAAGCCTGAGCGAGGCCCTCGATTGTCAGCGGGATATCTGAGACGGTGACGGATGAGGGTGACGCGGCCGTTCCGTGGGGGTTCATCGGCCGCGATTATAAGCCCTCGGCAAGCGGGTTCGAGCCAGGCGTTGAAAGTGCTTGACAGGATTCGTGTCGCCCGATACGAACACCCCACGAAAGGCGGCCGTTGGTCCAGCGCCATCGGCGCCGAGAGACGCGGCGAGTTGCCAAGGAGCGAAGAATCATGCTCAGTCAGGTCCTGATGCTGGCCCAGGACAGCTCGATCTTCAACATGAGGAACGGCATTCTCCTCGCGGTCCTGATCGTGATCCTCGTCGGGTACAAAATGTACAAGAACAAGCAAGTCTGAGCCGTCCGGCGGCGGCGGGAGGCGTCATGAGTCATCCGCCGCGGCCGCCGACCGACCTGTCGCGGTCGCGTGGTGCTCGAAACGCTCGAGCGGACACCCTTCGCACTGGGGCCGCGGGCGGCAGTGGCGCTTTCCGACTTCCACCAGCAGAGCGTGATATTCGTTGAATAAAGCGGCGCTGACCGGCAGCGCCGATTCCAGGAATTCCTTGATCTGGTCATAGCCGGCGTCGTCGTCGATCAGCCGGTGCCGCCACAGCACGCGGGCCGTGTACGCGTCGACGACAAACACCGGCCGCCCAAGCGCATACAACAGGATCGCGTCGGCCGTCTCACGGCCAACACCGTTGACGGTCAGCAGTGCGGCTCGCGCCTCCTCGATCGGCATCTCGGCCAACGCTTCGAGCCGGCCATCGAATCGATCGAACAGCCATACGACGAAGTTCTTGAGCCGCCGGGCCTTGACGTTGTACGACCCGGCGGGCCGGATGACCTCCGCCAGACGGTCTGACTCGATCTCGTGCAGTCGACGCCAATCAAGCAAGTCGGCCTGCCGCAGCCGCGCGATGGCGCGTTCGACATTCTTCCAGTTTGTGTTCTGCGTCAGCAGCGCGCCGACGACGATCTCGGTCGGCGTCTGGCCCGGCCACCAATGCTGCGGCCCGTAGGCCGCCAGCAGCGCCTCGAAAAACTCCAGCAGTTGTTCTGACGAGGAACCGGACACGGCGGAGCATGTTCTCGATTGCCGGGGGACTGCAACGAGGGTAATTGTAACGGCATGCCGCGTTTCCCGCGTCGCCCGCGGATTCGACCCGACGCGATTCGCAAACCGGAGCCTCGCCGCCCGCGCCCAGCGGTCGGTCCGGTCGGATACTATGAGGGCACGCAGCGCCCCCTGCCCTGCCTTGCCTTCCTGCTCCCGATTGTGGTCGCGTATGAGCTCGGGCTGATGCTCCGTCACGGGGGCAATCTGCCCCACAGCCCGGACCTTGCCGCCCAGTTGCTGCTGCACTGGTTCTTCAGCCTGTTCGGGGCGACAGGCTACTTTCTTCCCGGTTTCGCGCTGGTCGCCGTCCTGCTTGGCTGGCACCTGGCAAGCCGCCAACCCTGGAAGGTCGAGCCGGTCATGCTCGCCGGCATGGCCGCTGAGAGCGTGCTGCTTGCGCTGCCTCTGCTGACGCTCAATCGACTTGTTGACTCGTCCTCGCTGGCAGCCGGCCTGCCTCGCTCGCACGGCGTCTGGGACGAACTGCTCCTCAGTATCGGCGCCGGCATCTACGAGGAGCTCGTCTTTCGGCTGATGCTGATCACGCTGCTCATGCTGCTGCTCAAGGATGTCGGCGGCATGCGGCAGACACCGGCGGTGGCGTTCACGCTCGTCATCTCGTCGCTTGCCTTCGCCGCTCACCACTACCAGCCGATCGGCAACGAGACGTTTGCCGCCAGGGACTTCGCCTTCCGAACGCTCGCCGGCGGCTACCTGGCGGGTGTCTACGTCACGCGCGGCTTCGGCATCGCGGTCGGCGCCCACGCCCTCTACGACATCATCGTCGTGGCGCTCATGTGAACAGCCCCCGCCGATCGCTCAACGTCCCAAGTCGGCCAGCCATGCCGCCGGAACGTCCAACTGCATCAGCCAGACCCGCTCTTCGCCCGGACGCCGCCCCCAGTTCGTTGCCCACACGACCCGCCGACCGTCGCGAGTCAGCGCGGCGTGCGTCTCCTCCCAGTAGGCGGCCGCCGCGCCGTGGACATGCGCCAGATAGATGACACGCGGACGCCGCAGGTCCAGTCTGGCCAGCACGATCGATCGGTCGAGCCAGTTGCGCGCCGGACGGCCGGGCTCGACATACGTCGACACGACGCACCAGCCGTCGGCGTTGCACGAGATGTGCACGCCGCTGTCCAGCGGCGCCGGCGACGCTTCGTCGTAGTTCAGCCGGATGAGCCGCACGCGTCCGGTACCCTCGTAACCGCCGCCGGACTCGAGGATGGGCCGCGTGTCCCACGACAGCGGGATCACGTCGATGTAATCCGTGCGGGTGTTCTGCATGACGACGATTTCACGCCCGTCGGCGGAGAGGCCGACGTCCGCGTGCGCCGTGCCGTAGTCGAGCCGATGAAACCGCGTCAGTCCGCGGTCTGAAAGGGTCAGCCCGGCCAGCGGCGGAGCGTTATCCCAGTCGCCGCCAATCAGAACGTACGTCCCCCGCGGCGACATGCCGACCCAGTCGATCCTCGACTCAGCCGCCGACAGGACCCGTACGCCCTCGACACGGTTGGTTTCCCGATTCCATGAAAACAACCACCGCGCACGGCCATCCTCGTTCGTCCCCGTCAGCAGGAACGCCCAATGTGTCATATCGAGCGACGGCTCGCCTTCGTCCTTCATCGTGATACGGTCGATGTCGGGGTGAGCCCTCAGAATCGGCCCGATGGTGGCGTCGGTCGTAAAATCTTTGATGACGGTCTCTCGCCCGGAAAGAACGTCAAGCCGCACGATTCGGAGGCCGCGCAGCCCCCACAGCGCGTCGGAGTCCTGCCGGTCCCACGTCGGCTCGGATAGATCGATGGTCCGCACCAGTTGGCCCGGCACGTCGTACGGAATCGCCGTGGTTCGATAGACCCGCCACTCACCTTCCGGGAAGTACTGAAGCAGCACCAGCCGCTGGTCGCGGGAGAACGGATCGTGCCGCGAGTACGCGTGCCGCAGGCGCTCGGTGCCGGTCACGCGCGTCGCGGATGTCCCGAACGCGGTGTAACCAACCGACCCGGCCACGGCCGGAACCGGGCTGGCCATCATGCGATGGACAGGGTTCGTTGCTGCCAGCGGGTCCGGAACCTCGACGAACGGCGACGTCGTCGTCGATGCAGTCACTGCCGCCTCCGGCGGCGCCGAGCTCAGATCCGTGGCGCAGCCATGAAGGCAGAGCATCACGATCACCGCAAGGACGCTGCGGCGAATTGGAATCGGACCGGGCATGGCCACACCTCCCGCGTTGAAGTCCGGAGGCGTGAAGGCGCAACAAGAGCAGTTTAAGAGTAGAGGTGGCGAATCATCAACGGCACGCACGCGGGATTCAGCAGGAAAGTGCCGCAACGGGCAAGTCAACGCGAGATCACGGGGAGCGGCAGGCTGCCATCCGGCCGCGGCAGCGGGTCCGGCGGCCGAATCGTCACGCCGCCATGTCCGAGTCTGGCTTCACCACGACGGACGCGCTCCGCCAGCTTGACGCTTTCCTCCAGCAACGCGTCCAGCATTTCCCCTTCGGTCACGGTGCGAGTCTGCTCGCCCTGGACGTAGATGATTCCCCGGCCCTTGCCGGCGAAGACCGCCACGTCCGCGCCCTCGGCCTCGCCCGGACCGTTGACCACGCAGCCCATGACCGCCACCTTGACCGGTACGTCAATCGTCGCCAGCTTGCGCCGCACGTCCTGCACCAGCGCGATCAGGTCGACCTCAATCCGCCCGCAGGTCGGGCAGGCGATCAGCTCCGGCTCGTTGCGAGCGCGCAGCCCCAGGCAGCAGAGCATCTCCTTGGCGTCCTCGACTTCGAACACCGGATCCGACGCATAACTGATCCGCACGGTGTCGCCGATGCCGTTGGCGAGCAGTGTGCCGAGCGCCACCACCGAGCGGATGCTGCCCGTCTCGCGCGGCCCGGCGTGCGTGACGCCCAGGTGCAGCGGAAAGTCGAACCGACGGCTGATCTCGGTGTAGGCGTCGATCACGATGGTCGGATCGATGCTCTTGGCCGAGATGACGATGTCGTGGAAGTCATTGGCGTCGAAAATGCGCAGATACTCCTCGAGCTTTTCGATCATGATGCGGATCAGATGCCCGCGATAATCCTGCGAAAGGCGGGCTCTCTCCTCGGCACGCTGCTCCTTGTCCTTCCGCTCGACGATCCCGCCTTCGTTGACGCCGACGCGAATCGGAATCCCGCGCTCGCGACAAGCGCGGATGACGCGGTCGACCTGCGCGCGGTCCTGGATGTTTCCCGGGTTCAGACGAATCTTGTGAACCCCCGCCTCGATCGCCTCCAGCGCGCGCTGGAAGTGAAAATGCACGTCGGCCACGATCGGCACGGCCACCTGCGGCAGAATGCTGCGCAGCGCCTCGGTATCCGCTCGCTCCGGCACCGCCACGCGCACGATGTCGGCGCCGGCACGAGCGAGCTGGTGAATCTGGGCCACGGTCTTGTCAATCTCATGGGTGTAGGTGGACGTCATCGACTGGATCGAAACGGGCGCGTCGCCTCCGATCCGCACCGGACCCACGCGAACCTGACGAGTCTTGCGTCGCGCAACCACGAACCATCTCCTGCCGGCCGAAAGCCGACGACAGCCTTCCGAGTCCAAATCCTAAGCGGGCTGAGAGCCGCTTTCGAGCCTGACCGAGTCGCGCGCCGTGACCTCGGCTAATCACCTGCCACGGCGTGGCCGGTCGGACCACGTGCGGCTATACTTCTCCCCACTGATCGTGTCGTATTCCGCGTCGAGTGTCGCCGGGCTGAACCGGCCGCTGCGACGCGAAGATCCGGTCCCGCGTAATGCACAAGGAGGCGACAGGTATATGGGCAAGAGTATCACTCTCAAGGGCAACCCGATCACGGTCGAAGGCCCCACACTGGTCGCCGGCTCGGCCGCCCCGCCGTTCTCGCTCCAACTGGCGACCGACATGTCCGACGTGACCCTCGCGACCGGCAAGGGCCGCGTGCGGGTGCTGTCGGCCGTGCCGTCGCTCGATACCCCGGTGTGCGACAAGGAGACCCGCCGCTTCAACGAGGAGGCGGCCAAGCTCCCGAACGTGGATATTTACACCATTTCGACGGACCTTCCCTTTGCCATCAAGCGCTGGTGCGGTGCGGCGGGCATTGAGCGGGTCCGCTGCATGTCGGACCATCGCACGGCCGAATTCGGCCGCAACTATGGCGTGCTCATCAAGGGTGGTCCGCTGGACCGTTGCCTGGCGCGGGCGATCTTCGTCGTCGACCAGAACGACAATCTGGTGCACGTCGAGTACGTGCCGGAGATCGCGCAGGAACCGAACTACGAAGCTGCCTTGGCGGCCGCCCGCAAGGCCGCCGGCGCCTGACGCAGGCCTCCTTCGCTTCGGCTCCGCCCGACTTGGCTGATGAATCAGCAACGCCCTGAGATCCCGGTGACGGCCGCCGGGGTCTCAGGGTGTTCTTTCAACTCTCAGCGATGATCGCAACGCCGACTCAGAGATTCCCCCGACGGCGCTGCTCCTCCTCAATCGACACGAACAAGGCCTTGAAATTGCCCTTGCCAAAGCCACGCGATCCATGGCGTTCGATGACCTCGAAAAACAGCGTCGGGCGATCCTGCACCGGCTGCGAAAAAATCTGAAGCAGGTACCCCTCGTCGTCTCGGTCGACCAGGATGCCCAAGTCACGGATCGTGTCGTAGTCCTCCGAAATCTTGCCGACCCGCTGCGGCAACGCTTCGTAGTACGTGTCCGGCACGCGGAGGAACTGCATGCCATTGTCGCGCAGCGTCCGCACGGTCTGGAGGATATCCGCCGTGCCCATCGCCACGTGCTGCACGCCGGGCCCGAAATTGAAATCGAGGTACTCTTCGATCTGGCTCTTGCGGCGACCCTCGGCCGGCTCGTTGATCGGAAACTTCACCTTGCCCGTGCCGTTCTGCATCACCTTCGACATCAGCGCGCTATACTCGGTGCTGATATCCTTGTCGTCGAAGTGCGCGAGCTGAGAGAAACCCATGACGTTTGCGTAGAATTGCACCCAGTGGTTCATCGCGCCCAACTCGACGTTGCCAACCACGTGGTCGATGTGCGCCAGACCCGCCGACCGCGCCTTGGGCGCCGTGAACGGCCGATAGCCGGGCATGAACGGCCCCTTGTAGCCGCCGCGTTCGACGAAGACGTGCTGCACGTCGCCGTAAGTGCGGATGGCAGCCGTCTTCACCGACCCGAACTCGTCCTGCGCCGACGTCGGCGGGCGCACCACCGTCGCCCCGCGCTTCCTGGTTTCTCGAATGGCCGATTCGACGTCCGGCACGCGCAGCGCAATCGTGCGCACGCCGTCGCCATGAAGCTGACAGAATCGGTTGATCTCGTGGTCGGGGCCGAGCGCCGACGTGAGCACGAAGCGGATGTTGCCCTGCGACAGAACGTAGCTGGCCGTCTGCCGATTCCCGGTCTCCAGCCCGCTGTAGGCGATGATGTCAAATCCGAAGCAGGTCCGGTAGAAGTGGGCGGCCTGCCGCGCGTTGCCGACGTAGAACTCGATGTGGTCCCAGCCCTCGATCGGCAGGAAATCCGCCTCGGTCTGCCGCGCCGCGGCGGTGCTCGTGGTCGTGCTCATCGCTTCACCCGTTCGCTTCTGACGCCATCGTTCGGACGGCTTCTCCCCGCCCGAACGTCCGTCTCAGTATAACGCGCGACTTGCGGCCGGCACGATCACCGGTATCAATCCGCACATGTTCGAATACGTCGTGATCGCCGGGCTGGCGCTGGCGTGTCTGGCCGGCCTGCTGCTGGCAGCGTTCCAGCTTCCGGGCGTCTGGCTCATCCTGGTCGCCGCGATCTGCTATGACTGGCGGCACGGCTTTGCGACGATCGGCTGGAAGTGGCTGGTCGCGCTCGCAGTCGTCGCGCTGGCCGGAGAAGTCATCGAGACCCTCGCGTCGGTGGCGATGGCCCGCCGCGCTGGCGCCGGCCGGCGGGCGTCCGTCGGGGCCCTGCTGGGTGGATTTGCCGGCATGTTCCTGTTGTCCCTGCCGCTGCCGCTGATCGGCACGATCGCCGGAGGCATACTCGGCTGTTTCGCCGGCGCTGCGCTGGCCGAGTGGACAAACCCCGACTCCAACGTTCGCCCTGGCGACGACGGGCTCGCGCGCGGCGCGCGCATCGGCGTTTTCGCGGCGGTCGGCCGGGTGCTGGGGCTGATGGTCAAGCTGGCGGCGGCCTTCGTGGTCGCCGGCGCCGTGCTGACTCTGGCGATCACACGCTGAGATCCGGGCCCGACGAAGCGATTGTCGGTGGCCACGACGAAGTTTTCGAAGCAGCAGCCTGCTACTTCTGACGCTTGTATTTCACCCGTCAGCCGAACGGCTTGACGCTGGCCGCCTTGACCGGCTTGCCGGAGAGGAGGGCGTCCAGCGCCGCGGCGACGTGGTTCTTCTTCTTATCCTTCGACACGAACGCGCCCTCGTACACCAGCACGCCCTTGTCGATGATGAAGCAGTGCGGCGTGACGCTCGCGCCGTAAAGTTTGCCGACCTTCCCATCGAAGTCCGACAGGATCGGATACGGCAGCTTGTGGTCGGCGTAGTAATCCTTGTTCTCTTCGGCGGTGCGATAGTGCGTGCTATCGACCGCGAACCAGATCACGCCCTTCTCGGCATACTTGGCGGCGGTCTGCTTCAATTCCTCGCAGAACAGCTTGCAGACCGGGCAATCCTTGTTGAACCACTCCAACACGACGATCTTGTCCGCCAGCGCCGCGAGCTTGTGGGTCTTGCCGTCGAAGTCCTTCAGTGAGAAGTCGGGCGCTGGCTGGCCCAGCTTCGCCCGACGGCCCGGCTGCGGCTCCGGCTCGTCGTCGCCGGCCAGCGCCCACGCCGGCAGGACCGTGAAGAGCAGCATCGTGAGCAGTCGTCGGTTCATGCGGCGTCCTCCATTCGTTCAACGCATCATACCTGCTGGAGCACGGAAATCATGAGAACAAAACCGGGGTCCCCCAGCCGTCAACCGGAGGACCCCGTGGTAATCGAGGACGCGATGCGTCCATTGTTCAGGCGGTGATCAGGCCTTCTTGTACTTCACGCTGCATCCGAACGGCTTGGTGCTGCTGGTCTGAACCGGCTTGCCCGCCAGGATCGCGTCGAGTGCTTCGGCCACGTAGTTCTTGTCGCCCTTCCGCTCGGCGATGGCGCCCATGTACACCAGTGTGCCCTTGTTGATGACAAACATGTCCGGCGTCGTGCGGGCCCCATACGCGTGCCCGATCTTGCCATCAAAGTCCGAGAGGATCGGGTAGTGCACCTTCATATCCCTGGCGGCCTCAACGTTGTCCTTGTCGGTGTGCATGTGCGAACTGTCGATCGCCAGCCACACCACGCCCTTCTCGGCGTAGGCGGCCTGGAGCTTGGCCATCCGCTCGCGCCACTCCACCACGACCGGGCAGTCCTTGTTGAACCACTCCAGCACGACGATCTGGTTCTTGAAGTCCGACAGCTTGTAGGTCTTGCCGTCCTGGCCCTTCAGCTCGAAGTCCGGCGCCGGCTTGCCGATCTCGGCGGTCGCCTCATGCCCTTCGTGCTTGGCGTCGTGCTTGTGCTTGTCCCCGGCCAGCACCGCGGACGCGGCCAGGCCGAACAGCGCGACCATCGCCAGGACACTCTTGCGGGATCGACTGATCATCTCAGAACTCCTTGTCCACCGTGGCGTCGCAAACGCGCGCCGAAACACTCGCCGCGCGGCGGCACCGTCGTCTCTCTCACGCATTCAATTCAGGGTTCGATCGTTCGAGACTCGCTCCGACCGACACGGCCGGATCGCGGACCGGCCCCAGTCGGATAGGATGACCATAGTCCGTCTGGATAGAGGTTTCCACGCCCGTGTCGAACCGACTGACGCCACAACGGCTGCTCGCGGCCTATTCACAGGGCGCGTTTCCGATGGATGTCGGCGGGGCCATTCGCTGGTTCTCTCCCGATCCCCGGGGCATTCTGCCGCTCGACAAGTTCCATGTTTCCAAGACATTAGGCCAACTCTGGCGGCAGCGCCGTTTCGACATTCGGTGCGATGTCCGGTTTCGAGACGTCATGCTGGCCTGCTCGCAGCGCGCCGAGGGGACGTGGATCAGCGAGGATATTGTCGAGGCCTACTGCCGGCTGCACGAACTCGGCCACGCACACTCGGTCGAAGCGTGGTGCGGTGACGAACTGGCGGGCGGGTTGTATGGCGTGGCGCTCGGCGGGGCGTTCTTTGGCGAATCCATGTTCCACCGGCGACGCGACGCCAGCAAGATCGCGCTGGTCGCGCTGGTGGAGCGACTCCGCCGCGGCGGCTTTACGCTGCTCGACGTGCAGTACTGCACGGCGCACCTGAAGCGATTCGGCGTCATCGAGATTCCGCGACGGCTCTACCTCCAGAGGCTCGCCGCGGCGCTGCGAATCAGGGCCTCATTCTGAGTCCGGTCGCTGCCCGTTTCGGCCCCGCCCGACCGCGCTCTATCATGGTACCCGGCATGGCCGAGACCGCGTTCATTCTGATCGTCGCCGCCGACCGCGAGGAGGCCGACGCATCCGCCGGCACCCTGCGGCGTGCCGGACATGCCTGCCACGTGGTCGAGAGCGGCGCCGAGGCGCTCGATTCGCTGCGCCGCCGACGGCCGGACGTGATCGTCGCCGACGCACACCTGAGCGGCGACGTCTCCGGCGAGGAGCTGCTGCGCCGCTCGCGCGAGCTCAGTCCCGGCAGCGCCGTCGTGATGGTCGCCGCCGACGGCGATGCCCGCCGCGCCCGCGACGCGCTCAAGGAGCACGGCGCCTTCGACTACCTCGTCAAGCCGGTTTCGCCCGACGCGCTCGAGAAGGTCGTCGCCGAGGCCGCGCGACACGCCCGCCGCGCGCAGGAACTCGAAGCCATTCGCAGACAGGCGGCCGAAGTCCAACCGCTCGAAGGCATCATCGCCGCCAGCGGCAGCATGTCGCACGTTCTGGCCCGGATCCGCCGTCTGGCCGCCAGCAAGCTGACCGTCCTGATCCACGGCGAGTCGGGCACCGGCAAGGAACTCGTCGCGCGGGCCGTCCACGCGCTCTCCGACCGGCGAGCTCGGCCACTGCTGGCCGTCAATTGCGCCGGATTCACCGAGAGCCTGCTGGAGAGCGAGCTGTTCGGCCATGTGAAGGGCGCGTTCACCGGCGCGGTCGCCGACCGCCGCGGCGTGTTCGAGGAGGCCGACGGCGGGACGCTGTTTCTCGACGAGATCGGCGACATGCCCCTGCCGATGCAGGCCAAGCTGCTGCGAACACTCGAAAACGGCGAGATTGTCCGCGTCGGCAGCACGCGGCCGATCCACGTCGACGTCCGGGTCGTGGCGGCCACCAACAAAATCCTGCGCGAGCTCGTGACGGAGCGAAAGTTCCGCGACGACCTCTACTGGCGGCTGAACCAGGCCACGATTCACCTCGAGCCGCTGCGGGATCGCCGGGAGGACATCCCGCCGCTGATTCAGCACTTCATCGCCGAGGCCAACGCCCGACACGGAAAGAACGTCACCGGAATCACGCCAGAGGCCGTGCGGCTGCTGGTGCGCTACAACTGGCCCGGCAATGTGCGCCAACTCGCGAACGTCATCGGGCAGATGGTCGTGCTGGCGGACGGCGACATGCTGGACGCGGACGACATCACCGATCCGGCCATCCGGGGCGCGACCGAGATCGTGCCGGTCGTGCAGCCGGGGTTGTCAACGCCGACGCTGCGCGAGATCGAGAAACTGGCCATCCAGGCGGCGCTTCGGCAGCACAAGGGCAACCGCGAACTCGCCGCTCGCCAGCTCGACATCGGCGTGCGCACGCTCTACCGCAAGCTCAAGGAATTCAATCTCGAATGAGCCGTCACCCCCGACTCCATGCCGCGCCCCAACGCGACGTCCCGCCGACCCGGGGCAGCGGGTACGCCCGCGCGGTTGCGGGCGGCGTCGAACTGACGCTCAAGATCGTGCCCGGCGCGTCGCGGAGCCGCGTGGCCGGGGTGCTCGGCGACGCGCTCAAGCTCCAAGTCGCGGCCCCGCCCGAAAAAGGCCGTGCCAGCGCCGCCGTCGTGGAGTTGCTCTCGTGCGTGCTGGCCGTTCCGACCACCAACGTGTCCATCATCCGCGGCCTGACACAACCGCGGAAGACCGCGCGGATCCGAGGCGCCACCCTCCGTCACGTGATGGACGCCATCGCGCGGGCGACGTCGATGTAAGTGCGGCGCGAGCGGGCGCGCGAAGCAAGCGCGTCCGGAGCAGCGCTCGGATACGGGAGGCATCACATGCGGGCAGCCGTGCAGCGCGTCAGCCGGGCGCAGGTCGTCGTCGAAGGCGAGGTCGTCGGCCGGACCGATCGCGGGCTGCTGGTCTACCTCGGCGTCGCGCCGGACGACGGGCCGGACGATGTTCGCTACATCTGCGACAAGATTCGCCATCTCCGCATCTTCCCGGACGCCGCCGGCAAGATGAACCTCGACGTGGCCCAGATCGGCGGCGGCGTGCTGGTCATCAGTGCGTTCTCGCTGCTGGCGGACGCACGCCAGGGACGCCGCCCAGCCTTCGACGGGGCTGCGCCGCCGGCGTTGGCCGAGCAACGCTACGAGGAGGCCTGCCGCGCGCTCGCAGCCGAGCTCCCCGTCGCCAAGGGGCGATTCGCCGCCACGATGGCCGTCGAGAGTGTCAACGACGGACCGATCTGCGTGCTGCTGGATTCGAGACGGGTGCTGTAGGGGGATGGCGGCCGACGGAAGACTAGCGGCGGCCGGGCTCGAACCGGCGACCCAGGGCTTATGAATCCCTTGCTCTACCAACTGAGCTACGCCGCTGCGCGACATCAGACCTATAGCCGAACATCCGCCTGATGACAACCCCGCCAGCCGACGGGATTCGCCGCTCCGGGAACAGGAATCGGACCGCTGGTGCCGATAATACCCCATGGCCTGCGGCGCGCGCTGCGACCGGGCCGGACGGACGCTCGCATGCACCCTGACACAAGCGGCATCGAATCGCGGCTGGCACGAATCGAGCGGTCGAATCGCCGACTGCGGGCCGCTGTCGCCGCCGTGCTCGCCTCCGCACCGCTGCTGGCCCTTCTCTCCGGGCAAGCCGAGCGATCTCCCGATGGCGGCGTACTGGTCGAGGCCCAGCGATTCGTCGTCCGGGACGCCGCCGGAGCGGTCCGAGCGCGACTCATGGCCGATCAGCACGGCCGCATCAGCTTGACGCTGTTCGACAAGGACGAGCGTACCCGCGTCGCGCTCGGCGTCGCCAGCGACGGATCGCCGGTGCTGGTATTCGGCGACCAGGACGGCCGTACGACCCGACTTGAGCTCAGCGTCAAGCCGGATGGTACCACCGCCATCGGCCTCGGCGATGGAAAGGGGCGATTCCGCTCCACCATGGAAGTCAAATCGGACGGCTCGTCGCACGTGTTCCTGCTCGATGCGGATGGTCGGCCGCGCGGCGATGTGGGCTTGCTGCCGAACGGCGACCCCGTGCTGGCGTTCAGCGACCGGACCGGCCGCGTGCGAGCCCGCCTCACGACCGACGGCGAAAGCGGGGCTCCATCGCTGACCATGCTGGACGCTGACGGGCGCTCGCGGGCCGGCTTCGGCATGTTTCCCGACAAATCGTGGGGCATCGCGCTCGGCGATGGCGCTCGAGCCGGGCGGGCCCGTTTCGCCATCAGTGGCGACGGCTCACCCAGCCTTTCGCTGGCGGATCGCGAGGGCCGGCCGCGGGCCAGCCTGAACTTTTTCAGCGACGCGACCAACCTGTTGCTCTACGACAAGGGCGGTAAGAGTCGCGTGCAGCTTGGCGTCTGGCCCGACGGAGTGCCGGCGCTCAGTCTGTATGACGCACACGGCGAGGCCCTCTGGAGCTCGCCGTAGCCCCGGCAAGAGACGGGGGACGATAGGCGTAGCCTCCGGAGCGGCCAGAGAAATTCCGAAGCCCTTGTGCACCCATCGGAACGCCGCCGCGGACAGGTTATCCCGCTGCACGTCGGATGATCGAGGCACCGGGCCAGCAGCCTGCGCCACGAAAAAGTACATCCAACGCATCGGCCGATTGACCGACCCGCACGCAGGGCGCCGGCCGCGGCGTTGGAACCGGCACGGAGGGCACCGCGGCGGATCAAGTCGCGACGGCCACCCGGAGGGATTGAACTTCACGTAAAAAACAACGGAAGGCCGTCATCGAAACGACCTTCCGTTGACAATTCCTACGAGGAGAAACCCGAGTCTTTTAGCGGCGCTTGCGAGCCAGCAGAGCAAGACCACCGAGCATCAGGCCAATCGTGGCCGGCTCCGGAATCAAGCTCAGCGTCAGAGCGTAAGCGCCCGTCTGGTTATCCAGGAAACCCCGGACGCGAAGGTAGAACACTGCATCGTTCCCCGTGTTCATGTAGCGAATCGCCGAGCCGCGAACCGGGCCGACCGGGCCACCACCAACGGCGTCGGAGCCGGCATCGTCGTTCTCGACGATGAGCCCACCGATCGGGTTGAGCACGGCCAGCAACGTGTCCGGCGTGCTGAAGTTGCCCGGCAGCGACGTCAGCGGCGTGGTGATCGCGGTCAGGATGCAGCCACTGGGGAGGAAGACCGCGTAGTGATCGCGATCGCCCGGCACCAGGCTGCCCAAGCCGACATCCGCGTTCAGGTTGCACGGGATATAAGTCAGGTCATTCGCCGTCGCGATCGTGTCATTCGGCTCGCTCTCAAAGAACGCACCGAACGCCGAACCGGCCAAAGCCAGCACCAGAATCGAAGCGAGTGTCTTCCGCATGGTTCTCCTCCAAACCCGTTAGGCGGCCTCATCGACCGCACAGACTGATGGCTTCTTCTCCCGCCCTCTTGGGCTTAAGAGCCAAGATAACAGAACCGCCCGAGCGAGTCAATCCCTTAAGCGGGACCTGCACGAAATTAGTGGACTGGCCTGCCCCAGCGACAGGACAACATTTAAGTATATGCATTGCAAATGGTTAAGAATTAGACCGAAGCGCGCGGCGGTTTCGAGTGGAGCGGTGCCCTCGGGAAAATCCTGTGCGGATTCGCTGGCAGCGGGGGCAGATGTGCGTGCCGCGCTGAGCCACCACCATGCGAACAACCGCAGTCTGACACGCCGGACAAGGCTGCCCGCCACGGCCGTAAACGGCAAACCGGTCCTGCATCGAGCCGCCCGGGTAAACCCAGTCGATCGAGGCGCCGTTGGCGGCGATTCCGTCGCGAAGCGCCGACTGGATCGCGCGGTGCAGACGCTCGCACTGCCTCCGTGAGAGCCGGTCCGATCGCATCCGAGGATGCAATCGAGCCCGAAACAGCGATTCATCAACGTAGATATTTCCGAGGCCGGCCACCACAGCCTGGTCCAGAAGCACCGACTTGATCACGCGCGAACGACCGGCGAGCAGGCAACGCAGGAGATCCGGCGTGAATCCGTCGGACAACGGCTCGACGCCGACTCGGCCAAGCACCGCCTCCGGCTCGCGCGTCACCCAGACGCGGCCGAACTTGCGAGCATCGACAAATCGCAACTCGTCGCCACCGTCGAGCGCCACGCACAGTCGCGTATGCGCAGGCCGGGCGAACGATGACGGCTGGACTTCGAGGCGACCCGACATTCGGAGATGGATGAGCACGGCGACCCTCGTCGCGTCGGCACGAACCGTGTCGATCCGCACGAACTTGCCGCGCCGCCCGACCGCCTCGATCCTCGCGCCTCGCAACACCCGCGCGGCGGTCGCGGGCGAGCCGCATAGCGTTCGTCGCCACGAACACTCGATTCCCGCGATGTGGCGCCGGACCAGTTTCGGCCGGATACGACCCACCGTGGTCTCGACCTCGGGTAGTTCTGGCACGGCAATGCTCCCGAACTTGATCGTGCGCAGCCCGTCCCGGTTCTGCAAGGGCCGGAGCGCTCCGAACATCGCCGCGGCCCGACTCCGCCGCGCCCGGAAGCATTCACGATACACTGGCAGCCGTGCCTGACGTTCCGCCTGTCATGCGATTCCACGGACAGCTCACGACCGGCCACGGATCGCTCATTCTCGCGGATCGCACGCTGGTGATGGGCATTCTGAACGTGACGCCCGACAGCTTCAGCGACGGCGGGCGCTACTTCGACGACGCGGCGGCGGTCCGACGCGGCCTCGAACTGGCGGCCGACGGCGCCGATCTGATCGACATCGGCGGCGAATCGACCCGACCCGGCGCGACCGATGTCCCACCCGATGAGCAGATCCGGCGCATCGAGCCGGTGATTCGCAAGCTGCGCGCGGCAAACCTGGCGATCCCGATCTCGGCGGACACGCGCTCGGCGGCCGTTGCAGCCGTAGCGCTGGACGCCGGCGCCGACATCATCAATGACGTGTCAGCCGGCACGCACGACCCCGCCATGCTCGATCTGGCCGCCCACCGAGGCGTTCCGATCATTCTCATGCACATGCGCGGCGATCCCGCAACGATGCAGAACGACCCCCGTTACGGCGACGTCGTCACTGAAGTGCGGGCCGAGCTGGCACAGCGTATATCCGAGGCGCTTGCGGCCGGCGTCCAAGCGGAGCGGATTCTGCTCGACCCCGGCATCGGCTTCAGCAAGACCGCCGAACACAATTGGGAACTGCTGCGGCGGCTTCCGGAACTTCTGACGCTCGGCCGCCCGCTGCTGGTCGGCACGTCGCGCAAGCGCTTCATCCGGGCGGCGGTCGGCGATGACCCGCGCGCCGTCGAGTTCGGAACGGCGGCCACAGTGGCGGCGTGCGCCGCGGCCGGCGCACACATCGTCCGCGTGCACGACGTCGCGGCCGCGCGGGCGGTGGTCCGGGTCGCCGCCCGTCTTCAGTAGTGCCATCCAACGCCGCCCACGCCTACCGGCGCGGGCGAAGTTCGGCTAACCTCCGGCCGCGGAACGTTGACCGTCGAAATCCGTGCGCGTTCGCATGGAGACGCGCCCACGTCCGAATGCGGAGCGCTGCTCATGTCGTCGTCGACCCGTCCGCCATCGCGGCTCTTCCCATCGATCACCACGGTGCTCGGGCTGCTGACGATGTCGGGCTGCGCCGGCCCGACGCGCGGCCCGGCGGTGCCGGCCGACATTCAGGACCGGGCGGTCATCCCCGGTCTTACGCCGGCCATCCGCACGTGGGGCTCGGGACTGAACCCGGACTTCCAGCGCGAGTTGTTCGAGTCGATCCATCGCGAGCAGGAAGATCTCCGGTCCGCGGGCCATACCGGACCTCTGCCGAGGGCCGACTTCCTCGCGATTTCGGGCGGCGGCGCCGACGGCGCATTCACTGCCGGACTGCTCAACGGCTGGACCGCAGCGGGCGGCCGCCCGGTCTTCAAAGCCGTGACCGGCATCAGCACCGGGGCGCTGATCGCCCCGTTCGCGTACCTCGGTTCTGACTACGACGCGACGCTGAAGAAGTTCTACACACAGGTCCGGACACACGACATTCTGCGCGAGCGCGGCGCGCTGGCTGCGCTCGGCGATGACGCGCTGGCCGACACGACACCGCTGCGCGGGCTCATCAAGGACCTGATCGATTCCAAACTGGTCGACGCCATTGCACGCGAGTACCGGCGCGGCCGGCTGCTCATGATCGGCACCGCCAACCTCGATGCCCAGCGCGGCGTCATCTGGAACATCGGCGCCATCGCCGCCAGCGACCACCCGCGCAAAGCCGAACTCATTCGCGACATTCTGATCGCCTCGGCCGCCATCCCGGCCGCGTTCCCACCGGTCATGTTCGACGTCGAGGCGGATGGCAAACGCTACCAGGAGCTGCACGCCGACGGCGGCACCGTCACGCAGGTGTTCCTCTACCCGCCGTCGGTGAAGCTCCGCGAGCAGGCCGAGGCGGCCGGCGCCGTACGCGAACGCCGGGCATTCATCATCCGCAACGCACGCTTCGAACCGAGCTGGCAGGAAATCAAACGGCGGACGCTGCCGATCGCCGGCCGGGCCGTCTCCACCCTGATCGCGACGCAGGGCATCGGCGACATGTACCGGACCTATCTCAATGCTCAGCGTGACGGCATCGACTTCAACCTCGCATTCATCCCGGCCGACTTCACCGAGCAGCCGCGCGAGGCGTTCGACCCGCCGTATATGCAGAAGCTCTACGACGTCGGATACGAACTCGGACGCAAGGGGTACCCATGGATGAAGACGCCGCCAAGGTTCGAGGTCGAAGAGCGGCACTGAGCAGAACCGGCGACACGAGCGGCGGCCGAGTCTCCGACAACCGCGCCTACAAGGCGTTGAGCAGAGCCTCCATCGCCGGGCCCAGATCGCGGCCCATGCCTTCGCCCAGTCCCTCCGCACGTCGAAGCCCGCGCGTCAGTACATCGCGGGCGTCGTCGACGCGACCCAGCCGAATCAGCAACTGCCCCAGCACGTGGTAGGTCGCGAGATGGCCCGGGTCGCGCGCGTTGGCAAAGCGGAGATGTTCGATGGCCTCCTCACAAGACGCCGCGTCCGGCTCCTCCGCCAGTCGTCGGCCAAGCGCGAACCGGCTGAGCGGATCATCCGGATCCATCGACAGCAACTTGCGAAGTGTGGGAAGGTCCATGGGCATCGGCGAGCACTCCACCAGCGATCGTCGACCGGGAGTGTACGAGCGCGACCCGGAGGCGGCCAACTCGAGGCGAGGCCGGCCGCAAGGCGAGCGCACCACCCCCACGCCCTCGCGCCCACGTTCGCCCCATCCGGCTGGAATTGGCAGGCGCAGATCGTTGAACGCAGCCGGCCGGTGTGCTAATATCTTTCGCACGACCGTGCAATCGAATCGAGTCATCGCCGCATTCACGCTCGTCCTGCTGGCTTGGACCGCCAGCGGTGCTGCGCTCGAATTGCACCACGACGAGTGCTGCCCGCAGCCTGCGTCGCAGGCGGCCGAATGCCGCGCCTGCTACCTGCTCAAGGTCGGGCGAACACTGCTCACCGAATCCCCCACCGCCCTCGAGCTGGCGTTCGAAGCGGTGCACATCAGCCCGATCGAATCGATCGACGCGCCGCATCCGGCGCGCCCCCGCGCACCTGCCGCCCCGCGCGCCCCACCCGCGGCCTGACAAGCCGCTCCCCCACGTTCGGGCCACCTGACCGTGCTGTCAGCGCCTGACGGCCGCGCCGTGTCCGGCCGGTTCGAACGCGGCCCCCATTGATCCAAGGTGCCTGCGTCCCGGGCAGCCGTTGCGTGTTCCAGGATCCACGACCGTTTCGCGGAGCTCCTTATGCGCCCCCGCGCGTTCACGTTGATCGAATTACTGGTCGTCGTCGCCGTGATCGCCACGCTGATCGGCATCCTGCTGCCATCGCTGGCCGCGGGCCGCGAGGCCGCGCGGTCGACGCGGTGCCTGTCGGCACTGCATGACGTCGGCACCGCCTTGCAGTGCTACTTCAACTGCGAAGCCGACCGCTTCCCGCTCTCGCAAGCGCACGGCGGCTATCAGCCGGGCACGGCGTGGCTCGACACGCTCGCGCCGCACACCGAACTGAAGCTGCAATACCGCTGCCCGTCGGACCGGTCGACCAACTTCGACTCGGGTGATCCGGCCCAGCGGCGCGTCACCAGTTACGGCGTCAACGTCTTCATGGGTCCGAACGACGAAGACTGGTTTCCGGACAACCCGTCCGGGATTCCCCCGTTCGGATATGTCGTGCAGACGCAGCTCCGCGACACGAGCCGCTGGGTCTATTCGGCCGAGATCGCCGAGGTGGCCGCCAACGGACAGCCGCTCTACGCCGACCACTTTCATGCCGAGAAGTGGGGCACGAACCCGTTCACCGGCTTCGGCGGTGCCGAGCCGCGGTTCGACCTCGAGATCGAGCGACACCGCGGCCGGAGCAACTACCTTTTCGCCGACGGACACGCCGACCGGCAACGGTTCGACGAGCTGTTTCTCATCGACGCCAACGGCTGGATGACGATCAACCGCTTCGACCCGGGATTCCCGCACTCGCCCGAGGGCTGGTATCGGCCTTCGGACTAGCGCAGACGGAGCGCATCATGCCCAGCGTCCATCTTCAGATTCGGCGGCCGCGCGAGGCGGTCGCGAACGCCAGGGACCGTTCCATGAATCTTCAACGAGTGCTTATCGCGATGAGCATGCTGATGTCCGCGGCCGCTGCACGCGCGCAATCGCCGGACCATCTCGTCGTCGGGCAGTTCGACGACGGTGGCCCTGTCCGCAGGCTGTTCTCATCAGCCGGCCTCGTCGGCGCATCCGGGCACGGACCGACCATCCCTCCCGGGGCGATCATCCCGATCGTTCGCATCAACCTGCTCAGCTCCTACGCCCAGCCGAGATTCGGCGGCTACTCGTTCAGCACCGCCGGCTTTTCCGGCGTGGGCTTCGACTATGCCGCCGCCCCGTACAATCTTGACATCAACCTGCTGCCCGGCCCGCCGGCCGGATTCAGCGTCCGCACCCGGCGACTGGCCTACGGCCGTCCGGCCGAGTTCGCGATCTACACGCCGACCGGATTGCCGCGCATGGTGGAAGACAACGACGAGTACGCCTTCGGCACGGCGACAAACGGCGGGCACGTCCATCCGCTCTTTCTGCTGCGGCGGCCGGGCATCGTCCGCTGGGACATGCGGTTCACGTCGGACCAGTGGGCCAACTCCGCCGACTACACGTACTTTTTCACCAGTGTGCCGGGCCGCGCCACGCTCGTTCCGATCGACATGAGCGCGGCCTTCAACGCCGACGTGGTCGACAGCGACGCCGGTGACGCGCCGACCGCCTTCGACGGCTCGGGCAACGTCTGGGTGCTGAACGGCCTGTACGGAACGGCGGCCGGCCTGCCGGTCGACGGCCGGCTGGCCGGATTCCAACTCGGCGGGCCCGGCGGGGCGCGACTGGCGGGCAGCGCCACGAACTGCCTGCTGGATGATGGCGCGCTCAGCCTGGCCGCCACCGTCGACCTTCAGGCGATCGGGCAGTCCGACAATTACCTCGGACTGGAGTTCCTCGTCGGCGCATCCGGCGCGATCACCGCCGCCGACATCGTCAACGTGACGCTCACGTACAGCGACAGCACGACCCGCGTCGTCGCCATCCGACAGGGCACGGCCGACTGGCTGCCGTACCGACCCATCGACACCTGGCAACAGACGGCGACGCCGCGACCGTGGACGGCAGTCGGCGCCACGGGAGATCGTTCGAGCGGATTCGCGCGTAGCACCGGCAGCGCCATCGACCTCGCCGCGGGCCAGAACCACTTCCTGTTCCGCGCCTGCACGCCGGCCGACTCGACGCGGACACTCACGTCGATAGCCTTCGCCGACTACACGGGTGCAGGCCGAGTGGGAATTTTCGCGATTCTGGCAATCCGAAAGGCGCCGCTCGCGATCAACACCACGGCTCTGCCACCCGCGACCGAGGGACAGCCATATTCGTTTTCGCTGGCTGCCGAGGGCACGCCACCCTTCCACGATTGGGCGGCGATGAATCTGCCGACCGGCCTGACCATCGACCCCGCGAGCGGCTTGATCAGCGGTGCGCCCGCGACCGGCAGCGCATCCGCCTCGCCCTACGCGGTCGACTTCTCCGTCACCGACAGCATCGACGACTTCGACGCCAGTTACCCGCCCGAGTTCGCGAACGCGACGCTGTCGCTGGTCGTGATCCCGGGCGGCCCGCCGCCCGGCGACATCGACGGTAACGGCATGATCGACGCTGCCGACGTGGACCTGTTCGTGCGCGTGCTGCTGCAACTGGAGACCAACCCGGTCTATGTGCAGCGCTGCGACCTTAACAGAGATCTCATCGCCGACGGGCGCGACATTCAGCCGTTCGTCGGCCTGCTGCCGCCCTGAACGACCTTGTCGGTTGCGGGAGAGGAACGAAGCAGATTGTCAGGAACAAGCGGGCCGAGGGCGTTGAGCCGGCCAGGCTGGCCGCTCGAGCCTAGGCGCCCTCGGCCCCACATGCGGAGAGGAGGAACTACGCGACGTCTGTTTTTGCCATGCCGAGCGGCCGCCGAGCGCGGCGGTCTCGGCCCCCGCGCGGCGCGGTGCTGCGCGGAAACTTTGATTTGAACGATAATTGAGGAGGTTTTCAATGCGACTGTTCACGAACGGCGGCAGGCTGGCAGCCGCCTTCACTCTGCTCATCGCGAGCATGCCGGCGCTCGCCGGCCACGGTCACACCGATTTCGAGATCGGCCGGGATGACGAGAACGCCCTGGTGATCGAGGGCGACCCGCACCTGTTCGACGGCAGCGAACGGATCGAGCTCTTCCCCGGGGACGGCATCTTCGACGGGTTGTTCATTCAGCAGGAGCCCGGTTGGGAGAACGTGTCGGCGGATGAGCCGCCCGACCTGTTCCGCCTGCTTCCCGGCCATCGCGTGGCGCTGCAACGCGTCTCGTTCTCGCCCGGTTTCTCGATGTACGATCCATTCACGGCGATCGAGATTCTCGCAGCCGATGGAGATTTCTACGAGTTTCCGCATGCGCCACCGGGTTCGGGCGACTTTCACGTCGACCTGATCTTCGCGGCCAGCGGCCTCGAGGGCGACGTGTTCTCTGCAACGTTCCAGTTGATCGATCTGGCCGGAGTGCACCTGCCGTCCGAACCGTTCACGCTCAGCTTCGTGAACGTGCCGGAGCCGACCAGCGCGGCGTTGATCGTGCTGGCGATGGCCGGATTGCGCCGGCGCGTTCGCTGAGGAAACGATCGCGGGGATTTCGTGAGCGTTTTTCGCCGGCGGCGCGCGGCGGAGCGGCGAATCGGCTGGTCCGAATCGTCAAACCGCCGCCGCCGACCGGCCCGCTGCCAACCATAAGTCATTATTTATAAATACGTTGCGGTTACGAACGGACCCGCCACGAGTCAGACCCGCCATGTCGGAGAAAACCGAAAGATCGTATTGACAAGCGGTCTTCATCTTGGTCTAATCAGGTGTCGGGAAAGAGGGAAGAAGCGCCCCTCTGACCACAACTCATCAGTCAATGGACGAGAAGGAACAGGTTTAAAGGAGGACTCTCGAATGAAGCGAATTGTCTTAGCCATGGGTGCGCTGGCACTCGTCGCCGCCCCGGCGTTCGGACAGATTTCCGAGCGCGAGCTGGTCCCGCAGTTGAAGTTCTCGATCCCCCTGGATCAGGCCTTTCCTGCGGGGCAGCGCGTGACGCCCGGCGCGATCTACTCGAACATCGACACGTTCAGCGGGTCGGCCGTCAGCCAGGGCGCGGTCAACCAGGGTGGCAACGCCATCACCCCGATCTTCATGGACGACATCGAGTTCGATCCGTCGGCCGTGGGGAACACCGAGATCACCCGCGTCGAATGGTGCGTGGTGAACTTCAACCAGGCGACGGTCAGCGTTCGCATGCGGATGCGCTGGTGGTACGATGACGGCGCCGGCTCGCCGGGCGTGTACTATAACAACAACGGTGGCGCGAACACCGGCCTTACGTTCGGTGCGACCGCGTTTCCGGCGTTCTCGATCAACTGCTTCTTCACCGACCTGACCGGCACTGGGTTCGTCCTCGTTCCCAATGCCCTCAAGTTCTGGGCTGGTCTGCAGTTTGATAACAACGGCGGAGCGACGGGCGCCACGCTGGCGCAGGTTGCCAACTTCGGGCAGGGCATCTTCCTCGATGTCCCGGATGTCGGCAATAGCGACCCGCAGGCCTTCTTTGACGGCACGGGTGGCGGAAACGCCTTCGGCATCAGCGTTCCGCCGCTGCCGGGCTCGGTCAGCGATTTCGGCTACCCGCTCGGCCCGCCGGCCAACTTCGGCTGGGCCTACGTTCCCGAGCCGGCGACGATGGGCCTGATCGGCCTCGGCGTCCTCGGCCTGATCCGCCGCCGCCGCTAAAGCGTCGGTCACGATCCAGTTCGATTCCAAGCGAAGGGCTGCGAGTGTCTCTCGCAGCCCTTCCTCTTTTCCGGCACCAAGTCCGCAATCGGTGGGTGGTAGCGGTCGCACGTGGCATGACCGCGTTCGCGTCAGATGCGGTGCCCCATCGGCGTCTGCCGACGAGCTCCGGCCCACGTCGGGCGGAGAAACGCGAACAGCTCGCCGGAATCCGAGTCAGAACTGGCGGAAACGGAGCACGGCTAGACCTGCTGGACTTCCCGGGTTTTCGCCGCGACGGCCTCGTCGACCTGGGCTTCGTACTGCTTGATCAGCTTGTCGATCGATTCGGCGCCGCGCTTGGCTTCGTCTTCGGGCAGATCGCCGGACTTCTTCTCGGCGTCGATCTGCTGGATCGCCTCGCGGCGGATGTTCCGCAGCGCGACCCGCTGGGCTTCGGCCAGCTTCTTGATCTGCGCCACGATCTGATTGCGGCGCTCCCCGGACAGCGGCGGCACTGGCAGGCGGATGACCTTGCCGTCGGTTTGCGGGTTGATGCCCAGGTCCGATTCCTGCAGCGCCCGCTCGATGTCCTTGAGGGTGGATGGGTCGAACGGCTTGAGCAGCAGCATGGTCGGGTCGGGGATGCTGATGGTCGCCAGGCTCTTGAGGTCCATCGGCTGGTCGCCGTACGACGGCACCTTGACGCGGATGCTCTCCACCAGTCCGGGTGATGCCCGGCCGGTGCGGATGCCGCGGAACTCCTTCTTCAGGTGGTCAACCGCCTTCGACATCTTGTCGTCGGCTTCCAACTCGATTTCATCCAGCGGCATGACGGCTTCCTCCTGGTCCGTCGCATTCTAGTGGCCGGGACGTGGGCGTAAAGCCGACGGGCTCAGCCGGTGACCCGGTGCCCGAAATGCGGACCCAAAGCTGATGAGAGTCTCAGCGGACCGACACGGGCACGCGATGCTCAATGAAGCGGCTGCAGCACAGCGCGGGAACAGGGCGTGTGAGCAGGCTGCGCAAGGCCGAGGCGATGTTGAGAGCTCGCGAGCAGCCGGCCGGTCGCTCAGGCCGCGGGCTGCGGCGGCGACATGACCGTTCCGCACTGCTTGCAGGTGCGCAGGGCGGCATTCTCGGGCGACCAGTACTGCTCCATGATCGCCTTGAGCTGAGAGACGATGTCCTTCAGCTCGAACTCCGGCTCATGCACGACCGCGCCGCACCGCTCGCAGTAGAAGCGCAGATGGTCCTTCATGCCGGCCGGCCGCCGCCGCTCGACCACCATGCCGACCGTGTTGGCGGGCCGTTGCGGCGAGTGCGGAATGCCCGCGGGCAGCAGGAAGATCTCGCCCTGCCGGATGGGCACGTCTCTGGGCTGGCCGTTGACGATGAGCCGGAGCGTGATGTCTCCCTCGACCTGGTAGTAGAACTCCTCCGTCTGGTTGACGTGATAGTCCTTCCGAGCGTTGGGGCCGCCGACGATCATGATGATGAAGTCCTGATCCTTCCAGACGGTCTGGTTGCCGACCGGCGGCTTGAGCAGGTGGCGGTGTTCGTCGATCCAGGCCTTGAGATTGATCGGAACCAGCGGGAGCGACATGGCGGACCTCCGGGCGGCGTTGATCCGAATAACGCGACGACGGGCAGAGCCTACCTCGCGCGGCCGGTCAGCGTCAATCGCGGCCGCCCGTTCACCGGAAGCCGGAATATTGCCGCGACCCGATCGCGACGTTAGCATCCGTCGACCTTCGGAGAGGTGTCGGAGCGGCTGATCGAGCTGGTTTCGAAAACCAGTGTGCCCGCAAGGGTACCGGGGGTTCGAATCCCCCCCTCTCCGTTCTCGATACCGGCGTCTACCGAAGGCTCGGCCAGACTGCGGCAGCCGCCGCAGCATGATCGCGGTTCGGATGCGCGAGCCGGCGGAAGGGCCGTTCGCCCGCTACGGGCACACCGGGTTCGGGTCGCCGATACCCAGGGTCTTCTGAACGAACAGCGGCACATCCATCGACGGATCGAGCAGGCTGTCGGCATCCATGTCGGCGCAGTGACACCCTGGAGCGATGATGGGCGGCGGTGCTGCGAACAGGCAGTCGACGAAGCGCTGCATATCCCGCCCGTCGACGAAGTTATCTCCGTCCATGTCGCCTCGGCACGTCGGACATACGGGCGGCATCATGGGTGCTTCGATCGCTCCGACATCGCAGTCCGCGATGCCGTTGCCGTCGCCGTCCAGCGGACGCGGATTGAGGCACTGGTCGTCGACCAGCACATGGCCGGCCAGGTCGGCGCAGAAGCCTTTGTCGATGGCCGGGCTTCCGGGCAGTGGGAAGTGCGCCTGAAGGGTTCCGCACGGAGTCAGCGGTGAGAGCATCGTGGCGATCGGCATGGGAATCGTGCCGAACTGGTCGCCGGGGGCCGGCAGCATGCCGGTTCCGTCCACGTTGATGTTGAAGCCGGCCGACAAGACCGGCGACGGCGCAATCACGTTGTTGCCGGGGGGCGACGGCGCGCTGTCGATGATGGTCCCCAACACCTGCATCACGCTGGCGCTGCCGAGGGTGTCGCCGTTGAACAGGCTGTGGCCGGAGGCGGCCCGATTCGAGACCAGCGAGCACGCGCTCAACTCGCATCGCCCGTCGAAGTCGTTCGCGATGGCGCCGCCAAAGCCGAAGCGGGCGATGTTCCCGCTGAAGGTGCAGTTGACAGCGCGAAACCTGCCGGCGGAATTCTGGTTGTAGACCGCGCCGCCGCCGGCGGCGTTCGCAATCAGGCCATCGGATGCGTTTCCGCTGAACTCGCTGCGCGTCACCGTAGCGTCGCCGGCGTTGGAGATCGCGCCGCCCAGATTGGTCGCCGTGTTCGAGCGCAGCGCGATCCCATCGAGCACCAGCGTACATCCGAACTGGTTGTTGATCGCGCCGCCGCCGTTGGCGGCCTGGTTCCCGAGCAACATACCGGTCGGGGCGATGGTCAGCGAGCCGCCGTTCTGATTCGCCATTGCGCCGCCGTTGCCACCGCCGACCGCCTGATTCTGGGCCGCGATGAGGAACGAGATGACGGTCGTTCCGGAGTTGGCCAGCGCGCCGCCCTGCGCGGCGACGTTGAACTGCGCGACGAGGTCGACGAACGTGGCCGTCACGCCAACGCCGACACGAGCGCCGCCGCCGCGGTTCGTGGCCGAGTTCAATTCGGCCTGCACGCTGCCGTTGAAGCCGCTGCCGGCTGCCAGAAACATGCCGCCGCCGTCGTTGCCGGCCGAGTTCGATGTCAGCACAAACGGCGTGACCGGCTGCACGGTGACGGAACGATCGGACCACAGGCCGCCGCCGTCGTTCGAAGCGCTGCATTCGCGGATTTCCACCGAGTCGAGCAGCAATCGTCCGCCCTGCACCAGCACGCCGCCGCCATTGGTGCCAGTCGCGCCCTGCGCGCGCCCATCACGCACCGTCAGCCCGTTCAACTGCAACGTCAGGTTGGCCGGCGCTCCGGCCGGCAGGTGGAACACGCGATCCGGCTGAGCGGCCGGCAGCCCGGAGGCGGAAACGATCGTGGTGCCGATGCCGTTTCCGAAGATGAACAGGTCGGTGAGCGGCGCGACGGGGTTGATGTCGAGATCGCCGGCGGCGGCGGTGTTGTCGATGCCACCGAGGGTCAGTGTGTGCGTGCCGCTGACCGCGAAGCGGATGTGAACCACGCCCGCGGTGGCATTCGCCTCCATCACTGCGGCGCGCAGCGAGCACAGGCCGTTGGCGTCCATGCAGACGCCGTTGCCGGGCGCGAGGTCGATCGAGTCAAGCAGCGTGTTGACGATATAGGTCGTCTGCGCCGCCACCGGAGCAACCGCAAGCAAACCGACCATTCCTGCGAACCGCGCAACGCGATGCAAGCTCACGACCTACTCCTTCCGTCCGCGCGCGAGGTAGAGCGGTCGCGCGACCGCTCAGCCAAGTAGACGGATGCCACTTCGAACCGGCCACTGGACCGGAGATGCTCGTACTTCCTGCCATTGTAAACAGACGGGGGTGTGCTCGAGTCAAGAAATTGGCCGTTCGACCAGCGTCGGTGGCCACGGACTGGGAGCATCCCCACCCAGGTTTGCTGGTCTGAGCGTTCCGCGGACATTGAGTCCGCCACCCTGACGCGAGTGCACTACGATGAAGTCGTACCGGACTGACGGCTCAAGCGACCCCGTTCGGTCGTTCGACTATTGCCGCGGGCTGAACCGCTGGCCGTCCTTGAGTTGATCGAGGCCGCCGGCGGCGATCTGCTGTCCGGACACGAGGCCGGAGGTCACCTGCAGCTTGTCTCCCAAGCGGCGACCAATCTGCACGCTCGTTTCCTTCAGGCGCCCGGCGGAAGCCACGAAGACCCGTCCGGTTTCTCCGGAGGCATCGAGCCGGCAAGCCGAGGCTGGGATCCAGATGGCGGCCTCCTGCTGTGCATCCCGGGTCGCGGCGGCCGGCTCGGTGCGGAACGAGACCTGCGCGACGCCCTCGACGCGCAGATAGTCGTCGGGTTCCTCGATGCGGACCTTGACCTGCACGGTGGCCTTCGAGTAATTCGCGCCCGGGTCGATCCACATGATGTGGCCCCGGTAGCGCCGGTCCTTGTAGGCATCGGGCGTGATTTCGCACGGCATTCCGTTACGGAGTCGGGCGATGTCGAGCTCGCTGATGTCGACCTCGACTCGCAGCTTGCTCATGTCGGCGATCGAGCCAAGCTGCGCGTTGCTCATCGCGCCGCGGCCGCCCTCGGCGGCCACGAAATCGCCGACGTTCACGTTGCGTTCCAGCACCACGCCGTCGATCGGGGCAACCACCTTCGTATCGGTCAGCAGCTTTTCGGTGAAAGCCAGAGTAGCCTCGTCTCGGGCGACCTGGGCGAGGGCGGTCTTGTACTCGCGCTCGGCGGCCTTCAGCTCGATTTCCGGCGCGGTCCGCGATTCGTACAGGCGACGGATGCGCTCGAAGTTGACCTGTTGGAATGCCAGGTTGGCGCGTGAGCTTTCAAGACTGGCAACGGACTCGTTACGCCGCGCGACAAACAAAACGTCCTCAATCTCGGCCAGCACTTGTCCGGCCTTGACGCGATCGCCCTGTTCGAAATACAGGCGCTGAATCTGGCCCGATACCTTGGTGAACACCAGCACGCGGTGATCCGAGACGATCTTCCCCGTTGCCGTCAGCACCGGGCCGGCGGCCGGCGAGGTCGAGCTGACCACGACCGGGATGAGCGGCACTTCCGGGGCCGCCGCCGCCGTCGGGAGCAACTGAAGAAGCTGCGGGTTGCGCTGAACAGCGAGATACGCGCCCCCGGCCGCGAGGGCGACGACGAGCAGCGCCAGCGGCCAGAAGATGCGGCGTCCGGACGCGGAACGGCTTTCGGTCGGCCGCTGCGTCTGACTGATTTTCAGCGATTGGAGCTGGGATCGCAGCTCGGTCGACGCGCTCATCGGTGACATTCTAGCTCCGGGTCAGGATTTTCGCAGGGCCTCGATGATGCGAACGCGCGATGCCCGCAGGGCGGGCGCCAGGGCCCCCAGCACGCCCACCCCGGTCGCCAGCGCCAGCGCAGCGCCGATGATGCCGGGGGTGAGGCGCAATTCGTAGGCCAACACGGTCCAGGTCGTGTCTGATAAGAAGTCCTGCCGCGTGCCGCTGAACAAAAAGCTCAGGACAAGGCCGACGCAGCAGGCCGTCAGGCACACCACCAGGGACTCCACCACGAAAGACACGAGAATGGCCGCGCGGTTAAACCCGATCGTGCGCAACATCGCGATTTCCCGCCGCCGGCCGTCGACCGCGGCGTACATGGTGTTGGCGACGGCGAACACGGCGCCGACGGCCATGATCGCGATCAGCACCGTGGTGAGCCAGACAATCTCGCTCGTCTTCTTGGCAAGGTCCTCGTAGTAGGCGGTCTCGCGCTTCGCCTCGAGGGCGACGGCCGGGCCGTTGATGTAGGCGATGGTTTCGTCGGCACGATTCGAGTCTGACAGGCGAACGACCGCGCTCGAAATGAACCGCCGCGCGAACGAGTCGGACAGCATGCTGCGCGGCGCCCAGATCTCGCTGTCGAACGCGCCACCTCCGGAGTCGAAGACGCCGACGACCCGGTAAATCCGATTGGATTGCCGGCCGAGGCGGATCTGGTCACCAAGATCCAGGTTCTGGAAGCGCTCGCGGGCGGCCTTTCCGACCATGACTTCAAGCTGCCCCTGCTCCAACCGGCGACCGGCGATGACGCGCACCTCCGGATGCACGTCGAGGGCCACGTCGTCGACGCCGCGAATGGCAACATTGGCAGGCGACCCCCGCGGACCGCGGCGCAGCACCGAAGTCTGCACGCACAGTTCCTGGCTCACCAGCATCTGGCCGGAGGCGTCGCGCGCGATCGCGGGCGCCTGCACGATGCGCCCGAACTCATCGGGCGTGATGATGCTGGTGCTCTCGGCGGTCGCGCCGGGCTTGAGCACGATGATGTTTTCCGGCCAGCCGCTGCCGGCCAGCGATGCCCGAATCCCGGCCGCAAACGAGAGCAGGACGCAGAGAACCAGCACCAGCGTCGCCACGACGGCGAACGTCAGCGACGAGCTGAGCTTGCGCACCAGCAGGTTCCGAACGTTGTAGGTCAGAGGAAGGGCCATCGGCTCTGCTTCAGTAACGAGCGGCCTGCGGCCGGTCCGCCGTCAGTCGAGGTTCCTCAGCGCCGTCACCACGCGCAACTTCAGCACCTGCCAACTCGGCCAGACGGCGGCGATCAGTCCGATCGCGATCGAGATGAGGACGGCATGGGCGCACACCCGCAGGCTGACCTCGAGCGTCTGGATGACCGGGACGGTGAAGTTCCGCAGCGGCGTGTGCGTGAACGCGATGTAAGGCGCCGCCGCGCCGAGCAGGCCGCCGATGGCGCACAGCAGCAGGCTCTCGGACTGGATCAGCAGGAAGACCCAGGTGCCGCGGAATCCCAGCGCCTTGAGGGTGGCGAACTCGTTGATCCGGTCGCGGAAGTTCATGCTCATGGTGTTGGTCGCCGCCATGACGGCGACGAAGACGGTCACCAGCGCCAGGATGGTCAGATTGCGAGGCAGGTCGAACTGCTGCGTGATGAACTCGTTCATGAACGCCTTTTCGTCCTGCGTCTTGGTCTCATCGAGCGATCGCTCGAACAGCTTGTCGATCTCCTGACGAAAGTGATCCAGATCGGCCCGCGTCGCGCAGCGAACGAAGTAAAAACCCACACGGTCCTCGTCCTCGGTCCCGCCGCGATAGACGCGCTTCAGCTCCTCCTGGTAGTACGAGTAATGACACCAGTTGGTCTGCGGATCGGTCGCGTTCTCCGCCGTCGAAACAACGTGGAACTCCATCGGCGTATAGGGCGGAAGCGACGGCCGGATCGTGATCCGCTGCCCCTTCTTCCAGCCGAACTGTGCCGCGGTGGCGCGCCCGATGATGATCGCCTGCCGATCTCGCAGCCACGCGTCGATTTCGTCCTGCGGCAGGCGATAATCAGGAAAGGCGCGGATGAACTCCCCCGCGTCGGCCGCGAGCGTCGAGAGCGGCCGCGGATCATCCTGGACCTTGCCGCCGATCCAGCTCATGCCGCACACCGCCAGCAACCGCATCCCGGTCGGATCGAGCGAGCGAATCTTGGCGGCGTACGACATCGGGAGCGGATAGACGATCGAGGCGCGATTCGTGACCGCGAGCCGAAGCTGCTGCGCCGAGTTGTCGAGGAACCGCTCGACGCCCCGCACGACCGCCGAGGACAGCACGAAGATGACCATCGGCAGCCCGACCGCCGCGATCGTCAGCGCGGTGCGCAGCGGATTGCGGGACAGGTTCTTCCAGAGATAGTGAAGTCGGAGGATCAAGCGCTGCGCTCGGCGAGGTCCGCCCGGTGGGTTCTAGGGTTCTCGCAACGCCTCCACCACGCCGATGCGAGACGCGCGATAGGCTGGAAACAGCGAGCCCAGCACGGCGACGCCGCCCACCAGCGCCAGCGCCGTCACAACCACCTGCCAGCCGAGGGTGATCTGGAAGCCCATCGTCGTGAACGTCGATTGCCCGAACATGTCCTTGGTGTTGCCGACCGTTCGCAGCCAGGCTTCGCAGCCGAGGCAGCCCAGGACGCCCCCCAGCATTGACAGAAACACGGCCTCAATGACCACGCTGGTCAGAATCTGCCCGCGCGAGAAGCCGATCGTCCGCAGCATGGCGAACTCGCGCGAGCGCCCGGCCACCGCCGCAAACATCGTGTTGGCGATTGAGAACACCGCGGCCGCGCTCATGATGGCCACGAGCGTGCCAACGATCGTCAGATAGATCCGGATGTTCCGGGACTGCTCAAACCAGTAGTCCGGTTCGGTCTGCGCGTTGAGGTCGACCGACGGTCCCTTGATGAAGGCCACCACTCTGTCGGGATCGGCCGTCGGCTCGAGGCGGAGGTTGACGGATGAGTAGAGAGTGCGGTTGTACGAGTTCATCAGGGTCGTCAGAGGTCCCCAGATTTCACTCTCCATCGGACCACCGTCAGCCGAAAAGAAGCCGACGATCCTGTATTCGCGATTCCCGGCGTAACCCAGGCGCAGCGTCTGGCCGATTTCGAGCCCGCCGAACTGCCGGGAGGCCTGCACGCCGACCAGCACCTCCATCTGGCCGGAGGTGAGGGTCGCGCCGTCGAGCGGGCGGACGTTGCGATGCACCTTGAACGCCTGTTCGGTCACTCCACGCACGGCCACATTGGCGAACGTCCGGCCGCCGTCGCTGCGGCGGGGAAGCGAGACCTGCACCAGCATCTCCGGGCTCAGAAGCCGGCCGACCTCGGGATCGACCGCAATCTCCTGCACCTGGGCCAGACGATTAAATTCCTCGGGCTGGATGGCGCTGTTGGTTTCACTGGTCGCGCCCTGCTTGAGCACGATCAGCTTCGATCGATCATTGGCGAACGACAGCGAACGCACCAGCGCGCTGCGAAAGCCGAGCATCCAGGCGAACACCCCCACCACCACGCCGATGACCAGGCAGGTCAGCAGCGTCGTGGTCTTGCGCACGAACAGGTTCTTCCAGTTGTACGAGATCGGTAATGCCATGCTCGATCCGACCGCCGCCCAAGCTACGCGACGCGGCGAAGGGCCTCCACCGTGCGCAGGCGCAGCGCCTGGTATGCGGGCCATACGCCGGCCGCCAGCCCGACCACCAACGCGATGCCCAGCGACACGGCGACCGCCACCGGGGACACCGTCAGAGCGTTGATTGGCAGAAACCCGAGGCGGCGGACCGGCGCCACCGCGAGCAGCAGCGTCATCGGAAGCACGCCGACGAGCGCACCCATGAATGCCATCAACACGCTCTCAGCCAGCACGATGCGAAAGATGCGACCGCTCGGCATGCCGATGGCCTTGAATACGGCAAGCTCGCGCGTCCGTTCCCGGAAACTCATCATCATCGTGTTGCCCGCCACCAGCGCGACGATGAACACGACCACGAAGGCCATCGCCTGCATCAGGCCGGGCAGGTTGCCGAGGGCCTGGGTGAATCCGGCACGAAACGTATTCTCGTCCTCACTCTTGGTCTCGTCCGGACTGTTGGCCGTCATCGCATCAATTTCGCGCTGCAACGCCAGCAGGCTGGCCTGATCCTTGCACTTGACCCAGAAGATGTTGCAGGCCGGACTGTCGACGCCCGCCTCCTTGAGCGACTCGGTGAGATAATCCCGGCGGAAGTAGAATACGTTGGTCTGCGTCTTGCTGGTCATCACCTTGATGATGTTGAATTCCAGTTCCAGGTATGGGGGCACACTGCTCTTGAGACGAACCCGCCCGCCGGGGCGCCAGCCGTCGAATCGCTCGCCATACTGCTCGGCCACCGCCGCCCCGACGACGGCCGCCTTGCGGTCGCGCATCCAGGCCTCCTGTTCCGCGGGCGTCAGCTCGGCGTCCGAGTAGACGATCGGGAAGGTGTCGGGGTCGGCCGCAAGGCTCTGGATCGGCTGCTGCTCGCCGGGCACCTTGCCGCCGAACCAGCGCATGCCGCAGACGGCGCGCAGCCGCTCGTTATTCGGGTCGAGGGCCTCGATGGAGCGCCGCAGCCGGTCGGGAATGGTGTTGATCAGCGTCGTCTTGTGGTGGACGCCGAGTCGCAGTTCCTTCTCGCTGGCCTTGTTGACATCGATCAGCGCCACCACGAGCGAAATGGCAGCCACGAACACGGCCATCGGCAGCGCGAACGCGATCATGGTCAGCGCGCTGCGGAGCCGATTGCGACGAAGGTTCTGCATCAGGACGTAGGTCATTGTCATCGCGTCATTCCGTGAAACCGGTCGGCGGGTTCGTGAGTTCCGGGCGCGGCGTCAACGCGCGGCGACGCCTCAGGACGAGGCCGCCAGCGCCGGGCGATTATTGAACTCCTCGCGCTCCAGCACCCCCTTCTCGAGATGCACGACGCGCTGCCCGTGGGACGCCGCCTTCGGATCGTGCGTCACCATCAGGATCGTCTTGCTGAACTCGGAGTTGAGCAGGTTCAGCAGGTTCAGGATTTCTTCGGAGGTCTTGGCATCGAGATCGCCGGTTGGCTCGTCGGCCAGAATCACGTCCGGGTCGGTGACGATCGCGCGCGCGATGGCGACGCGCTGCTCCTGACCGCCCGAGAGCTGGTTGGGGCGATGGTCCATCCGATCGGCCAGGCCGACCACGGCCAGCGCGGTCTTGACGCGCTCGCGCCGCTCGCGCGCCGGAATCTTGAACAGCAGCAGCGGCAATTCCACATTCTGCGCGGCCGTCAGCACAGGGACGAGGTGGTACATCTGGAAGATGAAACCGACGTGACGGCTCCGCCACGCGGTCAATTCATGTTCGCTCATGCGCTCCAGATGCGCCTCGCCGACGCGAATGCTGCCGGATGTGGGAGAATCCAGCCCGCCGATCAGATGCAGCAGGGTGGACTTGCCGGAGCCGCTGGGCCCCATGAGCACGACGAATTCACCGGGGGGGATCGACAGATTCAACCCGTCCAGCACCGGAATCTCGATGCGGTCCTTATGGTAGACCTTGCGGACGTCCTTGACCTCGATATCAGCGGTACTCATCGACTCTCCAGTGCAGACGGCCTTCAGCCTGCGGGCTCGACCGGATTCATTGTAAGCGGGCGGCCGCGCGTCGTCCCGGCGCTCCGCTCAGCGGCGCCGTCTCATGCCCAACGCGACGCGCAGCAGGTTCGTCACGCGGGAGGGTTTGGCCAAGACCTCGCTCAAATGATAGTCGAGCAGGTCGAACACGCCGGGCAGGTCGGCGTCGGCCACCTCCGCACCCGCCGCGACGGCGGCGGCAGCCGAGATGGTCCGCGATTCGAGACGCCATTTTTCGACGAACGCCGGCTCGCAGTCACGGCACAACAGGCCGCCCTGCCGGGCGCTGAAGTACGGACATGACACCAGCTCACGGCGTGTGCCGCAGCCGGCGCAAGCGCCCAACTGAGGCATGAGCCCGACTTCACGAAGCAGCGTGCACAGGTAACGGCACGACGACAGCAGCGGCGCCGCGCTGGTCGCCTCCCGGCAAAACGCCCACAGCGCGTCGAACAGTTCCGGATGCGGGTCGCCTTCCTGCGTCGCCTGGGCCGTGCGGTCAGCGGCGTACTGCCCGGCGTACCAGCGAGGCAGATCGCGACGCAGGCCGGGGAAGTTTTCCTCCTGTTTCCACTCGGTCAACGTGCCAAGCTGCGCCTCCGACTCCGCCCGCCGTGAATAGGCAACCGAACCGAGCTCCAGCAGGTCGATGCCCACCGACGGCCGATGCCGGGACCCGCGCTTGACGCCCTTGGCGATCAGGCGCTGCATCCCGGTCTCGCGGCAGAACACCGCCAGCACGAGCGAGGTCTCGCTGTAGTCGAGCCGGCGGAGCACCAGGCCCAGGTCCTTGAACAGTGCCATGATCGCACCCGGGGTGACCGGCCGGTCGGCAGTCCGGCCGGCCGCGGTTCATGCCGTGGTCGCCACCGCCTCGTGCGGCAACAGGATCCGCAGCCGGCTGATGCGGCGGTCGTCGGCCGCCAACACCAGAATCTTCAGGTCCCGCATCGCCAGTGACTCCCCGGCGGCCGGGATTCGTCCGAACTGGCTCAGCACGAGGCCGGCCACGGTGTCGTAGGCGTCGTCCTCGGGGAGATGGAGATTCAGTGCGGCGTTCAGCTCGTCGATTCTCACCCGGGCGTCGACGTCGACCGTCTGCTCGTCCACTCGGTGAATGGCCTGCGGCTCGGGGGCCTCGTGCTCGTCGGCGATCTCTCCGATCAGCTCTTCCAGGATGTCCTCGAGCGTCACCAGACCGGCCGTGCCACCATATTCGTCGAGCACGATCGCCACGTGCACGCGCGTCGTCTGGAATTCACGCAGCAACTCCGGGAGGACCTTGGTTTCCGGAACGAACGGCACGCTTCGCATCAGGGATCGAATGGACACTGCGTCGTCGTGCGATACCCGCAGCAGATCCTTGGCGTACAGGACGCCCAGAATGGAATCAATGTTGCCCTCATAGACCGGGATGCGCGAGTGGCCCCCGGACACGATGGCTTCGCGCGCCTCCCGCAGGGTCGCATGGACGTCGAGTGCGAGCACTTCGGTTCGCGGCGTCATGATCTGGCCCACGGTGCGCTCGTTGAGATCCATCACCGAGCGGATGACGCGCGTCTCGGTCGCGCCGACGGCCCCACTGGTCTGCGCGGCCGATACGATGTCCAGAATCTCACGTTCCAGCTCCTCGCCTGCATCCTCCTCGTCGGGCGGCGGCATGCCGGCCAGCCGACGGACGATCTCATCTGCCAGCCGCGTGACGCACACGACCGGGAACGAGAGGATGCGGAAGAACTCGAGGATGAGCAGGCTCGCCGCAACCAGCGCTTCGGCCCGATGCCGGGCGATTCCCCGTGGAATGGCAACGCCGGCGACCAAGAGCAGTGCGAGCGAGCACGCCCCGACCGCCACGACATGCGTTGAGCTTTTCTCATAGACGCCGCCCAGCCCGCGATCGATGAAGAGGATCAGCAGGAGCGCCGAGCCCCAGGCCCAGCACGACGCCGTGGTGGCATAGTCGCCTGAACGCTGCTCGAAGCGCTCGAGCCAGCCTTCGCGGCCGCGCCGTCGAAGTGCAGCGTGGAGCCGAGTGCGGGACGCCTCCGGCACGGCCGCCGCCAGCGCGGCAAAAAAGGTCAGCCCGACGGTCCAGAGCAACATCGCAATCCAGAACGACGGGCTCACCGGCGCCGCCCTCCGGACTCCCCGTGTGGAAGAATGTGAGCCGGGGGTACGCCGAGTTCGGTCAGCATCTGATCTTCGCGTTCATGCATGCGCCGAAAATCGGCCGTGCGCCGGTCCTCGAACCCGACGAGGTGAAGGCAGCCATGCACGACATAGAGCGTCAGTTCGTCGGTGACCCGTCGTCCGAAGACCCGCGCCTGCCGGCGCGCCTCATCGCGGCACACCATGATGAGTCCGTCCACGAGGCCGGTATCGGGCTCATCGCGCAGATCAAACGTGAGCACGTCGGTGCTCCGCCCGTCCGACATCCACTCGCGGTGGGCCCGCTTCATGGCGGCGTCGCCGACGATGGCCACCTCGAGCCGGCCGGCCCGAACGCCATGCCGCCGCAACACAAGACGGGCTGCGCGGCGCAGCGCGGCGGCCACCAGCCCGGTTGCGCCCTGAAGCATGATTCGGGGTCCGCGATTCGGCCGCGGCGTCGTGTCCGCGCGGCGGCGCCGTCCTGACGAGGCTCGTGGCGCCATCACGCCGTCCGCGGCGTGGACGAGACCGGCTGCACTGGCGCGGGCGTCTTCGGGTAGGCGATGCGGCCGTGATAGATCGAGCAGAGGCTGCGCACGAGGCTCTGTTCGATGCGAAACAACTCTTTCAGCGTCAGGTCGCAGTCGTCGAGCTGGCCGTCCATCAGGCGGTTCATCAGAATGTCGTGCACCACGGATTCGATGCGACTAGGGTTCGGCTCGGTCAGGCTGCGGACCGCGCCTTCAACGCCGTCGCACAGCATGAGAATGGCCGATTCCTTCGATCGCGGCTTGGGCCCGGGATAGCGGAACTCGGTCTCCTCTACGGCGCGTTCATCACCCATCGCGCCCTTGCTCATCTCGTTGCGAGCGGCCATGGCGTGAAAATAGCGCACCAGCGTCGTGCCGTGATGCTCAGCGATGAACTTGTGCAGGACCTTGGGCAGGCCGTACTCCTCCGCCAGCGCCAGTCCGTCCTTCACGTGCCCGAGGATGACCAGCAGGCTCATGCGCGGCGCCAGCCGCGCGTGCGCGCTGGTCTGGCCCGGCTGGTTCTCCACGAAGTACTCCGGCTTGATCATCTTGCCGACGTCGTGATAGTAAGCGCCGACCCGCACCAGCAGTCCATTCGCGCCGATCTCTTCGGCTGCCGCCTCGCCCATGCTGCCGATCAGGTGGCTGTGCTGCCAGGTGCCGGGCGCTTTCTGAATGAGCTGCTTCAGCAACGGCGTGCTCATATCGGCCCATTCAAGCAGCGTCATCGAGGTCGCCAGCCCGAACGCGCGCTCGATGACCGGCAGCGACACGAGAACGAGGCCGCACGCCAGCAGGGATGCAGCGCCGGCCGTGATGGCCTCCGCGCCGACGAATCGCAACGCCTGTTGATTCGCCAGGCCGGCGAACGCGGCGGTGATGGTCGCGGTACCCGCCGCAAGCAGGCCGACCCAGATCAGCTTCATCCGCGAGCGAACGTCGTCCATCCGGAAGATCACGACGGCGGAAACGGCCGCCACCACCAGGAACAGATCGAACGACCCTGAGAGCGTCAGCGTCACCAGCCCGGCGAGCGCCGTGGCCACGCCAAAGGCGTATCGCGGGGAATAGACGATCGTCAGGATGGCGGCGGCATAGGCCGTCGGCGTCAAGACCCAGTAACGGGAGACGTCGCTGGCAGCCACCAGTCGCGCGAACAGCAACACAGCGAGCAGCAGACCAGCCACCGACAGGCAGTGCGTCGCGTTGCTCGACAACTTGGCCTGGTATCGGCGGGTATACATCGCGACGCCCATGACCAGCAGAAGGACGATGCCGGCCCGTCCGACGCGCTTCTGCACCCAGGCCCGGTACAACTCCGGCGAGGACTGCCGAGCGTCGAGATAGCGCTCATGCTCGGTCTGCACCAGCTCAAGCGACTCGGGTGTCAGCACCGCCCCGCTCGGCACCAGCACCTGCCCGCGCTGGTACTGGTCGTGGACGGGCGGTATTTCACGAGCGCGATCGAGAGCGGACTGCGTGGCATCGGCGTCGAAGACGTAGACCGGTTCGTAGCGATCCTTGGCCGGGTCCACCCGTATCGCGGAAACAAGCACCTGCGTCACCGCCGCGTGCAAGGGCGATGGAAATACCTCGACCAGGTCCTTCGCCAGACGCGTGACGTGCTGCTCGTTGGTGGCGTAGCCGAGCCGCTGCTTCGAAACGCGGTCGATTCGCCCCGGGCCGCGATTGAGGACCGCATCGGTCGAGCTCTCACGCGTCGGATCGCGCTCCGTCGCCGTTGGCAGCAGGACCAGGTTCTCGCCGGCCAGCCGAGCCGTCAGTTTCTCGATCCACTCGTCGAACCGGGTCGGACCCTCCTCGACCGGCGTGCGGCGGAGCAGGTCATAGCCCGCCTGACCGAGCTTCCAGCGGTCCTTTGTCGCTTCCTTGAACTTCTCGAAGCTCTCGGCCGCGCGGGCGTCGGTCTGGAGTGTCCGCAGGTCGCCGGCAACACGCTCGAGCAAGGCCGTGTTCAGCCGGAAATGGTTTGGGGTCGCCCGCTGGGCCGCCTCAATCAATTGGGCCGTCTTGGTCTGATTCTGCCGCTGGAAGTCGACCCGGGCGATGATTGGCACATCGACCGTCTGGCCGGCGACGAACTCCAGTCGTTCCTCGGCCGAGAGAACAAATCCCACCGCCGCCAGGGCGAACGCCCCGACCACCAGAATCGGAATGAACGCTCCCGAAACCCGAAGCTGCTCGAACCAGTTGCGTTGGAGGGCCAGTTCGGACAGGCGCGCGTCCAGCCGCCGAGAGGTTCGAGACCGCCCGAATCGACCGAATATCGACATGCAGCGAGTGACCCGAGGTCCAGCCGGCAGTCGGGGTTCAACCCGATCCAGCCGATCGCGGCATTATACGTGGCTCCGCAATCGGACAATACCGCTATCGGGCCGCACGTGGCACAACTGCGGCACCGAGAGCCGTACACCCGAACAACACGTCCTATAACACATCAAAGAACACAACAAACATTTGTATTATATGACGTTATGGAACGCTGACGATTACAGGCCCCTGTCCGACGGCGTCGATCCGCTGCTACGCCGATGCGGCGGCCGAATCGCCCATTCGATCGCCCCGACCCCGATCCCCGGCCGTGCCGACAGCCCAGGGGAGCCCGTCCGGATAGCGCGCGGCGAGACGGGCGTACGCCTTCGGGCGGCGGGTGCGAAGGAATTCGAACAGATCGTCGGGCGAGCAGAACAGGTACTTATCACCCGTGCCTTTGCCGTAGGTCGTGCACTCGTCAACCTTGTAATCCCGGCACACGTGCGGCCGGCGGGAGTAGATGCCGCACCGGCGGTTCTGAAGCTGGCGGCAGGGCGTGTTGAACTGAACGAACCAGTCGTTTTCGTCGTCGACGAATACCCAGACGTTGCGGTGGAGCAGATACCAGAGCAGCTCGTCGTAATCCCGGTTGCTGCGCGGGCGACTGATGGGCACGGCGATGTACTCGCAGCAATCGCTGCACCCGCGGCAAGGATCGGGATCGTCGGGGTCCAACGTACGCTTCGAGGTCTGGGCGATGGGCAACCGAACGGGCAGGCTCGGCAGGAGCCGGGCGTCGAGGGACATCGAATGCTCGCTCGCTGGGTTGGTCGACCGCCGCACGGGCGCGCCCCGCACCGGCGGTCCACCTGACTGCAATCTACGACGGAGGCCGCGGCACTGCAACTTCCGAGCGTCGCGCGGCGCGCCCGCGCACCCGCCGCTCGCGGTCGCGATGGCCGCTGCTGCGTGTATGATCCCGGATCACGATCCGGGCGGCGGTCGCCTTGGCGATGACGGCGAGTGGCGGCGCGACGATGGCGATTGTCACGCTCACGACTGATTTCGGCACGTCCGACCATTACGTCGCGTGCATGAAGGGTGTCATCCTCCAGATCGCGCCGACCGCCTATCTGATCGACGTGACCCACCAGATCGGCCGGCACGACGTCGTTCACGCGGCGTTCGTCGTCCGACAGGTGTTCGAGTACTACCCGCGCGGCACCATTCACGTGGTGGTGGTCGACCCAGGGGTCGGCACCACGCGGCGGCTGTTGGCGCTGCAATACTCCGGACAGACGCTGCTCGCGCCGGACAACGGGGTCGCCAGTCTGGTGCATCGCGACGCCCAGCTCAACGACATTCGCAGCATCGAGAACCTCGAGCTGTTCCGCCGGCACGTCAGCAGCACCTTTCACGGACGGGACATTCTCGCGCCGGTGGCGGGTTTCCTGGCGGCGGGCGGGGCCATCGCCAACGTCGGCCCGCAGGTACAGCAGCTCGAAATCCTGAACCTGCCGCGGGCGCTGGTGCTGCCGGACGGCGGCCTGGAAGGACAGGTGCTCTACAAGGACACCTTCGGAAACCTGATCTCGAACATCTCTCGCGAGGACCTGCGCGGCTGCCTGGCGCGGCGCCCTCAAGCCGAAGTGTACGTCGGCGCGCTGCGGATCGGCCCCGTCCGGCGCACGTACGCCGATGTGCCGCCCGGCGAAATCGTCGCGCTGATGAGCAGCGCCGGCGCGCTGGAGGTCGCCATCAACCAGGACAGCGCCGCCACGCGACTGCGGGCCGGTCCCGGCAGCAGCATCATCGTGCGCTAGCCCTGCCGTTGAGACACTCGCCATCGGTTGACACGCCGGGCCGCGCCGCGGACGATGCCCGCCTGGGGTCGCGCAGCGGCGGGCTGGATCTTCGCGAAGGTGCCGATGCGGCCCGAGGATGCACGACCATGAGCCTCTCCCAGATCGCGCGTACGATCAGCGAGTCGCCCACGCTCAAGCTCAATGAGACGGCCGCCCTGCTGCGGGCGAAGGGCGAGCCGGTGATTCACCTCGGCGGCGGCGAACCCAAGAGCAAGGCCCCGCTGGACGCGCTGGTCGCGGCCGCGGGCGTGCTGAACTCCGGGGAGGTGCGCTACACGCCGGCCGACGGGATTCCGGCGCTCAAGCAGGCGATCATCCGCTACACCGAGGAGTTCTATGGCCACACGCCGACGCCCGCCAACGTGTTGGCGTCGGGCGGCGCCAAGCAGGCCATCATGGTGGCGCTGCAGGCCATCCTCAATCCGCAGGATGAAGTGATCTTCCCGGCCCCCTACTGGGTGAGCTACCCGGACATGTGCCGGCTGTGCGGGGCGGTCGGCGTGCCGGCCCCGCCCGAGGACGGCAGCTTCTACCCGCGCATCTCGGACATCGAGCAGCGCGTCAGCAACTACACCAAGGCAGTCATCATCAACAGCCCGAACAACCCGACCGGCGCGTGCTACTCGGAGCAGTTCATCGCCGACGTGGTCGAGTTCTGCGAAAAGCGGGATCTGTACCTGATCCTGGACGACATCTACCACCGCCTGATCTTCGACGGTCGGCACCCGATCAACGGCTGGAAGTATGCGAAGAACCGCACCGAATCGTCGAAGCTGATCATCGTCAACGGCGTCTCGAAACAGTACGCCATGACCGGTTTCCGCATCGGCTGGGCCGTCGCCAACCAGCACCTGATCAAGGCCATGTCGAACATCCAGAGCCACCAGACGTCCGGGCCGTCGGTGGTGCTCCAGGAGGCGGCGGTCGGCGCGCTGAACGGCCTGCAATCGACCGTGGAAGCGCTGCGGGTGACGCTCGAGAACAACCGCAACGTGCTGGTCGACCGGCTGAGGTCGTTCGAGGGCGTCCGCGTTCACAAGCCTGACGGCACTTTCTACGCCTTCGTCGACTTCCGGCACTACAGCAAGGACAGCAACAAGCTGGCCCAGTTCCTGCTCGACAAGGTCCGGGTGGTGACCGTGCCGGGCAAGGAGTTCGGCCTCGACGGCCACCTGCGGATCAGCTTCTGCGGCGCCATGAAGGAGATCACCGAGGGCATCGACCGCATCAAGTGGGCCCTCGACCCGCACTCACCCAACGAGATCTTCATCGGGAATCACAAGCTCGTAAGGGATTGGTCATGAAGTACCTCGACTTCCCGACGCCGGCGAGCAGACAGGCCGGCGAGTTCGCCAGCCAGTTCAAGCTCGCCAACCACGGGCTGATCAACCTCAAACGCGTCTATTGGAACCTGCCGGAACCGGCGCTCTATGAGGAGGCCGTCTTCCGTGGCGAGGCCCACATGGTTCGCGGCGGCCCGCTGGTGGTTCACACGCAACCACACACCGCCCGGGCCGCGGCCGACAAGTTCATCGTGCGCGAGCCCAACACCGAGCAACAAGTCTGGTGGGGCAACTACAACCGGCCGGTCAGTCCGGCGCAGTTCAGCGGCCTGCTCGGCCGGATGCAGGCGTTCCTTCAGGGACAGGAGTTGTTCGTTCAGGACTGCTTCGCGGCCGCCTCGCCCGAGCACCGGTTGCCGATTCGCATCATCACCGACACGGCCTGGCAGAGCCTGTTCGCCCGGAACATGTTCCTCACCACCGACAACCCGGACGAGCTCCATCAGCACGTGCCCCAGTTCACGGTACTGGCGCTGCCAAGCTTCAAGGCCGACCCGCGCGTCGATGGCACGCGCAGCGAGACAGCCATCATCATCAACTTCCAGCAGCGGCTGGCGATCATCGCCAACACGGCCTACGGCGGCGAGATCAAGAAGACCATTTTCACCGTGCTCAACTATCTGCTGCCGAACGACGGCGTCATGCCCATGCACTGTTCGGCCAACGTCGGCACGGATGACGACGTGGCCCTTTTCTTCGGGCTGTCCGGCACCGGCAAGACGACGCTCTCGGCCGATCCGCGGCGACGGCTGATCGGCGACGACGAGCACGGCTGGAGCGACGAGGGCGTGTTCAATTTCGAGGGCGGCTGCTACGCGAAGGTCATCCGCCTGTCGCCGGAGAACGAGCCGCAGATTCACGCAGCGACGCATGCCTGGGGCACCATTCTCGAAAACGTCGTGTTCGACCCGGCCTCGCGGCGGATCGATCTCGACGACGACGAGCTGACCGAGAACACGCGGGCCAGCTATCCGATCGAGATGATCCCCAACGTCATCCTCGACGGCATGGTCCGCGCGCACCCCCGCAACGTCATCTTCCTGACCTGCGACGCGCAGGGCGTGCTGCCGCCGATCGCCCGTCTCAGTCAGCCGCAGGCCATGTACCATTTCATCAGCGGCTACACCAGCAAGATCGCCGGAACCGAGATCGGGCTGGGCACCGAGCCGGAGATGACCTTCTCGGCCTGCTTCGGCGCGCCGTTCATGGTGCACCACCCGTTCCAGTACGCCCGGCTGCTGGCCGACAAAATGGCCCGTCATGGCGCCACCTGCTGGCTGGTGAATACCGGCTGGACGGGCGGGCGATTCGGCATCGGCAAGCGCATCAGCATCCGTCACACGCGACAACTGCTGAACGCCGCACTGCGCGGCGACCTGCGTGACGTGAAGTACCGCAAGGACAAACTGTTCGGGTTCGACGTGCCGCTGACATGCCCGGAGGTGCCCGGCGAAATCCTGGACGCATCGCAGTCGTGGGGCAACAAGGACGACTACTGGAAGACCTTCGACGCCCTGGCCGCCCGCTACCAGGAGAACTTCAAGCTGTTCGCGGACGGCTGCCCGCCCGAGATCGCCGCCGCAGGCCCGCGCCGACTGACCCAAGCGCCATAGTCCGACCAAAGTCGCGCCGCGCGGCCGCCCGGCCCTGCCTGGCTGCGACCGCCCGGAGTCGACGCGCCCGGAGTCCATCACCCGATGATCGGCATCCTGACCATCGAGAACCTGCTCGCGCTGCTGACGCTGACCGGCATGGAAGTCGTGCTGGGCATCGACAACATCGTGTTCATCACCATCCTGACGGGAAAGCTGCCACCCGAACGGCGCGCCGGCGTTCGCAACCTCGGAATCAGCCTGGCGGTGATCATGCGCATCGCCCTGCTGCTGAGCATTTCGTGGGTCATGCGGCTGACGCGTCCGCTGGTCTCGGTGCTCGGGCTCACCCTATCGGGCCAATCGCTGATTCTGCTGATCGGCGGCCTGTTCCTGATCGCTAAGGCGACGTACGAAATCCACCACCGGGTCGAGGGAGCGAGGTCGGATGCACGCGGCGGGCGGCATGCCTCGGTGACGACCATCATCCTGCAGATTCTGGCGCTGGATATCGTCTTTTCTCTGGACTCGGTCATCACGGCCGTGGGCATGGCGCGATCCATCGCCGTCATGGTGACCGCGATCGTCGTGGCGGCGGGCGTCATGGTCGCGTTTGCCGGGCCGATCGGGGGATTCGTCGAGCGCCACCCGGCCATCAAGATTCTCGCGCTGGCGTTCCTGGTGCTGATCGGCGTCATGCTGGTGGCCGACGGCCTCGGCCGCCACATCCCGCGCGGCTACATCTACTTCGCCATGGCGTTCTCGCTGGCGGTTGAAATGCTGAACATCCGCGCAGGCGCGCGACGCGGCGGCCCCGCGGCTACGCACTGATCCGCCCGCCGCCGCGGATCGGATAGACTGGTCGGCGAGATGAAGATCGACCTTCATACGCACATCCTGCCCAGAACGTGGCCCGACCTGGTCGAGCGTTACGGGGCGGGCGACTGGGTGAGGCTCGAACATCACGAGCCGCGCCGGGCGCGCATGATGATCGGCGATCGCTGCTTCCGCGTGATCGAGGACAACTGCTGGGATCCGGCGCGGCGCATCGACGACTGCGACCGCTGCGGCGTGGACGTCCAGGTGCTCTCGACCGTGCCGGTGATGTTTGCGTACTGGGCCGATGCGCGGCATACGCACGATCTGGCACGGCTGCTGAACGATCACATCGCAGAGGTGTGCCGAACGTATCCGCGGCGATTCGTGGGCCTCGCGACCGTTCCGCTGAACGATCCGCAGCGCGCCTGCACGGAACTCGAACGGGCCGTCAGCGATCTCGATCTGGCCGGCGTCGAGATCGGTACGCACGTCAACGCGTGGAACCTGGACGAGCCGGCGCTGCGGCCGTTCTTTGAACTGGCCGATCGGCTGGGGGCGGCAGTGTTCGTGCACCCCTGGGACATGCTGGCGCCGGAACGCATGGCCAGGTACTGGCTGCCGTGGCTGGTGGGCATGCCGACCGAGTCCGCGCTGGCCATCTGCTCGCTGATCTTCGGCGGCGTGTTCGAACGGCTGCCGTCGTTGCGCGTGTGTTTTGCGCACGGGGGCGGCGCTTTCCCGGCCATCGTGGGACGCGTCGAGCACGGCTTCCTCGCCAGACCCGACCTGTGCGGCGTCGACAACCCCCACAACCCGCGCGACTACCTGCATCGCCTCTACATGGACTCGTGTGTGCATGACGCCGACGTGCTGCGCGGCCTGATCCGGCTGGTCGGCGTCGACCGCGTTGCGCTGGGCTCGGACTACCCCTTCCCGCTGGGTGAGGCGCACCCCGGCGAACTGATCGAGAGCCTCTCCGAGCTATCGCCGGCGGAGCGGGAACGGCTGCTCGGGGGCACCGCCATCGAGTTCCTCGGACGCCAACTTCCCGCCGTCTGACCCTCGCGCGTTATCATGCCCGCGTGAGCGCCGCGGAATCCGGATTGCATTCAGACATGGGCCTCGCCGACGATTCGCACGCCCGGGCACTCGACGCCGCCGACCCCCTGCGACGCTTCCGGGAACGCTTCCTCCTGCCGCGCGGTGCCGACGGTCGACCGCTCATTTACTTCACCGGCAACTCGCTCGGACTTCAGCCGGACGACGTTCGCCTCATCATCGGTCAGGAACTCCATGCCTGGGCCGAACACGCCGTCGAGGCTCATTTCCGCGGCTTGCGGCCCTGGTACTCCTACCACGAGAACCTGCGCGAGCCCGGCGCCCGGCTAATCGGGGCGCGGCCGCACGAAGTGGTCTGGATGAACAGCCTGACGGTCAACCTGCACCTGTGCATGGTCAGTTTCTTCCGGCCGCGGGGCGAGCGGACGGCCATCGTCATCGAGGACTGTGCGTTTCCGTCCGACATCTACGCCGTTCGCACGCAACTCGCGTGGCACGGACTCGATCCGGCCGAGCACCTGATCGTGCTGCGACCGCGACCGGGCGAGCACACGCTTCGAACCGAAGACATCGAGGCCCTGCTGGAGCGCGAAGGCCGCCGCGTCGCCCTGCTGCTGCTGCCGGGCGTGAACTACTTCACCGGTCAGGTGTTCGACATCGCCCGCATCACGGCGGCGGCGCACCGCCACGGCTGCCTGATCGGCTGGGATCTGGCGCACGCGGCCGGCAACATCGAGCTGTCGCTGCACGACTGGGGCGCCGACTTCGCCGCATGGTGCTCGTACAAGTACCTGAACGCCGGTCCGGGGGCGGTGGCCGGCTGCTTCATTCATGAACGGCACGCCCGCGATGTCAGCCTGCCGCGCTTCGGCGGATGGTGGGGCAACGACCCCAAGACACGGTTTCGCATGCACCTCGAGCCTGAATTCCACCCGGTGGCGTCGGCCGACGCGTGGCAACTGTCGAACCCGCCCATCCTGGCCATGGCGCCGCTCGTGGCGTCGCTGGCGCTGTTCGACGAGGCCGGCATGCCCGCGCTGCGGGCCAAGTCTCGCAAGTTGACCGGCTATCTGCTGGCCCTGCTCGACGCCATGCCCAGCGAGCGCTATGAGGTGATCACGCCGCGCGACGAGGAATCTCGCGGCTGCCAACTGTCAATCCGCGTCCGGAAAAGCCCGCGGGGATTATTCGACGAACTGGAGGCGGCCGGCGTCGTATGTGATTTCCGGGAACCGGACGTGATTCGCGTCGCGCCGGTGCCGCTTTACAATACGTATGAAGAGGTATGGGCCTTCGCCCGCATTCTGGCTCAACGCAAGTAGCGCATCCCGACGCACCGATATGTGGCAAGGAGGCCCATGCGTTTGAAGCGATCCTCGTGGCTGGCGATCGGCTTACTGACCGCGCTGGCCGGATGCAGCGAAAGCCTTGCGCCCATGGCAATCTCGGTCGATGCGCCGGCCGGGGCGCCAGCGCCAGCGGCGCAGCGGCCGCGCGGCAAGCCGAAGTGAGTGGGCGGCAAGGGATGCGGGCCCGTATCCCCCGGTACTAATCGCCTGACCGCCGAGCCGTACGATGGCTCGGGCGCCCGTCGTTCGTCGCCGAGCCGAGCCGCCGCACCGCGGCCGACGTCCAGGCCGCCGCGTGCCCAAAGCCCCTGGCTCGACGACGTTCCCTAAGCGCTCCTGCCCGAGCTCGCCCGATCTCCCGGGCCCCCTGCGCCCAAGGCACGACCGCGAGCGCACGTCGCGGTGAGGCCGTCGGCGCATGGCGTTCGTCGGACCGCTCGAATGGCTGGTCTGCCCACGCCGAACGGTGAAGCGTTCGAGGTTCGAGCCCCGCCCGCAATCCCGCAGCTCTGCGCGCCAGTGCAGGCAGCCGATCAAGCGCCCCCTTCGAACCCCATGGTTCCCCCAGGCACTTCAAGCGGTATCGACCGCGGCTCGCGTGCGATCAGGGCGACCGATCGGAGACGCCACCGGAGCGGATCTGGTCTTCACCGGACTCGAACACTAGGCGGAGAGGTTCCGCCGGTCTGTCGATCGTGTTGGCTCGACACGGCGGATCTTCCCAGTCAAGCCCCATTGAAGCCAGTTCCATCCGGACACGACGAATGTCCCAAAGCTGAAGAAACGCCCCGCGAAACGTGAAGGCTGCGAGCGTTGCACCGTCGGCGCTGAGTGCCGCGCCAACGATGCCGGTCGGGTCTGGTGGAGTGAAGGCGGCTATTTCGACGAGGCATTCCAGGTCAACCATGTGCAGAACCCCGCGTTCGTCATAGCCGATCATTCGACGCCCATCGGAGGAGTAACTCACGCGCCCGGTGGTGATCGGCAGTCTTGCCAGCCGTGCGTTGTTCCACTCTCCGACGCGAATACGAGCAAACTGGGTCGGTTCATGGACGACAAGCCACTGTCCGCCACTGCTGAAGGAGAGAGTCGTCTGCGCGCCGACGTCCAGTCGGGCCGCGACTCTCCCCGAATCGAGGTTCCAGATCTCGGCGCCCGGACTGTGCCATGCGTTGACAGCCGCCCAGCGGCCGTCCGGACTGATGACCGCGTGATGCGCCGATGGCATGGTGCGATACGATCGTCTTCGGAGTTGTGATTCGAGATCGAGAACGACGAGGTCGGGACCCGACAACGACATGAAGACCACGCGGCGCCCGTCGGCCGAGGCGCCGAACGAATAAGCCGGTTCGTCCACCAATTGCTCGGCCGGACCGAAGCGGACCGACGAAGCGGTGAGCGAAACTGATCTCCGAAACAAGCCACGCGCGTCGGAACTCAGCATCTGCGAGCCGGAGTCGTCGAACCCGATGACCGTGACGCCGGGGCAATCCATTTGCCCAATGGGGCGGCGGGCTGCGACATCAAGAAAGTGCACGGACCACTGGGCTTCCAACGCAGGGCAATCGCATGTTCACGACGTCAATAAGCTGAGCAGGTAATCGTGGTCCCAACCGGCCAGGAGGCGTTTGGACTTGATGCCGACTTTGCGGCTGGTGTCCCGTTGAAGGCAGTTGAGGGCGATGCGGCGGAGGCGGGGGCGACCGGCTGAACGGCGGGCGGCGGCGCGCACCGGGTTGGACGGCGCGGCTCGAGGCGTCGAGCGCGGCGTGGACCTGAGTGGCGCGGGCCGTCCTCACCCAGCCCTGCGGGCCAGCGGCGGAGGTTGCGCGCGGGCCGGGCGGCGCAGCAGGTGCTGCTCCGGGTTGGCTTCGATCGTAAACGGGGGCCCGACGTATTCAGCTCGAATCATCTCGATCGGCCGGCGGTCATTTGCGTCCGTGCGCGGCCTGTGCTACATCTTCCCGACCATGTCGGACCCTTTGCCGGCCGGGCACCGGAGCAACCACGGACACCGTCCGGTGCTGCTGGCATTCTGTGCGCTCCTGGCCCTGATCGGGTTGCTGGGCCGGCGTGCGTCAGGGGTGCCGCTGCTGCCGACCGTGGTGCTGGTTGGCCTGCAACTGCCGCTCCTGGCCGCGTGGCTGCTACTGCGCTGCGGATTGCTCGCCCGAACCCGGCCGGAGCCGGCCGCCGGCGGCGCTTTCCACCTGTCCCTGACCGCGATCGTCTTTCTGGTGGCTGGTGCGGCCGGTGCGATCCTCCGTCGCGCGGAACTTTCACTGAGCATGTTGACCGTCTTCGTGCTCTCGATGCTGGTCGTCGATGCGGTCAGCGCGTGGCTCCGGCGGGTGGACGAATCGAGCGACGGCCGCGTGCTTGGGCCAGTCGTTCTGGGCTGGTCGCTCGTGGTGCTGGTCGGGACGGCCATTCTGGCGACGCCACTGGCCACTTACTCCAGCGTGCCCGACTACCGGCACAACTTCTGGCGCCATGTCCTGTTCTGCGCTCACACAGCCGCAAGCAGCGTCAGTCTCGCCGGCAGCACGGGTTACGACATTCGATACGACTATTCGGCGTTCGGACGCGCGATCATCTACCTGCTGATGCAACTCGGCGGAATCGGGCTGACGGCACTGGCGGCGGTCGCGATGCGATCCATGACCACGCGCCGAATCCGAGTCGGTCGCGTGCTGGCATGGTCGTTGGCGCTGCAAGTGGCCGCGTCGGTGCTGCTGGCGCCGGGCTGGAAGGCGGCCGATACGCCGGACGCAGCCGCGCGGGCCGGCTGGAGTCTCTTTCACTCAGCCGCGGCCCTGCTGAACTGCGGATTCTTCCTGCGCCCGGACGGACTGGCCGTGTATCTTGCGTCAGGGCCGATCTTCGTGGCGACGACTGCGCTGGGACTGATCGGCTCGCTGGGCGTCCCCACCCTGCTTGCGTTGCTGCCCGGCCACGAGCCCTCCGCACCTCGCGGGCGACGGCGAGAGCCCGACCAGGCTGCCGCGTCTCCGCCACTGCAGCGGCTGATCCCCCTCGAGTTCTGGGCAGCGCTGTGGCTGCTGATCGTGGGCGCGGTGGTCGTCTTCTTCGTCGAATCACCGACCGACGTGTCCGCCGCGCTGCGCGCCGACAGGCCGGTCGACCTCGGACCCACCCAGATTCCGCTGTATGAAATGACGCCCGGAGCTCGCTGGCGGGCCGCCGTGTTTCTCGCGGTCACGGCGCGGTCATCCGGGTTCAGCGGCATTCCGCTCGTCGAAGGCGCGATCAGCGGCCTGACGCTGGGCGTGATGTGTCTCTGGATGACGATCGGCGGCGCGGTCGGCTCGTACGCCGGCGGCCTGCGAACTACCACGATCCTGGCGCTGCTGACGCTGTGGCTGGCACGCCCGACGCATCCGATGAAACGACTCGACGACGCCGTGAGACGACGCCTCAGGCTTCGGCTGCTGGCGCTGGTCGCGTTCGTACCCGTGCTGGAGGCGACAACGCTCGGCCTGATCGCCCTGACGCAGCAGGCCACTTGGTGGGAGCGCGGCACGGAGGCGGTGTCGGCGGCCTGTGGCGTCGGATACTCAACCGGGCTGGGTCCGCACCTGACATGGCCGGCGCGGTGCGCGGTGATCCTGGCCATCATGCTGGGCCGACTGGCGCCGATGGCCTGGTGGTGCCGGATCTCGGCTGAACTCAGCAACGCTGCGCCGGTGGCGCGCGAAGCGCGTCGCGGCAAGTGATGGTCCCGCCGCAAGGTCACATCTGTCAGGCCGAGGCCGCGGGTTCCGCGATGTTCCGAGCGCATCGCCTGACGACCAGACGGCGGGGCACGTCTTGAGCGACCGCTGGATCGCGAACCTGATCGCACTCGCCGCATTCGTGGCCGCGATCGTGCTGGGCGTTCTGTCCGACGGCGTCCATCACGACGACGATCTGGCGCATTTTCTCATGGCGCGCTGGGCCCGCGTGTTTCCCGAGTACCTGCTGCACTTCTGGGCGCGACCGGGATTCACGCTGCCGCATGCCGCGGTTGCATGGATCGGCTCCACCGCGACAGCCTGGACCCTCTGCCGGATGCTCTCGGCCGGGTGCACCCTGGCCTCGACGCTGCTGGCGATTCGCGTGGCCGATCGCTTGAACGTCCGGCCCCTGTGGGCGGTGTCGCTGGCGTGCACGGCGCAGCCGATCGCCATGCTGCTCTCCTACACCACCCTAGTTGAGAACGTCGCAGGACTGTACGTGGTCGCCGGTGTGGCCGCGCTTGTGTCCGGCCGGCCGGTGCTGGGGTCGCTGCTGCTGTCGCCGGCGCTGATCACCCGCTACGACGCCGCCGTCCTGCTGCCCGTTTGGTGGCTGGCGGTCGCGTCGCACGATCTTCAGATCGGCCGGCGGCTGCATCCCAGCGAGCGCGACACGCGCAGGCCGCCCTCGTTGCGACGCCGGATCGTTGCAGCGGTGGCCTGCCTCTGGGCCCCCATGCTTCACCAGGCGCTGCTGGTCGTTCTGCTCGATGCCAACCCGCTCGCGGCGTTCAGTTCGCCGCGCGGCTCGAGCCAGTACACGCCGGCCGGGCCGTTCGTCTTTCTGCCGCAGTTCTTTCTGGCCATCCCGCCGGTACTGGCGGCGCTGGCTGTGGTCGGCGGCACCCGACTGGTTGCGGCCGGTCGCTGGCTCGTGCCGGCGATGGCTGGCGTCTTTACCGCGGCCCACGTGCTTCTGCGTTCGAGCGGTCTGTACGCCAGCGGCGGATTCGCGCGATTTCTCGTCACCGTGTCGCCGCTCGTCGCCATCCTGATCGCCGCCGGATTGCCGGGAGCTGCGACATCCGGCGCGTGGTCGCGGTCGGAATCGTATCTTCAATTTTCGCGGCGGCGCTCGCTGTGGCTGACGACGGCGGCCGCGTTCGCGCTGGTCGCGGCCACGATCTGGCTTGAGCACCGCGCGGGACGCCTGCCCATGCCGGATCCGCGCATATTCATTGCGGCGGTGGCGTGCTCGCTGGCGCTGTGCGGCCTCTCGCTGGCGATGGCTGCGTCCGCTCGCGCGCCGGCACGACCGGGGCTGATGAAGATCGGCGTGTTCCTCCTGTTCCTCACCATCGCGGGCCAGTTTTTCGCCATTGTTCGGCCGATGCGGCTCGCGGCCGACCCGCGCCATGTTCGGGACGTGCTGACATGGATCGACGCGAACCAACTCGGCGAGCGGCCGATCTTCGCCGCCACGCCGTGGGTGTCGTATTTCCGGCATTTCGCCGAACACCCCCGGCTGAGGAAATCAGCCAGACTGCTGGCCAGCATGCCGCCGGGCACGCTGGTACTGTGGGATCCGGTCTATTGCCCCAGCGACTACCACCGCCTGCCGCTCGAAGCCCTCGAGAACAATCCCGCCTACCGGCTGACGGGCGAATTCGAGGCGAGCTCGAGCGCCGCGCGTCCGCTGCGGCTCTTCGAAAAAGTAATCGAGACGCCGATACCCGAGAGCGAGCCCCCGCCTTATCCCCCCGACATTCTGCCACCGGCGGAGCCGCGCGGGTGGTACTACGTCCGCCTGCCGTCATAATGCCGATGGGTGGGCCAGCCGTTGACGGTCGCCCGCCGAACCGGGAGTTGCCCCGCATGAAATACGCCGTGCTCGGCTGCGGACGCCAGGGTATCGCGGTCATCGCCGACCTGTTTGAGTTCTGCGAGGCCGAGCGAATCGTTGCGTTTGATACGGACACGGGCGTCGGTCCGCGCGTGCGCGATGTTCTCGGTGAGCGTGCGACTCGCGTGGACCTGCACGCACTCAGCCCGGCGGATCCGTCGGCGGCGGATCGCGTGGTCCAGCTCATCTCCGGCTCGGCCTGCGCGATCAGCGCACTGCCTTACGCTCTGAACCCGGATGCGACGCGACTCTGCCTGCGGGCCGGCGTGCCGATGTGCGACCTGGGCGGAAACCCGGACGTGGTGGCGCAGCAGAAGGCGCTGTGCCGCGGCGATGGCCTGATCGTGCCCGACTGCGGCTTGGCACCGGGACTGAACAACATCCTGGCGGTCTACCTGCGGGAGCGGTTCGCGGTCACGGCCATCCGGGCGTATTGCGGCGGCATCCCGGCCGAGCGCGACCCCGCCAATCCGCTGCAATACAAGCTGCTGTTCAGCCCCTGGGGGCTGGTGAGCGAGTACTCAGGCCGGTGCGCGGTGCTGCGCGGAGGGCGGGTCGAGTTCGTCGAGGCGCTCACGGGACTCGAGGCACTGCCGAACGATCGAGAGGCATTCTTCACGAGCAACAACGCGCCGCTCTCGTTCGAGCAGCTCGCCAACATCGGCGTGCGCGAGTACGCGTACAAGACGGTTCGCTGGCGCGGTCACCTGGAGCGCGTGCTGCTGTTGAAATCGCTCGGTTTCTTCCGCGGCAACCGCGCCCTCGACCAGGCGCTGGTCGACGGGATGTCGCAGCAACCCTGGCTGGCGTTCGACCGGACGCGCGACGTCGACGAGGTCGTGTTGTGGCTGGAGGGCGAATCCGACGACGGGCGCCGGCGCCGGGCGGGAATCACCGTTCACGGCGATCGGCGGCTCACGGCGATGGAAAAAACTACCAGCTGGGGCGCGACCATTCCTGCATACTGGATTGCGCGTACGGCCGGCGCGAGCCTGCCCCGTGGTTGCCTGCCGCCGCAGCAGGTGGTGGATGCGGCCTGGGCGGTCGATGAGCTGAAACGCCGCACGCCGGTCGAGACGTAGCGTCCGCGCCGGCTCGTGCGTACATTCGGTGGGCGATGGTCGAGAGCTCAGGTTCGCGCGTGGTGCTGATCGGTGGAGGGCTGGGGGGCGCCCTGCTGGCCACCTACCTCGGCCGCGCCGGCTACCAGGTTGAACTGTTCGAGCGCCGCCCGGACCCCGGTCAGGGCAACTACGTCGGGGGACGCTCCATCAACCTGGCCTTGTCGACCCGCGGGATTCACGCGTTGTCGCAGGTGGGCCTGCACATGGAGGTGCTCTCCAGCGCTATCCCGATGCGCGGACGAATGATCCACGCGCGCGACGGCTCGCTGCATTTCCAGCCCTATGACAAGGACCCGCAGCGCTGCATCTACTCGATCGGCCGGGCGGCGCTGAACAGCACCACCATTGCAGCGGCGCGAGCCTTGCCCAACGTACGGGTGCACTTCGACCATCGCTGCGTGGACGTGGACCTCGATCGACCCGCGGCGAAGCTCGTGCGGCTCGACGGCGAGACGCTCGAAGTGGAGGGCGACCTGCTGATCGGCGTCGATGGCGCGTTCTCGACGGTGCGCCGCGCCATGCAGCGGCTCGACCGATTCAACTACCGGCAGGACTATCTCGAACACGGATACAAGGAGTTGACCATCCCGCCGCGCGAGGATGGCGGATTCCGCATGGAGCCCAACGCGCTGCATATCTGGCCGCGCAGCAGCTTCATGATGATCGCGCTGCCGAATCCCGACGCGTCGTTCACCTGCACCCTGTTCTACCCGTTCGACGGCCCGGCCAGCTTCGCGACCCTGCAAACGGTCGACGACGTGCGGGACTTCTTCCGGCGCGAGTTCCCGGACGCCGTCCCGATGATGCCGACCCTGGTGGAGGACTTCTATAACCACCCCACCGGGTCGATGATGACGGTGCGCTGCGACCCGTGGCATTTCCGCGGCAAGGTGGCGCTGCTGGGCGACGCAGCGCACGCGGTCGTACCGTTCTACGGACAGGGCATGAACGCCTCGTTCGAGGACGTGGTGGTGATCGACGAATGCCTGAAGCGCTACCCGGCCGACCGCTGCCTGGCGCTGGCCGAGTACGGCGCCATCCGCAAGCCTCATGCCGACGCGCTCGCCAACCTGGCGCTGCTGAACTTCATCGAGATGCGCGACAAGACGCGCTCGCGGAGCTTTCGCCTCTACAAGGCCATGGATCGCACGCTTCACCGGCTGCTGCCCGGCCTCTACACGCCGCTGTACACGCTCGTGTCGTTCACACGCACGCCCTACGCCGACGCCGTTCGCCAGGCCCGCCGGCAGGATCTGACCGTCGCCGCGAGCGCGGTTGTACTGGCGGTCTTGCTGCTGGGGACACTGCTGACGCTGACCCGCGCCGCCGGCGCGGCGGCGAGTTTCGCGCTGGCGGCCGCGTTCGTGTACGTTGCCGTCAACGCCCTGCGCGTCCGCCGTCGAATGCTGAATCGCCGCGTCCGCCTGCCGGCCGGACTGACGCACTGATCGGAGGCCCGCCGCGATGTCGCTGACTTACGGCAGTTACTTGCAGATCGACCAGTTGCTGTCGCTTCAGCAGCCGCGCTCCAACCCGCCCGAGCATGACGAAATGCTCTTCATCGTCATCCACCAGACCTACGAGCTCTGGTTCAAGCTGTTGCTGCACGAGTTGGACGCGGCGGGCCGGGCGCTCTCCGCCGGCGGGCTCTACGCCGCGATTCACACGTTCCACCGCTGCCGGACCATCATGAAAACCCTGGTCGGCCAGCTCGACATACTCGAGACCATGACGCCGATGTCGTTCAACAGCTTCCGCGATCGGCTGGAAACGGCTTCGGGCTTTCAGTCAGCACAGTTCCGCGAGCTCGAGTTCGTGCTCGGATACAAGCGGGCCGATATGGACTTCGCGAAATTGTACGGAGCCGACAGCGCCGGCTACCGGGCCCTGTTGCACCGACTGAATCAGCCCACCGTCATTGACTGCTTCTATCGCTTTCTGAAGCATCGCGGGGCCGCCATTCCCGCCGCGCTCCTGTCGCGCGACGTGCGTGAATCCAATCGCGCCGATCCGGTTGTGCAGCACGAACTGCTGCGGCTCTACAAATCCGCGCCGGACGCGGCCATCCTGTTCGAACTGATGACGGACTTCGACGAAGGTTTGCAGGAGTGGCGCTATCGCCACGTGAAGGTGGTGGAGCGCACCATCGGGAACAAGCACGGCACCGGCGGCTCACCGGGCGTAGAGTTCCTCAAACAATCGCTGTTCAAGCCGGTGTTTCCCGATCTGTGGGCCATCCGACACGAGCTTTGAAGGTGGCCTGGCGCGCCTGGGAGCAGCCCGGATGCTGATCGACATCTCGCCACCCCTGACGCCCGATACGGCCGTCTGGCCGGGCGATACGCCGATGCAGCGCGAGGTTCTGCTCGACATGCGGCGCGGCGCGAACCTGACGCTCTCCACGCTGCGGGCGACGGTGCATCTCGGCGCGCACGCCGACGGCCCCAACCACTACGACGCCGACTCACCCGGGATCGGCGAGCGCGACCTGTCGGCCTACCTCGGCGCCTGCGAGGTCATCCGAATCGAGACGCCTCGGCGGCACCGCATCACGCCCGCCGAACTCGGCGCGGTCATTTCGACGCCGCGGGTGCTCATCGCGACTGGGAGCTTTCCCGATCCGAAGCGATTCAACGAGGATTTCGCCGCGCTCTCGCCGGAGCTGATCGACTGGCTGGCCGACCGCGGGGTGGGCCTGATCGGCATCGACACACCGAGCGTTGACCTGTTTGATTCGAAGGAGCTGCCGACACACCGTGCAATCCTGCGGCGCGACATGGCGATCCTCGAGGGACTGGTGCTCCACCACGTTGCCCCTGGCCCCTACGAACTGATCGCCCTGCCCCTGCGGTTGATGGGCTTCGACGCCAGTCCCGTCCGGGCCGTGCTGCGAACCGCGCGCTGAGCGCGGCTCCAGTCAGCCGCCGAATACGCGTCGCACCAGCTCGGCCGGCCAGTAGAGCCAGGCGGCGATCGACAGGCCGACCGCCGTCAGGCCGACCATGCCCGCCTTGATGCGCCAGAGGCGGCGATCGAACCGCCGCACCGCCGCGGGCTGGTCGGCCAGCGATTCGAGCAGCCGGCAGCGGGAGTGGATGCTGCCGTGGCGCCAGCTCGGCGCATCGCGCGGAATGCCGTTCAGGTCCGCGATGCGGTGCAGCGTATGGCCGAAGATGTGCGCGGCCGAAAGGCACAGGCCACCGCGCGGCCCCGAGGCCGATGCCAGCCCGGATGAGTCGCCGCCGTGGACGGCACAATCGGCTGAACACAGCTCGACGTCCGGGGTGATGGCTCGGACGCCGAAGACGTCGGCCTGCCGCTCGAAGTTCCGCGACACCCAGCCAAACCCAGCGCCCCACACGGCCAGAGTGGCGACCATCGCGAGTAGTTGCAGCAGACCGGGGCCGATTGGCGCCACGCGCATCAGCACTTCGAGAAACCCGCCGACGATGAGCATGCTGAGCGTCGCAAACACCACGAAAAACTGAAGGTGGTGATGCCGCACGTGACCGGCCTCGTGGGCGAAGACGGCCTCGATCTGGCGCGGCGACATGGTCTCGAGCAGCCCGTCGGAAAGCATGACGTAGCGAAGCGGCGCGACGAAGCCCATGACGGCCGCATTGACGATCAGTCCCTGACTGTCCCAGACCAGGATGTCGCGATGCCGGAGGTTCATCCGGCGACACTGCGCCTCGAGCCGGCTGCGCAGCTCACCCGGCGGCAGCGGGCGCGTCGCCCAGATAAAACGGACGAAAAGCGGCGCGAGCAGCAACGTGAACGCCACGGCAACGCCCATCAGTGCGTCCGGCGCCCACCAGACGTGCGTAGAGACAGCAATGCGCTCGCGGTAGGGCTCGATCAGGTGCTTGGCAAGCAGCACCATCATCATCGGCACCGCGATGACGAACACCTGATGCCTCAGTTTATAAAGCATGTAGGCCCCGCGACCCCAGATCGGCCGCGGCGTCGCACCGTCATCGACGCGTTGCTGCATGCCCGCCGAGCGAATGACGCGGTCGGTCGGATAGAGCATCAGCCAGGCCAGCACGAGCGACGCCAGAAACGGCGCAAGCAGGACCACGTCGGCCAGCAGGAGAAAGTCGTCGAGCTCCCAGACGCGACGGACCAGCAGCGGCCACGGCGTGAAGATGAACAGCAGGCCGAGCGAAGCGCCCAGCAGCCCGAGGACGACGAACCCGCCCCACGTGTATCGCTCCTGGGCCGCATCTAGCCCGTCATGGGTGCCGTCGACGGCCCGCAGGGAGAGACGATTCACAATGGTCGCACACAGCGCAACCAATGCGGTCAGTCCGCAGGCGAGGCCGATGGTCCAGCGCGTCGCACGCGCAAGCGACGCCGGGTCGGCCAGATCGAGCGGCAGCATGTTGAGGGCCGCCGGGGGTAGCCCGTCGGCGAGCAGCAGTGCAAACGCGACGATGACGACAAAATACATGCTCGCCTGAATTCCCGGGTCCGCCGGCTCGGACGGCGGATTCTAATGGCGCCGTTCGCGGGCGGCGACCCGCCAGGACCGGGCGAAATCGGGCGGGCCAGCCCGGCTTCGACCGGCATTCCGGCGATTGCGGCAATAATGTCCGCGGCGTGTCGTTTCGAGTAGCGTATACGGAGTCGAGGGGCCGCATGGGCGACCCGGCGAGCCACCCAATAACCGAGCGAGGGCCAAGGGATGTCCGCGATAACTCAAGAGCGTCTGAGGTGCATCATCGGATGCGTCGGCGGCCTGCTGTTCGCAGCCGGCGCGATCGCCATCGAACCACCGCTTGGCGGGCCAGGCGGTCCCGACGACGGCGGGCGTCCCGGACGGCCGGAGCGGCGCGGACCGCGCGGCATGATGCAGCGCGGGCCGGTGATGCTCGCGCCGGGGATGGTCGAGCGCCTGCTCGATGAGCTGGAGCTCGCGCCGGACCTCCGCAAGCAGATCGAGGAGGCGGTGGTCGAGGTGCGCAAGAGCGGGCGTGAGAAGATGATGGCGGCGCGGCCGGGCGCCGAGGAGATCGAAAAGGCCCGCGAACTTCAGGAGGAGATGCGCGCCGCCCGGGAGAACAAGGACACCGAGAAGATGCGCCAACTGCGCGAGCAGATGCAGGAACAGTTCAAGGCGCGGCGCGAGGCCCAGGAGGCGCTCGAGACTGAACTGCATGACAAGATCAAGAGCATGTTGCCGGCGGACAAGCTGGAAGCATTCGAGCAAAAGTGGCAGGAAGCGCATGAGCGCGGTCCGATCCCGCCGCGCGGCGCCGACAACGTCCGTGACCTGCACCGCGCCGTCCGCACGCTGCAACTCGAAGACGCGCAGCGCCAGGAGATCGATCAGATCTTCGCCGAGTTCCGCAAGGCGCATCGCCCCGGCGCGCCGGGCGAGGGTTTCGATCCGGCCGGCGCGAAGCAGCTCCGCGAGCAGATCGAGGCCAAGCTGACCGACGCGCAGAAAAAGCAGCTGGCGGAACGGATGCAGCGCATGGAGCGTCGGCAGCCACGGCGCGGCGGTTTCGGCCCCGGCGGTCCTCCCGGCGAGGACATGCCGCCTCCGCCGCCGGATGATGATGACTGACCGGCGCTGGCACGGCGACTGAGACGCATCGACCTTGTGAGCCCCGGGCGTTGCGAACGACGCCCGGGGCTCACGTCATTTCCGCGGGACTCAGGGCCGCGGCACGGCTTGACCACCGCCGGCGCTGGCGCTATGTTCGATTCACCCTGTAGGTAACGTCGAAGGACGCGCCAGCCATTGAAGGAGGACCTGCTCGTGTCGAAGCCCACCCGTCGGCAGATGCTCGGAACCCTCGGGACCCTCGCCACCGTGGGCGGGTGGATCTCGCTGGAGGACGACGCGCTCGGACTCGTGCCGACCACGGATCGCGACGCGCCGCCCGAATACTCGCTGCCGCCGCTGCCGTATGCGGCCGATGCGCTGGAGCCCCATATCGACAAGGAGACCATGCAGCTCCATCACGGCAAGCATCACGCGGCCTACGTCAAGGGGCTGAACGACGCCATCACCGGGCTGGCCGCGGCCCGCGGCAGCGACAAGCCGGAGGACCTCGCGCGGGTTCGTGGTCTGACCGACGCGTTGGCCTTCAACGGTTCAGGGCACGTCCTGCACGTGATCTTCTGGAACAACATGAAGAAGGGTGGCGGCGGCGAGCCGGGCGGCGCGCTGGCGCGGCAGATCAGCCGTGATTTCGGCAACTTCGCGGCGTTCATGAGCCACTTCAACGAAGCCGCCACCAAGGTCCAGGGCAGCGGCTGGGGCATCCTGGCATGGGAGCCGCTGGCCGAGCGGCTGATCGTGCTGGCCCCCGAGAAGCACCAGAACATGACCATGTTCGGTTGCGTACCGCTGCTGGCCCTCGACGTGTGGGAGCACGCCTACTACCTGCGTTACCAGAATCGTCGGGCCGACTACGTGCAGGCGTTCGGAAAGGTCATCAACTGGGACGACGTCGCTCAGCGGCTGGAGCGCGCCATCAAGTTGACGATGTAGGCTGCGGCCGGCGCCGCTGGGTGCCCGTCACATCACCGTGAAGTACATCGACGCGGCGAAATCGAACGCCTCACGCGATAGCTGCGGCGGGCGGTTTTCGTACAGGCACCGGTTGCGAATCTGGAGCAGGATGTCCCGCGGCTGGCAGCAGCGGAACGGACGCCCCGTTTCGCGATAGTACTTGTGCACAAAATAGTCCAGGGCGTCCCTGTCTTCCGGGAATCCCATCTTCGGCGCGAAGATGGCGAAAAGTTGGCGGAACTGCTCCTCCGACGGATCAGGCACGTTAATCTTGTAGGGAATGCGTCGCAGGAACGCCTCGTCCACGAGATCCTTGGGCTCGAGGTTGGTCGAGAAGATGATGAGCTGGTCGAACGGCACGCGCACCTTCTTGCCATTGGGCATGCTCAGGTAGTCATAGCGCTTCTCGAGCGGAACGATCCAGCGGTTGAGCAGCTCGATCGGGCGCATCCGCTGGCGGCCGAAGTCGTCGATGACAAAGGTGCCGCAGTTGCTTCGCATCTGAAGTGGGGCCTCGCAGATGCGCGTGGTGGTGTTGTAGCGAATTTCGAGCATGTCGAGCGTCAACTCGCCGCCGACGATCAGGGTCGGGCGATTGATGCGCACCCAGCGTTCATCAAACCTCGCTGTGCGGAAGATACCGCTCGACGGCGTCGAGACGACCTCGTGGCTCTCGGGGTCGAACAGCTTGACGATGGCCCCCTCGACGAACACGGCCTTGGGAATGTAGATCTGGTCGCCGAAGCAGCGCGTGATGCGCTCCGCGATGCTGGACTTGCCGTTGCCCGGATAGCCGTAGAGGAACATGCCGCGGCCGGAGTTGATGGCCGGTCCGAGTGTGGCGAACATCTCGTCGCTGATCAGCAGATCGCTGAAGGCCTCGCGGAGCTGCGCGAGCTGCGGGTGCACGCGGGTGATGGTCTGGGCGGCGACGGACGCGATGTATTGCTCGATCGGAACGGGGGCCGCTCCGATATACATGTTCTCTTCGAGATATCGCCGGGCGCGCTCGCGGCCGAGATCGGTCAGGGTATAGGTAAAGTCGCCGGCGCCCGCGGCGCCGATGTATCCGATCACCTGCTGCGCCTTGAGGGCGGCGAGCAGCTCGATCACCGCGGTGTTGGGAAGGCACAGCTCCTTGGCGATCGCGCCACCGGTGGCCGAGCCGACGCCGATCAGGTACTTCAGTACAAGCGTCTCCACGAAAGCGCCGGTAAGCCCTGCCTCCTTGAAGTCAGCCGGTGGCTTGGGCACGAACGGTGCGGCAGGCGACGATTCGGCGGGAACGCCGGTACTGGGTTCGACGAGGGACCGAGTTGCGGCGGCGGGTTCGACGGTCGCGCTGCTCATGCGGCCGGCTCCTGTGCTTGAACCTGCAAACGGACCGCGTCAGCGCGCGGCAGTCATCCGCCCGATTCATCGGTCCGCCAGACTTCGGCCTTGACGCCCACGCCATCCGGCCACCAAGAAGGTCCGCGAAACCTGCGACGGGGGCTCCGGCGGAAGACGCGCACGATGGCCGCGCCCGGATGCGTGAGAGGCCACCCTCCCACGCCCCGAGGTCCGTCCCGGGTAGAATGCCTGCATGGCGACGCTCGAATTCCACACGGCCGGCGAGTCGCATGGGCCGGCGCTGATTGCGCTTGTCCATGGCATGCCGGCAGACGTGACGGTCGATACCGAGTTGATCAACGCGGAACTCCAGCGTCGCCAGGGCGGGTACGGCCGCGGCGGACGGCAGCGAATCGAACGCGACGAGATCATCATTCTCTCCGGCGTTCGCGGCGGGCGCACGATCGGCTCGCCGGTTGCCCTCCAGCTCACGAATCGCGACGTTCGAATCGACGAGGCTCCGCCGATCCACCGACCGCGGCCGGGACACGCCGACTATGCCGGCGCGATGAAGTGGCTCACGACTGACTGCCGCGCGACACTCGAACGGGCCAGCGCGCGCGAGACAGCCGCCCGCACGGCGGCCGGAGCGCTGGCTCGGTGCCTGCTGCGCGAGTTTGACATCGACGTGGTCGGCTTCGTCCGGCGGATCGGGCCGGTGAAGGCGACCGTTTCGGATAACGCCGCGCCGGCCGAGCTTCGGGCAGGCCGCGACGCGAACGACGTGTATTGTCCGGACGCGTCGGCCGCACCGGCGATGATCGAGGCGATCCGTGCCGCTCGGCAGGACAAGGACACGCTCGGCGGCATCGTGGAGGTGCGCGCGTTCAATCTGCCGCCGGGTCTGGGGACCTGCGTGCGCTGGCAGGATCGGCTCGATGGTCGCCTGATGGCCGCGGTCGGCTCGATTCAGGCGTTCAAGGGTGTCGAAATCGGTCTCGGCTTCGGTTGCGCCGGGCTACCGGGCAGTCGCGTCCACGACGAAATGGACTACAAGGCCGAGCAACGCCAGCGCCCGAACCTCGGCCTGGTGCGTCGCAGCAACAACGCCGGCGGACTGGAAGGCGGCATGACAAACGGCATGCCACTGGTTGTACGCGGCGTCATGAAGCCGATCAGCACGCTGCTGCGCGGACTCGATAGCGTCAACCTGGAATCGCTGACCCCCGAGCGCAGCGACTACGAGCGCAGTGACATCTGCGCCGTGCCGGCCGCCAGCGTCGTGGCTGAGAACGTGGTCGCGTTCGAACTGGCTCGCGCGCTGGTCGAGAAGTTCGGCGGCGACTCGCTGCGTGAGGTTCGCGCGGCCTACACGTATTACCTTGAAGCGGCCCGTGCCTTGCCGACCGATCCGGCGACCTCGACCCGCGGCGCCTGAGCCGAGACGCCGGGGCCGAGACGCTGGAGCCGAATCACCCCCCTACCCGGAGGTCATGCTGCGTCGTGCTTCGCCGCCGCCGACTGCTGCTGACGGGCGTGATGCTGGTCGTCGCTGGCTCGCTTGGTGCCACCGCCGGATACGGCCTGCACCTGCGAAGCGACCGCTATCTCCGGCGGACCCAGGCGCAGCTCTCGGCGTTCTTCGAGCTGCCCTGCGACATCGGCGGGATCGCCCCGTTGACGTTCTCCAGCCGCCTGTTCTCGGATGTCACGGTCTGGCTGCCCGACCGCCGGGATCCGGTCTTCCGATGCGCGGAGGCCGTCTGGCACGAGGGCCGTGATCGCGGGCAGACCACCTGCCGGCTTGAGCTCTCGCGCGGTACGTTTGCGATTGCGTCCGACGCCTGGGGTCGCGAGGATTACGCTCGCGTACTTCGGTCCGGGCTGGGCCACGACTTCGACGCGATTCGGCTCGACGAAGTGCGCCTGCACGATTTCGCGGTCGAGTTCCGGCATGACATGTTCCGGCTCGACTGCCGCCGCGCCGACGGCGTCATCACGTTCGGCGACAACGGCGACAGCCTCGCGAGGCTGTCGGCCGCCGAGTTCAACGGCGTCCTCATGGCTGAGCCGGTGTTGATCGCCGCGCGCTTCAGCCCTGAAAGAGGCGTGGTGCTGCACGAGGTCGTCCTCACGCTGCCGGAGATACCGCTCGCGAACGTCGGCATTGACGGCGTGTTGCGGACGCGGTTGACACGAGGGCGATTCAGCGGACGCGTGGAGTACACGCAGGACGACGGACCCGCCGCGCGGGTGGCAGGCAGGCTGAGCGACCTGTCGCTCGAGGAAGTCACTCGCGGCATGGAAATCGGACCACTGCGCGGCGTCCTCGACGTCGCCGTCGATGACATGCGAATCGCTGATCGGCTCGTCACGCACCTGGCCGCACGCGGGCAGTTGAGCGACCTGCGACTCGAGGATGTCGGCCGGATGATCGGCGAGCCGCGCCTCCGCGGCCGGGCAGACCTGAACCTGCGGGCGGTCGACGCGGCATTGGGACACCTGAATCGGCTCGCATTCGACGGCGTCGTCACGGAAGTCCCCATCGAGCCGCTGTGCGCGATGCTGGGGCAGGGCGCCATGACCGGCGAACTGGCGGTACGCATCAACGCACTGCGAGTGGTCCGAGACGAAATCGAGTGGGCCGACATCGAGATCGACGCCTCGCCGCCAGCGGGCCGGATCGGCACGATCGATCGCGAGCTGCTGATGACCGGCGTACGGGGCGTGCTCGGCGAAGAGTGGACGGCGCGGCTCCCGGTCCATCTGCTACCGGAGCAGATCGAATACGCTCAGTGCGGCGTGCGCCTCAACGTTCGCAACAATCGGCTGCGGGTGCTCGGCACGCACGGTCCCGCTCGAGATCAGATCCTGACCCTTCGGGTTTTGGGGCAGGAACTGCCTGTCGTACGAACCCTGCGGCGCGAGTTCGATCTGACCCCGGTACTTCGCGAGTGGCGAGACGCTGTCGCCAGCAAGGACCCGCGCAGGTGGGGCCCGACCCTGCGAAACTGGTGGTCGGCGACCCAGCCGAACGGACGCTGACGCCGCCTGGGGATTTCCGACCGGCCCCCTTGCCGCAACCTGCCGCCGCCCTACAGTCCTCACCTTTCCCCGCCGCCGGTGTCGATGAATGCGGGGGATGAACAATCTGTGAGGCATCATGCAAGATTCTCGCATCGGCGGACGACCGGGTCGTCCGCCCAGACTCAACCGCCATGCGTTCGGCGCATCCCCTCCGCATCGCTGCGCGCGACGAGCCGGGATCGGCGCGGCGCTTGCATACCTCGCGCTGCTGGCGGCCGGCGGGTGCGCGGCCGATCGGCCGCTCCACGTGCGGCTCAGCGCGCGGGTTGTTCGTCCCGAGCGCAGCGTGGTGGTCCTGTTCGTGGACGGGATGGGCCGTGACGTGTTCCATCGGGCCCTCGATGCCGGCGATCTGCCGAACATCCAGGCCCACCTGCTGCAACGCGGCGTCTGTGTCGACCGGGCGGTGGCCGCGCTCCCGACGATCACCTACGCCAACTCAGTCACGCTTCTCACCGGTCTGCTCCCCGGGCATCACGGCATCATGGCCAACCGCTGGTTCGATCCGACGATCGGCCTGGCGCGCGACTACTGCACCGCCGCCACATACCAGTGGGTGGACGGCGACTACACGGCCCCGACGATTCACCACCTGCTGTCCGGAGTCGACGCGGTCAATTTGCAATCCGCTCAGCGTCGCGGCGCGAGCTACACCATTGACAACTGGATAACATCCGGGATCAACTGGTTTGTTGGCAACTCGGATGGCGTCGACTGCCTTGTCGCCCAGAACTGGGAGGAGATCGCCGAGCACTCGAATGCCCGTCGGCGCTGGCCGGGCTTTGTGTATGCCTACTTCCCCGGGCTCGATCATGCCATCCACGACCACGGCAAGGGTTCCACACAGGCGCGCCGCTCGATCAGAAACGTCGATCGACAGATCGGCCGAATCTGTGAGGCGCTGCGGCAGGCCGGGATGTACGATCGGACGTGGCTGATTCTGGTTTCGGATCACGGCCACGTGGATACCAGCCGCGCGCGTGTGCTGGACATTCCGGCCGAGTTGCGGCGCCGTTCGCGCCGCCGAGTCGAGCGCGTCAGCGCGGTCGCTTCGCGCCGCGGGCTGCTCGACCAGGTTGACGCCATCTGCTCATGGTCCGGTTCGCGCTGGACGTCGGTGCACATCCGCCGTAACGGCGAGTGGACCGATCGCTTCTTCACCACCGGCCCGGATGATCCACTGCTGCGACCCTGGCTCGGCGGCGATGGAGACAGCCTGCTCGATCACCCGGCCGTCGGCATGATTGCGGGGCGGGCCTCGAGACACTCGGTCTGGATTCGCACGCCGCGCGGTAAGGCCCGCGTGGAGCGCGAGTCGCGCAGCGACGATCAGTACTATCGCTACCTGCCGGACGCGGACGACGCCATCGGCCTGCTCGACGATCCCGACCTGCGGGTGTTCGCCTCAGCCGGGTGGCAGTCGTCGCGCGCCTGGCTCGAGCGCACCGCTGCGTGGACCTTCCCGGACCTCGTGCCGCAGATCGTGGAGATGTTTGACTCGGCCCGGGCCGGCGATATCGTGTTCTTCGCGTCGGCCGGCTGGAACTTCGCGCCCGATGAGCCGGGCGCGGCGCATGGCTCGGTCCTGGCCGAGGAGATGCTGGTGCCCATGGTCTTCGCGGGGCCGGGACTCCTCGCCGGCCAGTTGATCCCGACGGCGCGCGTATGTGACCTGATGCCGACGGTTCTCGACATGCTGCAGGCCGAATGCAAGCCTTCGGTGCTGGACGGCCGCAGCCTTTACCAGCAGCTCTTCAGTGCTCGACAGTTCAGCCTGAAATGAACCACGCCGCTCGAATCCTGGCCGCCGCCGGCGCGATGGTCGTCGCCTGGCTGCTCGCAAATCCGCCACATCCGGCCGAGATCCCGGACGCTCTCGCCCGACGGCTGCCGCCGCGCGAGGAGCTGACACGGCCGCTTCGGGGCATGGCCATCCAGCTCCACGGCAGCGGACCCGAGCACATCTCGCAACACAAGAAGCTGATCGACGAGCTGGCCGAGATGGGGGCCAACAGCGTGCTGCTGGTCAATCACGGTTGGCAGACGCATGCCGGCACGGCCGACCTGCACCTCGACCCGCAGCGCAACCCCTCAATGCCGGAATTGACCGAGCTGTGCGCGCATGCCGTACAGCGGGGTATGAGCGTGACGGTGATGCCGGTGGTGCTGCTGTCGGCGCCGCGCGGATCCGAGTGGCGCGGGCGGATCAACCCCACGGTCGGCTGGGACGAATGGTTCCGGCGCTACACGCAGTTCATCATCGAGCACGCCCGCGCGGCCGAGTCGGGCCGGGCCTCGGTGCTGATGATCGGTTCTGAACTCATCAAGGCCGAGCAGCACACCGACAAGTGGGCGGCGCTCATCGCCGAGGTGCGCAAGGTCTTCAAGGGCAAGCTCGGCTACTCGGCCAACTGGGACCATTACAGCACCGAGAAAATCGGATTCTGGCCGCTGCTCGACTGCGTCGGCATGACCAGCTACTACACGCTGGCCGATGCGCCGAACCCGACCGTCGAGAGCCTTGTCGAGCGCTGGAAGCCGATTCAGGCGAGAATCCTGAAATTTCACAACGAGGTTCGCCGTCCGATCATCTTCACGGAGGCCGGCTGGTGCAGCCAGGAGGGCGCCGCCAGCGAGTCATGGAACTATTATCACAACATGCACGCGACGCCGGAGGGGCATGCTGAACAGGCCAACTGCTATCGAGCATTCCTGAAGACGTGGGAGGATCAGCCCGCCGTGCTGGGCGTCTACTGGTGGGAGTGGAACCCCTATCCCGGCGGACCGGCCGACTTCGGATACACACCACGCGACAAGCCGGCCGAATTGCTGCTGCGCGAGTGGTTCGCTCGCGGCCGACAGGCCGACGCCGCGGCTCGCTGAGCCGTCAACGTGGCGGCACACCCTATCGCCCGAAGAACGGGAAGTCGTCCTCGTCGCCGTCGACATTCGCCGGGCGCGCCAGCGGCCGCGCGGCATCGCGCTTGGGCAGGACCAGTATCAGCAGCAGCCCGGCCGCGAAGCCGCCGATGTGAGCCCAGTAGGCCACGCCGCCGGTCGACGTGCTCGACAGCGCGGGCAGGCCGTTGAGGACCTGGAGGATCGCGTAGATTCCCAGGAACACCCAGGCTGGCAGATCCACGGTGGTGATGTACCAACCAATCGGCACGATGGCTTCGACGCGCGTGTGAGGATAAAGCCAGATGTACGCACCCAGCACGCCGCTGATCGCCCCCGACGCGCCCACCAGCGGCACCAGTCCCTGCATGTCCAGAAATGTGTGAGCGAGCGTCCCCAGCACACCGGTGACGAGGTAGAAGACGAGAAACACCAGGTGCCCGAGCCGATCCTCGATGTTGTTTCCGAAGATCCAGAGGTAGAGCATGTTGCCGAGCAGATGCAGCCAGCCGCCGTGCAGGAACATGCAGGTCAGCAGCCGAATCGACGGTGGCACGGCCGTGGCCTCTCTGGCAAAGGAGCGCTGAACGATGACGCGGACGTTGCCGGCCCGGTCGCGGACCATCATGGGGCGCTGCATGTCGGCGCGGCGCTGGAGCGCGTCTCGGACCTGCTCGGGCTCGTAGGTCAGGGTGGCAGGGACGAAACCATACATCCAGACGATGCGCTCGCCGTCATCCGGCTGCATCTGGGTGAACAGAAATATCGCCACGTTCGCGGCGATCAGCACATACGTCACGAATGGCGTGTGGTGGGCGGGGTTGTGGTCGCGGATCGGGATCATGCCAGGTCGGGCGGCTCCGTCTCGTGGGTGGACGTCTTCGACATGACGGAAACAGCGTGACGAATGGCCGGCATCAGCAAGTCCAGGCACTCCGCAACGCCGCGCGGGCTTCCGGGCAACCAGACGATCAGGGTCCGTCCGGCGACACCCGCCCCGCCGCGCGACAGGATCGACAACGGCGTCCTGGAGAACGTTCCGGTCCGCATGATCTCACCGAACCCAGGCAGCGGCCGCTCGATCACCGCCGCGGCCGCCTCGGGGGTGACGTCGCGCTCCGCGATTCCGGTGCCGCCGGTCGTGACGATCACGTCGACCTGCCCCACCAGCCCGCGCAGCGTGGACTCGATCAGGCCCAGCGTGTCAGGAATGATCTCGGTGCCGGCGATCTCAAAACCCGCACCGCTCAGGCGGGTCACCGCAGCGGGCCCGCTCAGGTCCGGATTCTCACCAGCCGAACGCGAGTCGGAGATCGTCAGCACGGCGGCCCGCGGCATGGCGGAATCGTAGCCCGCTGCGGAACCGGCCACAATCCGGCACGGCGCCGACTCAGGCCGCCGCGGCCCACGTGAGCCGCGCGTCTGCGGCGGCCTGCTTGAATGCCTTGCGAAAACGGTCGATCAGCAACAGAGACCAGAGGCCGAAGACGTAGCTTCCGAGTCCCGCCACACCCAACGGAACCGCAAGTGTAAGCGGGATCGGGCCAGGGGGCGCGCTGCGGACCGCAATCATGACGGCGGAAATGCACCCGGTCATCAGGCACACGGCCACGCCCCACATCACGAATCGCGTTCGAGCGGCCAGCTTCAAATCCGGAATTCGCAGCGCTAATTGACGGCCGTAGATGAAGATCGCGAAAATGCCGACGATACTGACGCCACCGCCGATGATCAGAAAAGGCACGCGGAGTACGACCGGAAGATTCTGCTGCTCCAGATTGAACGGCAAGTAGCACAACCCACACACCTGGGCAATCCGCACGAGACGACGCGCGGTCAGTCGAGCCTCCTCACGCGACCGTGCCGGGTCAGGCGTCGTCACCTGCCAGTACCCGTAGAACGAAACCAGCGTCACGGCGAACTGAATCGGCCAAATCAGCCCGACCGGCAGTGCGGCGGGCGCGCGGCCGGTACCGACGAGCGCGCCGACCGTTCCAACGCCGAGGCAGAGCACCACGGCGTTGATGACAATCCCCGCCACAATCCACACCATACCGCGCGACAGGCGCCCAACCCACTGCGGGTCCGAGAATCGAAGTAGGTCGCCGTGAATTGAGCGACCGACCGCGGTGGCGCACTCCGGGCACACGCCGTCAGGCAGCGCGCCGCGGAGGTTGTAGCCGCACGCACGACACGAAATGTCCGTGTTCAATCGCCCATCGGCGCCGAGCGCGACGACCGGAGCCGGGCGAGCGGGCGCGTCCATGTGTGCCTCCCCGGCGCGGCAGTTCCGCGCCAGCCCGGAAGTTTGTCTCGGGCGATCCGGGCCGTCAAACCCGACGCAGCGCCCACGCCAAGTCAGAGCAAGCGATCCGGGTTCAACGGCGCCAGGTCATCGATCACGAACAGCCCGTCTTTGCGCACAAGCGTGTCATCGAACCACATCTCGCCCCCGCCGTATTCGGGACGCTGAATCAGCACGAGGTCCCAATGAATCTGGCTCTTGTTGCCGTTGGACGCCTCGTCGTAACAGCCGCCGGGGGTGAGATGGATGCTGCCGGCGATTTTCTCGTCGAACAGGATGTCCTTCATGGGCTTGAGAATGAGCGGATGGAACGCGACCGAGAACTCGCCGCAATAACGTGCTCCTTCGTCGGCGTCCAGCGTCTCGTTGAGCTGACGCGACGCGCTGCTGGACGCCTCCACGATCCGTCCATCGCGGAACACGAGCCGGACGTTCTCGTGCGTGACGCCGCGATTCAGGGTCGGCGCGTTGAACGTGATGATGCCCTGAATGCTGTCTTTCACCGGCGCGGTGAATACCTCGCCGTCGGGGATGTTCCGCCTCCCCTCGCACATGACCGCCGGTATGCCACGAATCGAAAAACGCAGGTCGGTGTCGCCCGGTCCCTTCAGGTGCACGCGGTCGGTCGCCTCCATGCGGCGCTTGAGCGGCTCCATGGCGCGCGCCATGCGGGCATAGTCCATCGTGCACACGTCAAAATAGAAGTCCTCGAACGCCGCGGTCGACATCTGCGCCAACTGTGCCATGCTCGGGCTCGGCCAGCGCATCACCACCCAGCGCGTCTTGCGGACACGCAGGTCCGTATGCACGCGCTTCCACACGGTCGATTCGTACAAGCGCATGTGCTCGGGCGACACGTCGGACAGTTCAGAAACGTTGAAATTGCCGCGGGCCCCGATGTAGCACTGCATCCGCTTCATCTGGGCTTCTTCGATGTCCGCGATCGTCTCCCACTGCTCAGGCGTGGCGGCGTTCAGCAGCGCCCGCTGAACCTGGTTGCTCTTGAGCAGCACGAACGGCCGGCCGCCGCTTCGATGCACGGCCTGAACCACCGCGTTGGTGAATTCATGGGGAACATCGATCGCTTCGAGCAGCAGGTTGTCGCCCGGCTTGACCTGGCATGAGTAGTTGACGAGCACGTCGGCCAGCTTGGCGATGCGCGGATCGAGCATGAATCACTCCTCTCGCCGGAGAGTGTGACCCGCCGCCGCCTGAATCGCAACCGCCGGGGCGGCCGACCGGCTCAGCCGACCTTGGCAACCAGCAGGGTGCGATCGTCGTCGGCCGGTCGCCCGGCGGTAAACGCGCTGACCGCTTCCAGTACGGCCGCGATGAGCGACGCCGCGTGCGGCCGGCAGGCTCCGAGCACGGCATCGAGCCGCTCGACGCCGAACTGCTCGCGGCCCGGGTTGAACGCCTCGGTAATGCCGTCGGTGTAGAAGATCATCTGGTCGCCGGCGCGCAGCCGCATGCCGGCCCACTCGTAGCGCGTATCGGGATCGATCCCGAGCGGCAACTGGGAGACCGCATCGAGCGCCGCCATGCTCCCATCATCACAACGCTTCAGACGCGGCGGCGGGTGGCCGGCGTTGGCGTAGGTCAGCTCGCGGCTGTCCGGATCGAAGACGCCGAAGAAGGCGGTGACGAATGTGCCCCCGTGGGCGGTGTAGTGGCCGCAGAGTTTCTGATTGAGGTAACTCAGAAAGCCGGCCGGCTCATCGGGCGCGCCGGGATAAGTATGGGCAATGGCATGGGTGATGGCCATCAGCACAGCGGCGGGCGTCCCGTGACCCGTGACGTCGGCGATCAGGATGCCAAGTCGTTCGTCCGGCAGCGGGAAGAAGTCGTAATAATCACCGCCTGCCTGCGTCGACGTTTCGTAATGAACGGCCAGATCGAGCGTGGGCAGCTTCGGCAACGCGGCCGGCAGCAACGACCGCTGGATCGACGCCACGGTGCGAAGCTCGCGATCGATGGTGTCGAGAGCCTGTTTCAACTCTGCCGAGAGCACGAGGTTGTAAACGGCGCGCCCGAACAGGTTGCCCTGCAGGGTTGCATCGGGCAGGCGCTCGGGGTCGAATGCGCACGGCTCGGCCTTCATCAGCACGACCATGTTCAACGACTCACCGCGATCGAAATGCGGAATCGCCATCAGGGAGCGCATGCCGACCAGATAGTCGGCCGCGGGGTCATCCGGCGCAACCGTCAGGTCATCGATGATCCGCGGTGCGTCGCCGTAGATCAGCTCAGACAGCAGGCCGCCGGACAGCAGCGGCAGGCGGTCCTTCTGGCGCCATGGGTTGATCTCTTCCTTCCACTGATCGCTGCGCGTGATGCGGAACCACGGCCGTTCCAGCCCGCGGCGCGACAGCGACACCAGCCGGTCGCTCGGCGTCAGTTGCCGGGCACGGACGGCGTAGCGGCGCACCGCCATCTGCGGATCGGTTTGCTGACTCAGTTCGCGCATGGAGTCGATGACGAGCGCGAGGCGACGCTGCCAGTCGATTCGCTCCGGCCGAGGGGTCGACGCGCCTTCCCGCAACTCGTTCGATGGCGGGTGGTCTGACCGATTCATGGTGGCGGCTCCCGGCGGCAGCCATCATTATTCGGGACCTCCGCATGGCGTGCCAGCGACGATTCCGGCCCCGGCGCGATCGCGGTACACTTCGTCCTCATGGAAGCCCCCTCGCCGAACACGTCCGCCTCCCCCGCCGCCGGGCAGGCAACGGCTCGACGGGGTCTTCGAACGGCGTTCGTCGGACTCGCGATCGTACTGGCCGGCCCCTTGGCGTACAGCTTTCTGCTGGACATTCCGGCGATTCACCGCACGGCCCTCCCGGTCTGGATCGCGTCGGCGCTGGGGGCGCTCGTCGCAATGCGATCCCTGGGCAGTCAACATCGCCCGGCGGCGCGCGTCATTGCAGGCATGACGCTGCTGGCGGCGGTCGGCGTGTCGGGCATGTTCATGGTGGCTACCCGGCTGCCCGACGTCCGCGGCACGGCGCGACTCGAGACCGGCGAACCGGCGCCTGAGTTCACGCTGCCGGACCAGGATGAAACGCCGGTGTCGCTGGCCGAGCTTCGCAAGGATCAGCGCGTTGTGCTGGTCTTTTACCGCGGGCACTGGTGACTGTCCTGCCGCGCGGAGCTCCGCGGGTTCGGAGCGATCAACGATGAGATCCGCAGACTGGGAGCGAGACTCGTCGCCGTGTCCGTCGACAAGCCGCGCAGCGCCAGGAAACTGGTCGATCGCTACAAGCTGCCCTTCCCGCTCCTGTCCGATGAGTCACGCGAGGTCGTCCGCCGCTACGGCCTCGTCCACGCGGGCGGCGGGCCGGATGGTCAGGACATTCCGGTGCCGGCACTGCTCATCATCGACACCGACGGGCGCATCGAGTGGGCCCACGTCGCGCGCCGCGTGCAGGATCGCGTCAACCCAGACATGCTGCTGGAACACCTACGACACCGGGCGCCGAAGGAGCGCAACGAATCCACCGTCACAGGGGAAGCCGGCTCCGGTGGCGCGGTCGGCCAGCCACCACGCTGAACCGACCGACGCCGGCAGTGTGAGCCGCGAGTTCTCGATGCGCCAGCCGGGATGACGACGAACCATCGCTGTGACCGCGTCTTCATTCTCCTCCGGCTCAATTGAACAAGTCGAGTAAATCAGGTCGGTGCCTTCGTCGGCGAGGGCGACGGCCTGATCGAGCAATGCCGCCTGCACGCGAGAGAGCTCGGCCAGGTGAGCCGCGTCCAGTCGCTCACGAGCCTCGGGCCGACGACTCAGCGTGCCGCTGTTGCTGCACGGTGCATCCACGAGGATGACGTCGAATCGCAGGCCGTCACGCCGCATTCGATCCGCCAGGTCCGCCACGGGAACGCACTCCACGCAGGAAAGTCCGAGCCGCTTTGCGTCCTGAGCAGCGGACTGAAGCCGCCCCGGGTCGCGGTCGCTCGCAATGACTCGGCCGCGGTCGTCCATCAACTCGGCGGCTTGCGTCGCCTTGGTACCGCGGCCGGCGCACAGGTCCAGCACGACCTCGCTCGGACGCGGCGGACGAATGGACCATACCCCCTGCGCCGTCACATCCTGCGGCTGGCACAGTCCCATCTGGAATTCCGGCAGACCGGCGAGCGGGCCATCCATTCGAATCGCCAGCGCCCCGCTGGTGGCATCGATTCGAACACGGGCGCCCGTCGCCGCGATGCGAGCGGCCAGCTCGGCCGGCGCGATGCGGCGGCGATTGACTCGAACCACCAACGGAGGACGAACCTGCCCGGCCCGGCAGATCCGCTGTACGCCCTCGTCGCCGAACCGGCTTCGCCAGCGCGCCACCGCCCACGCCGGATGCGAGGTGGTCAACGACAGGAACGATACTGGGTTAACTTGCGGATCGGGCCACAGCGGACAGCCGAATTCGTAACCGCTCGAGTCGTCGATACCCAGCCAGCAACGTGGGTCAACATCCGCGTCGCCCTCCCGTCGCGCGCCGCGAGCGCGAAGCATCGCGCGAAGCACGGCGTTCACCATGCCGCCGGCCTTCCGTCCCGCCACACCGCGGGCCTGCTCCACGGCGGCGTTCACGGCTGCATAATCGGGAACACGATCCAGCCAGCACAGTTGATATACGGCAACGCCAATGATGGTCCGCAGTGGCCGCGCAACACGACCAAACTGGCCCTGGAAGAAGGTGGCGGCAGTGTGGTCGATCGTGAGCCGATGTCGCAAAACGCCGAGGACGATCTCCTCCGCCAGCGCCGCGTCGTGCGGCGCGATCGGGTGTTCCGATTGCATGTGGCCGAGCAGCTCCGCGGCGAATTCGCCACGGCCGAGCACGCGATCCAACGCGGCGACCGCGCGCTCCCGCGCCGGGCCGGCCGGCGAGGACGGTCGCGCCGCGCCCGGGGCCAGGCGGCGCCGATTCACGTCGGTGGCCCGCCGATGAATCGGTCGCCGGGTTTCACGTGCCGTCCGTTGACGAAACTCTGCCAGTCCATGAGCCGGCCACCGACCGGCCGAACCTCGAGCAGATCAATCTCACCACCCGCGACCGCCACCCGCAGCGTCCCGGTAACCTCGCCTGAAATCTCACGAGTCTGCACGTCGACCTCGGCCGGCCGGGCCCGGGCGATGAGCACCGCCTCGTCCCGCCGCCCATCCGCACTGACGAACCGGCATGCCGCCGCCGGCCACGACCAGAGGCCGTTGATCCGCGCCGCCGCGTGACGCGGCGACAACGAGAAATCCGCATAGCCGTCGCTCTTGCGGAGCTTCGGCGCAAGCGTCACGCCGGCCGGGTCCTGCGGGTCACCGGGGTCTCTCGGGTTGGCGTCCAGCCGTTCAAGTGCCGCCCGCAGGCAATCGCAACCGATCCGCGCGAGTCGATGGAGAAGTTCGTCGGCCGTTTCGTCCGGCACGATGGCGGTGCGGCGCTGCGCGAGGATCGGTCCCGCGTCCATCTTCTCGACGATGCGAAAGACGGTCACGCCGGTCTCGCGATCGCCGTTCAGCACCGCCCGCTGCACGGGCGCGGCGCCGCGCCACGCCGGCAGCAGCGAGCCGTGAAGGTTGATGATGCCGACCGGAAACATGCTCAGCAGTTCGGACCCGAGCTTCTGACCAAACGCGGCCACGTAACCCAGGTCTGCGCGCCGATCGCGCAGCGCGGCCAGCACCTCCGGCGCGTTCACGTCCGCCGGTGTCAGCACTTCGAAGCCGGCCTCCAACGCGAAGGCGGCCAGCGGGGTGGGCTGAAGGGCCTTCCCGCGCCCGGCCGGTCGCGGCGGCTGCGAGACCACGCCGACGATGACGTGTCCATCACTTTGCAGCGATCGAAAGGTCGGAATCGCGAACTCACCCGACCCGAAGAAGAGAACCCGCAGACCGGCCATCGCGACCCCGTTGGACCCGCTACCGGCGAACGGCGGCGCGCGCGGGCCTGTAATCACTCTCCAACTGACGCAAGGCGCGGCGCACCCGGATCTTGTCGGCTTCGCTGAAGCGATCGATGATCAGCCGGCCGTCGAGGTGGTCGCACTCGTGCTGCCAGATGCGGGCCACCAGCTCGCGCCCGGTCATCTCCAACGGCCGGCCGTCGAGATCGCCGGCGGCGATGGTGACCTCGGCCGCGCGGCGCACGGTCCCCCGGACGTTCGGGATGGAGAGGCAGCCCTCCTCGGAGTCCATCGAGCCGACCATCTGCGTCAGCCTCGGGTTAATGAGCACCAGGTTGCCGTTCGGCGAGCCGGTCGAGTTGCACACGAACATGCGCCACGGGAGACCGACCTGCGGCGCGGCAAGTCCGACCCCGTCGGCCTGGACCATCAATTCCAGCATCCGGCGGGCGACGTCGCGGACGATCGGCGTCACCTCCGCGATCGGCCGCGCTGGCTGACGCAGCCGTGGATCGGGGTAATGGATGATTCTCAGCTTGCCTGGATCGACCTGCACGCAGCACCCAATCTGAAGCGGGCGTCACCGATTTCGATCGACTTCGCCTATCATGGCTTGAACCGGGACGCGCACCCGATACATTCTAGCGGGTTTCGTCGCCGCTCGTAGGCCTGCGCGGACCCACCGGACCGCCGACGCGATGCCCGACGCCGCTCCGCAAGCGCCCAATCCGATCGATCCGCCCGAGACGGCCAAGCGCGACGCCCGCCGGTGTTTCGAGCACGCCCTTAAGGCCGCCGAATCGAAAAACTACGACTACGCCATCGAACTCTACCTTCAGGGGTTGGCGCTGTGGCCCGGCGCGATCGAGGAGGGATTGAAGCGGCTGCGAGTCACCGGTGTCGCGCGCCGGCAGTCCGGCAAACGCGCGCCCGGCTTCCTCGAGGTCCGCAAGTACCCCACGACCGGCAAGGACGCCCGCAGGAATCTGCTGAACGCGTACCACCTGTTCGCGCTCGATCCGACCCACTCGCAGTACATCGAGGCGGTGCTGATGGGCGCGCTTCAGATCGGCCTGCACTACGTCGTCCACTGGATCGCGCCGATCCTGTGGGAGTCGCTGTCGCACGACAACAAGCTCTCCGTCACTCGCGTCGCGAACATCTATCGTGCCGTCGAAGCGGCCGGCGACCGGCTGCATGAGTTCGGCGACCTGCGCGCGGCGGAGGAGACGCTCCGAATCGCCCTGCATCTGGCCGACCGCTGGCGCTCGCTGGCTCCCAACAGCAGCGACGCCAACAAGGCGGTGTCGTCGGCCAGCAGCAAGCTGACCATCGTCCAGGGCCGCTTCGGCACCGACGAGGACTTCCGCAGCTCTCTCAAGGACGCCGCTGCTCAGCGCGACCTGCACGATCAGCAGCGCACCGTCCAGCAGGATGTGCGTCTCAGCGAACTGATCGACAAGGCCCGCGCGGCGTACGAAGCCGACCCGAACGCCACCCTCAAGCTGACGAACCTCGTTGACCTGCTGTTGAGAACCGAGGACGACGCCCGCGAGCAGGAGGCGGTGCGACTGCTCGACGAGGCCTACGCGCGTTCCGGGGATTACACCCTCAAGTTCAAGGCCGACGACGTGCGCATCCGCCGCCTGCGACGGCAGCATCGCGCCGCCGTCGACGTCTGCGACGCCCGACCCGGAGACGAAGCCGCCCGCGCAACGGCCGACGACCTGCGGCGCCGGCAGGTGGAGACCGAACTCGCCATCATCGAGGAGCGCATCCGGCAATACCCCACCGACCTGCGATTGCGATACGAACTGGGCGTCCGGTTGTTCGAGATGGGCCGGTTCGACGAGGCCATCCCCGCCTTTCAGCTTGCCCAGGCCGAGGTGCGCCGCCGTGACGCCGCCCGGCTCTACATCGGCAGATGCTTCTTTGAAAAGCAGTTCTGGCAGCAGGCTTCGGAGGTCCTGTCCACGGCCGTGACCGAGCACGAAATCCCGGACGACGACGTCGGCAAGGGTCTGCGTTATTGGCTCGCCCGCACGCTGGAGGCCACCGGCAAGCCGAACGAGGCTGCCCGGGTCTATGGCCAGCTCATCCAGTTTGATTACAATTACCGCGATGCGCGGCAGCGATTCGAGCGATTGAGTCTCGGATCCTAGACCACGCCACCCGGAGCGCGGCGACGTTGGGAGCCGCGGCGGGCATGAACACTGTCAGCGATAGAAGGAAGTCTCCGTGGCCAAACGATCGCTCTCATCCCGCAAGCGTGTCCGCCAGAACGAACGCCGCCGGCTTCGCAACAAGGCCCGGCGCACCGAGATCAAGACACAGGTCCGCAAGTTCGTCGACGCCCTCGCGGCCGGCAAGACCGACGTCGCCGTCGCCGAGCTGAAGAAGGCCGGCATTCTGCTCGATCGCGCCGCCGGTCGGGGCACCGTCCACCGCAACACCGCCAGCCGGCGCAAGAGTCGGCTCGCTCGCCGCCTGAACGCGAGCCGCAAGAGCGGCAAATAGCTCGTCGCCGTCGCGCCGTGTCTGCTGACGAAACCCCGGCGGCGCGATTTGCCTCGCGCGGCGGGCTGAAGCTGGCCGCCGCGCTCGATGCCTTTCGAATCGACCCCTCCGGGCTTACCTGCGCCGATCTGGGTTCATCGACGGGCGGATTCGTCGATTGCCTGCTGCAACGCGGTGCGGCGCGCGTCTATGCCGTCGAGCGCGGCTATGGCGTGCTCGATTATCGTCTGCGGCGCGACCCGCGCGTGGTCGTGCTCGAGCGGACGAACGCACTGACACTCACGCTGCCGGAGGCCGTCTCGCTCGTCACGATTGACACCGGCTGGACGCGGCAGCGGCTCATCCTGCCGGCGGCGGTACGCCTGCTGTGGACCGGCGGCCGCATCGTCACCCTGGTCAAGCCGCACTACGAGTCCGACCCGGGCGACCTGCATCGCGGCAGGCTGCCGGATGATCGCGGCCAGACTCGGCTTTCCGAACTGCGAGCCGCGATCCCCGCACTCGGCCTGCGGTTGCTGGCCGAAATCCCCAGCCCCATTCGCGGACATGGCGGCAACCAGGAATGGCTCTGGCATCTCGTGCCGACGCACGATTGAGCCGCCTCCCCGGCGCTCCGGCCGAACTGCGAACGGATATCATCTGGCATTGACCGCCGCGGAGTCATGCGACCGGCGGTTGACAGGCAGCGAGCGGACTCGCCGGCATGAGAAACTACGAAGACATGCTCTCCGACGAGGGCGGTGAGTACTCGCTGAAGCCGCACGACGAACGTGCCGAGCGACAGCGCCAGCGACGCGCCCTCGAGGTTTCGCCCATACCGCCCTCGCCGCCGCACGCCTGCCCCGCGTGCCATTACAACCTGACCGGACTGCTCTCCCGCATCTGCCCGGAGTGCGGCAGACCATTCACCCTGGCGGATGCCCGCGCCGCCGGCGTGCACGTCCGCGACGGACCTGAGGCCCGCCGCGCCGTGCGATTCGCCGTAATCAAGGCCGTCGGCGGCTCGCTGGCGATCCTCATCGCCCTCATTGCGCCGTTCATCGGGCGATTCCTCGGGCTCTCGTCGGTGGGCCCCTGCGTGTTGTTTCCACTCGCCGCCGGCTATCTCGTCGTCAGCGTTCAGCACAAGATCCATGCCGGTCTGGAATCGGCCAACTGGCTGCTGTACACCGGGCTGATCATGCTGGGCGGCGTCGGACTCGGCATGCTCATCTTCCGATGACGTCGGCAACACGCTGCGCCCATGTATGCCGCGCGCGGATGTGCGCCCGCGCCCTTTCCCCCACCTCCGAACGCCCGCCGCGGACGGCGTGCCAGGCCCGGCGAAGCTCGCCAACCGTGCCGAACGACAGAACGTCGCCGGCGGAAAGGATACCATCCGTCTGAGGTGGCCGGCCGGGACGCGTGCGGATCAGGGGCGCGGCGCCATCTGCAACCGCGTCCAGCCATTCGCACGTGAGGCCGGCATCGATCGAGAGGTGGACCACCGCGGCGAACGCCGTACGCCCGTCCGGCCGATGGCCGCGCCACACCCGCGCGGCGGTGGGTACGCCCGACCATCCATAGCCATACAGCTCGATGTCATCATCCAGCAGGGCCTCGACATACGCCCGGTTCAACATGGCCGGCAACAACACGCGTCCAATCCGCCCGCTGACGCCCGCATGCACGTCAGGCTCACCCATGCGAATTCCGCAGCGATGTTCGGCACGCCGCAAGGCCGATTCGAGATCGTCCGCCCAGATCTGGTCGGCCCGCGAACGGAGGATCTCGCGGACCGCCTCCCACAATGCCACGTGGCTGGCGAGGTGCAGGCCGGCGGCCGCCGGGCGATCGTCGCCACCGTCCGCGATCACCAGCAGCGATCGACTCGGCGATCCCTCGTTCGGCCACGCCGCCGGTGTGACCTGCACGATCCGTCGAGCGTCCACGCCCGCGGCCTCGATCGCGGTACGCTGCGACGGATGCATGACGACCAGCCGATCATCCGAACCGAGACCCTCGCGAAGCTGTGGGGTCGGAGCAGCGCTCGACGTCAACCATGTCACGACACGCGCATTTCCGTCGATCAGGCCCGCCATGTCGTTTCGACCGGCATTGACCAGGACAATCTCGCCGGGCGAAGCTTCGTGCAGGACTCTCGCGCAGGCCAACGTGTCCGCGTGCGCCGGGCGATCGACGGCGAACGCGACCGCGCTGCGGCCAGCCGCCCCAAGCCCCCAGGCGAGTCGCCGCACCAACTGCGAGGCGGACTCATCGGCCGTCGGCGAGATGACTGCCACCACGCTCGAGTGAGCGCGCGGCGGGCTGTCCCTGAGACGGCGAAGCTCTGCCGCGCGCGCCCGCGACACCTCGCCCGCCAGCGCCGTCATGCGCGTCGTCAGCTCGTGCACGTCGCCGCGGGTGAACCATGGCCAGCACAGAATGCGTAGCGGAGGGAGATAGCCCTGCCGATGCAGCAGAAACCGGCGCAGCCGCTCCCAGGCCGAAACTCCGACCGTCAACACCAACCGACCGAAACGCAACTCCTCTGCGAAATCTCTTCGCTGGAGAGCCATCGCGGCTTCGGCCACGTTCGGCTCTATCACAAACACGCAGCCATGCGCCGGCATCCGCCGCAGCAGGCCCACGACCTCCTCGCCCGGGCCGATCCCGACGACCAGTGCGTTTCCGTCGATCTGGAAGGCCTCAACCAGGCCGGCTGCTCGCGCCAATGGTAAGGACGTCCTTCCCAGCCAAACGGCGCCGCCGTCCGGCGCTGGCCAGGTGAAATTGAGCGAGCCGTCCCGGGTTGAGACCAGCCGCGCACCGGTGGGCAGCTCGCAGTCTCGCAGCTCAGCGGCATCGTCGGGGCTGAACTCCCGCAGTGCGGCCAGGTTTCTGTCCAGGGTGCCGGGGTCGGGAAGCGTGTGGGGAGCGAGTGTCAGATGGTCTGGCATGGCTCACGCCGCGTGATGGCTGCCGTTACCGGGCGCTGCCGACAGCGCGGTGTCGGCCGTGGGCTACAGGAGCGATCCGAACCAGCGGCGAGCAGCCATCCAACCCAGAATGGCGAGCCAGAGGATGAACGCGGCCACCGGCAGCGCCAGCCGGCCGGCCGATACCTTGGGCGCATCGGCCGTCTCCCACGAATAGTCGTCAGCGGATTGCCGCGGTGCGGTACCCGACATGGGTCAGCCTTCGCTGGCGTGCGCAGCGGCGCCGTTCGAGAACTGGATGCGATAGCCGCGCTCGAAAACTTCGCGGAATTCGAACACATCCTCGAATTCCTCGATCGAGTCGCCCGGTTGCTTCTGGAGCCGGCCCATGTCGATCAGCCAGAAGACCAGCCGGCCGATGTCGCGCGTGGATTCTATGCCCCAGGACGCCAGCACGGCGGCGGCCATTCGGCCCCAGCGGCGCAACGCCAGAATGCGAACGCCGTCGCACAGTTCCTCGCCCGACACATGACGATGAAACGCCGCCGGACCACCCTGCCGGATGACAGACTTCAGCACACGAATCGGGATCTGCTCGCGCATCGTCTCGAACAGTCGCGGCAGGTCGGCCAGGTCGAGTTCCTGGTCCCGCAACCAGTCGGCCACGACCTGCCACTCGCGCGTCACCGGTCCATGCACCGAATCGGCCGCAACGCCCAGCGCATCAAACAGGAAGTGAACAGCCGCGGGCGGGAACTCAAGTTCGCGGGCAGGTGCGGGTTCAACGTTGTTCGTCTGAATCGACATCGATGCGCGTCCAACAGTTCGGCGACCGCCGCTCAGTGCCGGTATTCTATCGCGCTTCGCCCGGCGCTGCATCATCGCCGCCATTCGCGCCGCCGGCATCAGGCGGCGGCGGCTCGGACGGCGGCTGCGTCGGGCGCGACTCCGGCGGCCGGCTGGTGGGCCTATCTCCAGCCCCACCGGAAGGTTGCGACGACCGGCGCGGCGGCCGATCGCGGCGCGGCGGGCGCGCAGTTCGCGGACCTCGCTGGTTGTTCTCGGTCGATTGTTCGCCCGCCCGGGGCGGCGCCGGCTCGCGCGGCGGACGGGGCAGGTCGCGCTCCAGCAGGTCCTCGACCGGGAAGGTCAGCCGCTTGCCGTTGTCGAACTCAATCATCACCAGCTGCGTCAGCACCTGCCGATCGACCACCGTGCCCACGCCATCGCTGACGCGTACGCGCGAACCGATCCGCGGCAGGTTCTTCGTGAGCGTCTCGTAGCCCTCGTGCTCGTAGCGCAGGCAGCATCGCAGCCGGCCGCAGCGGCCCGACACCTTCGACGGGTCGAGCGTTGACTTCTGGATCTTGGCCATCTGCATGCTGACCGGCCGCAGGGTCTTGAGGAAGTTCTTGCAGCAGCACTCGCGCCCACACACCTCGTAATCTGCCACCAGCCGGGCCTCGTCTCGGTGACCCACCTGACGCATGTCGATGCGCGTGTGATAGGCATGTGCCAGGTCGCGCACCAGATCGCGAAAGTCGACGCGGTCGTCCGACATGAAGTACAGGATGACACGCTCGCCGCCGAACAACTGCTCGCACGCCACGATCTTCATGGGGAGGCCGCGCTCGCGGACCAGCGTGCGCGAATACGCCAGTTTCTCGTCAGCCTCTTCGTGCAGCTTGCTGTCCTCGAGCAGGTCGGCCGGCGTGGCGACGCGCAGAATGCGACCGGCCTTCAGCCGGTAGAAATCGGCCCCGCTGTTCCTGGCATAGGCTCGCATCTGCTCGCGGCTGATGCTGCGGTCGCACCCGCTGCAGGTCAGACTCACCTGCTCGCCGATCTCGGTACCGCGGTCGGTCTGAATGACGACTTTCGAACGGCAGCCGAACAGCACGCCGGGGGAATAGCTGAATTCGCCGATGTGCCGCATGTAGCCGTAGCGGACCGCACACGTGGGGTAGATTTTCTCAAGCCCGTTGCCGCACCGCGCGTTCGGGTCGCAGCCCCCGCCCGACCGGTCGGGCGGCAGTTGCGGCATTTCAAACTTCCCTGCAACCATCAGTACGCGCTCGCCCAATGCTCCAGGAGCCCGGCGGCCAGCAGGCGACCGCCGGCACCGATCATCAACTCTCTATCATACGTCCAATCAGTCGCCGACGCACGGCCGCCTTGCTTGTGCAGTTGTGTTCAACACGTCGGCACGGTACCCGCAGGAACGACCGGGATCGACCCTGCTTCCGGCGAAAATTGACGTTCCCCCCGACGTCGCATGCCTTCGACAACAGGTTGTTGCACGCCGCCGGGAGTGCGGCGCCGAATCCGGGACGTGGTGTTCTCTCCGAAGCGTGTGGCGCGCCCGATCAGCTTCATCCGCCGATCGGCTGCCGTGAGCCGGGGGGGGCGCTTCGCCTGCGCGCCGACCTAGCCGCGCGACTGGGCCCGGATGATCTCGCTGACCTGGTTGTCGGTCAGGTTCATGGCCCCGAGGGCCTGCGATGCCGCCGTGCGGATGTCGAGGTCCTGGCCGTCGGCGGCCACCTTGACCAGGTCCTCGACCAGTCGGGCGTCGAGCTTCCCACCGAAGTGACGGCCGGACTCGGCCAGCGACCCGAACACGGCAATGCGAAGTGTCTTGCTGTTCTTCTCGCTCAATGCCGACTCGGCCAGCGCCCGCTGCGCCGAGGGCGTATCGACCAGCGCCAGTGCCGCCGCCGAACGGACCCGCAGCAACTCGTTGGGCTGCTCGAGCGCCGCAACCAGCGCGCCCTCGGCGCGATGGACCTCGAATACGCCCGACCGGCTGACCGCGATCAGCCGCAGCACGTCAGCCGCCTGGAGCGCCAGCGACAGCGACGTCTGCCGGTCGAGCGGCCTCATGCCGAGCGAGCCGGCCGCATCGGCGAGCTTCTGCGACACCGACTTGTCGATCTGGTCCTGGGCATCCAGCGCCAGCACTTCGGGCAGGATCTGCTCGACCCCGGGATAGCGACGCACCACGTCCTCGATCGGGCTGGTCTGGGCCTTCTTGCGAATGACCAGAATCGGCACGGCCGCGGTCTCCGGCCGACGGCGCAGTTCTTCGATGGCGGCGGTGAACTCGGGCGCGCGCGAGTCGCTGGCAACCACGACGGCGTCCACCGCCGGCGCGCCAGCCTTGCGGGCCTGCTCGAGGGCGGAATACAGCCCGGGGTCGGAATAGCACTCGAAGCCCATCGCCCGCAGCACGGCCTGGAACCGGTTGCGCGTCTGGTCATCCGGATCAACGATCACCGCGAAACGACGACTGGACTGGCCAAGCGCCTCCGCCAGCGCCGGCACCACGTTCTGCGCGCCGGCGAAACCAGACGGAGGCAGCGCCCGCCCGAGTGCCAGGGCCGCTTTCACCCGCACCAGCCGATTGGGGAACTCGAGCGCCCGAACCAGCGCCTGCTTATAGTCCTCCTGCCCCACCAGGCTGGCCGGCCCGGCCGTTGTCGACAGCGCGGCGATGGTTCCCAGCGCGACACTCGGCTCTTTGTCCTGGATCGCGCGGGCCAGCGCCATGTGGTTGTAGAGTGGACCGGCGGCGCGGGCGAAGTAGATCGAACGCGGATAGTCCGACGGGCGGGTGCCGTCGCGTTCGGCCATCGACGAAGGGGCCTCGCTCTCGACATCCATGCCGAGCTTGCCCTCGCGGCGGAAATTGGCCCCGATCCAGAGCGCGATGGCGGCGGCATCCGTCCGGTTGATCTTCAGTGCCTCCTCGGCACAGCGCATCGCCATGATGTCGGTGAAGATGGCCCGCGGCACCGGTACGTATCGAAGCACCTGGTCAGCCTCGTCGAAGTACCAGACGTTTCCCGTCTCGGAGCGTTCGTCGGGCTGAAGCGACTCGGCCCCGGCGTAGTAAGCGTCGGCCAGCATCCGGAACAACGTGCCCGGCTCGGCCGTGCCGGTCCGATTAACGGCGTTGAGCGACTCACCGGCAGCCTGACGGGCGGCGCTCGATGTCTTCGGGTCGCCGGCCAGCACAGCCAGGTACGGGGCAGCTTGCGCGTAGCCGATCGTGCCGAGGGCCCGCGCCACCACCTCGCGGGTGACGTCGTCCTTCATGCGCAGGGCCATCACCATCGGGTTGAGCGCGTTGCGCCCGAGCATCGGAAGAAGCTGGAGAATCGCGGCGTGCAGGTCGCGCTTGCGGCCGTCCTGAAGGTACGCCAGCAGGTGCGGCACGGCGTACTCGCCCGAGTCCTTCAGGCGGTTGGTCGCCTCGTACACGACGCGCGGCGGGCCGCCCAATCGCTCGATGTTCACTTCGATCTCGGCCGGGTCGGTCCGCAGCAGTTGCTCGCCTTCGCCGAGGATCGTGAGCACCAGCCGGGCGGCCGGCCCGACGTCCGCGTTGGCGACCAGGCGGATGAGCGTCTGGGTACGGGCGGGGTTGTAGCGCGCCAGCTCGAGCAGGGCGACCGGGTCGGGCGTCGAATCGACCAGCGCCTTGAGATTGGCGTCGGCGTACTTGAACCGCCCGATGGCGGCGAAGTGCCAGCCGTCCTCGGCCAGTTTGCGCTGCCGGCGGCCGTTCTCGATCTGCTTGACGAGCCGGGCGGCGCCGTCACCCAGCCGCTTGTCCGCCACGCCCTGCTCGAGGCGAAGCGAACCCGTGCGGTCGGCCATCAGCGCCAAGCGCAGGTCCGACAGCTTGAGCGCTGCCAGCTCGTCCAAGAGCTTGCCGGCGTCCTCGACCTTGTCGCGGTCCAGCGCAGCCGTGGCCGCCGACCAGACCTGCCAGGCACGTTCACTCTGACCGACCATGTCGTCGGTCAGTTCCTCGGCCATTGCCACCGAGGTTTGTCCCGGAAGCGGTGCGACGACCACCACCAGCAGAGCCACGGTGAGCGCCCGGCCGACCGCAGCCAGGCGATTGAGTCTCAAATGCCAGTCCATGCACGCAGCTCCTGGGGCTGATGGATATCTTCCAATCGGCGAGCGGAGGGTCTCGGGTTTGCCCGGCCGGCGTGGCAGGCGGCAATCGCTGCCGACCGGATGCAGCATCTCTTGCCCAACCACTTAACATACAGAGAGTTACGCCTCAAGTCAAGCGACGCGCCCCTGGATCCCTCGCGGCCGGTCATCCCCAGTGCGGCCGTCGACCCGATCGGCCGCTTCAACGCTACCATGCGGTTGTGAAGCTGGCGGACGAACTCCGAGAGATCGTCGGCGCGGACGGCGTGGCGGCCGATCCGAGCGAGCTCGCGACCTTCGAGAGCGACGCCTTCGTCCTGGTGCGCAGCCGTCCGGACCTGGCGGTTTTCCCGAGAAGCACGAACGAGGTCGCCGGCGTCGTCCGCGCGGTGACCCGAGCCGGATTCGCGATTGTTCCGCGCGGCGCCGGCACCAGTCTGGCGGGCGGCACCATCGCGGTGAACGGCGGCGTGTGCGTCGGGCTGTCGCGCATGCGGCGCATCTTCGAGGTCGATCCCTTCGATCGCTTCGCGCACGTCGAAGCCGGCGTCGTCAATCTGCACATATCGCAGCGCGCACGAGCGCACGGCTTGCACTACGCGCCCGATCCATCGAGCCAGATGGTCTGCACCATCGGCGGAAACGTCGCCACGAATTCCGGCGGACCGCACACGCTGAAGATGGGCGTCACCGCGAACCACGTGCTGGGCGCGACCATGGTGCTCGCCGACGGAACGGTGCTGCGGGTGGGAGGTCCGTACGACGATGCGCCGGGCAGTGATCTGCTCGGACTGATCGTCGGCAGCGAAGGCACGCTTGGCATCGTCACCGAAGTGATCGTGCGGCTCACGCCGCTGCCGCCGGCCGTGCGGACGCAACTGGCGGTGTTCGAAACCATTGACGACGCCGCGCGAACCATCAGCCGCATCATTGCCGCGGGTATTCTGCCCGCCGCGCTCGAGATGATGGACGCTCTGACGGTCGCGGCCGTCGAGGACTGGCTGCACCTGGGCTTCCCGCGCGATGCCGGAGCCGTGCTGATCATCGAGCTGGATGGCATCGAAGCCGGCCTCGATCGGCAGGTGTCGCGGGTGGTCGAGCTGTGCCGGGCCGAGGGCTGCCGCGAAATTCGCGTGGCATCGACCGACGAGGAACGCGCCGACCTCTGGAAGGCGCGAAAAAAGTCGTTCGGCGCGATGGGTCGCTACGGTCTGAGCTACTTCACGCAGGACGGCGTCGTGCCCCGCAGCAAAGTGCCGGACATCATGCGATTCGTGGCCGACGTGGCAGCGCGCTACGGCGTCCGTATCGCCAACGTCATCCATGCCGGCGACGGCAACATCCACCCGCTGCTGATGTATGACGAATGTGACCCGCGCCAGGTGCGGGCCGTGATCGAGGCCGGTTACGAGATCCTCGCCCGGTGTGTTGAACTGGGCGGCAGCGTCACCGGCGAGCACGGCGTCGGGATCGAGAAAGTCGCGCCGCTCGAGATCATGTTTGACGCCCCCAGCCGGGCCGCGCAGCAGCGGATACGGGGGGTGTTCGACCCGCACCTGCGGATGAACCCCGGCAAGCTCTTCGCGGCCGGCGGCGGCTGCGTCGAGTTGCTGCGTCCGCCACCGTCATGGCCGGACATGGGCGTTTAGCACGGAAGCACTCAACGTGGCCACCGCCGAGAACGCAATCATCGAGCCGACCACGGTCGAAGAAGCGGCGCGAGCCCTGCGGACCATCGGCGAGCCGCGATCACCCGCGGACGTTACCATCGTCGGCAACGCCACCAAGCTGGCCGACCTGAAGCCGGCCGTCGAATGCGTGTCAACACGGCGGCTGAATCGCGTGATCGAGTATGCCCCGGAGGATATGACCATCACGGTCGAAGCCGGCGTATCGTTCGACGCGATCAACGCTCTGACGGCGAAGGACAATCTCCGACTGGCGCTCGACCCGCCCGGATACGACGGCCAGGCTACCATCGGGGGCGTGCTGGCCACCAATGACAGTGGTCCGATGCGCGCCGCCTACGGCTCGCCTCGCGACATGGTGCTCGGCGCGACAATCGTTCTCTATGATGGGACGGTGATTCGCTCCGGCGGGCGCGTCGTGAAGAACGTGGCGGGCTACGGCCTGCACCGCCTGATGTGCGGAAGCTGGGGCCGGTTCGGGCTGATCGCATCGGCGACGCTCCGCCTGCGGCCGCGGGCGGAGTCACTCCGTCTGGCCACCTGGCCGGCGCGCCTCACCATGGAGGCTCGGCTGCGCGATGACTTGACTGGCAACTGGGTTTGCAACGTCGCCGCGCAGTTTACGCGATCGATTCGCTCCGGCCCGCATCAACCGGCGCTGCTGACCTGGATGTGCGATAAGGTGGGCGTTGATGAGGACATCACGGTCATCGTCGGGTTCGAGGATGACGCACAGACCGCAGAGGACGAAGTCGTGATGCTCTCCCGCAAATGGGAAAACTGCGTCGCCCATTCGCCATCGGATTCCGTCGATCTGTATCGGCGGATCCTTACCCTGACGGCCGGCGCTCCCTTCCGGGCCGGCGTGCGCCCGTCGCGCGTGCCGCACGCGGTCGCGGAGTTGCGGTGCGGTTCGCGAGTGATCGCCCACGCATTGAGCGGCGCGATCGTCCTTCCGGATCACCCCGACACCTGGGATGCCACGGCCAACACTGTTCGCTCGAACGGCGGACATCTGATCGTGCCGCGCCGGCTCGCGGCGGATGAGCACGACGGCCTCCGCGCCCGTGTAGCGAGTGCTCTGCGAGGCGGGACGCCGGCATGAGCGGCCACAGCGACGCTGTCGAGCGCGGATTCTCATCATGCGTGCATTGCGGGCTCTGTCTCGAGCACTGCCCGACCTACGTCACGCTCGGTCTCGAGATGGACTCGCCGCGCGGCCGGATCGTCATCATGAAGGGTGTTATCGAGGGGCGCATCGACGCGACCGAGAGCGCTGATCGGCATGTCGACCTGTGCCTCGGCTGCCGGGCATGTGAGACTGCCTGCCCGTCCGGCGTGCCCTATGGCGAACTGCTGGAGTCGTTCCGCGCGAGCCGTCGTCCGGCGCGACGTCGTCGTTGGACCGATCGGATGCTGGACTATCTCATCTTTCACGTGTTTCCCGACGCCCGGCGGCTGCGGCGCTGCATCGGACTGGGCCGGCTGGTGAGAGACTTCGGCATCGAACAGGCCATGCACGAAATCGGATGGCAGCGCCTGCTTCCTGCGTGGCTTCTGAAGTTGACGGAGATGCTGCCCGACGAGGAAGATCGTGACACCGAGCCGCTGCGGCCCGAGCATGTCGCCACGCTGTCACGCGGCGGCGATGCCGCGTCGCTGTTTACCGGGTGCATCGGAGAAGCGGTCTTCGCGCACGTGAACCGGGCGACCATTCGCGTCCTCAACCGATGCGGCGTCAGCGTGCACTGCCCGGCGGCGCAGGTCTGCTGCGGCGCCATCCACGCGCACGGCGGCCGAATCGACGACGCCCGGCGGCTGGCGCGGCATAACATCGATGTCTTCGACGCGAACGGCGCCACGCCGATTGTGTGCAGCGTGGCGGGCTGCGGCGCGATGCTGAAGCAATACGGGCAGTTGCTGGCCGGCGACCCCCACTATGCCGAACGCGCCCGCCGGTTCGCCAGCCGGGTGAGGGACGTATCCGAGTTCATCGCCACAAGACCGCTGACGCTCAGGCTGCGCTCGATCAACGCCACCGTGACATACCATGACCCGTGCCATCTCTGCCACGCCCAGGGTATCCGCGCCGAACCGCGGGCCCTGTTGCGCGCCATCCCCGGCTTGAACCTGATAGAACTGCCGGAATCCGAGATGTGCTGCGGCGCGGCCGGCACCTACAACCTGACCGAACTTGCCATGGCCGAGCGGCTGGCAGAACGGAAAGTCGATTACATTCGAGGCACCGGCGCCACCGTCGTCGCCACCGGCAACGCCGGCTGCCAACTTCAGATCGCCGCGGCGCTGCGGCGTCGCGGACTGGCGGTGCAGGTCGTCCACCCGGTGGAACTGCTGGATCGCGCCTCCGCCCCGCCCGGCGGATAAGTCGCGCCAGTCATTCCGGGACAGGGGCTGCGGTGCTCCGCGGGACGCGGGAGAAAAAACGGAAACCGCCCTTGCCCTCGACGATTGCCATGGTATAATTGCCATAGAGCCATGAAATTGACACCCCGATATCCCCGAGCTCGATACGAAGCGCGGGCCCGAATCGCCAAGGCGCTCGCCCACCCGAGCCGGCTGATTATCCTGGAGGCGCTCGAGCAGCGCGAGGTGTGCGTCTGCGATCTCACGGATCTCGTGGGCGCCGACCAATCGACTGTCTCGAAGCACCTGGCCGTCCTCAAACAGGCCGGACTTGTGACGGACCGCAAGGACGGCGTGCTGGTCTATTACCGTCTGCGCGCCTGCTGCCTCAAGGGTTTCTGGGACTGTGTCGAGGGCGTGCTGGCCGAGAACCTCAAGGTTCAGCGATGCGTGTTGGCGTGAACATCCGCGAAACCACCGGACGGTCAGGGCGGTGTTTTTCTCGACGTTTACATGGCGTAATGACCATGAAGCCATAGCACCGGCGTTCGAGGAGTTGGCTGGCCATGATCTCCCGTGAGTTCAAGATCGGCGCGGCGCTGGTCGGGATCTTTCTGACGGCCTACTACCTGCCGCTCTCCAATGCCCGCGTTGAGGCCGCCATCATCGAGGCGTTCAAGCTGCTTCAATGGTACGCGCGGAACCACACCCTCGGATGTGTCGTCCCCGCGCTGTTCATCGCCGGGGCGATCATTACCTTCCTCTCGCCATCCGCGGTGATGCGGTATCTGGGCCCGAAATCGAACAAGCTGGCGGCCTACTCGGTCGCCTCGGTCGCCGGTGTCGTACTGGCGGTCTGCTCGTGCAGCGTGCTGCCGATGTTCGCCGGTATCTACCAGCTCGGCGCGGGTCTCGGTCCGGCATCCGCGTTCCTGTATTCGGGCCCGGCCATCAATATCCTGGCGATCTTCCTGACCGCCCGCGTGCTCGGCTTCGACATTGGCATCTGGCGCGCCGTCGGCGCGATCGGATTCGCGTTCCTCGTCGGCCTGATCATGGCATGGCTCTTCCGGAAGGAGGAACACGCCCGGCAGGATGTCGCCTTTCAAGCGCCCGAGCAGCCCGAGTCGCACCGCAGCGGCTGGCAAAGCGGCCTGCTGCTGGCGGCGATGATCGGCTTTCTCGTCTTCTCCGACTGGTTCAATCCCGGTGATGCCGTGGTGCGGCGTACCGACGGTAGCGAAGTCCGCGGCGTCCTGCTTCAGGAAACCCGCGACGAGATCATGATCCAGGTGCAGAAGACCGCCGGCAGCGTCCGCGCCGGCGATCGGCTGACACTCCCAAAGAACCAGATTGCCGATATTGCCGAGGCGAAGAGCTGGGTCATGGATGTCTTTCATATCCGCTGGTGGCTTGCCGGACTGTGCGGTCTGGCGACCGCCGCCATGGCGCGGCGCTGGGTCAATCGAACCGAGTTCCGAGAGTGGATGCGCAACACGTGGGGCTTCGCCAAGCTGCTCGTGCCGCTGCTCTTTGGCGGAGTCTTCGTGGTCGGGTTCGTCTCGGCCCTGCTTCCGGACAAACAGATCGCCGCACTGGTCGGAGATAACGGCCTGCGATCCAACCTGGTCGCGTCGGTTGTTGGCGCGCTGTTCTATTTCGCCACCCTCACCGAAGTGCCGATCACGCAGGCGCTCCTGGAGCACGGCATGGCCCGCGGACCGGCGCTGGCCCTGCTGCTGGCGGGTCCGGCCCTGTCTCTGCCGAACATGCTTGTGCTCGTCCGGGTCATGGGCGTCAAGCGCACGGCCGCGTTCGCCACGGCCGTCGTCATCGTCGCGACAGGCATGGGCCTTGCGTTTGGAATGACGCTGCCTGGCGGCCCGGTCGCCGTCGCGCACGCGGGAGCGATGCCATGAAAATCGAGATCATCGGGACGGGATGCGCCAAATGCGATGCGCTGGAGCGCGCCACCCGAGCCGCCGCCGATCGACTGGGGCTCCATTACGAGATCCAGCACGTCAAGGACATCCGCGAGTTCGCCAAGCGCGGCGTGATGTTCACGCCCGCCCTGGTCGTGAACGGCAAGGTACTGGTATCGGGCCGACTGCCCGACGATGCAGAGTTGACGCGGCTGCTTCAACAAGCCGGGCAGCAGCCACAGGCCGACAGGCCACAGTGACGAGACCCCGCCATGAACGGCCTGCTCCATCGAAACGTCATCATCCCGGTCGCCGTCATTGCACTGGTCGCCTCCGTCGCCGTGTACCGAAGCCGATCCTCGCCTTCGAGGTCTGAACCGGCCGGCGTCCCGGCGACGCAGCGAGCCAGGCTGCCCCGCATGCTCGATCTCGGCGCTGACAAGTGCATTCCGTGCAAGAAGATGGCGCCCATTCTCGCCGAACTGAAAGCAGAATACGCCGGCCGAGCCGACATCGACTTCATCGATGTCTGGAAAGAGCCACACGCCGGAGAACCATACGACGTGCGCGTCATCCCCACGCAGATTTTCTTCGATGCCGCGGGGAACGAGGTCTGGCGGCATGAGGGCTTCCTGTCCCGGGCGGAGATCGTCGCCAGGTTGAAAGAAATGGGAGTCGGCTGATGCTCGACCGGCTCGCCGAGTCCCTCGCCGACGTCGTCACGCACAACGTCTGGCTGGCGCCGGCGGCCGCGTTCGTCGGCGGGCTGCTCACGGCCGCCAATCCCTGCGTGCTCGCGATGGTTCCCCTGATGGTCGGCTACGTTTCCGGCCAGGAAAACCGCGGCGCCGCGCGCTCGTTTCTGCTCTCACTGACCTTCAGCATCGGCCTGACCCTCACGTTCATGATGCTGTTCCTGGCGACCTGGGGAGCCAGCTCGATCCTCAAGTCCGGCTGGTGGACCTACGTCGCGGCCGCCGTGTGCCTGCTGATGGGTCTGCACCTGCTCGGCGTGCTGCACGTTCGGATTCCCGCGCCGGCGGGCGTTCAGCCGCGGCAGCGAGGCTACGTCGGAGCGCTGTTGCTCGGCCTGTTGTTCGGGCTGGTATCGTTGCCATGCGCCGGACCGGTGCTGATGGCACTGCTGGCGGTTCTGCCGTTGAGTGGCGCGGCTTTTGGAGCGGTGCTGTTGACCGCGTACAGTCTCGGCCACTGCGGGCTGGTGCTCGCCGGCGGCGCCTCCATCGGCCTCGTGCAGAAGCTGGCCGATTCCCGCGGCTGGAATCGCGGGACCGATCTTCTTCGACGCGGGGCCGGCGTGCTGATTGTGCTGGTCGGTGTATACCTGATGGCAACGTGAGGTGACGGCTGTGGCGAAGCCGATCGACGTTCGGCGACTGAATGTCTTCGAGCGCTACCTGTCGCTCTGGGTGGCGCTGTGCATGGTGGTGGGCATCGCCATCGGCCGGTTCGCGCCGGGCATGACCGACGCGTTGCGCCGCATGGAGTTCGGCGGCGGCAGCCAGATCAACGTGCCGATCGCCGTGCTCATCTGGCTGATGATCTACCCGATGATGCTCAAGGTCGATCTGGCCTCGGTCCTAGGGGTCGGCCGCCGACCGAAGGGGCTGCTGATCACCTGCTTCGTGAACTGGCTGGTCAAGCCCTTCAGCATGGCGCTGCTGGGCTATGTCTTCTTCAAACACCTCTTTCTACCGTGGATCGGGCCGGAACTGGCGGATCAGTACATCGCCGGCGTCATCATTCTCGCCGCGGCGCCCTGCACGGCCATGGTCTTCGTCTGGAGCTACCTGACGCGCGGCGACGCCGCCTACACCCTCGTCCAGGTCTCCGTGAACGATCTGCTCATGCTGGTGCTGTTCGCGCCGATCGTGACCTTTCTCGTCCGCGGGGCCTCGGCGCTCACCGTCCCGTTCGTCGTGCTGATCTACGCCGTCGTCGCCTTCATCGTGCTGCCGCTGACGGCCGGCGCCATGACGCGCCGCACGCTGATTCGCCGCCGAGGCCTGGACTGGTTCGAGTCGCGATTCCTGCCGCGCTTTCACCCGGTCGCTGTCATGGCCCTGCTCGCGACGCTCGTGCTCATCTTTGCCTTTCAGTCCGACAACATCACAAAGCGGTTTCTGCACGTCGTCCTGATCGCTGTCCCGATCCTGATTCAGGTTTACTTCAACTCGTCGCTGGTCTATGGGCTGATGAAGGTCTTTCACGTGCCGCACGCCGTCGCCGCGCCCGGCGCGCTGATCGGCGCCAGCAACTTCTTTGAACTGGCGGTGGCGACCGCCATCGCACTGTACGGTCCTGAATCCGGCGCGGCGCTGGCGACCGTCGTCGGAGTTCTCGTGGAGGTCCCGGTCATGCTGAGCGTGTGCGCGCTGTGCAATCGCACCCGCGGATGGTTCGACGCGGCAACTCCGGCCGACTGTCCCGATCCAGCCCCCGGCTGCTGCGCCAACTGGCAGACCTTCGCGGACGCACCATCGGCGGCCGTCCGTCCGGGCGAGCCTGCTGATCGCGCGCCATGACCGGTACCGTGCGCAACCCCCCGGCGGAGGACCGGTCCGCAGAGATGCGGCGGGGCCGCCGCGGCCGGCGTCGGAACCGATAAGCCGCTAGCCGCCTCGCTTGGGTGCCTTCGTGCGCGGTGGCGCCGATTCAACCTTCTTCGGCGCCGCCGCCATTCCGCGCCGCAGGTCGAATGCGGCGCGCTTTCCACCCTCGAGCAACTGCTTGGCATCGAGCGTGCCGAAGAGCTGAATCAACTTGGCCACCAGGCCAGTCCAGCCAGTCTGGTGGCTGGCGCCGATTCCGGCGCCATTGTCGCCATGGAAGTATTCATAGAAGAGAATGTGGTCGCGCCAGTGCGGGTCGGACTGAAAGATCTCGGTCCCACCATACAGCGGCCGCCGCCCATTCTTGTCTCGCAGGAAGATGCTGATCAGACGATCGGACAACTCACGCGCCACCTCGAACAGATTCATCATCCGGCCGGATCCGGTTGGACACTCGATCTTGAACTGATCACCGTAGTACCCGTAGTAGTTGAGCAGTGCGCGGATGATCAGGATGTTGATGGGGAACCAGACCGGCCCGCGCCAGTTCGAGTTCCCGCCGAAGGCGCCGGTGGTGGACTCCGCCGGGGCGTAGTCGACCCGGTGCTCCTGCCCATTCACCCAGAGAACGTACGGGTGCGTCTCGTGGTATTTCGAAATCGAGCGAATGCCGTGCGGACTGAGAAACTCCGACTCGTCGAGCATCCGTACCAGGACGCGCCGCAGCCGATTGGGGTCCAGCAACGCGATGATGCCGCGATCCCCCACGCCAAGATGATTGGGGCCGGACGGATGGATGAATCGCAGCGAGTCCGGCATCTGGCGCAACCGGGCATGAATACGAGCAGTCGCGTTCGCTACCTGTTCACGCTGCCACGGCTCGATCACCGTCGTGGCGCACAGCGGCAGGAGCCCGACCAGAGAGCGCACCTTCAACCGGCGGGCGGTGCCATCCGGCAATCGCAAGACATCGTAGTAGAAGCCATCAGCCTCGTCCCACATCCCGTCTTCGCCCGATCCGTTCATGGCCGCTGCGATCCACAGGAAATGATCAAGGAACTTGCTCGCGAACTGCTCGTAGCTGCGGTCATGCGCCGCGAGTTCGATGGAGAGCTCGAGCATGTTCTGACAGAAGAACGCCATCCACGCGGTGCCATCCGCCTGCTCGAGGTGCCCGCCGGTCGGCAGCGGCGAGCTGCGATCGAAGACGCCGATGTTGTCGAGCCCGAGAAACCCGCCCTCGAAAACGTTCTTACCCAGCCGGTCCTTGCGATTCACCCACCAGGTGAAGTTCAGCAGGAGCTTGTGATAGACGGACTTCAGAAAGTCCATATTGACCCGGCCGGACCTCACCTGCTCCGATCGAACCAGGAACAGCGTCGCCCACGCGTGAACCGGCGGATTGACGTCGCTGAAGCTCCACTCGTAAGCGGGTATCTGCCCGCTCGGATGAAGATAGAGATCATCGAGCATCAGCTGGAGCTGCTGCTCGGCGAACTCCTGGTCGACCATCTGCAGCGCGATGGTATGGAACGCCAGATCCCATGCCGCATACCACGGGTATTCCCACTTGTCCGGCATCGAAATGATGTGCTGGTTGACCATGTGGACCCACTCGCGATTACGGGCCGAGCGGGCGTACGGCTTGAGCGGATGGGCGCGGTGCTCGTCCAGCCACTGGTTCGTATCGAGGTAGTAGAATTGCTTGCTCCACAGCATGCCGGCCAGCGCCTGCCGCATCACCATGGCCGCGTCCGGATCGGTTCCGACCGGCGTGATGGACGCGTAGAACTCGTCCGCCTCGCGGATCCGCTGATCAAAGGTCTGGTCAAAATCGCTGAACAGCTCCGCCGGCGCCACCTCGACGCCCGGCGTCACGATGGCGGGTGAGACGTCCCTCAGTCGCAGTCGCAGAACGCGTTCTTCGCCCGGTCCAACGGTCAATTGATAGTGCGCCGCCGCCTTCGTCCCGAGCCCCCTCGGGTTCACCCGATCCGTTCGTCCGTGGACTACCACATCATGTATGCCATCCTTCACATACGCCGAACGGTTGGGCGTACCGAAGAGCCGTTCGGTATTCGTCTCGTTCTCGGTAAACAGCAGCGGAACCTCGCCCTCGCAGTACAGACACTGAACCCCCAGTGTCGGGTGCGCACCGGCAATGACGGAGGTCGCGCCCCCCGTCGCGAGTCGCTTGAGCTGCGGGTGCGACTCGGACAGACCGCCGGCCCACGTGTTGCGATACCACAGGGTCGGAAGGACGTGCAGCCCGGCCGCCTCCGGACCGCGGTTCACGATCCGGATACGTATCATCATGTCGTCCGGCGTGCGCTTGGCGTACTCGACATATACGTCGAAGTACCGGCTCTCAGCGAAGACGCCCGTGTCAATCAGCTCGTACTCCGGCTCCATGCGGCCGCGGCCGCGGTTGCCATGAACCAACTCAGCGTACGGAAAGGCCGCCTGAGGATACTTGTACAAATACTTCATGTACGAATGAGTGGGCGTGCTGTCGAGATAGAAATAGTATTCCTTCACGTCCTCGCCGTGATTGCCCTCGCTGTTCGTCAGGCCGAACAGGCGCTCCTTCAGGATCGGGTCTTTGCCGTTCCACAGCGCCACGGCAAAGCAGAGCAATTGATGTTCGTCAGAGAGGCCGGCCAGTCCGTCTTCACCCCAGCGATACGCTCGCGATCGAGCCTGGTCGTGCGTGAAGTAGTCCCACGCGCTGCCGTCCTCGCTATAGTCCTCGCGAACCGTACCCCACTGACGCTCGCTGAGGTACGGGCCCCACTTCTTCCACGGGGCGGTTCCATCGGCGGCCTGCCGCACGCGATCGGACTCAACCGACATGATGATGCTCCTCCATGAAGCTGCTCAACCTCAACCGGAGTGTACCCACGAACGTCGCAGGTACAAGCTCGACCCGGGCGCATGGCTCCGTCGGGCATGAAGCCGCCAGTATGCGACGAACCGGCGACGAAGCCCGCGACCCTGCCGACGGCCGCCGTCTCGCTCCGACCTCCGCCTGTGAAAACCGGCCTGAGACTTGGCGGCCACCTTGATGGCCATCCTCGCCGGAATGCGCTTGAATCCGTGGTGACTGGAGAGGCCGGAACCGCGGTCGGCTGCCCCCGGACGCGGGCAATCCCGAACGGGTCGCCTCCGACCCATGCGTCAAGGAGTCGTGCCGTGCAGTCGGAAGCCCGATGTGCCCACATCATCAGAGCAGTGTTGTTCGCCGGCGGGGTCCTGCTGATCGAACTCGGATGTGCCCGACCGGCACCGCCGATACGAAGCGTCATCGTCGAAGTCGATGAGCTGGCAACTCGCCTTGGGGGCTGCTCTCGGAAGGCCCGCCCGGTGCTTCTCGATGTGCGCGACGCCGCTGCGTACGATGCCGGCCACGTCGACGGAGCCGTCCGCGTAGACCCGCTGGCGTGGAAGCACGACAGCCTCGCGGCGGCCACCGGGCTGCCGAACGACGTGATCTGGCGAAGGCGAATCGGCGCGCTGGACATCAGCGGCGTCGATCCGGTGATCATCTATGATGACGGCCGGATGACGGAAGCGGCTCGGGTGTGGTTCATCCTCCAGCACTTCGGCGTGTCCGAGCCCGCCGTGCTCAACGGCGGCTATCGCGCCCTTGCGCCGTCGATCGCCGACGGCACGATCCGAATCACGCAAGCGCCGACACGACCGGGGCCGGTCGAATTCCGCCCGCAACGCAGCCCGGATCAAGCCATGACCCTGGTCGACAAGGAGCGCGTCCGGCGGGCGATTCAGCGCGGCGAGGCGCAGGTCCTGGACGTCCGCTCAGTCGCGGAGTTCACGGGCAAGGATCCGCGCACGAACCCCCGCGCCGGCCACCTGCCGACAGCCATCAATCTCCCGCACACCGCGCTGCTGGATGAGACCGGACGTCTGAAAGATCCCGCCGGGTTGACGCGGACACTCGAACAGGCCGGCCTTCAGCGCGGAAAGCCGATCATCACGCATTGCGAGAGCGGCGGGCGCGCCTCGCTGGCGGCCCTGGCGGCGAAACGGGCCGGATTCGGACCCGTGTGGAATTACTACCTCAGCTTCAGCGACTGGTCAGCCGACGCAAGCTGCCCGGTGGAGCAGCCCTGACGCAACACCAACGCGCCCGGCAGGATTCGAACCTGCGACCTGCGGTTTAGGAAACCGCTGCTCTATCCAGCTGAGCTACGGGCGCGAGTCGTCGAGGCGGACCCGGAGGCCGCGCCAGACCGCGGCCGAGTCGTGTCCGACCCGCGTGAACCGCCTGACCACGGCGCAAGGACGACATGATAGCGGAGATCCTCGAGACCGGGCGAGCGAGGACGTCGATCCCGAACCCGACCTGGTCTTTCAACTCTGCGGTCGCAGGCCGTACTTCTTGATCTTGTTGTAAACCGTCACGCGGTCGATCTTCAGGATTTCGGCGGCTTCCGAGACGTTGCCGTTCGTCCGTTCCAGCACCGCCGCGATATGCCGCTTCTCAACCTCGGCCAGCGAGTCCCCGCCCTCGTCCGCGCCGCGGCGATGGGTTCGCAGCGGCAGATCGTCCGGCCCAATCAGCGGCGGCGCGCCGACCACCATGGCCCGCTCGATGGCGTTCGACAGCTCGCGCACATTGCCCGGCCAGTCATAATCAACCAGCAGCTTCATGGCCTCCGGGGTGACGTCGGTGATGCGCTTGCCCATCTGGGCCGCGAAGCGACGCACAAAATGCCGCACCAGCAGCGGAATGTCGCCGCGCCGGGCCCGCAGCGGCGGCGCCTCGATCGTGAACACGTTGATGCGGTAATAGAAGTCCTCGCGGAAACGCCCCTCGCGAACGGCCTTCTCGAGGTCTTCGTTGGTGGCGCAGATGACGCGGAAATCGACTTTCACGGGGTGCGATCCGCCGACGCGCGTCAGCTCCCGCGTCTCCAGCACGCGCAACAGGTCCACCTGCATCTTGGCTGAGATCGACCCGACCTCATCGAGGAAGAGCGTGCCGCCGTCGGCCATCTCCAGCCGCCCCTTCCGCCGCTCGTGGGCACTGGTGAACGCCCCCTTCTCGTGGCCGAACAGCTCGCTCTCCAGCAGATTCTCCGGAAAGGCACCGCAATTCACCGGGATGATGGGGAAATAGCGGCGCTGGCTGTTCATGTGGATCGCGCGGGCAATCAGCTCCTTGCCGGTGCCGCTCTCGCCGAGAATCAGCACGGTCGCGTCGGTCTGGGCCACGTGCTCGATCAACTTGTGCACCCGGCGCATCGCGTCGCTCTCACCGATGATCTTGTCGAGGCCGACCAGGTCGTTGATCGTCTCGCGGAGCCGCACGTTTTCGCTGCGAAGCCGACGCTGCTCGAGCGCCTGGTTGACGATGTGACTGAGTTCGTCCGGGTCGATGGGCTTGGTGATATAGTCGAACGCGCCCTGCTTGAGCGCCTTGACGGCCGTCTCGGCCGTGGCGTAGGCCGTGATCATGACGACCATGACCTGCGGATCGATTGCGGCGATGCGGCCCTGAAGCTCGATGCCGTCCATGCCGGGCATCTTGATGTCGAGCAGGGCCACGTCGAACGGCCGCGCCTCCGCGATTCGCAGCGCCTCGGCGGCGCTCTCGACCGCGACCACGTCGAAGCCGTCTTTGCGGAACCAGTGATACAGCGAATCGCGTACGGAGAATTCATCGTCGACGATGAGGATGCTGGCGCGTGGCGCGGGCATCGCGTTCTTTTCCGACTTGTCCGGACCGCGCGGGCTCACGTCATCACTCCGGGCATCTCGCTAACGGCCGGCTCGGGCTCGCTCGCGCTGGGCGGCCGGCGCGGCAGCGTCACGCGAAACGTGGTGCCGCCGCCGGGCAGCGACTCCACGTCGATCGTCCCTCCGTGACGATGAATCAGACCGTACACGACGGCCAGCCCGAGGCCGACGCCGCTCTCTTTCTGCTTGGTCGAGAAGAACGGCTCGAAGATGTGCGGGAGCACATCGGGCGGTATCCCGACGCCGTTGTCGCTGATCTCAACCGACACGCCGCCGGCGGCAGCCCGCAGTTGCACGCACAGGCGTCCCTGCCCATGCGGCAACTGGCTCATCGCCTCGACCGCGTTGACCAGCAGGGCCACCAGGGCCTGCTGAATGCGATCCGCGTCCGCCACGATCTCGGCATCGTCCGCGAGCAACTCCGACCGGAGCTGCACGCCGCGCATCTCGACGTGGTGCCGGATCAGAAGCAGACTTCTCTCCACGATCTCGTTCACATTCACCGGCGCCAGCTTCATGCCGCTCGGCCGGGCAAACGTCAGCAGGTTCTTGACGATCTCGCCGCAGCGCCGGCACTCGCGCTCCACCACCTCCAGATAGCCGCCCAGTTCCTCACGGACCGGGGAGTCGAGCGGCTGGGCCTCCAGCTCACGCCGAATGAGCCGCGCGTAGGTCAACATGCCGGCCAGGGGGTTGTTCAGTTCGTGCGCGACGCTGGCGGCCAGCTTCCCAAGCGACGCCATCTTCTCCATCTGTACCACCTGTCCCTGCGCCCGGCGAAGTTCCTCTGTCTTCTGCGCAACCTTTTCCTCGAGCCTCTGCGACCACTCCGTCAGTGCTCCCCGCGCCGCGCTCAGTTCGTCGACCATGTCGTTAAAGGCTCGGGCCAGCCGTGCCAGCTCGTCGCGCCCCTCGATGTCGATCCGCGTGGTCAGATCGCCGCGCGCGATGCGCTCGGTCCCTTCGTGGAACTTCCGCACCGGTCGCCGAACCACCCGCTGCACAAACAGTGCCGCCACCACGCCGATGATCGCCAGCAGCGCCAGTGTCGTCCGCACCAGTTGGCCCTGGGCCGAACCAACCGCCTGGTCGAGCGGCGCCATCGACATCTCCACCTCGAGCACGCCCAGCACGCGCTGATCGGCCGGATGCGCATGGCACGCCGCCGTCGAGCAACTGGCTTCGTTCTGGATGGCCGAAAGGTGTCGCAGCACGTCCGGCCCGCCCGACGTCCGCGCGAGGCTGCTGCGCTCCAATACCGACACCCCTTTCGTCGTCTGACGCCCGTGGCAACTCAGGCAAGTCTCCGACTCAAGGCCGATGCGCCGGCCGATCTCCTGCCGGTCGGCCGAGAGGACGATGACCCCCTCCTTGTCATAGCAGCGTACGGCGGCGATATCCGAGCCGTCCGCGAGCCGCTCAAAGGTCGCTTGGACCTCGTTCAGCCGGTTCAGAAGCATTCCGTCGTGCGTAGCGCGTTCGATCAAGTCGCTGCATCGGCGTGCGTCGGCCCGCACGAAACGCAGAAAATGCTGCTCGGTCGTTCGAAAGCTGATGTAGGCATGGACCGCCAGTACGATCGCCACCGCCAGGCACAGCGGCACGAGCAGGCGGAACCCGATCGACTCAATCAGCGAACGCAGTCGCTGAAGCAGGGGCCGGTCTACGCCCGGGGAATTCATGAGCAACCCTGGATTCGAAGATAGCGGCGAGTGTTGAGAAGCTCAATCGCGCGCTGAGATTCTGAACATCGCGGGCGGGGAATCGACGGGTGACGACCGCAAAACCCTCGCTGGCGGGCGCCGGACCCCGGTTTGCAGCCGCGGCACGGCTCGTGCTGGATTCGTGGCACGGATGCGCGTATCAGGGCGCGCCTCGAGGCGATGCCCCGCGCTGCGGCCGGACTGTTGATCGAATCGCGCGATTCGGTCGCATGCGGCCGGTCGGAGGCCATCATGATGATCCGCCTCGACACAGCAACGGCCGAACCGTGCGTCTGGATGACGGCCGGAATAGTCAAGTACAAGCTATGCGATCGGCACTTCGACTGCGAGCATTGCGGACTGGACGCCGCACTGCGCGGCCCATCGCGCGAATGGGACTCGTCAAGCCGGGCGCCGCAGTCGCACCTGCGGCGGACAGCAACCGAGTTCCCGGGGGACCGTCTTTACGCGCCCGGCCACACCTGGCTGCAGACGGACGGCCAGCGCGAGCTGGTCCGGCTCGGCCTCGACAGTTTCGCCGCGTCGCTACTGGCAACGCCGCGTCGGATCGCGTGGGGTGCCACGCCGCGGATGCTGCATCCGGGCGATGCCATTCTCTCCCTCGAGTTCGATGATGGCGAACTGTTCATCGCAGCGCCGATCGAGGCCCGCCTGCTCAACCGCAACCTCGCGCTCGATCAGCGTCCCGAACGGCTGCTGACCGACTCGTACGGCGACGGCTGGCTGGTCACACTGACGGACGTCGAGCCGGCCGCGATGGAGACCCTGCTTTCGTCCGCCGCCGCGCGGGAACGCTCGCGGCTGGACCTTCGCCGCCTTCGACGCCGCATCGCGCTGCACCTGCTGGCCGAAGACGGAGACTGCGGATTGTCGACGCTCACCGACAGCGCACGCTGCGCGGACCCGTGGCACGCCTTGGGCGGCATCGGCTACCTGGGCCTCGTCCGCGAAGTCATTCACTGATCTTCCGTGTAGAGAAATTCAGCGGGGGCGCTGAGATTCTCATCAGACCGCCGTCGAGAAGCTCTGCGCCCAATCGGGCGAATCGTGCTTTATGGCCGAATTCCGCCCGCTTCACCGATTCCGGTCGCCCATTCCCGTCTGGAGCGCTGATTGCCCTGTTGGACTGTCGATGGTCCGAGTCTCCAGACAACCTGACGCTCCAAAGGGGCTAGCCATGTTGAAGCGAACCGTCTTCGATGCCACCGTCCTGTTGCTCGTCATTGCCGTCTTTCCAGTGGCCATCGCGCTGTTGTTCGTCCTGCGCGGCGTGGTCGTCATCGGCGGCGTGGCGGCGCTTGCAATCGGCGCGATCGTCTACTCCTTCAGCCCGGGCTTCCGCAAGTGGTGCGAAAAGCTGATCGAACCGCTGGTGCAATACCGCGGTCTGCGGCTGGCGACCAATGTCGGCTTCCATCCGTCGCATAGCTGGGCACGGGTGGACGACGAAGTGATGGTCGGGGTGGATGACCTCGTGCAGGCGACCCTCGGCCCGGTCGATGACGTACAGCTCCCCGACAGTGGCACGCACGTCGAGCGCGGCCAGCCGCTATTCACCCTGCGACACGGTGATCGCTCCATCGCCGTTCCGTCTCCAGTCTCTGGGACGGTCGTCGGCGTGAACCCCGATCTGCGCGGCCATCCCGAGCTGATCAACACGGCGCCGTTCGCCAACGGCTGGGTCGTGCGCATCCACAGCGAGGACCCGCGCGGCGAGTGGAAGCACCTGCTTCGCGGCCGGCGAGCCTGGAACTGGTTCCGTTCGGCCGCCGACCGGGTCATCGATCTCGTCCCGGATCGCGGCGGCAATGGCAACGGCGGCAACGAACTCTACCGCCATCTGGACGCCGGAACCTGGCGACAACTGAGCGAAACCATGTTCTCGGCGGCTGCTGATGACCGCGACCTTAAGAACCAGCCGTTGCAGGCCTGAAGGAGTGGGCGATGAGCGTCAACCGGCGTGATTTTCTACGACTGCTTGGCGCGGCGAGCGTGGCCGGCGCAGCCGGAGACTCGACCGCCGAAGCAGCGCCGCTGCAGCGCGTGTCGAACGACTGGCAGGGCATGCTCATCGACCTGACCCTGTGCGTCGGCTGCCGCAAATGCGAGTGGGCGTGCCAGCAGGAAAACGACCCGGCGCGCGGACAGCCGATCGACGCATTCGATGACAAGTCCGTCTTTGAGCAGCGGCGGCGGCCGACCGGGCTCAGCCTGACGGTCGTCAACCGCTTCGATGGCAGGCGGCCCGATGACAAGCCGACCTATGTCAAAAAGCAGTGCATGCACTGCTTCGAGCCGGCCTGCGCATCCGCGTGCCTGGTCAACGCCTATCGCAAGACCGCGCAGGGAGCGGTCGTCTACGACGAGTCGGTCTGCATGGGCTGCCGCTACTGCATGGTCGCGTGCCCGTTCGAAATCCCGGCGTTCACCTACGACAGCCCGACCCGCCCCGCCATCCGCAAGTGCGAGATGTGCTTCGAACGACTGGCCCGAGGCGAAGCCAAACCCGCCTGCGCGGCCACCTGCCCGGTCGAGGCGATCACGTTCGGGAGGCGCAGCGATCTCCTGGCCTTGGCGCGTCAGAAGATCTCGAGCGAACCGGAGCGCTACGTCAATCACATCTACGGCGAGCACGAGGCCGGCGGCACCTGCTGCCTCTACATCGCCGGCCGGCCGTTCGAGGAACTCGGCTTCCGGACCGACGTGGGCGACAAGCCGTACCCGGAGCTGACCAAGGGCTTTCTCTCGGCCGTGCCGTTCATTCAGGTCATCTGGCCGGCCGTATTGATGGGCGCCTACGCCTTCTCGCGCCGCCGGGAGGAGTTGTCCGACGAATCGAAACCGGCCGCCACGCAACCCGAGCAGACAGGGCAGCAGCCATGATGGACCAGGCAGGCAACGTCGTGACACCGGCAACGTGGATTCGCGCTGAACTCACACTCGGGCAGTCCACGAAGGACTACCTTCGCGGTCTGATCACCCCGTTCAACGTCGTTGCCGCGGCCGTGCTGGCCGTCGGCATTCCAGTCACCATCAATCGCTTCGTCAATGGCCTCGCCGCCGCGACCAACCTGACCAATAACTCGCCCTGGGGCCTGTGGATCGGCTTTGACGTGCTCTGCGGCGTCGCGCTGGCGGCCGGCGGGTTCGTCATGGCATCCACCGTGCACCTCTTCGGCCTGAAGGAGTACAAGCCGCTGGTGCGGCCGGCAATCCTGACCGGCTTCCTGGGCTACTTCTTCGTGGTCATCGGGCTGTTCTTCGATCTCGGCCGCCCGTGGCGACTCCCCTATCCGCTGGTCTACTCGCCAGGCGTCACTTCCGTGATGTTTGAGGTGGCCTGGTGCGTGAGTCTGTATCTCACCGTGCAGTTCCTCGAGATCTGCCCGGCCGCGTTCGAGTGGCTCGGCTTCCGGAAACTGCGGGTGTGGGCCCTGTGGCTCACGACGGCCCTGACGGTCTTCGGCGTCGTCCTGTCCACGCTGCATCAGTCGGCCCTGGGCGCGCTGTTCCTCATGGCCCCCGGCAAGGTCCACCCGCTCTGGTACTCACCTTACCTGCCGGTCCTGTTCTTCGCATCCGCGGTCATTGCCGGTATCTCGATGGTCGTGGTGGAGAGCACGCTCTCGCACCGCATCTTCCACTCACAGGTCGCCCACCACGACCCGCGCCAGATGGATCGGCTACTGATCGGCCTCGGCAAGGCCGGGGCGGTCGTCATGATGGCCTACTTCTGTCTGAAATGCCTCGCCATGGCGCACGAGCAGCACTGGCCGCTGCTGCTGACGCCGTGGGGCGCGTGGTGGCTGGTCGAGGTGGTCGGTTTTGTCCTGATTCCGAGCCTGATCTACGCCGTCGGCGCGCGCCGCGAGAACGTCCGCTTCGTGCGAGCAGCCAGCGTCATCGCAGTGCTCGGCATCGTCCTCAACCGGCTCAACGTATCGATCATCACCTACCGCTGGTACGCGCCGGATCGATACATCCCCAACTGGCAGGAAATCATCGTGAGTCTCACGATCGTCATGGTCGGACTGCTCACGTTCCGCTGGATTGTCAACCGCATGCCGGTGCTGAGAGATCATCCCTCGTACGAGCCGGCCCACTGACGCCGGTGCGAGGAGTCGACCGATGCAGACGCTGCACGAATACATGCAGGTGACCAAGGCGACCGAGTACATCATGGCCGCCGCTTTCCTGGTGCTGTTCGCCGCCTACTGGTGCTTCGTGTTCGGCGGCAAGCGCAAGGCCCACGGCCCGGGTCAGGAAGGCGGGAATCATGACTAGCTCTCGCACCAACCTTCGTTTCGGGCTGGCGCTGCTTGCATTGTTTCTGCTCGCGGGCGCTGTCTGGGCCACGAACATCCGCGCCGAGATGAAGACTCGCCCCGTTCCGGCCGTCAGCGCCGACGCGGCCGCGCCGGTCGTTGCGGTCGCCGACGCGCGTATCTCCCGCCGCCACGCGCCGGCCATCCGCCCCCCGCGCGCTGCGGCTCGACCCGCAGCGGCTCCTCTCGCGCCGGCCGCCGACTCGACGCCCACCGTGCCTCCGCCGCCGCCCGACACGGTCGTCCTCAACCAGCTCGAAGACCTCTATGGGCCAGTTCCGTTCGACCACAAGACGCACGTCCGCATGGCCGAGATGTCCGGCGGATGCACCCTCTGTCACCACTACACCCCGCAGGGTCAGACGCACTCGTCCTGCAGGAGCTGCCATGCTTCGGAACTGGCGGATGAAAACATCGCCATGCCCGGCCTGAAGGGCGCCTATCACCGGCAATGCCTCAACTGCCACCAGGAATGGACCCACGACACCGCCTGCAATTCCTGTCACCTGCCCAGGCCGAAGGCCGGCCGTTGCTCGGAGTCGCCGCTGCCCGCCGACCTGAAGGCCGCAACCGGACGCATGTCCGCGCCGGTCCGCCAGCGCGATACCTTCGTCTACAACACGTCACACCGGGTTGCCCCGGTGGTGACCTTCCATCACGCCGATCACGTCCAGACGTTCGGCCTCCAATGCATCGAATGCCATCGAGGCGACTCATGCAGCCGCTGCCACGATGCATCGCCGGCCCGCGGCGTCGCAGTGGCTCATCGCACGGCCGGCGAGATGAAGGGCTCGTGCATGTCCTGCCACAACGAGTCGAACTGCTCGATGTGCCACGACCAGGCGCAGCGCCCGCGCTTCGACCACGCGGTTCGCACCGGCTGGCCGCTCGAGCCGAATCATGCCGGGCTCTCCTGCCGCCAATGCCACGGCGAGAAGAAGGAATTCACCGCTCCCACGCGAAGCTGCCACGCCTGCCATGCTCGGCACAAGGCAGAGCTGGATGGTCTGGCGTCATCGAATCCACTGACGCCGGCGGGTGAAGACATGGACTGCCTCGCCTGCCACAGTACGGTGCGCGATCGGCTCGCCCACGCCACCGCTGTGCACGGTCCGGCCGCCAAGCCGGCCGGCTGCAAGTCCTGCCACGACCTGGCGTCCGAGACCTCGCCGAGACCGGCCGTCGATCGACAGGCCGACATGTGTCTGCGATGCCACAGCCGCAGCATCGACTGCGGCAACGGGCGCAGCGTCGCCAGCATGGCGACCCTGCTCGCCGACGGCGAAAACCTGCACCGTCCGGTACGCGAGGGGCGCTGCACTGCGTGCCACGATCCTCATGCCAGCCGGCACGAAAACCTGCTCGTACGCGAGTTCACCACCGGGCTCTACGCCCCGTTCGAGGTCGAACGCTACGCGTTGTGCTTCGGTTGTCACGATGCCAGGAAGTTCCTAAGCGAGTCCGGCTCGGGCATGACCCAGTTCCGCGACGGCGAGCGCAATCTGCACACGCTGCACGTGAAAAAAGAGAAAGGCCGCACCTGCACGGTCTGTCACGATGTGCACGCCTCGCAACAGCCCTTTCGCATGCGGGACACGGTCCCCTTCGGCGCAGCCAACTGGGCGCTCCGGATCAACTTTGAAAAGTCCGACGGCGGCGGTTCTTGCGGTCCCGGCTGCCACAGCCCGAAGACCTACGAGCGCGCACCCGCACCCCGCGCGGAATCGAACATCGCGATTCCGAGAGCCAAAGGCGGCTGATGAAAATGGTCGGTCTCTCGCGTCGCTGAGTTGCCGCGATCGAGAATTGGGCGGTCTCGCTCGACCTGACATTGCGGTCCAGCAAGTACATGATTGCACCGTTCGTCGACGCCCGCGCCGATTCGGCCGCGCGGGGCGACGTCGCCGGACCGCCTTGGGCTCCTCGTCGCGCATCGATGCCGGCTCGGCCGACGACCGGGGCGGTCAGACGCCGACTTCCCGCCGGGCAAACCGAACGGCCTGCCTCACCCAGTCCAGGCACGCCTGCGGCGCGATGCCGTAGTTGTAGAATCCGATCCGGACGTGGCCCAGAGTCACCGCGGCATGCACCCGACGCACCAGCTCGTCAGCGCTCGGCATGGCCGGTGGATATCCGAAAAAGCCCAACTGCACATCCGCGGGCGAGCCCACCGCGGCCCCAAGGTCCCTGAGCCGCCGCTGACGGTCCGGTTCGCTCTCGATCCACGCCGGTAACAGCATTCCGCCGGAGTGCGGGGCCATCATGGCCGGGTCCCATGCGGCCAGCAGCGGGGACCACGCCGAGTGAATGATCAGAGGCACGCGCGATCGCCGCCTGGCGGTCTCCACCAGTTCGACCACCGTTGCCGAGCGCACCGCCTGGTACGCTGCCAGTAGCGGGTCGCGCCCGATCAGCTCCGTCGGCGAGGTCAGGCTCGCCGGCCGACCGGACAGCGCCGGCTCCAGGTGCGCGCGGACCGACCGTTCCACCGCCGCCGCATCCACGTCGCGCCGCTCGGCGGCCTGGCGGCACGCTGCGCAAAAGCACAGCGACAGGAGCCACTCCTCCAGCGGCCCGACGTCCAGGCCGCGCTTCAGGTGCGCGTGAGCGTGAGTGCCCGAGCCGAAGTCCGCCGCCTCGAGCTCGATCACCGACAGCGGGTAGTTGGTCGAGAGGTCTTCCACCAGACCCGCGGCGTATTCCCGCACGTCCGGATTGGCCGGGCAGAGCCAGCTCGACGAGCGGGCGCCGAACACATCGCAACAGGCGGCGTCGGGATAGCGCGCCGCCAGTGCCGATCCGTGACAGACGACGGTCCATGCCCGCAGTCCCAGACCGGCGCGGCGGCAGGCTTCGCCGATTCGCGCGAGCGGGTTGCGGTTCCTGATCCATGCTGCCGTCAGCGGTCGGATGCGCGAACCGCGATAGCAGGCGGCGCTCGGCTGAAAGTGTGCCGCCGCCTCGCTTGAGAACACGTCCGGCGCCGCCCCCGCGTGTGGCCGGAAGTGCCGAACACTGTGATAGGTCGTCGCAACCGACAGGGCGTCGACGCCGGTGTCTGCCGCGACCCGCTCCGGCAGGGGACCGGCCCGCTCATCCTCGAGGTCCCAGGGGTAGCACCAGATGAAGAATTCGGGCCGCGCGTTCATGACGGCCGCGATTGTAGGTTGTTCGCCCGCCCGACGGAATCGGCCGCATTTCGCGGACTCCGATGCCACCGAAGGTTGCGCTAGCGCAGGCCCAGCCGGCCGCGGTCCGCCTCCCGGCTTGACTCGCCCGCCGGGGAGATGAATACTGTCTAACGACCGCCGGACGGACGATGTCCATTCGGTGGGTCGCCGCGATCCCGCCTCGCCACGGTCGATCTCGCTCGACCACAGGAGCTGGCACTTGTTCCATCGGCCCGATTCGATCCGCCCATCACTGCGCGTACTCCTGCTGATGGGGCTCGCGCTGGCGGCCGGCTGCGACACAAACTTCCCCATCATTACGCCGCCCAACGCCCGGCCGGCCGGTCGCGATTTCGCCTCCGCCCCGCTGCTGGAGTTACCCGCCGGCGGCGTCGTTCAGCTCACCGGCGTGGTGTCACCGACCATCGTGGATGTCTGGAACATCGGCACGGTCAGCGCCGGCGACCGCATCGTGCTGACCGTGAACGCGGCGCTGGGCAGCTTCGTCGATCCGGTCGCGGCGCTGTTCGACAACGACGAGGACCTGATGGTGCAGAACGACGACGTTGACGCGAACACCAATCGCTTCGACGCCCGCATTGAACACGTCGTCGCCGAGTCTTCAGCGCGCTGCTTCGTCGCGATCTCCGCGTCGTTCTTCTCGTCCAACACCGGCGCCTACATCGGTGAGCTGCGCGTGATCCGCGGCGGCCTGCCCCGCGCTCCCCAGCCACAGAAGCTCATGCTCAATTTCGCCGCCGCCTCGAACGTCAACATCCCGAACGTCGGTCGCTACGACTTCCCGGCGTTCAATGCGGCCGACATCGACCTCGCCTACGCGGGCCAGACGGCGCTGATCAAGGCCGGCATCGTTGCCCGCGTGCGCGCGCTGTATGCCCGCTACGGCGTCATTGTGCAGACGTCCGACGACGGACTCCCGATTACCGCCCCGGACGTGTCGACCATCTACTTTGGGAATTACAGCCGCACCGTATTTGGCATTTCGCAGCAAGTTGATTCGGGCAACCGCGATGCGTGCGACGACGGCATCGTCTTCACCGACGCATTCGACGACGCGTTCGCCGTGCGCCCCACGACCAGCGGCATTGCCCTGGCGATCGCCAACGTCGCCGCGCACGAGGCCGGGCACCTGCTCGGCCTGGCGCACGTGGCCGACGTGCTCGACCTGATGGATACCACCGGCTCCGCCAGCACGCTGCTCGGCGACCAGCAGTTCAAGCGGTCTCAACTCGACCGTTCGGTCTTCCGGATCGGCTTTCAGAATGGGCCGAAGCTGCTCGAAGCGACCGTCGGCCTGGCTGCGCCGTAATCACTCCGCCCCAGAATCGCCGCCAGCTCCGCCGCGTGCAGCTCGCTCACATCGGCGACGTGCAGGTCCGCCATCTCCGACACCGTGTCGGGGCCGACCGAGACAGTGTGCATCCCGGCCGCCCGGGCAGCCTGCAAGCCGGCCGGAGCATCCTCCACCACCACGCAGGCCGATGGCGACGCCCCGATCAGACCGGCGCAGTGCAGGAAGAGGTCGGGCGCGGGCTTGCCGCGCTCGACGCTGGCGCCGTCCGCAATGCCCGAAAACCACTCCCGAATCCGCAGCCGGTCGACCACCCGTTGCGCGTTCCGGCTGCCGCTCGCCAGACCGATCTTCCAGCGGAGACGTCGCAGGTTGGCGAGCAGCTCCGCCGCTCCGGGGGCCAGATCATCGGGAGTCAGCTTCGCGATCATGGCCAGGTAGTAGTCGTTCTTGCGTTCGAGCATGGCCGCGAACTTGCTCGGCGACACCGGTCGTCCCGCCAGCAGCCGACGCAGCGACTCCTCGCGACCCACGCCCCTCAGGGACTGGTTGTGCTGACGGTCGAAGGGAATGCCACGCTCGTCGGCCAGCCGCTTCCATGCCTGAAAGTGCAGCTCGGCCGTGTCCGTCAGCACGCCATCGAGGTCGAAAATAATCGCCGGGCGGATGGCCATCCGCCTCTATATCGGTCCGCCCGCGTGCGGATCTGAGTCTCAAGTGGCTTGGCCGTCACGAACGCAGCGAGTCGGCCACGTCGCAAACCAGCGCTCGGAATACATCGCCGCGCTGCTCATAATTGCGGAACTGATCGTAACTCGCGCACCCCGGCGAGAGCAACACGATGTCGCCGCTGCGAGCCACCCGGCGAGCGGCCGCTACGGCGCTGGGCAGGTCATCGACGCACTCGACCCGCGCCGAGCCATCCGCGCTTAGAACCGAAGCCGCGATCTGCTCGCGCACCGCGCCATAGCAGATCGCCGCCCGGGCCCGCGCCGCGACAGCCGTTCCCAGCCCGTCGAAGCTCACGTGCTTGTCGTATCCACCCAGCAGCATGACCACCGGCTCGTCGAATGCCTCCAGGGCGATTCGGGCCGACTCGGGCGTGGTCGATTTCGAATCGTTGTAGTAACGCACACCGTCGCGTTCGGCCACGAACTCCAGTCGGTGAGGAAGTCCGGAAAAGCCTCGCAGTGCCCGAAACGCTTCGTCCCGCCCAACACCCAGCTCCCCCGCGATGGCCAGCGCGCCGGCGGCGTTGTCGCGGTTGTGCCGGCCAGGTACCCGCAAGATGTCGATCAGCGCGGTCAGCGTCGCCTGATCGCCAAACTCGCGGACGCTCGAGCGCGGTCGCAGTGCGTCGAGGCGCCGCCGCAGGTCGGTTTCAAGCTCGTGTACGAACGCAACGTCCGAGTGCGACTGGAAGCGGACGATGTTCAGCTTCGCATCCGCGTACGCATCCATCGTCCCATGCCGGTCCAGGTGATTCTCGCGCAGGTTGGTCAACAGCGCGATAGACGGGCTGCGTCGCACCTCGGCCGCATCTTCGAGCTGGAAGCTGGACATTTCGAGCACCACCACGTCCTCCGCACGCATGACGCTCAGGTCGTCCAGAAGCGACCGACCAATGTTTCCACCGACGAATACGCGTCTCCCATTCAACCCGCCGCCGGCCGCCGCTGCCTGCAGAATCGATCCGGTCATGGCCGTCGTGGTGCTCTTACCGGCCGTGCCGGTAATCCCTACCAGCCGCGCGGGGCAGCGCTCGAGGAACAGGTTCATCTCGCTGGTCCAGGGAATGCCGCGCCGCCGCGCGGCCTGAAAGAACTCGGAACGGGCCTTGTCGACAGCCGGACTGACGACCAGCAGGTCGCAAACGTCCAGGTCGGCCGGGTCATGACCGCCAAGTCGCCAGCCCAGCGGCAGGCCTTCGAGCTGTCGCACCGAGTCGGCCAGCTCGCCCTCGGTTGCCTGATCAGTCACCAGCACGCGGGCGCCATTCCGCGCCAGCCACCGCGTCACGCCGACGCCGCCGCCGAAGCGACCGAGGCCCATGACGATCACACGCCGATTCGCCAGGGTATCATTCATTGTCGATCTGCCACTCCGCCGGGCTCTGATGCCCGCCGAGCCCCGTGTCGAAGCCGGCCCCGAACTCGACGCCCACATGGCACCCGAGTTGAATCAACCAGGCATCATCGCCGTCGTGAATTCGGAAAATGCTGAGACCCCCGACGCCAACCGGTCCTCGACGAATCACTCCCCGATGCCAACATCCGTCCGGAAGCGCATGCCCTCGAATCGGATTCGCCGCACGGCCTGATAAGCGCGCTCGCGTGCGGCCGCCGTGGTCTCGCCCAGCGCCGTCACCCCCAGCACCCGGCCGCCGTTCGTTACCACGTTCCGCCCCGCGGCCCGCGTGGCGGCGTGAAAGACCTCGACGTCCGGCATCGCGGCCGCCTCCGCCAGCCCGGAGATCGGCAGGCCATTGACGGCGGAATCCGGATAACCGCCGCTGGCGAGCACGACACACAGGGCCGGCCGCGGATCCCACTCGAGGGTGATCTCGTCCAGCCGCTCATCAATTACCGCCTCGATCACGTCGAGCAGGTCCGTCCTGAGCCGCATCAGGATCGGCTGCGTCTCCGGATCGCCGAATCGGCAGTTGAACTCGAGCACCTTGGGGCCGCCCGCGGTCAGCATGATGCCGGCATACAACACGCCGCGATAGGCGATGCCCTCGCGCCGCAGGGCATCGACGATTGGCACGAACACCTCGGCCGACAACTGTCGCGTGAGCGCCTCCGTCAGGCTCGGCACCGGGCTGAACGCACCCATGCCGCCGGTGTTCGGTCCGGAATCGCCGTCTTCCAACCGCTTGTAGTCGCGGGCCGGTTCGAGCAGGTAGATCGAGCGACCATCGACCAGCGCCAGCACCGACACCTCGGCGCCGGTCAGCCGTTCCTCGACCACCACCGTGTCACCGGCCTCGCCCAGCACGCGGTCGACCATCAGTTGCTCAATCACGCGCAGCGCCTCGGCCGGGTCGGCGCAAACGAACGCACCTTTGCCGCGCGCCAGGCCCGACGCCTTCACAACCAGCGGATCGCTCCGCGTGGAAACATACTCCCGAGCCAGGTCATAGGCCCGAATCACGCGCGCCGGCACGTCGCCCGGGACGTTGTGCCCGGCCATCCGCCGCGCCTCGATCTCCATGTCGCTCGGCGCGAAGATCCTCGCGTCGGCCGTCGGCACGCCGGCCGCTTTCATCAGTTGCTTCGCGAACGCCTTGTCACCCTCCAGCCGTGCGCCGCCCGCTCGCGGACCGAAGATGCGCAGCCCGGCCGCTTCGAATCGATCGACGATCCCGGCGCACAGCGGGTCCTCGGGCCCGACGATCGTCAGGTCGATCGCTTCGCGCTGCGCGAACTCCAGCAGCCGATCCACCTGGTCCGCACCGATGTCGACATTCTCGCCGAGGACGGCCGTGCCCGCGTTGCCGGGAGCGCAATAAAGCACCGGACGGCGCGGCGAACGCGAGAGCTTCCACGCGATCGTGTGCTCGCGCCCACCGCCGCCGACTATCAGGACCTTCATATCGCGTGTTGTAGACGGCTTTCGGCCGGATGCAAGCTGAGCAACGCGGAGGCTCGCCGTCAGCCGGCCGAGAGCGACCGAAAGGCGGCCGGCAGAACATCGAGCAGGTCGGTCGCGATCAGTGACACCTGCCCCACGCGCCGCGCTGCCAGGTCGCCGGCGCGCCCGTGCACATGGACGCCGAGCACGGCCGCATCGAGCGGCGAAAGACCCTGGGCGATCAACGCCGCGATCACGCCGGTCAGCACATCGCCGCTGCCGCCGGTGGCCATCCCGGGATTGCCGGTCCGGTTCACGAACACCGCCTCGCCGTCGGTCACGATGCTGCCGGCGCCCTTCAGCACCACGACCGCCGACGCCGCACGCGCCAGCGCCATCGCCGACTCGCGCCGCCGAGATTTCGGATCGAGCGGGATGTCGGCCGCCACCATCAGCCTCGCGGCCTCGACCGGGTGCGGCGTCAGCACGAGCGCCGCCGGCCGACGCGCCGCCAGCACGCGCGGCAGCCCCGACAGATTGTTCAGTCCGTCGGCATCGAGCACCACGGGCACACTTGAGCGCGAAACCAGCGCCGCGACCAGTCGCTCGCCCGCGCGTGATCGCCCCATGCCCGGACCCAGGGCGAGCACGTCGGCCCGCATGGACAGCAGGCCCGCAGCCGCCGACGCGGCGATCATCCCGTCCGGCGTGGCCGCCAGCGCGCTCGAAGTTGCGCACGGCGCGAGTGCCGCCGCCGCGAGTTGGACCGGCGCGGGGACCGCCAGGTGCGCCAGTCCGCAGCCTGATCGCAACGCGGCGTTGGCCGCCAGCGCGGGCGCACCGATCATGCCGCGCGAGCCGCCTGCCACCAGCACCCGGCCGAAGATGCCCTTGTGCGCGTCGCGTGGACGCGCGGGCAGCCGCGGCAGTCGCTGGATCGATCGTGGCACGCTTCGCTCGCTCAGCCGTTCGAGGACCCGTTACCGACCGCGTCCGCGCGATCAGCCAGGCGGTTGATCGTGGCCGCGATGTACCCCGCGCCGAAGCCGTTGTCGATGTTCACGACCGCGACACCCGAGGCGCATGAATTCAGCATCGTGAGCAGCGGCGCGATCCCGCCCAGACTGGCGCCGTAACCGACACTGGTCGGTACCGCGATGACCGGTGATTCCACCAGTCCGCCCACCACGCTCGGCAGCGCGCCTTCCATCCCGGCCACCACGATCACGACATTGGCCTTGCGGATATCGGGCGCCCGCGCCAGCAATCGGTGAATCCCCGCGACGCCGACATCGTGGTACGACTCGGTCCGCTGATCCATGATCTCGGCCGTGACGCGGGCCTCCTCGGCCACCGCTTCGTCACTGGTGCCGGCCGAGACGATCGCAATCGTGCCGCTCGACCATCGCGGCTCCCGCTGCCGAAGCGTGATGCAGCGCGCGGCCTTGTGATACTCGGCGTCGCGGAAGCGCTTGCTGATGCGGTCGAAGTGCTTGCGGCGCGCCCGCGTCGCCAGCACGTTCCCGCCCGCCTCGACCAGCTTCTCGAAGATTCGCAAGGTCTGGGTCGAGGTCTTGTTCTGGCAGAAGATCACTTCCGGAAAGCCGCATCGCAGAGCGCGATGATGATCGACGGTGGCGAAACCCAACGACTCGAATGGCAGATCCCGCAGGTCATCCAGCGCCGCGTCGACCGACGACTCGCCCGAGCGCACGGCGTCCAGCAGTTCCCGCAGGCGATCACGATGCATGGCGCGCTCCCATCGCGACCATCATAGCACGGTCCCTTGCGGCCCGATCGTCGCGAATTCCCGCACGCCGCTGCGATCAACGCGGTCGCCCGATGGCACGGCCAGACCGGCGTGTCACACCAGCGACCGCAGGTAGCGAAAGTCATAGATCCCGGTGCTGTGCCCGTCGCCCCACACGATGTTGATGGCGTAGTTGCCGACCAGCGACGCGTCGGCCACCTCCGTCGCCCGGTCGATGCCTTTCGGCAGGATGGTCAGTGACAGGCCGCCCGTTCCCCGCCCGGCCGAGGCGGCCGGCGCGCGATCCCGTTCCGTTCGACAGGTCGCGCAGGGGCAGTTCTTGCGGAGCATCGCCAGCGGATAAAACTGTTCAACCCCGTCCGCCCAGCGGATCCGCAGCCCGGCCTTGCGATCGAGGTTCAGTTCACCCGGGCGACAGCGCGGATCATCGGGATCCAGCCGCTGCGACTCGTCGATGCGTTTCTCGATGCTCACAGTGACCGACTCCCCCGGCAGAACGTGGCCGCCGCCGGACCGAGTAGTATACGCGAGCCGCCCGAACCGAGGTGCCGAGTGTCCGCCTTCGATGTCATCCGTGACGCTACCCCGGCCGACCTTCCCGCCATCAACGACATTTATAACTACTATGTCGGACGATCGACATGCACCTTCGCCGAGCAACCGGAGACCCTGACCGACCGACGGGCCTGGTTCGAGGCCCACGGGCCCACGTTGCCCGTCATCGTGGCCGAGTCCGCCGGCGAGGTGATCGCCTGGGCATCGCTCTCGACCTTCAACCGGCGCTGCGCCTACCGCACCACCGTTGAGAGCTCGCTCTACGTCCGCCACGATCGGCACCGCCGCGGCGTCGGCCTGCACCTGATGGAAGAGTTGATCCGCCGCGCCGGCCAGCTCGGCCATCACACGATCATTGCCGGCATCTCGGCCGATCAGAGCGCCAGCATCGCATTGCACGAGAAGCTGGGCTTCGAGAAAGTCGCCCACCTTCGCGAAGTCGGCTACAAATTCGGGCGGTGGCTGGACGTCATCTACATGCAACGGATGATCTGACGACTCCCGCCGGCATCCCCGTCGGCGCCGCGCCGTATCCTTCGCGGAGCACACGAAAGGCAAACGCCATGGATCTGGCGATGGCCGCCCTCTCGGCCGCATGGTGGGTCGGCTTCGTCCTGAAGGACACCATTCCGGTGCTGCAACCGCTCTACTTCATCCCTCCGGTGCTCGTCGGCGCGGTGGGCGTCGTCTGGCTCCTGATTCGCGGCCGTCGCGCCCGGCCGGCGATCTCGGCGCTGGTCGCCATGACCGCCGCGGCCGCGAGCGCCAAGGTGCTGATCGGCGATTTCTCGTGGCACGGCGATTCATCCACCGCGCCGCGCGGCACGGTCGTTCGCGTCGCGCACTGGAACACGGCGTGGGGCCGAATCCGCGGCGCCGACATCTGGACGCACCTCGCGTCTGACCGCGCCGACGTCTGCGTCTTCTCCGAGCCGCCGCTGCTCGACTTCGAAGCCGGCGCGCGTCGCCTGCTGCCCGGTTACCAGACCCACGTCGGCGCGGGCATGGCGATCATCTCGCGCTATCCGCTCGAAATCCTCGGATCGCTCGTCGTTCCCCATGTGCAAAGCTGGCACGTCCGGCTGACGACTCCGGACGGGCCGCTCGACATCCTCGGCGTCGACCTGCCGTCGGCCCCGTTCATGGACCGCCGTGCGCCGCTGGCCGCCATCGCCGACTGGGTCAGCCGGCACGATCCGGCCGTGCCGCTGCTGGTCATCGGCGACTTCAACACACCCGTGGACTCGACACACCTTGCACCCCTGCGCCGCATGATGCGCCCGGCCTACGAACTGGCCGGTCGCGGCTGGCCCTACTCCTGGCCGATGCCCGTTCCGATGTGGACCATCGACCAGATCTGGACCTCGCCGCTGGTCCGCGTGCGCTCGCACGACTACCGCTTCGCGGTGTGCAGCGACCACCTGCGCGAGATCGCTGAGATCGAACTGCTCCCGCCGGAGCAAGCCCCAGGCTCGCACCGATGACCACCCGGATTCTGGACGTCCGCCGCCCGGAAGTTTTCGAGAACGGTCACGTCGTCGGCGCGGTCAACATCGCACTCGAGGAATTGAGCGAGCGGATTCACGAACTGCCGCCCAGTGGCTCCACGCTGGCAATTCATGACAACGACCCGGCCCGCGTGCAGGCGGCGATCGACCTGCTGACGAGATCCAGGCGCTGGCTGCTTCGACCGGCGACACCGGACGATCTCCACGCCGCCGGTCCCATGACCACGGGACCGTCGCGCGCTCGGCTCTGGAAGCCGCACGCTTGGCTCGAGTCAGCCCTGTCACTCATCCGAGATGGCTGGGGCGACCTCGCGGGACGCAGCGCGTGCGATCTGGCGTGCGGCACTGGACGCGACGCGGTCTACCTCGCGACAGCCGGGCTTCAGGTTGTCGCCGTCGATCTGCTGCCCGACGCACTGCAGCGCGCGGCGAGACTCGCTGAGCGATGCGGCGTGAGACTGACGACCATCCAGTGCGATCTGGAGTCAGGCAACTGGCGCGCACTGGGCAGGTTCGACATCGTCTGCGTGTTTCGGTTTCTGCATCGCCCGTTGCTGGCGGACCTGCGTGCGCTCGTCAGGCCGGGCGGATTTGCCGTCGTGGAGACGTTCCTGGTCGGGCAGCGCGCCGCGTACGGCAAGCCCGCGCGGGACGCCCACCTGCTGGCGCCCGGCGAACTGGCCGGTGCTTTCGCCGACTGGAGTGTCGTTCGCTATCACGAAGGAGCGGCGGCGCCACGGAGCATCACCGCGGCGATCGTCGCCCAACGCCCTGAACTGGTTTGAAATCGAACATGCCCGGCCGCCGACTCCCACGCCTGAAACGGCGCTGAGAGTCGGCAGCCGGACCGCTCCGGGTCGCACCATGCGCGGACAGAACATTGCCGCGCGTTGATCGACGCAGCCGACTACTTCTTCGCGCCGAGAATTGCGTCCTTCGCCGCCTTGGCAACGCGGAATCGAACCACCTTCTTGGCGGGAATCATGATCTCCTCGCCGGTGGCGGGGTTGCGACCCTTGCGCGCCTTGCGATTCACCAGCACCAGCTTGCCGAGGCCCGGCAGCGTGAAGCTGTTCTTCGCTTCCTTGTAGGCCGTCTTCACCAGCAGATCCATGAACTGGACCACCTGCTTGCGGGTGAGTTCCATTTTCTCGGCCATGTGGCGGTACAATTGGGACTTGGTCATCGACTTGGCCATGGTTCCTCCTTCGAGTGCCGACGCAACCGGGCCGCCTGGCCTCGGTCAAATGCCGCCGGAATCTAACACGCCGTCGGCCAGAATCAATGGTTTTCCCTAGGAAATCCGCGCTGTTTTCCGCCGCCGGCCGCGGAACGTCCCGCTCCTACCGCGTCGAACGCCGCTCCAGCACCCAGGCCACGGCCATACGGGTCCGGCCACGCCGAACGACATGCACAACGGAAAAGTCGCGCGACAGCTCGTCCTCCGGCGGCATGTCGGGCGGGCGATCGCCGTACCCCAGCACGTTATTCAAATGCAGCAGGACATAGTCGGCGCGGTCCATCGCCGGTGCAGGGGGAAGCTCGTCGCTCGCCTGTGAGATTCCGCGCGGCTCGAACTCAAACCCCAGTGCACACGGAAGCAATCGCCGAATGATGTGATCTTCCCACAGGTAGCTCACCACCCGCTTCCCGGCAGGCACATTGTTCAGGCACCAGCGCACGACCTCCTCGCAACCGTCGCTGTTGGTCTGAATGAGATTTCGATAGCCGCGCGCTTCGGCCCCCAGCCAGCGCGTCCCCACCACGTCATCCGGGAATAGCTGGTAGTCGGGATACGCCCGAACCGCGCCGGCCACCATGCCGGCTGTCGGCGCGAGCAGGATGATTGCCCGCGCGGCCACTCGCCCGGTACCCGCGCCACCCCATTTTCTGGCCAGTCCGACGCCAAACCCGGCGGCCGCGATCATTAACAACGGGTAGATGCCCATCAAGTAGAACGTCTGCCGCAACGGCAGCATGCACAGGGCGACCAGCCACAGCATGATGGCCGACGCCAGCAGCCGACAGCCCGGGTCCCGGCGGGCCTTCCAGATTGTCCAGGCAAGACCGCCGAGCAGGAGCACGCCGACCGGCCGAGTTGCCTTGAACCACAAGATCCCGGAATAGAGCCGGAGGTGATCGGCGATCAAGACACCCGGGGCGCGTTGATCCCAGCGAACGGCCCGCCCGAAGATCCCTCGCAGAATGCCGGGCGACGTGCAGTGCTCCGGCATCCACACCAGCCACGTCAGGGCCCCGACGACCACCACGCCCGCCAGTGCCCGCCACCGGCCCAGCGCCGCGACGTCGTCGCGCAACGCCGCGATCACGATCCATGTCCACGCAGCCGCGAGTACGCCCCACACCCACGCGCCCGAACGAGGCTCGATCTGCACGAGGCATGGCCCAACCACCACCGCGAGGCCTGACAGCACCACGGCCGTCCAGAGGCGCCGCCCGCGCACCCTCCCTGACGCCGGCGCGGACGGCATGCCGGCGGGAACCAGCCCGAACGGCAGGATCAGCAGGGCCGCGTGGACCTTGGCCCCCACCGCGAGACCATACAGTATGCCGAGCAGCAGCCATCGCCACGAGGCCGGCCGGCGTGCATAGGCGACGCAGGCCCAGCAGGCGGCCGCGACCGTTGCGGCGACAAACACGTCGCCCTCGGTCATGGCGATGCGCGAGAACCCGAGGTAGTACGGCGCCAGCGCCAGCAGCAGCGACGCCCAGGCCGCCACCTCCGCCCCGAACAGCGACCACGCGAGGCCGCCGGTCGCCACGACGCCCGCCGCGCCGACCGCGACGCTCACAGCGCGGGCGAGGGCCAGATCATCGCGGCCCGTCAGGCGCTGCGCCAGCGCGGTGACATACATCGGCAGGCGCGCCTGCGTCGGGTCCTGCGGCGCGGCCTCGCCCATGATCGGCGCCCGCGCCAAGTCAGCCGCGATGTCCAGGTCCACCCGCTCATCCCACAAGGTGTCGAGTCGGCCGGCGGCACGTCCCGCGATGAGCGCATGGGCCAAGGCCGATGCGAGAACGATCGCGGCGGCGGCGGATCGACCGGCCCGTGCGGGCGGCGGCATGTCAGCGTTGTGAGGCAATCGCCTGGGCGAGCGGCTGCACGACGGCCGGGACCACCCGCTCAGTGGCCATCTCCTCGGCGCGTGCCAGCAGATCGGCGTGCACGTTCAGCAGCGTCTGCGACTGCCCGAAGCCCCAGTATTTCCGCAACGTCAGGAACACGCTGAGCGACTGCGACTCGTACTGGCAGGTGCGGACCTCGTACGTCGTCGTCCGGCTCTTGATGTCCACGTAGGCCTGCAAGTCGCAATCGTCCGTCAACGCCACGCCCACAAACGGCTGGCAGTCGATCACCGCCCGGGCCTTGTCATCCATCAGCAGGCTCACCAGCGGATGATCGGCCAGCAGCGTGTCGGCCACGAGCTGGTCATGGTTGCCGCGATACTCGAGATCGAAGCCGAGGACACATTCGAGATGGTCGTAGTCGAGTTCGCCCAGCGTCAGATGCGCTGGCGCCATCTCGAGCACCACCTCACCGAAGCGCCGCACCTCCTCGACGCTCGACGGATTGCTCACGCCGAACCGCAGCGCGCCGGCTTCCAGGCGCAGCCAGCGCCGCTCGCCGTCATCCGAAAAGTCCTCCTCGAGAATCAGCGCCTCGTCCTCGCGCCGGCGCAGCTTCCGCAACTGAGGAAATTCTCGTTTGACGCTGTCGAAGAAATGCAGGACCGTCTCGCGCTCCAGCGTCAGGTCCAGCTTCAGGAACAGGCGGGTTGAGACTTGGAACTCATCACACACGCCGCCGAAGGGAAAGCTCATCGATCCTGCCTCCGCCGCCTGTGGGGGCGACGCCGATCAGCCCCCTTTCTTCCTCATTATCACCCGCCGCGACGCATTCTTCAACCTCCGGCTGCACCGGCCGCAAGAGGGCGTCCAATCAAGTAGAATCCCGGTCGCATGACCGATGGCCGATCAGGCGGTGTCACCCCGGAGACGATCGTCGGTCTGTTCATCCCGTGCTTCGTCGATCAGTGCCGTCCCGACATCGCTGCGGCGATGGTTCGCGTCCTGGAACGCTGTGGTTTCCGCGTTCACTTCGACCCACTGCAAACCTGCTGCGGCCAGCCGGCCTTCAACTCGGGCCACGACCGCTACGCGGCTGCCGTCGGTCGTTGCCTGCTGCACGTGCTGTCCCGGTACGACGTCGTCGTGGCACCGTCCGGCTCGTGCGTCTCGATGGTCCGCCACCGCCTGCCGGAGCTCGTGCCCGATCAGGCCGGAGTCTGCGGCCGCGTGTGGGAGCTGTGCGAGTTTCTCGCGAACGAGCAGGCGACCTCCCGCATCGACGCCACGTGGGCCGGCCGCGTTGCGCTGCACATGCCCTGCCACCTGTTGCGCGAGCTTCGCGCCGCATCAGCCGTCCGCGCCGTGCTCGCCAGCGTCCGCGGCCTGGAGGTGGTGGAGTTGCCATCGAGCGAGTGGTGCTGCGGCTTCGGCGGCATGTTCGCCGTCGAGTTTCCGGAGCTGTCGACCGCCATGGCGAGGACCAAGCTCACGCAGGTCATGAATGCCGGCATTGACACGATCGTGTCGCCGGAGGCAAGTTGCCTGCTGCAACTGGAGTGTGTCGCCCGTGCCGCCCAACTGCCCCTGCGATTCCGCCACGTCGCCGAGTTGCTGGCGGGCGCGGAGACGCCGCTCTTCTCAGGCTGCTGATGCGGGCGCCGCGCCGGCATGGTGCTGACGCGCTCGCAGCAGAATCAATCCGAAGGGGACCCACCAGAGCACGTCGTTCGTCAGGATCGTCCAGCCAAAAGCCACCGGAAACTCACCCCGCGCCAACGCCGCCACGAAGCCCATCGGACCGAACACCTTCCCCAGCAGTCCGACCAGCACGATCGGCCAGTGCCGGATCGGGTCGCTCGCGGCGATCCAGTATCCGACACCGTACACGCCAACGATCATGCCAATGCACTGCCAGAGCGACGGATAGTTCGGAGGCAGGATGCCGGCGAACTCGAACAACGCGCGTGGCGCGAGGATGGCGGCCGCGCCCCAGACGACGTTATACACCCCTGCCGCCCGCAACCAGACCGTCATCCACGGCGCCGCCGACGGCTTCGGGGCTCGTATCGGCCCACCCGCCGACATCAGGCCGCCTCGAGCTGTCGGCCGAGCAGGTGCCGCAGCGCGCCTTCCAGCTCGGGGAACCGGAAGCGATACCCGCTGTCCAACAGCCGTTCCGGATGAACCCTCAGGCTGCCCAGCAATAATTCGTCCGCCATCTCACCGAACGCTAGGCGAGCCGCGAAGCCCGGGACCGGGAAGATGGCCGGCCGACGCAGAACGCGAGCCAGCACGCGCGTGAACTCACGACAGGTCACCGGTCGAGGCGAGACGATGTTCACCGGTCCCTGCAAACCTTCCTCCGACAGCACGTGGCCGATCGCGCCGATCACGTCGTCGATCGCCACCCAGCTCATCTGCTGCCGCCCATCGCCGATCACACCGCCGAGGCCCAATTGGAACGGCGACAACATCCGGGCGAGGGCGCCGCCGCGCGGCGAGAGCACCATCCCCAGCCGCAGGTTTACGACGCGGATGCCGGCGGCCTTCAACGGCGCCGTCGCCTGCTCCCACTCCACACACACCTCCGACAAAAACGTCCGGCCCGCGGCGCTCGCTTCGGTCAACAGCTCGTCCCCGCGATTCCCGTAGTACCCGATGGCCGAGGCACATACGACCACCGACGGCGGCCGCCGCATCCGCAACAGCGATTCGACCAATGTCCGAGTCCCGCGCACGCGGCTCTCGCGAATCCGCTGACGCTTCTCCGCCGTCCAGCGCCCGGCGACGTTCTCGCCGGCCAGGTGCACAACCGCCGAGATGCCATCGAGCGCCGCCGGATCGAGGGTCCCCGCCGCCGGATCCCATACCACCGCCGGTCCACGCAATGCCGGGGCGGAGTCGTTCCGCACCAATCGTGTGACCGAGTGTCCCGACGTCGTCAGCATCGGCACCAGCGCCGAGCCCACCAGTCCGGTCGAGCCGGAGACCAGCACGTTCATGGTTCGGACTCCTGTTCGACCCGCCCGCGCGGCCAGGTCGTCGCACATCACTCGATGTCGATAGGCGAACATTCTCTCCAGTCTCTTGCGCACCGATCGCCCGCCGAGCATCCGCCCGATCGCCCCCAGCGGAAGCGCGTACTCAATGCGATCGCTCAACCATGCCCCGCCGTGCTCGGCGGGCTCCATCGAATGCGTATGCTCCCAGGTGGCGAACGGCCCGCGCTCCTGGACGTCGCGAAATCGGCGGCCCCGCTCATAATCCGTGTGCCGCACGACCCAGCGCACCGGTAACGGCCCGATTCGAGCCTCCAGTTCCACCCGAGCCCCGTCGGTGATGCCGCCCGATCGCTGCACAACCTCCACCCGCTCCCACGGGGGCTGCAACCGCTCAAACGCGCCGGGACGCTCATGCCACGCGAAGAGTTCGTCGACACTGACATCGACGCGCGTCCGCCGCTCAAAGACATCCTTCACCCGCCGCCTCCCCGCACCCGCAGCGACGCCAGTCCGCCGTCGACTCCGATCACCTGTCCCGTCACCCAACTCGACGCCGGATCAAGAAGCCATTCAATCGCGGCGGCGACGTCATCCGGCTCGCCAATCCGGCCGATCGCGTGCAGCGACGTCGCGGCTCGCCGCGCCAGATCGCTGGCGGTCAGTCGCGCGGTCAGCGGCGTCTCGACCAGGCCCGGCGCAACGCAGTTCACCCGGATGCCCCGGGCCGCATACGAAGCCGCGGCCGACCGTGCCAGTCCCATCACGCCCGACTTGGCAGCCGCGATGGCTTCGTGATTGGCCATGCCCACCGACGCCGCGGCCGAGGAAATCAGCACAATGGACCGGGTCGCCTGCGCGGCAGGTTGTCCGTCCGACTCGCGCGCATCCGTCTCGAGCATCAACGAGACGCTCGCGCGCAGCACGCAGAAAGCGGTGAAAAGGTTCGCGGCGATGGTCGACGTCCATTCGGCGTCCGAAGTCAGATGCGCGGGCTTCAGCAGCAACGAGCCCACGCAGCACGCCACACCATCGAGCCGGCCGAAACGGGTGAGCGCCGCCCGCAGCGCCGCCTCGACCTGCGCCCCATCGAGGCAATCGGCCTCAAGCGAATCGCAACCGAGCGTCGACGCCGCCGCCGTCAGCCGCTCGACGTTTCGTGCAGCGACGGCGACGGACCAGCCCCGTCCGACGAGTCGGCGGGCCACCGCGCTGCCAATACCGCCGGTTCCGCCAAAGATGACGAAGGCCGGTGCTGAGAGCTCCGGGCTGCTGGTCATTCAACACCTGCCGGTGACCATTTCCCGCGATCGATGCCCATGTCCGGTTATAGCCGCCGAGACGGCAAGGGCAACTAAAAAACCGTGCAAAGCGATCATCTCGCTTCCGCTTGTTTGCAAACTGTTGATAAGTCCATCGACACTCGTCTTTGTAAATGTTTGAAAATAAACACTCTATGCATCCATCTCCCATGAGAGCGGTTGAATATTCGATCAGGATGCGATACAATCGCTCATATGGAACATCAGAATCGACCGTTCGTCCGTGAACTGCTGACCACCAGTCAAGTCGCCCGCGCCATCGGCGTCAGCGAGGCCTCCATGAAACGCTGGTGCGACAAGGGCATGCTGCCCGCCGTCCGCACGGTCGGTGGACATCGCCGCCTGCCGCTGAACGGCGTAATCAACTTTCTGCGTCAGACCGGCCACCCCCTCGTCCGGCCGGAAATCCTCGGACTGCCCGCCACGACCGGCACCGGACAGACCGTGGTCGCCGCTGCCGTCACCCAGTTCAGCCAGGCCGTCGAGTCAGGGGACGAGGAACAGGTTTGCCGGTTGATTTTCAACCTTTATCTCGCGGGGCACTCCGCCTGCGACATCGCGGATCGCGTCATCGGTCCGTCGATGCAGCAAGTCGGTGAACGCTGGTCGCATGGCGCCGTGCACATCTACCAGGAGCGCCGCGGCGTCGAATGCGTGCTGCGCGCCATCCATCAGCTTCGCACCGCGCTGCCCAGCGTGCCGAGTAACGCTCCATACGCCATGGGTGCGTCGTCGGAAGGCGACCCCTATGCGCTGCCCACGGCCCTGATCGAACTCGTCCTGCGAGAGGCCGGCTGGCGGGCCGAGTCGTTCGGCACCAACATTCCCTTCGCCAACCTGCGCACCGCGATCGAGCAGCGCCGCCCGCGGCTGTTCTGGCTGAGTGTGTCCTATGTCCCCGATGGGTTCGACTTTCTCTCGGCGTACGCCGATCTGCACGAGGGCGCCAGCCGGTGCGGCGTGGCACTGGTCGTGGGCGGGCGCGCCCTGAGCGAGGATTTCCGCCGACAGATGACCTACGCAGCGTTTGGCGACAACCTGCGGCACATGGTCTCGTTCGCCGCCACTTTGCAGCAGCAGCCCACGCTGGCCGCCGACCAGCCGCGCTGACCGATCGCCGGGCCGCTATGCGAACAACCCAGCCTGCGGACGGGGGCCGTACCGCGCGATGTACTCCCGCACCCGAACCTTGCGGGCCGTGTTCTCCGAACTCATGTAACGGATGGTCCCGAAGATCGGTCGCTCCGGAAACCACGGCCGGTCATACCGGCCCAGGCACCAGAAGATGCCGCTGTACGAGTTGGGGTTGCGTCCATCCAGTGCGTACTTGTTGTTGAGGTGAATGAGCAGGTCCAGCGCGGCGCGGGGCGTCGGCGACCACTCCAGAATCTTCTTGCCCCACAACATGCGCAGGTAATTGTGAATCCGTCCCTCGCGCACCAACTGCATCTGGGCCGCGTTCCAGAGCGCGTCGTGCGTTTCGCCGCGCTCCAGTTCCTCCGGCGTGTAGGCGTGCGGCCGGCGGTCACCGGCATGTTTCTCTAATGTCTGCCGCGCCCACGCCGGCAGGGATTCGTATTGGTCGAAATCGTCGCGCTGCCAGCAGAAGTTGTAGCCCAGCTCCCGCCACGTCACGAGTTCATCGAGAAACGATTCGACCGTTGCGGCGGCGCCCCACCACCCCGTCTTCCGGCCGCCGACCGGCTGACCGATCCGTTCGATCGACCAGCCGGTCGCCCGCGCGATCGCATCGAGAACCTGATGAACCGACAGGTGTCCGAAGTGCAGGTACGGCGACAACCCGCTGGCAACATCCTGCTCCGGCTCGTTTCGCAGCTCACCATAGCGCGACAATCCGTCGCGCACGAATCGGCGTAGCGTCGCAACGCCCGCCGCCGGGCCGCCGCGCGTTGCCGCGGCCGGCACGGAATGATCGATCGGCAGCTCCCGGAGCCCGTTGGGCGCGCCATCCAGCAGATCAGCCGGCGCCGCTTGCCAGCGTCTTGCCAGATCGGCCGGCAGTTTACGAATCGGCCGCAGCTCGACCCGCGCCAGCGGGTTCGCCTTCGGAGCCTGGCCCAGGTACTTCGGCAGCTCATGCTGCAGGAAGCGGCGGAACGCGAACGCCGTCGGATAGACGCGGTCGGCGGCGCGCATCGGCAGCAGCCCGTTCGAGTCCACCACTTCGGCCCGCACGCGAACTTCCGCGAGCGCCGATGTGATGCGTCCCACCGGCCGCGGAGTCGGAAAATCGTCGGCGACGACGATGCACACGTGCTCTCCCAGCGCGGCCAGCAGCTTCCGCTCCTGGCCCGGGCTCGTTTCGACAAACGGGTGATACAAGGCGCCCGACGTCGCCAGCGCGTCCCGGTTGTCGCGCATGCCGTCGAGCGCGAATCGATGCAGCCGATCGTTATCCCAGCGATCGCCGCACGGGAGCGTTTCGAGGACGACCAGCGGGCGCTGCAACTCGCGCGCCCACTCCACGGCTCGCTCAAGCCCGAAATTGAAGTTCACACGCCGCGCGGCCGACATCCAGTACAACACGAAGTCGCCGTCGCGGCGGACCAGGGCATCATTCACGGGTCGCACGCGCAGCGCGTGCCATTCAGCCGGCATCCCTCACACTCCCGGACCCGGGCCGGAATCGCCGCCGGGAGCCATCGCCCGGGGGCTTGCCGCGGCCGCGATGCCATCATAGGATCGCCGTCGATCGGCGAGCCGAAAAAGGCCGCCGTTCGCCGTTTGTTCCTTCTCGCCTGGAGTACGCGGTCATGAAGACGGCACGCACGGTGTCGATTTGGGGACTCGGGCTGACAGTGCTGGCGCTGGCCGGCGGGTGCAAGAGCGAGGCCAAAGTCCCGCGCAAGCCGGGCTCGGCCAAGGGGACGGTGACCGAGGTCGATCTCGTCAACAACCGCTTCAAAATGAGGCTTGAGCAGCCCAAGTCCGGCAAGGAAGTCGATGCCGAGGGATCGATCGTCCCCGAGACCGAAGTCTGGATCAACGGCGTCCGCAAGGCGCCGGCCGATGTCGAGCTCAACGATCGCGTCCGGGTCGAGTATGTCCGCACCGGGGACGAGCTTGAGCAGCGTTTCAACGTCCTTCGAGTCGAGGTCGATCGTCCTTCGAACTGGAAGAGCACCAGGGCCGCGACGCCCGCCACCGAACAGGCCCCCAAGCTCGTGCCGCTGACGGGCCTGAAGGACTCGGACGCCGGTCTCGTGCCGGCCACCCCGCCGGCCGCGGCAACCACGCAGCCGGCCGCGGCGCCCCCGCAACCCGCGCCCCAGAACCCGGCCGATCGCGAGGCCCAGGCGGCCAGGCTGACGCTCGACATCTACGCCGAAATCCGCCGCCGTTACGCCGATGCCGTCAAGGAACGCGCTGAGATGATCGCCGCGGGTACGCCCGCGAGTGACCCCAAGATCGTCGAGCGCGAACGCATCATCCGTCGCGCGCGCGATCTGTTGATTGAGCACGGCGACAATCTAGACCCGATCGAACCCCCGCTCCCCGAGGACGGGGCAAAGACCGCGACGCCCACCACCGCCCCGGCCGGTAGCTGATCGAGGCGTCACGCGCGGAACGCCCTTCGCCGCGACACCAGGATCCTTCGCCAGTTCTTGATCGGAGTCGCTCGAGAAACTATTCGGTCTCGCGCCAGACGACGTGGACCGGGTTTTCCTCGTCGTCGTCCTCGTAGCCGAAGTGCGTCTTGTCATCGACGATCTTCGGCCGCTCGAAGCCCGTCACCACCGGAACCTTGCCGACCGGGATCTTGATGCGGTGAGCCGCGGCCGCCTTGCCACGGTCTTCCACGCGGCCGATCGCGCGCAGCGAAAAGTTCGCCCCGAATCCCAGTTGCTCGGCCGTCAGCTTGCGGAACGGCGCGCCGCCGAACGCGCTGACCCACACGTAGCCCGGCCCCTGCGGCGCATTGCCGCCCCAGTGATCGGTGAACTCGAAGCGCGCGTGGAACGACACCCCATACCGCCCGGCCGAAAGCCGCAGCGGCGGATCGATCAGCATGCTGTTCCAGCCGCCGTCGACGAAGGACGCCGACGGAAGGTCGAGCTGGTGCAGAAGCGTGCCCGGCGAGGTGTCGGTGGTGTCGCCGTAGATCTCGATCCGCTTCTGGGCCACGTCGCGGCGACCGAACACGAAGAACTGCAATCGGTGGATCTCAACCGCCTCGGCAAACTCCAGCGGCGCGATGAAACGCGGAGCCAGGTTGTCGAACGGATCCAGCACATGCCAGGTGTCCACGAACGGCATTCGCCGCATCGTCGGCCCGCCTCCGCCGCTGATGGGCACGTCGCCCGACTGCGCGGCCACCTCGACCGGCGTCGGCTGACCGCTGGTGGCCAGCAGTCGCAAGCCCGCGAACCCATCCGCGGATCGCTCGCCGATCGGCGCGATGGTCACCAGGCCAAAGGCGGAGTACGGATACGTTCGCGTGCCGTCCGAGAGGACCACCCGCACGATGTAGTTGCCGTAGGGATACCAGCCGGCCGTCAGCGCGATCTCGTCACTCCCGCCGCCGGCCGCGATCGAGCGCGTCGCGAGTTCGATCTCGTTGCCGTTGCCCGGCGCTGTGTCCGGATCGAGCTGCACCCGGGCCGTGAGCGGACGATCGGTCGTCACCGCGTAGCGGATCGACTGCACCGACTCATCGGGAACCAGCGTGACCCCGGACGGCCAGTCGAAACGAATTCCCGGAGGCAGCACGCTGCCGGCCGGTCCGCCGGGGCCGTTCGGCGCGGGGATCGGCGTTGTCACGCTCTCCTGCCCGCAACTGACGAGCAGCCCGAGCGCCAGCGGAAGCGTCGCGCGGAAACAAATACAAGGACGGATGGTCAGGCGCGCCATGATAAGCCTCCCATCTTCGTGTCGGAAAATCCCGGCGGTTTCTTGACGCCGGTCGGTCGCCCCGGGAGCAGCACTACTTCTAGTGTATCCAGACGGCCCCCCGCGAGGCAAACCATGCCGACCGAGACCGGCCGGGATGGCCCCGCAGCTCGGAAGGCCGCCCGCCGCATGTGCTCCCCCGCTGCGCCGGCCGGTCAGTTCCGCCGACCGCCCAGCAATCCGGCCCGCCAGAGGAAGTAGAGCAACTGCATGATCGCCGTCAGCGTGGCGGCGACGTAGGTCAGTGCGGCCGCGTTCAGCACCTTGCTGACCGGGGCCATCTCCTCGGGGCTGACGATGCCCGCATCTGCCAGGATCAGCCGGGCCCGGCGGCTCGCGTCGAACTCCACCGGCAGGTTGACGATCTGGAACAGCACGGTGACCGAGAACAGCGCGATACCCGCCAGCAGCATCGAGCGCCCCACGCCACCGGCGGAGTACATCAGCACCATGCCGATCATGATGAGGAACATGGAAATCTGCGAGCCGGTCGCCGCCAGCGGCACGAGGCCGTTGCGAAGCGCCAGCGGCGCGTAACGCTGCGCCTTCTGGATGGCGTGCCCCGCCTCGTGCGCAGCGATGCCGACCGCCGCCAGCGACGGGCTGTCGTGCACGCCCGGACTCAGTCGCAGGACCTCGGCCCGGGGGTCGTAATGATCCGACAGAAACCCCTCGGCGCGCTCGATCCCCACGTGCTGCAATCCGTTGACGTCCAGCAGCCGCCGCGCCGCCTGCGCGCCGGTCAGCCGCCGACGATTCATGTATTGCTCGCCCATGTGATACGCCGACTTCACGCGAATCTGGGCGTAGATCGCCAGCAGCGCCGCCGGCGCGACGAACAACAGATACATCGGGTCGAAGTAGAGCATGTCGTTCCTCCCTCGAATACCTGAACGTCGCTCAAATTGTAATACGCCTCCGTCACCGCCGCCCGCCCCGCCCGGCGTTTCTTGCGACGCCGCGCGACGCTCGTTATCGTCCTTCCCCGGACTGGCATGCGAGTTCTGCTGGATCAACGCGGAGTCGAGGCGGCGCTCGAGCACATCGCCGACGCCATCCTCGCCGAGCCCACCGACGGCGCTGAACTGGCGCTGATCGGCATCCGCTCGCGCGGCGACATCCTGGCGAGCCGGATCGCCGCCGTCCTCGCCCGCCGCGGCGTCGAGCGGCTCGACCTCGGCACGCTCGACATCACCCTCTATCGCGATGATCTGAGAGAAATCGGCCCGTCGGCCGTCGTCCGCACCACCGACATCCCGTTCGACGTGGCCGGCCGATTCATCTTCCTGATCGACGACGTCATCTTCACCGGCCGCAGCATCCGCGCGGCGCTGGACGCCATCATGGATCTCGGTCGACCGCGCGCCATCCGCCTCGCCGTGCTGGTCGATCGCGGCGGGCGCGAACTGCCGATCCAGCCCGACGTGGTCGGCGTCTCCTCCGAGCGCGCTGCCGAACATGTCCGCGTGCTGATCCGCGAGGTCGACGGCCGCGACGGCGTGGAGGTCGGATGAACGCGGCGCACCCCTCCACTGATGCGTCCCGCGGCGGCGCGGCCGGCGTGCCGCAGCCGACCTCGACCATCTGGCCGCACCGCCACCTGCTGGGCCTCGAGGGGCTGACCGCCGACGAAATCACCTACATCCTCGACACGGCCGACGCCTTCCGCGACGTTTCGACCCGCAGCGTCAAGAAGGTGCCCGCCCTCCGCGGCCGGGTTGTCGCCAACCTGTTCTTCGAGGATTCGACCCGCACGCGCACCAGCTTCACCCTGGCGGCGCAGCGCCTCTCGGCGGACATCGTCGATTTCTCCGGCAAGGGGTCGTCGGTCAGCAAGGGCGAAAACCTGCGCGACACCCTCCGCAACATCGAGGCGATGGGCGTGGACATCATCATCATCCGCCACGAGGCCTCGGGCGCGGCCGCCCTGGCCGCCCGCTGCGTGAACTGCTGCGTCATCAACGCCGGCGACGGCCGCCACGAGCACCCGACCCAGGGCCTGCTCGACATGTACACCATCCGGCAGGCCAAGGGCCGCATCGCCGGGCTGAAGGTGGCCATCGTCGGCGACGTGGCCAACTCGCGCGTCGCCCGCTCCGATCTGCTGGGGCTGGCGACGCTCGGCGCGGAGGTCATTCTGGTCGGGCCCACCACCCTCATCCCGCGCCAGTTCGAGCAGCTCGGGGCCCGCATCTGCCACGATCTCGACGCCATCATCGGCGAGTGCGACGTGATCAGCATGCTCCGCATCCAGAAGGAGCGCATCGCATCCAACGTCTTTCCGAGCCTTCAGGAATACTCGCGCATGTTCGGCCTGTCGGCCCAGCGCATGCGCCGCGCCAAGCCCGATCTGCTCGTGCTGCACCCCGGCCCGGTCAACCGCGGCGTCGAGATGTCGGCCGAGGTGGCCGACGGCCCGCGCAGCGCCATCCTCCAACAGGTCACCAACGGCCTGGCCGTCCGCATGGCCGTCATGTTCCTCTGCAACCAGGCCGCGCAGGAGAAATAAGCCATGCGGTCCGTCGCGGATGAAATCCGGTCCATCCAGTCCAAGGCCGAAGCATGGAAGCGGCGCGGGCTTGACAGTCCGCTGGGAGCAGTGCTGTTCCAAGTTCGCTCCTGGCGCGGTCTCCAAGGAAATTCAGAAGAAGACCGTCTCGTACCGAGTCGGATCGCGCGCGTTCTGTTCCGTCTGGATCGGTCAGGGCTGCCTTCGAGTCTGGTTGCCTCTCAAGTGGAGCCGAGTGAGCAACCCTCCGCCATTCGCCCGCGACGTCTCTGACGTCGGGCACTGGGGCGTTGGCGATCTCGAGCTGAGAATTACGAGTGCGGCCGAACTGGAGCTCGCCGAGCCCTTGATTCGCGCCGCGTTCGAGGCCATCGCCGCCAAGCCGCTCGCTCGCGCGCGATAGCCGGCGGACACTGCCGGCGAGCCGAGGCATCGGTTCTGACCAGAATCGAACGGGTCAAGCCGCGCTGCGGCTCAGCCCGCGCCGCCGCGTTCGTCGGATTGCCAGCGCCAGCAGCGTCAGCGGCGCCATCGGTGCCGTGCCGCGGCCGCAGATCCCGCACCCGGTCATGGGCATGGGAACGACCGTCTCACAGGCGTCGCCGACGCCGTCGCCGTCAGAGTCCGTCTGGTCCGGGTTGGGCGCGCCCGGGCAGTTGTCACAGGCATCCCCGATACCGTCGCCATCGCCGTCAATCTGTCCGGGGTTGGCCACGGTCGGACAGTTGTCGCACGCGTCTCCCATCCCGTCGCCGTCAATGTCCGCCTGGTCGGCGTTCGCAACGCCGGGGCAGTTGTCCGACTCGTTGGGCACGCCGTCGCCATCGTCATCAGGCAGGATCGGCGTGCCGCTGAACGTCACCACCACCGCGTTGGCCACCACCTGCGCCGACGCCGAAATCCCGGCCGGGAAGCCGACAGCCGTCACGGCCGCAAACGAGCCGTTCACCGCCGTCGCCGTGAGCACGGTGATCGTCGACCCATCGGGCGGGATGAAGCCGTTCAGTTGCCGCACTTCGAGCGTGCCCGCCAGCGCGGCGATGCCGCCCACGACGAGTCGATCGTGCTGGCTCCCGACATTCAGCCGGCCGACCTCGACAAGCATCTTGCCGCCCGCGCCCTGCGTGTAGTTGCCCGTCGTCGCCGGGTTGGCGCCGACGGCGATCGTCAGAACGCCCGGTGACAGTCCCGGCTCGACCACTCCGCCGATGTTGTTCACACCCGCGAACAGGTTGCCCGCGCCGCGCAGCTTGCCGCCATTCAGCGTCATCGAGGCCACCTGCAACTCGCCGCCCGCCAGATCGGTCATGCCGGCGGTCTGGGTGAATGTGTTGAACGCGTTCGGGAATCGCAGCCGGCCCGTCTCAGCGCGAACGACACCGGCGTTCGTCAGGCTGACGGCCAGATCGCTCGTGCCCGTGCCGCCGGACTTCACCAGCGTGCCCTCGTTGAGCATCGGGCCGTTGCCGAACCAGTGCGTGAGCGTGGCGTCGCCCTTGAAATCGACCACGCCGCCGGTGCGGTTATTGAATACCCCGAACGCCAGCGTCTGAGCGATGACGTCGGTCCGCCCGAGGTTCTCGATCACCACGGGGAAGGAGCCGGACAGGTTCGGACCGCTGACTTTCATGATCGCCTGCGACTCGATCGTCAGGGTCGGAACAGAGATCAGCCCGCCCTGAAGGTCGAGTTCGCGCGTGATGGTCAGGCGGCCCGGACCGCTGATCCCGTGACCGGCATTGATGTTGCCGGACAAGCGCATGCGCGGCACTACCATCGTGAAGCCGTCGTCAATGAAATTGTTCGGGGCCGAATCGAGATGGAACCATCCGTCACCCACGAAGTTCGTGCCGGGGTGATAGTTGGCCCACGTCTGCTGTCTGAACGTGGCGCCGTTCGCGAGGTCGAACTTGCCGCTGCTCTCGAGCCGATTGGCGGACGCCAGCGTCCCGCCCTCGACCGCGATGACGCCATCCGTATGATTGACCAGATTCTGGTTGAATGCGCTCTGAATGTTGGCCGTGCCCGCCGTCGGCGGCTTTCGAATCCTGCCATGGTTTTCGATCGGCTGCGTCAGCAGCCCGGTGGCGCCCAGCGTGGCTCCGTCGTCGATCGTGAAGACGCCGCCCGGCAGGACGCTCAGCACTTGGTTGAAGCAGCCCATGTTCGCGCCGCTCGGAAGGCGCGCCTCGCCCTCGACGTCGAGCTTCCCGAAGAACGGCGCGACGCCGCTCGACTCCAGCCGGCCGCCCGGCAGGATGCGGATGTGCACGCTCGGATCACCGGCCTCGTTCGTCAGCGTCCCGGACACTCGCAGCAAGCCCGTGCCGCCGAGCCGGCCGTCATCGGCGATGGTCAGGTCGTTGATGGTCACGGTATCGTTGATCCGAACGCCCACGTTGGTGCCCGACTGCTTGACCACCGCTCGGCCCTGGATGACGACGCCCGGCATGAGGTCGAAGAAATTGCCGGCGAACGCGAGCTCGGCCCCGGGGTCGATCAACCACGTGCCCGCGATCTGGCCGGCGCGCGTCAGGCGAAGCTCGCCGTTCTGAACGTGCACCGTGCCGGTGTTGTTGAGATTCACGGCCCACTCGCTCAGCCCCGCCGACATCTTCGTGATCGTTCCGGCGTTCTCGATCACGCCCACGCCGAACGCGGTCTGGATGATCGGCGCAGCGTTCATCACATTGAACGTCGCCCCGGCGGCGTTCTCGAAGATGGACGGGCAGCAGGCCCCCGGGATCATGCCGATCGTCCACGCCCCGGCGCCGGACCACTGCGCCAACGCCGCATTCCTCAGACGAAAACCGCCAAAAAATGAAAGCGTCTTGGGACTGTCGGACTGAATCGTCAGCCCGCCGTTGCAGGTGACAAGCTGTCCGCCGGCGCCGCCGGAACGGGCGATCTCGCCGCTGTTCCAGATGACCGGGCCGTTGAAGGTGCCGACGTTCGCGACCTGCAACGCGCCGTTGACGGTGAAGGTGCCGGCGGTCTGGGTCAGATTGCCGGCCACGCCGGTCATGGCGGCCTCGATGATGCAGTCGAGACCGATGAAGACGTCGTCCGACGCGCTGGGCAGCGCGGGGCAGAGCGGCGCCGGGGGTGACGGGACGTTCCAGTTGTTGAACTTGGTGGGGTCGCCGCAGCATGCGTGCCAGCGGTTGTCGGCGCAGGAATTGTCGAACGTAAGGATTGCGGCGGGGGCTGCTCCCGCGATCCCCAGCGAGGCCAACAGGGCGACGACAACGCGTGCACGGGGCTGACCGTTCATGTCAGGTTCCTTCTCCTGGTCGCCGGGGCGCTCGCTCGCCGTAAATGCGGTTCACCGGGACGGGATGAGGTTTTCGTTCCCAGACCTGCGAGGAATGGACCGCGGACTTGCCCACCGGCCGGCGATTCAACAGCGGCATGAGGGGTCCGGCCGGCCCGCAGGCCGGCTGTTGGGTGCCGTACCACGCCGCGGACGCCCCCAGGCCGGCCACCGCCTGTCCGTCACGTCAAGCGCCGTTGACCGGCACCGGGGGCCAGAATGACATCGGGATTCGTCTCATCGGCGGGCTGCCGCTATAGTGCCGCGCGGCATGATCGCCGACCTGCTGATTCGCGCCGGACGCGTGATCGACCCGGCCTCGGGGCGCGACGAGACCGCCGACGTCCTGATCGCCGGTGGGCGCGTCCGCCAGGTCGGGCGCGTCAGCGACGCCGCCGCCCACGTCATCGACGCCGATGGCCTGCTCGTCTGCCCCGGGCTGATCGACATCCACGTTCACCTGCGCGAGCCGGGCAACGAGGACGAGGAGACCATCGAGAGCGGGACCGCCGCGGCCGTCGCCGGCGGCTTCACCACCGTCGCCTGCATGCCCAACACCAGCCCGCCGCTCGACAACGAGGCGGCCATCGAGTTCATCTTCCGCCAGGCCGCGCGCGCGGCGCATTGCAATGTGCTGCCCATCGGTGCGCTGACGAAGGGCCGCGCCGGCAAGGAGCTGGCCGAGATCGGTCAGATGGTCCGTGCCGGCGCGGTGGCGTTTTCAGACGACGGTTGCGGCGTCGCCAATCCGGCCGTCATGCTGCGGGCCATGCAGTACGTGGCCATGTTCGGCAAGCCGGTCATTCAGCACTGCGAGGACGCCGATTTGGCCGCCGGCGGCTGCATGCACCACGGTTTGACCTCGGTCCGACTGGGGCTGCCGGGCATTCCCGCGCTGGCCGAGGAGGTCATGGTGCAGCGCGACATTCTGCTCGCCCGGCAGACCGGCGCGCGCTACCACGTCGCTCACATTTCGACCGCCGGCGCGGTGCAGATGGTCCGCGAGGCCAGGCAGCGCGGCATCAGCGTCACGGCCGAAGTCACGCCGCACCACCTTCTCCTGACGGAGGAAGGCTGCGGCAACTATGACACGCATTTCAAGGTCAACCCGCCCCTGCGGACCGCGGCGGACGTGGCCGCGTGCCGGGAGGGCGTGGCCGATGGCACGATCGAGTGCCTCTGCACCGATCATGCGCCGCACGGCGCGGAGGAGAAGGAACTCGAGTTTCAGCACGCCCCGTTCGGCATGGTCGGGCTCGAATCGGCCGTACCGCTCACCATCCGGGCCCTGATCGAGCCGGGCCTGATGGACTGGTCCCGCTGGGTGGCGTGCTGGACCGCCAACCCCGCCCGCGTGCTCGGCATCGACCGCGGCACGCTCCGTGACAGTGCCGTGGCCGACGTGACGCTCATCGACCCGACCACCGATTGGACCATCGACGCAACGATGTTTCGGTCACGCAGCCGCAACACGCCGTTCAATGGCTGGAAGGTCCGCGGGCGCGCCGTCGTGACGATCGTCGGCGGGAGGGTTCGAAACAGCCTCCTGGATCGCGTTCCAACCGACCGAGACTCCGTACGTTCGCGATAAAACGTTTTATCATAATTCCAAAATCAGATCGGCGGCGAAGCTCCGGCGGACGCTCGTCCGGCAGCGCCCCAGAATCGCACATTTTGCTTGACGGTCCCAGAAAGTGCGGTAGGTTTGCTAATGCCGCGTGATATCCGCATGCGCGTCCTTATAGACGGTTATAACCTGCTCCACGCGGCAAGAGGGAGCCACTGGGGGGACTCGGACCTCAGCCGGTATCGGCTGTGTCGCCTGCTTGGCGCGTGGGCTGAACAGCGTGGCCACCTGATTCGTATCGTCTTCGACGGAGAGGCGATCAGTCGCGACTTGGCCGTACAGCTCAGCGGTCCGCGAGTTGAGGTGGTACACAGTGGTGCTCGAATCGCGGATGAACTGCTGGCGGAGATGCTGCAAGCGGACTCAGGCGCCAGGGATGTCTGGGTCGTCAGCAGCGATCACGCCGTGCAGCGATCCGCGAAGCAGCGTGATGCGCAGTACATCGACGCTGAGGCGTTCGCGGCTCGGTTGAACCGCGAACTGAGCGAGACCCGGCGATCGTCATCGGTCGCGAGCGGCGAGAAGCCGGCCAAAATCGATGAAGGCGAGCGCCAAGCGTGGTTGGCCGAGTTCGGATTCGAATCCGGCGAGCGGTCGGAACCGTTTGATCACCCTTGAAGGCGCCGTGAGCGTTGGGCGTTATCGAGGGACGAATGCAGGAGGCAGCACCATGTCGTCATCGTCAGCGCGCAGTAACCCGTTCGCATCGGCGCGGGCTGAAGAACTGATCGCGCCCGTGTCAGTGCTCGGCGCGACCGTCGAGGAACGGCGTGACGACACACGCTGGCCGGCGAAATACGACCTGTGGCTGATGGATCTGGACGGAAACACCGTCCTCCGCTGCGAGACCGACAACGTGTCCACCGGCGGCGTCCACTGCACCGTGCCGATCGGCTACGGCTTGGCCGTCGGTCAGCGCTATGAGCTGCGCATCCGCCGCGCCGCCGCCGCGAATCCGGCCGCGAGATCGACCTGGGCCACCTGCCACGGGACCATCATTCGCGCACGGCTGGTCGGGCAAACCGGCACCGACCGCCTGGCGGTCGCGATCCGATTCGACTCACGGCAATCCGTGGAGGCCCTCTCCGCCTTGCAGGCCTGAGTCGGCGCGCATCGAATCTGTCGCGAGCGTCGTTCCATCTGGCGAGCGCGCAGGATCGGCCCTGGTGGGAGAGCGCGCCTACCGGCCGGTCGAACTAGACGCCCAGTCGCTGGAAGAACTCGTAGATGGGGTTGAGAAACACTATCACCGCGTCGGCAAAGCCCGGCAGCGGATAGCGCGAGATCAGTGCGAGCGCAAGATTCTCGACGAAGCGCGAGAAAAACATCGTCGATCCCCTGTTGTTTGGATTTCGGACCTTCCCGCCGCCAGAGGGCGGCGCGCCGGCATTCCCCCGGACAAGTTGCGTGCCGCCGCGTGGCCGGGAGAAGCCATCGCGAAAACCACGGTCTGAAGCCCACGCGATGCGGTTGGCTGAGCGAGCCGGAAAGCCGCTGGGCGATTCTACCCACACCGCCGAATGCCAGATCGGCAGTATTGCCCAGCAGGCGTTACGTCCAACGCCGTTTCGCGCGTTGAATTTCCCGCTTATCGTCGCGCGCCTTCAACGCCTGCCGCTTGTCATACTTGGCCTTGCCGCGGGCCAGCGCCAACTCCACCTTCGCGATCCCCCGTTCGTTGAAGTAAATCGCCACCGGAATCAACGTCAGACCGCGCACCTGCACTTTGCTCGCAAGCCGCCGAATCTCGCGCCGATGTAACAGCAGTTGCCGGGCGCGCTTCGGCTCGTGATTGAAGGCGGACCCATGACGATAGGGCTCGATCTGGCAGCCGATCAGCTCGACTCGATCACCCACGAGTCGGGCATAGGCCTCCGAGAGCGAGGCGTTGCCTTCCCGCAAGCTCTTGACTTCACTGCCTTTAAGTGCAATACCGGCCTCGATGCGCTCAAGCAGTTCGTACTCGAACGAGGCCTTCTTGTTGACGAGCCGACGGGCGGTAGTGGACTTGGACTTGGACATGCGACTCGACCACCCGGCGGCGTTGAAGCCAACCGCAACCGCCCCGGGCGGGTATCGTATAATCAGGTGGCCTTATGAACCAGCCCGGTCAGACCGGTGAAGGTCGGCTCGAATCGGCCGAGGAGCGCCGACTGATCAAGGCCGCGCAGCGCGGCTGCGCGGCCAGCGCCCACCGTCTGATCGTGGCGCACCAGGATCGACTGCACGCGTTCGTGTGGCGCATGCTGCGCAACGAACACGACAGCGACGAGGTGTGCCAAGAAGCGTTCGTGCGGGCGATTTCGAACCTTGGTTCATTCGACTTCGCCTATCGCTTCAGCACCTGGCTGTTCACGATCGCCTACCGGCTGTGCCTGAACCAGATGCGTCGCCGGGCCGACGCGCCGGCGTTCGCGGACTTTGCCCAGATCGGCGCACCGGGCGACGATCGCGCCGACAGCGTCGGCGAAGCCGTGGCGAATTCAGACGCGGCCCGCCGCATGAAGGACGCGATCTGGGAGGCGGTCGACGAGCTGTCGCCGCCGCAGCGCGCAACCGTGCTGCTGTTCTATCGCGAGCAGTTGAGTTGCCAGCAGATCGGAGAAGTCCTCGAGATGCCGCCGGCCACCGTGAAGAGTCACTTGCATCGCGCCCGCGGACGGCTGCGGGAGATGCTTGCCGGCCGACTCTCCGACGACTGGAAAGATATTCCGATGCCGGCCGACGCCGGCTGAGATCATTCGCGACGCCGCGACCGTGGCGCGGCCTCGCGGGGAGCCTGAACGTGGCCCTGACCTGCCGGAACATCGAGCACCTTCGAGACGCCTATCTCGACGGCGATCTACCCGCTTCGCTGATGGCCGAGGTCGATGCGCACCTGCTTCAGTGCCCCGAGTGTCAGCGCCAGCTCGAGCTGCTGCGCGTGTGCGGCAACGTGATCGCGCGGGACTTCAGCGAGCCGCCGGCGTCACCCGGCCTCGCGTCCCGCGTGCTGGACTCGCTGCCGCGACGCCCGGCCGCCGCGCCCGGCAGCACCGTGTTGCTGACCCGACGACAGCGGCGCCGCATCGTGCTGGAGCGCGTGGCCGCCAGCGCCGTCCCCGCGATCGCCGCCATGATCGCCGTAGCCGTGCTGGCGTGGCCCGGTGACTCCCCGCCGCGAGCGACGCAACCCGATCCGATCCGCGTGGTCGCCGGCGACCTCCAGTCGGCCCCGGTCGACGTGCTCGGCGTCCGCGCCCTGGTCGACCCGACGCTCTCGACCATTTCGAACACCGGCCGCGTCGCCGAAAATCTGCAGGAGGTCTATCGCCTCACGCTCCATGATGCCCGTCAGCAGTTCACCGGTCCGCCGGCGACGGCGGCGAGGCCATCGAATTTCAGCGGCGCGCTGATGATGGAGCTGCTTCATCCGCTGCTGAGCATCATGCCGCCCTCGGACGAAAACGCTCCGACGTCCGAGCCGGCTGGTGACATCGTCCGCTTCTGATCGCCGCGGCGCGTGCCCGCTCACGCCACTCTTCAAGGTCGCATCGACATGACGACGCAGGCCCGCAGCGTCTCGCCGACCGCCGTCCACCTTCTGCTGATCGTCGCATGGGCGACATCCGGCGCGCCGACTGTCCGCGCTGACGCCCGCCTCCCGCTGGCCGACTGGACCGCGCTGGTGCCGGCGGACGTGCGTCTCTACGTCGAGTTTCGCGACCTGTCCATCACACGACATCGACTGCAACGGGCCGGACTGTGGCAGTCGATTCGCCGGTTCGGCGACGCCGCCGGCCCAGGCGTCGACGAGCCGCCATGGCAGACCCGCACCGTCGAGCTGCTCGGCATGAGTGCCGAGGATGCGATCACGCGCGTGCTGGGTGTGCGAACCGCGCTGGCCGCCGTCGATCCGCGTCGCTGGGACCGCGGCGTCGTGCTGGCCGAACTCGGCGACGAGGCGCTGCTGCCGCCGCTCCTGCAGAAATGGCGGGCGACGCCGCTCGAATCGGTCGGAACGGTGGCACGGTTTCGACTGCCGACCGGTCTGCTGCTGGCGCAGCGCGGCCCGACCCTGCTCTTCGGACCGCAGACCGACGACGACAGCCTGTGGAGTCGCAGTGTCCTGCTGCTGGCGGGGCGAGGCGGGCCGCATCTCGCGGACGAGCCGGATTTTCGCGCGCTGACCGCCGACCTGCCGGCCGACAGCCACGGGCTCATCTATGTTTCCGGACCCTGGCTGGAGGAATGGCGCACCCGCCCGTGGGGCGCGTCGCCGCCAGTCTTCGCCGCCACGATGGATGCGGAGGCCGAGGGCGTGGCGATGGAAGTCCGCACGCGGTCGCTCGTGCCCACCACCACCGCACCCGCCGCCGCCCCATCGGCCGGGCTGTCGCTGCCGGCCGATTCGATGATCGTCTGGAGCGGCGTGCTCGACTGGTCGCGCGTGCTTCAGCCATTGATGACCAGCACCGCGCCGGCCGACGCCGAAGGCCTGACGCGCACGCTGCGAAAGGCGTTCGAGCTGTTGGAGGACTTCGGTCGGCGCGGCGCCCGATCGCTCGACCGGCGCGTCACGTTTGTGGTTGGTCGATTACCGGCCGCCGGCGCCGATGACTTCGAGCAGCCGACGCTCGCGCTCCTGCTCGATGTCGAGGACGAGGTCGCCGTCAGCGGCACCATCGACGGCCTGATGATGCTGAGCTGGACCTGGCTGACGACGCACTGGTCCGACTCGCCGGCATCCGAGCCCGGTGACTACGAGACGAGCGAGAACGAGGGCGCGGCGGTGAGACGTCTGGCGCTGGGGCGCCTGCTGGCCGAGCGGACACGCTGTCCGTTCTTTCGTCGCCTCGAGGTGGCCTGGACGGTGACCGATGGTCGCCTGATCGTTGCGACTTCCGCCCAACAGGTCGACCGCATTCTCGCCGCGCTGCGGGGGCGGTCGCCGCGGCTTTCGGACGACAAGGCGCTCGGCGCGCGGCCGCCGCCGGAGTGGCAGGGCGCCAACTGGATGCTGGTGCGCGGGCGTCCCGCCGCCGCGATGCTCGACAGTTGGCTCCGATTCGCCGAGCGGCGCGAGCCGCGCGTCATGGAAGCCGCGTTCTGGGAGGACTGGGCGCGGCGTCGCGTTGCAGCCCGCACGCGGCTCGGCGTCGGTGTGCGTGACGCGCCCGGCGGCAGGGCCGAGGCCCTCGTCGTCGAAGTCGCGCCGGATTCGCCGGCGGCCGAGCTTATCCGCGCCGGCGACGTGATTCTCGGCGTGTCGGGGCAGCCGCTGCCCGCATCCCAGCCGGCCCGGGCCGTGGCCGAGCGCTACCACTCCCGATCGTCGGCCGCCGGATTCCCGCTGACAATCCGGCGCGGCACGCAGGAGTTCGTGATCAATCTTCCCGTGGCCGCGCCGGCGGCGCGCCTCGACCCGCACAACTTCGACCCCGTGTCAGCCATTCGCGTCGTGGCCGAGTTTCTGCGTCACACGGACTCGATGACGGTCTGGACACGAACGCCCGGCCCGGACCGCACCGACGCTCGGGTCCGCCTGCGCTGGTCGCCGCCGCAGGCCGTGGAAAGATAACCACCACGCCTCGTCGATATAATGGACAAGCCGCCGATGCTCGCCAGATCGCGCGCCCGGCCGCTCGGCGAAGGCCTCGTCCTGACGAACGCGGGAGAACATGAACGCCACCCAGTCGAGTCGTCGATGCATCCGATCTCTCCGCGCATGCGGCGCGCTGTGCCTGATCGCGGGCTGCATCATCGTGCCGCTCCCGCCCGACAACGGCGGCGGTAGCAGCGGCGGCGGTGGAGGGAGCGTCCCGATGCCGGGACCAAATCCCATGACCGGCAACAGCGTGCAACTGCTGAACCAGTCGACCGCCGCGCTGTCGCTGACCTACCGCATCGAGGGTGCGGCGTCGCAGGGCGTGTTCGTCTCGTCCGGGCAGACCCAGACGGTCGCCAACGTGCCGACGTGCGCATGCTTCACCGTCGACAACTTCACGCCGTCCGGCGGCAGCGAAACCGAGGGCTTCTCCGTCGAGGTCTGTGCTCCCGCGACGGCCACGTTCTCGAACGCCTTCGGTCCGTTCCTCGCGATCACCACCGCGCTGTCGGGCGGCGGCGCGTCGACCGGCTCGGTGACCTTCAACCTGCAGAACAACTCGGGTCGCGACCTGGTCGTCTTCCCATTTGTCAACGGCGCTGCGCGAGCCTCGTTCAACTTCGGGCCTGGAGCCAGCACGTCCATCACCGTCGACCGATGCCAACGCCTGCGCGTGCTGGCGCGCTCGGCCAACAACTCGTTTCCGGATGTCTCCTTCGTCGAGTCCCCGGCCACCACCGCCGCCATCTACACCTACGAGTCATTCGGTAACATCGTGCAGGTGCTCAAGCAGCCGTAGGAGGGCACCGCATCCCTCCGTTTGCAACCGCGTGCCGCAGGCCGGAAGATGGGCCCGTGCCGCGACGCAGGAGCGCCCAGCCCGAACCCGGGACCGTCGTGCCGCCCTCCGGCTGGTCGCCGGACATGCCGCACCCGTGGGTGGTTGTCCGTTCGGTTGCTTACCACCCGTTTCTCTACGCCCGGATGATCGATCGGGCCGACCCGACCGCGCAGGCGGGCGATCTCGTGACCGTGTTCGACAGGCACGGGCAGGTCTTTGGACACGCACTCTATAACCCGCGCTCACAGATCGCCCTGCGCATGCTGCGGTACGGACCGGACGCGATCGACGCAGCGTTCTGGCGGCAGCGGCTCGCGCAGGCGTTCGCGCTGCGGCGGGAAACCCTGCGACTGGACGACACCACCGACGCCTACCGGCTGGTGCACGCCGAGGGCGACGGCCTGTCCGGGCTGGTGATCGAACGCTACGCCGACCACGTCGTGTTTGAACTGTTCTCCCTCGGCATGTACCGTCGCGCGGAGGAACTGGCGGCGCTCACCACCGAATTGCTCGGCCCGCCGCCCGCGTCGCCCGGCCGCCCCGGCTGGAAGGTCGTCATTCGCGCCGATGATCGCGCCCAGCAGCTCGAGGGCTTCCGCCACGCGCCCCGGCCAGCCGATGGTCCGCCGCGAGTGGTCGTACGCGAAAATGGCGTCCGCTTCCGGGTCGACGTCGTCGCGGGGCACAAGACCGGATTCTTCTGCGATCAGCGCGAGAACCGCGCCGCTCTGGCCCGGCTGGCGCGCGAGGCCTGCGTGCTGGACCTGTGCTGCTACACCGGCGGATTCGGCTTGATGTGCCGCTGTCTGGGCAAGGCGCGCGAAGTCACATCGGTCGATCTCGATGAAAACGCGCTGACGCTGGCGCGGGAGAACGCCGATCTGAACCAGGTTCGCATCGAGCATGTCCACGCCGACGCGTTCGTGTACCTGCGCCAGATGATCGCGCGGCAGCGGCGCTACGATCTCGTCGTGCTCGATCCGCCGAGGCTCATTCCGACGCGCGAGGCCATGCGCGAGGGCCGGCAGCGCTATCTTGATCTGAACAAACTCGCGCTGCAGGTCGTGCGGCCCGGCGGTGTGCTGCTCACCTGCTCGTGCAGCGGACTGATGCAGCGCGACGACTTCCTCGACATGCTGCGGCAGGCGGCCCGCATTTCGGGGCGAGCGATCACGCTTTTCAACTTCACCGGCGCAGGCCCGGATCACCCGGTGGCGCCCGACTGCCCGGAAACGTCCTACCTGAAGGCCGCGTGGCTGCGCGTGATGTGACCGCGCACGGGCGCGCATCGCCCGACACGGGGCGTCAGTTCGACGAGACGGTTGTTTCGGGCTCGGTCGGGGCCCGCTGCGGCGCCGCATCGACTCTCGCCGGCTGCTGGCCATCGTCGACAGGTCGAATGGCAAAGTCATCGCCGCTGAGCGTCACCTGCGCGTCCAGGTCTTCGTAGGCGTACATGGCGTCGAGCTTGCCGCTGGGCAGCCGCAGCCAGACGCCGACCGGCAGCTCCGTCCGCTGGTCGATGAGCAACTCCATGAGCTTGTTGGGAAACGGGTCCGTTGGCGGAAACCGCAACTCGAACTTGTGGGTCGGACGCTTCTCGACGCCCAGCGGCGTGACCCCGACGTACTGGATGCTGGCCGCCCCGTTCGCGTCGGCGATACGCTTCAGGGTGCGCTCCATCATCCGCGCCAGCCCGAAGTCCGTGATCGGGTTGCGGGCCTTCTGAAACGTCACGGCATCCTGCGGGTTGTAGTTCGCGACGACCGGCTTCATGCCGAGCAGTCCGTTCCGCGGCAGCAGCGCGACCTTGTCGCCGTTCTGACCGCGGACGAACAGCGCCTGATTGTATTCGCTCTCCTGATCCAGCCAGCGAAAGTGCACGCTGAACGGATCGGCTCGGAAGGCAGCCGCGATTCGCTCCTGGGGTCGCAGCGACGGCACGATACCGAGTCGCTCGCGACGAATGAAAGTCACGCGATACTGCTTCAACGCAGCGGCCTTGACTCGCACGCGCTCGAGAAATGCCAGCGGATCAGCGCCCGGCGAGGCCGGATCGACCGACGCGACCGGCGGCATCGGGGCCGACGGCGGCGCCGAGACCACCGGCGGCGCGGCAACAGACGGCTCCGGGAGTGACCCGGCCCGCGCGCCGGTCGATGCGGCGGATGACACCGACTCAGGCTTGTGCGGCTGGGCGCAGCCCGCCCATGCCATCATCGGGACGAGGACGACGGCCGCCCGCCGAGACAGACGGCGCGCTGGCGGGGCCATGATTTCAGATAAACACAGTCCATTGTTCGTATGACGCATGGGCGAATGATAGGTCGGCCGTGACGCTGAGGAAACCGGGCAAACGAAAAACCGGTCCGGCGGGTCGGAATACCGCGCGCGGCATTCTCAACCGGCGGCGGCGGCGATACAGTCCCCGGCGACGCGCGACGAGGAGCGCTCATGTCGACTGTTCTGCCTCGCTGGTGCGGCGATCTTCACGGCCTGCTGCCGGCCGATGTGCTCGGTCTTGTCGTCGCGCTGGCGTCCATTCTCTGCGGCGCGGCAGTCGGCTACGAGCGCCGCCGCCGCGAGAAGCCGGCAGGCATGCGCACCCTGATGCTGGTGTGCCTGGGATCCTGCATATTCACGCAGGCCGGCATCTGGCTGGCGGGCCCGAACGGTGACGCCGGCCGGGTGGCGGCGCAGGTGGTGACGGGCATCGGGTTCCTCGGGGCCGGGGCCATCATCCACGAACGCGGACTGGTCATCGGCGTCACGACGGGGGCGGCCATCTGGGCAACGGCCGCGATCGGCGTCATCCACGGCACGGGCCACGTCGCGGCCGGGCTGGTCTTCACCGCCCTGATCCTCTTCACGCTCAGCGTCGAGCGCGGCCTCGAACCTTGGCTGTACGGACCATGCGAGTTTCAGACCGTCCGTGTGGAGTTCGACCCGGCCGACGGCCGCTCCGGGCCGCTGATCCAGGCCGTGCTCGATGAACACCACGCCGGCCTCGGGGGTGTCACGCACCCGACCGATGACAGCATCGTGGTCCGCTACTGCGGACGGCACCCGCCTCACCGTGTCTGGCTGACCGATATGGCAGCACTGCCGTGCGTGCGTCGGATCATGCCGGTCAGCGGACAGGCTCCCGCCGGCTGACGCCCCCCGTCCTCGCAGCCCTGCCAGACGGCCTCATTCGACTTGAATTCACGCGCAGAATTTGACGGGATTTTCGCTGCGGGACGACCGCGAAACCCGCCGATGCCGATTCCGCCTTGAAAAGCGTTCTCGCCGGGAGCGATTCTGACATGAAGATCAGATCGACTCACCTCGGCACGCGGATGGGCCGGTTCGAATCGGCGCTCCGCGTGGTATTCGGAATCACGGGCGGAGCAGTATTCGCCGCGCTCAGCATCGATCGGACCGGTGCCGGGCACCCGGACGGGTTGGACGAACGCCCCGCCCCGCAGACCGTCAACACGGTGCTCGACGGACCGCCCGATCGCCGCGCCAGGGAGGGCAACGCGATCGGTGCGGACGTCATGCGCTGGCCGTACGCGCAGTCGGCTGACTCCGCGAGGCAGGCCCCCGCCACGGCGTCGGCCGGACGCCTTGCATCCGCGACGCCGGCGGGACGTTCGACAGCGGGAGCGCCGCCGATCGCCATGCCTCCGACCGCGCACGAGTCGGTCATGTGCCGGTCGGTCGAATCGGCACGGCCGCGAGCGCCGCCGGCAGGCCGGGCCTCTCAACGCCCGCCCGTCGTGGGCCCGCCCGGCGCCCCGCCGTCACTGATCGCCACACGGAACAACTCTCCATCGGGCATCGCTGCCACTTCCCGACCCGCCGCCTCCAGCTTGTCATAGGGAACGTTCAGGAATCGCCTCCTGAACGCGGGCGTCAGTTCCATGATGACCGTTTCGCCGGTTGACTTCCGCGCGAACGTCGTGCGCATCTGCTCGGCCGGAGCCTCCCGAACGATGAGGTTGAGCTTGCCGGCCGACGCACCGGTCGCGGCCTGCACGCCGTCCGCGATGCACGAATACTGCACCTGCGGCGGGCATTCGTGCGTCACGATGAGGTCGAAGCTGCCGCGCTTCATGCCCATCTCCTGAAGCGCGCGGCGGCCCATGCGATAGCCCGCCACCGCCCACGGGCCGGCCATGCCGTGAATCGCGGCGACCTCAGTGAGCACCTGTTCGAGATCGGAGCCATCGCCGACGCGGAAGGTCATGCTGGCCCACCAGCTCTCCCAGCCGTGGTCCGCGTCGGCGCGACTGCTCGCCGCGATCCGGTGCGTCCGCAGGAACCACAGGCCCGGACGATCGAAGGTGAACTCGACATCGCCGTGGCGATCCGTGCTGGCGGTCTGCGCGTAGCCGTGCTGCGGCAGCCCGTCCCGGCCGCTCGAGACCAACGCATCAGCCAGCGGACGCCCTTCGAGCATCACTCGCACGCGAACCGGGCGATTCGGCTGCCACGTGGCGGGGTCTGACAGCGGGACGATTTCGAGTCGATGCCCGACGGGCGGGCACTCGCTCCCGGAGTCACCGACTCGCAGGTAGGCCTTGGCGAACTTGGTGTAGTGCTCCTTCTGCGGCCCGACTCCCCTGGTCTCGAGCTGCCGCAGGGCTTCGTCCGCTCGCTCGCTTCGCAGGTAGTCCACGAAGCGGTCTCGCGCCATTTCGATCGGTCGCGGCTTCAGCGCGACCGCCACAACCAGCGTGCCCGACTGCTGAGCGCGAAATGATGCCGCCAGCTCCGTGCCATCGATGGCGAAGTCGGTGATTGCCTGCCGTCCCCCGGGGCCGAGCACGATCCACTCGGCGACCCGATCCGGCTGCGTGGCGTGCGCGCTGCGCGGGAAGTGTTCGGAGGTAATGAACGCGGCTCGAACCGCATCGCCCGGCGCTGCGCTGCCTCGATCGAGCACGACCCACGAGTCGTGGGCCGCGCTGGGCAGGGCCGCGGCCAGCAGGGCGATTGCCGTTGCCCAACAGGCGGAACGAATGGACATGACTGCTCCAGTCGCGGGTGCGCGCATTTCCGCCGCGCGCGTTCGGACGCTATCCTAACGGCTGGCGTAACGATGGCACCGGGCCGCGGGGGCCCGCGATTGCGGTCGAATCGCCCGGCGACCACGAGACGCCTCGACATGGACCAACCGCAACTGATCGCTCTGTCGGGTACCGCCGCCGCAATCGCGTTCACCCACACGATTCTCGGCCCTGACCATTACATCCCCTTTGTCGCCATGTCCAAAGCCGGCGGCTGGTCGCCGCTGCGGACCTTGGTCGTCACGGTATTGTGCGGGATCGGGCATTGCGCCAGCTCGGTGTTGCTCGGGGCCGTCGGCATCGCGATCGGAACCGCGGTCGGAAAGCTCGAGTGGATCGAGGGCATCCGCGGCGACCTGGCGGGCTGGTTGCTGCTCGGCTTCGGACTGGCGTACACGGTCTGGGGTCTGCGGCGGGCGTGGCGCCATCGGCCGCATGCGCATTGGCACGCCCACGGCGACGGCACCGTGCATTCGCATACGCACGTGCACGACGTCGAACACGCGCACGTGCACGCTTCCGACGCGAAGCCGAATCTCACGCCGTGGATCCTCTTCACCATTTTCGTGTTCGGACCCTGCGAGCCGCTGATTCCGCTGCTGATGTATCCGGCCGCGCGGCACAGCGTTGTCGGAGTGGCGCTGGTGACGGCGATCTTCAGCATCGTCACCATCGCCACGATGACCGCCCTGGTGATGCTCGCCCGGCAGGGGCTCGGCCGCCTGCCCCTGGCGCGATTCGAGAGATACACGCACGCCGCAGCCGGGATCGCCGTCACGATCTGCGGCATCGCGGTCACACTCGGCTTGTAGCCGCGCCGCTGCCGCGCACGCCGGCCGGCACGATCGTTCGTGAGGCCTACGGCGCGCTCCAGGAGATCCTCGGCCACGGGCGGGCGAGCACCGCCGCCGCCCAGGCGCGCAGGTCGGTCGCCGCACTTGGCGCTAGATGCGCCGTGCCCGGACGCGAGAGCCAGTAGTCCAGGTTGCCGGCGATGTAGTAATCGCAGTAGGTGAGGTCCCAGAGGAACAAATCGCCCTCGGCGCCGCAGGCCGCCAGCGACCGTCCGTCCGGGCTGAACGCCACGCCGAAGAGTGTGCGCGTCGGGCCGGACAACGTCGCCAGGCACTTGCGCGTGGTCACGTCCCACAACTTGACGTGGCGTCCCCGACCGGTGCTGGCGAGGATGATCGAGTCCGGGCTGAACGCCAGGCTGAACACGTCGTCGCGGTCCCGCTCAAGCTCACCGACCGGCGCGCCGCTGCGTCCATCCCACAGGCGAATGGTGGCGTCGTCCCCGGCCGACGCCAACACGCGGCCATCGGGCGAGTACGCCAGGCAGCGCACCTGACCGGCGTGGCCGGTCAGCACGGCGACACGCTCGCCGGAGTCGAGACTCCACAGCGCCAGATCGGTGCGCCCCTCGCAGGCAGCCAGGAGCCGGCCATCCGGGTGGTATGCGACCGACGGACGCCGCCGGAAGTCCTGCGGACCGCGCAGCTCCAGCAGCCGGCCGGCCGATTCGAGATCCCAGACGCGAACCGCGCCGTCGTCGCTGCTGGAAGCGAACGTGCGGCCGTCCGGCTGGATCGCGACGTCGATCACACGATCGTCATGGCCGTCAAAGACGTGGCGGCACAGGCCGGGCGTGCCGGCGGATGGATCCCAGACGCGCGCTGTTCGGTCATAGCCCGCGCTGGCCAGCCAGCGACCGTCGGCACTGATGGCCAGCGACGAGACCGGCTCGGTGTGCCCGCTCCAGACCGCCCGTTGCGATGCGTCGGATACGTTCAGCACGCGAATGGCGCCGTCCTCACATCCGACGTAGAGGGTGCGCGAGTCCGGACTGAAGCACAGCGAGAGCAGCGTGCCATCGATCAACCGGCGCTGCTGGCATGGCCCGCCCAGCCGCGTGTCCCACAGCTTGACGGTGTGGTTCAGGTCCAGCGACGCCAACAGTGGGGTGCCGGGCAGGTAGCACACCCGCGCGACCGCATCGGCGTGGCCGGGCAGCGTGGCCAGCAACCGACCGGCGAGCGGATCCCAGACTCGCACGGTCTTGTCGAAGCCGCACGAGATGACCTGCCGTCCATCCGCGCGAAACTCAACCGTGTTGACGAAGCCGGAGTGGCCGGCCAGCGTGTGAAGCGGGATTCCGGTCCGGGCATCCCAGACCCGCACCATGTCATCGCCGTCGGCCCCTGACGTGGCCAGCAGCGAGTTGTCCGTGGTGAAGCGTGTTCCGCGAACGTGGGCACGATGGCCGACCGCCGACCATAGCAGCCTCGCGTCAATCGGTGTCGCGCCGGAGCTGATCGCCGAAAGGTCAAACAGGTCGACGCCGCCGCCAAGCAGCCCCCGGATCAGGCGCGTCGAGTCGGCGTTGAATGCGATGGTGGTGATGAGCTCCGGCGCTTCGTGCAGCGCCGCGACCTGCTTCAGCTCCGGCGCGTCCGGCAGGTCGCCGGGGTCCGGCAGGCGCCAGACCGACACGCCGCGGCTGTTGACCACCACGGCAAGCAGGCGACCGTCTGAACTCAGGCCCACGCTCGTCACCGCTCGGCTGCCGACGTCCAGCATCCTCCGGGGAAATCGAAGCTCGGTGAGCATGGCTGGCCGGCCAGCGTCCCAGCAATACAAGCGGCGACCGGAATCGAGCAGCACGACGCGGTCGCCCGACTGATCGACGTGCACGGACAGCGGCTCGAACGGCGGCAGCTCACCGTGGTCGATGGCGGCGGCCGAAGCCGTGTTCCATCGCCGCCACCGCCCGCCGGCGTCGAACGCGAGAACCACGCGCCCGTCGCCGCTGAGCGCGGACCAGGTTCGGCCCGACATCTGCGCGGACCACGTGCGGACGCACGGGGCGGCGGCGTACAACTCCCACAAGGCCCAGTAGGCCGCGCGCCGCGCGACCTGCCGCGACGGCTCGATCACGTCTGGCGCGCCGATATCTCCCGGCGGCGCGAGGAATTCACCCCAGATCAGCGGCTCGGCGGCCGCCACGTTTCCCGTCGAACCCAGCGACCGCCCGCGCTCGAGTCGGCTCTCGCTCAGCGCGGCGGCGAGTTCCGCGGCGCGCTGACCAACGGCGCGCTCCGCGACGATCGCCCGGTCGCGTTCCTGGGCGCGCGACCGGGCCAGCACCGCCATGGTGATGGCGAATCCGGTCGCCAGCATGAGGAACCCCGCGCCGATCGCCAGCGGCGTACGGTAACGGCGGGCCGTCTTCCGCAGCATGTACCAGTGGCTGTCGCGTTTTGCGTCGATCGGCTCGCCGCTGAGGAAGGCCACCAGGTCTCGACGCAGCGCGGCCGCCGACTGGTAGCGGCGATCCCGGGACTTGGCCAGGGCTTTCAGGATAATGGTGGAAAGATCATCGTCGATTCCGGCCGCGATGTCGGAAGGGCGCCGCGGCTCGACTTCAGAGATGTTATGCAGAATCGCCGAAAGCGAACCCGCGACCGAGTACGGGAACTGCCCGGTCACCGCCTCGAACAGCATCACGCCGATGGCGTACACGTCGGTGCGCGTGTCGATCAGGCCGCTGGCGCCGCGCAGTTGCTCTGGCGCGGCGTAGCTGAACGTGCCCAGAAAGTCGCCGGTGCGGGTCATGTTCGCGCTGAGCGGGTCCAGTTCCTCGCCGACGGCCTTCGCCAGCCCGAAGTCGAGCACGTGCGGCTCGCCCGCGGCGTCGATCAGAATGTTGGCCGGCTTGAGGTCGCGGTGAATGATGCCGCACTGATGGGCGTAGCTGACCGCGTCGCAGATCTTGCAGAACAGTCGGAGCCTGTCGCCCAGCGGCGCGCCGGCCGCCCGGACCCGCTCCAGATACGCGTCCAGCGGCTGGCCATCGACGTATTCCATGACGTAATAGTGCGAGCCGTCGGGACTCTCGCCGCTCTCGAAAATGCTGACGATGTTGGGGTGGCGCAGCCGGGCGACAATCTCGATCTCGCGCTCAAAGCGATGCCGCTGGCGGGAGGTCGCAAACGCGCCGCGGAGCAGCACCTTGATCGCGACGGTGCGCTTGGTCGCACGCTGGAACGCGCGATACACGACGCCCTGACCACCACGGTGCAGTTCGCCCTGCACATCATAACCCGCCAGCCCCGGCGACTTCGTGAGCATCGCGGCGGCCGATCCGCCCGGCTCAGCGCGCACGTTCCCGCGGCCGAGGCGCGCAAGCATGACCTGGTTCTCACGCACGCGCCGCGCGCGGACCCGGCAGCGCGGGCACGTCTCGATGTGGCCCAGCATCGCCTCATCCGGCGTGGCGCCGCTCAGCGCCTTCTCAAGCTCATCGATTGCCGGACAACGCGACATGGAATCCACACGGGGCTGTGGCGGCACGCGCCGTCACCAATGTTCCCACCCCCCAGACCGATGTCCAGAAGACTTGACGCAGGGAGGACAATCCCCAACTCCAAGCGGCAACGTTCGATAACAGCGGTTGCCTCACCCCTGCCCGGTTGTCCGACCCGGCCGCACCGGGCAACACCCACGGCCCGGACCGGCCGGCTGCGGATCCTGTGTATGACGAGAGACCTACCATCGGGGGGCGGGGAATGCCCGGGACAGGGATCGAACCTGCACTCTCTTGCGAGAACTAGGCCCTCAACCTAGCGCGTCTGCCAATTCCGCCACCCGGGCGATCAGGGGCTGAAAGTCGCATCTTAATGTTACCCGCCGATGCGTCAAACGGCAGCGGTCGATCGGTCGCCGACATGGCCGAACGCTGCGCCGCTGACGGCCGGACGGGCGACGGTCAGCCGCGCGCCGACGCGAGATTCTCCATCGTCCGCGCCAGTTCGACGTCGCGCGACGTGACCCCGCCCGCGTCGTGCGTCGCCAGGTCAACCCGCACCGTCCGATAGACGTTGAACCACTCGGGGTGGTGATTCATGCCTTCGGCGACCAGGGCCACTTCGGTCATGAACCCGAACGCCCGAACGAAGTCCTTGAACTGGTACTCGCGGTGCAGCTTGCCCCCCACGTATGTCCAGCCCGGCAGGCTGTCCAGGGCGGTCCGGATGTCGGCCTCGGACATCCGCGGTGATGCGGCGCTCATCTTGCTTTCTCCCATGGTTCCCTCGACCCGACCAGGGCCTTGAATCGTACTACCTCCACCAACGCCCGGCCACGTGCGGCACGGCAATGCGGCCGAAGGCGAGCCAGGCGCGTACAATGGTAGAATTCGGCGGCCGGCCAACCGATACAATCCGGGTCAGCCGGGAGCAACGCCGACCTTGCAGCGCGGAGCCGGGAAACTCGTGATTGCTCGCAGCTTGCCGTTCGCCATCCTGACGATCTCGGTCTGCCTGCTGACCGCCGAGGCAGCCTGGGCGTGGGGTCCGCTGACACACGTCCGACTGGCCGAACAGGTGCTCTCGCAGCTCTGGCTGCTGCCGGCCGGCGTGGCCGCGCTGCTGGCCCGGCACGCCCGCGAATACATCTTCGGAAACATCGCGGCCGACGTCGTCTTCGCCAAGAAGCTGAGCCGCATCAAGCAGATCTGCCACCAGTGGTCGACCGGGTTCTCCCTGCTCGAACGCGCAGAGTCAGACGCGGGCCGGGTGTTCGCGTATGGCTACCTGTCGCATCTGGCCGCCGACACGATCGCGCACAACAAGTTCCTGCCGCTTCAGATTCTATCCAGCGGCACCACCGTCACGTTCGGCCACCTCTACTGGGAACTTCGGGCCGACTCGACGCTGCCGAGCGATTACTGGTTTGACCTGCGCCGATCGCTGCATCAGCGGCACGACGAAGCGCACGACCTGCTCGCCGACCATCTGACGCGCACGCTGCTCCCTTATGGCGTCAATCGCCGCATCTTCCAACGCATCAACCTGCTCGCTTCCGCCCGCCAGTGGCACCAGACCATGCGGCTCTGGTCGCGGTTGTCGCGCTGGCCGCTGGACACCGAGACGCTGGCCGACTTCCACGCCGAGTCGATCGAGCGCATCGTGTCGGTGCTTGAGCGCGGCCCGTCATCGGCCGTGCTGTACGACGACCCCAACGGCAACTCGACGCTGGCCCATGCCCGCCGACAGAAGCGACTCCTGCGACAGCTTCGCCGGGCCCGCCTGCCGCTGGCCGGGATCGTCAGCGAGACCGTCCGCAATCACGTCCCGCGGCCGCGCGGCTCGCTGTCGCTGGCGGTCGTGCCGCCGGCTCGCCCCGAGAAGTTCTCGGGGAACATCGTCAGTTGATGCTTCTCCAGAATGAACTTGTGTACCGGCGCATCCACCGGCAGCGGGTATTGGCCGCTGAAGCAGGCCGTGCAATAGCGCTCGCCGGCATGCCGCGCACAGGCGAGCAACCCTTCCAGCGAAAGGTACGCGAGCGATTCGACGCCGAGAAAGTCGCGGATCTCGTCGACTGAACGCTGCGCCGCGATCAGCTCGCGGCGGCTCGGAAAGTCGATGCCGAAAAAGCACGGATGCCGGATCGGCGGGCTGGCGATCCGCATGTGAATCTCTCGCGCCCCCGCCGCCCGCAACGCCCCGATCTTGTTGCGCGTGGTGGTCCCGCGCACGATGGAATCCTCGACCACCACCAGCCGACGGCCGCGGACCGATTCGCGAATCACGTTGAGCTTCATCTTCACAGTCAGGTCGCGGGCCGACTGTGTCGGCATGATGAAGCTGCGCCCGGCGTAGTGGTTCACCGTGAAGCCGCGGCCGTGCGGAATGCCGCTCTGCCGGCTGTAGCCGATGGCCGCGCACCGCCCGGCGTTCGGAATCGCCACCACCAGGTCGGCTTCGGTCGGCGCTTCGGCCGCCAGTCGCGCCCCGCACTCGACTCGGAACTGGTGCACGTTCTGGCCGAATACGTCGCTGGCAGGGTCTGAAAAATAGACATGTTCGAATATGCAGTGCGCCGGATGGATCTGCTGGGGCGACGCGAAGGTCCGCGAAGCCAGCCCGTCGGTGGTCAGCGTCACGATTTCGCCCGGCTCCACCTCGCGGACGAACTGGGCATCGACGATGTCCAGCGCACATGTCTCGCTGGCCGCGCAGTACGCTCCATTCTCGAGCCGCCCGATCACCAGCGGCCGGAATCCGAACGGATCGCGGCACGCCTCGATGCGATCCGGAGATTGCACCAGAAGACAGTACGCGCCCTGAAGATGCGTGAGAACGTGGCCCAGCGGGTCCGGCCGGGACTGGTGGCGCGGGTTGGCGAGCAGGTGCACGATGACTTCGGTGTCGCTCGACGTCTGGAAGATCGCCCCCTCGGTCTCGTACTCCGCTCGCAGCAGGGCCGCGTTCACCAGGTTGCCGTTGTGGGCCACGGCCACCTGCCCCCGGGCGTACTGAATCAGCAGCGGCTGCGCGTTCACAACGTTCGGCGAGCCGGTCGTCGAGTATCGGACGTGCCCGATGGCGTGGGGCGCCCGGAGTTCCTCCAGATTCTCGGCCCGGAACACCTCGGTCACCAGCCCGAGGCCGGCGTGCCGCCACATGCGGACGCCGTCCGATGCCACGATGCCGGCGGCCTCCTGCCCACGGTGCTGGAGCGCATAAAGTCCGCGGTAGGTCAGCATCACGGCATCCGGGTGTCCGAACACACCGAACAGGCCGCATGATTCGCGGGCATCGACCGGCATGGCTCATCCTTCCGGCTGGACGGCGCGCAACCCGCCCGGCACGGATGCGGTCCGCAAACCGTGCGCGTCGATCGGCGCGCACCGGGACGGAACCAGGGCGGAGTATAGTCGGTCGCACGACGGGCGCAATGCGTCCCGGCCGCGACCGCCGGTCGCACTGGACATTTGGAGGCGACGGCCGTTGAATTGGGCAGACGCCCATATCGAGGTCGAAACATGGCCGAGCCGTTTGACATCGTGGTCGTCGGGAGCATCAACATCGACCTCGTGATGCGCGTGACGCGCCCGCCCCGGCCGGGCGAGACTGTCATGGCGCGCGACCTGGTGACTATCCCGGGCGGAAAAGGCGCCAACCAGGCGGTCGGCGCGGCGAGGCTGGGCGCCCGCACCGCGCTGGTCGGCCGCGTCGGACGTGACGACTTCGGCACGCGCCTGCTGAATGAGCTGAAAGCCCAGCACGTGGACATTCGCCACGTCACGCCCACCGACGGTCACGCCACCGGCCTCGCCATGATCACGGTCGACGAGAAGGGCGAGAACGCCATTTGCGTCGCGGCCGGCGCCAACCACCGACTCACGCCGTCCGACGTGGACGCCGCCGTCGAGACGCTCAAGCGCGCCAAGGTCTGTCTGATGCAGCTTGAGCTCCCGCTGGCGACAGTGGAGCACGCCATCGAGCTGTGCCGCAAGGCCGGCGTCGAGACCATCCTCGACCCGGCGCCGGCGCCACACCGGCCGCCGCGAGCGCTGTTCGGCGTCGACATCATCTGCCCGAACCTGCTGGAGGCTCAGACTCTGACGCAGGAGTCACCCGGGACGCACGCCGAGGAGACGCGGGCGCTGGCGGCGGCGCTGGCCGCCTACGGCGCAAAGCATGTCGTCATCAAGCTCGGCGAGCGCGGCGCGGTCGTCTGCGACGGCAACGGCTGCGAAGTGATCCCGCCCCACCGCATCACCCCCGTGGACACCACCGCCGCCGGGGACGCCTTCGCGGCCGCGCTGGGATACGCACGCGCCAAGGGCGACCCCCTGATCGAAGCTGCCCACTTCGCGAACGCGGCCGGCGCGGCGGCCTGCCTCAAGTTCGGCGCGCAGCCTTCGCTGCCGACGCTCCACGACGTGCTGCAACTGCGCCGCGCGTGAGTCCCCGCGACGCCCTTATGCTTCCCGGTGTGCGCTCGACCGCGCGTCGCGCAGCCGCGCTCCAGCCACGGCCAACGCCGCAATGACCGTCATCGTGCCCCACAACATCGACCCCAGCGAAGACATGCGCTCGCGACCGGCACGCGTCAGCAGGTCGCCGGTCAGCGACGCCAGCGCAAAGCTCGCGAGCGTCAGCCCCAGCACCCAGCGATCGAGCTGGTCGCGGGAGGCCGTGCGCCGCAGATACGCCAACAAGGCAACGTGCGCGGGGATCAGGAGAGTCAGGTGCCCGGTCCATGTGTAGCCGGAGAGCACCAGCGTCGTGGCCGCGACCATGCTCCAGTCCATCATGAGCGGGAGTGAATCGCCGGGCCGGTGCTCCCCGCGACAGCTCCACGCCAGCAGCCCCAGGAGTCCGGCCGCGACGGCCCGCTGGATCCAGGTCACGACGCGCGGGTCGGGAGACGCCAGGACCCAGGGCCGCTCATCCGGCGGACCCAGCTCGGTACGACCCAGCAACCGATTCGTCACGGCCGCCAGCGACTGGTTCATGCCGGGGGAATAGATCGCGCCGGAGGCGGCATATCCCCGCACGACGTGGTCGTACCACTGCCTCAGCAGTTCGGCATTCTGCCTGGGAGTCAGCACGGCCAGCGGCACCACCCCCAGCATCAGCGTGGCCCCCACGGCGAACCCCACACATGCCCGCCACTGCCGCCGATACGCGAGATAGACGGCGAACAGCGCGGGGGTCACCTTGAGACTGGCGACGACCGCCACCAGCAGCCCACAGAGGAGCGGGCGCCCACTGGCCAGGCACCAGAGACCCGTCACGACGCCGAGCGTGATGAAGATGTTGATATTCCCATGCCCGAGATCGGAAACGAAGAACCGCAGGCTCATGATGACCGACGCGATCCGAAGCCAGAGCGGCAACGCGTCGCCGGCACCGGCCAGTCGCCACGAGAGCCCGAATATGACGACCAGCGAGAGATACTTCGAGACCTGCCAGATCACGGCCGCCGCCGGCTGTGACAGCTCGGCGAGTGGGCGGATCAGCACGAGGAAGGCGGGCGGATAAAGGTAGTCCGGGTGCGCTTCGTAGAACCGCTCCTCGCTCCCCAGGGCGCGGGCCTGCGGCAGCCAGCGCTTGAGGGTCGGCAGGCGCCGCTCCATGCCGCGGAGAAAGCCGCGGAGATCACGCACGCAAAAGGCGATGAGCACGACCGCCAGCGCAATGCGAAGCGCCGAACGACCGATGGCGGTGTGAACGCCAGACATCCCGTGGCGCTAAAGCGACAACGGCGAGAGCGGCAGACCGAAATAGTCGGCCACCGGCTTATTGGTCACCTTGCCGTGGTCCATGTTCACGCCCTGCGCCAGGCCCGGATCTTCCTTGCAGGCGACCTTCCAGCCCTTGTTCGCCAGCCGCAGGACGTACGGCAGCGTCGCGTTGGTGAGAGCAAAGGTGCTCGTGCGGCCGACCGCGCCCGGCATGTTCGCGACGCCGTAGTGCACGATCCCGTCCACCATGTAGGTCGGCTCGGCATGCGTGGTCGGACGGATGGTCTCCACGCAACCGCCCTGGTCGACCCCGACGTCCACGATGACCGCGCCGTGCTTCATCAGCGACAGGTAGTCGCGCGGCACGAGAATCGGGCAGCGCGCTCCGGGGATCAGCACCGCCCCGATCACCAGGTCGGCGCGGGACACCTGCTTCTTGATCTGAACCGGGTCGGAGAACAACGTCTGCACGTTGGCCGGCATCACGTCCGACAGGTAGCGCAACCGATCGACGTTGATGTCCATGATGACCACGCGGGCGCCCAGACCGGCCGCCACTTTGGCCGCGTTGGTGCCCACCACGCCGCCGCCCAGGATGGTCACGTGCGCCGGCTCGACCCCCGGCACGCCGCCCAGCAGGATGCCTCGGCCCATCATGGGGCGCTCCAGATACTTCGCGCCCTCCTGAACGCTCATCTTGCCGGCCACCTCGCTCATCGGCGTCAGCAGCGGCAATCGACCCTCGCGGTCGGTCACCGTCTCGTAGGCGATGGCCACGCAGTTGCTCTCGAGGCAACGCAGCGTTAAGGCCTTGTCGGCCGCGAAGTGGAAATAGGTGAACACCACCTGACCCGGCCGCATCATCTGGATTTCGGCGGGCTGCGGTTCCTTCACCTTCACGATCAGGTCGGCCCGCGACCAGACATCCCGGGCGGTCTGCACGATCGACGCCTCCGCCTGGACATAGTCCTCGTCGGAGAAGCCCGACCCCGCGCCGGCCTGCGTCTCCACCAAGACCTGGTGGCCCGCCGACTTGAGCGCGATCACACCCGCCGGAACCATGCCGACGCGGTACTCGTCCGACTTCACCTCTCGCGGAACGCCGACGATCATGGGGGAGCACCTCCGGAAGGGCCCGCCGCAGCGGGCGAAAACGGCGACGAATCGCGATCAGGATACTCGACTGTCCGGGAACCCGGCAAGAAACCCGAACGCCGGCGCGCCTGCCGAAGCGGGTGAGAAAGACCGCGCGGCCGATGCCGTTTGCTCTTCGGACGCCTCGACGCGAGCCGGCGGAGTCCCCCAGGCGCCTGTTCAGCGCACGTCAGGCAGGAGCACGATCTCATGAACGCGAATCGTCGTCAGTTTCTCCGGGGTCTCGCCGCGGCCGGCGGCGCCGCGATCGTCGGGGCGCGGCCCTCGACCGCATGGCAGGCCGATGCCGGCGGCGGAAAGTTGCCGCCGCGCGGAGGCAAACGACTTCTGATCCTCGGCGGCACCATGTTTCTCGGGCCGGCTGTCGTGGAGGCCGCCCGTGAGCGCGGCTACGCCATCACCCTCTTCAACCGCGGAAAGACCAATCCGCAACTGTTCCCCGATGTGGAGAAGCTCCAAGGCAATCGGGACGGCGACCTCAAGTCGCTCGAGGGACGCCGCTGGGATGTCGTGGTCGACACCTCCGGCTATGTGCCGCGCGTGGTGCGCGATTCAGCCACGCTCCTCTCGGCCGCGCGACAGTACGTCTTCATCTCGACCATGTCGGTCTACAGTGACAACAGCAAGCCGGGCGCTGACGAAACCGCCCCGGTCGGCAAGCTCGCCGACGAAAGCACCGAGAAGATCACGGGTGAGTCCTACGGCCCGCTCAAGGCCCTGTGCGAGCGCGCCGCCGAGGAAGTCATGCCCGGCCGCGTCACAGTGGTGCGCCCGGGCCTGATTGTCGGTCCGCGCGATCCGTCCGACCGCTTCACGTACTGGCCGGTGCGGGTCAAGCGCGGCGGCGAGGTACTCGCGCCCGGCACGCCGGATGACCCGGTGCAGTTCATCGACGTCCGCGACCTGGCGGCGTTCATCATTACGCTGATTGAGAACCGCACCATGGGCATCTTCAACGCCACCGGGCCGGACAAGACGCTGACCATCGGCACGCTGCTCGACACGTGCAAGTCGACCACCCGCAGCGATGCCCGCTTCACCTGGTGCGACGCCGATTTTCTCGCCGAACACAAGGTCTCACCGTGGGGCGACATGCCCGTCTGGGTGCCGCCGACCGGCGAGTCGGCCGGCTTCGCCCGCAGCAACGTCGCGAAGGCGGTCAAGGCCGGCCTCCGCTTCACGCCGCTCTCGGACACCGTGCGAGACACCCTCGCCTGGTTTGAGACGCTCCCGGCCGATCGGCAGGCAACGCTCAAGGCCGGCATCGCACCGGACCGCGAGAAGGAGGTTCTCTCGGCGTGGAGCAAACGAAACCGTAAGAGCTGAGGCGGGCACTCCAGCGGCCGTTCCGGCGAACAGTCGATCACGCGGGCGGCTGCGCCAGCCTGAGTTCTCATCGTTGCGCCGGCGCGTGACGCGGCCCTCCGGCGGCATCCCCGCCAGGGCGGCTGGCCCAGCACCAAGCCACCATGACGACGACTGCCAACGAATCACCGCCCGATGCGACCGACCCCCGGGCACATCGCGCTGCCCTCTCGGCGCGCCTGGCCGCATTCACCGCGATACAGCCCGGCGAGCGCGCCGCGCTGCACTGGTCCGCGGCCTGCTTCTTCTTCCTCATGGCCGGCTATTACGTGCTGCGGTCGATCCGCGACGCCCTCGGGACCGAGAACGATGAACGCGTGCTCCAGCGACTGTTCCTCGGAACCCTCATCGGCACGGTCGGCGCGATCATCGCCTACTCGTGGCTGGTCAGCCGATACCCGCGGTCCGTGTTCCTCCCCCTGGTCTACCGGTTCGCGCAGCTCAACCTGCTGATGTTCGCGGCCGCGATGGCGCTCCTGCCGGCCGGCACCCAGAAAATGGCGTCGTGGGCGTTCTTCGTGTGGCTCAGCGTCTTCAACCTGTTCGCGGTCGTGGTGTTCTGGAGTTTCATGGCCGACCTGTTCACCAGCGAGCAAGGGGCGCGGCTGTTCGGGTTCGTCGGTGCCGGCGGCACCCTCGGCGCGGCCGCCGGAGCGTTTCTGAACACGCGACTCGCCGGTCATCTCGGCGTGGTGCCACTGCTGCTGCTCTCGGTGGTCATGCTGGAGATTGCCCTGCTCTGTCTGCGGCGCCTGCGACGGCTGTCGGCGTCCAGCCCGGTGCTGTCGTCCGCCGCGGGTTCGAACGTCGTGATCCGCGAGGGTGGCGTGTTTGAGGCGCTGGCTCGCGTGCTCTATTCGCCGTACCTGCTGGCCATCGTGGTCTGCATGCTGATGTACACCTTCAGCACCACGTTTCTCTATTTCCAGCAGGCCGACATCGTCCGAGCGGGCATTGCCGTGCGCGAACAGCGAACGATCTACTTCGCACGGATCGACCTGTACATCAACGCCGTCACGCTCGCGCTGCAACTGCTCGCCACCGCGCGGCTGGTCCGAATCCTGGGCGTTGGCGGCTCAATCGCCGTGCTGCCGGCCGTCACGGCGGCTGGCTTCGCCATCCTGGCCGGCCGGCCGACGCTCGACGTGCTGTTCTGGTTTCAGGTGGTCAAGAACGCCGCCAATTACGCCGTCGGTCGCCCGGCCCGGGAGATGCTGTACACGGTCCTCCGCCCGGAGGAGAAGTACAAGTCGAAGGGTTGCGTTGACACGCTCGTGTTCCGGGCCGGCGACGCGGTCAGTGCATCCGGCTACCGGCTGGTCGCCGCGGCGGGCAGCGCCGCCCTGTTGACCGCCGTGGTGGGGATGGCCGCGGCCTGGATCGGCGCCGGCTGGCTGCTCGGCCGCTGGCAGGCCGCGCGGGCGGCACACGTCGGCCGGATGTCGAGCAGCTCTTGATGGGACAACGCCCGCGGTCTACTTCTTGACTTCGAATTCCGCGTCGATCACGTCGTCATCCTTCTTTCCACCAGCGGACTTGCCCGCTCCGACGGTCTCTTCGGCGCCCCTGCCCGCCTTCTTGGCGGTCTCCTCATAGATGATCTTCCCGATCGCCTGCGACACCTCGGCCAGGTTCTCCATGGCCTTGCGGACCGCGGCCGCGTCATCCTTCTTGAGCACTTCTCGCAGGTTGTTGGCCGCCTGCTCGATCTTGCTGCGCTCGTCGGCGGGCACCTTGTCGCCGTGCTCCTTGAGGGTCCGCTCGGTCTGGTAGAGCGCGTTGTCGGCCTGGTTGCGAATGTCGGCCAACTCGCGCTTGCGCTTGTCCTGCTCGGCGTAGTTCTCGGCCTCGCGGCGCATCCGCTCGACCTCGTCCTTCGAAAGCCCCGAACTGCCCTTGATCTCGATCTTCTGCTCCTTGCCCGTGCCCATGTCCTTCGCCGATACGTTGAGGATGCCGTTGGCGTCGATGTCGAAGGTCACCTCGATCTGCGGCATGCCGCGCGGCGCCGGCGCGATTCCGGTCAGGTTGAAGCGGCCGAGCGTTCGGTTGTCGATTGCCATCGGTCGCTCCCCCTGGAGCACGTGAATGGTCACCTCGGTCTGGCCGTCGGCCGCGGTCGAGAAAATCTCCTTCTTGCTGGTCGGGATGGTCGTGTTCCGCGGGATCATCGGCGTCATCACGCCGCCGAGCGTCTCGACGCCCAGCGACAACGGCGTGACATCGAGGACCAGGATGTCCTTCATATCGCCTGCGATGATCGCCGCCTGGATCGCGGCCCCGATCGCCACCGCCTCGTCCGGGTTGACACTCTTGTTCGGCTCCTTGCCGAAGATCTCCTTGCACAGCCGCTGCACGGACGGCATGCGCGTGCTGCCTCCGACCAGAATGACCTCGGTAATGTCCGACGCGGAAAGCTTGGCGTCCTCGAGCGCCTTGAGGCACGGCTTGCGGCAGCGCTCCGTCAGCGGCTCCGTGAGCTGCTCGAACTTGGCTCGCGTCAGCGTCTCCGTCAGGTGCTTGGGACCCGACGCATCCGCCGTGATGAACGGCAGGTTGATGGTCGTTTCCATGCTGCTGGACAGCTCGCACTTGGCCTTCTCGCAGGCCTCCTTGAGGCGCTGCAGGGCCATCGCGTCTTTCCGCAGGTCGATGCCGGTCTGCCGGCGGAAACTCTCGGCCACGTAGTCGATCAGCACCTGGTCGTAATCGTCGCCGCCAAGATGCGTGTCGCCGTTGATCGACAGCGTCTCGAACACGCCGTCGCCCACGTCCAGGACACTGATGTCGAAGGTGCCGCCGCCCAGATCAAAGACGGCGATCTTGCCGCCCTTCCGCTGCTCCATGCCATAGGCCAGTGCCGCCGCCGTCGGCTCGGGCAGCACGCGCTTGACCTCGAAGCCGGCGATCTCGCCCGCCTCCTTGGTGGCCTTGCGCTGGGAATCGTTGAAGTATGCCGGGACCGTGATGACCGCCGCGGTGACCTTCTCGCCGAGGTAGTCCTCCGCGGTCTTCTTCAGGTCCTGGAGGATCATCGCGGAAATCTCGGGCGGGGTGTACTGCTTCCCCCGGACGTTGACCTTGACCAGCTCCTCCGAGCCGCCGACCACCTCGTACGGGACCAGCTTCTCCTCCGAACTGACCTCGTTGTGACGCCGACCCATGAACCGCTTGATCGAGAAGATCGTGTTCACCGGGTTGGTGATTTGCTGGTGCCGCGCGATCTGGCCGACGAGACGCTCGCCCTTCTCCGTAAACGCCACGACCGATGGCGTCAGCCGCGAGCCTTGCGAGTTCGTCAGGACCTTGGGCTGCCCACCCTCCATGATCGCAACCACCGAGTTGGTCGTACCCAGATCGATGCCGATGATCTTGGACATTGGCCGTTCCTTTCTTGCCCCGACCCAGGGGCGGACGCGCTATCGGCGCGCGGGACATCCAACGCTACGGATGGCAAGGGCGGTGCCACCGCCCCAAGACAGCGGGCGGAATGCGCATCTTATTTATAAACAAGGTGTTAGATGGAAAAAGCGATCGGCAACGTGGCCGCCGCGGCCTGCCAGGTTGACACGGCCGCGCCACCTCTGGCAGTCTCTACGGCCGCAATTCCGCCAACGCCGCCTCGATTTCGTCGGCGCCGACGTCGTCGGCCCAGAACAACGTCCCCGGTTCAGAGGCCAACACAAACCGCACTCTGCCCCCCAATGACTTCTTGTCGGCGGTCAGGAACCCGGAGATGTCGCCGACTGAGACCGCGCGGGGTGTGACCACCGGCAACCCGAACAGATGAAGCAACTGGCGCAACCGCGCACGCAGGCCCTTCGCGCCCACTGAGCGTCCGCTTGCGATCGACGCAGCCGCCAGCATGCCCAGGCCGATGCACTCTCCGTGCCGAAGGTCGTATCTGAAATGGGATTCCAAGGCATGGCCGATCGTGTGGCCGTAGTTGAGCGCCGCCCGCCCGATGCCGTCCCGGCCGCCGGTCTCGTGCTCGTCATCCCTCACCACATCGGCCTTGATTCGCACGTTCCGACACACCAGCTCGACGAGCACCGCCCTATCCCGAATGCGTAAGCCCCCGACGTTGGATTCCAGCCAGTCCAGCAGCGTCCCATCGCGAACGACCCCGTGTTTGACGGCCTCCGCCAGCCCCGCGACGAAGTCCCGCTCCGGGAGCGTTGCAAACGTTTCCACGTCGATCAACACCAGCCGCGGCGGGTGAAACGCTCCTACGAGGTTCTTGCCGGCCGCGAGGTTGACACCCGTCTTTCCACCGACCGACGCATCAATCGCCGCCTCAGTCGTGGTCGGACAATTGACCCACGCGATGCCGCGCAACCACGTCGCCGCGACGAACCCGGCGAGATCCCCCGTAACGCCCCCGCCCAGAGCGACAATCCAGGAGTCGCGCGCGAAGCCCTCCGCCGCCAGCCATTCATAAACGCGTCCGGCGGACTCGAGCGACTTGCTCGACTCTCCCGGTTGGATCTCGAAAACGCTGACGTCCAGGCCGGCCGAGGTCAGAGTTTGGCGGAGCGGCCCCAGGTGCAGTCCGGCCACCCGACTGTCCGTCACGACCGCGACGGGCCCGGCAGCCCCGAGCGAAGGGAGCAAAGCGCCAGCTCGGCGCAGAACCCCGGGCCCGACCAGTACGCTGTACGCTCCGGCCGACGACTCAACGCGAACAGACGAAAAAGGGGGTTCGTTGTGCTGAATGATCGACGCTCCTGCGGCTCATCCTAATCTGGGGATCGACCGCGGGCACGTTGGGAGCGAACCTTATGTCGGATCGAATCGTATGGGTCTTATAAGATGGAAATCCGGCGGAGGCGGAGCTCGGTAGGTGGTGCCCTTTAAGCGTGATATCACGTAAGCTAATGTGAAATATAATTTTAGAAATATTCGTCCGAGAATAAGGACTCCTGAAGCCACTCTACGCGTCCCGAACAGCGGGACGGTTCCACCCGCGACCCCTCGCGCAGCCCGCTTCGATATCGTCTATAATGTCATTTATAACATGACATTACGAGTTAAGTCCTTGAGGTAAATCGTGCCTTCCGAGGTCCGTTTTCCTTGACCGGACCGCAGCAACCCAGTATCCTGAAGGAACCTATGAATCCGACCACGACTCTGACCCGACGAACCGCCCGCGCGGTGCCCACCGCCATCCGCACCTATCGCAATGCGCTCGCGTACCTCGAGTCGCTGCCCAATTTTGAGAAGCGCCCGACCGGCCGCGCGGCCAGCCATGCGTTCAAGCTTTCCCGCATTCAGAAAATGCTGGCCACCTTGGGGAATCCGCACAAGGAATTCCGGACGGCCCACATCGCCGGAACCAAGGGCAAGGGCTCGACGGCGGCCATGCTGGCGAGCATGTTGCACGGCAACCGACTGACGGTCGGCCTCTATACCTCGCCCCACATCCTGGACGTGCGCGAGCGGATCGTCGTGAACGACCGGGTCATCTCGGAGCCGGAGATGACGCGCCTCGTGGCCAAGGTGGCGCAGATCGCCCGGCGGCTGAAGGATGACCCTCCGACACACTTCGAGGTCCTGACCTGCGTCGCCTTTCTGTACTTCGCCGGGCGCGAGGTCGACATCGCCGTCATCGAGGTCGGGCTTGGCGGCCGGCTCGACGCCACCAACGTCATCCGACCGGAGGTGTGCGGAATCACCAACATCAGCTTCGACCACATGCAGGTGCTCGGCTCGACCCTGACCCAGATCGCCGAGGAGAAGGCCGGCATCTTCAAACCCGGCGTGCCCGTGATCAGTTCGCCGCAGCACCCGGACGTGGAGAAGGTCCTGCGCCGAGTCGCGCAGAAGGTCGGTTGCCCACTCCAGATTGCCGGCAAGGATTTCGAATTCTCGACGCGGTTCGAGTCATCGCGCGTGACCGGGCCGCAGACTCGCATCTGCGTGACGACCGCCACCAGCCACTTCGAGCACGTGCACGTGCCGCTGCTCGGCGATCACCAGGCACGCAACTGTGGCGTGGCGCTGGGGATGCTCGACGCCCTGAAGGGGCGGGGCTTCAAGCTCGATGATGAGCTCGCCATGGCCGGCCTGGCCCGAACCAGCCTGCCGGGTCGCATGGAGCAGATTCACGCCCGTCCGCGCGTCATCGTCGACGGCGCGCACAACGCGGCCAGCATCGAGGCCGCCATGCACGCCATCGGGCAGAACGTTTCGTGCGACTCGCTGATCGTCATCTTTGGCTGCAGCACCGACAAGGACGTTCAGGGCATGCTCAGCCTGCTGTCGCACGGGGCCGACAAGGTCATCTTTACGCGCAGCACCCACCCGCGCGCCGCCGACCCCGCGGAACTCGCGGCTCGATTCAAGGAGCTGACTGGTCGCTCGGAGCAGTTCGCGCCCACGCTGGCCGCGGCCCTCGAAATTGCCGAGAAGGCCGTCACGCGCGACGATGTCATCTGCATCACCGGTTCGTTCTTCCTGGTGGCCGACGCGAAACGCCACTTTGCGAAGCTGAGAAACACTGGCGCGGTGTCCGCAACGGCGCCGCGGAAGGCGGCCGGTTGACACGGTTGGCTTCTTTTCACCGGCAATCGGACTGAGGACGGTTCGCTCGACGGGGTCGCCGAGCCGGGCGCCGATCAGCCTTGGAACAGCGCCTCGGCCGCGCGGACGTGCTCCGGCACCTCCGCCTTGATCGCCTCGATCTGCGACCCGCCGAGGTTCATGGATTTCAGCAGAGGCTCCGTAATGGCGGTGTGAGCTGCGGTGCGGGAAAAGCCGAACTCGAGCTGACAGGCAATCACGTCAGCCAGATGAACGATCTCGACCATCTGCTTGAACTCGGGTGAGAGCAGGTGCGGCTTGTGGTGATAGCCGATCACCGCCACGAGCCCCTTGGGGAATCGCCACTTGGACGCCAGCGCCTGGCCGAAGGCCTGGTGGTCGGCGCCGATGACTTCCTCCTCGATCTGGCAGAACGACCGCGGCTCGGCTCGATGCCGGGCAATGACTTCGGCCAGCTTGCGCGGCAGTGCCTGCCGCTCGATCAGCAGCCCGAGGTCGTGAATCAGGCCCGCCAGGAACATCTCCTCCATGCACTGCGCGCCCTGCGCCTTGGCGATCAACCGGCTGGTCGCTCCGACGGTCGCGCTGTGCCGCCACAGTTCCATGCCGTTGAAGCCGTCGATCGTGACGCCGCCCTGGAACAGCCGCGTCATGGAGGCCGCGATGGCAATGTTCTTCACGGCCGAAAGGCCCAGCAGCACGATGGCGCGGTCGACGTTGTTGACCTGCCCGGGCAGCCCGTAGAAGGCGGAGTTCACTACCTTGAGGATCTTGGCCGCCAGCGCCGGATCGTTGCGAATGACTTCGTGAAGATCGCGCGCGGTGGCCTTAGGGTCCTCGACGATCTGAATGATCCGGACGGTGATCTCCGGCAGCGTGGCGATCTCGCCGATGCTGTTGATCGCGTTGTTGACAAGCGTCGCGGCGTCTTGAACACCAGGCTTCACTGCGGCCGGCATGATCTTGTCCCCGGGACTTCCGTAGGGCGGCCATCGGGCTTGATGGCGCGCGAACTCCACCGTTTGCTATCGGCCCGACAAGGGGCAGCCGTTACTTACGCGAAACATGAAGACGCCTCGCGAGCCGATAATCGCCGCCCGGCGTCGCGGCTGGTCGCGATCAGAGAGGCCCGAAACGATGATCGGCGCAGACCTTCAGCCCCGGCGTCACGGGGCCGCGTCCACCGGCGCAGCTAAGGCCAACGACCATGCCAGCGGCGTATCGGCCGGAATGAACGCCGCCGCCCGGCGGCCGACGATGCGCGGCAACTCGATGGGACTCAGGCAGGACGAGGCCGAACCCGCGCGCTTCACGATGACGTTCTCGTGGGTCAACGGCTCGCCGGGCATGATGTCGCGTGCCGCGACCAGGCAGCCGCGCGCCAACCGTCGCACCTCAAGCTGGGCGGCCGACAGGCGAATCACCCCGTCGCCCAGCAACGCCTCGGTCTCCCGAACCTGCCGAACGTAGGCGGCGAAGTCGGCAGGCTCCAGCGAGAAGAAGTGGTCCGGGCCGGTTCGCGTGCGGTCGAGCGTGAGGTGCTTTTCCAACGCCACCGCCCCGGCTGCGACGGCGACCGCCCCCGTGTGCACCTCGCGCGTGTGATCCGAGTAGCCCACCGGCACACGGTGCTGTTCGGCCAGCGCCCGCACGGCTCGCAGATTGGCTTCACCCGGCGGCGTCGGATAGCTGCTGACGCAATGCAGGAGAATCAACCGGTCGACCGCGCCCGCCCTCCGCAGGCGGCAGACGGCGGACGTGATCTCGCTCGCCTCGGCAGCCCCGGTCGAGACGATCAGCGGCCGGCCGGTCTCCAGCGCGGCGTCGATCAGCGGCAGGTTCAACAGATCGGTGGACGCGAGCTTGATGGCCGGCGCACCCAGCTCGACCAGCAGCCGGACGTCGGCGGGAGAGAACGGCGTGGCGAGGAACTCGATTCCGACCTGACGCGCGTGCTCCGACAGTTCAGCGAACCGATCGGGGGCCAGCTCCAGTCGCCGGAGCATCTCGTACTGCGACGTCGCCCGGTCGTCGTGACGCCGCTGATAGTTGCAGGCGGCGGCCTTCCGCGTGACCAGACGGGACGCCGCAAACACCTGGAACTTGACGGCGCTCGCTCCGGCGGACCGGGCGGCATCGATCAACCGCCTGGCCGCGTCGACGTCTCCGTCGTGGTTGACGCCGGCCTCGGCGATGATGAACGCCGGAAGGTTCGGGCCGACCTCAGCCGCGCCGATGCGTACCGGCGCGACCGGTCGCAGCGACATCCGCGCCTCGGCCAGGCGCAGATCAGCGGCATCGTCAACGTCGACCGTATCCCCCACGCCGACGACGAGCCCGCGGCGGTCGCGCCCGAAAAAAGCGTGAAAGTCTGCCGAGTGCGCCGGCGGTGTCTCCAGTGCGTCGCGCGTGACCACGACCACCGCGCCATCGTGATAGAAAAGCGGTTCCAGATCCTGCCGGCGATGGACGTGGTTCTCACGGAACTTCACGAGTCTTCCAGCCTCGAGCCGGTGCAGCCAATCGGGGTGCTGCTTGCTGACCGGCGCGACGGAGCGGACCGAGTCCGCGCCGGTGGCGATCAGCTCCCGAACGGCGCGATCGATGACGCCCGCCGGTCGCAGTGGGATATTGCCATAGAGCAGGACGACCACGTCCGACCGAAAGCCCGGGTGGGCCGATTCGAAGCACGTGACCGCGTGGCGCACCACCGCGGAGACGGGGGCGGTGTCGCTCGCCAGTTCGGCGGGTCGATCGACCACGAAGATGCCGCGCTGAGAGGCCAGTCGCGCGGCCTCGGGCGAGTCGGTCGAGAAGCAGATGGCGTCGAGCGACTCGGCGGAGAAGGCATGGTCGAACGTGAACTCAACCAGCGCTCGGCCGGCCAGCGGCTGCACGCACTTGTTGGGCAGCCCCTTGCTGCCGGCGCGGGCGATAATGACGGCGAGAACGGTCGGCATATCAATCTGATCGGCCTGAGTCCGGCGCCACCTTGACATCGCCCCCAACCGCGCGGCGCAACACCTCGGCCAGCTCGCCGGCCAGCGCCCGCCGGTCATACGCGAGCAGCTCGGCCGACACATCCAGCTTGCGAGCCGGATGGGCCGCGGCCAGGTCGGCCACCGCTCGCAGGCCCGCTCCGATGGAGGCGGCGTCCCGCAACCGGGCGAAGACGACTCGCCGCGGCGCGACGCGGCGCAACAACTCGGCGTCGTTGCTGTCCGGCGTCTCCTCGACGCAAAGGATCGGCCGGCCCGACCGCAGGTACTCGAAGACCTTGGCGTTGTGTCCCCAGCGGGCGACGTAATCGCCCACCAGCAGCAACAGCGCATCCGCCTTGCAGGTTTCAAGCCACGCGCGCTCCGGCGGGACGGTCGGCACGACGTCGATGCGGTGCGACAGGCCGAGTGCGGCCACGTATTCGCGCGACAGGTTTCCGACAAACCGCACTCGACACGGCCAATCGGCCTCGAGGTTGCGCAGGGCCGCGAGGAACAGATCCGGCCGGTTGCGATGCAACACGCTGCCGATGTGGGCGAGCGTCGGCCGCGTGCTCGCAGCGGCCGGAATCCCCGGAGGTATCTCCGCACACCGCCCGGCATCGAAGCCGTTCGGAATGACTCGTCCCAGATCGCCCGGAGCGCCGCATCGGGCGGACAGGTCCTGCCACATCAGCCGCGACACCGTCACCACGGCGCGGGCGCTGCCCACGATGGCGGCTTCCAACTGGCGATGTCGTCGCAGCGCCGCGGCTGACGCCGGCTGATAGCCGCCCGGACCAATCCAGTTGTCCCGGAAATCGACCACCAGCGGCAGGCCATGCTCGCGCGCGAGCGTCAGCGCCGCGCGCGCGGCGCTGGCCGGCGGGAACGTGGTCCAGACGACGTTCGGGCGGAATGACCGGATGCACGCCCGCCCGACGGCAACGGCCCGTCGCCCCCACAAGAGAAAACGATCCGGAAACAGCAGGCGCTTCCATACGACCGCGACCGGACGCGGTTGCGGCGGACCGGCGTACTCGCCGAGCGCGTCCGTCGGTGCGCACACGTCAGCGACCCGAAGAATCCGAATGCCGTCTTCATCGACCGTCGGAAGTTCGCGCCGACGGGCCAGCAGGCGCCGCCGCGAATGCGTCGTCAGCACCAGCGGCTCGCAGCCGTACGACGGCAGATGCCGCGCGAAGCCGGCCGCGCGGTGTGCCCCGGCGCCCGGCGCCGGCGGATACCAATAGCTGACCATCAGAACCCGGGGTTCGGCCATCGGCTGCTCGAGACCTCGCGCCGGCGGACACCCGCCGCGCCCGCATTGCATCGTGCCGATGAGGCAGTGTCGAGTCGGGCCGATTGCACTCGCGCCGCGCGGCGGCCGCTGGCAGCGAGCCGGGCTTTGGCGCAAGATCGAGCGATGCGGGTGGTGGTGCTTCCGTCGTGGTATCCAACCGGCGACCTGCCCTATGCGGGCGGGTTCATACGCTCCAGCGCCTTGGCACTGGCGGAGCAGGGTCTCGACGTGACGGTCATGTTTCCGGAGCTGCGCTCACTGCTGGCGTGGCGGCCGGGCGCGGGAAGCGGCGACCTGTCCGAACGGCCGGACGGGCCGATGCGCGAGTGGCGCTGGCGCGGCTTCCGATGGTGGCCGCGCGAGCGTCACGGCACCATCGCGTTCACGTCGGCCGCTCGCCGGCTGATGGCCGACTTCGTCGCCGAACACGGTCAGCCGGACCTGGTGCACGCTCACGTCGTCCTCCCGGCCGGAGCGGCCGCCCGCAAGCTGGCGGAAATCTGGGATATTCCCTTCGTGCTCACGGAACACGCCGGCCCGTTCTCGATGATGACCGCGACGGCGTGGCAGCGCTGGGGCACGCGTGCCGCCATCGCCGACGCGTCAGCCGTGACGGCCGTCAGCCCGGCGCTGGTGCGGGCCATGCGCGACCAAGGCGTCACCCGCGACATCAGCGTGATTCCCAACACACTCGACCCTCTGTTCGCGGAGACTGCCGAGCGAATCGCCGCGGACTCTGCCGGACCTTCCGCGCATGTGATCCGGTCGCATGAGGCCCCGCGGTTTCTCGCCGTCTCCGCGCTTGAGCGCGGCAAGGGGCTGGATGTCCTGCTCCGCGCCATGGCGGAACTACGCGATCCGCTGCCGGCGGCGACGCTGACCATCGCTGGGAGCGGCCCGGCCGGCGCGTGGCTGCGGCCGATGGCGGACGGGCTGGGCGTCAGGGACCGCGTGAAGTTCATCGGGGCGCTGGCCGGCCCGGCGGCGGTACGAAGCGCGATGCTCGAGTCCGACGTGTTCGTGCTGCCGAGCCGATCGGAGACGTTCGGCGTGACGCTGATCGAGGCCCTGGCATGCGGCCGGCCGGTGGTGGCCACGCGCTGCGGCGGTCCGGAGTCGATCGTGACGCCGGAGTGCGGCGCGCTGACGCCGGTGGATGATCCGCTCGCGCTCGCGCGCGCGATGCGCGACGTCGCGGCGAACCTGAGGTCGTTCCCGCCGGCGGCGCTGGCGCGCGACTGCCTGGCCCGCTTCGGACCGAAGGTCGTCGGCCGGCAATACGTTGAGGTGTTTCAGCAGGCGCTCGGCCGGACGTGCGCGGCGGCGGAGCCGGGGTAGTCTTCGCCGATGTGCGGCATCGCAGGAATTCTCGCCGACGCACCGCGTGACGACGTGCCGCGGCTGGTCGAGCGCATGACCCAACTGCTGCATCATCGCGGACCGGACGACGGCGGCGCGGTGGCGTTCGGCGCGGGCGGCCGGCCGGCGGTGACCTGCCGGCTCGCGGCGCCTGGCGAACCGGTCGCGTGGGGCGCGGCACGGGCGGCGGTGGCAATCGGAGCGCGACGACTGGCCATCCTCGACCGCTCGGACGCCGGCCACCAGCCCATGTCGGCGCCGGACGGACACGTTTGGCTGGTGTTCAACGGCGAAATCTACAACTACGTCGAACTGCGCGAGGAGCTGCGCGGCCGCGGTCTGTCGTTTCAGGGCGCGAGCGACACCGAGGTCGCGTTGGCGGCTTACCGCGCGTGGGGCACGGCCTGCTTCGCACGCTTCCGCGGCATGTGGGCCATCGCGATCGTCGACTGGGTGGCCGGACGCGCCGTGTTGTCTCGCGATCGCCTCGGTATCAAGCCGCTGTACCTGGCCGAATGGGCGGGTGGACACGCGTTCGCGTCAGAGATCAAGTCGCTGCTCGCGCTGCCCGGCGTCGGGCGCGACGCGCACGAGGGGCGGCTGCGCGACTTTCTGGTGTCCGGAAGGCTGGACCACACCAACGCGACCCTGTTCGAGTCCGTCTGGCAGCTCGGTCCCGGCTGCCGACTCGAAATCGACCTGCGGCCGGCGACCATGACATCCCCGCTGGGGCGGATTCACCGCGACTGGCCGAACGGCGCCGCCGACATCTGCGACTGGTCGCCGCCGGCCGTGCGCGAGCGGCTGGATGACGCCATCCGCCTGCATCTGCGCAGCGACGTTCCCGTCGGCTCGTGCCTGTCGGGCGGGCTCGACAGCGCCGCGATCGTCACCAGCGTGCATCGCATGACGCCGCCGGCGGTATGGTCGCGGCACGCGTTCACGGCCGTTCTGCCCGGCGACGCGCTGGACGAGTCCCGCTACGCGGACGCGGTGGTAGCAGCTTGTCCCGGCGTCATCGCGCACCGCGTCGCGCCGGAGCCGCACCGGCTGGTGGCCGATATCGACCGGATCATCTGGCACCACGACGAGCCGATCGCCTCGCCCTCGGTGTTCATGCAGTGGGAAGTGATGCGGCTGGCGCGCGAGACGGGCGTCGTGGTGCTGCTGGATGGTCAGGGCGGCGACGAACTCTGGGGCGGCTACCCGGGTTACCTTCCGCCCTATCTTGCTGAGCTGATTCGAAACGGCCGACTGGTGCGGGCCGCGCACGAATGGCTGGCGAAGGACGGGCGCCGCCACTTCACGCGGACATCGCTGCTGACGCGCGCCGTCGCCCATGCTCTGCCGCTCGGCCTGCGAAAGGCGTTGCGACATCAGCGAGACGCGAGGATTCACCCACACCTCGCGCCGGAACTGCTGGATGCAGGCGAGACCGCGCTTCCGCCGCACCGGTTACGGGTCCCGCGCGGGCAACGTGAATCGCCCGACCGTGCCCGGGGCGTGTTCGCGCGGTTCTGCTGGGAGCAACTACTGTTCGACAGCCTGCCGAGCCTGCTGCACTACGAGGATCGAAACTCGATGGCGTTCTCGATCGAGGCCCGCGTGCCGCTGCTGGATGCGCCGCTGGTGGAACTCGCCATGCTCGCGCCGGCGACGGCGAAAGTGAGCGGGGGCGTGCTGAGGCCGCTGTGGCGCGCCGCGCTGACCGACCGCGTCCCGGCCGACGTGCTGGCGCGGCGCGACAAGATCGGCTTCACCGCCCCGACGTCGGCATGGATGCGCGGTCCGCTGCGGTCGTGGTGGCAGGATCTGCTGGCGTCCCACTCGTTCCGCGAACGGGGATGCTTCGAGCCGAAGGGCGTCGCCCGGCTCGTTCAGCGCGTCGAGACGGGCGACGAGTTTGCCGCCCTGACGCTGTGGCGGACCGCCGTCGTTGAGGCCTGGGCCCGCCGCATGCTGGATCAACCGCCTGCGGCGTAGCCGCGCCGACCGCGTTCAGACGCTCGATGGCGTGAACTCGAGGACGATCGGGTCGTGGTCGCTCAGGCGGCCGCCGGCGCCGCGAAGGCCTTGCACCACGCGGGCCGCGGACACACCCGGCGTCCTGGAGGCGGGATTCAGACCGCGACCGGCAAACCAGTCGAGCTTCAGCGACGCCACGTAGTTGAACGGCGACAGCTCGCGCTCGACGTGGGCCAGGCACCACGCCGGCAGCCAATCCTCAAGATTCCGTCGGTCCTTGTGCGACAGGATGCAGTGATCGAGCGTCGTGCCGCCCGGCTCGTTCAGTTCCCGATAGTTGAAGCCGCGCCGTTCGAGCATTCGGAACAGGCCGCGCTCGAACAGCCGATCCGGGTGGGGGTAATGCCGGCGGAGAACGCGCTCCACCCCCATCGCCACGCGAACCCAGAAGCCGATGATGGCCCACAGGGCGCGCTGCGTGTTGTGCGTGCTGGTGTTGAAGTCGCCGCCGATGAGCACGTGGGCCGCTGCTTCGGGTTCCGATTCGAGGGCATCGAGCACGCATCCGAGCTGGCGCCGCCGATGACCGCGGCTGGAATGCGCGTCGAGATGCACCGATGCGCACCGCAGCGGGACCGCCGGCGTCTCCACCGTCGCCAGCACCGCCACCTGCGAACCGATGCGCTTCTCCCGGCCAGCCATCTTGTCCTTGCCGTTGGCGAGCCGAACGGCGCGCGGATGACGAATCGGCCACGGCGAATACAAGGCGTTGCCGTGCACGGCCTGCCGGTTGTCGCCGACGGCGTCGCGTTCCGTTCCGCTGCCGCGTTCGAGATTGATGTAGCACGGCGCAAAGACCCCGTTGAGCTCGAGCCGCCGCGCGATTTCGCCGGGAATGTCGCGATTACCGGAACGGGCCATACCGATGTCCAGCTCGGTCAACAGCAGGACGTCGGCGCCTCTCAGGTCGTCGTGCGTCGCGAGGCTCTCGATGATGTCATCGACGTGCACACCGCGCTCGATGTTCCAGGCTACGGCCCGCAGCGGCGCGGCAGCCGGACGCGCACGCGGCCTCGCCGGCGCGTGGTCGAAGCGCACCACCGCGTCGAGCACGCGAAGAATGTCGGCGGCGCGCGAGCGGAAGAGCGGCGACGCCTCCATCGCAGCGGTTGAGGCAAACTGCCGAAGCAGCGGAAGGACCGGCCCCAGCGTGTGCCGGAGCGACGCTGCGGCAGGGCCCGAGTGGAGCGGCGCCGGCGCGAGCCGGTGCAGAGGGTTCGGCGACAGCGGAACTCGGGTCGGGCTGGCGGACACCTTACCGTTTGCCGGCCGACGTCGGCGACGACAAGAACAGCTCCGCGAAGAAGTCGCGCAGGTACTGCCACGATCGTCGATCGGCGGCCTCGTCATAGGCGACGCCCTGCATGTTGGCCCGGCCGGCGTCGCGATTGGTAAAGCTGTGCACCGCCCGGCCGAAATAGACCATCTGCCAGTCCGCGCCGGCTTTGCGGAGCAACTCCTGAAACTCGCTGATCTGCGCCGCCGGAATCAGCGGATCGTCGGCTCCGTGCAGGATCAGAATTCGCGCTGTGATCCGGACGCCGGGCCGCAGCTCCATGCCGCCCAGCGCACCGTGCAGGCTGACAACGCCAGCGACGTCGACGCCGGCCAGCGCCATTTGCAGGGCGGTCGATCCGCCGAAGCAGTAACCGATGACCGCGACGCGTTTCGGGTCGACACGGGCGTCCTTCAGCAGCACTTCCAGCCCCGCCCGGGCGCGATCGACGAGCAGGCCGCGATCCGAGCGGAACCGGCCCGCAAGTTCGCCGGCCTTGTGCGGGTCGTCGGTCTTCATGCCGTCCCCGTACATGTCGAGCGCGAACGCGACGTAGCCCTCGCGCGCCAGACGGTCGGCCTGCCGGCGGGCGTGGTCGTTCAGTCCCCACCACTCGTGGACCACCAGAATCCCGGGGCGCCGCGCGGCACCCGTCTCCTCGCCGGATGGAGCGACGAGGTAACCGCGAAGCGACAGCTCCCCGTGTCGGTAGCTCACGTCCTGGCGAACCAACTCGGCGGCGGACGGCTCGGCAATGATGACGGACAGCAGGCAGACGTTGATCAGGACGAACATCGGCACCTCATGAAGCTCAATATTTGCAACCATATCTTGCGCCGCTGGCCGAGCGGCTGCAATCGCTCGGCTAAGCTTCGACCAACAGGCGCCTCTCGCCTTTCCCGTATCACAGATGTTCTGATACCATAAAAAGCCCACCGCCACGCAAGACCGTCGGGTCCGCGGCCATGCGGCTGTGAACACGTGGGAGTCATGGCGGACGCACACACGCCACAACCTGCCCCGACGTCGGACGACGATCCCACTCTTCCGTCTTCCGACGCGACCGACAGGGTCGCCTTGCCCCTGAAGAGTCTCGACGAATTTCCCGGCTACCGGGTTGTCGGTCCCATCAGCCGAGGCGGCCAGGGCGTGGTCCTGCACGCCATTCAGGAGGGCACGCAGCGCGAGGTCGCGATCAAGCTGCCGGCGGATGGGCCGTTCGAGTCGGCCGCCGCCGCGAGCCTGCCGGACGCGCCCAGGATCCGACTTCACCTGAAACCCTGACGGCCGGCCTACCGTGACGCAAGGGCGTCGCGCGCCTGCGGAGTGCCGATGACAGCGCGGCCCTGCTGCCCTATAGTGCGCTCGGTCGATCGAAGCGGCGCGTCAACAGGTCCGGCCGGATCGACCACCATTTGGGCGCGGCAGCGCCCCCCCGGTGCGCGCGCCCGGACCGTCGTTGGGACACAGACGTGACGTCGAAGACGCCGGTCGTCGGCTTGTCGGGCGGCATTGGTTCTGGAAAGAGCGCCGTTGCCCAGATGCTGGCGGACCTCGGTGCGGCGGTCATCAATTCCGACGACCTGAACCAGCAAGAGCTTGAAGAACAAGAGGTTAAAGATACTCTCGTGAGTTGGTGGGGGCCCGGTGTGCTCGGCCCCGATGGTCGTATCAGCCGCTCCGCCGTCGCCGAAATCGTCTTCGCGGACGACGCCCAGCGGCGTCGACTGGAGGGGCTGATGCACCCTAGAATAGAGCGTCGGCGGGCCGCGCTCACGGCCCAATACGAACTCGATCCGCGGATCCCTGTCATCGTGATCGATGCGCCCTTGCTCTACGAGGCGGGCCTCGATCGGCAGTGCGACGCCGTCATCTTCGTCGACGCTCCGCGCGACGTTCGGTTGGCGCGCGTCCGTGAGCGGCGCGGCTGGACGGATGCCGAACTCGAACGGCGGGAAAAATTTCAGCAGCCCCTTGAAATGAAACGAGCCCTCGCCAATTATACGTGTACGAACAATTCCGATTTGAATGCCTTGCGGCGTCAGGTCGAGTCGATCTTCTCCCGGATTGTTGCCAGTTCCAAACTGATTGTGTAACAGAGTTCCTGTTGTTTCGGCGTCACCCGCCGCTCGCAACGGCGAATCCCCAACGAGCCCATTCATGAACAAACGCCCGGGCCCCAAGCCCTTATCGAAGGATCGCCCCAGCGGGCGGCAAGCACATCGGAGGTATCAACCCATGGCTAAGACCCAGGGATCCACCCGGACCCGCAGCACACACACCCGCTCCGCCCACCCCAAGCCCGCCAAGCCGCGGGAGATGCCGTTCGATGAGGGCCTCGATGAACCCATCGTCGAGCCGCCCGCGCCGATCGAGCCGGCGGCGGAGGCGGAAATCGTCGAGGACCGCGGCGACAACGTCGAGCCGGCCGGCGATCAGCCGGCGGCCATCGATGCCGAAACCCACGAGAAGTACGAGCAGGTCAAGCGCGGCGACCTGCACATCCGCGACCTCCAGAAGATGAGCGTCACCGAGCTGCACGAGGTGGCGCGGCGCGAGGGCATCTCCGATTTCGCCTCGCTCAAGAAGCAGGACCTGATCTTCAAGATCCTCAAGGAGCGCATCAACAAGAACGGCCTGATGTATGGCGAGGGCGTGCTCGAGGTCCTGCCGGACGGCTTCGGCTTCCTGCGCAGCCCGGAATACAACTACCTGCCCTGCCCGGATGACATCTACGTCAGCCCGTCGCAGATCCGCCGCTTTGGCCTGCGGACCGGCCACACCGTCTCCGGTCAGATTCGCCCCCCCAAGGAGTCAGAGAAGTACTTCGCGCTGCTGCGCGTCGAAGCCATCAACTACGAGGACCCGAACGTCGTCACCGAGAAGACGCTGTTCGAAGACCTCACGCCGCTGCACCCCACCCGCCGGCTGATCCTCGAGACGGCCCCCACCGAAGTCAACATGCGCGTGGTCGACCTGGTGACCCCCATCGGCATGGGCCAGCGCATGCTGATCGTCGCCCCGCCGCGCACCGGCAAGACCGTGCTGCTCCAGAAGATGGCCAACGCCGTCTCCAAGAATCACCCGGACGTGGTGGTCATCATTCTGCTGATCGACGAGCGGCCCGAGGAGGTCACCGAGATGCAGCGGCACACCTCGGCCGAGGTGGTCAGCTCCACCTTCGACGAGCCCGCCAGCCGGCACGTGCAAGTGGCCGAGATGGTCAGCGAGAAGGCCAAGCGCCTGGTCGAGTACGGCAAGGACGTGGTCATCCTGCTCGATTCGATCACGCGCCTGGCGCGGGCCTACAACACCGAAGTGCCGCACTCCGGCAAGATTCTCACCGGCGGCGTCGACGCCAACGCCTTGCAGAAGCCCAAGCGCTTCTTCGGCGCAGCCCGCAATATCGAGGAGGGCGGCAGTCTGACCATCATCGGCACCGCCCTGGTCGACACCGGCTCGAAGATGGACGAGGTCATCTTCGAGGAGTTCAAGGGCACCGGCAACAGCGAACTCCACCTCGACCGCCGCCTGGTCGATAAGCGCGTCTGGCCGGCCATCAACATCCCGGCCTCCGGCACGCGCAAGGAAGAACTGCTGCTGCACCCGCAGGAGCTCGAGCTGATCTACAAGCTCCGCCGCGTGCTGACCGACATGAACCCGGTCGAATCCGTCGAGCTGCTGACCAACCGACTGGCGAAGGTGAAGTCGAACGCCGAGTTCCTGATGACGATGAACCTCGCGTAGCGAGGATCGCACTGAATCACGACCGGGCAGACTCGCAGACTGCTTCAGGTGAAGCCCTTCCGCCCGTTCACGATTCCGACCGCCGATGGCGTGACGCGCCGTGTCGGCCACCCGGGGTTGCCCATGCTGACGCCCGGCGGCACGGTCGTTATTGGCGCCGACGGCCCCGATGCAGTCGACGTGATCGATGTCCCGAAGATCACTGCGTCAGAGCGCGGCAACGGCCGGCATCGAAAGCGCAACGGCCGCTCGTCGAGGTAAGCAGACTCAACACTCCGGCGTCGCGCGCCGGATCGAAACCCCGAGCTGCACTGCGCCGCCCGAATCCCGCGGCTGATCTCGAAGTTCGGCCGCGCTCGGCCGGCGGAACTCCGCCAGATCGCTCGGAACGGGAATCGTCACTTCCAGCCAGACGCAATCGGTCTCGGTCTTGAGTCTCGCCGACGGCAGCGCCGCCGGAAGCACCACCACGTCGCCGCGCATGAACGGCTGCCTCCCGCCGCGCCCGTGAAGAACCGCGCCGCGCCCCTCCAGCACGACCCAGACCACCAGCTCGGCGTAGGGGATCTCCATCTCCATCCCCTCGATGAAGCGGACCTTTTCGACCTTGAAGGCGGGACACTCGACCAGGGTCGAGACCGCCGTGAACAACCCGGCCACGTGCTGCCGCGGCGGCGGCTCGGGTGGCCGGTCGTCGAGCCGGATGCTGGCCAGCGCCGCGTCGATGTGCAGCCCGGCGTCGCCGGCGGGGCGCCGGCGGTTCCAGTCGAACAGGCGATAGGTCGTGTCCGACGGCGTCTCCACCTCGGCCGCGACCACACCCGCGCCCAGCGCATGCAGCGTGCCGGGCGGAACATGAAATGCCTGGCCCGCGCGGACCGGAACCCGGTTCATGAGCGCCTCCACCTCGCCGCTCTGCGCCGCGCTGCGAAGCTCATCGAGCGAAACGCCCGGCCTCACGCCGAGATAGACGCAGCCGTGCGGCTCGGCCGCGACGATGTAGAACATTTCCTCCTTCGGCCGCGCCCCGCCGCCGAGCCGCCGGGCCGTCTCGGCATCCGGATGGACCTGAATGCTCAGCGGCTGACAGGCATCCAGAAACTTGATCAGCAGCGGAAACCGGCCATCGGTCACAACCGCCCGACCGAGCAGATCGGCGCCCCACTCGGCGACGACTTGCTCCAGCGTCCTGCCCGCCGCAGGCCCGACCGCGACGATGCTCTGACCCTCGGGCAGGTCCGCGCATTCCCACGACTCACCGATCGACTCGCCGGCCGGCAGGGACTTGCCGAGCAGGCGCTCAAGGTTGCGCCCGCCCCACGTCTTGGCGCGGAAGATCGGACGAAACACCAGCGGACAGACGTTCTCGGACATCGCAGCGGATTGTAAGGCCGCGGACACGCTCCGCCGATCGGTCCGGTCAAACGACCGATCCGATGCGATATCCGGACGCTCGGAGATACCGGCCGCGGGCTGGCCGGTTGATGGCAGCCGTTCGCTCAAACGTATTGCACATTACAGGTGCCGGCGACAGTCCGGCTTGGGGGAGTCACGAATGACGCGAGCAAGAATGGCCGTCGCGCTGGCATGGTTGGCGGCCATCATTCCGGGGTCTGCCGGCTCGGCCGACGCGGCCACGTACCATGTCCGCAAGTCCGGCAGCGATGGGAACAACGGCCTCTCGGCCGCCACGGCGTTTCTGACGATTGGAAAGGCCGTCTCGGTCGCCCAGCCGGGCGATCAGGTGTTCATCGGGGCGGGCACTTACGCCGAGTCGATCTCGAGCGCTCGCTCTGGCACCGATCCGAAGCCGATCCTGATCCAGGGCGACGTAAACGGTTCGCGAACGGGCGACGGCGGGGAGATCGTCATCGCCGGGACCGGCACGTTCGCCTTGAGAATCAACGGCCACCGGTACATCGGCATCAGCGATCTCACGTTTCGCGGAACGACCAACCCGGTGCTCATCACGCAGGCATCCCACGTCTGGCTGGCCGATTGCCGCATGGAAAACGCCACGGCGGATTCGGTTCTGGTCACCTCATCCAGGGCGCGGCTGTTCAACTGCACGCTCACCGGTGGAAACGGGGCCGGCCTGCGCGTAACCGGCGACTCGAGCACGGTGACGCTCGATCGCTCGATCGTCGACGCCGTCGGCGGCGACGGAGTCTATTCGTCAGGTGGGACGTCGGTCATCTCCAATTGCGTCCTGCGGGTTTGCGGAGGCTGGGGTCTCCGGCACGAAAAGGGAACCGTGACGCTGACGAACTCCTCGATCTGGTCGTGCGCCGGCGGCGGTATTCGTTCCACAAGCAGCGTGGGTACCACCACAACCACGGCCTGGCACAACACGATCGTGGACTGCGGTCCGTACGGCGCTTACGTCCATGCGGCCAGCCTGACGTTCCGAAACAACATCGTCGCGGGCGTAACGGCCGGACTGACTCGATTCGGCGAAGGGGGCAACTGCACGCACTCCAACAACCTCTACTGGAACTGCAATCAGAACTACTCCGGCGTCTCGGCCGGCACCGGCGACAAGAACGCCGATCCGAAATTTGTGAACTCCGTCTCGGATTTCAGGCTCCAGCCAGGTTCGCCGGCCATCGACGCCGGCGCGAACGCCTCGAGCGTGACGTACTTCGATCACTTTCTGGCATCCCGGCCGAGCGGCGGCGGCTACGACATCGGTTTCCACGAGCGCGGGCCCAGCCTGTCGGCCGCCAACACGCCGTACTCGAACAACTTCGAGTCGCCGATGGGTCCGGAGTGGTCACAGTCGACGCGCTCGTCCGGCGCGCATTTCTCGAACTTCGCCGGTCGACACGGCAACAACCGGCTGTCGCTCCTTCTCCATACGCAGCCTGGGCGAACCTACACCGTCCGGTTTGATCTGTACACGATCGACTCGTGGGATGGTCTCAACACCGACTACACCCTCGGCGGACCCGACAGCTTCAACATCGCCGCCAACGGCAAGTGCTTCTTCACCCACACCTTCTCGTGGGAATGGGGCTATCCCGTCTCATATCCGAAGCCGCCGGATCAGACGGGGCACCTCGGCTTCAACTCGACCTGGACCGACGCAATCTTCCGCAATGTCTCCGCGACCTTCCGGGCCGAGTCGACCACCACGCAGCTCGACTTCTATGGCCGCGGACTGCAAGCGATCGATGACGAGTCCTGGGGAATCGATAATCTCGAAGTCCGGGAGGGCGGAATTCGCATCGTACGCTGGCGCGAGGTCAGTCAGACGGATCTCTGATGCCGTCGCGCCGAGTCCGGCCCGGGCGAACGGGACAGCGGCACCGTCCGGGAAAATCCAGCAGGCACATGTCAGCCACGAAACGCCCGGACCCGTTCGCCAATGAATCGTAGGGTTTAGACAGTCGGTCGCCCGTTGGCGGGGCGACTCGCATGGGCGTCGAACGCAAACGTTCCGCCGACACGAAACCCGAAGGGAGCAGCGCACGTGTTCAACCGGCAACCCATCCAGCGACCGAACCTCCTTCGCGCACACGTGGCGGGCGTTCTGATGGCGACCTCCGCCTTGCTGGCGGCGACGCACCCCGCCCCGGCGGAGACCTACTACGTTCGCCCGAGCGGCGACGATTCAAAAGACGGCAAGTCGCTCGCGCACGCCTTCAGGACCGTCACCAAGGCGAACAGCGTCGCCGTCAGCGGCGACCGCATCTACATCGGCGCAGGCACCTACAACGAGTCGGTCACCACCGCCGTCGCCGCCATCATGTTCATCGGCGACCCGACCGGCCAGTTCACCGGCAGCGCCGGCGAGGTGAAGATGACCAGCTCGACCGCCCCGGTCATCAGCCACCTCGGCGGAGGCACCTGCGAGGTCCGCTCGATCCACATCGAGCGAACCGGCGGCGGGTCGGCGCTGGTGCTCAATAACTCGGCCGGCGAGCTGCGCCTCACGTTTGTCCGCATCAGCGGCTCATTCGCCACCGGCATCGACAAGACGGCCGGACTGGTCCGCATGTTCGACTGCGACCTGTCCGGCTTCTCCGACATGGGCGTGCGCAGCGCCGCCGGCTCGCTGTCCTTCCAGCGCACCCGCATCGTCGGCTCGTCGCCCGCCTCGACCGATGACACCCTCGGCATCGGCGTGCGGCACGGTGGCTCGTCGACCGCCACACTCAACTGCTGCATCATCGAAGACTGCCACCTCGCCGCCCGGCAGGACGGCGGCACGTTCAACTTCAACAACTGCATCCTGACCGGCAACCGCGATGGGTTCCTCGCCGGCAGTTGCACGACCAACGTCCGCAACACCACCATCGCCGGCAACGCCCGCTACGGCCTTCGCAAGAACGGCGCGGGCACCATCCAGGTGGTCAGTTCCATCATCGCCTCGTCCGGGACGGCCGCATGCCGAATCCAGTCCGGCAGCATCAGCGGCAACGTCGTCGTCCTGCACGACAACCCCGCCGTCTCGGATCAGGGATGTCCGAGCTTCACGAATCAGATCAACGGTGATCCGAAGTTCGTCAACCCCGCCGCGCGGAACTTCCGACTGCAAGCCGGTTCGGCCGCCATCGACCCCGCCCTCACGCCCCAGTACTGCCCGGGCGATGACTTCCTCGGCATCGTCCGCAGCTTCCACGGGACGAACGACGCCGGCGCGTTCGAGTACACCGGCGTCCCGGCGCAACCGACGCCGTACACCTGCGACTTCGAACAATCCACAAATCCGGGCTGGACGCGCCAGGGCAGGACCAGTGTGCCGGACGGCCAGTCGATGGTCTCGGGGCAGTTCGGCAAACCAGCCAGCGGGCCGAACGACACGCAGACGCTCTTCATCCAGACCGTTCCGGGCAAAACCTATCGATTGACCTTTGACCTGTTCAAGTTCGGCGCCTGGAGCGACAACCAGACCGTCGGCGTGCGGCTCGACGGACGCATGATCTGGACCTACGCGCTGACCGGCTCAACCAGTTCGACGCCGGTCATACCCCAGGCCCCGACCTGGACCAGCGGGTCGGACCAGGCCTGGCCGGTGTCGATCGACTTTGTTCCGACCGACTCCGTCAGCGCCATCACGTTCGACTCGACCGTCAGCTCCGGCATGTCGGTTCAGTCCTGGGGGATCGACGACGTCAACGTCAAGGAGCCGTCCGGCATCCGGATCGTGAAGTGGCGCGAGCTGGGCAGCAACGTCGTGCAATAGCCGCGGGACGGCCGCGAACGCCATTGGCGCACGACCGCGCCGCGGACATGATCGGCGCCCATGACTCGCGCCTTCGTCGTCTGCCCCGGCCGCGGAAGCTACAACGCCACCGAACTCGGCTACCTGCGCCGGCCGGGCCGCTCGACCCTGCCCGAGGTCGTCGCGGCCGCCGACGCCATCCGGGCGGCCATGAATCTGCCGACCGTCTCGTCGCTGGATGGCGCGCCGCGCTTCGATCCACAGACGCATCTGCGCACGCGGCACGCCTCGCCGCTGATCTTCGCGTGCTCGGTGGTGGACGCCGCGCTGATCGATGACCGATTCGACATCGTCGCGGTCGCCGGCAACAGCATGGGCTGGTACACCGCCCTGCACGTGGCCGCGGCCCTCGGCTTTGACGACGCCTTCCGCCTGATTCAGACCATGAGCCTGCTTCAGGAGGAGCACAGCGCCGGAGGCCAGCTCATCTACCCGCTCACCGACGAGCAGTGGCGGCCCGATCCTGCGGCCGCTGACGCCGTTGAGCGGGCGCTGGCCGAGGTCAACGCCGCCCCGGAGCCGATCGCCTGGTGGTCGATCCGGCTCGGCGGCTACGCCGTGCTGGCCGGTTCGGACGGCGGCATCGCAGGACTGATCGAGCGGCTGCCGGTCGTGCAGCGCGGCGGCCGGCAGTACCCGATGGTGCTGCCCGGACACGCGGCCTATCACACGCCGCTGCTGCAGGTCACCTCCGACCGGGCCGTCGAGACTTTCGCCGACCTGCACCTGAAGCCCCCCCGGGTTCCGCTGATTGACGGCCGCGGTCACGTCTTCAAGCCGCTGCTGACCGACCCGGCCGAGCTCTATCGCTACACCTTTGTGCACCAGGTCACGCGGACCTACGACTTCACGCACGCCATCCGCGTCGGGTTGCGCGAGTTCGCGCCGGACTGCATCATCCTCCTGGGGCCGGGCGAACAGCTCGGCGGAGCGATCGGTCAGGTGCTGGTCGCCGACGCGTGGGATGGCATCGACAGCCGCGAGGCGTTCTCAGCGCGGCAGAGCACCGCGCCGTTCCTGCTGGCAATGGGCCGCGCCGAGCAGTTCGCCCGCGTTTCGGCCGTGGCCTGAAGCCCCTCCCCTACCCCGACCCGCGCCGACCGCGAATGCGCTCAAGCAGGGCAGTCGTACTGTAGCCTTCCAGCAGCCGGATCAGCACGACGCGCCCACCGCTCCGCTCGACAACCTCGCGGCCGACAACGCCGCGCTCGGCCCAGTCCTCGCCCTTCGCGAGCACATCCGGCCGGATCGACTCGATCAGCCGGATGGGCGTCGGCTCGTCGAACAGCACCACGTAGTCGATGTCGGCCAGCGCCGACAGCATGCGGGCGCGGTCATCCTCGTTCATGATCGGCCGGTCATCGCCCTTGCCCTGTCCGCGCACCGAGGCGTCGCTGTTCAGCCCCACCACCAGCACGTCCCCCAGCCGACGACACTCGGCGAAGTAGGCGATGTGCCCGGGGTGCAGCAGGTCGAAGCAGCCGTTCGTGAACACGATCCGCTCGCCGCGCCGCCGCCGCCGCTCGAGCTCGGGCAGCAGCCGCGTCAGCTCACGCCGCTTTCCAAGCTGCTCGTGCGACAGCCGCAGCAGCTCGCCCAGCATCTCGTCACGCGTGACCGGAACGCAGCCGAACTTCTCGACCTCCAGCCCGCCCGCGACGTTCGCGATCGCCGCCGCCTCCAGCAGACTGGCGCCGCGCGCCGTCGCCGCCGCCAGCGCGGCCAGCACTGCGTCGCCCGCGCCGGTCACGTCGTACACGTCGCGCGATCGGGTCGGAACATGCTCGACCCGGCCGTCGGCCGTCAGCAGCGCGATGCCCTCGGCGTCCAGCGTCACGCACACATGTTCGGTGCGACAGGCCGAGCGGATCCGCTCCGCCGACGCCGCCACCGCCGCCACGCACGGCAGCTTGAGGCCGCTCACCAGCTCGGTCTCGCTGCGGTTGGGCGTCACCAGCGTGGCCCCGGCGTACCGGCTGTAATCCGGCGACCGCGCCGGATCGACCAGAACTGACGCGCCGGCCTGCCGCGCGGCCGTGATCGCCCGACTCGCCAGCTCCGGCGTCACCACGCCCTTGCCGTAGTCCTGAAGGCAGATCACGGAACAGTGCCCAAGCCGCGACTCCAACTGCGCCAGCAACGATGCCACCACGTCGGGACTGATCGGCTCCGTCTGCTCCGCGTCGATCCTCATCATCTGCTGCCGATGACGATGCTGTGCCAGGCCAACCAGGCGCGTCTTGCGTGTCGTCGGCCGGGCCGAAACGGCCATCAGACCGGAGACATCCGCGCCCAGCTCGGACAGAAGCCGCCGGACCGTTCGACCCGCGTCATCGTCGCCAACAATGCCGATGCACCACGCCCGGTCGCCCAGCGCCGCGATATTGGCAGCCACCGAGCCGGCGCCGCCGACCGCCGCGGTCTCGCCGACGACCCGCACCACCGGGACCGGCGCCTCCGGGCTGATCCGCTCGGCGTCGCCGTAGAGATACGAATCGAGCATGTAGTCGCCGATGACGACCACGTCACGCGGCTCGGAACCCTCGATCAGTTCGATCAGGCGTTCCCAGGGGACGGTGGGAAGATTCGCGTTCAAGATGGGCCGGATAGTAGAGTCCCCGCAGCGGCGCCTCAAGCCCGTCGCCATCCTCGCCCGCGGCAGTCCGGGAACTCACAACGCAACTCAGTTTTAGCGTCATATTTCACAATGACTTATGAATACAGATCGCCGTCGCACCCGGTCAGAGAACCCGCATGCGATCAGACACCCCGATTTCCAGCACTGCCGTCCCATAAAGCTCTCAAGTTTGCAGATTGGCGGGGCCGATTCTTCAGGATGTCGAAGATTACCGGGCCCTGAAGGGCGCAGGATGTGCCCGGGCCCGCATCGCGCCATAGTCCATTGCGACAAAAGGAATTGCCAGAATGAGGATTCTCGCGATCGCAAACCAGAAGGGTGGGTGTGGAAAGACCACCGTGGCGATCAACCTGGCGGCCTGCCTCGCCCGCGAGGGCCGGCGCACCCTCCTGGTCGACCTCGACCCGCAGGGCCACTGCGCGCTTGGTCTCGCCGTTCCCGAGGAGCAGATCGAGCTCTCGATTGGCGACGTGCTGCGCGACCCGGACGGCCGCGCGGTCGAGCTGCCGCGCACCATCTGGCAGATTTCGAGCAACTTCGACCTGGCGCCCTGCAAGACCTCGCTGGCCGCGCTCGAGACGGAGCTGGCCCACGTCGCTGATCGAGAACTGCGACTGCGCGGCGTCTTGCAGGGTCTCGAAGATCGCTACGACTTCGTCCTGATCGACAGCCCGCCGACCATCGGATTCCTGATGCTCAGCGCGCTCCATGCCGCCGACGAAGTCATTGTGCCGGTCGACACCGGCTACTTCGCCCTGCACGGCCTGAGCAAACAGCTCGACACCATCCGCGAGGTGGCCGCGCGCACCGGCCGTCCGCTCAAGCTGCGGATTCTCGGCAACCTCTACGACGTGCGCACCAAGCTCGCCCGCGAGATCCTGGCTGAGCTGCGCAAGCGCCACAGCGGCGAGATGCTCACCACCTTCGTCAATTTCAACACCAAGCTGAAGGAGAGCACCTCGCTCGGCCAGCCCATCACTGAGTACGACCCGGCCAGCATCGGCTGCCGCGATTTCGTGCGGCTGGCGCGCGAGATCATCGCCGTCGGCCAGCCGGTCGAGGTGCCCGACGCCATCCGCGACCAGGCCGACGCCATCGCCGCTGACGCCGAGCGACTGCTGGCCACGTCCGAGACGCTGCTCGGACCGCATCGCGTCACGCCGTCGGCCATCACCGACGCCCGCGCGGCCGCCGCCGCCACGCGACCTGCGCACGCTGTCAGTCCGGCGACCGCGCCGCCGGAGCCGCCGCGAGGTCACACCTACGGCAATGCGCCAGTTGTCGCGACGTCGGCCGCCCACGCCGGCACGGGCTTCGCCCGCCCCGCCGCCGGCAGCGATGAGTCCATCCAGCAGAAGATCCAGCGCATTTACGGCACGCAGCAGACCCCCGATGGTGTCGTCTTCGCCACCCGCATGCTGGGCGCATCCAGCGTTCGACTGGCCGGTGACTTCAACGGCTGGAACGGCGAAGTCACGCCGCTGCGACCGGTTGATTCCGACGGCACGTTCGAGGTCCGCCTGCCGCTCGGCCCCGGCCGGTATCGCTACCGCTACGTGGTCGACGGCCGCTGGATCAACGACCCCTTCAACGCCAGCGTCGAGACGAATCCGTTCGGTGAACTTAACAACGTCGTGGTCGTGAGCTGACCGGCGGCGAACGAGCCCGCTGCGCCCCGCCCGACCGATCGCGCTGTCGCAAGGGTCGAACCTTGCGACAGCGACATGAACCCGTGCTGTAGCAAGCGTGCGGCCGCGCACCAGGCCCGAACCGATTCCGACACTCGCCCTTGTATTCACCCCGATCCGGCGCTACGATCCCCGCGAGCAAGATTCGTCGGATGACGGTTCCGGCAAGCAGCCCGATTGGTCGGGTCGCCCGTTGACGAGCATGCCGGCGCGACGGATCGCCAGTGGGCGTTTCGTCACACCGGTCTGTTTGCTTGTTAGCGGGTCAAATGACAAACTGTAGCGTACCCACTCTCCCTGAGCATCGACCCGACGCGCCCAGCGCGGGTCCCTCGGTCCACTTGAAATTCCAGACTCCCGATCCCTTCCGGCAGGCGCTCTGTCGGCGAGTCGACGCGTATTTCGCCCGCACGGGCCGCAAGCCGCGCGATTGCCCGGGGATGTACGCCAAGTCGGCCATCATTCTCATCGCGTGCGCTGCCGTGTATGGCGTCCTGGTCGCGGTCGCGGGGGTGTGGTTGCTGGCCGTCCCGCTGGCGGTCTTGCTCGGACTGACACTGGCAGCGGTCGCGTTCAACATTCAGCACGATGGCAGCCACGGCGCCTATTCGGATCGCCGCTGGGTCAACAGGCTGGCGGCGCTGACGCTGGACCTGCTGGGCGGAAGCTCCTACGTCTGGGCCCGCAAGCACAATGCGATCCATCACAGCTACACCAACGTCGCCGGACACGATGACGACATCGACGTCGGCCTGCTCGGACGACTGACGCCACAGCAGAGGCGCCTGAAGTTCCATCGGTTTCAGCACCTGTACCTGTGGTTTCTCTACGGCTTCCTGCCGATGAAGTGGCACCTGTTCGACGACTTCCGCGATGTGCTCACCGGGCGGATCGGTGGACATCGTTTTCCCCGGCCGCGCGGCTGGGACCTGGTGATCTTCATCGGCGGCAAGGTGCTGTTCTTCTCGCTGGCATTCGGCCTGCCGATGCTCGTCAATCCCTGGTGGCGAGTTCTGGTGCTCTACGCAATCGCCTCCTTCGTCCAGGGCCTGACGCTCAGCGCCGTGTTTCAGATGGCACATTGCGTGGAAGACGCTGAGTTCCCGCAGCCGCGTGCGGAGACCGGCCGGATCGCCTCCAGTTGGGCCGTTCACCAGGTTCAGACAACCGTCGACTTCGCTCCCGGCAGTCGCCTTCTGACATGGCTGGTCGGCGGACTCAACTACCAGATCGAACACCATCTGTTGCCACACGTCTGCCACGTGCATTACCCCGCTCTGGCAAGCATCGTTCAGGAAACCTGCCACGAATTCGCCTTGAAATACAGGTCCTGCAAGTCGCTCGCGGAGGGTTTGGTGTCGCACTATCGCTGGCTGCGTCAGATGGGAAGCCCGATGGCCGCCACGTAACGAAAATCGCGGTGCGATGAAGCGTCGGCGGTGAACGCCGTGATCCACCAGGGCGGCGGATCCGCGATCATCGGTCGCCGAACCGTTCGCGCATACCCGGAACCACGTCTGACGAGGTCCGGACCGGGTTTCTCGATTCCTCAACCACCCGACAAAGCCTGCATCACGTACACCCGCGCGTCACGTGTCACCGAATCCGTCAGTCCGCTGCGATCGCGGATCGGCCGGCCATCCACGAACACCGTCATGTGCTTGCGAACCGCGCCCTGGTCATCGAGCACGTAGCCCCGCGCCTGCGGATGCCGGGCGAAGTAGTCCTCCAGCACAGCCCCGATCGTCTCGCCGTGCGCATCCGCGGGCGGGCACGCCACGTGCCGCTGGATGTTCTCCGTGAATCGCACCTCAGCCACGTCATCACCCTCCCATACAACGCCGTTCCAGGACATCCGCGCCAACGCGCACCCGGACGCCGCCGGCGACCTCAGTTCCGCACGCGGATCGGCAGAATGACCATCGTCTTGTCGTGCCACTGAAGGCGCTGCTGGATCGAGAACGCCGTCTGGTTGTGCAGGATCTTCTGATACCACCGGTCGCGCTGGAAGATGAGCTGGCCGGCGAAGAAAACGCAGTGCGAAAACTCCGAGCCGACCTCAAGGCACAGCTTCTCGACTCCGCCCACCGCCTCGGTGCCGATCGCCAGTCGGTGCGTGGCCGCGAAGCCCAGCCGCCGCGCCAGATTCACGTAGCGCAACAGGGCCGACTCGGTGCTGGCCCGCAGCGCTTCGACCTCGTCGCGACCCTTGAACGTGCCCGAGTCGATCACGCCCACCGATACGAACACCAGGTTGTGAAACACGTGCGGGAACGACCGATGCACGTGCATGATGGTGTGCACCCCGATCCCGCTGTAGCCGCCTACCAGAATGACCGCGGTCGGCCGGGTGGGGTCGACGGCGCGCTCCACCCCCGCCGCCGGCAGCGGCAGGCGCTCCAGCACCGACATGTCCCGGTCCAGCCGCGCCAGCCGCAACTGCACGTCGCGATAATGACGGCGAATGACGAAGCACAGCGCCACCAGGCTCCCCGTCACCACCAGGGTGATCCAGCCGCCCAGGTGGAACTTCTCGAACACCGTGATCGCCAGGATCAGCACGCACAGCACCAGTCCCCCGGCATGGATGGGCAGCTCGCGCTTCCAGCCCGGCTGGCTGCGGCGGTGCCGGATGACGTGCCGCGTCATCGACAGCAGCGTCATCGAGAACGTCACGAACACGTTGATGCTGTACATGACCACGATCTTGCTGACCACGCCACGCGTGTAGAGCAGCGCGGCGGTCGACGCCAGACCCATCAGCAGGATGCCGTTCTGGGTCGTCAGGCGATCCGACAGCGCCGCGAACCGCCGCGGCACCCACGAATCGTTCGCCATGTTGGCCAGCACGCGCGGGCCGTCGGCGAATCCGGCCTGCGCCGCCACCACCAGCAGGGCCCCTTCCGCCACGAGCACCACCAGCACGAACGACCGGCCCAGCGGCACCGCCTCCACGAACCGCTCCGCCAGCACCGCGTTCAGCGTCTTGCCCGTTTCCGGGCGCACTTGCCACAGCAGGTAACACAGCAGCAGGCCGCCGGCCGTGAACGCCAGCGACACCGCCATGTAGAACATGGTGCGCTTGCCGGTCTGCACGCGCGGCTCGCGCATGATCGCCAGGCCGTTGGAGACTGCCTCAATGCCGGTATACGTGCCGCCGCCCAGCGAGTAGGCGTGCACGAACAGCAGCAGCATGCCGCCGATCCCAAGCGTCGACAGCCCCTCGCGATAGCCCGTTCTCGCTTCGGACAGCGTCGCCGGCAGTTCGGGCGCGTGCGCGATGATCCCGCCGCCGATCAGGATCACGTGCGTCGCGAGGAAGATGATGAAAATCGGCGTCAGTACCAGCGTTGACTCGCGCACCCCGCGGAAATTGAGAATCGTCAGCGCGAGAATCAGCAGCACCGCCACGATCAGCTTGTGCTCAACCCATGCCGTCGGCAGGAAGCTGAACAGCGCGTCGCAGGCCGCCGCGATCGAGATCGTGATGGTCAGCACATAGTCCACCACCAGCGCCGAGCCCGACACCACGCCCGCCCGCGGCCCCAGCAGCTTGGTGGCCACGACGTATCCGCCGCCGCCGTGCGGGAAGTGCTCGATGACATGGCTGTAGGCCGTCGCGATCACGCCGACCGTGAGAGCCGTCATCGCCGCCAGCCCCAGCGCCAGGTAGGTATGCTCGCCCAGCGCGTGAAACGCTTCCTCGGGTCCGTAGCACGAGGACGACAACCCGTCGGCCCCCAGACCCACCCACGCCAGGAACGGAATCAGCGAGAGATGATGAAAAATCGAGCGGTCAGAAAGATCGCGCGGCCGACCGACCAGCCCGCGACGCAGCCGCTGAAGCAGACCCGGCGGCTCCTCACCATCGGGCGCCGGGCTGATCGGGCCCGGCTGCTGCGAACGAGAACCCTCGTCCACGGAACGCCTCCGTCGAGCCGCCACGCGAGGAAGCTCCCTCGCGTTTCGACGGAGGTTCGCCTCTTCGACGCCTGCGAGGTTAGCTGACGGGCTCGGGCCGAAGAATTGCCCTACGCCTTGCGGCGATAAGCCCCAGGGACTCGGGTCCCCCGCTCCCGCTCAGGCGGGATTAGGCGGTTTCCGGCTCTAAGGGTGAAGAGTGTAGCCCGACCGATCGGCAAATCAATGGCCGACAGCGTCCGATATTCGCTGGCCTTGACCACCGAGATCGACGATTCTGAACCTCATGGGCCCAGCACCGCCGCGACGAACAATTGCACATCGCGGCCATCGACCACGCCATCGGCATTCATGTCAGCCCCGCGCACCCGGTACGCACTGGCGTCAAGCCCGAGCAGCACCGGAACGAACAGCGGCAGGTCGGACGAATCGATCCGCCAGTCGGCGTTGAGGTCGCCGCGGCGGAACGTGTCCATCCGAACGTACTCGGCGGCCTCGACATGGGCGTTGCACACAACGCAGGGCGGCGCCTGACCGGCCGAGACCAGCGCGCCCCCGTCCGGCGTCACATACGGCGCAAACGCCAGCCAGATTTCGCCCGGCAGGGTCCCGCCGAACTCGGCGGCCAGGTCGATTCGGCCTTCAAGCACGGCCCCACGCGCCGTCGCGACCGGCACGCCGCTGCCCTGGTCGAACCAGCCCGAGTAGTTGTTGTTCGACTCCGCCCCGATGAACGCCGCCCAGTCCGCCACCTGCCCCGATTTCGCCCACGGCGCGGCGCGCATCGCACCCGGCGGGCCGGCCACGAAGATGAAGTGGTCGTTGCCGCCGCCGGGATTGGGCGAGGCCACGTACAGCGTGCTTCCCTTGACGCCGGCGCGCAGCCAGTTGGCGCCCTGCGTCGCCACCAGCGTCGCATCGGCGTCCAGCGCCCCGTCAATCGTCCACTCCGGTAATGGCGCGCCGCCGGTGACCGGAAAGTGCCAGTCCTGACCGCTATTGTTGTCCCACAAGCCGGCGCCGTTATTGAAAACGCAATCGAACTGCGTCGCGTTCGACAGCACCGGTACGCTCACCTCCCAGACTGACAGCGCGGCGTTCCACGACATGACCGCGTCCGGCGAGATCACCGGGTTCCAGTTGTTGAAGCCGTAGTGCATGCGAACGGTCGCCTGCCCGGACAGCGGCCGGCCGGCAGGATTGTAACGCACCAGCACGCTCTGCCCGGCCTGCGCCGGGTTCGGCGAGATCGTCACCACGTCGCCGCCGCCGCCGCCCTGCGTCGTGCCCACCCAGACGTGCTGGATGTCGCTCCGCTCCACATTGCCGTGGGCGTCGACCGCCTCCACGTAATAGTCGATCAGCACGTTGTTCTCACCCGTGATCATGGCCGCGTACCGCCCGGCGCGGTAGGTCGCAGCCAGAATGCCGCCCGGGATCGGCGGGTTGGCCTGGAGCGTCATCGGCGTGCTGTTCCACGGCCCGACTTCGCTGCCGCCGGCGTAGGTCTCGTTCTGCACCGAGCTGAGCGGATTGACGCCGTCCAGATCGCGCCGCCACTTCAGCGTCACGCTCGTGATTGGCGAGACATCATATACAAAGGTCCACACCGAGAAGTCGCTCGGCTCCGGCTGGGTGCCCCACTCGTAGCCACCGGGGTTGTACGGATCGCGCTGCGGCAGAAAGATCGTCGGCGGAAAGTTGTCGGGCTGGCCGGCGATCACCAGGTCGGCGAACGGCACCGCCTGGTTGCACGCGCGCGTCACGTTGCTGTCCCACGGCTCACCGCTGTTGTCCCAGTACCAGTAGTCGCTCGCCTCGGCCGCCAACAGGAAGTGCCACGCCTTCTCGGTGTTCGACCCGCTCCCGCTGATGATGTGGTTGAGGCTGCCGTAGGGCGCGATGGCGTCCGCCATGAACACACGGTGCTTCGCCGCCGTCAGCACCGCCCAGCTATTTCGGTCCGGGCTCCAGCCGGACGCATCGGGATCGCCCAGCCACTTCTTGAATTCGGGGTCGCCGCAATCCGCCCCGGCCCATGAGCCTGGTTCGACGTGGATGAGGTCGTCCACCGGAGGCGGAAAGCGCGTCAGGTAGTCCTCGACCGTCGTGCACTCGTACTGCGGCGCCCCCGCCAGCCAGTTCAGCATGCTGTTGAAGTTCGAGTGATAGTAGGCGTCCGTCCCGCCACCGAAGTTGTCGCCATCGTGGTGCAGCAGGACGAACATCGGCCGCGCCGGGTTCGTGTTGTAAGCCGCGTACTGGTCCATGACCGTCTGGTAGAGGAACGCGCCGAATCCGCCGCGCCCATCCTCGTTGCCCTCGTAGCGCGCCGCCGGCACGACGATCATGCGCGTCGGCGCACCGCTGTTCGGATCGACGTACTGGGCGCGATGAGGCTGGTAGCCGAACGGCGCCGACACGCGACTCGGCGCCCACAGGTTGTTGAGCTGGACCCATGCGCCGCCGCTTGCCGCCGGGTCCGGGTTGATCTGGTCCGCCTTGTTCGGCGAGTAGATGCAGGAGGCATTGGTGTGCGGGTAACCCACGCACGCGCGATCGAAGTGGATGTTGTCGACCATCACCCAGTCGATGCCCTCGGCCACCAGCGCCGGAATGCAGCGGATCGAAAACGCCGTCTCGGGCGGAAACATGCCGCGCGAGTACGTCGGCCGGTTCGTCCACGTCTGCCCATAGATGTGCTTGTGCAGGCGTATCTGCATCTGCATATCCTTGCGATCAAGCAGAGGCAGCAGCGGGTGGAAGTATCCGAACGCCACCAGATCGAGCCGCGGGTTGCCCAGCGCCGTGTTGAACGTGATGCCTTGGTTATAACCCGCTTTCCAGTTGTTCCACATCCCGCCGTTCACGCCGGCCGCCTGAAGCACGTTCAGGTTCTCGATCAGCGAACCCGTGAAGCTGACCTGCGCGCCCAGGTGCGCGAACCCCGCCCCCGCCTGCACCGCGTCGCGCGGCCAGGTCGTGTACGGACCGAACCGCTGGTTGTGCACGTCAATCACGTTGAACGAGTAGCGATTGTTGGCCTGCGTCTGCGTGATCGGCTCGTACGGCCAGTAGATCGGCTGATGCATGTGCCAGAGGAAGCCGAAGTGCATCTTGGGCGGCTGACCGCGAACCGCCGCCGCCGGCGCCAGACACACGACCAGAAAAAGGAACGACCGTGCGAGTTGAGCCGCCACGTCGGACTCCTTTCGTGCCCCCTGAAATCGCCAGTGCTAAAACATTTTATCAACTCCACGAGTCGCGATCCAGCCATGCGCGGCGGCACGAGAGGCGAGTGTGTAGCGCGGCAGGCCGGACCGCCAGGTTGGGGCGACCACGAAGCAGGCCGACGGTTTCCGCTCAGGTGGACGGCATCTCGAGCTGGAACGCCGCATGCACCGCTCGCAGGGCCTTCTCCCCGTCGTCGCGGCGGATGATGCAGCCGATCACGATTTCGCTGGTGCTGATGTTCTCGATCGTCACTCCCGCCGCCGCCAGCGCCGCGAACATCTGGGCCGCCACGCCGGTGTGCGAGCGCATCCCGATCCCCACGATGCTGACCTTGGCGACCTCCTGATCGATCTCCACCGCCGCGAACCGCAACTCGCGCGCCAGTTCCTGCGCCAGCGACCGCGCCTCGCCCAGATAGTCCGATGCCAGCGTGAAGCTGATGTTGGTCGTCCCGTCGCCGTGCTGCACGTTCTGGATGATGTCGTCCACCACCAGCCCGGACTCAGCCACCCGCGCGAACACGCGCGCCGCCACGCCCGTGCTCGCCGGCCCCCCGAGCAGTGATATCCGCGCCAGGTTGCGCTTCAGCGCCACACCGCGGACGACCACCTTCTCCATCTGTGGCGACTCCGGCACGATCTGCGTGCCCGCCGACTGCGAAAAGCTGCTGCGCACGTGAATCACCACCTGGTAATTGCTGGCCAGCTCGATGCTGCGCGAGTGCATCACCTGCGCCCCCAGCGCCGCCAGTTCGAGCATCTCGTCGTAGGCGATCCGCTCCAGCTTGCGGGCCGCCGGCACGATCCGCGGATCGGCCGTATACACGCCGTCCACGTCGGTGTAGATCTCGCATTCGTCGGCCGAGAGCGCCGCCGCCAGCGCCACCGCGGTCGTATCCGAACCGCCGCGCCCCAGCGTCGTGATGTTGAGTTCGTCGTCAACGCCCTGAAAACCCGCTACGATGACGATGTGCCCGCGTGAGAGCAGCGCGTCGATCCGCTCCCGCCTCGCGATTTCCCGAATCCGCGCCCGCCCGAACGCGCGGTCGGTCCGCAGCTCGATCTGGCCCGCCGTCAGGCTCGTCGCGTCGTGCCCGGCCCGGTGGATCGCCATCGCCATCAGCGCGATCGACACCTGCTCCCCGGTCGCCAGCAATTGATCCAGCTCGCGGCGCGACGGGTTCGGGTCAATCTGCGCCGCCAGCTCCAGCAGCCGGTCGGTTTCGTCCCCCATGGCCGACACCACCACCACGACGCGGTGCCCGGCCAGCTTGGCCGCGATGATGCGGGCCGCCGCGCGGTGGATGCGCTCCGCGTCCGCGACCGATGACCCGCCGAATTTCTGAACGATCAGTCCCACGCGGCCGGATTATCCCCCGCCGCCGAGACGACGCAATTCAGCTTGACACCACGTTGGAGCGATAGCGGATCACCCGCACATGTTCGACCGTCACCAGCCCCTCGCTCACCATCCGGTCGATGTGCGGCATCAACTCGTCGATCTTCTGCTGGCTGTCGACGATCTCGATCACCATCGGCAGATCCTCGGACAGCCGCAGCACCTTGGCCGTGTGCAGCCGGCTGTTCGCCCCGAAGCCCATCGGCCCTCGCAGCACGGTGGCGCCCGCCAGGTGCAGCTCGCGGGCCTTCAGCACGATCGCCTCGTACAGCGGCTTGCCCTGCCACTGATCGCTCTCGCCGATGAACACGCGCAGCAGCACGCCGTCTTCCGGGATATTCATCGCATCACGCTCCCAGCCAGAATTCGGCCACGCGATAACCGGCCCAGACCGCGACCACGCCCGCCACCACGCTCGCGGCCGCGTTCAGAAGCGCCCGCCCGAACTGCCCGTCGCCGAGCATCGAGAAGGTCTCCCAACCGAACGTCGAGAACGTCGTGTATCCGCCCAGCAGCCCCACCAGCAGCGCCACCCGATATTCCTCACGGATCAGCGAGCGACCCGTCAACGCCGCCCCCCCGAAAAAGCCGATCAGCAGGCAGCCCGATACGTTGACGACCAGCGTGCCGAGCGGAAACGTTCCGCCGCTCAGACGCTGCACCCAGCCCCCGAAGACGTACCGCGCCAGGCCGCCGGTGCCCGACGCGATAAAGACCAGCGCGAACTTCACCGAGGATGCTCCCGGCGCTCGACGAACTGCGACGCCGCGCGGCGCGCGCGGGTCCGGCCCGAACCTCGGCCGACGCGATCTCCGCAAATGTCTTACCGACCCGGAAACGGAGCGTCAAACACCGATGCCGGCGATGAGTTCAGCGCCGGCGCCGCGCTCGCAGCACCAGCCACGCCGCCGCCACCGGCGCCATCGTGACCGGAAGTCCGATCCCGCACAGCCCGCAGCGACGGTCTCCCGGAACAGACGGCGGCGGCGCCACGATGGCGCAGCTCGTGATGCTCGACACCGTCACGCAGCCGTTGCCCTGGTTGCAGACTGAAAAGCAGGTCGGCTGAATCGTGCCGACCACCCGGAACATGTCTCCGACCACGTGACCGCCGTGCTGGTCGAGCAGGTAGCGGGTGCCGCCGCCGATGTCGAACAGCACGCACTGATTGACGCCGGACACGAGCGTTCCACAAGCATCGATCGGCTGCGCCCCAGCGGTCGATGCCAGTGCCAGGCAGATGACGAAGAAGACGATCAGACCGATTCGCAAGCGAAGCGACATGACTGCACCTCGCGTGGCCAAGTCGTGATCGGCCACGATCCCGAAGCGCTGCCCGTGTATTCGATTTTATCCCGCCGGCAGATGGCCGGCGCCGTGCCGCGCCCTGGAAAGCGTCCGCCCCGGCACGCACAGGCAGCTCGACCCGATCTCGATGTCCGCCCGGCGCCAGGCCTCCGTGAAACGTTTCTTCACCGCCGCGAACTCGGCTGTCTCGCCCCGCTCGCGCAGACACTGCCCCAGTCCGTGCAGCGACCAGCCGTTCTCCGGCCAGTCCGCCAAGTCGTCTCGGTAGACCTGCTCGGCCTCGCGGATTCGCCCAGCATCCAGCAGCACCGCAGCCAGCGTGTGCCGCACTGGCTGCGTCCACTCCGGCGGCTCCATGTAGATCAGGTCGTCCTCGAGCCGCACGGCCTCACGCAGCGCGGCGACCGCCGCGTCGGTCCGCCGCTCGCGCAACGCGATTTCGCCTTCCAGCATGTGACCGGCGATATCGAGTACATGGTGTGCCGAGTTGATGGCCATCAGGGCGTCCTTCGGGACCGCGGCCACGGCCATGCGGAATGCCTCCTGCTCGCGCCGTGCGCCGGCTACGTCGCCCTTGGCTGCCAGCGCCACGCCGCGCGCGAATCGCCAGTGCGCCGTGGTGATCGGCAGGTACGCCGGCGGCTGCGGCTCGCGCAGCAGGTCGTCCCAGCGGCCGAACCGCTTCAGCACGTCGAACACGATCATCATGTATGGGTCGACCAGCGCTGACTCGCGCCGCGCATAGTCATCGGGGACGCTCGACACCATTTCGCGCGCCGCCTTCAGAGCCGCCGCCATGCGGCCCTCCATCATGCAACTGAACGCCAGAAAGTGATGATTGTGCAGCATGTACACGCGGTAGAAACCCTGCCGCGGCACGAGCCGCCGGTACCGCCGATCGGCCTCGATCGCCAGCTCGTTCTGATCGCTGGCCGCCGCATACTGTCCGACGCGCACGTCGATGTGCGACGGCATGTGCACCAGGTGTCCGGCGTCGGGAACGAGCCGGCGCAGCCGATTCGCCGCGGCCTGCGCCCGCCCCGGCGCAGGAGACGCCTCGACCGCATGAATGTAGAGGTGCAACGCGCCCGGGTGGTCGGGCTCGATTCGCAGTGCCGCCTCCAGCACCGCCAAGATCTCCTCGGTCCGGCCCTTCGGCTGCCCGCCGTGGGTCCACAAGTCCCATGGCTGAAGGTCCATCAGCGACTCCGCATAGAGGGTCGCCACATCGGCATCATCACCGTGCTTCCTCCAGCACGCCTCCATCGCCGACGCATAAGCCACATCAAGCGGACGCCGGTCAGCTGGAGGCGGGTCCGCATACCGCGCCGACAGCGCCTCAATCAGGTCGCGCTCCACCGGCGATGCCCTGCCGATCCGCGCCCGCGCCTCCTGGAGCGCCGCCCACGCCGCCTTCGACCGCTCGGCCGGCATCATCGGATAGTTGATGTGCGGCCCGTGGCACAACGCCGCACCCCACCACGGCATGGCCGCGTCCGGGTCGCGCCGCGCTGCCGTCTCAAACGACCGGATGGCCTCGTCGTGATTGAACGCGAAAGCCCACACCAGGCCCTGATCGAAGTACGCCTGCGCCTCGGTGGACCGGGTCGTAATCGCGCGATGGTGATCGCCCATCCCCGAGAACCGCGGCGACTCTCCCTGCGGCAGCGAGTCAGATGGACCGCGGGGCCCGCCGCAGCCGGAAACCTGTCCAACGATCAGGACAACGATCAGACCGCGTCGCGCCATGGACGACCTCCTCATGACGATCCGACAGCAATAACTGGCAGCATAGCAAATCGCGGAGCGCACCAACAAGTCACGATCGCGGCAGCCAGCCGAGATCACCGTCGCCGACAGCAATTCGCGGTCCGACGAGCGCATCAGCGCCCGGAGAATGAGGTCACCGCGATCGCAACCACCGGGCCGAAAGTGAGTTCGACCTTTGCGCTGCCCCGGCCATCGATGCCCCCCCGCCCAAGTCCACACCCGCAGCGCCAACGACTGTTCGGAACATCCCGCGGCCAACGCCGGCGCTTGATCATGCTCGCCCAGACCGAACCGAATGCGGCGGTCAGCTGACGTGCGGCCAGTCCGCCAAGTCGACTCGGTAGTCCGGTGCGGCCTCACGCAGCGCGGCGACTGCCGCGTCGGTCCGCCGCTCACGCAACGCGATTTCGCCTTCCAGCATGTGACCGGCGATATCGAGTACATAGTGTGCCTTGTTGATGGCCATCAGGGCGTCCTTCGGGACCGCGGCCACGGCCATGCGGAATGCCTCCTGCTCGCGCTGTAGGCCGTACGCGAAGGCCAAGCTGCGGCGCGGCGACGTGCTGACCCGCCACGTGGATCAGCCGCTCCGCAACGCCCGCAAGACCGTCCGCAGCCGGAGATGGGAACAAGCCGAGCAGCGCAGCGGCCTGACGACGAGCAGCGCAGCGGCCTGACGATCGAGGAGTGCTGACGTTCACAGACCGCCCCCGGCGTCCCTCGTGCCGGGGCGGCCGTTCGAGCATCCGTGCTACTGGGCCGCGCCGGTACTCAGTGGCGATCCGGGGGAGTGAGCGCCGCCGGGACGCGGGTCGCCGTCGCGCGCGGGGTGGTCGGCGTGGTCGTCGCCGGCTGGGTCGTCAGTTTCGCCCGCTGTTCCGCCGCGTCGTCGGGGCGGTTCATCTGCTCGAGCAGCCGGACCAGCTGTCGGATCGAATATTGTGACTCAGGATGCTCGCGCCCGAAGGCGCGTTCGAGCCCGGCCACGGCCTGCGATCGCAGCGCCAGCGCCTCCTCGAGGCGACCCTGATCCTGCCGGAGCGCGGCCAGTTCGTTGCGCACAAAGCAGACCAGCGGATGATTCTCCCCCAGCACGCGCTCCATCCGTTCCTTCAACGGAACGATCAGCGCCTCCGACTCGCCCAGCCGTCCGAGCCGACGAAGCAGGCCGGCCAGATCGTAAGTCGTCTTCATCGTGACCTCGTGCTCGAGTCCAAGCATCTTTTCGGCACGCTCGCGGACCTCGCTCAGAATCGGAGCCGCGTCGGCGTAACGGTCGGCCATGAAGTAGAGCGTGCCGAGGTTCGACATCACCGTCAGCAGTTCCTTCTGGTTGTCCGTTGAATCAGGCATCGAACGTCGGAGTTCGATCACGCGCTGATAGACGGCTTCCGCGTCGCCCGGTCGGTCGAGCCGGCGCAGCGTCTGGGCCAGGCTGTTCATGATGAGCAGCGGGTACCCGCCGCGCTCACCCTCGAAGCGGATGGCTTCGTCCAGCGCCTCGCGCAGCAGAGACTCGGCGGCCGCGTAGTCGCCCAGTGCGTTATCCACGTTCGCCAGCCCGAGCTTGGCGTCGATGCTGTACTTCGGTGCGGAGACGCCCGGCCGGCGGCTCAGCTCGATGCCGCGTTCGAAGTGTTTCCGGGCGAGAGCGAATTCGCCGAGGTAACGATAGGCCCGCCCGAGCGACGACCGCAGCGCCAGCTCGATCTCGGGTCGATCGTCGAACCGGCCGTCCAGCCGCTGGGCCGCGGCGTCGAGAATCTGCCGCATGGTGACGTCGTGACCGCGGGACTGGCTCTCGACGGCGGTGAGCAGGTCGTGGTTGAGAAACTCGCTGACGGCCTGCGCGATGGCCGACTCCTTCCGCGCCACACCGGCCTCATGCCGCGCGCGGATCATGCCGATCGCCGTGCCGATGACGCCACCGACCAGCAGGAAGAAGATGGCGATCCCCGCGGCGAGCGGGCCCTTGTTGCGCCGTGCGAACTTGCGGAACTGATAGCTCTTCGACGGCGGCCGGGCGGCGATCGGTTCATCGGCCAGATAGCGCCCCACGTCGGCCGCGAGGGCATCGACCGAGGCATAACGCATCGCGCGGTCTTTCTCGAGCGCCTTCAGCACGATCCAGTCGAGATCGCCGCGCAGCGTGCGGGTCAGGGTCGCCGGATCGGTCCGGCGGCGCCGGGCCACGCTGACGCGCTCCGGCCCCAGCGTCTTGCAGCGCGTCGAAGGCTTCGGGGGCTCGCGCTCGCGGATGACGCGCTGGAATTCGAGCAACCCGGCCGCGTCCGACGACGTTCGGGTCAGCGGAGTCGTTCCCGTCAGGAGCTCGTAGAGCAGCACGCCCAGCGCATAGATGTCGGTCCGCGTGTCGATATCACGCTCACCGACCGCCTGCTCAGGGCTCATGTACTCCGGCGTCCCGAGGAACTGACCCTGCTCGGTCACCAGCGATCCGACAGGTGCGGCGTCATCCATCGCCCGGGCAATGCCGAAGTCGATGACGATCGGGACCGGCTGCCCGTCGCGTTCGGCGACCAGCACGTTCGACGGCTTGAGGTCGCGGTGGAGTACGCCCTTCTGGTGGGCATGACGCACGGCCTCGCAGACCCGCACGAAGAGCTGAAGTCTCGCGACCGTGTCGAGCTGCTCGTCGTCACAGTAAACCGTGATCGGCCGGCCCTCGACAAGCTCCATCACGAAGAAGGAACGTCCGGAGGCGGTCGCGCCCGCGTCGAGGACCTTCGCGATGCCCGGGTGGTTCATCAGCGCCAGGGTCTGGCACTCGGCTTCGAACCGCACCAGGACCCGGGCGGTGTCCATCCCGACCTTGACGATCTTCAGCGCGACGTCACGGCGAACCGGATGCATCTGTTCGGCGCGATAGACGCTGCCGAAGCCGCCTTCTCCGAGCAACGACTGGATGCGGTAACGGCCGTCAGCCTCGATCTCGGCGCGCAGCCGCTGCTCGACGCCGCTGACGTCGCCGACGTGAAAGCCGGCGCCGAATGCGGGGGAATCGAGACTGACCCGCGAGCGCGCGTCCTGGGCCAGCATGGCTTCCACCTTCTGCCGCACCTCCGGATCGTCGGGGCACTGTTCGCGAAGCCAGGCGCCTTGCAGCGCCGCCGGCTGTGCGCACGCGCCGTCGAACAGCGCTTCGACTCGCGCAAACTGGTCGGACGTCATGCCTGCGTTCCGCGATTCAGCTCGTCGGCCAGCCAGGCGCGAGCCATGCGCCACTCGCGCGTCGCCTGTGTGCGCGAAATGGCCAGCGCGTCCGCGGCCTCCTCAATCGTGAGCCCGCCGAAGAAACGCAGTTCGACCAGCCGGGCCTTGTCGGGACTGAACTGCGCAAGTCGCTCCAGAGCCTCTTCGAGCGCGAGCACGTCGATGCTCGGCCCTTCGATTCCGCGGAGCGAATCGTCGAGCGTGATGCGGTCGCCGCTTCCGCGCTTCTGTGCAACGCGCCCCCGAGCATGATCAACCAGAATCTGGCGCATGATCTTCGACGCCAGCCGGAAAAAATGCGCGCGGTTCGCGACCCTCAACCCGGCGTTGCCCGCCATGCGCAGGAACGCCTCGTTCACCAGCGCGGTCGGCTGAAGCGTGTGATTGCTGCGCTCGTCGGCGAAAAGGCTCGCCGCCAGTCGTCGAAGCTCGTCGTACACAAGGGGCAACAACTGACGCGCGGAGACGTCGTTCGAGCCGAAATCGGCCAGTATCCTCGTCACCGTTTGCGCGTCCAAACCGCTCATGCCGGAATCCGAACGATCGCCGTATCATAAACCAATCGGGGCCGGCAGAAAATCCGGGCTACCGTCCTAACACATTGAAAAACTGAATGTTGCGGATGCCGTGCACGCTGGGCTGATGATGTTGGAGCGCGCCCCGCGCGGATTTCGCACATTCAGTGAGACGCACGCCCTGCGTCGCAACCGGGAAGACGGACCGGCCTCCGCCCCTGGCGTCGGATGTGGAGGGGTCTTGTCCACGGTGCCGGTGCGTGCCTTAGAGGAAGGACCTCATGGATACGCATTTCGGATCGTGGTCGCTGAAGCCCAAGTCGAGTCGATCGTGTCTGGTGCTGTCGCTGGCAACAGCGCTGGTGTGGGGCCGGCCGGTCTCGGCCGCCGTTTTCAACGTCGCCAACGGAGACGTCGCCGGGTTCATTGCCGCGATGAATGCGGCCAATTCGAACACGGAGGATGATACGATCAACCTCGCGAGCGGCGGTCTGTACGTCTTCACGACGCCCCATCCGGCCGGCGAGGGCGCCGCGCTGCCGAGAATCACCAACCGCGCCATCACGATCAATGGCAACAACTCGACCCTGCAGCGCAGCGGACCGAGCGCGCCGGATTTCCGGTTCATCACCGTCCGAAGCCCCGGGACCTTCGTGACGCTGACCGTCAACGACGTGATCTTCCAAAACGGACGGGCCACACTGGGTGGGGCCATCTCTCACTATGACGGGTTTCTGAACCTGAATCGATGCGTCTTCGATGGGAATACCGCGCCGGACAGCGCGGGCGGCGCCGTCTACGCCATTCATCTCGAATTCGGTATGGGAATGAACATCACTCGATGCTCGTTCTCGAATAACACCGCCGCCGAAGGCGGCGGGTTCTACTACAACGGCGGTTTCGGAACTCGAAGATGCGTCATGATCGACACGACGCTCAACAACAACGTCGCGAGCGTCTACGGCGGAGCGGTTCGCTTTGCGCGCAGCTGCGAGTTCCGGTTGACTAATTGCACGATCAGCGGCAATCAATCCAATCAGGGCGGCGGCGTCTACAACGAGCAGTCGTACGGCGAGTCGTATTTCCGGGCCTGCACGATCGCGTTCAATTCGGCCATGGACAGCGGCGGCGGATACTACGGCTTCATGAACCTCGGCGGCGCTCCCGACATGGCCCACTCCATTATCGCCAACAACACCGCCGGAACCGGCCCGAACATGTGGGGCGTCCGGATCAGCTCTTTCCCGTACCTGTACAGCAACGGCTACAACCTGTTCGGTACCTTCGGATCGGGCGACATCCGCTGTCGTCCCTCGACGCCCGGACCGTGCGGAACCGACCTGACCGGCGTTGATCCACAACTCTCGCCGCTCGGAAACTACGGCGGACCGACGCTCACGCACGCGCTGCGCTGCGATAGCCCGGCGATCGACGCCGGAACGCCGGGTGATTGTCTCACGTCGACCGACCAGCGCGGGCTGCCGCGCGGCGTCGACGGCAACCGCGACGGAATCGGCGTGTGCGACATCGGTGCCACCGAGCGCCAGTTTTCGGAGAGCCCTGGAGACGGCGACGGCGACGGCATCGACGATGCGTGCGACGCCTGTCCCGGCACGCCGCCGAACACGCTCGTCAGCCCGAACGGCTGCCCGGCGCCGAACGGGGCCTGCTGCCTGCCGTCCGGGTTCTGCATGGAGCTCCCTTCCGACATCTGCACCGGCCTGGGCGGAACCTGGGGCGGCTCCGGCTCTACCTGCGCGACGACTACCTGTACCCAGCTCACCGGCAGCGTCGTCGCCTGGGGTCGCAACATGTGGGGGCAGACGAACGTGCCTGCGCCCAACTCCAATTTCGTCGCCGTCAGCGGCGGTGCAGACCATTCGCTTGGATTGAAGGCGAACGGAACGGTCATCGCCTGGGGACGCGCGAACGAAGGTCAGATCACGGTCCCGGCACCGAACAACAACTTTGTGGCGATTTCGGCCGGGAACCGCTTCAGCTACGGCCTCAAGTCCGACGGCAGCCTGGTCGGCTGGGGCACCAACATCCTCGGAAACCTCAACACCCCGTCCCCCAATTCCGGCTTTGTGGCCGTGGCCGCGGGTTCAAGTCATACGCTCGGCCTGAAGTCCAACGGCCAGATCGTCGCTTGGGGCGACAATACGTTCGGACAATTGGACGTGCCAGGCGTCAATGCCGGCTTTGTCGCCATCGCCGCCTCGTCGAATATCAGCATGGGATTGCGTTTGAACGGGGAGATCGTGATCTGGGGTGATCAGTCCAACGGCTCGCTGACGGTGCCCGCCCCGAACGCGAACTTCGTCCGCATCGCGCTGGGCCTCTTCCACGCCCTCGGACTGAAGCGCGACGGATCGGTCGTCGGTTGGGGATCGAACCAGTACGGTCAGGCCGACTCACCGTCGCCGAACAGCGGCTTCGTGTCGCTGACGGGCGGTGAGACGGTCAGCCTCGGTCTGAAGACCGACAGTTCGATCTTCGGCTGGGGCCTGGCTCAGTACGGCGAACTCAACATCCCGGCGCCCAACTCCGGATTCCTCGCCGTTGCGGCCGGCCAGCACCACGTCCTGGCCCTGCGCGACGAGACCGGGGCCTGCTGCCTCCCGAACGGGAGCTGTCAGCGCCTGTCGAGCGCCAATTGCGCCACCGCCAACGGGACGTTCGGCGGCGTCGGTTCGGTTTGCGGACCGGATGGCGACGGCGACGGCGTGGTCGATCGTTGTGACGGCTGCCCGAGCGACCCGAACAAGATCGCGCCCGGCGTCTGCGGCTGCGGGGTCCCGGATACCGACTCCGATGGTGACGGCACGCCGAATTGCATTGACGGTTGTCCGAACGATCCCAACAAGATCGCCCCGGGCGTCTGCGGATGCGGCGTGCCGGACGCCGACAGCGATTTTGACGGCATCGCAAACTGCGTCGATCACTGCCCGAACACGCTGATCCCGTTCGGCTGGAACTTCACGACCCATCGGCGGACGTCGGGGCAGGCCATTGACAACCTCGCCAACGCCGACGACGCCATCGACAACGGCGTGCAGTTCTACGCGGGCACAACGGATGCCGTGAACTTCTCGAATCCCGTCGGGGCAACGACCGGCCGCTACCCGGGCGACATCGATCCGTTCGGGCCGGCCAACACGACCAACTTCGATTACTTCGCTGTTCGATCGACGGGAATGTTGCGGGTACTCGTCGCGGGCAACTACCGCTTCCGCAACCGAACCGATGACGGATCGCGTCTGCGGATCGACATCAACCGAAACGGGATTTTCGACGCCGGGGAGACTGTCATCCTCGACGACGTGCTGTCCCCGCCGCATGACGCGCAGAGCTCAACCGTGACGCTCGCAGCGGGCGAGTATCGCATCGAGCACGTCTGGTTCGAACAGTTCGTCGGCGCGATGGCGGAGCTCGACGTGGCGCGCGACACCGGCGAATTCAAGCTTCTCGGCAATCCGTCGGGCGGCGGAGCGGCAGCTTTCACAGCCTACGGGCTCTCGGTCGCGCGGACGAGCGTCTTGAACAACGCTGCCGACACCGACGGCGACGGGATCGGCGACCCGTGTGACAACTGCCCCGCCGTCGGCAACGTCGACCAGGCCGACGCCGATGGCGACGGGATCGGAGACGCCTGCGATCCGTGCCCGACGACTCCGACGAACCCCTACGGCTGGACCTCGTCCACCCATCGCCGTCAGAGTGCCGCGACCATCTCCAGTCTGGCCGATGCGGATGATGCGATCGGCAACGGTGTCGTGCTCGGCGGCGGTATCGTTCCGGCGGTCAACTACTCCAATCCGCCCGGGATGACCGGACGCCATGCTGGTGACGTCAATCCGTTCGGCCTCTCGGCCGGCGATATGAACGATTTCGTGGTTCAGTCGCGCGGCTATCTCCAGGTGCGCGTCGGCGGCGGATACGTCTTCCGCAACCGCACCGACGACGGATCACGTCTGCGACTTGACATCGATCGCAACGGTCAGTTCGGCACCGGCGAGACGATCATCATCGATGACGTCGTCTTCGCTCCGCACGATGCGCAGAGTGCCGTCGTCGTGCTTGCGCCGGGCGAGTATCTGATGGAGCACGTCTTCTTCGAGCGCAGCGGCGGCGCCATGAGCGAACTGGACGTCAGCAAGGACAGCGGCCCGTTCGTCATGCCGGGCAATCCGGTTACGACGGCGGGCGCCGCAGCGTTCCTCAACTACGGGCTGTCCGTCACCGCCCAGGCGGGCGGGCTGGACTCCGATGGCGACGGCGTCATCGACGCATGTGACAACTGCCCCACCGTTTTCAACTCGGGACAGGGCGACGCCGACGGCGACGGGCTTGGCGACGCCTGCGATCCGTGTCCGACCCGGAAGGCCGGCGACGTGAACGGCGATACGGTCGTCAACATCGATGACCAGCCGCTCTTTGCATCGATCCTGCTCGACCCGCTTTTCGGCACGGCCGAGCAGCGCTGTGCCGCTGATATGGATGTCTCCGGCACCGTCAACGGCCTCGATATTCAGAGGTTCGTGGCGCGGCTGCTTTCGCCCTGACGAACCAGGACGGTCGGGGAGCCGGTCGTTGGACCTGGCCGGGTTGCGCGGGCGAGCGTCGGAATCGGCGCTCGCCCGTGTCGTCATGATCGCTCGCCCGCGGTGTTCGCAATTCGATCAAACGGGCTCGCGGGAATGTCCGATTCGGTCATGATGGCCAGCATCCGGATCGCTAACGAGAAGATTTCCCATCTGGTCATTCCGGTCCGGCGGACATGCGCCAGCCCGTCAGGCGCGATCGGCCCCTCGAGCAGGCCCGATGCGGCGGCGAACTGGCGTGCGGCCGACCTCACCCTCAGGCGACGCGATCCTTGATGGAGTTCGGATCCCGCGCCATCGTCACGGCCGTGTCATAGGTGATTTCGCCCCGCTGATAGAGCTCGAGCAGGGCGTGGTCCATCGTGATCATGCCGTATTTCCGCCCGGCCTGAAGATCAGAATAGATCTTGTAGATGTTGTTTTCGCGGATGCTGTGGCGGACGCCCGGCGTGCCCACCATGACCTCGCAGCACAGCACGCGCCGCCCGCCGGTGGCGTTGGGCAGCAATTGCTGGGCAATCACCGCCTGCATGGTGTTCGACAGCATGTGGCGAACCTCATCCTGCTGGCCCTCGGGGAATGCCGAGACGATCCGCTGCACCGCCTGAATGGCGTCCGGCGTGTGCAGCGTGCCGATCACGAGGTGCCCGGTCTCGGCGGCCGTCAGCGCCGTGTACATCGTTTCCCGCTCGCGCATCTCGCCGATGCCGATCACGTCCGGATCCTGGCGCAGCACGTGGATCAGCGCCTCGTGAAAACTCTTGACGTCGGTCAGCAGTTCCTGCTGCACGACGACGGCGCGCTTCGCCGTGTGCGTGTACTCGATCGGATCCTCGATCGTCACGACCTTGACGCGCCGTTCGCTGTTGATGCGATCGATCAGGTAGTGAAAGGTCGTGGTCTTGCCGACGCCGGTCGGCCCGGTCAGCAGGATGAGTCCGTTGGGCTTGCGCACCAGCTCGTCCACGATCGACGGCAGCCGCAGGTCCTCGCGCGATTGAATGACCGGCTCGCTCAGCCGGATGGACAGCTCCGGGCTCCCGCCGCGCATGTAAACGGTGACGCGGGCGCGGTCGCGCTCACCGAATGAGGTCGAGAAACACAGTTGCCAGGTCGACTCCAGCGCCCGCCGCTGTTCGTCGTTGAGGCATTCGTACGCCAGCGCCCGCGCCATCTCGGTGGTGATGATGTCACCCTTGGCCACGATCACCTCCCCGTCGATGCGAAGCACCGGCGGCAGGCCCACGAGGACATGAATATCGCTGGCGTGGTGCTTCCGTCCGCTGCGCAGCAGGTTGACGAGATTCATGGGTCACCGTCCGGTCCAGCGGCGGACCATCTGCCGAATGTGATCCCCGATCGAGAAGTTCGCGAGGCGTTGCAGCGATTCGAGCGCCGGCAGGCAGTTCGGTTGCAGCTCGAGGCAGCGCTCGAAGCTGGTCCGGGCCAGGTCGGTCAGGCCGAGATCCCGCTGACACGATCCCAGTTCGTTCCACGTGCACGCCTGCGTGGGCGCCAGTTCGAGGGCCTCCTGTAGATACTGGAGCGCCTGCGCCAGGCGTCGATGGAAGCCGAGGATCCGCGCGATCACCACGCGATCGAACCAGTCCGCGCCGGGCTCCGCCAGCGCTTTTCGAAAGCAATCCTCGTACTGACGCTCGCGACGCGCCAGCAGCACTTCCCCGCGAACCTCCCAGCGCCACGGCGAACTGCCCGGACACTGAAGCGAGCCGTCGCTGCACGCCAGGGCCGCCTTGCGATCCTTCAGCCGGACGCACGCCTGCGCCTTGGCCGCCAGCAGCTCGCCGTTGTGACGGAAGATCTCCATTGCCTTGTCGCTCCAGAGCCGGGCCTCGTGAAACTCACCGAGCGCGACCAGCATCTGCACCTGCCCCACCCACGCCCGGATCAGGCGACGATCCTCCATCAGCGCCCGCGTATAGAGCCGCAGGGCCGTCTCATACTCTGCCTCGTGGTTGGCGCGGTGGGCCTGTTCAAGCACCGCCCACGCGTCACGAGCCCGAAAGTCGACCTGTTCGCTCCTTGTTGCCTCCTCGCGTCGCTGATCGTCGAACTCGAGATTGGAGAAGCGCCCGGTCATGCCGCTCCTCAGCGCACCGCGCCGAATCGAGACCACGGTCGCAGCCGCCAGCGCGCCACGCCCACGATGTCGTCACCCGCTACCGTCGAGAGCGCCTGCAGCGGTGTCCGCTCGAGCGCGCTCCCCGCCAGAGACTCCACCCGCGTCGGAAGGATGGCGTACTCGTCCGGCCCAAGGTCCAGCGCGATGTCGGGGAAGCCCCTTGTGCTGCCGAGCGGTCCGAGGACGCCTGCCGGCTCGACGCCGTTGACGCGGAGCTCGCCCTTGACCAGCTCCACTCGGTCGCCCGGCACGCCCACAATCCGATCGATTCCGTATCCGGACCGGACGGCGTACCCGGCGAGGCTCCGGCCGCCCAGCCGATACAGCACCAGCTCGCCCCGGTTGAATCGCACCGGGCGGCGCCAGCGGCCGTCGACCAGCAGCGCGTCCGAGGTCGAGATGGCCGGGCCGGGCCGGAAATTCGCCGGCACCACGAACGGGATCACGACACCCCGCGACAGCCAGACGATCGGCCAGTACCCGAACGTGTAGAGACCGCCGAAGATCGCCGCCGAACTCATCAGCCGCCAAAGCTGGTCGCCTGGGTTGCCGGTCGCGACCACGGCGGTGATGATCGAACCGGCGTGAAACGCGACAGCCAGTGAGAACCACCACACCGCCGCCGCGTAAGGATAGTTCAACAGAGCGACGGCGAGCAGCAGGATCCAACCGAGGAGAAACGCCCAGCCGACGCCCCGGCGACCGAGTCTCAGGTGCAGCAAGCCAGGAACCAGCGCCCACTTCAGTGCACGCGACGGAATCGGCATCGCCGGGGCGAGACCGGCGAGCGTGATCCGCACGCGCAACAACGCCGCAGCGGCGGCCGACAACCCGTGGCTCAGTCGATGCACCCGCGTCATGAGTCGCAGCGAAGATGCCCGAATCGGTTCGACCGAGATGTCGCCGATCTCCAGCAGGCTCTCGCAGCGGACGCATGTCTGCCGGCCGGGCATGTTTTCAAACTCGCAGTTCGGACATTGCATGACCGAGCCCCCGCGGGCGGCCGATCTTCACGAGCGCCGTACCTGCGTATCGATCCTGACCTTGCCGTCGACGTCGTGGGCCTCCGGCTTGAGCACGCGCTGCTGCTCGGCGCCCACGATCTCCTGGATCAGGTCGGCCAGCTCGACGCAACGCTGACCCTTCACGCCTTTGATGTCGACGTGCACCTTGCCGCGCCGGTCGATCCGAATGTCGAACTCGGGACGTTCCATCGCCGTCGCCCTCAAAGCCGGATGCGCACGCGGACCGACTGATCCGCCAGCACTTCCTCGTCCACGACCTGGTAATGGCGCCGCTTCAACTCACTCACCAGCCGGTGATAGGCGTACTGCTGCACGATGCGGCCGGCGACCTCTTCGCCGACGGCGCGCATCTCCCGCTCGTTCCGCCCGCCGGTGACGCAGACCCGGCAGCCGCCGCGGTCGTCCTGGCCGATCTCGATGCGCAGGTCGCCTTGCGTGATGACCATCGTCTTGCCGCGCTCCATCTGCTCGGCCAGCACCGCGCTGTTCTCGATCTCCACTTCGACGCCCTTCCGCCGCTGGGCGGCCTCACCCTCCTGCGCGGCGGCCGATTCAAGAGCGAACCCCATGCTTGCCGCGGCTCCCGCGATGGCGGATGCCAGCGCCGGCCAGGACGCCACCACCAGCGGAGTCAACACCACGATAGCGCCCATGCGCGCCTCCCTTCGTCCTCGAGACTCGGCTCACATCTCCAGCTTGCGGCGCGTCTGCGTCGCGGCGCTCTCGTCGCGCCGCGAGGCCAGCCGCGCACGGCCCTCGGCCCACGCCCGCAGCGCCGAAATCCCCTCGGCCATTGTTCGCGACAGCGGCACCGTCGCCTGGATCGCCGCCACCACGTCCGGCGTGGCCAGTTCCTTGTTGAGATAGAACACGTCATACAGCGCGCTGATCACCGCCTCCTCGATCTCGGCCCCGCTGAAGCCCTCGCTCGCCTCGACCAGTTGCGGCAGGTCGAATCCGACCGGATCCCGACCGCGCTTCTTCAGGTGAATGCGGAAGATCTGCTCGCGCTCCGTTGCGTTTGGCAGATCGACGAAGAAGATCTCGTCGAGGCGCCCCTTCCGCAGCAGCTCCGGCGGCAACTGCGAGATGTTGTTCGCCGTCGCCAGCACGAAGACCGGCTTCTGCTTTTCGCTCAGCCACGTCAGAAACGTGCTCATCACCCGCGCGGTCGTGCCGCCGTCGGTGTTGGCCGAGCCCTGCGAGCCGGCAAAAGCCTTGTCGATCTCGTCCGCCCACAGCACCACCGGCGCGATGCTCTCCGCCACGCTGATTGCCCGGCGGATGTTCTCCTCCGACGAGCCCACCAGGCTCGCGAACATCCGCCCCATGTCGAATCGCAGCAGCGGCATGTTCCACATCCGGCTCACCGCCTTGGCGCACAGGCTCTTGCCGCAGCCCTGCACGCCCACCAGCAGCACGCCCTTCGGCGCCGGCAGGCCGAACTGCCGGGCCCGGTCGGAAAACGCCAGCGATCGCTTCCGCAACCATTCCTTGAGCTGGTCGAGTCCGCCCACATCGGCGATGTCGGTCGACGACTCGTAGTACTCCAGCAGCCCGCTCTTGCGGATGATCTGCTGCTTCTCCGAGAACACCACCGCCACGTCGGCGGCGGACAGGCGCCCGTCGGTAACGATCGTCTTCGCGAACACGTTCTCGGCCTCCTGGAGCGTCAGCCCCAGCGCCGCCTGGATCAGCTTCTCGCGATCCTCCGCCGTCAGCGACAGCTTCAGCTTGCTGTGCGACGACACGTCCTCGCAGATGCGCTGCAGCAGCCGGTCGAAGTCCGACATGCCCGGAAGCGGGTAATCCAGCACCGAAATGATCTTCTCCAGCTCAGGCGAGATGTCGATCAACGGCGAGCAGATCACCAGCGTCTTGTAGCTGTCCGACAGCGCCTGCGCCACCTCACGCAGCTTGCGGATCACCGCCGCGTTCGAGTCCCGCGCCCGCATGAACGGGTGAAAGTCCTTGAACAGGTACAGGGCCGGTTCCTTGTTCTCGATCACCGAGTCCAGCGCCTCGATCGGGTCCGCCAGGCCCTTCGGCTTCGGGCCCAGCCCGGTCGTCCCGGATTTCGTCAACCCGGTCGTCACCGACCAGCACAACAACTGCTTGCCGCGCTTCGCCGCGATCTCGCGCAGCCGCTGCTCGACGCGCTGCTCTTCCCAGCTCACCACGTAGATGATCGCGTAGCGCGCCCGGACCAGAATCTCGAGCTCGTCCCGGACGGCCGGCTTCGCCCCCGCCGTCACCAGGGTCTCACTCATGACTCACCTCGCCTTTCGTCGCCGGCCGCGCGCCCGGTCGCTTCAAGCCCGCACGCCGGGCCGCACACCGCCGACAACAGCGGCAGCAGCGCCGGGCCGAAGTCTTGGCAGTACAGCCGGCCGTCCACGCCGATCGTGATCTCGTAGACCACCCCCGCATCCGCCGCGACGGCCTCACACTGCGGTTCGTCGCTCATGGCCGCACTCCCAGTCCAGGTTCAGTCCGCGCAAGTAAGTCACCGCCTCATCCCGCTCCGCCCGCGTATTCAGGCGCGCCATCCCCGGCAGCTCGCCGGCGCGGTCACAAGGCACATAGCCCGTGTGCAACTGAAGTCGCACCCCGGGCAGGCGCTCCGCCAGCCAGTCCACCACCGGCCGGAAGCAGCACGCCATGTGACCCGGCATCAGCAGGTGCCGAACCACCAGCGGCGTGTTCCCGCGGATCAGCAGGAGGTTCCGCTGAACCACCGACACGTATCGCTCGACGCCGGCCAGCTCCCGCGCGCACCGGTCGTTGCCGAACTTGAAGTCCGCCAGGTAGACCGCCACCACGCCCTTCAGCAACTCGAGCACCTCGGGCGTCATGTACAGGTTGGTGTTGATCGCCAGCGGCAGCCGGCCGGGCGCCGCCGCCGCCAGCTCGAGCAGCGTGTGCAGGTGCAGGGTCGGCTCGCCACCCAGCACGCTGATCGCCCGCACGCCCTCGCGGCGCACCGCCGCAACCAGCTCCGCCGCGTACTTCGTCGCCTCAACCCGCCGACCCCGCGACGGCTCAAAGCACCCCGGCGCGGTGTTGCAGAACCGGCAGCGGAAGTTGCACCCGCCGACGTACACGCGCAGCGACGGCCGCGCCTCCGGCTCGTCTCCGAGACTCACGTATTGTTTGAAAACGTGTGTATCCGCGCCCAGGCGGCACGGCGCCGGCCGGCCGCGCGTACGATCGACGCCGCAGCGCCACTCGCACAGCGCGCACGACCGCAGCATCTCCCGCGCTCGGACGGCGCGACGCGCCAGCTCGCCCGGCGTCGCCTCGCGGCTTATCCCCGCGAGAGATGGCATGCCTGGGTTCCTGCGAGTATCGGCTCTGCCGTACTATAGAACGCCAGCGCACCAACCGTGACAACAAATCGCCGTCGAATTGAGAATCCTGGCGTGGCGCAATCGCACCATGCCCAGCCCCTACGCCCCCGCCGACCCCCCGCACGACTCCCACAGCAGCTCGGCGATGTCCTGCTGCTGCACGTCCTCCCGGCCCTTCGCCGCCAGCCCGTCGATCAGCATCCGCTGACAGAACGGACACGCCGACGCCACCCGGTCCGGCCGCGTCTCCAGCAACTGCTCCGTGCGGGCCTCGCTCACCCGCTGGTTCACCGCCAGCCGCCGACCGCCGTGCTCCTCTTCCTTGAACATCTGCGCACCGCCCGCCCCGCAGCACATCCCCCGGTCGCGGCTGGCCGTCGCCTCCACCACCGTCAGGCCCGGGATGCTCCGCAGCACCTCCCGCGGCGACTCATAGATGTCGTTGTATCGCCCCAGGTAGCACGAATCATGAAACACCACCCGCCCCTCGATCCGCCCCGCCGGCCGCAGCCGCCCCGCTCGCACCAGCCCCGCCAGATAGTCCGCGTGGTGGATCACCTCGTACCGACCGCCGAAGTCGCCGTATTCGTTCAGCAGCGTGTTGAAGCAATGCGGGCACGACGTCACGATCCGCTTCACGCCCGCCGCGTTCAGCGTCTCCACGTTCATCTGCGCCAGCATCTGAAACAGAAACTCGTTCCCCGCCCGCCGCGCCGGGTCGCCCGTGCAGCGCTCCGCCGGCCCCAGGATGGCAAAGTCCACCCCGGCCGCCGTCAGCAGTTGCGCCGTCGCCCGCGCGATCCGCCGCGCCCGGTCGTCGAAGCTCGCCGAGCACCCCACCCAGAACAGAATCTCCGCCTGCGGGTTCTCCTCGATCGTCCGCACCGCCAGCCCGCTCGTCCAACCCGCCCGGTCCGACTCCGGGAAGCTCCACGGGTTCCCGTTCGACTCCATCCCGCGAAACGCGTTCTGAAGCTCCGCCGGAAACTCGCTCTTCTCCATCACCAGGTTCCGCCGCATGTCGACGATCTTGTCGACGTACGTGATGAACACCGGGCACTCCGTCTCACACGCCCGGCAGGTCGTGCACGCCCACAGCACCTCCGGCTCGATCACCCCGCCCGCCACCAGATCGACCGCCTGCCGCTCGCCGTTGCCCGACGTCAGCTCCGACGCGCGTGCATACAGGTGATCCCGCAGGTCCAGCGTGAAGTGCTTCGGCGACAGACGCTTCCCCGTCCGCGTCGCCGGGCAGAAGTCCGAGCAACGCCCGCACTCCGTGCAGGTGTACAGGTCCAGCAGCGCCTTCCACGAAAACTGCTCGATCTGCCTGATCCCCAGCGTCTCCTCACGCTCGATCTTCCCCTCGATGTCCGCGATCGGCCGCAGCCGTCCGCGCGGCGTCAGGTCCGACAGAAACACATTCGGAATCGCCGTGATCACGTGAAAATGCTTCGAGTTCGGCAGCAGATTCAGAAACAGCAGCACCAGCGTTCCGTGCGTCCAGAACCCCGCGTGACGCAGCGCGTTCAACGCCCCGTCCGGCAGCCCGGACAGCAACAGCCCCACCGCCGAACCGGCCGGCTCCAGCGCGCTGAATGACAGGCTCCGCCCCGCCAGACGCGCCTGCCGCGCCAGATCCGCCCCGTCGTACACGATGTCGCTGATCATCATCGTCGCGATGATCGCCAGGATCAGGATGCCTTCGATCCCCGTCGACAGCCGCCACGGCCGCGCCACCAGCCGGTAGTAGAAGAACACCCCGGTCCCGAGCACCACCAGCACCGCCAGTACGTCCTTCAGCGGTGCGTAGATCCGCCCCAGCGGCTGGTCCACCCCCAGCACCCACAGGTTGAACTGTTCGTCGTACCCCCGGCCCCACAACACCAGCGTCCGCAGCAGCAGCACCACGAACCCGACGAAGATGAACTGGTGCGCCACCCCGGCCCACCAGTACCGCCGCATCCGCTTCTGCGCGAAGGCGAACTCCCACGTCCGACGCAGCCGCTCGCCGATCCGGTCGAATCGTCGCTCAGCGGCCCCGACCCGCATCAGCTTCCACCGCCGCCGGATCTGAATCGCGAACCACCCCCAGAATCCCACCAGCAGCAACGTCTGGATGATCGGGTTCATGCCGCCTCGCCCGCGCTGCGTCCCCGCCGCAGGCCGGACCCGCCCGACCCGCCAGCCGACACGCGTCGACCGATGGTAATTCCACCCGCACCCCCCGGCAACGCAGCCCCCCGCCCGGCAAACGCACCGCCGCGCCCACGGCCGGCCGACAGGCCGGGCGATGGTCGACTGACGCCGCCTGGCTGCGACCGTGTTGGAGATTTCAACCCGCCCCCGACCGACGCCAGTCTGGCCCCGTCGCGCGTTCCGTCGCTCGCGCACCGTGCCAGCGTCGAGAAGACCCATCGTGTCAGCCGCCTGATGACGACGCACTCGATGTGACTGTCTGATCCCGTGGCGCGATGGTTCCGATAGCTGCACGGCTTTCCAGCCGCTTGCTGATCGGCATGCATCCCGGGACCGATGAAAATGGCGTGGATAATGAACACTGGCCGGCTCGCGGCGTCGCCGAGCACGCCTACTGCCCTCGGCTGTTCTATTACATGACGGTGGAAGGTGTCTTCGCGCCCAGCGCCGATACCGAGCAGGGCATCGGCATTCACCGCCGCGTCGATCGACCCAGCGAGTCACCCACCGATGCCCGCGCCGCCCAGGACTCGGCCGGCGTACCATGCGACGGCGCCATCGATCCCGATCGACCGCGATCGGTCCGCAGCCTCGCGCTGACCAGCGCGAAGCTCGGCCTGACCGCCAAGCTCGACCTGGCCGAGATCAACGACACCGAGGCCGTGCCCGTCGAGTATCGCAAGGGCAGGCCCCGCCGAAACGGCGGCGGGCAGGTCGCGGACGCGGTCGACGAACTCCTCGACGAACCGCGCCTCCTCCCCGGCCCCGAGCCCTGGCCCCCCGATCGCGTTCAACTCGGCCTCCAGGTCCTGCTCCTCGAAGAGGCCGGCTACACCGTCCCGGAAGCCTTCATCTACTACGCCGCTGAGCGCCTGCGACTCCGCGTGCCGGTCGACGACACCTTGCGGCGCGACGCTCTCGCCGAGCTCGAAGCGGCTAAGCGGACTGCCGCCGGCTCGCGGCCCGCGCCGTTGGTCAACGACCCCAGGTGCCCGCGCTGCTCCCTTCAGCCCATCTGCCTGCCTGACGAAATCAATCACCAACGGCTGACTGCTCTCACCATCAACGGCGAGCCGGTCGATGACCAACTGACGCCGCGCAAGCTGTGGCCCCCGCGCGACGACGGTATTCACGTCGTCCTGCAACGCGACGGCATCCGAGTCGGCGTCCGCGGTCAGTCCGTTCGCGTCACTGACAAGGACGGTGCCGTCGTCCGGGAAATTCCAATCGCCAACATCGAATCAATTGCCGTCGTCGGCGCCGTGCAGGTCTCCACCCAGGCCCTCGCCGTTCTCGCCAATCAGGAGGTTCCGGTCGCCTTTCTAACCGCCGCAGGCCGCCTGACGGCCATCATGGACCCGCTTGGCCCCACCAGCGCCGCCGTCCGTGCCGCCCAGGTCCGTGTGCTCGACCGACCCGAAAAGGCACTGGAACTCGCTCGCGCCGTCACCGTGGCCAAGATCGCCAACCAGCGCACGCTCCTGATGCGGAACCACGCCGACCTGCCGAGCCGAGCCGCCGCAGATCTTCAGGATGCCATCAATGCCGCCGAGCGCGCCGCCTCCATCGACGAGCTGCGCGGACATGAAGGCAACGCCGCCGCCATCTACTTCCGGCATTTCGCCGGAATGTTCAAGCAGGGCGTCCGGGAAATCGCTGACAAGTTCGACGCCAACGGCCGCCAGCGCCGCCCCCCGCCCGACCCCATCAACGCCGTCCTGTCCTTCGCGTACTCGATGCTCACGCACGAGTGTTCCTCGGCCTGCCGCCTTGCCAGCCTCGAGCCGACGCTGGCAGCGTTGCACGTCACGCGCCCCGGCCGCCCGGCGATGGCGTTGGACTTGATGGAGCCGTTCCGTCCGTTGATCGCGGATTCGGTTGCGGTGTCCGCCTTCAACCGGGGAGAACTCGTCGAAGGGCATTTCCTGAGCTCCGCCTCCGGATGCGCCCTGACCGATGCGGGCCGCAAGGCGTTCTTCTCCGTCTACGGCCGGCGCATGGACACCGAAGTCACCCATCCGGTCTTCGAGTACCGACTGAGCTATCGCCGGATGCTCATGCTGCACGCCCGGCTGATCGCTGCCTGGCTGCTCGGCGAGGTGCCCACGCTCGCGTTCCTGACCACGCGATGACGACCCCCTCTCCCGGCCGGGAGCGGGACCGGAGGAAGGCCCGTGCGACGCTGCTACCTGGTCTGCTACGATATCCGCGACCCGAAACGCCTCCGCCGCACCCACAAGCTCATGAAGGCCTACGGCGAGCCCTGGCAGTACTCCGTCTTCTACTGCACCCTGAAGCCCATCGACCGCGCCCGACTGGAAAACGCCCTGCGCGAGGTGGTCAACCTCAAGGTCGATCAGGTGCTGATCATAGACCTCGGCTCAAACGAAGAGGCAGCCCGCGAAGCCGCCGTCACCCTCGGGCCGGGCCTGCCCGATGCCGATACAGGTGTGGTTGTGATCTGACCACGGCGGAATATATACTGCTGAATCATGGCCCGGCGCTCCGCATCCACCTCCAAACCTCCCGGACCGGTCGCGCCCACCACTCAGCGCGCCTACACGCTCCGACTCCGCCGCGCCCCGGGCAAGTGCCCGCATTGCGAACAGGACGCTTGCGATTGCTGGCGAGAGGCCCTGTGGGCCACCCATGCGGCCTTCAACAGGGGCGCAAAGGCCTTCGGCGACTGGCTGTTGACGCTCCGCGGCGGCTTGAGCCACGAACTGGCCGAGCAGCCCTCGCCCCCCAAGAATAAGGAGCCCACTTGCGAGGAATCAGACGCGATCCGCAAGAATCGCCGAATTCTCCTCGCGCTGTCCTGGCTGAGCGTGGAGGATGATTGCAGCGCGCCAACCGGGACCTTTCGCGTCGCGAGCGGTAAAGATTCTGAGGCCGAGCGAAAAAACAAAGTTCTTACAGCATTCAGATCCATCCTGACCGCTCGCAGGATGCGTAGCCAGGATGTGGAATCATGGATCGCGGACTGCGCTGCTTCGCTTTCGGCCAAAATCCGCGAGGACGCCGTGTGGATCAATCGCAGCGCCTGCTTCGACCAGCGAGCGCTTGACCTGAAAGTGTTGAGCCGCGAGTACGCCAAAGCCGCGGTCATGTCGTTCTTCGGCCCCCTTGATGAGTACTTCAAGCTCCCCGACGAGGCGGACGATACCAAGCCCGCCGTCGGCGGCGACGGCCCTGATTTCCGAACGCTCGCGCGTCAATGGGTAAGCACGAACTTCGGTACAGGCAAGAAAAGCGACTCTGAAGCCATCGCGCAGAACCTTCGCAAACTGGCGGACGCCAACCTCGCGCCGTTCTCCGGCAAACCCAAGGCAGCGCTAATCGCCCACCTGTCAGTGGAACTAGATGGTTCAACGGCTGACATCGATGGGCTGTGTAGAGCGATCGGCTGGAACACCGGGCGTCCTTCCAAAGGTCGCGTGGCAATTGAGCGTCTGCCGGATCCACCGACCGAAACCTCCATCCAGACGATGCAACAGAAGTTTCGGGAGGAAGCCGAAGCAAAGGCATCATCGAAGGGCTTGCGCCAGGTTCCCGAGTGGATGCCCGCGTTTCAGAAATCGATTGAACGCGACTGCGGGATGCCGTTCAAATTAGGAGAGGGTCGCGACCACATTGGTGAGTTCTCGGTGATGCTCGACCATGCAGCACGTCGAGTTTCAATCGGTCACTCATGGATCAAGCGGGCGGAGGCGGAGCGCCGGCGCTTCGAAGCCGATGCCCAGCGACTCAACCACATTCCCGCCGCAGCCAAGGATTGGCTCGACCAATTCGTGCAATTCCGCAGCGGCTCGTCGGGCGCTGCCGCGGCAGGAGGCGAATATCGAATCCGCCGCCGTGCAATCGAAGGTTGGGATGAAATCATCAAACGATGGAAACGTGCGGCGTGCAAGTCCCCCGAAGACCGAGTGGCCGCCGCGCGCGAAGTACAGGCCGACCCGGAGATCGAGAAGTTCGGCGACATTCAGCTCTTCGAGGCCTTGGCGGCGGATGACGCCGAATGCGTATGGCGTGGGGACGGCAACGGCACTCCTGACCCGCTGAAGGACTATGTCGCCGCGACTGACGCGCTCGACAAGATGCGCCGCTTCAAGGTTCCGGCATACCGGCACCCTGACCCCCTCGCGCACCCGGTGTTCGGCGACTTCGGCAACTCCCGCGGGGACATCCGTTTCGCAGTCCATGAGGCTGCCAAGGCAACACGCGGCACGAAACGCATCGCCAAAGATCAGAAGGAGTGGATTCGAGAACGTCACGGTCTTCGCATGGGGCTTTGGGATGGTCAGTCGGTTCGCACCGCAGACCTGCGCTGGTCCTCGAAGCGACTGGTGGATGACCTGGCCCTGCGGAACCATGTCACAACTAGGAGGACGGGGCCGGTCTCGCGGGCGGACCGGTTGGGAAGAGCCGCGGCCGGCTTGGGCGCCGACGAGGCGGCCTGCGTGGCGGGCCTCTTTGAACTGCCCGACTGGAACGGACGACTGCAAGCGCCGCGGGCGCAACTCGATGCTATCGCAGCCTGCGTTGCCGCCAATGGCGGCAAGTGGGACGACAAGGCTAGGAAGTTGCGAGATCGTATCGAATGGCTCGTTTCATTCTCCGCGAAACTGGAATGCTGCGGGCCCTTCATGGAGTACGCCAGCCAAAATGGCATTCAACCGAACGGCAAGGGTGAGTACTATCCCCACGCTGAGCGCAACAAGGGACGGACCGGCCACGCGAAGCTTATCCTGTCACGCCTGCCCGGTCTGCGGGTGCTCGCCGTGGACCTCGGCCACCGTTTCGCCGCGGCGTGTGCCGTGTGGGAAGCGCTTTCGAAAATCGCCTTCGACGCCGAGACCAAGGGCCGCGAGGTCGTAAGCGGAGGCAGGGCCGCCGACGATCTTTACTGCCACACGCGCCACTTGGATTGCGCCGGGAAGGCGCGAACGACGATCTACCGTCGCATCGGCCCCGACAAGCTGCCGGACGGCTCCGATCACCCCGCCCCTTGGGCGCGGCTCGACCGCCAGTTCCTCATCAAACTTCAGGGAGAGGAGCGCCCGGCCCGCGCGGCAGGCCCCGCGGAGACAGCCGCCGTCCAGCAAATCGAAACCGACCTTGGCCGCGCCCGCGGCCAAGAGGACCTGCCGCCGCGGCCGGTCGATTCGCTGATGCGCGAAGCCGTCCGCACGATCCGCATTGCCCTTCGCCGCCACGGCGACGCCGCCCGCATCGCCTACGCGTTCAAGCCGGGCGCAAAACGGTTGAAGCCGGGCGGGGGTGCACAGGACCATACGCCCGAGACTCACGCGGACGCTATCCTTGAGGCACTGCTGCGGTGGCACGAACTCGCCACTGGAGCACGCTGGCGTGACCCCTGGGCCGAGACACAGTGGAAGGACTGGGTCCAACCGCACATCAGTGCGACCCTGCCTGAGCTCGCGAATGATGCCGACCGATGGGAACGCAAGCGGCACCGCGCGGCCCTTGAACAAGTGCTCAGGCCGGTAGCGCAAATGCTGATTCAGCGACCGACCGACGCGCTGCACCAGGTATGGTCGAAACACTGGGCGGACGAGGATCTGAAATGGCCCTCTCGCCTTCGCTGGCTGCGGAACTGGCTACTTCCACGCGGCCCGCGCGCCCGCAGTGGCGCCGCGCGCAACGTCGGCGGACTGTCCCTTCTGCGCATCGCCACCTTACGGGAGCTGTACCAGACCCAGAAGGCGTACGCGATGCGTCCGGAGCCTGATGACCCCCGCAAGCGGATCGCCGGCCGAAACGATGACCGCTATGACGAACTGGGCCGCTCGGTCCTTCAAGTCATCGAACGCCTCCGCGAGCAGCGCGTCAAGCAGCTCGCCAGCCGAATCGTCGAAGCGGCGCTCGGCGTCGGCCGCGCGAAGCCAACACGCGGCCGCCAGCGACCTCAATCGCGCGTGGATGTGCCGTGCCACGCCGTGATCATCGAATCCCTGCGTAACTACCGCCCTGACGAACTGCAGACCCGACGCGAGAATCGGGCGATCATGAACTGGTCTGCCGGCAAGGTCCGCAAGTACCTCGAGGAGGCCTGCCAGCTTCACGGCCTGCACCTCCGCGAGGTCATGCCGAATTACACCAGTCGGGAGGATAGCCGTACCGGCTTGCCCGGCGTACGCTGCGTGGACGTGCCCGTCGACCCAAAGCTCGGCAAGCCGAAGGCATACTGGTGGAATAGTGTGCTCAGCACCGCAAGAAAGAAATCCATCGGCGACGCCGCCTCCCACGACAAGCAGGGCGACGCGACATCCCGGTTCATCGTCGAACTCGCGGGCTGCCTAGACCGGCTGAAGGCGGACGGCAAGCCGTTGCCCAAGACGGTGCGCGTGCCTCGAATTGGCGGCGACCTGTTCGTCGCCGCACCGCCGACGTCGTGCACCGCACCCGCGCATCAGCCCCACCCCGCGTGCGACGGTGCACGCGCCCTCCAGGCGGATCTCAACGCCGCGGCCAACATCGGCCTGCGCGCCCTCCTGGATCCGGACTTCCCAGCCAAGTGGTGGTACGTGCCATGTATCGACGACCAGCGCGGCTTAGCGCTCCCGCGCGCCGACAAAGTCCTGGGCTCCGCGTGCTTTCCCGGTGATCCGGCCACGTTCGGCTCGCTGCTCAAGACAAGAACAGCCGCCGGACCTGCCGTTGACGGTCAGGCGGCGCCGGATCGGAAGCCCCGAACGGGGACACATCGCCCCGGGAGCGCGAAGAGTCGCTCTCTCGGCGATGGCAAAGCAACCACGAACTATTGGTCAGATCGGTCCGCCCGTGATCTGCGTCCGGCCGACGAGGGTGGCCACTGGCAGCCCACGAACGTCTATTGGAACTGGGTCCGGAAGCGGGCCCTGCTAGGATTGTATTCATTCAACGGTCTCTCGCCGCCAAGCGACGACCGCCCTTGAAGCGACGGCCGACTTGCGATAATCTAAAAAACGTCGCCTATAGGGCGATACAACTCCGAGCATGTGTCTTCCCCTTCAATGGGCTTGGCACTCGGCATCGATCAAGCTCGCGTCGGCTGTCGGGCCGTCGTCGGGCGGAGGCTCTTTGAAAAGTCGGCTGACGCGGCCCTACGTCGCGAGTGCGGCGGTGGTGAAGGGGGGGCCGGGGGACGCTCGCGACCTCTAACTACGTTCTCTGTCAGGATATACAGCTTGTGTTCACACGATCGTCGATCCGACAACCTTTCGAAAGCGTTCACGCTCGCAACCACGACGCCAAATGTGCCCGCCAGCACACCTTACGAGGAAGGCGGCCGCGTCGGCCGACGCGGCCTTGATCGATGGACACAGCAATCCCGGGGCGTGGCCGCACGAACGGATCGCCGCGTCGGCCGACGCGGCCTTGATCGATGGACACGTTCCTGAATCGGCTTGCCGCCGAAATTGAGGCCGAGCCGCGTCGGCCGACGCGGCCTTGATCGATGGACACTACGTTGTCGTTCGATGATTTGAAAAAGGTGTTTTCTGCCGCGTCGGCCGACGCGGCCTTGATCGATGGACACCTTGGCCGACCGCGGGCGATGGCTCGTATCGCGGCGCCGCGTCGGCCGACGCGGCCTTGATCGATGGACACGACGCCGGCGACCCGAAGCTGTACGAGATCGTCTCGGCCGCGTCGGCCGACGCGGCCTTGATCGATGGACACGGCGAGCGGGCGGCGAGGGTCGTGCCGGAGTTCCGGGCCGCGTCGGCCGACGCGGCCTTGATCGATGGACACCGGAAGTCACACAGCCAGTCAAGCTCGCCGGTCGGGGCCGCGTCGGCCGACGCGGCCTTGATCGATGGACACTATGAGAGCGAGTGAGGTAGAGACCGGCGCCGTATGCCGCGTCGGCCGACGCGGCCTTGATCGATGGACACGTTGGCCGCATCTCGCTGTCGTCAATGACGGCGACGCCGCGTCGGCCGACGCGGCCTTGATCGATGGACACCGTCCAGCAGGTGGTTATCCTTTCGCAAACGGTGCCGCCGCGTCGGCCGACGCGGCCTTGATCGATGGACACATCGCGAAGGGGCTCGAGTCACTGCTGGATCGTGGCCGCGTCGGCCGACGCGGCCTTGATCGATGGACACACGCGGGTCCGCATCGCCGATACTATGTAGGCATCGCCGCGTCGGCCGACGCGGCCTTGATCGATGGACACAGGACGAGTTGGGCCTCACGGGATGGTTGACAGACGCCGCGTCGGCCGACGCGGCCTTGATCGATGGACACATTCTTCCCCTCTGGCACGCCACTTGCCTGCACTCTGCGCCGCGTCGGCCGACGCGGCCTTGATCGATGGACACCACCGCGATTGCGGCATGTCGCGACATTCCGCGCAAAGCCGCGTCGGCCGACGCGGCCTTGATCGATGGACACCGCAACAAGGTAATGAGTGACTACACGATCTCCGGTGCCGCGTCGGCCGACGCGGCCTTGATCGATGGACACCAGATGGCATTCGTCACACTCGCATCGATATCAACAGCCGCGTCGGCCGACGCGGCCTTGATCGATGGACACCGCGACGCAAGGCCGAAACATGGTGGCGCGAACATAGGCCGCGTCGGCCGACGCGGCCTTGATCGATGGACACAACTCCTCGACCAACCGCCGCCACTCAGCCAACTGGTGCCGCGTCGGCCGACGCGGCCTTGATCGATGGACACTGACGGTGAGTAGCCTATGAGCACGATATACAGCGGGCCGCGTCGGCCGACGCGGCCTTGATCGATGGACACGTGTAGATGGTGTACGTGGCGAACAGCACCTCGTCGCGCCGCGTCGGCCGACGCGGCCTTGATCGATGGACACGTACGGTGCAGTAGTGCCGGTCCCGACTCCGATGCCGCCGCGTCGGCCGACGCGGCCTTGATCGATGGACACACTCCGCTCCGCATCGCCGATACTATGTAGGCATGCCGCGTCGGCCGACGCGGCCTTGATCGATGGACACTGCTGCAATATCTGCTGCGCGGGCGCAAAAATCCGCCGCGTCGGCCGACGCGGCCTTGATCGATGGACACTGCACCTCCCATCGCGACGCTTCGCGCCCGGTAGCGCCGCGTCGGCCGACGCGGCCTTGATCGATGGACACAGTCGTTGATCGGGACGGTGACGATGCGGCGGCTGGCCGCGTCGGCCGACGCGGCCTTGATCGATGGACACAGCTGCTCCAGCAAAAGGTCGGCGAAGTTGTAGAAGCCGCGTCGGCCGACGCGGCCTTGATCGATGGACACACCGCGCTCCCGTCGTTGACGGCGACGGGATCAGGCCGCGTCGGCCGACGCGGCCTTGATCGATGGACACACTGTCAGGACTCCGGTGCCTGCGCCGTTGCCAGCGCCGCGTCGGCCGACGCGGCCTTGATCGATGGACACTGGCATATTCCGGACCCGTATCCGGTCGAGGTGCTGGCCGCGTCGGCCGACGCGGCCTTGATCGATGGACACTTTTTCGGTTGCGGGGACTTGCCAATTCGATACGCCGCGTCGGCCGACGCGGCCTTGATCGATGGACACAGCCGGTGGGCCGTAGTCCTGTGCCCAATGGTTCTCGCCGCGTCGGCCGACGCGGCCTTGATCGACGGACACTCGCCGCTGTGCAAGGCGTCGGCCTGAGTGCGGATGCCGCGTCGGCCGACGCGGCCTGAATCGATCGACCCGCGCCCGGCCGGCGGCCGCCGCGACAGCCCCGCATCCCCCTACGCCCGCACCGCCTCCCGTCGCGCGGCCGGCGCCGGTCCCGGCTCGCCCTCGAACCGGATCGTCAGGCTGGTCACGTCCCCCTCCTGCTTGGTCACCATCGGGTAACCGCACTTCTGGAACACCCGCAGCATCCGCACGTTGTCCGACAGCACGTCGGCCGTGAACCCCTTGATGCCGCGCGACACCGCGATCTCCGTCAGACGCTTCATCAGCATCGACCCGATCTGACGTCCCTGATAGTCGTCCGCCACCACGAACGCCGCCTCCGCCAGTTGCGTCTGCGGGTTCAGCGCGTACATCGCCATCCCCACGATCGTCTCCACCTCGCCCTCGTTCATCGACGCCACCAGCGTCATGTCCCGGTCGTAGTCGATCGTGCAGAACTGCTGAAGGCTCTTGTGCGGCATGTAGTTCTTCACCGCGAAAAACCGCTGATAAATCGTCTCCCGGCTGAACCGATAGAACAGATCGCGCAGCGGGCCCTCGTCGGTCGGCTTGATCGGACGCAGCAGCAGCCGCAGGCCGTCCTTCGTGCGAACCTTCAGCTCCAGCTCCTTCGGGTAGATCGGCACCCGCACCGGCGGCTCAAGCTGGTCGACATACACGAACCGCCGCTGCTTCGCCTCCGCCAGCAGCCACGGCCGGAACTTCGGATGCGCCACCGAAATCAGCGCCATCGCCCGCTCGCGGATGTTCCGCCCGTGCAGATCTGCCACCCCGTACTCGGTCACCACGTAGTGCACGTCCCCGCGCGTCGTCACGATGCCCGCCCCGTCGTCCATCCGCGGCGAGATCCGCGACACCGTCCCGTCGCACGCCGTCGACGGCAGCGCGATGATCGGCTTGCCGCGCTTGGCCCGCGCCGCCCCGCGGATGAAGTCCACCTGACCGCCGATCCCGCTGTAAAAGTGCGTCCCGATCGAGTCCGCGCACACCTGACCCGTCAGGTCGATCTCCAGCGCCGTGTTGATCGCCACCATGTCGTCATGCTGCGCGATCACGAACGGGTCATTCGTGTAGTCCACCGCGTACAGCTCCACCATCGGGTTGTCCGACACAAAGTCGTACAGCGTCTGGCTCCCCATCAGGAAGCTCGCCACGATCTTGCCAGGGTGCAGCTTGTTCCGCCGCCCGTTCACCACCCCGCGCTTCACCAGCTCGATCACCCCGTCGCTGAACATCTCGGTGTGGATGCCGATGTCCGTCCGCTCCGTCAGAAACCGCAGCACCGCGTCCGGGATGCCGCCGATCCCCATCTGAAGCGTCGCCCCGTCCGGGATCAGCTCGGCGATGTGCCGCGCGATCGCCTCCGTCTCCGGCCGCACCGCCGGCGACTTCAGCTCCGGCAGCGCGTGCTCGCACTCCACCATCGCGTCGATCTCGTCGATGTGGATCAGCGTGTCCCCGTGCGTCCGCGGCATCCGCGGGTTGATCTCCGCGATCACCAGCCGCGCCGACTCCACCGCCGCCCGCGAGATCGACACGTGCGTCCCCAGGCTCACGAACCCGTACCGGTCCGGCGGCGTCGCCGAGATGATCGACACGTCGATCGGAATCCGCCCCGACCGGAACAGCCGCGGGATCTCCGACAGGAACACCGGCGTGTAGTCCGCCCGACCGTCGGCCACCGCCGCCCGCACGTTCGGACCGATGAACAGCGCGTTGTGCCGGAAGCGCGACGCGAATTCCGGACGCACGTACGGCGCCTCGCCCAGCGTCAGCAGGTGCGTGATGACGTTGTCACCCAGCGGCGCGTCATCGGCCACCAGCGCCGGCACGATCCCCAGCGGAGTGGCCGACCCGTCCGAAATGTGGATGCTCTCCCCGCGCCGGATCAGCGCGATCGCGCGCTGCAGCGGCATCAGCTTGTTCTTGCATCGGTCTCGCCAGTTGTCCGACATGTCGGTCACCTCGGGTGTGGACCTCGCCGCGGAGCAGGCCCGGCTCGACGCCGTCTCGGCGCGCCGGGACCGGGGACATGCCCCGCTACACGTGGTATCGTAGCAAGTCGAGGGCCGCCATGAGCCCGCCCGCCCGTTAAACTTGTTCAAACGCACCATTCTGAAAAAGTCCTGATACGCTCGTAATAAACGCATTGACATGGTGTTATGGCTGTCAAACATGGTTGCTAATGCGGCCGCACTAAACTCGTCGCGCTCGGGGCCGTTTCCGTCGGCCGTCCGCCCCCCGCCCGGCCGGCCAGATGGGGATTTTTCCACACCCTCCCGCACCGCGCCCTCCGCCGCCCCCGGCCCCAGAAGAAGTCTCCCGTGCGCCGCCCGCGCGACGCCCTCCGGACGCGTGATTGACACCCGGCCGGCGTCCCGTATAATCGCACCGCTGCCGCGGCGGCTCGCGTCGTCGCGCCGCCTAAGCGCATGGCACGAGTGACCTTACGTGATGTCTGCAAGATCTACCCGGGCGGCGTAAAGGCAGTCGACCGGGTCAGTCTGGACATTGCGGACGAACAATTTGTCGTTCTCGTCGGCCCATCGGGCTGCGGGAAGAGCACAACGCTTCGGATGGTCGCGGGCCTGGAGGAGGTGTCCTCCGGGACGATTGAGATCGGCGGCCGCGTGGTGAACGACGTGGCCCCGAAGGATCGCGACATCGCGATGGTGTTTCAGAATTATGCGCTCTACCCGCATATGTCCGTATACAAGAATATGGCGTTCGGGCTGACGCTGCGGCGGCGCGAGCTCGGGCTGTCGAAGTCGGATATCGATCGGAAGGTTCGCGAGGCGGCCCGGATCCTCGGGATCGACGGATTGCTGGACCGCAAACCGAAGGCGCTGTCGGGCGGACAGAGGCAGCGCGTCGCGGTCGGGCGGGCGATTGTGCGCGACCCGAAGGCGTTCCTGTTCGACGAGCCGCTGTCGAACGTGGACGCCAAGATGCGGGTGGAGATGCGGTCGGAGATCAAGAAGCTGCACCGTCGGCTGCGAACGACGACGATCTACGTGACGCACGATCAGGAAGAGGCCATGACCCTCGGCGACGTGATCGTGATCATGAAGGATGGCCGGGTGCAGCAGCTCGGGTCGCCGCTGGAGATCTTCCAGCACCCGGTGAACCGCTTCGTGGGCGACTTCATCGGGACGCCGCCGATGAACTTTCTGGCGGGCCGCATCGAGGGCGACGGCGACTCGGTGGTGTTCAACGAGGGCGGCGCGCGGCTGCCGTTCTACGGCCACCTGGCCGAGGCGGCGCGGGCATACCGCGGCATCGAGCTGGTGCTGGGCGTCCGGCCGGAAGGGCTGTCGCTGGACGCGGAGCGAGCGCGGCTGGGCGCCGGGGCGGACGTGCCGCGCGAGGCGTTGCCGGCGCTGGATGTGCGGGTGACGCTGGTGGAACCGCTCGGCAAGGAGAAGGACGTTCACATGGCGACGACGGTTCACGACCGGATCGTGGGCCGGATGGAGTCGCATGTGTCGGTGCGCGAGGGCGAGATGCAGCGGGTCTTCGTGGATCTGCGTGCGGCGCACCTGTTTGAGCCCGGCGCCATGGGGCGCAACGTGAGCCTGCCGATGACGCAAGAGGCGGTCCGTGCGAACTGAGGCGCACGGCGCTGTGTCGGGCGTCCGGCGGGCGGCCCGATCTCGGAGCGTGCGGATGAGCTGACACCTCACCGTCGCAGGCAGGACTCGGGCCGAGCGGTCGGCCCGAAGGCGGAGGAGCGGGCGCGACGGACGAGGGCCCGCTTTTTTGTTGATGGAAGCGGCCGTGACGGCCGCCAGGACGACCCGGACAGGACGCAACGCGTGAACGCAGAACTGATGCGCATCGTCGACGCGATCTCGCGCGACAAGAACATCGACAAGGAATCCGTGCTGGTCGACCTCGAGACGGCCATGCTGTCGGCCATCCGCAAGGCCTACGGGCAGGAGCGCGACGCGCAGGTGACGATCGACCGGCTGTCGGGCGACATCACGGCGGCGGTCGACGGTCAGGCGGTGTCGATGGCGGATCTGGGCCGGATCGCGGCGCAGACGGCCAAACAGGTGATGATCCAGAAGATCCGCGAGGCCGAGCGCGGCAGCATCCTGGAGGAATACGAGGACAAGAAGGGCACGATCGTCACGGGCACGGTGTCGCGCTTCGAGGGCGGCACGCTGGTGGTGAACCTGGGCCGGACCGAGGGATTCCTGCCGCGGAGCCAGCAGATTCCGGGCGAGGCACACCAGCCGGGCGAGCGCATCCGCGCCATGGTGCTCGAGGTTCGGGAGGCGCCGCACGCGGTGAAGATCATCCTGTCGCGGGCGCACCCGGATTTCATTCGCCGGCTGTTCGAGCTGGAAGTGCCGGAGGTGGCGGAGCGGATCATCGAGCTGCGGGCGCTGGCGCGCGAGGCGGGCTACCGCACCAAGGTGGCGGTGACCTCGATCGACACGAAGGTGGACGCGGTGGGCGCCTGCGTGGGCGTGCGCGGCAGCCGCATCAAGAACATCGTCGAGGAGCTGGGCGGCGAGAAGATCGACATCGTTCGATGGAACGAATCGTCGCAGATTCTGATCGGCAACGCGCTGAAGCCGGCGGAGATTCAGGACATCGCGCTGTGCTTCGAGCTGGGGCGGGCGACGGTGGTCGTGCCGGAGGACCAGTTGTCGCTAGCGATCGGCAAGCGCGGGCAGAACGTGCGGCTGGCGGCGCGCCTGACGGGCTGGGACATCGATATCCTGACGCCCAAGGAATACAACAAGGGCCTCGACCGGCTGGCGGCGACGCTGCGGACGATCGAAGGCATCGAGGAGATGGTGGCGGAGAAGATCACGCTGCTGGGCCTGATCAACGTCATGGACGTCGAGGAGGTCGGGGTCGAGCCGCTGATGAAGGAACTGGGGCTGACGCCGGAGCTGGCCGAGCGCGTCGTGGCGACGTGCGCGGCGGAGGCCAAGAAGGTGCAGGCCGAGATGGAGGCCGACAAGGCGGCGGCCGCGGCGGCTGCGGCGGCGGAGGCCGAGGCGGCCAGCGCGGCGGCGGAGTCCGGCGAGAGCGTCGGTCTGATCGAGTCAATCGGCGAGTCTTCCGGCGAGGCGCCGGAGGCGGTCGGCGCTGCGGCCGGACCATCCGGCGAGTCGGGAGCGGGCGGCGGGATCGAAGCGATCGGCGACGAGAAGGCGCCGGTGATCGAGGCGACGTGACGCGATCGGCGGATCGAACGACGATCGTCTCGTGTTTTTGAGAGGTGCTGTTTGACTGATACCAAGATGCGGGTGCATACGCTGGCCAAAGAGCTCGGCGTCACCAGCAAGGCCATCATCGAGAAGTGCACGAGCGAAGGCATCGTGATCAAGAATCACATGCATGTGCTTTCGGCCGGCCTTGAACTGACCATCCGCGAGTGGTTCAGCACGGGGGAACACGCGACGGCCGTGGAGGATGCCGGCCCGGTCGACATCACCCAGGCGCGCGCCACGCGTCCTGTGCGGAAGAAGAAGACGACGAAGGAGACCGAGGCGCCAGCGGCGGCAGACACGGCGGTCGTCGAAGCATCTGCGCCCGCCGCCCCGGAAGCGCCCGCGGTCGCGGCCGAAACGACGTTTGAGCCCGCCATCGTGCCAGTTACGCCGGTCGAGCCGGCCATTGTTGAAGCACCGTCGACGCTCGAGCCGGCGCCGCCGGCGGCCGAGCCGCCGCGCGTGGCCGCCAGCGTGGCCGCGCCGCCCGAGTCGCCGGCCGCCGCGGCGAAGCTCGAGACTCCGAAGGAACCGGCGGCGCCGAAGGGCCCGCAGAACGTTCCGTCGCCGGCCGTCTTGCAGGGACCGCGGCTGATTCGCATGGCCCAGCCGGACCACGTGGTGGCGCCGCGTCCGTCCTACCGTCCGAGCGGCCCGCCCCCGATCGGCGGTCCGCCGCCACCGGCGGCGGGTGGGCGGCGTGACGTTCGCGGCCGAGGCGTTTCGGGCTCGGAAGAGGACGAGGCGCGTCGGCGTCGCGGCGGGGCGGCGGCAGCGCCGTCTCGTCACCGGGCGAATCCGCGTCGGACCACGGCGGACCCGACCACGGTGGTGGGCGAGATGCTGCGGGAGTGGCGCGACCGCGACCTGATCGAGCGGCGCGAGCGTCTTGACCATGCGAGCGGGCGCGGCATTTCGGGCCTGAGGGCCGACGAGAGTCAGAAGTCGTCCGGTCGTGGCGGGGTGTCGCGGCCCGGTCCGTCGAAGCGGCCGGCGGTCGAGCTGACCGCGCCGGTGATCATCAAGGAGTTCTGCTCCGGGACGGGCATTCCGTTCAACCAGGTGTTCCGCAAGCTGCAAGAACTGGGCATCCTGGCGACGATGAACCAGTCGATCGACGCCGATACGGCGCAGTTGGTGGCCAACGAGCACGGCGTCGAGATCACGATCGTGCAGCCGAAGTCGGCGGTGGAAAAGCTGCGGGAGCGTTTCAGCGCGCGGGAGCGGCCGAACCTCAAGCCGCGCCCGCCGGTGGTCACGGTGCTGGGGCACGTCGACCACGGCAAGACCAGCCTGCTGGATCGGATTCGGAAGACCAACGTGGCGGCGGGCGAAGCGGGCGGTATCACGCAGCACATCGGCGCGTATCAGGTGCGGATCAAGGATCGCTCGGTGACGTTCCTGGACACGCCGGGGCACGAGGCATTCACGGCGATGCGGGCGCGGGGCGCGCAGATGACCGATGTGGTCGTGCTGGTGGTGGCGGCGGACGACGGGGTGATGCCGCAGACGGTCGAGGCGATCAACCACGCGCGGGCCGCGAAGGTGCCGATCGTGGTGGCGCTGAACAAGATCGACCTGCCGCAGGCCGACGTTCAGAAGGTGTACGGGCAGCTTTCGGAGCATCAGCTCGTTCCGCAGGAGTGGGGCGGCGACACGGACGTGATCAAGACCAGCGCGGCTACGGGCGAGGGCGTCGAGGATCTGCTGTCGCACCTGGCGGCGCTGTCCGATCTGCTGGAACTGAAGGCCGATCCGACGGTGGCGGCGACCGGCGCGGTGATCGAATCGCTGCGGGACGAACGTCTGGGCACGATCGTGCGGGCGCTGGTGCAGGAGGGCACGCTGCGGACGGGCGCGGTGCTGGTCTGCGGCGAGGCGCATGGGCGGGTGCGAGCCATGCACGACGACCGCGGGCGGAAGCTGCGCGAGGCGCCGCCGTCGACGCCGGTCGAGATCCTGGGTCTGGACACGCCGCCGACGGCGGGCGACCGCTTTTTCGAGGTAGAAAACCTGAACGAGGCGAAGGAGGCGGCGGCGGAGGTTCAGCAGGAGCGGCGCAAGATCGCGCTGGTGACCACGGCCAAGCCGACAACACTGGAGAGCCTGCTGGCGGCGGACGAGGGAGAAGTGCCCGAGCTGCGGGTGATCGTGAAGGCCGACGTGCAGGGCTCGGTCGACGTGCTGAAGAAGTCGCTGAGCGAGATTCCGTCGAGCGACGTGAAGCTGACGATCCTGCACGCGGCGGTGGGCAATGTGAGCGAGTCGGACATCGCGCTGGCCGAAGCCAGCCAGGCGATCATCATCGGCTTCCACGTGGCGCCCGATCCGGCGATTCAGCGGCTGGCGGACGAGCGCGGCGTCGAGATCCGGCTGCACAAGATCATCTACAACGTCACCGACGAGATCCGGCAGGCGCTCGAGGGGCTGCTGTCGCCGACCGAGAAGATCGAGTCGCGCGGTCGGGCCGAGGTGCGGCAGGTTTTCAACATCACCAAGGTCGGCAAGGTGGCCGGCTGTGCGGTGCGCGAGGGCACGATCGCGCGCGGCCACACGGTGCGGGTGGTGCGCGACGGCGTGCCGATCAAGGAAGGCATGTCGCTGGCTTCTCTGCGGCGCGTGAAGGACGACGCGCGCGAGGTCCGGGCGGGCCTGGAGTGCGGCATTCGGATCGAGGGCTTCGACGACCTGAAGCCGGGCGACATCATCGAGGCGTACGAAGTGGTCAAGGTCGGGCGGAAGCTCTGACCGATGCGGCCGGGGTCAGGTGGAGACATCGCCGCCCGCGCGGCGGCACGAGAGGCCTGAACGGCGGCGCCGGCAAGCATGGTGGTGGGAGTGCTGCGGCTGGACCTGGCGATCATCGACGCCATGTCGTTGAAGGACAAGCGCCGCGTCGTGAAGGGGCTGAAGGACCGGTTGGCACATCGGCACAACGTGTCGATCGCCGAGACGGAATGGCAGGACGAGCACCGCCGGGCCGAGCTGGGCCTGGCGATGGTGGCGAACGACGCACGGTTCGTCGAGAGCTGTCTGAGCAAGATTGTCGACGAGGTGCGCGGCACGCGCGGCGTCGGACTGATCGAATACGACATCGAGTGGCTGTAACGCACCCGAGCGGTCGGCGGCGGATGTCGGGCGGAAGTTGAGCATGTCGCATCGTCGCGAGCGCGTCGCCAGTGTCATTCGGGAAGTGATCAGCGATGCCATCATCAATCACCTGTCGGACCCGCGCATTTCGCGTTTCACCAGCGTGACGCGCGTGCACGTTTCGCCGGACCTCGAGTACGCCGACGTAGCGGTGAGCGTGATGGGCAGTGAGCGTGAGGCGCGGCTGACGATGCAGGGTCTGGCCAGCGCGCGCGGGGCGGTGCAGGGGCTGCTGGCCAAGCGGCTCGACATGCGGCGATGCCCGCTGGTGCGATTCGAACTGGATGTCGGGATCAAGAAGGGTTTCGAGATCATCCGGGAGCTGGACCGCCTGGAAGCCGAGCGTCGCCTGCGGGAGGAGCGGTCGGGAGCCGACGAGGCGGCTCCGCGGGAGGAAGCGGGGCGACCCGGAGGGAACGAGGCGTGACGGCCGGAGGCTGAAATCGGGCTGGGTTCCTGGACCGCCACGGCGCGATTCGGGGCGGCCCGCAAGCTCGTGGAGGATGGAAGGGGCTGGTGGGCGTGTGTCCGCCGTGGTCGGAGGTGCAGCCGGGCGTTGTGGGTATGAAGCGAAACAGCGAACAGCTCCGAGTGTTGCGGCAACTGCTGCCGTGGCTGGTGCGACGCTACGGTCGCCCCAAGCCGCCGGCCGTCGGCGAGCCGATTAATGAGATCATGTACGCGGTGTTGTGCCGGTGGGCGCCGGAGTCTCGGGCGGGCGCCGCGGTTCAGCACCTGCGGCGGGTGACGGTCGATCTGAACGACCTGCGCGTCACGCCGGTGATCGAGCTGGCCGACCTGCTGGGCAAGAGCTTTCCGCGGGCGCGCGAGTCGGCCGAGGCGTTGTCGCGCGTACTCAACGCGTTGTTCAACCGCCGCTACACGCTCGACCTGTCGTATCTGAAGTCGATGAGCCGGCGCGACATCGAACGCATGCTGTCCGGGCTGTCGGGCGGCGATCCGCACGACGTGGCCCTGTTCATGCTGCGGGTGTATCACTTGCATCGGGTGCCACTCTCTCCGGATGCGGTGGCGTGGCTGCGGCGGCGCGGCCTGGTCCCCGAGGACATGCCGACGGCGGCCGTGCAGGCGCTGATGGCGCGTCTGGTGAGCCGATCGAGCGCCGAAGCGTTCTCAGCCCTGCTGAAGCGGCACGCGTTGTCATCCGATGAGTCCGACATGCCGACCGGCCCGGCTGCCGCGCCGGCCAAGCGTCGCGCGCCGCGCCGCGACTCCAAGGCCAAGCGGCCGCGGCGCAAGCCGGCGCGCCGCGAGCGCCGGCGTCCACCGCGAACGCGGGCGGCCACCCGTCCCCGGGGACGGGTCGCCAAGCGGGCTCGCAGTTCGCCGCGACGCTGACGCCCGGCCCGCCCGCGGGAGGTCCCCGGGGGGCTGCCCCTGCGGGAGCGCGGCGACCTCGCTCTAATCCCGTCGTGTGGAGATGCGACGCATGTACGAGCAAACGACCAGGAGCGGCGCGGGCGCGATGGCCCGGCCGCCGGCGTGTCTATTCGCAGCGCTACTGATCTGGGTTGGCTTCGCGGCCGGTTGTGCGGCGGCGACGGTGCGTTCGCGGCCGGCACTGGTGGTCGACCCGCAGCGCGCCCGAATGCCGCTGGACCGGATCGAGCCGGCGGTGAGCCTGTCGACCGCGTCGGCGCCGGCGGCCTCGCAGCCGTCGATCCCGGCCGGTGCGCGACGGTACTTTGAGGCCGGGCGCGACCGATTCGAAGAGCGGCTCTGGGGCGAGGCGATCAACGAACTGGCCCGCGCGGTTCAGGTTGCGCCGAGCTTTCACGACGCGCGTGTGCTGCTGGGACGGGCCGCGTTGCTCCAGGGCAATACGGCGCTGGCGCGGACCCACCTTCAGGAGGCGGCGCGACAGCGCGGCGACGACGTCGACGTTCACCAGCTCCTGGGAGATCTGTCCTTTCAGGCGCATGACTACGCGGCGGCGATCGGGCACTTCCGCCGCGCGCTGCTGTGCCCGAACGCGAAGCCCGGTCGTCCGGCGACGATCCTCAGCCACCTGTTTCTGGGGCTGTCGCTGCGCGAGGAGGGGTACCTGACGGCGGCGGCGAACCAGCTTGAGCAGTTCGTCAGCGCCGTGGAGGGCGACTCGGCGGTCGATGGCACGCACCCGGAGCTGACGCAGGTGGTGGGGCTGTATCGCGACAAGGCGGCGCTGGGGATCGGCGAGATCTACGACGTGCTGGACCTGCCGCAGGAGGCGATTGCGGCCTACCGGCGGGCGCTGGCTCTCCGGCCGGGCGAGCGCGAGGTTGAGACGCGGCTGGCGCGAGCGTTGGCGCGGGGCGGGCAGTCGGCCGAGGCGCTGGCACTGGCCCGCAAGGTGTGCGAAGCCGACGAGGCCTCGCCGGCGAGCATTGAGATGCTGCTGGAAGTGTGTGACTCGGGCAATCCGCGGCTGGACGCGGAGGCGGAACTGATCCGCCTGGGCGAGTCGTCGCGGAATCCGGCGGTACTGCAACGGCTGGCATCGCGTCTGCTGGACCGGGGCCGCGCGAAGGAAGCGTCGGCTCTGCTGGAGCGGTCGGTGACGCTGCAACCCGAGCGGTTCGAGGGACGGCTGGAGCTGGCGCTGGTCCGGCTGCGTCTGGACGACGTCAGCGGCTATCTCGATGTGCTGGCCGACGCGGTACGACAGGCGAAGGACAGCTTCGAGCGGGTCGACTCTGCGTTGCGGACGGCGGCCGACAACGAGGGCTTGCGGCGCCGGCTGATCGACGCGGCCCGCCAGCGCGCCGAGGCAAGGAAAGACGCCGTCTACCTGGTGCTGCTCGGGCGGCTGCTGTGGCTGGACAATCGGGTCGACGAGGCGTCGCGGGTGCTGAGCGACGCGACGGCGGCGGATTCGAAGCTCGGGCTGGCGTATGCGACGCTGGCGGAGCTGCGTATCGCGCGCGGTCGGTGGAGCGATGCGCTGGCGGCATGCGACGCGGCGGAGCAGGCGGGCGTTCGCGACGGGACGCTGTACCGCCTGAGGGGCCAGGCGCTGGAGGGCATGGACGACGGCGAAGGGGCAATGGCGGCGTACGAGGAGGCGCTGCGGCTGAACGGCCGCGACGCCGACGCGCTGATGGCGCAGGCGCGGCTGCTGGACCAGGCCGGCAGGCCGGACGAGGCGATCAAGGCGCTGCGGAAGGTGGTGACGTCGGTCGACCCGGCGCGATTCGACGCGCGCGAGGCGCTGATTCGGGCGCTGCTGCCGCGGCGGGAATTCCGGGCCGCGAAGGAGCAGTTCTCGGCCATGCAGCGGCGCGGCGCGCCGACCAACGTGCTGGGGCGGACCGAGGCCCTGATCGTGCTCGCGATGGACACGACCACCGACGGAAACACCCGCCTGGGCACGTATCGCAGCACCCTGTCGGACCTGATGGTGCGATTCCCGGACGATGGCGACACAGCGCTGGACCTGTCGCTGAGCTACGTCGCCACGCGCGAGTACGCCGAGGCGCTGCGGGTGATCGACCGGATGCTGGCGGTGAAGCCGCAGTTCGTGCGCGGGCGGGAGTTGAAGGTGACCCTGCTGGCGCGGCTGCTGCGATTCGCGGAGGCGATCGAGCTGCAGCGCAGCCTGCTGGCCGAGCGCCCGAACAACGCGGCGTGGCGCGCCCGGCTGGGCGATCTGGCGCTCGACGCGGGCGAGTACGCCATCGCGGAGGACGCGTTCCGAACTCTGGCGAAGCGCGAGGATCTGGCGGGCCGGCGCGGCGTTTATCTCCGCGGCCTGCTGCTGGCGCTGCAGGCGCAGAAGCGGCACGACGAGTCGGTCGAGGTGACGAAGTCGTGGCTGGACCTGGATCCGGAGAGCGACCAATTGCGAAGCATCTACATGGCGGTCCTGAACGAGGCGGACCGGGCCGAGGAGGCCCTGGCGGCGGCGGATCGCTGGCTGGCTGAGAGCCCGGAGAGTTCGGCGGCGCGCGAGATGATGGTCTGGCAGTTGATCCGCATGAAGCGGTATGACGAGGCCCAGGCGCGGGCGCTGGCGTGGCACCGGGCCGAGCCGACCGACGCCGAATCGATCCAGCGGCTGATCTCGGTTCTGCTGGGCTCGCGGCGCATGGACGAGGCCGTCGAGCTGGCTCGAACGGCAGCCGAGGATCCGGCCCTTCGCGACTCGTTCGAGACGCGACTGGTTTACGTCCTCGAGCGCGCCGGGCGCTACGAGGAGGCGATTCAGGTGGTGCAGGGGTGGATCCGCACCACGCAGAACGCCGGCCTGCTGCTCGAGCTGTCGCGGCTCTACAGCCACATGCGCCGCTGGCAGGAGGCGGAGAAGGCGATCGAACGGCTGGTGAATCCGGAGGTCGCGCGAATGGCGGCGGGCCGGATGTTCGACCCCGAGACCGTTCGGAGCGGCTATCGGCAACTGGCGGTCATCTTCCAGTACAGCGGTCGGATGCCGGCGTGCCACTCGGCGCTGGAAAAGGCGCACGAACTGACGCCGATCGAGTCGCCGGAGTATCCCGGCTCCTGCAATGATCTGGGTTACCTGTGGGCTGATTCGGGAGTGAATCTCGACCAGGCCGAGGCGTTGACGCGGATCGCGGTGGGCGAGGCGCCGCGGCGGGCGGCGTATCTCGACAGTCTCGGCTGGGTGCTATACAAGAAAGGCGACGTGGCCGGCTCGCTGCGGTGGCTGAAGCAGGCGGTGGACCGCAGCGACGTGCCCGATCCGGTGGTGCTCGATCACTATGGTGATGCGCTGTATCGCTCCGGCCGGCGTGACGAAGCGCTGACGTACTGGCGCGAGGCCGCGAAGCTGGTGCGCGAGGCCGAGGGGCCGGTGACGCCGGAGCATGAAGCGGTGGGCGAGCGTTGCGGCGAGAAGATCGCCGCGGCCGAGGCGGGCCGGCCGGTCGAGACGGCGTCAACGGCGACGGACCCGGCGGGGAAGTGAAACGGCGGAAGGGCGAACGGGATGGCGGGTCATTCCCACTGGGCCAAGATCAAGCGCAAGAAGGCCGTGACGGATCAGCGGCGCGGTCGGCTGTGGAGCAAGCTGGCGCGCAACATCATCGTGGCGGCCCGCAAGGGGGCGGACCCGGCCGACAACCTGTCCTTGCGCTACGCGATCGACGCGGCGAAGGCGGAAAACATGCCGGCCGATACGATCGAGAAGGCGATCAAGAAGGGCTCCGGGGAGCTGGGGGCGACCGAGTACGTGCCCGTTGTCTACGAGGGCTACGCGCCGGGGGGCGTGGCGATCCTGGTCGAGGCGCTGACCGACAACCCGACGCGGACGGCGCCGGAGATTCGCAAGGCGTTCGAGCGCGGCGGCGGGAACCTCGGCACGATGAACTGCGTCGCCTGGATGTTCAAGCCGAAGGGGGTCTTCACCGTGCCGGTGTCGGCGGTCGACGAGGATCGCCTGATGGAGTTGGCGCTGGAGGCGGGCGCGGAGGACGTTCAGAACCAGGGCGACGTGTACGAGGTGACCTGCGAGCCGTCGGCGTTTGAGGCGGTGCGCAAGGCGCTGGAGGGAGCCGGGGTCGCGCCGCAGGCGGCCGAGTTGACGCGCGTTCCGGACGCGACGGTGACGGTCAGCGCGGACATGGCGTCGCAAGTCATCTCGTTGATCGAGATGCTGGACGAGAACGACGACGTGCAGAAGGTGCACGCGAACTTCGCCGTGTCGGAAGAGACTGCGGCTCAGTTGGGGGGCTGATTCGGCCGCCGGCCAGGCGGGAATCGCGCGGCAAGCCTTGCGCCCGTCGCTTCACCGGGGGCGCGCCGCTACCGATATCAACGTCGAGCGCGACTTTCCATTCGCCGGAAGCCGATGGTTGTTCATGGACCCGTCCGGGCTGAAGTTCACCTCCAAGCGCGGGGCTCGCAGCGGGCGACGGCCGCCGGTCGTCTCCATCGCCGATCTCGAGGTCGCGCCGGTGTGGAAAGAATGGCTGGCGCGATTCCTCGGATACGTCGACTCGGAATGCGGACTGTCGCCGCGGACACTGGATGCGTACCGGCGCGACCTGCGGGAGTTCGGGGCGACCCTGACCGAGCGCGGGGTGGACGATCCGGGGACGGTGACGCCGACGGTGGTGCAGGCGCATCTGATGCGCCTGACTGAGCGCGGGTTGTCGCTGTCGTCGATCGCCCGGCACCAGGTCTCGGTCAAGGTGTTCCTGCGGTTTCTGCATCTGTCGGGCGCGATGCGCGAGGACGTGTCGAGCCTGATCGAGAGCGCGCGGACGGCGGACACGCTGCCGCACACTCTTCGCAGCGAGCAGATCGAACGGCTCATTGACACCCGACAAGACGACGAGGCGCTGTCGGTGCGCGATCGGGCGATCATTGAGTTTCTATATGCCAGCGGGCTGCGCGTGTCGGAGCTGGCGTCGCTGGACGTCGACAGCGTGCAGCTCGACGTGGGGTACGTCCGCTGCATCGGCAAGGGGCGGCGCGAGCGGATCGTGCCGATCGGCCGGGCGGCGATCGAGTCGACCCGGCGGTACATGAGCGAGGCGCGGCCGCGACTGCTCGAGCATCGCGCCAGCGAGCAGGCGCTGTTCGTGACGCGCACCGGGCGGCGAATGGATCGCACGGCGGTGTGGCGGGTCGTGATGCGACTGGCGCGGGCGGCGGGGTTGCGCGGTCGGATCAGTCCGCACACGCTGCGGCACAGCTTTGCGACGCACCTGCTTCAGGGCGGGGCCGATCTTCGAGTGGTTCAGGAGCTGCTGGGGCACGCGGACGTCTCGACGACCCAGATCTACACCCACGTCGACACCCGGCACCTGCAGGACGTGCACCGCCGCTTTCACCCTCGACCATAGGCGCTCGGCGGCGCTACCAGGCGACGCTGCGGCCGCCGTCGACCGGCAGGATGACGCCGGTGACGTAGGAAGCGTCATGCGCCAGGAAGCGGACGGCGGCGGCGACGTCGGCCGGCGTGCCGGCGCGCTGCATCGGCACGCGGGCGACGATCGAACGCTTCAGTTCGTCCGAATAGTCGGGCGGCCACTCGGCCACGCCGGGGGCGACGGCATTGACGCGAACGCGCGGTGCCAGGGCCCGGGCCAGGCCGCGTGTCAGGGCGACGACGCCGGCCTTCGAAACACAGTACGCGAGATAGCCCGGGAGCGGGCGGTCGGCCGAGATGTCGGCGAGGTTGATGATGGCGCCGCCGTCTGTCATGCGCGCGGCGGCGGCATGACACAGTGCAGCCGGCGCGGTCAGATTGATGTTGAGCGTGCGCTGCCACGCGTTGGGGTCGAACGCGGCCGGGTCGGATCTCTCGAAGATGGCGGCGTTGTTGACCAGGACGTCCAGCCGGCCGAGCGAGGCGATGCACTGACCCACGAGCGCGGCGGCGGCTGAATGAAGCGCGAGGTCGGCGGGGAGCAGTTCGGCCCTGCGGCCGGCGCGGCGAATGGCGTCGGCGAGAGACTCGGCGTCGTCGCGGGACGAGCGATAGTGGACGGCGATGTCGTAGCCGGTGCGCGACAGTTCGAGGGCGATCTCGCGTCCGACGCGGCGCGCGGCTCCGGTGACAAGCGCGACTCTGGCGACGGTGCTCACGGCGGCGGGTCTCCGTTCGTCGGCTTTCGATGCTCGTCCCAGTCATCCGGTAGTCGGTGCATCTTCCAGACGTCGTCGGCCGCGGTGGGACGGGTCGGGGCGCGGAGCACATAGCGGCGGAAAGCGAGCGAGAATCGGCGGATGGCCAGGGAGGCGGCCAGGAAGACGATCAGCAGGATCGTGGTCCAGAGAAGCAGCTTGCCGAGCTGCTCGGCCGAGGGCCTGGTTGCCGGCTGCGTGGCGGCGGTCGGCGTCGCGGTCGTTGAGGTCGGCAGGCCGTGGGCTGTCTCAGACATCCCAGAGTCCTGCGCGGGGGTTCTCACGCAGTGTCTCGGCCAGCTCTCGCAGAAGCCGGGTCTGGCGGTCATCGAGGGACTTCGGCGGGACGATCTTGATGACGGCGTACTGATCGCCGCGCTCGTGGGTGCGAGGATTCTCGACGCCGCGCCCGGCGAGGCGGAGTTTGGCGCCGGCGGCGGTTCCGGCCGGAATCCTGACCGTGGCCGGGCCGTGAAGCGTCGGGATGTCGATCTTCGCGCCGAGGGCGGCCTCGGTAATGGAGATGGGCACTTCAAGGTAGATGTCGTTGCCCAGGCGGCGGAAGTAGCGGTGCGGCTCGACGCGGCAAACGATGTACAGGTCACCGGGCGGGTGGCCGCGCCGGCCGGCCCGGCCGCGACCGCGAACCCGAATGCGCTGGCCGTCGTCAACGCCCGGCGGAATCCTCACGGTGACGACCTCGCCGGCGGCCGGTCCTCCGGCGATGCTCAGTTCGAGGGAGACGCCGCGAATGGCCTGTTCGAACGTGAGCGTCACCTCCTGTTCGAGGTCGCCATCAGTCCGCGCTTCGGGCTCGTCTGGCGCGCTGCGGGCGCCGACCTGCCGGAAGAAGTGCTCGAAGACCGAGGCGGGGCCGTCGCCGCCCCGGGCGCTGAAGAAATCGGTCAGATCGCCGAAGTCCACGTCGGGTCCGACGTTGGACCAGGTGTAGGTGCGCCGCGCGCCGCCGGCGGGGTGAGGACCGCCACCGGCCACGCCGGCGCGGCCGAAACGATCGTACTGGCTGCGTTTCTGCCGGTCGGAGAGGACGTCGTAGGCTTCCTGCACTTCCTTGAAGCGCTGCTCGGCGCCGCGGTCGCCCTTGTTGGCGTCGGGGTGGAACTTCTTGGCGAGGCGGCGATAGGCCTTCTTGATTTCGTCGTCAGTGGCGGAGCGCTGCACGCCGAGGATGTCATAGTAATCGCGATGGGTCATGTCGAATGGGTCCGGCAAGCGCGAGCGGCGCTCGCTCGATCACGCGGAGATTGTAGGCGCCGAGCGGCGGTATCGCAATTGCGCCGCAGGTGACGGCGGCGGCGTGCGGCGTAGAATGGCGCGGATGATGCCAGTTCACGCACCACCGCTTCCCGCGATTTCGTACCAGACGCCGGTCGGATGGATCGGCACCGGCGTGATGGGGTTGTCGATGTGCGGCCATCTGCTGAGCCGCCACGTCTCGGTGACCGTGCATACGCGGACGCGCAGCCGGGCCCAGCCGCTGGTCGATCGCGGTGCCGTGTGGGCCGAGTCGCCCGCCGCCGTGGCGGCGCGCTCGACGGTCATCTTCACGATGCTGGGCTATCCGGACGACGTACGCGCGGTGTACCTGGGCCGCGACGGGCTGCTGGGCAGCGCGCACCCGGGAACCGTGCTGATCGACATGACGACGACCGAGCCGACGCTGTCGCGACAGATCGCGACCGAGGCCGCCAACCGGGGCATTTATGCGCTGGATGCGCCGGTCTCCGGCGGCGACGTGGGTGCTCGAAACGCGACGTTGTCGATCATGGTGGGCGGCGAGCGGCCGGTGCTCGACGCCATCCGTCCGCTGCTCGAACTGATGGGGCGAACGATCGTGCATCAGGGGCCGGCGGGCGCGGGCCAGCACGCGAAGATGGCGAACCAGATCGTGATCGCGGGCACGATGATCGGCGTCTGCGAGGGGCTGGTGTATGCGCGGCGGGCGGGCCTGAGCGCCGAGGCGCTGCTCCAGAGCATTCGGCCCGGGGCGGCGGGGTGCTGGACGCTGGACCATCTCGCGCCGCGGATTCTGGCGGGGAACTTCGACCCGGGCTTCTTCGTCGAGCACTTCGTGAAGGACATGAGCATCGCACTTGAGGAAGCGCGTCGCATGAAGCTGGACCTGCCGGGGCTGGGCCTGGTCAGGAGCCTCTATCAGTCGCTGTGCGAGCAGGGGCACGGCCGCAAGGGCACGCACGCGCTGTACGTGGCGCTGGATCGCATGATCGGAACGTGAGCGGCGCGCGGGCCCGCTACGAGGGGTTCGACGAGCCGGGCCGCGGGCGCATGTATCGTCCGATCCCGGCCGCCAGCCACGATGCCGGCAGCAGACGCTGGAAGGTCGCGGCGATCTTATTCCCGATGCCAGGCACATGGATCGCGAGGCCGCGCTGGAGGGCGCGGACGGCACTGTGCGCGACCCGGGCGGGGTCGGCGGCCAGTGCGAGGAATTCGCCGCGGCGCGCTTCGTAGCCGCCGCGATCGAAGAACTCGGTCCGCGTGGTACCCGGGCAGAGGCAGGTGACGCAGACACCGCTGCCGCGCAGCTCGACCCGCAGGCCGAGCGAGAAGTCGATGACGAACGCCTTGGTGGCGGCATAGACCGTCATGTAAGGGAACGGCTGGAAGCCGGCCATGCTGGCGACGTTGAGAATCCAGCCGCGGCGGCGCGCGGCCATGCCAGGAAGGACCCGCCGCGTCAGGCGGACGAGTGATTCGACATTGAGCCGGAGCATCTGTTCGAGACCGTCGAGCGGCTGAGTCGCGAACTCACCGTACTGACCGATGGCGGCGTTGTTCACGAGCACGTCGATCTCGCCGGACTTCCCGGAACTCAGCAGCCGGTCAATCGCGTCGGGCTGCGCGAGGTCGGCCGCGAGCGGTTCGGCATCGGCCGCGCCGCCGAACTGCATCAAATCGCTGGCCAGTTCGGAGAGCCGCTCGGCGCGTCGCGCGACCAGCAGCAGTCGGGCGCGCTGCCGGGCGAACACGCGGGCGAGCTCGAGGCCGATTCCGCTGGAGGCGCCGGTAATGAGGACGGTCTTGTCGGCGAACAGCATGGGAGCGGCATCCTTTCGTCGACGAGATGTTAGCGGGCGTCGCCGCGCGGCACGAACGGTTATGGGCCGCGGCCGGCGGCGGGACCGCGAACATGAAGGACGCCGGGGATCGAACCGAAGAGAGGGGTGCATCGCGTCGCGCCGACGCCCGCGTCCGGCGCAGCGCGAGTTGGGGGAGCGATCCCAGTGGATATTGCCAGCATCATCGGCATCCTGATCGGGCTGGGCGCGATCGGCTTCGTCTTCTTCGAGGTGTCTCACGGCCACCTGGCGATGTTCTACTCGCTGGAAGGCGTGCTGATGGTCGGGGTCGGCAGCCTGAGCGTGTGCTTCCTGGCGATGCCGCTGGAGCGGCTGCTGAGCGTGCCCGGTTACGTGAAGCGCTTCCTGTTCAACAAGACCAAACCCCCTTCGGAAATCATCAAGGCCATGGCCAAGCTCGGCGAGAAGGCGCGGCGCGAGGGCTTCCTCGCGCTCGAAGCCGACATGGACATGATCAAGAACCTCGATCCGTTCCTCGGTTCGGGCATCCGCATGGCCATCGACGGCGTCGATCCCGGCGACATCGAAGCCACGTTGCGGATGGAAATCATGGCGATGCAGGATCGCCACAAGGCGGGCAAGAAGTTTTTCGACCTGTTGAAGCTCTATGGTCCCGGCTACGGGCTGGTCGGCACGCTGATCGGGCAGGTGGGCATGTTCGGCAATCTGGCGTCGGCCGACGTCGGCAAGCTCGGTCACATGCTCGCGCTGGCCGTCGTGGCGACCATGTACGGCGCCATCCTGGCGAATGCCGTGGCCGGCCCGATCGGGGACAAGCTGGCGATGCGGTCGAGCGAGGAGATCCTCAACCGCGAGATGATGTTGCAGGGCATTTTGTCGATTCAGGCCGGCGACAATCCGCGCATCACGCTGGAGAAGATGATGGCGTTCCTCCCGACGCCGCATCGCGACAAGATCCGCAACGCCGCCTGAGGCGGCCCGCGGGCGAAGTGAGCCATGGCCGACCACGACGACCAGCACGACAAGAAGCACAAGAAGCACGACGGGCACGGACACGGGCACGGTCCGGCCGGTCACGGCGGCGGACATGACGAGGAGCACGGCGCCCCGGAGTGGCTGATTTCGTTCGCCGACAACACGGCGCTGATCATGGGCTTCTTCGTGATCATGCTGGCGATGAACATGAAGGCCGACGGCGGCGGCAACGGCAACACGAAGGACCCGGACGCCGGCCACGGGCCATCGGCGGCGATGCTGGACACGGTCATCGGGCTGCGGGCGGCGTTCAACAACCCGATCGACCCGAACTCGAACGATCCGAATGAGCTGCCGTTCGTCGCGCGGCTGCTGACTCGCGGGCGGGACTCGGAACCGCAGGAGGCCGGGCCGCGCGGGCGCGATCACGACGTGCAGTCGCTGCGGCCGAGCAAGTACTACCGAATCTGCGGTTCGCTGCCGTTCGAGAGTGGGACCCCGACGCTGGAACGCAAGGCGGACGAGACGCTGCGCGACCTGTCCGAGCGGGTCCGCGGTCTGCGTTTCATCATCGAGGTGCGCGGGCACGTCAGCGCGGCCGAAGCCGCCCGGTCGGCGGACCGGGGCATGTCGCTGGCGTTCGACCGCGCCATGGCGGTCGCGAAGCGGCTTGAGAGCGGGGGCGTGCGCTGGAGCCAGATGCGGCTGATCGCGTGCGCGGACAACGACCGGCGCAACCCGGTGGCCTACAACGATTCCGGGCAGCGGCCGAATGAGCGCGTCGAGGTCGTGGTCACCGATGTCGTTCTGCCCGACTACGTGCAGGACAACGAAGCGGCCGCACGTCGCGCGAAGTAGCCGGCCGGCGGCGCCCCGGCTGGCCGTGCGTCCCGTTCAACACCATAATCCCGACCGGTGATGACCACCGGCCGCTCGCCAATCCGCTACGTCGTCCTCGGTTCGGGCGGACTGCTGGGAACGCCATTGTCAGCGCTGCTGGGCTCTTCCGGCGACATCGAACTTCATGCCCTGCGACACGCCGACCTGGACATCACGCAGGAGCCGCGGGTGCGGGCGCTGCTTGCGGCGCTGCGTCCGGACGTGGTCATCAACTGCGCCGCGTTCACGAGAGTCGATGAGTGCGAGCGGCAGGCTGAGCTCGCCATGTCCGTCAATGGGAGGGGTGCGGAGATCGTCGCAGCGGCCGCGCGGGCGGTCGGGGCCCGCTTCGTTCATGTCAGCACCGACTATGTCTTTGACGGCTCGAAAGCAGGTGCGTACGTGGAGGAGGACGTGCCGGGCCCGGAGACGGCGCTGTCGGCTTATGGCCGGTCAAAGCTGGCCGGCGAGCGAGCGGTGCAGGCGGCCGGCGGCGATTGGCTGATCGTTCGGACGAGCTGGGTGTTCGGCCCGGCCGGACCAAACTTTGTGGCGACGATTCTGAATCTGGCGCGGACCAACCCTGAGTTGCGTGTGGTCAGCGACCAGCGCGGCCGGCCGACCTACGCGCCGGATCTGGCGGAGGCGATTGTTGCGTTGACGGAGCGCTCGGCGTCGGGCGTGGTGCATGTGGCCAACAGCGGTGTGTGCACCTGGTACGACCTCGCGCGGCAGGCCGTGGCGCTGGCGGGCCTTCCGGCGCAGGTGCGACCCTGCACCACGGCTGAATTCCCTCGACCGGCACGCCGTCCGGCGAACTCGGTGCTGGATACGACACGGTTCGAGACCATCGTCGGCCGGCCGCTGCGCGGGTGGATGGAGGCACTGGGGGCGTACGTGGAGATGATCCGCGCTTGACGCGGCCGACGGGGATGGGCCGCGCGTGCAGGCGCCGCGGACGCGACGCTGCATTCGAGCGCGACGTCCGGCTAGCCGGGGTCTGGGAGGGCGTTGCGCGGAGGAAACAGCCGGTTCCTGAGAACGGTCCAGAGGGTCGGACCGCGCGGGCCGGGGACGAATTCGAGCGCGAGAAACGACACGTCGTCGTGCGTCAGCATCGCGGCGTCGCCATGCGCTTCGAGCGCTTTCAGCAGGGCCGCGCCGATTCGCTCCGGGCCGGCGTCACCGACGCTCACGAGCACCTGCTCAACGCGCTCAGCGCCGAACTGAACGCCGCCCGCACCGGGCGCCTCGAGCACGCCGTCGGTCACGATCAGCAGGCGATCACCGATGTTGACGCGCAATGAGCGACGGGAAAAGTCGGCGTCCGGGTCGACCGCGAGCGGTCCGTCGACGAGTTCGCCCCGGGCCGCTCGGGTATGTTCGAGTGACAGACGGGTCCAGGCGCCTCTGGCGCGGTTGAAGTACCAGCCGGGCGGGTGGCCGGCGTAGCTGACCGAGAGCTTTCGGCTGGGCGGGTAGTAGGTGAGCGCGGCAGCCGTGGTCATGGCGCTGAGGCCGATGCGTTCGAGTCGGCGGTTAAGCTCGCGCAGCACGCGGCGCTGGTCGGGCCAGTTCATGAAGCGGCGAAGCTGGGCGTGCATTTCGGACGAGATGGTGGCGACCGCCTCGCCGTGGCCGACGACGTCGGCAAGGCACATGCGGGCCAGCAGGCCGGAACTGCAAACGGACAGATAATGCACGTCGCCGCCGCGACCGCCGGCACAGGGCCTGGAGTAGAGCACGCCGCGCACACCGGGCAGGTCCACGCGGGTGTCGACCGGCCGATTTCCGCCCCAGACCTCGGCGCAGGCCAGCAGCGCACCGCGCGGCGCGGGTGCTTCGTCGGTGGTCGGCCGGGTCGGGATCGCCATTCGGGAGATTGTAAGCTCCATGCCGGGGGTTGGATGGCCGGCGGACGCAGACGGTTACGCCGGCTGCCGCTCAGTAACCGCGGTCCACAATCGAACGCGCGCTGGCGGCGGCGGCGCGTCTAATCACGCGAGTCGCGACGTTGCGGGTGGCGAGAACCGGGTCGTTGCTGGAACGTGCGGCGGCCTGAACTCGACCGTCGCCCTGCCGCGAGGAAGCTTGTCCGACGGCATGAGGCGGATTAAACTCCTCGATTCGTTTTCAGCGGTCGCCGGAGACCGCCAAGAATGCCCTGTTCGTTTTCCCGGCCGCGGATCGCCGCGGCCGGCGTGTGGGAGTCAGCCGTGCCGGGTCACAATCATCATCGAGCCAGCCACCTGTTCACCTCCGAGTCGGTCACCATGGGCCACCCGGACAAGGTCGCCGACCAGATTTCAGACGCGGTACTCGACAGCCTGCTGGCGAAGGACCCGATGGCGCGGGTGGCGTGCGAGACGCTCTGCACGACGGGGCTGGTGGTCATCTCCGGCGAGGTGACGGTTCACAATCAGGCCGCGGTGGACGCGCTCAACAATGCGGAGGAAACCGCCCGCAAGGCGATCTACGACATCGGCTATACCGACCCGGCGCTGCGGTTCGACTACCAGAGCTGCGCGGTGGTGCGGTCGATCCACAGCCAGTCGGCCGACATTTCGCAGGGCGTCGATCACAGCAAGTCACACGAGCAGGGCGCCGGCGACCAGGGGCTGATGTTCGGTTTCGCGTGCCGCGAGACGCGCGCCCTGATGCCGCTGCCGATTCACCTGGCGCACCGCCTGGTGGAGCGCCTGGCCGAAGCCCGGGCGAACGGCGAGGTCGACTGGCTGAAGCCGGATGGAAAGAGCCAGGTGACGATCGAGTATCGCCACGGCAAGCCGCACCGGCTGCATACGGTCGTCATCTCGACGCAGCACGAGGCCCGGCCGGAGCTGCTCGACCGCAAGGGCAACTGCAACGAGCGGTTCAAGCGGATCATCATCGACAAGATCATCAAGCCGGTCGTCCTGCGCGAGAACCAGGCGTTGTGGAATCGCAACATCGTCTTCCACATCAACCCGACCGGGCGTTTCGTCATCGGCGGACCGCACGGTGACACGGGCCTGACGGGCCGCAAGATCATCGTGGATACCTACGGCGGTCGCGGCGCTCACGGCGGCGGCGCGTTTTCGGGCAAGGACCCGAGCAAGGTGGACCGCTCGGCCAGCTACATGGCCCGGCACGTGGCCAAGAACATCGTGGCCGCCGGCCTGGCCGACGTGTGCGAGGTGCAACTGGCCTACGCCATCGGCGTGGCCGAGCCGGTCAGCGTGCTGGTGGACACCGAGGGCACCGCGCGGGTGAGCGAGAACGTGCTGTCGGACCTGGTGCGGGACCACTTCCCGCTGACGCCGCGCGGCATCATCGAGCACCTCAAGCTGCGGCGGCCGATCTACCGGCAGACGGCGGCGCACGGCCACTTCGGCCGACCCGGCTTCACCTGGGAGCAGACCGAGCACGCCGCCGAACTGAAGAAGGCCGCGGCGCGGTTCATCCGCAACTGAGATTGCGGGGCGCGTCAATCACCAAAAGTGTGCCTGCCGCCTGACTTGAGGTATTGGCGGCGCGCGGCGGCGTACTCATCAGCCGTTTCAGGCAGCCCGGGGACGCTGCGACCCTCCTCGTACTCCTGCTGAGACTGGCAGTCCCTGAAAATCTTCGAGAGGATCGGGATGCACCAGCCGCAGCCAGTGCCCGCGCCGAGACACTCCGACATGCGCGAGGCGCGCTGCGGGCGTTCGCGGCGCGCGAAGGCGATCAGCTTGCGCAGCGGCACGTGGTAGCAATAGCAGATGCGGTCATCCAGCTTCATGGCCGCTCCCGTCCGGGGGGCGTCAGGCGACGCCGCAGCCCGTCACGCGCGTCCAGTCGTCGAAGAAGCCCGGGTAGGTCTTGGCGACGCACCCGGCATCGTGCAATGTCAGGCCGTCGAGCACCAGTCCGGCCAGCGCGAAGCTCATCGCGATGCGATGATCGTCGTGCGTCTCAATCGCCGACGCGTGCATCCGATTCGTCGGGCGCACCGTCAGTCCGTCGGCGTGGATCTCGACCTCCGCGCCGATCCGCTGAAGGCCTGCGGCCAGCGCGCCGATCCGATCCGATTCCTTCAGCCGCAGGTTGGCCACGTTTCGAATCCGTGTCGGCCCGTCAGCAAACGCCGCCAGCACTGCCAGCGTCGGGGCCACATCGGGAGTCTCTCCGAGATCCGCATCGACCCCGCGAAGCAGCCCGGCCGGTGGGCCGGCGACGGACACGTGGCCGCGGCCGCGATCGATCGCGCAGCCCATCGACTCCAGCACCGTCAGAAACGCCATGTCGCCCTGAAGGCTTCGGCCGTCCAGCCCCGGCACGCGCACGCGACCGCCAGTCAGCGCCGCGGCGGCGAAGAAGTACGATGCCGCGGTCGCGTCCGGCTCGATCTCGGTGTTCTGGCCGGCGTACTGCTGCGTCCCGGGCACGACGAAGCGCCGCAGGTCGCGTTCCACGACGGCCGCGCTGAAGCGCTCCATCATCGCCAGCGTCATCCGCACAAACGGGGCACTGGTGAGCGGCCCGGATACTTCGATCAGCACATCGCCGCGCGCCAGCGGCGCCGCCATCAGCACGGCCGATACGAACTGGCTTGAATCCGGCTGTACGAACTGCACCGTCCCGCCGCGCAGGCCACGGGCCGAGACCGTCAGCGGGAACCCCCCGGGTCGCTGTCCGCAGCGGACGGTCGCACCGAGATCGGTGATCGCGGCCACCAGCGGCTCGATCGGCCGCTCTCGCATGCGAGCCGAGCCATCCAGCATGTATTCGCCCTGACCCAGTCCGACCGCGGCGGTGAGAAACCGGGCCACCGTGCCCGCGTTGCCGCAGTAGAGGCTGGCCTCGTGTTCCGGCCAGCGCCCGCCGCAACCGTGGACGATGGCGGAGCGGCAGGTCTCGTCGAGCCGCACAAGCACGCCCAGCGCCTGGAGGGCCTCGACCATGAGCCGAACATCCTCTGCCACCAGCACGTTGGAGAGTCGGGACGGGCCCTCGGCCAGGGCGGCCAGCAGCAGCGCGCGGTTCGTCAGGCTCTTGCTGCCAGGCGGAACCACCTCCGTGTCGAACGGTCGCGGGGGCGGTCGCAGGACGACGTCGGCCATCATGACATTCTAAGGGAATGTCCGTGTCCAAGAATGTCCGCCCGGACGCCGATTCCGGGCGCGCGGCCGAGAATCGTCGCGCGTTGCGGCTTGATCAGCGTGGCGGCGGGGATACGATTCGGAAGAGTCGTCGCCCCGCCCGGCCCGAGCCCCCGCGAGCCTGTGGACATGAATCCGCCCGATCCGTACCGAGCCCCGCTGGTTTCACGAGCGTTCGCGGTCCGCCGACTGCTGTTCGGGCTTGGCGTGGCGGTGGCCGTGATGACACTGATCGCCGTCGGGCTGGCGGCGGTGGCGCACTGGCGTGAGGACGAGTCACTCAGCCTGCTCCGGATGTCGGACCTGGCGCTCGGGCTGGTCTCCGGCCTGGGACTGGCGGCGATCCTGATCGCGCTTTCTTCGCTGACCCGCTTTGCTGATGCGCTCAGCGCCTGCGCCGATGAGCTTCGCGTGGTGACGCGCGACGTGCGCGAATCGGCCGACACGCTGCACCGCTGCGTCGAGCAGGCCGGCCGCGAGCCCGTGCCGAGCCTGCCGCGGGAGCTCGATCAGCACGTCGCCGCCGTCCGCGCGGTCTGCGACGAGATGCTGATTCTCGTTCGCGACGCGCGCGAGAACACCCTGCTGTCCGACGAGCAGCGCCGCGAGAAGGCCCAGCGGGTGGAGCAGCACGAGCTGGATGCGGGCCGCGCCCGGGTCGATGTGCTGAGCGCCGACGGCGACTTTCTGCGTGCATCGCAGTTGCTTGAGGAACTCCGGCGGCGCTATCCCGGCCGGCCGGCTCTGGCCGAGCTGGAACGACTTCTGGCCCAACGGCGCGAGCGGCGTGAGCAGGAGGACATGCACCAGTTCGCCCGGCGGATCGACGAGTACATCAACATCTCGGCATGGGACCGCGCCCGCGGCGTGCTGGAGGAGCTGCGTCAGCGCTATCCCGCCTCGGCGGGGCTGGCTCAGCTTCAGTCGCGGATCGATCGGGAGTATGAACTCTACGAGGACGCCCAGCGCCGGCAGATGTACGCCGAGATTCAGCGTTACGTGTCGCGCAAGCGCTGGAGCGAAGCGCTGGCCGCCGCCCAGACCTTCATCGAGCGCTTCCCGCACCGCGACGAGTCCGACGCCCTGAAGCTCCAGCTTCAGACCCTGGCCGCCAACGCCGAGATTGCCGCCCGGCAGGAAATGGAGGCTGAAATCACCGAGCTGGCCAAACGCGGGCAGTATGCCGAAGCTGAGTCGCTGGCCCTGATGCTGATTCAGCGCTGGCCTGACTCGGCGCAGGCCGAGATCATGCGCAGCCAGCTTGACCGGCTGCACGAACTGGCCACCAACCCGAACGCCCCGCCGCCGCGCATCCGCCCGCCGGCGCAGGCGAATTCGCCACTCGGCGTGCCACCGCAGCCACAGGCCGGATAGCCCATCCGCCTGCCGTCGGCGCATTCCGGAGTTTCAAAGACCACGTCCTGATCATCGAAGGACGAACGGCGTCAAATGCGACCGGCATTCGACGCGGATGCCTCGGTCGCTTGTAATGCCGGCATGCCGGTGGGCTGGATTCAATCCGTCGCCTGCGTCACCACCACGCGGGCCGAGTACGGCATCTACCGCCCGCTGCTGCACGCGCTGCACCGGGCGGGCTATCGGTGCACCCGCCTGGTCGGCGGGACACATCTGCGGACGGAGTTCGGCCGCACGATCGACGACGTCCGTTGCGACGACGTCGGGCCGATCGTCGAGGTCGACTTTCTCGCGGAGCGCGACGACTCGCTCGGCGTGACCCGGTCGGCCGGAGACGCGCTGGCGGCATTCGGCCGCTCGCTGCACGCCGCCGCGCCCGATCTCGTCTTCGTGCTTGGCGATCGCTACGAGATGCTCTCGGCTGCCATCGCCGCATTGCTGACGCGCGTTCCAATCGCCCATCTGCACGGCGGCGACCGGACGGCCGGGGCGTATGACGACGCCATGCGGCACGCGATATCGAAACTGGCGGCGTGGCACTTTCCCGCCCTGCCCGAGCATGCCCGGCGGCTTGAGGCGATCGGGGAGCCGAGCGAGCGCATCACGGTCTGTGGCAGCCTGGCGCTCGATGGTCTGCACGCATTCGAGCCGCTGCCGCGGCGCGGGCTGGGCGATCACCTGGGGTTTGAACTGTCCGATTCGTATGCCGTTGTGTGCGTTCACCCCGAGACGCTGGCCGGGGCGGAGCCCGCCGAACTGTTTCGGCACGTCGCCGCCGGCCTCGATGCGTTCGATGGTCCGATCGTGGTCATCGGCTCGAACGCTGACGAGGGCCACCGCGGACTCGCCGACGCGGTGCGGGCCTGGTCCGAGCGCCGCCCGCAGACCTGCCGCGTCGCGTCGCTGCCGCAGCGCGTGTACTGGTCGCTGCTGGCCCATGCCGCCGTGCTGGTCGGAAACTCGAGCGCGGGCGTGATCGAGTCGGCGTCTCTGCGGCTGCCGACGGTCAACGTTGGTCGCCGTCAGGCCGGACGTACGCGGGCCGGCAACGTCATCGACGTCGCCTGGGACGCCGCGGCGATCTCCGACGCCATCCACACCGCGACCGCGCCGGGCTTCCGCGCCGGGCTGGCGGGGCTGGTCAACCCGTGGGGCGACGGCCGCGCGGCCGAGCGGATCCTCGCCACGCTGGCGACATTGCCACCGCGCGAGGTGTTGCTCGACAAGGCCGGCGCGTGAGCATCCGAGTGATTGCCGGGCATGGGGCTCGTGCCTATCATGCCCGGAATGCAATCGCATCGCCGCGGCATGGCCCGCGGCTGTTTCGGACAGGAGGCAGGCTGACATGCTCAGCAAGAAGATCGAGGCGGCGCTGAACGAGCAGATCAACCACGAGATGGTGGCGTTCTACAACTACCTCGCCATGGAGGCCTGGTTTGAGGACGCGAACCTGTCGGGATTCGCCCGCTGGATGAGGGTCCAGTCGGCGGAAGAACTCGAGCACATGCGGCGGATCTTCGAGTACATCAACGACCGCGGCGGTAAGGTGCAGCTCGAGCAGGTCGGCAAGCCGACGGCCAGCTTCAAGACGCCGCGCGAGGTGTTCTCGCGCGCCGCCGAGCTGGAGCAGGCCAACACCAAGAGCATCCATCGTTGTTACGCACTGGCCGTCGAGGAGCGCGACTACGCCACGCAGACCGCGCTGCAATGGTTCATCAATGAGCAGGTCGAGGAGGAGAAGATCACCAAGGAGATCACCGCCCTGCTCGAGCGTGCCGGTGACGAAGTCGGCGCCCTGCTGATTCTCAACCGCCAGTTCGGCGACCGGGCCGGCGAAGAGGCGAAGAGCTGAGCTTCGCATACGAACCGGCGGCATTTCAAGCATCCCGAATCTGAGCGACCGAGGGACGATGCGTCATGTTGCGATGCGCCTGTCGCACCGCGATGGCTGTCCTCCTGCTCGCGCTTCCGCCGGGCGGATGCGGCATCTGGAGGCCGCCGGAACCGAGCGAGGCGCAGTTGCAGCGCGGGTTGCTCGTTCTGTACCCCGGCGCGTTCAATGCCAGGCTGGAGCTCAGCGTCGTCGCCACGACGCTGCGCGACAGCGGGTATGATCTCGCTTACGAGATCATTCCCTGGGGCTACACCGAAACGCAGTTGATCGACCCCATCGGGACGCACGACTCAACGATGCGGTTCGCCCAGCGCGAGGCGCAGCGCATCGCCGACTATCGGCGCCACTACCCGGACGGCGCCGTCATTCTGTTCGGCTACTCGGCCGGCGGGTTCACTGCACTGAAGGTCGCCGAGGCGCTGCCGGACGGTGCGAGGGCTGCCCGCGTCATCCTGCTCTCGCCGAGTATCTCGAGGCACTACGATCTCGCGCCCGCGCTGGAGCGAACGGAGCGGGAGATCGTGGTGTTCTTCTCGCCCTTCGACGCCGTATCACAACTCGTCGGCCTGCTGCTGCGAGGCAACGACCTCGTCCGCGGCGACTCAGCGGCGATGTTCGGCTTCTCCATGCGGCACGAGCGGATCGTCCAGATCGGGTGGAGCCCGGACATGCTGGCTTTTGCGTCGATCGGGATGCACTGGGATCAGTTTGCCAACCCGGCGTGGCTGCGGACCTACCTGCTGCCGTGGTTCACGCTGCCCTGACCACTTTTCCAAAAAATCGATGGGCAACGGCGTGAGTGATCGCCTTGATTGTCGCTCGGCAGTCGGTGAGGCCGCGGTCAGCGCCAGTCGTTGACGCGGACGCCGCCAGACCCTGTCACGCGGTGGAGCTGACAGGATTCCGACGTCACCGAGCCGTCGACTCGTGAGGCGGATCGACGCGGCGCTCCTGGGCGACTCATGCGCCGGTCGCGATCCAGAGCGGCTCGCTCTGCTATTGTTCTAACGGTCGATTCCGCCTGGCGGCGGGTCGTACGAGTGAGCCAGCCGACGCGCCGCACACGCGCCGTCGGCCGCGCGGGGCGATGTGCGTGGCAGTCTGCCGGCCATCGCCCTGCCTCCTGCATTCACCGACGCTGTCATCCCAGCAACATCAACCCCCACAGCAGTGTGGCGATGCACCCCAGCACCATGCCGATCATGGACATCAGACCGCCGCGGCCCAAAGGTCCGGCGCGCCGCGCCGATCGCCAGCCCAGCGCGCCGGTCAGGATGGCCGCCGGTCCCACCGGCAGGCAGAAGAGCACGCCGAGCGCCAATGACAATGCGGCCAGGGGCGACGTCGAACGAGTGGCGGCAGCGACGGCGTCGGCTCCGTCGAGAGTGAAGGGCGTGCCGCAGGTCCGGCAGTAGTCGGCGTCGACACCGCTCGCGGCCGCACAGCGCGGGCAGATGATCTCGGCCGATCCGTCGGCGGCGCGGATAATGCGCGGGGCGCGATGCCCGGCCGCTGCGTAAGCGTGCATGGGCGTCGGCAGTTCGTCGTCGGCCGCCGCGCTGGTGATGGGGGCCGACACGCCGCCGGCCGGGTTAACGTTCGGAATGGTGAAAGTGGCCGAACATGTCGGACAACGGCCGGGTCGGCCGATCAGGTCCGTCCACGCCTCCAGCACCGACCCGCATCGGCGGCAAGGAAACTGAAACCGTCGCCGATCCGAGGCGGCGCCGCCCGACTCGCGGGTCAGCCCGGGCTTGCCGACAGACTCATCGAGCGCTGGGATCGAAGATGGCACGGCCGGCGGCGGACTGATATCGAGCGGCTGCTGGCAATACGGACACGCCTGCCCTGTGTCGCTGCGTTCCTCTGCGAACGGGATCGGCATCTCGCAATGCGGGCAGGTCTGCGATTCCGCCATGGGATTGAATGTTAGCTCGTCGCCGAAAGAAATTGGCGAGCCTCGGCCGACGTGGACCGAGGCTCGCCTGATTCATGTTGCGAAATGCCAACCCGACCGGCTGCCGCGCGGCGGCGGCAGGGTGCTCAACTGGCGACGATGTTGGTCGTTCCGCCGGTCGAATCCGGCGGCAGAACCAGAGCGCCCGGCGAGCTCGAGCCCTGAGCCTGTGCCCCCTGCCCGCTACCGGCGAAGGTCGAGCCGATGAAGGCGTTGATCAGGGCGGTGATGATGCCGAACGGGTTCAGAATGCCTCCGAAACCGTTGAGCCCCAGCGGGACGTTGATGTTGACCGTGAGCGCGTCGCTCGTGAGGTAGCCGCGGAGACAGCCGCCGGAGGCCGGAAGCACGGCCAGCAGCGCCACGCACGTGATGGTCACTCGGGTTCGTCTGGTGCGGAACATGGGCGTCCTTATACGGTTTGGTGCCTTGCGAGGGGCGTGCCGAGGCCACGAGAGAGCGCCACAGCGGCATGCGCCTTCTGCTCTCTCGTCGGATCATGCTAGGGATTGATTGAGGGAAAAGTCCAGCCGCGGTTTTCCGGACTTTCTCAGCCCGGTTCGAAGGCGACTTTCACGACCCCCCGCCCGCCGCGCTGAATCAGCATCTCAAAGGCCGCCCGATAATCCCGCAACGGGAATCGATGCGTCAGCAGGCCGTTCAGGTTGATCCGGCCGGACGCCAACCAGTCGAACACGACGTCGTAGGTATGGCGCGGGCGAGCGTCAACAACCTCGATCTGCCTCCCGTTGCAGCCGACCATGTGGAGTTCGTTCAACCAGAGCGGTGTGACGTCGACCACCGCGATCTGGGTCGTCCCGACCAGGCAGACCGTGCCGCGCGCGGCCGTCCACTTCATGGCGTCGGTGAGGCTCGCGCCCATGCCGACGCAGTCGTAGGTCAGCTCCGCGCCGCCAAGAAAGGCCTGGTTGCCGAAGCGTGCCGCGCGGCGGCGGCCTCCGAGCGCGGCGGCGACGTCGTCGTAGCGCCGCGCCGTCTGCCAGTCGCGCGGGTGAACGCGCACGTCGTCGGCGCCGAAGCGCCGCAGCCGGTCGACCTGGTCGGCGTGACGCGCGATCGCGATCACGCGGTTACGGCAGCTTAGCGCGCGGATGGCCGCCATGACCCCCAGCGCGACGATGCCGCCGCCGAGGATCAGGACACGCTCGCCGTCGCGCGGAGGGCGCCGCAGCACGGCATGCGCCGCGCAGGCGACCGGATCCACCAGCACTGCGATCTCATCCGACACCGAATCCGGAACTGCGATGAGCTGCGATGCGTGGGCCACGAACGACGACGACCAGGTACCGCCGGTTCGCCCGCACACCCCCAGAATCAACCCCGCCGGCAGGTCGCCGCGATCCGGGTTCTCGCACAGGCTCGGCCGACCGGCCGCGCACTGGGCGCACAGGGGTTGGATGTGTCGCGGGCGGCACGACAGGCACGGGTCGACGCAGACGCGCTGGCCGACGCGCCAATCGCGCACGTCGGCTCCGACTGCGACAATTTCGGAGACGTTTTCGTGTCCGAGCACGGAGGGAAAGGTCGCAAAGCACTGCAGGATGGTGGCGGGGTGGTTCCGCAGCATCACCAGCGACAGGTCGCTGCCGCAGATACCCGCGAGCCGCGGTCGCAGCCTCACCCACGAGTCACCGGGCAGCGCCGGTTCGTCGACTTCGCGCAGGCGAAGCCCGCCAAGCGGGCCGAGCAGCGCGCGTGGCGAGACCCGACCGGCCAACCAGGCCAGCAGCCAGCGGACGCGCGGCGGATCGAAGACCAGTGCCTGCATTTGGGGGGAGAATGAGCGCTCGAACCGTGCGCGGCGCGACGCCGCCACGCGGAGCGCCGGCTACTTGCCGCAATAATCGATGATCCGCGCGAGCTCGCTGCGAAGCTGGCTGCGCGGCACGATGCGATCGACGAAGCCGTGCTCGACCATGAACTCGGCCGTCTGGAAGCCGGCCGGCAGCTCCGTCTTGACGGTGTTCCAGATGACGCGCGGGCCGGCGAACCCGATCATCGCGCCGGGCTCGGCCACGATGACGTCGCCCAGAAAGGCGAAGCTGGCGGCGACGCCGGCCGTGGTCGGATCGGTCAGCACCGTGATGTAGAGTCCACCATGGGCGTCGTGCCGCGACACGGCCGCCGACGTCTTGGCCATCTGCATCAGGCTGACGAGCCCTTCCTGCATGCGGGCCCCGCCCGAGGCGGTCACGGCGACGATCGGCAGGTCTTCGTCCGTGGCCCGCTCGATGGCCGCAGTCACCTTCTCGCCCACGACCGAGCCCATCGAGCCCATGATGAAGAACGGGTCCATGACGGCCAGCATGACGGCACGGCCCTTGATATAGGCCTTGCCGGTCACGACGGCTTCGCGCACGCCGACCGGGCCCGATGCGTCAGTCAGACGATCGCGGTAGGTCTTGCTGTCGCGCCACTTGAGCGGGTCGGTCGAGACAAGCTCCGCGCCAAACTCCTCGAACGCGCCGGGATCGACGAGGTGCTCGATCCGCGTGCGGGCGCCGATGCGATAATGCAGCCCGCACTCGGGGCAGACGTGCAGGTTCTCTTCGAGCACCTTGCGGAAGATCATCTTCCCGCAGGCGTCGCAGCGCATCCAAAGGCCTTCGGGCACCTCGACTCTGGCCATTCGAACACCCGCCGCCTGCGTCATGCGCCGTAGAACCCCAGCACGAAGTTCGAGAGCACCTGTCCAATGAGGGCCTGAATCGGCTGTACCACATTGGTCTGAAACAGGGTCAGTCCCGTGCCCAGACTGAGGAAACTCGCCATGGCCGACCACAGGAAGAAGTTGATCACCAGGAAGTCCATCGATCCTCCTCGGCCCGCCGGCGGCAGGACGCACCGAACCGGTGTCGCCGCGCCAGGCGGCCTCCGCCTCAGAACGTCCCCGTGCTCGACAGGAACTGGTTGATGCCGTCCCGAATCGGCTGCAGAAGCCCGATCTGGTCGATCGCGGCGAGCGATGTCAGGCTCAGAATATCGATAAGCATGAACATGATCGCTGCGCCGAGGATGAAGAGCAATTCCACCATCGGGCCCACCTCCGCTCCGGCGAACACCGGCATTATATCGCGCCGGCGACTTGCCGCACGCGGCATTCAACGCGAAGGCACAGCTCTTCCCGCCGCGCGCGCCCGACGCATCGACCTCTCCGAGCCTCGCCAAAAGGCAACATCACCGAAAAGAACAGGGCCCGCGCCGCCGCGCGAGCCCTTATTCAAGAACACACTGCCGTAACTCACGCAGCACCATGCGCGGCGCGAGCTTCGGATCGCGGTTCGTCTTTACCGTCGCGCGCAGGCGACGGCGAGCTGTCGCGCTGGGCGCGTCAGCGAGCGAACCAGGTGAGGACCGATGAGAGCAGAATGTCGAACGGCGTGAAGATCCAGTTCCAGAACGGACCACCCGGGAAGTAGCTCGCGGTGATCTGGAGGACCGACTGCAGGCCGTACACGCCATACCGAAGCCAATTCATACAATATCCCTTTCTTCCACTGTTCCCGCTCTGAAGTCCAACGAAACCGCGTCGCTCCTGTCAAAGCCGCCGCGAAGTTGCGGGGGGAACGCTCCGCTGCCTTCGCACACACGGCCCAAGCGGTGTCGCGCTGACCGTTGAGCGCGAACCAACACTGAAATATCGGCAACCGCGCCGACCGTTTCGGAATCTACAAGCCGTCTTCCGACTAGTCAACAACAAAAAGCCAGCCGATTCTCCCTGATGACCGACGGCCCAGAGTAAAAGAAAAGAGGCCAGCGCTGGCGCAGGCCTCTTCCCGAGCTCACAGCTTGTTGTTCGCATGGCGCCAAGCACCATACGAGGTCTGCAGACCGCAACCGCCGGGGCGGCCAAAAGAACCGACGCCGACGGACGCTGTGCTCACTCCCGGCAGCGCGAGCCAGCCACTGCCGCTCGCGCGATCATCCTTAGCGACCGAACCAGGTCAGGACGCCCGACATCAGAATGTCGACCGGGGTGAAGATCCAGTTCCAGAACGGGCCGCCCAAACCATAGGTGGCGCCAAGCTGGAGGAGCGACTGCAGCGCGAACGTGCCGACGCGAAGCCAATTCATCTGAATTCCCTTTCTTCGATCGTTCCCGCTTTCCTTTGTACCTACAACTGAAGCCGTTTGCCTTGCGAGCACCGCGAAGATGCGTGGGGAACGATCCGCCACCCTCGCGAGCACCCCGGCCTTGCCGCGCCTGAAGGACGAGGCCTTTCAAGCTTATCGCCTAAACGCAGGTCGGGAGTTTAACGACGCCTTTTCCGGCGTGTCAACAGGAATTTCAGGATAGGGACGCGGATTTTTTGCGGCCGCACAGTGTCAAATCTAGCTGGAACGACCGCTGCATGGTGGTGCACATGCGACATAATATGCCGGATAATAAAGAGTTATGACTACCTAACCGCTCCGTCAAGTTCTCGGACCTCGACGTCGGCCGTCGCAGGTCGGACTCGGCTTCACTCGAAGCCCGGATCCCAGCACTCCCGCACGGTCGAACGGCAGACACGAACCCGCCGCCTGCCGCCGGCGTCAACGCAGCTTGAAGTCGGCCGACAGTGGGTTGTGATCCGAACCGCTTCGTTCCATTTCACCGTGAATGACCCGGTACGACTTCTCGACGTAGCGCCTGGCCATCGCGGGCGAGCAGAGGATGAAATCGATCATCGAGCGATAGGGCTCGCGATTGAACGTCACGTGCTCCGACGCGGGCCGTTCGTCGTGGAAGCTCCGCAACATCCGGTCGCCCTCCCCGCGGATCGTCCTCAGCGGCTCGCTATCCCATGTATCGTTGAAGTCGCCGCACAGCACGAACCGGTCGTCCGGATGGTGCCGAAGGCGGTCGTCCAGAATTGAGCGGATCTTGGCCGCCTCGGCCTGACGGATCGGCGCGGAACCCTCGGCCTCGCCGCGCTTGGACTTCAGGTGCACGACGTACACGTCGAAGGGCGGCGCGTCCCGTGGCTCGATTCGCACCTGGAGCAGGTCACGGCGAAATCGGAGTTCGCCGCCGGTCGAGAGCGGAAACCGCAGGTGGCGGTGCGACGTCACCGGGCCCACCGGCAGGCGGGACAGGACGGCGCAGTCGATCCCGCGCCCGTCGTTGCCTTCGAGCAGCACGACGTGCTCGTAGCCCATATCCGCCAGCCAGGTGTACACGAACCGCTCCAGGACGCCGCGATTCTCCACCTCGGCCAGCGCCAACACATCGGCGTCCAGCTTGCGGATGGTGCCCGCCAATTGCCGCATTTCGCCGCGCGGCTTGGCCCGCGTCCCTTCGTCGGCCGTGTATGGGTCGTCGTACTCATCGAACAGATTCATCACGTTATAGGAACCGATCCGGACCACCCCGTCGGCACGCACCGGCCGCGTGGTCGCCGTCGGCGCGGCGGCATCTTCCTCCGCCAGGATGCGGATGCGCTCGGGCGAATCGACAATCACCTGGGGCTCGCCCCGGTACTCGTCGATCAGCCCGCGCACCTCGACCCACTTGCCGGGATACGCCGAGTCCGGCTCATCGCGAAACAGGCTGAGTGACTGTTTGCGAATGAAGATCTGAAGGGAACGATTGGCCGGCAGGTCAAAGTACAGGACGATGCCGCCCTGGTTCTGGCGCGACTGGATCAGCCGGCCGACCACGATGACCTCTTCGCCCATGTAGCGCCGCGCGTCCCGCCAGTCGATGCGGAGCCGCCCCTCGTACGGTCCGAATTGCACCTCCTCCGCAAGACCGGCGACCGGCGCGGTGGCCGTCGCCGGCTGCCCGAATACGACTAGCGTGAGGAACATCAGCGCGGTTGTCATGAAGGTCACCTCCAGCCGCGGTCGACGCGGCGTCCACGAGCCTACTGCAATCGGCCGCGGCCGCGAAGCCCCGAGCGGTTCAGCCCGGCGATCGGCCCGAGTCGCCGTCGGCGCTGGCGACTGAGACGCGCCACGCGCCTGCCAACGTAGCGCCGACCCCCAGCACGACGCTGCCGGCCGCGCGACACGCCGGGAAAGCGAAGAGCACCAGCGTCAGCAACCAGACGGCCAGACAGATCGCAGCGAGCATGCGGTCGCGATGAGCGCCGGCCAGCAGCGCCTCGGCGCACACGTAGGCGGCCGGGACCATCGGCACCGCCAGCCAGTACGAGATGAAATGCGGATTGGCCAGCAACATGACCCCGAGCCACACGGCGAACGCGGGTCCGACGTCGCCCCCTGGCCGCCACGTGCGCCATGCGGCGAGGGCGGCCGCGAGACCGACGATCGCCAGCCACAGCGCCATCAGGCCTGCGGCCGAAAGGGTGGCGATCTGCACGGTGCGCCCGGCGCGGGAGTAGTCGACGGGCCGAAACAGGCGCACCAGCGTCGAGGACAGGCCGGAGCGCTTGTAGGTCTCGATGTCGCCCGAGTGCTCCTCCCAATACCGGAAGAATGCCCACGGCGAACGTGGTCCGGCCGTGTCGGCACTGAAGTGTTGCCAGCCCTCGCGCTGGTTCTTCCAGCCGAACGTGGCCGTCAGCAGCAACGGACCGAGCACGAGCCACGCCAAGGCGCAGGTCGCCAGCGTCGTCCAGCGCCGGCGCAGCACGAAGTAGGGCAGCAGAACGATGGGCAGGGGCTTGATCAGCAGCGGCACGGCCAGCGCCACGCCCGCCGCCACGCCGCGGCCGCGCTGCGACCACTCAAACGCCGCCACACAGCAGAACAGCACGAGGGCGGTCAGCTGGCCGACCGTCAGATCGGCGACGACGCCGACCACCGCGAGTGCCATCACCGTTCCAGCCGCCAGGGCGTGGGAACCGCGCGTGGCCCGCTTCAGGCCGGCCCGCGCCGCCGTCCACCACGCCACCTGCCAGTACAGGGCGACACTGAGCAGCCACCAACCGACTGCCGCGGGACGCAGCGGCGGCGCGGACAGCAGCATGAACAGCGGGCGCGTGGTCGGCGGATACGGCAGCGGCAGATGTTCGCCGAGCCGGCCGGTCGAGCGGGCGATCGCGCCGTCTTCGCGGAACTCGCTGAAGTCGCCCTCGCCGTGCCCGACGCGATGCAGCAGCGACACGAGCGTCGGCGACAGCACGAGGCAGGCAACCGCCAGCCCGATCCAGTACTCGCGGCGTCCGGCGCGCATACGACCGCGACTATACCACCGGCCGGAGAACGCCGACGCGCGCAGAAAAAGGGGCGGATCACGAGGACCCGCCCCTGGATCAGCATGAGCGACACCGAACGGTCAGCGCTCTTCGCTCAGCACGGCGAAGTTGGCGACGTCGTCGAGGTTGCCGTAGATGCCATCCTTGCCGGCCGAGAGCAGGATGAAGCTCTCGCTGTTGACCGGGCGCGGATACTGGATGATGGGCGGGTTCGAACCCGCCACATAGCTCGATGCGCGGAACGAGCGGATGAACTCGGCGAAGTTGTTGTCCAGGAACTGCGCCGTGCCCGGGTTGTAGAAGTACGATGCCACGTTCGCATCGGAGATGCGGTGCTGGCGACCCACCGGGCTGGTGAACAGATCATTGTCGCGGCCGTCATAGACGCCATCGCCCACTCTGGCATCGACCGGCGTACCGGCCGGCGACTGAATGATGGGCGTCGACTGGTTGGTCCGCGGATTGGCGCGGTAGTAGAGCACCGGGAAGCCGAACTTGTCGACAAACACCGGCACGGTGGTGTCAGCGGCATCCGGCCGCGGCAAGTAGGGGTTCGGCACGGGGCTGGGGTCGTAGGTGCCGAAGGCATCCTGCGGAGGCTTGTCGGCGGTGGCCGAGGCGATGCCTTCCGGGCGGATATAGGCGTTGCGTCGCGCCCGTGGGAACTGACCGGCCGGAACCGCGCCGGCATACCAGCGGCTGTCGACCGCCGCACCGGGCCCGAGTCCGGGCTTGGGGTCGTAGCCGAGGAAGTCGCGCCCGACCATGGCGTCGACGATCAGGTGGGCACCGGCCAGGTTGTTGACTTCCCAGTTGATGATCGCGGTGTTCTGCGCCGCGATCTGGCCGTACGGCCCGAACGAGAACGGGTTCGAGGCCGGGTACTGTCCCTCGTCGTTCCGGAACATCTCGCAGCCGGTGGAGATGGCGTTGAGCTGGGCGCTGACGGCCGTGCGCGTCGCCGCGGTCCGCGCGGCCGACAGCGACGGGACCAGGATCCCGATCAGCAGGGTGATGATGGCGATGACGGTCAGCATCTCGACCAGGGTGAAGCCGGGATGCCGAGGCGCGCGACGGTGCGCTTTCATGGGCGGGTTCCTCCGTGGGCCGATGGTGCGACAAGAGCCGGCCTCGGCCCGAAGCGGCCTGATGCTCCGTGGGAATGATCGAATTATCATATCGTATCCATTCCACTGGCCGGGGTAAAGTCTGATCAAGCAGCCGCCCGGCCTGCCGGCTACTTCATGTCATTGTAATAATCGTCATCGGCCCGGCCCTCGACGGTCGGCAGCACCGGGCCGCGACCGATCAGGTCCTCGATGGCCGTGCGACTGCGGTCCATCAGCAGCCGCGTCCGACGCAGGTAGCGGCCATTTTCATCGATCAGGGTGATGTACACCGTGAATACGTCGGATCGGGTGGTCAGCAGATTGGCCCACCTGGAGACGTAGACATCGCGGGTCCGAATGTCGTTGGCGGCCGCGGCCGTGCCGTCGGCGGCGCGGTCGAAGTCGGGCGAGGCGGTCGGCGCGCCCATGTTGTCCGGCGACGCGCCGCCGAGCATCAGAAACCGCTGAACGTCGAAGCGCACATCCTGGAAGCCCAGCCCGTTGACCGCCGCCGCCCCGCTGACATGCAGCAGATCGGCGACGCTGGTAAACGGCCGGCCGGCGCGGTCGCTGCCGGTCAGGTTGGCCATGTCCCCGAGATCGTTGCCGAACGCGGACACGAGCGGGCGGTTCTCGCGCAGCGAAACGATGGCGGGCGCGAAGTCCCACGAGGTGACCGGATCAGGCGGCGAGCCGGGGCCGATGCGCGTCATCCAGGGCACGGCCCGCAGCACGGCGGCCGGGGCAGTGTTGACGTTGATCAGTCCGGCCTGCCGGAACGCCACCCGCGCGAACTCGCCCGGGTCGTTGGCAATGCCGTTGCCGTCGTTGTCGATCGGGTAGCACGTCGCGTTGAAGGAATCGCACCAGAAGTCGAACTGGCCGCCTGAGCAGGTGAGCCGGTTGAACAATTCCGACACGCGCGGCCGCCCGACGGGCGTCAGCAGGTCGGCGAAGTCGAGTCGGCCAGCGGCGCGCATGACATCGGCCGGCCCGACGCCGGCGGGCAGCATGCCGGCGTGCATGCGGGCGCTGTGCATGAAGTAGGCCAGCTTCTCGGGAACGGTCAGCGCTTTATTCGGCATCGAGCTGGTCGACGCGTCGATGCCATCGTGGCCGATGGCCAGCAGCCGGGCCAGATCAAGCGGAGACTCAAAGGCCCGGGGCGGCGGCGCGCCCGGCGGCGCGAGGCCGAAATCCCGGAAGGTCCACACGCTGGCAAGGACCTCGTTGTCATTGATGGCAACGTCATTCGGCTCGCCGATCGTGTGCTCGCCGATGCCATGGCGGGCGACACTGCGAGCGACCGTGAACTTCCAATTGAGGCTGGCCGGTGCAGCCGGGTTGACCAGTTCCGCCCGCTGGAAGAAGTTGCGCTGCACGTCGTTCGGCTCACCGGCCGCCGGCTGGACGGCCTCGATCCAGTTTCCGCGCACCGCTTCCGGACGCGCCGCCGAGTCCATGATGAAGGCGTCGCACGCCAGCGGGAACGGGTTCCCGTTGATCGTCACATCGGGGCGAAGGAGGTACAGGCGACGCGGCCGCATGCGTCCGGCAGTCGTCTCGGCGATCTCCGACAGCACCAGCTCGTTTTCCTGTCTCGCGGGCGGCGGCGGGGCGGGACTGAACATGCCCGTCCAGTCATGCGACAGCACCGTCAGTCGTCCGGGCACGCCACCCGACGAAGGCGGAATGGGGTCGAGGTTCAGGATCGGGCTGGCGGGGTCGCTGCCGATCTTCAGGCGATAGCCGACCATCGGGCGCGGATACGGGTTGATCAGCTCGACGGCGAAGCGGCTCAGAGCGGTGGAGCCGCTCTCGTCGATCACGCACAACGCGTAAACCTCGCTGAAGAACGGCTGCGACTCCAGCCCGATCACCGGCTGCGTGGTGAGCGGCGCGAGCGGGCCGGCGGTGGACGTGCTGAAAATGACCGTCGGCTCCCAGTCGGAGTCGCGATAGTCCAGCAGGTTCGCGGCGAGCTGGGCGGCGACACGGACCGGGTGGCCGGTTGAGGCGGCCTCGACCGGGTCCGACGGGATCGGCAGGCCCTGGCTCGGGCTGCCTTCAGACACGCTGAGCATCGCCCACAGCAACCAGCCGAGATAGGTCGCCCGCTCGGCCGAATTGAACTCGTCGACCGGCTGGTTGATGTCGATCTTCTCCGGGCTTGCGCCGAAGGGCGCCAGCGTGAGCGACTGGACGACGATCGGTTGCCCGATCGACTCAAGGAGCAGGCCGGCGAAGGGTTGGGTCGTCGGCGCGTGCGAACGATCGGACACGCGGCTCGACGTGGTCAGCAGCGGGCGGCGCAGGGCCGGAATGTCGGTCGAGAACGGGCCGAACGTGCCGAAGACGTTGCGGCGATTGACCATCGTTTCGGTCTCGAGCAGCGCGATCCAGCCGAGCGGGCCGGTCGTCTCGTTCAGCGCGAAGCGCGTCCAGCGGCCGCCGACCGGCGACGCGATGGTGTTCGGCAGGGCCTGAACGCCGCCCATGAGCAGCGCCGGGCTGCCGGACCCGCCGCCGACGTAGCCGCCCAGCACGTTGCGCCCGCGCAAGGCCAGCTCGTCGGCACGATCGAACACACCGTACCTTGTCGAGAAGATCCCCGGAACCAGCCCGCCGACAAGCCAGCGACGCAGCACATCGGAGACGTACTGGTTGGAGTCAAACGTCGCCGACGTGCTGACGTTGCGATCCATGCGATAGCCGGTCAACTGCTGGATTCTGACGCCCCGGTCACCGTCGAGCACGGGCGCGAGGTTCGCGCCCGGCGCGACCCACGGTCCGTCGAGGCAGATCTCGGTCGGCCAGCGCCCGCGGAACTGGCGATCACCCGTGGGCGACGACGGGGAGTGGAACATGAGGTCGGAGTCGTTCCAGCTCCCGTTGCCGTCGGTGTCCACGGCGGTCGCGGTGTTGACGTTCACCATCGACGAGTTATCGACGATGCGGATGACGGCGTAGACCTCGCGCGGCTGGTCGCGGCGGTTGGACGACCACGGCAGCACGAAGCTGATGGGCGAGTCCGGCACGCCGTCGCCGTCGGCGTCATAGAGGTCGACCTCGCCGTCCATGTTGGTATCGAAGTACGGAAAATCGGCGGCCGTCCGGTTGGTCGGCGGGCCGCCGCGCAGCGCGGGCACGGCCGCCCAGATGCGCCGTGCCTCAGCGATGGTGACATTCGTCGTGCTGCCGGCGATCGGCGCGGTGATGATGCCGCGGCCCAGCGGGCTGCTCTGAACCGCTGCGTTGATCGAGCCGCCTGTCAGCCCGGGAATCGGCAGCGAGAAGTCCGGCGGCACCGTGCGGACCAGCACGTCCTGGAGGCTCGACGACTCGCCCGGCGGCAGCGGCACGGTCGGACGGTCGGCATAGACAACCACCGGCGTTCCCGGCAGATCGGGCACATGGTCGACGCCGGTCCGTGAGTTGAAGCGCCAGCGAAACGTCCTGGTGGTCAGCGGCGGACCATTGGCGGGAATGTCGGACCCCAGGTACGACACGCGGTGCCACGCCAGGGTCGTCTCACTGGGCTGCGCGATGTTACCGGTCGGAAACGCGATCGGCCCGGCCGCCGACGTGTCGCGCGGCAGGTAGGGCACGGTCGACGCCAGCCAGCGGTCGTACGGGCCGGGGGCGTCGAACGGCTCGTTGGTCTCGTGGCCGTCGCTGGTCGCCTGCGCGGGCGGGACGAGTTGTCGGTTCAGAAACGTCGGGCTGTTCGGATTGTCGCCCCAGATGTCGGCCCGCAGGCGCTCGCGGACGTTTTCGACGACGCCATCCAGGAGTGCGGTGGGGGTTGCCGCGGCGCGGACCAACTGCACGCGGCTGCGCTGCGAGCGGACGCTGGCCAGCAGGCCGACGCCGATCAGCGCCAACAACGTCAGCGCCGCGACCGTGAAGATCAGGATGGTCGCCCGCCGCCGTGGAGACGGCGATTTCCCGGATTGTTGGCGTAACCCGAACATTCCTAATCTGACTCTGAAGCCCGCTCGAATGGTACGAATCCCCCCGGGTGCCGACCAGCCCGGATGCCGGTTAAGTTTCACGTATTTCACAACTTACGCGCGGCCGCGACCGGCCCGCGCCGAGCCTGCCGCCGGGCCCGCACAATCGTCACAATCGCCGCACACGCGCCACGCGGCAACCGTCAGCTCGGCAGCCGCACGACGAACGAGTACTCCAATCCGGACCGCTTCACGGCGACCGGCTGGCCGGCGACCGCGTAGGGCGTCGGCGTGGTCCACGGCGTCTGGTCGTATGCCTCTTCGGTCGCCAGCCGGTCCTGCGCGTCGTACACGCGAAACGTGAACCGCAACGCCTTCGGTCGCGCGTCCCACGTCACCGGGGTCCAGATCGCGCGATAGCGCACTTCGGCCGGGCTGGCATAGGTCCCGTAGAACTCGACGCCCAGCGGGCCGACCGGCAGGGCCGGCGGCACCGGCGCACCAGCGGCCGAGAACCGCGCCAGCCACAACGCGTGTTCGACCACGTCGCCCGAGACGTTGTCAACGGCCGGAACCGGATCGGTCCAGCCTCGCGCGCCGCTCGTGTCGCGACGCTGACCGAACCACTGCGTGGCCGGATCGATCGGCTGATAGGTCGCGAAGTCACCCAGCGGCGGACCCGGCTGCGCTCGCGGATCGACCGGGCTGCCGTCGGTCCACTCGATCCGCAGGTCGGCGATGCGGTTCTGGAGATTGAAGGCCGCGCGGCGGTAGTAGTTGAGCTGATCGCTCGGGTTGCCGGGCGGATCAATGCCGAGCCGGGTCGGGCCGCGCGTCAGATCCCAATAGCCTCGGATCGGAAGCCCGTTTCCGAGCCGAGTTAACGCCTGGGCGATCACCTCCGCGGCGGTGCCTTGCACCGCGTCGATGCCGCAGGCGTAGATGCCCTGCGGCGGCGGCACGAACGGGTCCGGGAGCCCATTCACCGGCAGCGGGGCTTCGCCGGTGAATGACCGGAACGCGCCGGCATCCGCCCCGAGCAGAATGACACGCTGCGAGATCAGCCAGTCGCGCGCGGGCACGTTGGGCAGTCCCTGGCCGTCGGGGTCGCCGGGCCCGAAGTAGATGAACGCCTCGGACGACGTGAACGGCCGGCCGCCGGGATAGTTCGACGATGGCTGCTCGCGGTCGGTGGCCGACTGGAACTCATCCGCCGCGCCGGCCGCGATGAAGACCAGGCGATCGTGACGGATGCTGAACGCGGCCGGACCCAGGTCGGATTCGGGGTGTGCCAGCAGCGGCGGCGGGCTTTCGATGATCAGCAGCGATGACGGCTTGAGGCGCGCCAGTTGCATGCGAACGGCGTGCTCGAACACGGCCGCGGCCTCGATCGTCTCGGCCTGCCCGATGGCGCGGCCGGAGGCGGTCGAGCTCATCGAGAAGACCTGCGCCACGGCCAGCATGATGGCCAGCAGCAGCGCCACCGAGACGAGCGCCTCGATCAGCGTGAACGCGGCCCGGCGGCCGGATCGAACGGGGATCGGGATGTCGTGCGTCACAGGCGGCTCCGTCCCGATCAGAAGAAGACCCAGTCGAGCACCGGCGACTTGCCGGTGAAGGCCTTGAGGTTGTTCGGTGCGGGCGAACTCGCCCACGCCGCCCAGTCAAACGCCGGCGGGATGATCCAGAGGTCGCAATAGAAGGGGTTGGCCGCGGGCGGCGTGAGCACCTGAAGATCGGCCAGGTCTTCGAGCACCTGGACGGCCCAGTCGCCGGTCTGGGCGACGGTCAGAACGCGCCCGGTCGGAATGGCGGGTACCGGGCGATTCCCGAACGGGTCAAAGACCCAGCCGCTCAGGATCATGCGGGTGCCGGGCGGCGCGAGCCGCGACAATGGCACGCGGATGCCGCCGGGAACATCACCGATCACGAACTGATTGGTCAGCGAGCGTCCGCCGAGATACTCGACGCTGACGCGCCACGGCGCGGGTATCCGAACCTGCCCGGCGGAGCCGCTCGGCATCGGGTTCAGGAAGGCGTTCTGAAGGTTACTCTCGAGGTCCTGAACCGCGAAGCCGTCGTTCCGGGACATGCGGACCAGGGCCGCCGCGTACTCGATTCGCCGGGCGGCCGTCTCGCGATAGAAACCCAGCCATGCCAACCGCTGGGCGGACTCGACCGCCTCGGCGTCGTTGACGGGTGCGCGCTGATCGCCCAACAGGTCGGCGGCGGACCAGAAGATTCGGTTGTTGCACAGTCGCGCGTCGGGCGGCACGGGCGTCGGGAAGCCGCCGTAATAGTTCAATACGTTCGCATAGTCCGACCACGGGAGCAGGCCGAATGAAGCCAGTTGCAACGGAACCCAGGTCGATGCGGGCGTGCCGTCGGCGATCATGTTGGGCGACGGCAGCGCCAGCCACGGGCTGTCGTCTCCGACCGGGAACGGCGATCCCTGCGTGATCGGCCGCCACAGCGCGGCGGGGTCGATGCGGCTGGTGAGAATGGCGTGCGCCCGGTGCGCGAGGGTCAGGCCGGCGGCGCCCTGCACCGCGTCGCGATGCTGCGACATGGCTACCGGGAAGATGGCCGCCACCATGATCAGGCCGATTCCGAGCACGCCGACGGCGACCATGACCTCCTGAATCGAGAAGGCCTGCCGCCGCGCCGCACCCGCTGGGACGCGTCGTCCGATCGCCTCGCCGGGATGTCGCCGCAGGATCTGCATCACTCCGCCGCCGCCAGTTCCCGGCCCGAGTGTGGGTTCACGAACACGAATCGCACCGCCTCCGGAAACGACCGGCAGCGGCGCAGCCACTCCACGATGTCCGCCGGCCGCGGTGGTGTCGCGCCGAGCGCGGCGAATACTTCCTCGACCTTGCCGCGATCCGACACCACGAACCCGGGCGTGGAGGTGATCAGCGAGTCGTTCACGTTCACCTCGTAGTCCGCGGCGGCCACGTCCGGCTCTCCACTGACGCGACGATTCGGCGTCGCGACCGCATTGCCCAAATAGTCCGCGGGCAGCCGCGTCGCGATGCGCCGCATGCGCGTGACCATCAGGCCGCTCGAATCGAAGCACAGCATCGGCCACGCCAGATTGTCGTACGAGGCCTGGTTATCCGACACGGCCCGCAGCCGCGTGCCGCCGGCGTCGACCACGGCGTCGAAGTCGATCGGCAGCACAACCACCAGCGGCCGGCCGGCGCCGTCGAGCGGCAGCGCGGCCGTGCTGTCGAGAACCGGCGCGGGGACGAATCCGTTCGGCGCGTTGGCCGAGAGCGGGTCCCACGGTCCGCCCAGCGGCGGCGGGTTGGCGTGCCAAAGCTCGAGCCGGCCGTTGGCGTTGTTGACCACCAGCAGGGTCTCGACGCCGTGCTCGGTGGCGTAGGCCCGCGCCACCGCGGCGTACTGCGTCAGCAGTCCGGCGGCGACCGCGAGCCGGTTGGTGTCGCCCAGTCGGCGAAAGGCCAGCGAGACGATTCCCAGCGCCACCGCCACGATCGAGACTACCACCATCAGTTCAAGCAGCGTGAAGGCCGCCGCGGCGCACCGACCGGTGCGAGGCATCGGCCGGGCGCGCGGCGGACGCGAACCGGCACCGACCCGGGAGGGTGTCGGCCGATGCCGGACTCGCTCTGCTCGAACCGAGTTCACGATCACTCCTCGCGCCACTAAGGGCGCACCGTCACGTTGTCGGCCGCCGCGTCGATCTCCGACTGCGACGGGCCACGCTTCCAGACGTTTCCGAACCGGCCATCCGGCCCGGCCGACTCCAGCACGAAGCCCTGCGCCACCGCGAAGAACGGATCCGGCGGGCCGGCGGCCGGCGATTGCAGGTCGTTCGGATCGGCCGAGGTGATCATCCGCCATCCGCTGTAGCTGTTGGCGTCACGCACCACCCAGAAATAGCGGAACGGCGCGCCCCATGAATCGAGGACCTCTCGGAGCGGCGTCGTGGTGGTCGGATCCGACGTCGGGTACACGCAGCCGTCCTTGATGGGGAAGGCCGCCTCAGCCTCCGGCATCAGGGTCCTGCCCATCGCGGGCGTCAGCAGGGCATAGGCCAGGCAGGCCGCGGATGCCTCAACGTCCTGCCGCCCGATCGGCTGGCCGGCCGCGTTGGTGGCATCGTCATCGGCCACGTTCCGCCACGGTGCGTTGACCAGCGGGCAGTTCGGCGAGGGCGGCGGGAACACGTAAGGCGGAGCCGGGAACTGGGCCCAGGCGCTCCAGTGCGGCCAGGCGCGGTCGGCCACCGGCTGGCCGGTCGGCTGCCAGCGCCACACGGTCCACGCCTCGGCGTAGGCCTCAATGGCCTCGGCAATCAGCCGCACCTGCGCGGCCGCCCGCGACTGCCGCGCGCTGGCCTGGATCGCGCGGGTCGAGACGACCATCAGCGTGAACAACACCAGGATGATGCCGACGGTGACGAGGACCTCGACCAGCGTGAGACCGCGCCGCAGCGGCCGGTCACGCGCGCCGGGGCCGACATCGTCTTCTCCGCACTCGGTCATCAGGCACCGCCGGTCAGGTTGTTGATCAGCGACACGAGCGGCAGGAACAGGGCGATGACGATGAAACCGACGATCAGGCCGAGAATGACAACCAGGATCGGCTCGAGCAGGCTCACGAGGCTGCCGACCAGGGTTTCGACTTCGTCGTCGTAGTTGTCGGCCACCTTGATGAGCATCTTGTCGAGTTCGCCCGTCTCCTCGCCGACATCGACCATGTTGACGACGATGGCGTCGACAATCTTGGCCTGCCGCAGCGGGTTGGCGAACGAGTCGCCCTCGCGAATTCCGTCGTGGACCTGGTTCAGCGCCTTGGCGAAGACGGCATTGCCGCAGGTGTCGCGCGTGATGTTGAGGGCCTCGAGGATCGGCACGCCGGCCGAGACCAGAGTGCCGAGCGTCCGCGAGAAACGGGCGACGACGGTCTTGCCGACGATCTGCCCGATGATCGGCAACTTGAGCGTGATCACGTCGCGGATGTGCCGGGTGGCCTCGAAGTGATTGATCAGCTTGAAGAACGCAATGATCGCCACGGGCGCGAACACGATGTACACCCAGCCCGGCAGGAGCATGTCAACTTCCTTGCCGGTCGCGTCCGTGGTCTTGCCGACCACGAAGTCTGAGGCATCGAGCAGAAGTTGCGTCGGGCCCGGCAGCTTGGTGCCGAAGTCGGCGAAGATTTCCTTGAACTTCGGCACGACGAATTTCATGATGCCGGTCACGATCAGGAAGGCGAAGCCGATCACACAGATCGGATAGACCATCGCGCCCTTGACCTTGCGCTTCAACTTCTCGGCCTTCTCCATGAACTCGGCCAGACGCTGAAGGATGACGTCGAGCACGCCGCCCGCCTCACCGGCCGCCACCATGTTCGAGTAGAGCCGGTCGAACGCCTTGGGATACTGCGCCATGGCCTCGGACAGCGTCGAGCCGCCCTCGACCTGCTCGGCCAGACTGCGGAGCACGATGCGCAGCGTCCCCGGCTTCTGCTGCTGCTCGAGGATGCGCAGCGAGCGCAGGATCGGCAAACCGGCGTCCATCAACGTGGAGAGCTGCCGCGTGAACGTGGTCAGTTGCTTGCGACTGACCTTGCCGCCCGAGCCCGGCGGCTTCTTCTTCGGACCGATCGCCGCGCCGCCGCCACCCGACTTCTTGGCGCCGCCCTTCGGCTTGACCTTGGTCGGGAAGTAGCCTTGCTGGCGGATACGCGTAATGGCGTCTTCGGCGGAGGCGGCCTCGATCTCGTCCTTGACCTCCTGGCCGGCGGCGTTCATCGCCTCATACTGAAAGAGCGGCATGCGCTGTCCTCACGATCCGCCCGACCCCGCGAAGGCAACTTGAGCGAGCCAGGCGAGCAGGCGGTCAGTTCGTCGTTCCGCGAACCCCTCGAATTCTTGGCATTGCCTAGGTGTCGGTCCAGCGGGTCGCATCCCGGTTCGGCTGCTAAACCCTACCGGCAACGCCGGTTATCACAAGTTGCCGAGCCTCTCGGCGGCCTGTCGCGAGCAGCCCGGGCGGGGTGCCGCGCACGCCGCCAAAGTCAGTATAATCGCCGCCCACAGCCAATGAGCACCGCCGACTCGACCACCCGCATCTGCCTGATCGGAAACCCGCACAAACCGGACGTGCCCGCGGCTTTCGAACGCATTCGGGCGTGGCTCGCGCAGCGACCCGTCCGCCTGACCGCCGAACTGGACGGCGAGGCAGCCCTGCGTCTGGCCGAGCCGCACGACCTCGTCATCGTGCTGGGGGGCGACGGCACCATCCTGCGCATCGCGGGCCTGCTCGGCGAGCGACAGGCGCCGATCTGCGGCGTCAACATGGGGAAGCTCGGCTACCTCGCCGAATACTCCGTTGACGATCTCCATCGACATTTTGACCGCATCGTGGGCGATGCCCGGCTTGTCAGCCATCGCATGATGCTGGACGTCGAGACGCAGGCCCCGGGCGCGGCGGCGCAGCGGCGCATCGCATGCAACGATTGCGTGATTCAGGCCGGCCCGCCCTATCGCATGATTGAGATGTCCCTTCGGCTGGACGGCGACGAGGTCACGCGGCTCACGGGTGACGGGCTGATCCTGGCCACGCCGACCGGCTCCACGGCGCACAACCTATCAAGCGGCGGCCCGATTCTTCAGCCCGACGTACAGGCCACCATCGTGACGCCGATCTGTCCGCACTCGCTGACGCTGCGGCCGGTTGTCGTCGGCCCCGACGCCGTCGTTGAGGTGGTCGCGCTGCGCAGCAACGAGGGCACGGCCGCCGTCATCGACGGGCAGCTCAGCACGCCGTTTCCGACCGGTGCACGCATCGTCGCGCGCCGCTCAGCCACGACCTTCAAGCTGATCCGCCACCCCGACCTGCCGGCATGGAAGACGCTGATACGCAAGCTCAGTTGGGGGCACGGGCCGACTCGATAGGCCGCCGCCTTTTTTCGGCCGGATTGTCGCAATAGGTTACCGCCCACGGCGTTCATGAACGCAGTCCCGTGCGGCCGGCATTCCGGCGCCCGATCGGAAGACGCCGCGCCGCTTTTTCAGATGATGGAGCACCCCCACATGTCCCGCGCTGCCCGCCCGATCGGACGTGTCGTCGCCGTCTGCCTGCTCGCTGCCGCACCGGCCGCGGCTCAGACCGGATTCGTACACTGGGAGTCGCCGCACGTCAGCCCGATCGCCCTGACGCCCTCCGGCGACCGGCTGCTGGTGGTCAACACGGCCGACAACCGGCTGGAGGTGTTCGACGTGTCATCGGGTGAACCGGTCGCGCTGAACTCGATCCGGGTCGGACTCGACCCCGTCTCAGTGCGGGCACGAAACGACAACGAGGCGTGGGTCGTCAACCACGTGTCGGATTCCATCAGCGTCGTCGATCTGCCCACCGGCCGCGTGGTGCGAACCATTCTCACCGGCGACGAACCGACCGACGTGGTGTTCGCCGGCGCGCCGCAGCGCGCGTTTGTCAGCCTGTCGCAGCTCAACCAGGTCGCGGTCTACGATCCGCTGGCGCCCGGCGCCGCGCCGACCATCCTGCCGATCCAGGGCGAGGAGCCGCGCATGCTGGCCGCCAGCGCGGACGGCACGCGCGTCTTCGTCGCAATCTTTGAATCCGGCAACGCCACCGGCGCGATTCGCCAACAGGACGTGTCGAACCCGGCCGGACCCTACGGCGGGCTCAATCCGCCGCCGAACTCGGGCAACGCCTTCAGTCCGCCGATCGCGGCCGGCCTGCCGCCCCCGCCGCCGGTGGCCCATATCGTCCGCCGCGCCGCGCCCGGGCTGTGGCTCGACGGCAACGGCCGCAACTGGTCGGCGTTCGTCACGTGGGACCTGCACGATAACGATGTCGCCATCATCAACGCCGCGACGCTGACCCTTTCATACGCCAAGTCGCTCATGACGACCGTCATGGCGATCGGCGTCCGCCCGGACGGCACCGTCAGCGCCGTCGGGACCGAAGCACTGAACGAGATTCGCTTCGAGCCGAACCTCAGCGGTCGTTTCTTGCGCTGTCGCGTGGCCTCGTTCGATCCGGCCGCGCCCGCTTCGCCGCAGATCGCGGATCTCAACCCGCACCTCACCTACACGAGCAACAACATCCCGTTTGCCGAGCGGCAGCGCTCGATCGGCGACCCGCGCGCCATCGTCTGGCATCCGGCCAGCGGCCGCGCGTACGTCGCCGGCATGGGCTCGAACCATGTGGTCGTCACCGACGCCAGCGGGGCCCGCTTCGCCGAGATCCCCGTCGGCCAGGGACCGACCGGCCTGGCGCTGAGCGCCGGCGGCGGCCGGCTCTACGTCGTCAACAAGTTCTCCGCCAGCATCTCGACCATCGACACCGCGACGAACGTTGAGCTGTCGCGCGTGCCGTTCTTCGATCCGACGCCGGCCGCGATCCGCAACGGGCGCCCGCTGCTCTACGACACGCATGCCACCAGCGGACTCGGGCACGTGTCGTGCGCGTCGTGCCATATTGACGCCCGCTCCGACTTCCTCGCCTGGGACCTGGGCGACCCGACCGGCGCGGTGAAGCTCGTCAACCAGCCGTGTCGGCAGGGCCCCGGCAACTGCACCCCGTGGCACCCGATGAAAGGCCCGATGGTGACGCAGGTGCTGCAGGGCATCATCGGCAACGAGCCGCTGCATTGGCGCGGCGACCGCGAGAACCTGGCCGCCTTCGCGCCGGCCTTCACGGGCCTCCAAGGCGCGGACGCGCCGCCATCGTCGTCGGAACTTCAGGACTTCACTGCATTCATCAACACCGTCCGTCACCCGCCCAATCCGAACCGCACCCTGACCGGCGGACTGCCGGCCGTTCTGCCCGTCACCGGCGGCAACGGCAACCCCGCCGCCGGCCAGAACACCTACCTGAATGTGCCAACCCTGGGTCCCAATACCTGCGTCGCCTGCCACGCCCTGCCGAACGGACAGAACGGGCAGATCGACGATCCGCCGCTGGTGCTGGCGCCGCAGTCGCTCAAGATCGTCGGTCTGCGCGGCTTGCACGAGAAGGTCGGCTGGAACCGCGGCAGCCTGCTCAACAACAAGGGCTTCGGATTCAACCATCACAGCGAATTCGACACGCTCTTCGCCCTGCTGGGCGTGGGGTTCAACTTCCCGGGCGGCGTGCAGCAGCGGCGCGATGTCGAGGCGTTCATGCTGGTGTTCACGAACGACACCCACGCGGCGGTCGGGCAGCAGATCACGTTTAACGGCGCGAACAACGGCGACGCCGGCGCGATCAATCGCTTCAACACGTTCGTATCGCTGGCGGACGCCAACGCCGTCGGCCTGGTGGCGCACGGGCGCGTGGGCGGCGTCGATCGTGGATATGTGTATGTGGGCGGCAGCACCTTCCAGAGCGACCGGGCCGGGGAGACCGTCGCCAGCGCCGCGCTGCGCTCCGGCGCCGCGCCCGGCGCGGAGGTCACCTTCACCGTCGTCCCGGCCGGCACGCAGGCCCGCATCGGCGTCGATCGAGACGCCGACGGTCACCTCGATCGCGACGAGATCGAGCGGTGCGGAGATCCGGCCGATGCGTCGATCGGGCCGGCACTGCGCGCCGACGTGAACGTCGACGGCCAGCGTAACGCCACCGACGCGCCGGATTTTGTCTCCGCCCTGCTCGGGCTGGGCCCGCTGTCGAGTCAGCAGATGTGCGCCGCCGACGTCAACGCGGACAGTCGCGTGGACGGCGACGACATCGCTCCGTTCGCGAACTGCGTCCTCGCGGGGGTGTGTCCCGGCTCGTAGCGGGTCGGCGCGTCGCGGCTACCCGCCGACAAGCGCGAGCTTCTCCCGGTATCGCTGCGCGACGGACGCGTCGCCCAGCGCGACGATCCGGCGACACGCCTGGCGAAACAGTCCGGCCTCGACGAACTGCCGCGGGTCGTTCAGGCCGCCGCGGACCACCGGCTCGAACAGGTCGGCCGCGCGCACGTACTCGGCCAGCGCCGCGGCGGTCTGACCGGTCTTCTCAAGCGATTCCGCCAATCGATAGCGGCCCTCGGCGTCGTTTGGCGCGCGCTCCAGCATGGTGCGAAACACGGCCTGCGCGTCGTCGTGACGACCGAGCAGTGCCAGGCCATTGCCAATGGTCAGCAGGTCATTGATCGAGACACTCGGCTGAGTGGCCGCGTGCAGGAACATAGCCGCGCTCGGTTCGGCCTGTCCCATGCGCCCCAGCGACCACGCCAGGTTGACCGTGACCATCGCCAGATCAGGCACGATCTCGTGCGCCCGTCGGTAGTAGTCAACCGCCGCCGCCACGTTGCCGCTTTGCAGCCGCAGGCTCGCCAAACCGCACAAGGCGTTCCACGAGTTCGGGTCGCGATCGAGGGCGCGCTGCCACAGCCGCTCGGTGCTGGACCACACCCGCATGTACGACAACGTTCCGGCCGCGAGGGCGAGCACGCATGCCGCGGAGACGCCGGCCCACACCGCGCTTCGCCGCGCCGACGACGCCACGGCGCCCGCGGCCGACACCAGCACGCCGGCGGCAGCCAGCATCACCAGCGGGATACAGGCCACGTAGCTGTACCGATCGGCGACGAACTGAGGACCGGCCTGCACCAGGCCCAGCACGGGCGAGACGATGACCGCGTAGAGCAGCCACGCCGTCAGTCCGGCCGGCCAGCGCCGGCGGGCGACCACGAGGCCGACCGTCAACATCGTCACCACCGCGATCGGCAGCCAGTACCGCGCCGTGGTCGGGTCGAGTCTGGCCGGGTGTTCGTGGATGGGCGACAGCCCGATCGGCAGCGCGGTCGCCGCCGGGTAATACACGAGCCCGTAGGCCGCCTGACCCAGACGATAGACAACACCGCGGGTCGCGTACGACCCGACCGTGCTGATCTGCGCCACGGCCGCCATGACCGCCGCGCCGACCGCCACCAGTGCGAACGGCAGCTTCTCGGCCAGCAGCAGCGCGATGCAGCGCGCTCGTCCGGGACCGCTCTCCACGCGGCGCAACGGGTAGACATCCAGCGCCAGCAGCACCACCGGCAGCGTCATGCCCCAGGCCTTCGAGAGCAGCGACAGCAGCGCCATGACGAACGATGCCGCAAAGATGCCGCGCGACCCGCGCGGATCGCGCGTGTAGCGCAGGTACAACAGGACAGCGGCCAGCAGGAACGCGGTCGACAGCACGTCGCGCCGTTCGGTCACCCACGCCACCGACTCCACGCGCATCGGATGCAGTCCGAACAGCAGCCCGGCCAGCACCGCCCCCGCCATTCGCGCCGCCGGACTCAGCGCCGGCAGCGTTCGCTCAAACACGGCCCGCGCCAGCAGGCACACCAGCGACACATTGACCGCGTGCAGCAACAAGTTGACGAGGTGGTAACCGCGCGGCGACAGGCCGCCGGCGGCATGATTGATCGCGAAGCTCAGCCACGTCAGCGGGTGGTAGTGCCCCATGTGCGTGGTCGTAAACATCCACGCCAGGTGCCGCGGGCTGAGTCCCCGGAAGTCCGGGTTCTGGATCAGGAGGACATCGTCATCCCAGCCCAGGAACGGAAAGCTCGCAGTCGGCAAAAACGCCAGAAAGACAACGAAACCGGCCGCGGCCGCCAACGCCAGATCGCGCCCGGTCGATGCGCCGCCGCCCGATCGATCGTGGCTGCGTCCGATAGTCCCGACCCGCTCGCGCCGTGCCACGCCGACGTTCCCTCACCCGACCCAAGGCGGCGATTCTCATTGACCCGCCGCGTTTCACCTGAGAGACTGAAGCAGGAGGCTCGGAAAGATGCAACCCTCAGTCGCCTTTATTCTTCGCTCGGCCGCGATCATCTTGTTGTGCGCGCTATCGACTGCCGAGGCCGGCAGGAAAAAGTACAAGGAAAAAGCGGGCCCGCCGCCGTACGAGTATTACCGCATCATGGGCGACTCGGTGCTTCAATGGTCGCCGGCCGATCCGACCCCGCGCGGCGCGGGCGCCCGCCTCGACTGGGAGTTCCTCGGCGCAAAGCCGATCGCCTTTGAGTACTGGAGCGGCATCGACGACGCCAGCGGTCGAGTCGCATCCATCGCCGTGCACCCATCCGACCCGGACATCGTCTACGCCGCGTCCGCATCCGGCGGCCTGTGGAAGACGACCGACGCCGGCCTGACCTGGACCCCGCTGACCGATCACCTGCCAAGCCTCAACTGCGGCTGGGTCGCGCTCGATCCCGGCAACCCCGACGTCGTCTATCTTGGCACCGGCGAATATGCCACCGGAGCATCCGGCGCCGGCCTGTTTCGATCCGTCGATGCAGGCCTGACCTGGACGCAGATCGCCACGAGTTCGCAGGTCGGCGGAACCATTTCGCGAATCGTCGTTGACCACGCCGATGGCAACATCATCCACGTGGCGGGCAACTCCGGCATCACCCGCAGCACCAACGGCGGGGCGAGCTGGTCCGCGCTGCAACTCAGCAATGTCTCCGATGTCGTCATTCATCCAACGAACGCGTCGATCCTCTACTGCGGCCGGCGCTCGGACGGCGTCTATCAATCCGTGGACGCCGGCGCAACCTGGACGCGCCTGTCCGGCGGCCTGCCCACGAGCTCCGACATCCGGCGGATCAATCTCGCGATTGCGCGCTCCAATCCGCTGGTCCTGTACGCCGGCATGGTGAACAGCAGCAGCGGCCTGTTCGGTTTCTACAAGACTACCGACGGCGGCGCGAGCTGGACCCGCATGGACAACACGCCGAACTACCCCTCGCCGCAGGGAAACTACGATCACTTCGTCGGTTGCGACCCGACCAACGAAAACATCGTCTACGCCGGCGGCGTCTTCCCGAGTTATGCGCCGGCCGGCGTCATCAAGTCCGTCAACGGCGCCAACTCCTGGAGCGACATCACCATCGGCGTGCTCGGCGGCCAGTTGCACCCGGACCAGCACTGCATCGCCTTCGGCGCGGACGGCACAGTCTGGATCGGCAACGACGGCGGCGTCTGGAAGTCGACCTCCGGCGGGGCCGAGTGGATCAACTGCAACGCGACGCTGGCGGTAACTCAGAACTACCAGATTGCGCTGCACCCCACCGATCGCGAGCAGTTGATGGGCGGCACGCAGGACAACGGCACGATCGCGCGCTACAGCGACACCCTCATCTGGCCGCAGGTGCTGGGGGGCGACGGCGGGTACGCCGCGTACGATCGTGACGACCCGCTCACCTTCTACACGACCTACGTGCGGCTCTCGATTTACCGCTTCGTCAACGGATTCTACAACGCGACCATCACCGGTCCGTGGGCGGGCGTCGATTCGGTCGGCTTCATCGCCCCGCTGGTGATGGACCCGAACGATACCCGGGTGCTGCTCGGCGGTACGACCCGCATCTGGCGGACGCTCGACGCCCGCGCCACCCCGGTCACCTGGACCGCCATCAGCCCGGACATCCACGGAGGCTCCGGCGTGCTCTCGGCCATCGCCGTCGCGCGGGGCAACTCGAACGTCATCTATGCCGGCAGCACTTCGGGCCGACTGACCGTGACCACCGACACCATCAACTGGATCGACCGCTCCGCCGGACTGCCGCTCTTCGTCGCCATCGGCGACATCGTGATCGACCCGGCCGACCCGCAGCACGCGTTCGTCTGTTCGTACGCCACGACGGGCGGACGCGTCTTCGAAACCACCAACGCCGGCGCCACGTGGACGTCTCGTTCCGGAAACCTCGCCAACGGCCGCAGCGGCCGCGCGCTGGCGGTCGACTGGCGGACCGTCCCGCCGCGCCTGTTTCTCGGCACGGGCTCCGGCGTCTTTGCCAGCTACGACGGCGGAACGATCTGGATCGCGGAGGACGTCGACCTGCCGAACGTCAATATCGGTGATCTCCAGATCGACGCCATGCAGGACTACCTCTACGCCGGTACCTACGGCCGCGGCGCCTGGCGAACGCCGCTGCCCTGCCTGCCGGGAGACTTCGACTTCGATGACCTCGTCAACGTCGATGACGTGCCGCCGTTCGTCGCCGCCCTGCTCGCGTCGACCCTCACGGCCGAGCAATTATGCGCCGGCGACCTGAACGATGACGGCCTCGTCAACGGCGACGACATCCGGCCGTTCGTCCTTCGCGTCCTCGCATCCTGAGCACCTCCCGCGCTCCGACTCGCGTCTTACCGGCGGTGCGGCTAAGGCCAGGCGCGTCCGTCACACGCCGTGAGAATCTCGGACGCGCCGCGCCTCCAGGCGACGGCATCTCTGGACCAGCGACCGCCGCCGAACGTCATGTTCTCCGCCGCGCTGTCCGATGACCTGCATGCCACCGGCGGCCTACGGGGAGCTGAGCTGGCGCTCGTCGCAGGGGAAGTCATGCCCGAGTCGGCCGATAAACGCGTTCTCGTTGTTGACGACGACCCGTCCACGCTGCTGCTGACTCGGCGTCAACTCGAGTCCAGCGGCTATGAAGTCCTGACGGCGTCCAACGGCACCGAGGCCATGCGCATCGTGCTGACCGAAGGCCCCAAGCTGGTGGTCAGCGACTGGCTGATGCCCGAAATGAACGGCCTGGAACTGTGCCGCGCAATTCGCGAGCACGAGGGCGCCGGGTTTGTCTACATCATCATCCTGACGGCTGTATCCAACGAGGATCAACTGGTCGAAGCGTTCGACGCCGGCGCCGACGACTACATCCTCAAGCCCGCCAGCAAGAAGGAACTGGTCGCCCGCCTCCGCGCCGGCCTGCGAATCGTCCATCTGGAGCGCGACCTGGCCGCCAGAACTCGCGAGGTCCACCTGCAGAACGCCCAGCTTGCGATCGTCAATGACAAACTCAACACCATGGCCATCACCGACGAGCTGACCGGCCTGCTCAACCGCCGCGCTGCGATGGACCGGCTCCGCGAGGAATGGGCCGCCAACGTCCGCCACGGCAACCCGATGTCGTGCATCTCGCTCGACATCGATCACTTCAAGAGCATCAACGACACGCACGGTCACGACACCGGCGACCTGGTGCTGCGCGAGGTCGCCAAGACCCTGCGAAGCTCCACCCGCCTCGGCGAAGCCGTCTGCCGCGTGGGCGGTGAGGAGTTTCTCGTCATCTGCCCGTCAGCGACGATCGAAATGGCCTCTCGCGCGGCCGAGCGGCTGCGCTGCGCTGTCGAGAAGCGAGTCATCTGCAACCGCGACCTGCAATCGCACGTCACCATCAGCCTGGGTGTGGCGGAGCGAACGCCGGCGATGGAACACGTCGACGACCTGCTCAAGGCCGCGGACGACGCGCTCTACGTCGCCAAGCGGACCGGCCGGAATCGCGTCCACGAAGCCGGCATGCCGCTGCCGGGCTCCGCGAAACCGCTGAAGCAGGCAGTTGCGACGACCGCTCCGCCGAACGAGCCGGCGCGACCGGATGGGCCGACCCACCTGCTGGTGGTGACGCGCGGCGCGGTGGCCGACGTGATCGGCCCGACGCCGCTGCCCGAGGGCCAGTTCGAGACCGTCCACGCCCGCGACCCCGACGAGGCGGTACGCCGACTCGCGAAACACCCCGCCGACGTCATCTTCATCGCGAAGACGGCCTCCACGTCCGAGGCCGGCGAGCTGATCGGCAAGTTGCGCGCCCACACGCGACACCGCCTTGTTCCAACGCTGGCGGGCTGCGAGGGAAGCGCGGATGAGGCCGTCGCCCTGGCCACGGCGCTGGGCGCGGACGAATACATCACGCTTCCCGCACGTCGTGACGAGCTCATTCTCCGATTGCGCGTGCTGGCCGACCTGTCGCGGACGCGCCGCGCGTTGTCCGACGGAAACGAGTTCCGCGGCGAGCAGGCAGTCGCGCTCGGGATGCTGCTCGAATACTCCCACCACCTGGCGACCGAGACCGAGATGGACGCGATTCTCGATCGCACCGTCCACACGCTCGGATTTCTCTCACGTTGCCGCCGCGTGTGCATCCTGACGCCCGACGAGAATCGCGACAGGCTGCGGGTCGCGCGAGTCATCGGCTACGAAGGTGTCGAATCGGACGCCATCGAGTCCAGCCACGTCGAGCCACTCCAGCGGGTCATGAACACCCTCCAGCCGATCGTGTTGAACGAAAGCCCGGCACCGCTGGATCCGCGATTTCAGGGCTCGCCGCTGCTCGGCACGCTGCCGCTGGTCGTGGCGCCGCTGAGCACGTCCGGCGTCACGGTCGGCGTGGCCGTTCTTTCGGGCCGCATCGGCCGCGAGCCGTTCAAGCCGCTCGACCTCGAGTACATCGAGTTCGTCGCACACATCGCCGCCTCGGCGGTACACGGTCTGGTGACGCGCCGCGCCCGCGACGAAGCCCGCGACTCAATCGTCGTGGCGCTCGGCAAGCTGGCCGAGTATCGCGACAACGACACCGGCGAGCACGTCGACCACGTGACGCAGTACTGCCTGATTCTCGCCGACGCGCTCAGACGCCGGCCCGAGTTCGCGGCCATCATCGACGAGCCGTTCACCGCCAACCTGCGCAAGGCCGCGCCGCTGCACGACATCGGCAAGGTCGGCATCCCCGACAACATCCTGCTCAAGCCCAAACGGCTCACGCCGGACGAAATGGCGATCATGCGGCAGCACTGCCAGATCGGCGCCGACTGCATCCGGTCGGTCATGTCGAGGACGCCCGGCGCCGGCTTTCTTCGCATGGCGGTCGAGATCGCTTGGTCGCACCACGAGTGGTGGGACGGAAACGGCTACCCGAAGGGGCTGGCGGGCGAGAACATCCCGCTCTCGGCTCGCATCGTGGCGCTGGCTGACGTCTACGACGCCCTCCGAATGAAGCGCCCCTACAAGGACGCCATGTCGCACGCACAGGCACGGGAGATCATCGTCGCCGGCGCCGGCCGACAGTTCGATCCTCGCATCGTCGAGGCCTTCATCGAGCGCGAAGAGGAGTTCGCCAGCGCACTGGCCCGCGCCGGACGGCCGGACGAGGGCCGCCAACGCCCGCTCCCGTTTCGGATGCGCACCGAGGATGTCGTACCCGTCGCCGAAGGCGCGTGAGCCTGCCCCGGCCGCCGGGACCGAAGGCGACCCTCAACGCCCCGCGTACATCTGCTCGTAATAGCGGGCATATTCTCCCGACACGATCCGGTCCAGCCACGCCTCGTGATCGCGGTACCACTGAACGGTGCGCGCCAGGCCCTGCTCGAAAGTCACCGACGGCGACCAGCCCAACTCGGTCATGATGCGCGTGGCGTCGATGGCGTAACGCCGATCGTGGCCCGGCCGGTCCTTCACGAACGTAATCAGGCTGTCCGGCTTGCCGAGCAGCCCCAGCAGCGCCCGCACCACCTCGAGATTAGTCTTCTCATTATTGCCGCCGATGGTGTACACCGAGCCCGGCCGAGCACGCGTCAGGACCGCCCACAGCGCTGCGCAGTGGTCCTCCACGAAGAGCCAGTCGCGGATGTGCAGCCCGTCGCCGTACACGGGCAGCGGCCGGTCGTGCCGCGCGTTGTTGATCATCAGCGGCAGCATCTTCTCCGGAAACTGGTACGGCCCGTAGTTATTCGAGCAGCGCGTGATCAGCGTCGGCAGCCCGAAGGTGTGCCGCCAAGCCGAGACGAGGTGATCGGCCGCCGCCTTCGAGGCACTGTACGGGGAGCGCGGATCCAGCGGCGTCGACTCGCGGAACTTCTCGGACGGGTCCGGACCCAGCGAGCCGTACACCTCGTCGGTGCCGACCTGAAGGAATCGCTGCACGCCGCAGGCCTGCGCCGCCCGCAACAGGTTCAGCGTGCCCTGCACGTTGGTCTCGACAAACACCGCCGGGCCGGTGATCGAGCGGTCCACGTGGCTCTCGGCCGCCAGGTGCACGACGGCGTCGATCGCGTGCTCACGCATGACCCGTTCGACCGTGGCCGCATCGCGAATGTCGCCCTTCACGAACCGGTGACGGGGATCGCTTTCCACGTCCGCGAGGTTCGCCAGGTTCCCCGCGTAGGTGAGGGCGTCGAGGTTCACGACGGCTACATCGCCGCCGACCCGCAGGACGTAGTGCACGAAGTTGGAACCGATGAATCCGGCGCCGCCGGTGACGAGCAGGCGCCTCGGCGCGAAGGTCTCGGACGTGTTCACGCGCGGCCCTCGCGCACGAGATCCTGAACGTGCGCCAGCGACTCGAACGTCCCGGCGTCGCTCCACCAGCCGCGCAGAAAGCCATAACCGAGCTGGCCCGCCGCGAGGTAGGCGTTGTTCACGTCGGTGATCTCGAGCTCCCCGCGCTTCGACGGTTTCAGCGCGCGAATGAAGTTGAACACCTGATCGTCGTAGAAGTAGATGCCTGTCACCGCGAACGAACTGCGCGGCCGCGCCGGTTTCTCCTCGATCGACACGATCCGGTCGCCGGATACCTCGGCCACGCCGAACCGCTGCGGATCACTGACTTCCTTCAGCAGCACGCGCGCCCCGCGCCGCTGGCGGGTGAACGCCTCGACGTGCTCCTTCAGGCCGTCCTGAAAAATGTTGTCGCCGAGCACCACCGCCAGCGGCGCGCCGCCCGCGAAATTCTCCGCCAGCGACAACGCCTGCGCGATGCCGCCCGCCTCGTCCTGGACCTTGTAGGTCATCCGCACGCCGAACTCGCGACCCGATCCCAGCAGGCTCACCACGTCGCCCATGTGGTCGACGCCGGTCACCACCAGAATCTCCTCCAGACCGGCGTCACGCAGGCTCTCCAGCGGGTAGTAGATCATGGGCTTGCGGCCGACCGGCAGCAGGTGCTTGTTGGTCACCTTCGTCAGCGGCAGCAGCCGCGACCCGGTTCCTCCGGCCAGAACGACGCCTTTCATGTGCACCTCCCGGATGGTCGATTCGCGCGAGGGAGTCGAGTCTAACGAGTATCGCGAGCGCGGCGGCGCTTTGCAACCGCCACCCCGCGGCTATCATGACGTTCGGCCTCTGCTACGGAAGACATCCGCATGGCACAACGATCGGCGCTGCTGGTGTTCGCGGGCAGCGGCAGCCCACGGCTGACCGCCGCCATCGCCCGACGATTGAAGCTCCGCCCCGGCCGCTCGCAGACGCTCCAGTTCTCCGACGGCAATACCTTCGTCCGCGTGCTGGACAACGTCCGCGGCCGCGACGTCTTCATCGTGCAGACCCTTGCCCGGCCGGTGAATGACCGGTTCATGGAATTGCTTTTCTATGTTGACGCCTTCCGTCGCGCGTCAGCCGGCAGCATCACCGCCGTCGTGCCGTTCTTCTCCTACGGGAAGGGCGACAAGAAGGACGAACCGCGCGTCAGCATCCGCGCCCGCGTCTGTGCCGACTGTCTCGAGGCCGCCGGTATCGACCGGCTGGTCACCATGGACCTGCACGCGCCGCAGATCCAGGGCTTCTTCCGCGTACCGGTCGATCATCTCTACGGGCTGAACCTGATCGTCGCCCACTTCAAGCGGCGGACGCAGCGCAACGGCTGGGTCGTCGTCGCGCCCGACGTCGGTTTCGGCGAGATGGCGCGCCACTACGCCCGCGCCCTCAGCGCCAAGACCGTCATCGCCGAGAAGGTCCGCAGCGGCCACGACGAACGAGCCAGCGTCCAGCGGCTGATCGGCCGCGTGGCGGGCATGAAGGCCATCATCGTCGATGATTTCGTCACCACCGGCGGGACGCTGATCGCCACCGCCCAGCGGCTGGTCGAAGAAGGCGCGGCCGAGGTGTATGCCGGCGTCACCCACGCCGTGCTGGGACCAGGCGCGTCCGCGGCCATCGATGCCTCGCCCATCCGCGAACTGGCGATCACCGACACCATCGAACACGAGCCCGCCGCCCTCGGCCGCAAGACCCGCGTCCTGTCGGCCGCCCCCCTGTTTGCGGACGCCATCCGCCGCATTCACGAGCGCACCAGCGTCAGCAGCCTGTTCACCCAGTGAACCGGGCTCAGGCATCGTCCGCCGGCTCGATCGCCTGATAGACCCGATTCATCATGTCCAGGTAATCCGCCTGCGCCCGCAACATGGCCTTGAGCTTGTCGTTGCTCGCAACCGCCTCCTGAAGGGCGGTCAAGCGACGCTTTTCGTCCGGCTCGATCGGCCGGCCCGATGCCTCCAGTTGGTGTACGCGGTCGACGTGCTCCTGAAACTCCCGCAGCGTCTTCTGGGCATCACCGTCGCCCGCGACCGCTCGCGCCGCATCGAGGAAGGCGCGCGTCCGCGCGTGCCCGCCGATCAGCTTGCCCAGTTGCTCGGCCGCGGCGATGATCTCCTGCATGATGGATTCTCCCGAAGTCGAGGGGCATCGGGCGTTCGGCTTCCAGGTTGAAGCGAGCGCTTCCCGACTCAAACAGACCACCGCTCCGCCCGACGGGTGCCCGCCGGCTGACAGCTCGGCACGCCGCGTATGAGCGAACCTTTCTCCGAACGCATTCTACGGTTCATCGCTGAACCGGGCTATCGGCCCGTCAAGCTGCGGCGGCTGGCCCGCCTGATGGGCATCGCCGAGGAGGAGTACGGCGGCTTTCGCGATGCCGCCGACGCGCTGCGCCGCGTCGGGCGCATCCTCCTGGGCGGCGGCAATGCCATCACCCTGCCGGAGAGCGCCAAGCGCTTCATCGGCGTCTATCGCAGCAATCCGCGCGGTTTCGGCTTCGTCGTGCCCGAGAACCCCGACGCCCACGCCGACCTGTTCATCCCGCCCGGGCAGGCCGGCGACGCGGCCACCGGCGACACGGTCGAATGCGTCGTCGAGCGCCGCGGCGGCCGGGACGGCAAGATGCTGGCCGGCCGCATCGTGCGCGTCCTGCAACGCGGCTACAACCGGTTCGTCGGTGAGCTCTGTCACGAGCTGGGCCGATGGTACGTGCGGCCCGACGGCCACCGCCTGCACGCCCCCATCTTTGTCGCCGACGCCGGGGCCAAATCGGCCCGCGCCGGCGACCAGGTCGTCGTTGAGATCATCAGCTATCCCGCCGCCGGTCGGCAGGCCACCGGCGTCATCGTCGAGCGCCTCGGCCGGCGCGGGCAGACCGGCGTCGACGTTCAGAGCATCATCCGCGAGTTTCAGCTTCCGTGCGAGTTTCCGCCGGCCGTGCTGGAGGAGGCCCGCCGCGCCGCCGCCGCATTCGCCCGGCAGGAGCACACCGCCGACCGGGAAGACCTGCGCGACGAGATCATCGTCACCATCGATCCGGACGACGCCCGCGATTACGACGACGCCATCTCGATCCGCCACTCGCCGCGCGGCGCCGGCGCCATCTGGGAACTCGGCGTGCACATCGCCGACGTCAGCGCGTTCGTCCGCCCCGGCAGCGCCATGGACACCGAGGCGAAACGCCGAGGAAACAGCGCCTACTTCCCGCGCTTCGTCATTCCCATGCTCCCCGAGCTGCTCTCAAACGGCGTGTGCAGCCTCCAGGAGGCCGAGCCACGCTGGTGCAAGAGCGCGTTCATTCAATACGACGCCGACGGAAACGTGCTCGGTACGCGCTTCGCCAACACCGTCATCCGCTCCCGCAAGCGCCTCACCTATCGCCAGGCGTCCGGCATTCTCGAAGGGCAGGTGGGCGGATTCGCGCCGGAGGTCATCGCCCTCGTACGACGAATGGACAAGCTGGCCCGCGTCATCCAGAAGCGCCGCCTCGCCGACGGGCAGATCGTGCTCGACCTGCCCGAGATCGAGCTGGTGCTCGACGATGAGGATCGCGTCATTGACGCGCGGCCGGCCGACAGCAGCTTCAGCCATACCATCATCGAGATGTTCATGCTGGAGGCCAATGAGGCCGTCGCCCGCCTCCTTGAGAATCGTCACGTGCCCTTCCTGCGCCGCATCCACCCCGAGCCGGAAGATGAGGACCGTCAGTCGCTCGGCCGCTTCCTGCGCATCGCCGGGCACAGCGTCCCGCGCCGACTCGAGCGCGGCGATCTTCAAAAACTGCTCGCCAACGTTCGCGGCCGACCCGAGGCGTACGCCGTCAATCTCGCCGTGCTCAAGTCGATGGAACAGGCCGTCTACTCGCCCAGGAAGGACGGCCACTACGCCCTCGCGAGCAAATGCTATACGCACTTCACCAGCCCGATTCGCCGCTACAGCGACCTGACGATCCATCGCTCGCTGGCCGCCCTGCTGGCCGAGCCGCCTGGCGCCGGTCGCGGCGGCCGCGGCCGGCCGCGCCGCGCCGAGGTCGAGTCCGACGGCGACGACCTCGTGACGCTCGGCCGCCACCTGTCGTTCACCGAGCGCCGCGCGGCCGACGCCGAGCGCGACCTGAAGCTCGTCAAGATTCTCGAATTGCTCAGCAAGCATGTCGGCGAAACGTTCAAGGGCGTCATCACCGGCGTGGCGAACTTCGGCATCTTCGTGCAGCACCCCCGCTTCCTGATCGACGGCGTCGTGCGACTCGACCAACTGCCGGATGACTACTGGATCGTCGACACCGGCGCGGGATGCGTCGTCGGCCAGCGCACCCGGCAGCGCCTGTCGATCGGCGAAGTGGTGGCGGTCGAGATTCTCGCGGCCGACTCCGCCGCGCGCGAGCTGGAGTTGAGATTGAAAACCGCCGGCCGCATCCCGCGCCGCGCGGAGCCGAAGCCGGCCCCGGCCGCCGGGCACCGCTCCCAGCGACCGCCGCCCTCCCGCCGGCAGGCCAAGCGCCGCGGCAGCCCGCGACCCCGCGGCCGGCGCTGAGGCGACCCAGCCGCGCGCTGGGCCTTGCGTCAGACGATCCCCACGTACTGCTCCAGCGCTTCGGGGTTCGCCAGGGCGTCCCGGTTCGGGACCTCCTGCCCGTTCACGATCCGCGTCACCGCGATTTCGACCTTCTTGCCGCTGATCGTGTACGGAATCGCAGACACCTGGCGGATGTGCCGGGGCACGTGCCGCCGCGTCGTGCCCGCCGCGATGCGTTCACGAATCCGCGCCGCCAGCCCTTCGTCCAGTTGCAGGCCCGGCCGAAGCACCACGAACAGGCAGACCTCCACGTCCGCATCCGCCGTCTGCTTGCCCACCACCACCGAGTCGGCGATCTCCGGCATGCCCTCGAGCTGCCGATAGATTTCGGCCGTGCCGATCCGCACGCCTCCGGGGTTCAGCGTGGCGTCCGACCTTCCGTACACCACGACGCCACCATGCGGCGTCATCTCGATGAAGTCGCCATGCCGCCACACGCCCGGGTAGAAGTCGAAATACGCGCGCCGGTAACGCGAGCCATCCGGATCGTTCCAGAACCCCACCGGCTGGGATGGGAACGGCGAGCAGCAAACCAGTTCGCCCTTCTCGCCCACCACCGACCGGCCCGACTCGTCGAAGGCGTGCACATCCATGCCCAGCCCGACGCACTGGATCTCGCCGGCATAGACGGGCAGCACCGGGTTGCCGAGCATGAAGCAACTGATGATGTCGGTCCCGCCCGAGATGCTCGACAACTGCACGTCCGCCTTCACGTGCCGATAGACCCACTCGAAGTTGTCGGGCGTCAGCGGCGAGCCGGTCGACAGCACGGTTCTCAGCTTCGACAGGTTGCAGGTGCGGCCGGGCTCCAGCCCCGCCAGCGCGCACGACGAAATGAACTTCGGGCTGGTACCGAAGATGCTGATGCCGGCGCGCTCCGCGAACCGCCACAGCGCCCCGGCGTCCGGGTGCGTCGGGCTGCCCTCGTAGAGCGCCACCGTCGCACCCACGCCCAGCCCCGAGACCAGCCAGTTCCACATCATCCAGCCGCAGGTCGTGAAGTAGAAGATCGTGTCGTCGCGCCGCAGATCGGTGTGCAGCACCAGTTCCTTCATGTGCTGCAACAGTGTGCCACCGTGTCCGTGCACGATGCACTTCGGGATGCCCGTCGTGCCGGATGAGTACATGATGTACAGCGGGTGATCGAACGGCACCGGCTCGAACGCCGGCTCGCCGGCGGCGGCCGAGCAGAACTCGTCCCAGCGGACTGCGTTGGGGATCGACCCGATGTCGGCTTCCGCCTCGAGAAACGGCGTCATCACCACGCGGCGGATGCTGGGGATCCGCGCCACGATGTCGCGCACGCGCTCGCGGCAGTCAATCGCCTTGCCGTTGTAGGTGTAACCGTCGATGGCCACCAGCACCGCCGGCTCGATCTGCCCGAAGCGGTCGAGCACGCCGCTGATGCCGAAATCCGGCGAACACGATGACCAGATCGCTCCGATGCTGGCCGACGCCAGCATCGCGATGATCGCCTCCGGGATGTTCGGCACGAAGCCGCCCACGCGGTCGCCACGCTGCACGCCGCACGCCCGCAGTCCGCCCGCCATCCGCGACACCGCAATTCGCAATTCGTGATGACTCAGCGTCCGCGCGCGTCCCCGTTCATCCTCCGACACGATGGCCGGACGCTCGTCGTCGAACCGCAGCAGGTGCGCGGCAAAGTTCAACTCCATGCCCGGAAACCAGCGCGTCCCCAGCATGCCTTCGCCGGCGCAGGCCGACGTCGCCGACCGGAACGGCCGGATGCCCGCCAGCGTGAGCACCTCAGGCCAGAACAGGTCGCGATGCTCCACCGACCAGCGGTGGACCGACGGATAATCCGGCGCACACCCGTACCGCTCCGAAAGGCGCGTCATGAAGGCGGACATCTGGGACGCCGCGACGCGCTGCGGTGACGGAGTCCAAAGCGGTGACTGGCTGGACATGACAAGTCGGCCTCCCGGCAGCGGCACGGCATTGTCCGCCGCTCGCCCGAGCATCGTCAATCGGCGGTTCGGGTGTCAGGGCGCCGTGTGCAGATGCACCAACGCGCCCCCGCGCCGCGGCGGACTGCCCCGCCCGCGAGCGTGCGTCATGGCGCCGTGTATAGACGTGTGCGAGTCGTCGGCCGCGCGGCGCCCCGCCCGCAAATTGCGCCCGCACCCGAGCGTTTGAAAATCATCACCGGGGATCAACCGACCGATATACCGACCGGACGCGGATCGACCGGTGCCTCGCCGCACACTTCGCCCGCCGTCCGGAAAGCGACGCTGGCGCCATGCCGTACGACATCCCACTGGAAGAACTGGCCCGGCAGGTCGCCGACCTGGATCGCGCCGGCCTGCTCCACGAGCTGACCCACTGGCAGGGACGGCTGGCGCTCGACTTCACCGCCGACTTCCTCGACCGCCAGTCCGATGACCGCCTCCGCCACCTGCTGATGGCCGTCGCACTGGTCGATCGTCGCGCCGCCATGCTCTGACGAACTGCGCCACCAGCGCAACAGATCCCAGCCCCACCCCGCGCCACGAGGACCGTGGTCGTCGATGGGCCATCGGCGGCATGGTCGCCGCTGCGACGCCGGCCGCGCCGCGTCGCCGGGCTACGCCCCCGTCGGCTCGCTGACGTCCCAGCCGTTGGCCTTTTCCTTCGCCTGAATCTGTTCGAGTGTCAGTGCCCCCGGCAGCGCGTCCTTCTTGGTGGTGATGTTCGTGCCGCTGCCGAACAGCTCGCGATTCTTTGCGATCCACTCCTTGTAGGGTTCGGGCGTCTCATCCTCGGTGTAGATCGCGTGAATCGGGCACTCCGGAATGCACAAGCCGCAATCGATGCACGTGTCCGGGTCGATCACCAGCATGGCGGGGTTCTCAATCTCGTAGAAACAATCCACCGGGCACACCGCACAGCAATCCGTGTAGCGACAATCAACGCACCGACCGGTGACGATATGAGCCATGACTGCTTGCTCCCTTGCCTGTTCTCTGGAGGGCGGCATCCGACCGCGCCGGACCGCCGCCTGAATATCGGAGCCTACTATAGCACCCCGTCCGGCGACTCGCATCGCGCCACGCCGGCTCGCCCCGCCGCCTCGCCCGGCCGTGACCGATCCGCTGATCCCGGCCGACCCATCTTCAGGTAGAAGGCCAGACCCGGCAACGCCCACACGAGGTTCGCAAGCCGTACCAGCAGCGACAACACCACCGCCCCGCCGGCCGTGCCGAAGCCGGCCGCGTCATGCAGCAGCGCCTTGTACGCCGCCTCGACCACTCCGATCCCCTGCGGCGAGATGGGCAGCGCGCCGGCCATCCAGCACAACGGCACGTACAGGTAGTACACCTTCAGCGTCCGCGCACTGCTCTCCGACGCCATGCCGATCGCCTGCCCGATCAGCACGGTCGCCAGGATCGCCACCGCCTGAAGCAGCCACGTCAGCACCATGCAGCGCAGCACGACCAGCCGGTGCTCGCGATAGACCCACACGGCCCGGTCGATCCGCCTCAGGTGCTCGCCCAGCGGCAGGCGTGCCAGCAGCGCCTCCCAGCGAATCAGCCGCCGAAACCAGACCGAGAAGTACAGCGCCCCCGGCAGAATCAGGCAGGCGAACGCGACGCCCATCGGCCGGCCCCAGTCGCTCAGCGCCGGGTCGCCCCAGTTCGCCAGCAGCATCGCGCCCGACAGCAGTACGACGCAGATCAGCCCGAGCACGCGGTCGAAGAGCACCACGGTGGCCGCTTCGTGTCGCCGATGGGTGTCGCGCGCCACCAGAACGGCCTTGAGCACGTCGCCGCCGGTCTGACCGGGCAGGACGAAATTGGCGAACGTGCCCACGAAGGTGATCGCCACCGAACGCCCCAGCGTCAGCTCCACGCCGTTGGCGTTCATCAGCCATCGCAGCCGCAGCGCCATCGCAAACGGAACCGGGGCCAGCGACAGCAGCGCGAAGACCAGCCAGCGCCAGTCCGCCTGCGTGACCGCCGCCCGCACCTCGCTCCAGCGGAGCTGCGAGGCCACGTACCACAGCAGGCCGGCGCATACCACCAACCGCAGCGCCGTGCCGACGTATCGACGCACGCCCACGCTCATGCAGCCCCGGCCCGGCCACGCCCGGTCAATCGACGGGAACCGTCCCCCGCGAGAAGGCTCAATCCTCGTAGCGGTCCTTCAACCGCTTGTATTTGTCCTTGTACTCGTCGCGCTCGTCCTTGTACTTCCGCTTGTCGCGCTCCAGCTCGGCGTTCTGCCGCTCCAGTTGCTGGATGCGCGCGTACGCGTCGCGCAGATCGCGCCGCGCCTCCTCCATCGTCTGCGGGTTGGGTACGCGCGACGAATCCACACGCGCGCTCGAGGATTCGCGGCCGCCGATCTCGATGTTCTCTGGCGCCTTGACGTTCACGCACGAAGCGCACGCCGCCATCATCAACCCGGCCGCCGCTGCGATCATTCCGCGACGCATGGTACACTCGCTCCATCCTCGGCCGGGTTCGCGAACGCCCGCTCCACGCCGGCCGCCGACGGGAATTATGGCGACCCTACCCAACGCCTGCCAGTTGTACGTCCTGATCGGATGCACCGCCGCCGGAAAATCCGAGCTGGCCGTGCCCCTCGCCGAACGTCTCGGCGCCGACGTTCTCAGCGTCGACTCCATGCAGGTCTACCGCGGCATGGATATCGGCACCGCCAAGCCGCCGCCCGCCGACCGCGCCGCCGTCACCCATCACCTGATCGACGTGGCCGAGCCATCCGAGTCCTTCAGCGTCGCCCGCTTCGTCGCCGCCTCCGACCTCGTGCTGGCCGGGTGCGCGGCCCGGCGCCGCCCCGTCCTCGCCGTCGCCGGAACGCCGCTCTACCTCATGGGGCTGCTCTACGGGCTGTTTGACGGACCTTCGGCCGACCCCGTCGTGCGCGACCGAATCCGCCGCCGCGCCGCCGAGCACGGCCCGCCCGCGCTGCACGCCGAGCTGAGCCGCGTCGATCCGGCCGCCGCCGAGCGCATCCATCCCAACGATCTGCGCCGCATCGAGCGCGCCCTCGAGGTCTTCGAGCTCACCGGCCGACCGATCAGCGAACAGCAACGCCAGTGGAGCGGCCGACCGCGACATGCATTTACCTGCGTCGGCCTGCGCCGCCAGCGCGACGACCTGTCGCAGCGGATCAATGCCCGCGTCCGCGCCATGATGGCGGCCGGGCTGCTCGACGAGGTCCGCCGACTGCTGGCCGACCCGGCCGGCCTGTCCGACCAGGCCGCGGAAGCCACCGGCTACGCCGAACTGATCGCCCACTGTCGCGGCCAGTGCTCGCTTGAAGAGGCGGTCGAAGCCATCAAGATCCACACGCGGCAGCTCGCCAAGCACCAGCGCACCTGGTTCCGCCGCATTCGCGAGGCCCGCTGGGTCGATCTGTTACCCGGAGAGAATTCGGCGGGCAGGGCCGACGAAATCGCTCGCCTCTTGCGCGACCACGCCTGAACGGCCCTGCCGATGACGCCCGAATGGCTGTTCTGGGTCGCGAGTGAGCGGGCCCGCCCACGGTCCGCCGCGCCGGGTTCACCACGACTGATCGCGCAGCGCGACAGGCGGACCGAGAATCTCGTTCAACACGATGGCCCGCCGCAACTGCGCGCGGTCCAGGGGCCCGATGAATGGCCGGCGGGAAGATACCTTCGGGGCCGGCGCTGCCGTCGCCGGCGCCGGAGTCGCAAGCGCCCTCTGCATCGCGGCCTGCGCGGCCTGAGCCTGGGCCGCGCGGCGAGACTGTTCGAGCCGCTTTTGCAGCCGCAGCGCCGCCGCCTGATCCGCGCGGCGCCGCGACCGCGTCGGCTCCGGCCGCCGCTCCAGCTCCACCAAGATCGGCGGGGCAGCCACCGGCGGAAGCGCCTCGGGCGTCGGCCGCACGGCCCCGCGCGACGTTCGCTCCTCCCGCCGCGCGGTCACCGTCGTCGGGCGCGCCACCGGCGGCTCGGCGCCGGTTGAGTGCGGCTCATCGCCGTCGGCGTGCTCACCCGGCACCTGCTGCCGCTGCGCCTGACGGTTCCGCAAGTAATTGGCCAACGCACTGATCAATCCGAACAGCAGGAGCGCCAGCGCCCCCGGAATGCTGTCGAAGAGATCACGCGCGGCCAGCATCGTCACTCCCTGCATCACCCGGTCCGACCGTCAGGCCGTCGGCGGCCGCTTCGGCTCCGTCTGCGAGCCGGGACCGTCGCCGCGCGCGATCGAATCGCGCATCTGCGTATCGGCCATCACGTTTCGCATCCGGTAGTAGTCCATGATGCCCAGATTGCCCTTGCGGAAGGCCTCGGCGATCGCCAGCGGCACTTCGGCCTCGGCGAGCACGACCTTGGCGCGGTTCTCTTCGACCGCCGCCTTCATCTCCTGCTCGCGCGCCACCGCCATCGCGCGGCGGCCTTCGGCCTCGGCCTGGCGCATCTTCTTGTCCGCCTCGGCCTGTTCGGCCTGGAGCTTCGCGCCGACGTTCTCACCCACATCCACGTCGGCGATGTCGATCGACAGGATCTCGAACGCCGTCCCCGCGTCCAAACCCTTCTCCAGCGTGCGCTTCGAGATGATGTCCGGGTTCTCCAGCACCTGCTTGTAGGTCTCGGCCCCGCCGATGGCGTTGACGATGCCCTCGCCGACGCGGGCCACCACCGTCTCCTCGGTCGCGCCGCCGACCAACTGCCGGATGTTCGTCCGCACCGTGACGCGCGCTCGCACGCGGAGCTGAATGCCGTCTTTCGCCACGCCATCCACCGTGCCGCGAGTCCCGGCCTGATGCGGGCAGTCGATCACCTTCGGATTCACCGACGTCTGCACGGCGTCGAGCACGTCGCGGCCGGCCAGGTCGATCGCGGTTGCCGTCTTCCAGTTCAGCTCGATCGTCGCCCGCTGGGCCGCGATCAGGGCGCGAACCACGTTGATCACCCGGCCGCCCGCCAGGTAATGGCTCTCGAGATCCTGCGTCGTGATCACCGACAGTCCTGCCTTGACCGCCTGAATCTTGCTCTGCACGATCGTCGGCAGGTGCACCTTGCGCAGGCTCATGCCCACCAGATCAAACATGCCGATGTCGGCGTTGCTCATGTACGCCTGCAACCAGATGCGGAAGAACCGCCCCAGAATCGCGATCAGGACCAGGATGAACAGCGCCGCCAGACCCAGCAGCACCGTCCAGATCGGAAACCCGTCGCTGCTCGGTACCCGCCGCTGCGCCAACAACAGAAGCTCGTACATCATCGCCACTCCCTACGCCTCGCAGGCCGGCTCAACCGCGCGGCGGCGACTCGGTCGAGTCACCGGCCCGCACGGTCAGCGATCCGTTCACAATAGACACCGCGGTCACCGCCGAATTCGCCTCAATCAGGCCGCCCTCGGCCACGCACTGCAATCGGCGTCCGCCGAACTCGCATACGCCCACCGGCCGGAGCGGACTCAGCGAACGCCCCACCCGCCCGATCAGCGGACGCAACTCCGACAGATCCACGCTCGCGTCGGCCTCGGTCAGCACCGGATTCGGCGGCGCCACGCGCCGCCCGATCGCCGAGCGGCGAAAATGCTTCAGGCCCATCACCACGACGAGCGGAACGACTACGCCCTCGATCGCCGTAGCCGCCGCGCCGACCGCCGGGCTGATCCGAAACGCGATCACCAGCCCCGCGGCGATGGCGAGCACGCCCCCCGCGCCCAGCACGCCCCCGGACGGGAGGAACGCCTCCAGAATCAGCAACGCCAGGCCGACCGCCTGTAGTGCGACGGTCAGCCACCAGTCATCCACGTCTGCTCTCCCGGGGGTCGGGCGTCCGGCGCACAACGACGCGATTCCCAAACCGCTCGATCACCTGAATCCGCGCGCCGGCTTCGATGTAATCCGACTCGCTGACCACGTCAACGAGAATCGGACCGAACCGCGCCTTGCCCGCCGGTCGAAGCAGCGTCTCGGCCACGCCGATGTCCCCGACCTGGGCCGCCATCGGATACGGATCGTCCGGCTCAATCGACTCCGGCGTGGGATTGGGCGCGATGACGCGCCCGATCACCGGCGCCCGCGGCAGGAATCTGCTGAACAAGTACGCCAGCACGGCGCTCGCCAGCAACCCGCCCGAGACGACGGACACGCCCGTCCGGATGCCCTGCCAGGTCGCCACGCTTCGCGGCCAGCGGAACCAATCGGGCATGCCCGGCAGTCCCGGCGCGCTGGGCAGCGGCGCCTCCGGCTGGACGAAGCTCGACACCACGCCCACGAGGATCAGTGCCAGGCCCAATAGGCCGGGCAGCAGCAGGCCGGGTGTCAGGAACAACTCGACCGCGATCAGCCCGATGCCCAGGATGATCACGACGATCTCCCACACGTTCGCAAGCCCGGTCAGATAAGGCGCCCCCAGAAAGATGGCCAGCGCGATCAGCGCCACAGCCCCGCCCACCAGGTGCCCGGGCGCGTGAAACTCCGCATACGCGCCCATCAGAATGAGCACGAACAGGATGCTCCGCACTACCGGCGAGCTCAGCCACGACGCCACGCCCTCGGCCCAGTTCGTCTCCAGCCGGGCCGGCACGTCCGCCAGCCCCAGTATTTCCACCAATTCGGACTCGGAACCGGCGATCCCCTTGGCGAAGCCGTACCAGACCGCCTCGTTCTGCTTCATCGTCAGCAGTTCCTTGGGCGAGAGGATCGGCTGCTTGACGTCCAGTTCGCGATCCAGTTGCGGGTCGCGCATCCGCTCCACCAGCCGCCAGCCGCCACTCGGCGCCGAGGCAGCCTCGTTCGCGTCGCCGCGGGCCGTCAGGTCCGGGACGAACCGCGGCAGATCCTCCTTGCGGACGAATCGCCGCTCGCCGCTGCTGACGTGCTCGATCCAGTAGATCTCATGGCCGATGCGGACCATCGACTCGCTCAGCAGGGCGTCATATCCATGCCGATGGGCCGCATCGCGGAATTCCGCCAGAATCGGGCTCTCCGCCTTCGCCCGTTCGGTCTCGCCGAGGCTCTGCAACCCGTCCGTCGGGCTGAGCATGATCGGGGCGCAATCACCGATCCGGCTGCTCTTGCCCATCACGATCTCGTCGCACGCCACCGCGATCATCGCCCCGGCTGAAAACGCATGCGGCCGGACCCACGCCACCGTCTTCACGTCGCTGGCGTTCTTGATGAGCGTGCAGATATCGAGCGCGCTGGTCACCATGCCGCCGGGCGTATCGAGTTCCAGTACGACCACCCGGGCGCCGCGCTGCGCGGACTCGGCAAACCGCCGCTGAAGGCTCCGGTACATCACGTCGTCGATCGTGCCCTTGATCGGAACGATCACCGCCGACGGGCCGCCCTCGCGCCGCTCGACCCCGCCGGCGGCGAAACTCGCCAGCAGGCCCAGCGCCGACGCAACGCATACAGCCCGCCCGACGCAACCCGATCTCGTTGAACTCATGGCTCGGACCTCCGCGGTTCGACCGCCTGTTCGCCCCGGATTATAAGAAGCTTCGGAGCCTCGCGTCGGAAACCCGACCCTGCCGGGCTGCATCTGAGAAAACGGAAAAAAACTGCGACAGATTCGGTCTGCTGACGCTTACTCCCTATGTGGGCCCGCCGGGATGGGCGACGTGCGGCCCGCGACCCCGACCGTGCCCGGCCGGCTCGCAACTCCACCGGGCGCCGCGTGTGCTTCGGGGTGACCGGAGAAAGAGATCATGACGGCCTGCGAGCAACCATGCGACCCCATCGCGACCAGCGCCGGCGATCGCGCGCATACCAACACCCGAATCATCCGCATCACGGGCGATCTGCGAACCGGGGGCACGCTCGCCTCGCTGCGTGAACTGGCCGACGCCGCGGTTCGGACCGGCCAGCGGCGCGTCGTGATCGATCTTGCCGAAGTGGAAACGGCGGACACGCGACTCGTGGCCGTGCTGGTGTCCATCGCCCGCCGCGCTCGCGCGCTGGGTGTCGATCTCGACCTGCGACTCTCCCGAAACATCAAGGTCTGGGTCCGCATCTTCCGCCTCGAGCGCGTGCTGACACTGGCCGAATGCGCCTGACCCCGCGCGGCCGCGGCGCTGACGCATTTCTCGATGTACCGAAACAGCCGGACGAACGCGCGCCGCACCAACGTCGCCTCGGCCTGTGCTGACAAGGCGCCGCCCGCGGACGCCGGGGCCGGACGCTGACAACAGAAAGGCCCCGCGGCGACGCGAATCACGCTTGCCGCGGGGCCGTTAATCGGCCGATCGATCCGGCTCGCGCCGGTCGGTCGGATGCAGGTCCCTACTGATAGCTGCGCGTCGGCAGTGACCCGTCGAGAAAGCCCTCGAGCTTCCGCGCCCGCACCGGGTGCTGAAGCTTGCGGATCGCCTTGGCCTCCACCTGCCGCACGCGCTCGCGGGTCACCTTGAAGATCTTCCCGACCTCCTCGAGCGTGTAGGTATATCCGTCGCCGATGCCGTACCGCAGCTTGATGATCTCGCGCTCGCGGTACGTCAGCGTCTTAAGCACACTCTCGATCCGCTCGCGCAGCATCTCGCTGCTGGCGGTCATCGCCGGGGCCTCGCTGCCGGCGTCCTCGATGAAGTCGCCGAAGTACGAGTCCTCGCTCTCGCCCACCGGCCGGTCGAGCGAGATTGGGTGCCGGCTGATCTTCATCACCCGGCGCACCTCCGACATCGGCATGCGGGCCTTCTTCGCGATCTCCTCGGTGGTCGGCTCGCGGCCGAGCTCCTGCATGAGCTGCTTCGAGATGTTCCGAAGCTTGCTCATGGTTTCGATCATGTGCACCGGAATACGGATCGTGCGGGCATGATCGGCGATGGCACGGGTGATGGCCTGGCGAATCCACCAGGTTGCGTACGTGCTGAACTTGTAGCCGCGGCGGTACTCGTACTTGTCGACCGCCCGCATCAGGCCGGTGTTGCCTTCCTGGATGATGTCGAGGAACGGCAGCCCGCGGTTGCGGTACTTCTTCGCGATCGACACCACCAGCCGCAGGTTGCCGCCCGAGAGCTTTCGCTTGGCGTCCTCGTACTCGGCGAAGACCCGCTTGATCGCCAGCATGCGCTTGCGCAGCAGCTCCGGCGTCTCCAGCACCAGGTCCTGAAGACCCGCCAGCTCGTCGCGCATCGCCAGGAGCTCTTCCGGGTCGGTGCCCGGCTTGTTCTCAAGCTGCGGAAGGCGCGTCTCCAGCTCGGTCATCTTCGCGCCCATGGCGTCCATGCGGCGCATCAGCGGCGTGATCCGGCTGGTGCGAAGGGCCAGCTCCTCCAGCAATGTCACCGCCTTGCGGCGGCGGTTGTTGATCTCCTTCCAGATCGCGCGCCGCTTGGCCTCCGGCAGGCGCGACTCCTTCAGCTTGGGCCAGTCGCTCTGGTTCTGCTCCATCAGCTTGCGGATGGTCTTGAGGTTCGTCGGCAGGCGCTTCTGAACCGCCGCCTTGGCCTGGTTCTCGGCAGTCGAAATCCGCATGGTCCGGTCGAACGGCAGCGTGCCGTCGCCGACCTGCTGAAGGATTTCGACCGCCTGCGCCATCGCGTAGTCCGACTCCAGCACCTTGCGCCGGAACGCGGTCCGCGTCATCTCGATCTTCTTGGCCAGCGCGATCTCTTCCGACCGCGTCAGCAGCGGGATCTCGCCCATCTGCTGCAGGTACATCCGCACCGGATCGTCGATCCGCCGCGTGCCCGACTCGACCGCCGCCTCGAACTCCGCCGCCAGTTCCTCCGTGACGCGCTTGCGGTTCTCACCCGCCGCCGCCGACTTCTTCTCGGCCTCGACCTCGTCGATCAACTCGATGCCCTGCCCCTCGAGCTTGCAGATGATCTCCTCAAGCTTGTCCGGCAGGACGGCCTCGTCGGGGAGAATCTCGTTCATCTCCTCCCAGGTGACGTAGCCGCGCTCCTTCCCGCGGCCCATCAGCTCCGTCACGCTCGATTCGATCGGATCGCTCGGGGCCTGCTTGCTCGTTCGTGTCGCTGTGTCCGGCATTCCAACTGGCTCCGCTTCAGACTGATCGTCGCCGAACGGCGCAACCGCCGCTCGGCCTTCGCTCCACACGGTGCAGAGTCGGATTCGCGCCCCCGAGCAAATCCCGACCGCTTGTTTCCTGCCTCGTCGCATGACGCCGGCGCACCTACGCAACCGGTCATGCCTGCTCGCTCCCTTCCTCGCCGCCCTCAACTCCTTCCCACGCACAAGCTCGCGCGACACGGACGTCCGCTCACGCCGCGCGCCTATCCCGCTCGCTCGGTCGCCGCCGCGCCCTCCCGCCGCAGATGCTTCCGCCCGGCGAAATGCCGATGCTGACGCGCCATCTCCAGGCGCGACTGAATTTCCGATTCCGGCAGCTCCGCCGCCGCGCCGCTTCCGGACACCACCTCTCGAAGCGAATCCGCGTACCGCCGATCACGCTCACGCTGAATCCGAACCGACGCCCCCTCGATCGTCGCGGCGAAATTGCCGCGTCGCTGACCCGCAATCTGCAAGTCCACCACCGCCCGCGAAAGGTCCAACGATTCTATGCCGGCCAGCAGCTCCGAAATCTCGAACCCGCCACGCCGGCACGCCTCGTCCACCAGGCGCGCAACCTCACGCAGCGGTCCGTCCGCAAACACGTCCGGATCGAACATGGCCGCCACGCTCGAATACCGGGCGGGCTCGTTCAGAAGTACCTCCAGGATCTCCCGGGTCGCGACGGCTTCCACGCTGACCGGCCCGTCTGCCGGCGCCGCGGTCGTGGCGGTTGCCGCCGCCCTGCCTGACTGCTGCCGGACACGCAGGAGTTGCCGTTGAACGTCGTCCGGCTGCATCCCGAGCAAATTCGCGACCTGATTCATCACCAGACCGCGCTGGATCGGGTCCAGAGAACCCGAATGCGACGCGGTCGCGATGATCGACAGAAACTCGTCGACGGCCCGACGCCGCCCGACCATCCCTGGCGCCTCGCGGTATCGCGCCGTAAGTTGCTGCCATTTCGATTCTAGCGCGTCAACGGCCGAGTTCAAGACGGCCTCCAGGCCCTCCCGGCCCCGCGCCAGAAGGTAGTCGGCCGGGTCCTTGCCCTCCGGCACCCGCGCCAGGCGGATGTCCAGCGGCTGGGAGAGGAATATCGGCAGTGCCCGGTCGGCCGCTCGCTCACCGGCCTCATCCGAATCCAGGAGCAGGATCACCGACTCCGTGTATCGCCGCAGCAGCGCCGCGTGGTCCGGCCCAAGAGCCGTCCCAAGGGTCGCAACCGTATGTCGCAGGCCGTGCTGATGCGCCAGGACGCAGTCAATATACCCCTCCACCACCACGGCCCGACCGGCCGCGCCGATCGGCTCCTTGGCGCGGTCGATCCCGTACAGGCACCGGCCCTTGTCAAACAAGGCGGTCTGCTTGCTGTTCAGGTACTTCGCCGGTGAATCGTCCAGCGCCCGGCCGCCGAATCCGATCACGCGGTTCATCGCGTCGCGGATCGGGAAGATCAGCCGATCGCGGAAGGCGTCGTAGTGCCCGCTCTCGCCCTCGCGCGGCTTGACCAGGCCGGCCTGTTCGAGACTCGCGACCGTGAATCCGGCGGATCGACCCGCTATCAGCAATGCGTCCCAGGAAGCCGGCGCGTAGCCGATCCCGAACGCCTCGACAGTCTCCGCGGACAGCCCGCGGCTCTCAGCGTATCGCCGCCCGGCCGCGCCCCGGCCCGGATCGGCCAGTTGCCTGCAAAACCAGCGGGCCGCCCACTCGTTCAACCGCGCCAGGTCCGACTTGTCCCCGTCGTGGCCGCCGCTGCGATCCTGAAGCGGGATGCCCGCCCGCGCGGCCAGAATCGCCCGCGCCTCGGCGAAGCCCACCCGCTCTTTGAGTTGGACGAACTTGAACACATCCCCGCCGACGCCACAGCCGAAGCACTTGAATATCTGCTTGGCCGGAACTACATAGAACGACGGCGTCTTCTCCTCATGAAACGGGCACAGACCCTTCAGGTCTTTCCCGGCGCGGACGAGCTTCACGTGCTCGCCCACGAGATCCGCGATGTCGAACGCCTGCTGGATGCGACGGGTCAGCGCGTGGTCGGCCATCGATCCCCTCTCCGCCTCCGGCGGAGACCCTGAAGACTCAGCATCAGCGGCTTGCTTGACGTGGTTGGGTGGCGTCCAAGGCCCCGCTCCGATGCGCGGTCAGGCCGCACCCCGAGCCGTTGGACCCCTCGCCGGCGACGCCGCCGACTGGCCGGTTCGAACCCGGACCTTGTTATCCCAACGTCACCGCGCCCGCGTTATCACGACCCGACGACCGAGGTCCCTTCCCGACATGTTCCGGTCGCCGATTATTAGCAAACCCAAATATATCACGGGTTTTCGGGCGGGCAAACCGACCAGCGCCACCCAGCGACTCGGAAGACCGCTCATTATAAGTCTTAATATTCTGACACAGATGGTTTTACGGCAGTTCGACAGAATCGGGATGATGCACGGAGCGGCCCGGAAAATACTGCCGGACGGGGTCAGGACTCGATCACATCCGCCGAGAAGACATGCCACCCCAATACTGCCAGCGATGCCAGTGCGCAACCCGCCGCCGCCAACCCCCAGGAGGCGCTGCCGGTGATGCCATGAGCGAAGCAGAGCCCCAGCGCGGCCACCTGAAGGCCGATGACGCCGACGCAACGCACGGTCCGATAACTTGGCAGTGGCAGGAACCGCCGCCGAGACTGAAGCAGGCAGTCGGCGCAGTAGCGCCGCCGATCCAGCCCGAGGTAGAGCAGGTCCGGCTGCCCGCAGCATCGGCAGCAGCCCGCCCCATCGGGCCGGTGCAGCCGCAGGCGATCGAGCGCCGACACCGTGCGGTATGCCATCGTGATCCGCGAAAACTCCGCCCGCGCCACCGGATCGTCTCCGGCGATATCGGGATGATGACGAAACGCCAGCCGACGGTAGGCCAGTTGAACGTCACGATGCGCCGCCCCGGGCGGCAGGCCGAGGATGCGGTACGCTACCTCGGGTGTCAGCGGATGTGTGGCCGCGCTTCTCACCAGACCCAGTATATCGCCCGGCCGCCCCCGCCGTTCGGCCGTTCCCGGCAACGCCCCCGCGGTTTCGAAGCAAACGATCTGGGACCGCCATCGCGCCGCAATCGGCCACGCGCCGCGCCTCTCCTCGATGGACGCCGGTTCGCGCGCCTGATACGATAAACGCCCCGAGCGGTCGCGCCGCTCGCCCGGCGGGTAGGTAGCTCAGCTGGTAGAGCAACGGACTGAAAATCCGTGTGTCGCCGGTTCAATTCCGGCCCTACCCATTCGCTCGTTCACGCCACACGCTCCAGCCCGCAGCGCCTCCGCCCTGGCCTGGCTCGCCGCTCTCGTGCTGACCACCGGCCTCGGGTGCGCGCGGCCGGCTCACCGGCCGACACCCGTCCGCGCCCCGCATGGCATGGTCGTGTCCGTATGCGACCACGCCAGCCTGGTCGGCGCCGACGTCTTGCGCCGTGGCGGCAGCGCGGTTGACGCCGCCATCGCCGTCGCCTTCGCCCTGGCGGTCACCTATCCACCGGCCGGCAACATCGGCGGCGGCGGATTCATGCTCATTCATCCGGCCGATGGCTCGCCGCCGGTCTGCGTTGACTACCGGGAGTGCGCCCCGGCGGCCGCGACGACGCACATGCTCGCCCACGATGTCGCCGAGACCGACGCCCGCATGGTCGGCGTGCCCGGAACCGTCCGCGGCCTGGCGCTCGCGCACGAACATTTCGGCCGGACCGCTTGGCGCGACCTGGTCGGACCCGCCGTCGAACTGGCGGAGCGCGGCTTCCCCGTCAACGCAGCGCTGGCGCGATCGCTCAACGACGTGCGGCGACATCATCCCCAAATGAGCGCGCTGCAAGCCGCCTATCGACCGCCGCGCGGATCAGCGGACTGGTCGGCCGGCGATCGACTCATCCAGCCCGAGCTGGCGGAGACGCTGCGCCGGCTGGCGGACGGCGGCGAAACCGCGTTCTACGAGGGCGCGATCGCCGATCAGATCGTCGCCGAGATGTCCGCCACGAACGGACTCATCACCCGCGCCGACCTGGCGGCCTATCGCGCCCGGCTCCGGCCGCCGATCCGCGGCGCCTACCGCGGCTTCGACATCTTTGCCGCGCCACCGCCCAGCAGCGGCGGCATCGTGCTGGTCGAGGCCCTGCACATGCTGGAGCCGTTTGAACTGCGGCAGGCGCCGCGCTGGTCCGTGCACACACTGCACATCATCAGCGAGTGCATGCGCCGAGCCTACCGCGACCGCGCCGCGTGGCTCGGCGATCCGGACTTCGTGCCGATTCCCGGGCATCTCGTGACCAGGTCCTACGCCCGCGCTCTGGCCGACTCGATCGACCCGGCCCGGGCGACGCCCAGCGCATCGCTGGCCGGCGAAATCGCACTCGCGAACGAAGGCGAGTCCACCACGCACTTCAGCGTCGTCGACGCGTCCGGCATGGCGGTCGCCAACACCTACACGCTCGAGGACAGCTACGGCTCGAAGATCGTCGTCCGCGGCGCGGGATTCCTGCTGAACAACCAGATGGGCGACTTCAACGCGCGGCCCGGCCTCACGGACCGCCGCGGCGCCATCGGCACGCCGCCCAACGTCATCGTCCCCGGCAAGCGCATGCTCAGCTCGCAGACCCCGGCCATCGTCGCGCGGAACGGACGGCCCGTCATCGTTACCGGCAGTCCGGGCGGACGCACCATTCCCAACACGGTCCTGTGCGTCCTGCTCAACGCGCTGGAGTTCGAGATGCCGCCGGCCGACGCGGTGGCCGCCGCGCGGCTGCATCATCAGTGGTTCCCCGACGAAATCCGCCTCGAGACCACCGCACCCGTCACATCCGATGCGATTCGGCGACTGCAACAGATGGGGCATGCCGTGCGTCAGCGGACCGCCGACGGGTCGCCGTTCGTGCAGGGCGACGCCCACACCATCTTCGTGCGCAACAGCGAACTGCTCGGCATCGCCGACCATCGCATCCACGGCAGCGCGATCGGCGTCACGCTCGCGCCCGATGGCCAAGCCGGTCCGCATCGCGCCGACTCTGGCGCGGCGTACTACGACGACGCCGCCGCAAGACACGCCCGAGCCCGCGCTTCGATGGCATCGAATCGCCCGGCAGCGATGTCGGCCGGATCGAACAGCGCGTTCACGAATCCCAGCGCCCACGCGCCGGCCCGCAGGTAGTCGGCCGCGTTCTCCGGCGTCACGCCGCTCGTCGGCACGATCCGCAGCATCGGCAACGGGGCCAGCGTCTGCCGGACCCAGGTCGGGCCGTGACTGCCCGGAACCGACGGGAACAGCTTCTGAAGCGCCGCGCCTGCGCGGTGCGCCCGCAGCATTTCGGTCGGCGTCGCGCAACCCGGCATCATGGCCACGCCCAGCCGCGCCGCCTCGTCGATCACCTCCTCGTCCACCACCGGGCTGACCAGGAATTGCGCCCCGGCCCCCACCGCCGCGCGGGCGTCCTCGCGCGTCAGCACCGTGCCGGCGCCGACGATGAGTGACGAATCACGCCGGAACTCTGCGATAAGTTCAACCGCGCCCGGCACCGTGAGCGTGAACTCGCACACCCGAAACCCGCCGCGCACGGCCGCCCGCATCGCGTCGCGTCCGTCCTGCGTTCGGCCGGTGCGAATGATGGCCGATGCCCGCGCCGCTCGATACGCCGTCACAAACTCGGTCGCCTTCATCCCGGCAACTGTAGCCGCCCGCCGCGCCCGGCGCAACGGCCGCCGTGGCGGGAACGCTGCCGCGTCAGCGTGCCTCGTCCGGCCGACTCGGGTATCCTCCCCCATCCGTGACGGGGCCGGATGACGAATTCCACCCGCCCGCTGACGAGGGAACCCGCGCCATGTCGCAGACGCAGTGCCACGACGCCATCCGCAAGCTCGAAGCTCTCCGGCTCGCCATGCACAACGGCGATTTCCTGCTGAGCTGGACGCGCTCGGCCGACGAACTCCGCGCTGTCCTGCTGATCGCCGATGCCCTCGAGGCCATGCACCGCGCCAACGTCTCGTGCCGCGCCTTCGATGCCGGCCTCGCGGTCACCAACTTCCGCGACAACTCCACGCGCACGCGGTTCAGCTTCGCGGCCGCCGCCAGCCTGCTCGGACTGTCGCTGGTCGACCTCGATGAAGGCAAGTCTCAGATCGCCCACGGTGAAACGGTCCGCGAAACCGCCAACATGATCTCCTTCGCCGCCGAGGCCATCGGCATCCGCGACGACATCTTCCTAGGCCAGGGCCACACCTACATGGCCGAAGTCGCGGCCGCCGTCGACGAGGGCCACCGCGAGGGCGTGCTGGCTCAGCGGCCGGCCGTCATCAACCTGCAATGCGACCTCGACCACCCGACCCAGTCGATGGCCGACCTGCTGCACCTCCAGCGCACCTTCGGCTCGCTCGACGCCCTCCGCGGCCGGAAGATCGCCATGACCTGGGCCTACTCGCCGAGCTACGGCAAGCCGCTCTCCGTGCCGCAGGCCATCATCACGCTCATGACCCGCTTCGGCATGCATGTCGCGCTCGCCCATCCGCCCGGCTACGACCTGGTGCCTGAGACGCTTCACATCGCCGAACGGCACGCGCGCGAATCGGGCGGCTCGTTCACCCGCTCCAACAGCATGGAAGAAGCCTTTCGAGACGCCGACATCGTCTATCCCAAGAGCTGGGCGCCTTTCGCCGTCATGCAGGAACGCACCCGCCTGCTGCGCGCCGGCGAGCAGGACAAGCTCAAGGCGCTGGAGCGCGACGCCCTCGCCAGCAACGCCCGCTTCAAGGACTGGGAAACCACCGAAAAGCTCATGTCGGTCACGAAGGGCGGCCGGGCGCTGTACATGCACTGCCTGCCGGCCGACATCACGGGCGTGAGCTGCCAGGAAGGCGAGGTCGCCGCCGCCGTCTTCGAACGCTACCGCATCGCCACCTACCGCGAGGCGTCGCACAAGCCGTTCATCGTGGCCGCCATGATCCTGGCGTGCCGGTTCGCCGAGCCGGCCGCCGTGCTGCGCAAGCTGGCCGACCGCGCCGCGCCGCGCCGGGCGGTCTAGCGCGGGCGGAATCATGCCGGCCGCGTCCAACCATCGCTCCGCCCGCGCATCGCGCCGAACGACCCATCTCGCCCGCGCCCTGCTCGAGCCGCGGCTCGGCGCCCACATGTCGGTGGCCGGCGGCCTGCATCACGCATTCGACCATGCCCGCGCGGTCGGCTGCCAGTGCCTGCAAGTGTTCGTCAAGAACCAGCGCCAGTGGCGCGCCCGCCCCTACCGTCCCGAGGAGGTGGCCGCGTGGCACGCCGCCGCCGCCGGCTGCGAGGTGCGGCCGGTCATCGCGCACGCCACGTATCTCATCAATCTCGCTTCGCCCGACGAGGGCAACTGGCGTCGCAGCATCGACGCCTTCGCCGACGAGCTGGAGCGCTGCGAGCAACTCGGCATCGCCGCGCTGGTCGTTCACCCCGGGGCGCACCTGGGCGCAGGCGAGGCCGCCGGCTGCCGCCGCGTGGCCGAGGGATTGCGACACGCGCTCGACCGGCTCGGTCCCGCCAACGTGCGGCCGTGCATCGAACTGACGGCCGGGCAGGGCACATGTCTCGGCCACCGCTTCGAGCACGTCCGCGACATCCTCGACGCCCTCGCCGGCGAGCCGCGCGTCGGCGTCTGCTTCGACACCTGCCACGTGCTCGCCGCCGGCTTTCGCTTCGACACCGACGAGACCTACGCCGCCACTTTCGCGGCCCTCGACGCCGCGTTCGGCCGCGAGCGGCTGCTCTGCTTTCATCTCAACGACTCGGTCGGCGCCTGCGGTTCGCGCGTCGACCGCCACGCGCACATCGGCGCCGGCCACGTCGGCCGCGGCGCGTTCCGCCGAATCGTGCGCGACCCGCGCTGGCGCGACCTTCCGATGATTCTGGAAACCCCCAAGGGCGTGGACCAGCGCGGCCGCGATCACGACCGACTCAATCTCGCGCGGCTGCGACGCATGATCGCCGCCGGCTGACGCGGGCCGCCGCCCCGCTCTACTTCTTCGTCGCCGCCGCGGTTCGGTAGAGCTTCAGCGATTCCTCCAGCTCCTGCTGAAGATCAACGTCTGAGGTCCTGAGCAGCGCCGACTCGGCGATCTTGATGGCATCTTCGATCATGCCGTTGTCGTACTTGGCCCGCGCCAACGTGCTCAGAATCGCCACGTCGCGCGAGGCCGTCAGGCTGGCCGCCTTCTCCGCCATCGCCAGCGCCAGCTTCCGATCCCGGACCGGCCGGAACTCCTCCTCGATCAGAATCGAATACGCCACGTCACCCAGCAGGTTGCCGTCGTCGCACGTTTCGACCGCCAGCTTGCCGACCGCAGCGGCGGCCTTCGCGTCGCGCTTCTTCACCGCCAGGATGAAATACTTCTGCATCAGCGCGTCGAAGTCCTCGGCATCCTGCCCCAGCAACTCGTCCAGCGCCGCCAGCGCCGCGTCCCACTTCTCCGCCTCGATCGCCTCGGACGCCTTGCGGGCCGAGCGGTCGCGGCTCTTCTCCCGCTCGGCCAGCCTCTCCCGCTCGCTCTTCCAGCCCTTGTCGCCCGTCAACGTCTCCAGTTGTTCATCCAGCTCCAGCGGGTGACCGTGCCACACCAGCTTGCCGCCCCGAACGGCGAACGCGTGCGGGATGCCCTCCACCCCCGCCGCTTCCATGTACGCCTCGGTCGTCCTGCCGTCGCGGTCGCACGCCACCGTGTACTGCATCCGCCGGTCCCAGTTCCGAAGGAACTGCCGCACCACCTCGGCCGGCTCGGCGGTGATCCCGACGATGGTCACACGGTCCTTGAAGTAAGTCTGAATGTTGCTCAGATGCGGAATGCTTGTGCGGCACGGTCCGCACCACGTCGCCCAGAACTCGACCACCACCAGCGCGTCGCCGGCGGTCTTGACCGGGTCGACCGGCTTGCCCTTCACCCACTCGGCCACCGACAACGGCGGCGCCGCGTCACCCACCTTCAGCGGCGCAACAGCGGCCGCCATCGGCAGAGGAACCACCGCGGCAAGCCATGCCGCCATCCACGAACATCTCATGCGTCGCTCCTGCTGCCGGCCGTGATGCTATTTCGTTGCCGGCGATGCCTTGCCGCCGGCGCGGGCTGCCTCGAACTTGGCGAGCTGCTCCCTGAACTGGGCCTTGCCCTCCTCGTCATCCATGCCCGCCAGCGCCTGCTTCTGGGTCCGGATCGCGTCTTCGACCTTGCCGTTCTCGAACTGCGCCATCGCCAGCACTGCCAGGACGTTGGCGTCGTTCTGGCCCGACAGCTTCGACGCCTTGTCCGCCAGTTGCAGCGCCAGCGCGTGATCGCGGGACCCGTCGAACATCTCGCCCACCATCAGGTCGGCCGCCACCTGAGCGAGAATGTCGACGTCATCCACATCGGACACGATCCGCGACCCCAGTTTCGCCGCCGCCGCCGCGTCCTTCTTGTAGGTCGCGTGGATGAAATACCGCTGAAGCAGGTAGCGCGGCTCCTTCGGATCGAGCTTGCCCAGTTCGTCCAGCGCCGCCAGCGCGTCGTCCCACTTCTCCTCGCCCATCGCCGCCCGCGCCTTCTTGATCAGCGGCTCCTTCTTCTTCTCCCGCTCGGCCGCCTCCGCCGCGCGAGCCGCCCAGCCCTTGTCACCGGTCAGTTTCGCCAGCGGCTCGTCCATCTCGAGCGGATGACCGATCCACTCGATCTTCCCCGCCTTCACCAGGAACGCCGTCGGAATGCCCTGCGCCCCGGCCGACTCCATCCATAACTCGTTCGTCGCGCGGTCGTCGTCGATCGCCACCGCGTAACGCATCTTCTTGTCCCACTTCGCCAGAAACGACTTCACCACGCCCGCCTTTTCGTCCGACACGCCGACGACTTGCACGCGCTTCGGGCCAAAGTATTCCTGGATCTCCGACAGGTGCGGAATGCTGACCCGGCAGGGCCCGCACCACGTCGCCCAGAACTCGACCACGTACACCGTGTCCTTGTCACCCTTGCTGGGATCGAATGCCGTGCCCTTCACCCACTCCGCGATCTTCAGCGGCGGCGCCGCGTCGCCGGCCTTGAGCGTCTTCGCGTTCGCGACCCCGCTCCAGCACATCAGGGCCGTCCCCGCCAAGGCAAGCACCGCCAGTCTCATCCATCGCGTCATGTCGAATTTCTCCTGAAAAACGCCGTCACCCGGCACGACTCCGCCCACTGCCAAGGCGCGGCAACCGGACAGTATATACGCAGTCGCCCGCCGGCGGCTGCTATCTCGCCTTGAACCGAAACCGGTACACCCAGTCCGGCCCTGACTCGAATCGCTCCACCCGCCCGATCGGAGGCAGATCCGCCATGTCGGCCGCCCCGACACCACCGAGCGGTCCGGGGGCCGCAGCGCCGCCGATGATTCGCGGCGCCACGAAGACGATTGCCTCGTCCGCCAGGCCGCCGTCCACAAACGCTCCCAACACCGCCGAACCGCCTTCCACCAGGACGTTCGTCATCCGCCGACGACCCAGCTCCTCCAGCAGCCGGGGCAGTGCGATGCGGTCGGCCGAACCCGCCACTCGCGCCACCTCGCATCCGGCTCGCTCCAGCCGCCGCACGCGCCAAGCCGGCGCCTTCGTCCCGACCGCGATCAGCGTCGGGTTCCGCCGCGCGCTACGCGCCAGCACGGCCGTCGTCGGCGTCCGCGCGTATGCGTCGAGCACCACCCGAGTCGCCGTCCGCAGCCGCGGCCCGGTCCGGCATGTCAGCTCCGGATCATCCGCCAGCACCGTCCCGATGCCGACGATGACGGCGTCGACTCGCCCGCGCAGCCGGTGCCCCGCCCGCCGCGACGCCGGCGACGAGATCCACTTCGAATCGCCGCGGCGCGTCGCGATCCGGCCGTCCAGGCTTTGCGCCCACTTCAGGATGACCCACGGGCGGCCGCAACGTTGGAGCTTGAAGAACGGGGCGTTCAACGACAGCGCCTCGCGCCGCAGCAAGCCCACCGACACCGCGACGCCCGCCGCCCGAAGCGTCCGAAATCCGCCGCCGCTCACCTGCGGAAACGGATCGCGCACCGCCGCCACCACGCGCCGCACCCCGGCCGCGATCAGCGCCTCCGTGCACGGCGGCGTCTTGCCCCAGTGGCAGCAAGGCTCGAGCGTCACGTAGCAGGTCGCCCCGCGCGGCGACCGCCGGCACGAACGCAGCGCCTCGACCTCGGCGTGCGGCCCGCCGAACCGCCGGTGATAACCGGCGCCGATCACGCGGCCGTCCTTCACGATCACTGCGCCCACCATCGGGTTCGGCTCGACGCGCCCCTCGCCCCCCGCCGCCAGCGCGAGCGCCATCCGCATGAACTGTGTGTCGGCCGCGCTGAACATCGCGACGCCGATTCTAACGCCGACGCCGCGCGCCAACGGTGCGCGCCAGGGACCGACCCGGCAGGCCCGCCGATCTCGAACGTTCGCCATCGGATGCAAGTTGGAAATGAAAGTATCGCAGAGCGGGCCGATAAGCCGAATTCTGTCTCCGCCGATCGCTCGGCGGCAGCGGCCATCTATCTGGGCCGACGATTGCTCGCCGGCTCGAGCACCCTACCCGCGGCTGATCCGACACGGGCCGCATCGCGCCCGACGAATCGGGCTTCGCCGCCTATTTGGGCTTGCTGGCGGTGGGGTTTGCCCTGCCGCGACCGTCACCGGTCGCGCGGTGCGCTCTTACCGCACCTTTTCACCCTTGCCTGAGCCATGTGTCGGGTCGGGTCGATCACGTGAATCGGCCCCACCCCAGGCCATCGGCGGTGTCTTTTCTGTGGCACTTTCCCTGGCATCACTGCCGGTGGCTGTTAGCCATCACCGTGCCCGGTCCAGTTCGGACTTTCCTCCCGCGCGGGCCCGAAGCCGGACCCGCCCGAGCGGCCGCCTGGCCCACTCTGCGATCCCCCCATTGTATCGCATCGACGCGCCGCCCGCCGCCCCTTGGCGAACCGCATCCGATCGCGACAATCGCGCTCTCGGAGCCGCCGTGGATCGCGCCATCGTTCTGCTGACCCCCGCCTACCCCGCGCCGGAGGCGCTCCGCGCCGACCTCCCGCGCCTCGCTCAGCCGCCAGCGTCCGCGCTGGCCGTGCCCGATACCGCCTTCGCCGAGTTGACGGAACCGGCCATGACAGAGGTCGCTGCCGAACTGCGAGAGACCGCCCAGTCCGCCGGACTCAGGCTCGCCGCGCTCGTGTCCGACGCGCCGCTCATCGACGAGTCCCCGACGCTGGCCGACCGCCGCGAACCGGTCGCGCACACGGCTTCACCCAACGTCCTGCGACTGCTGTCATTGGCCCGGGCGCTGCGCGCCCGCACGTTGTCGCTTCCGCTGCACGCCATGGAGCCGCCCGCCTGCCGACCGCATGACCGGGCGCGAGCTGCCCTGGACGCCCTGCGAGCCGCCCGCTTCGACGCCGAGCAGCACGGATGCCGGCTGGCCGTCCGGATGCATGCGCCGCCGGACTGGCTCTCACCGCTGGCGGCCCGCGATCTCTTTGACCTGGCCAATTCGTGCTGGGTCGGCCTCGAAGTATCGACGCACTGGCCTGCCCTGGCCGACTGGATCGACACCCTCACCCACCGCATCGCCGCGATTCGCCTCCATGCGCCCGTGCCGATCGCGCCGCTGGCCGAAGCGCTCGCCCGCGCCCGTTATCTCGGACCGATGCTCGTGCCGCCTGAAGTCCCGATCGAATCTCTCGCGCCGCTCCGGGCCGAAGAGCGCGCCTGATGGCAGCGCACCCACTGCTCAACCACCACCTACCGCGGCTGCGATCCGCGCCCGACGTTCTCCCAGCACCCGCCGGATATACATGGAATCCTCCGCGCGGCTGTACGCGCCGGCCGCCACGACCTCATCCAGTTGAGCCTCGCTCAATCGCAACATCCGCGTCACCATCCAGCGCGCATCCGCCGGCGTCATGCGATCGAACGCCGTCACCGGGTACTGCCCGCGCCACGTCATCGGCTCGAACGCCGAGTCCAGCCGACCCACCGCCGTGCTGATAACCGGCTGGTCCGCCGCGTACCCGGGTCGAGCAAGCCCGAGCGTCAGCGCGCCCAGTACCTGCCACTCCACGTCCCACGCGTAGCGCCAGCCACGCCACGGCGCCTTCGGGCGGCCGTTCCAGCATCCCAGCGCGCCATTGAAGTCGATCAGCCAGAACCGCGCGCGACCATCCTCGATCGTCACGAGCGTGTTGCGATCATGCCGGTCGGTATCGTTCAACCAGGCCGCCGCCAGCCGCAACGCCCGCACCTCGCGCCGCATCCGCAGCCGATCCATCCGCCACGTCCCGGCCGGCTCGCCCGGCAGCAACGCCGACGCCGAGGCCCGCCGCCCATCCCATTGCGCGTCGCCGGTTCCGTGAATCGTCACCACGTGCGTCGCCGGCACGCGATAGCCGAGCCCGAAGTACACCCGCGCTGCGATGGCTTCCGCCGCCGATCCGAGTTCGTCAAATCCCTCCGCGTCGGGCTTCACGACCCAACGCCGACCACCCGCGTCCTCACCCACGAAGCCCGGCGTCCCGCCGCCACGCTTCAGCCGGACCACGCGCCACGGACCACGCGGCGCGGGACCGAACACACCGTCCCCCGAAAAGAATCCCGCCGGCATGGTCGACACGTCGCGGTTCTCGAAGACAGACGAGTCCGCCACGCTGCCGTCGGCCGCCACGTTCCAGGCCTCGTCTCCCAGCAGCGCCCGTCCGGCCCACGACAGCGTCAGCCAGTCGCGCCCCGGGTACAGGTATCCGCTCTTCAGCCACATCTCAGCCAGCGTCGGTTCGGCCGCGCCGGGCGGCGGAATCTCCACGGCCGTGTTGTCCGACGTGAATCGCGCGCAGCCCGTCATCAACATCGGCCAGCAACAGGCCGCAAGCGACGCGCTTGTCACCCATCGCCGCAACGCTATTCTCGTTCCGGTCACCTGAGATTCACCCGTGCCGATTGACCTCGACGAACTCCGCGCCGCCCTGCGAATCCGCTTCGAGGCCGATCTGCTGCTCGGCGCCCGCGCCCTGCCGATCGCCGCCGCGCCGTCGGCCGCCGCCGCGCCGATGAAGGCCACCCCTGCCCCGCCACATCGCGTGGCCGCCATCAACCCGCAGGAACTCGCCCAGCGGAGCGCCGCGCTCGAGACGCTCGACACATCGAGCGTCCGCGGTTGCACGCGCTGCCGGCTGTGCGAACACCGCAGCCGCACCGTCTTCGGACAGGGTTCACCCGCCGCCCGCATCGTCTTCGTCGGTGAAGGCCCCGGAGCTGAGGAGGACCGCACCGGCCTCGCCTTCGTCGGCCGCGCCGGCGAGCTGCTGACCGCCATGATCGAGCGCGGCATGGGCATTCCACGCGACGACGTCTATATCTGCAACGTCGTCAAGTGTCGCCCGCCCGACAACCGCACCCCGATGCCCGACGAAATCGCCGCCTGCTCGCCCTATCTCTTCGAACAGCTCCGCATCATCCAGCCCGAGGTCATCGTCGCCCTCGGCGCGCCGGCCGCTCAAACGCTGCTCGGCACCCGCGAGGGCATCGGCCGCCTCCGTGGCCGCTTCCACGACTTCTACCTCTCCGGCACGCCGATGGTCGGACCGACCATCCCGCTCATGCCGACGTTTCACCCCGCCTATCTGCTCCGCTCCCCGGGCGAGAAGGCCAAAGCGTGGGAAGACCTCAAACTCGTCCTGACGCGGCTCGGGCTGCCCATCCCGCGCAGCCGCTGAGTGTCGATATCAGCCGACGCGCTCCTGCGCGTTCGAGCAGCGCCCACCCAGCCGATCCGCCAGCTCGATGATCGCCTGCATCGCCCGGCCGAACTGGGCCGCGAGTCCGCGCAGGTTGTCCATGTCGGCCTGCACGCGACCCAGCACCTCGCCGACGCGCTCGAGCTGACGCCGCGCCAGCATCGTCTCGCGCAGCCATTCGTCCTTGGTGGTGTAAGCCCGCTGCACATCGGCCACCGCCCGCTCGACCCGCACCGCCTCCGCCTCGATCCGTTCCATCCGCCGGCAAAGGTCGAGATGCTGAGCGCGCTGGTCATCGCGCAGGCCGCGGACATAGAACACCATCACCGCCGTCGGACCGGCTACCAGTCCGGCCGCCGCCCCCAGCAGGCTGCCGATCAACTCGACATTCATGTCCCCGCTCCCACCCAACCCATGGAGCAGGGGCGCGGCAGCGCCATCCGCGCCGCCGCGCCCCCCCGCGCCGCGTCTGCCGCTCCCCGCTCGTGATCGCCAACTACGGCCTCATCACGCGTTCCAGCACCAACGCCAACAGCCGCAACGCCTGGTTGATGGTGTCGATGCGGATCAGTCCGTCGCTCAGCTCGCGACGAAACCGCTGCATCTCAGCGCTCTCGCGCAGCGGCGTGACCCGGGTCGTCCGCGGCGCTCCGCCGAGCACGGCGTCGATCGCGTCGCGCTGCGCCACCGGGTCGACCGGGCGCGGCGGGTCGTCCGATCCGCCGTCGCCTGCGCCGCCCGAGAGCCGCTCGTCCACCAGCCGGTCCACCAGTCCCACCACTCGATCCAGCATCTCGCTGCCTGACATGCTCACTCCCCCCGCTCGAAGCCTCGATCATCATCCGCCTCCCCGAACCGCTCCGCGCGACTCCGACAGGCCGGGCCCGCTCGCCGCCGCCCGCCGCGCCTCCAACACCGCCGTGAGGTAACGCCGCGCCTCATCCTCCATCGACATCGACTCCAGCGCCAGCCGCCGAAGTCCCGATGCCGTCTCGCGCAACAAGTCCACGTTGTCGCTCGCGCGGGCATGCCGCACCCACGCCGTGCGCCGATCCTCCTGAAGTCGATCCAGCGCCGATGTGAATGCCGCCTCGTGACCCGACACAAGCGCGTCGTCCGCGTGATCGCGCCGGATCCGCGCCACCAGCGCGCCCACCACCGCCAACCGACGCTCACGATCGGCCATCGCCAGGTCACGATCGAACTCGTCCAGCGCCCGCTGCGTCATGTCCGCCACCGCGTCCATCGTGTCCGCCGCGGCCAGTTCAACCGGCGCGTGGATCACGCAACCGCCGGCCAGCATCGCGCCGGCCATCCCCAGTGTCCTCGCCATTACCCGCCACCCGGTCCGCCCCATGACATCCCCTCCCGCTCCAGAAACGACGCTCGTATCAGACGACACTCGTCATCCGGGTTCAGCGCCCCCCGTCGGGGCAGCGGAAGGCGGCCCTCGGCTCCGAGCGAAAACATCTATTTCTGCCAATAAGAAATCAGAACCGAGCCTTGACGGGGCGACTATAGAATTGCATGGTACACGGTCTTCGCCGCGGCGGAGGACCTGTAGCGAGCGGAAACTGAGACCTGTTAAGCACTTACGGAACGCATCATGGCGACCCCCCGAAAGCAGACCCGAAGCGCAGCCGCCAGGCCGGCCGCGAAAACCAAGCCGACCAAGCCCACCAAGGCGGCGGTGGCCCCCAAGCCTCCCGCGGCAAAGCCGGCAGCCGCGCCCAAATCCGCGGCGGTCGCGAAGCCTCCCGCACCCAAGCCCGTCACGGTCACGTTCGAGCCCGAATGGCTCGACGGCATCCGCCAGATGCTGCTCCAGCGGCGCGACCAGATTAACAACGTCGTACGCGCCAGCCGCGACCAGCTCGCCGCCAACGACGGCGAGTCTTCGGACCTGGCCGATCGCGCCTCAGACGGCTTCGAGGACGAGCTCACGGCCGGGCTGCTTTCGATCGAGGCGGCGCAGCTCGAGGAAGTCGAAACCGCCATCGAGCGGCTCGAAAACGGCGTGTACGGCCTCTGCACGACCTGCGGCAAGCCCATCCCCAAGAAGCGACTCGAGATCCTTCCGTTCGCCAAGCGCTGCATGAAGTGCGAAGATGAGAAGGCCCGCAATATCCCGCACGCCGACGACGACGAAGCCGACGACGAGGAAGACGACGCCGATACCGACTGACCGGATTCGCCGTCTCCCGCTCGATCCGAGCCGCAACGGCCGCAACCGCGCGCATCGCCGGACTGATCAGCTTTGACTTGTCTCGCTCCGCCGTCCGCGGGTTGTCTTGCAAGCGGGGCGCGCGATCCGACGCCACCGCTTGCGAACCCCCGCCGCCCGCCTACCATGATGAGATTGAGACTCAGTCTCAACTACGAGGGATCATCATGAACGCCGCGCCGATCGGCACGCGAACGCCGAGCGATCGCTCACGCCAGACCCTCCGCAGGCTCGGCGCCGTCGGCTTTGCATTCTTTCTCATCAAGGGGCTGGCCTGGCTGGTCATCCCCGCGTGGATCGCTTACGACCAACTCGTGCCGGCCACACCCGCGCCGGTCATCGAGCCCCAAACCCCGACCCGGAGTCAGCCATGACCGTTGCGTCCGTCCCCGATTCGATCATGCTGCGGCTGCGCAGCGACACCCGCGCCCACCACGACGCCGCCGAGAACACGCTATTCCAGCGCCGCCTGATGGCGGGCTCGCTGCCGCTCGATCGCTATGTCGAATCGCTGGCGCAGCTTCTACCCGTGCACCGAGCACTGGACGCCCAACTGCGCCGCGCGGCCGAGCACGCGCCGGTTGCCGCTGTCGTGCGCGAGCGCCATTATCAGGAGCCTTATCTGCTCGAAGACCTCGCCTGGTTCCAGCGAGATCCCGACCGCATCGAAGCAAGCCCCGCGGCCCGAGACATGGTCGCATCCATTGAGCGCGCCGCCGCCGGCAACCCGCTGGCGATACTCGGATTCCACTACGTCATCGAGGGCAGCAAGAACGGCGGAAAGATCCTGGCCGAGCGCGTCCGTGCCGCGTACGACCTGCCGCCCGGCCGCGGCACGCGCTATCTCGATCCCTACGGCGACTCGCAGCGCCCCTGGTGGGCCGAGTTCCGCGCCGCGATGGATGGATTGAAGCTGACGCCCGACCAGGCCGCCGCCATCCTGTCCGCCGCCCGCGCCTGCTTCGACGGCATCACGCGGCTCTACCAGAGTCTGCTGCCGGACGAACCGGTCGCCTGATTCGCACGGCCCGCACCGACGACCGACGTCGCAGCGATGGTCGCGCCTCAGGGGCAGACCAGCGCCGCCACGAACAACTGAATGTCGCGCCCGTCGTTGAGCGTGTCCTCGTTCATGTCGGCGATCAGCCGTTCGGCCGGGGTCGCCGCGCCCGGATCGAGCAGCACCGCAAGGAACGGCGCGACGTCCGTGCAATCGACCACCCCGTTGTAGTTGAAGTCGCCCCGCACCAGCGGGATCGTGGCGCTCAGCGAGTAGGTCAGGTCATCCAGGTCGATCCAGCCCTCGAGGTCATCCTGGTCGCGCGTCGTCAGCGTCAGGGTCGCCATGTAGGTCCCCGGCGTCGCGCCCGAGTCGTCGAACGCGATCGTAAAGCTGGCCGGCGCCATGCCGGCGTCCTGCGGAACCGGCGTCAGCACGCTGAACCGCGCGGCATCCGGCCCGCTCACCGCGGCGCCCGTGACGCGCAGCAACGCCTGCAACGACGAATAGCCGACATTGTGCGCCTCGGCCGTCTGGTTCGTGAACCCGCCGGGCGGATGCGCGCCGAAGTCAACTGTGCCCGACAGCACCTGCGACGCCGATTCGGTCGACGGCACCGCGTGCGCCAGCACGGTTCCCGTCGCGTCGATCGAGAACTGCGGCGTCTCCAGTGAGTTCGTGTTGATGATCAGCGCCGGCGACAGGTCCTTGACGCCCACCGAGCCGGTCAGCATCTCGATCGTATCGACGTTTGGCGTCGGCCCCGCCGATCGGAACTGCGGGCCGAACGGTCCCGCGAAGTGCCCCGGCGGCTGCGACACGTAGGTGTACTGAAGCGTCTCGCCCGGCGGCGGCGCGGTGTTCGACACCGACAGCGTCCGCGTTGCTACGCCGTCCACGATCACCTGGCCGAAGTCGATGGTTGTGCTGCCCACCGCCGCCCGCGCGGGCGTGGTCACCTCCAGCAGCACCGGCAGATGGTCCGACGCGAAGTACAGCGCGTCGGCGATGGCGTTCGACACGTCGCCGTTCGGCAGCGGGTTGTTCACCGCCTGGTTGAAGCGATTCCCGTCCTGACCATACTCGCGGTAGGAGTTGGTGATGTACGAGATCCCGCTGCCGGTCATCAGGCCCGGCGACACGAAGATGAAGTCGAACCGATCGTCCATACCTCCCAGGATGCCGCCGTCGTCCTGCCCCGGCGGGGCCACGGTTCGCGTTGACTGCGTGTGGAAGAAGCGAAACGTCGAGTTCAGCGACCAGTTCTGCACCACCAGGTTCGGGTTGCGAATGTCATTCACCCGTCCGTTGTTATTCACCTGCGAGCCGGTGAAACTCGTATAGGCCGCCTCGCTCGACGTATACAAGTTCATATCGCCGGCGATCAGGATGCGGGCCCCCGCCGCCAGCGTGTTCGCGTCCGTTCGGATCAGCGCAGCCGCCGCCGCGCGAGTCGATTGATCTGACGCCGTCGAACCAGCCTTCAGGTGCGCGCCATAAACGTAAAACGTGTTGTCGGGATGCGTGTAGTCGCGCGGCCGCAGCTTCCAGCGCGGCGTCGTCCGCGGCGATGTGCTCACCACCGTCAACCGATCCAGCCCGGTGCCCGCGGTCGAGATCGAAGGAATTCGATAGAACAGCGACTGGTCCATGTCGCCGCACACCACGTGCGTATCCTCCAGCCAGCCGGCCGGGTTGACGACGTTCAACACCTGCGATCGAAACGTCGTCGCAGCGCTGCTCCCCTGGACTTCGCAGGCCACGAGGATGTCGGGCTGAACGTCGGCAATGATCGTCCGGTAGTGCGGATTGCGCTGCGCCGCGGTCGTGCCGGGGTACCTCAGCAGATTGAAGAACATGATCTTCAGCGCCCAGGCCGGCGAGACCCCGCCAACCAGCACCCCCAGCACCACGACACAAGCGATCACCCGACCCCGCGCTGCCCGAGAACGTGTCATCGACGGCCCTCCTGGTTTCGCGCAGACCTTCTCCCGACGCTCCGCGCCCATTCTACGCAATCTACAGGGGCCAAACCAAGCCGTTCCCGCCACCCGGCCCGGCCTTCAACCAGACCGATCACTCATCGCCAGCGACGACAACAACATGTGGACGATGAGCGTTGCGCAAAGCCGATGAGAAATCGAAATGGGACAGCGGCGCACACGGCGCGCGTTGCCGCCCTTGAAGTGCTTACTCTCCCGAATACTCCGCGAAGGTCTTCGGCGTCTCGTACACCCGCACACTCGACAGGCGAGCCGGCGACACCCGATCGCGAAGCAGGTTCCAGATCACCACCGCGATGTTCTCGACCGACGGGTTGACATCCGCAAACTCCTTCGTGTCGCGGTTGAGGTGCGTATGGTCCAGCCGGTCGATCACGTGCGCCTTCACGATCTCCTCGAAGCGCGGCAGCGGCAGCACGCAACCCGTCCCCGGGTCGGGCCGGCCGCACACGGTCACCTCGACCACGTAGTTGTGTCCGTGTCCGTTCGGGTTGTTGCACTTGCCGAACACGCGCCGGTTTTCCTCGTCCGACAGCCGAGGCACGTGCAGCCGATGGGCTGCCGAGAACTCGAAACTCTGTGTCAGTTGGACCATCTCGGGCCCTCCTGCCTCCACCGCGAATTGCACGAACGGCGTCGTCCGCAGCGCCAGTCGCTCGAGCCGCGCCGGCGCGGGCGCGTGCGCCGACACCGCGCCCCACAGATCGAGCACCAGCCGCTCGCCCGTCGCCCGCGCGCCGAAATCGCGCAGCCGCCGCGCCGCCTGCGGAATCGCCTGCTCGCGCAACAACACGTCGATCAATCGAATGTTGACCAGATAGCCCGTGACCGGGTCCGGCGGGCCCGACACCGTGGCCCGCAGCACCAGGTACGGCGCGATGCCGACCGCCGACGGCCAGCCGCCCCACGAGTTGGTCACCGGGTGGGCGCGCTCGAAGCCCTCCTCGCCGTGCGCCGCCCCGGCCCAGTCGCGGTCAATCGAGAACCGGATCTCGCGCATCAGAAGGACGCGTGGCACAATCCCATGCTAGGCTGCCGCGCACGCCCTGTCGACGCCGCGCCGTCGACCGCCGGCCTTACGCCTTCTGGAACATGGCCGCCGCCGACTGCACGTACAGCCCGAGGTCCGGATCGAACCCGCGCGGCCGCCGCCGGGTCCACTCGTAGAAGCGCATTCCCAGGTACACCGGTCCGCCCGGGTCCGCCAGATCGCCGACCGGCTGCTGCCCGGCCAGGTTGTCCAGCCCCGACTCGATCACGGTCAGCCCCGAGGCCGTCGTCGCGCGCAACTCGCCCTCCCACCGCAGAATGTCGGCCGGCGGCTCCGCCGGAAACTCCACGAACGGCGGCCGCGGCCCGCGCGTGGTGATGCTCAGACTTCCGCCCAGCGGAGCACCATCAAAGACGACCGGACCCAGCGGCGATTCGACGCGGAACTGCAACTCGCAGATGGCCGTTCGCCCATCCGACTCCAACGCCCGTGCGGACTGTCCGATCGCCCGCCGTCCCGGCAGCACGGCCAGGCGCTCCAGCCCCGCGCGCACCAGCGCCAGCGCGGCGTGCGCCCCCGCTCCTTCCGGCTCATCGTCGCGCGGATTGCCGCCGACGCGCAGCGAGCGCGTCGCCACCCAGACGGCGAACCGCGGGCCACGCAGCCGAGCCGTCGCGGCGGCGAAGGCGTCATCCACGAACGCCACGTGAGCGGCCGGCAGCCGTTCGCGCAGCAAAAGTTCGCGCTGCGCCGATCGCAACGGGCCGCTGGTCGCCCGCACCGATCGAAACAGCGGCCGTCCCGCGTATACGAGCGCCGAAAGCCGTGCCGTGATCGCCGCCTCGATGTCGGACAGGTACGACATGTCGTTCCCCGCTCACCGGCGCAGCCGGTCCCACCCTCATCACGAATCCCGCAGCGTCTCGCGCGAGAACTCGCGCCGCGGACCCGTCGTCCGCGCCACCTCGCCCCGCGTCCCGTTCGGCTCCATCGCCGACAACGACGGCAGGTGCGCCTGTCCCGCCGCCAACCGCCGCAACCAGCTCACCACCTGCTGGTAGCGCCGCGCCACATCCGGCGGCACCGGCGGTCGACGCAGGTGCAGCCGATACGCCACCAGGTCCAGCACGACGCCCTTCACGACCCCGGCCAGCTCCGGCCGCCCGGTCAGGTCCAGCGGCACGGCGAAGCGCGCCGCGGCGTAACTGTCGAACTCGCCTTCCGCCGACGCCCGCGCCTCCTCGACCCGGTTGAGGTCAGCCACGCCCGAACCAGCGTCGTCGGTGAGCTGCACGTACGCCAACGCTCCCAATCGCCGTTCAATCTCTACCGCTGTCAGGTAAGCCATACTGGCGTCCCCCCATCGCGGGGCGGCGGCGAGCCGGCCGGCCGCCGGTCCGACGCCGCACCGCTCCCGCATCGCCTCACGCGAACGTCACCCGCAGAGCGTGCTGCCAGTAGCCGTACGTCATCCGGTACCGGGCCCGCACGCCGTACAAGTACTTCTCCCGCCGGAACCCCTCGTCCGAATCGCCGGTCAGCGCCGTGAACTCCACCGGCTCGCGATCCTGGAAGATGAACGGCCGGATCACGCCATCGGTCTTCAGCAGGTACCAGGTCGTGCCCGTCAGCCACGGCATCGCCACCACCCGCGCCACGCCCTCCATCACGTTCGATCGATTCCCGATCACCCGCGCCTGGATGGCGTCTATCGCGACGAAGTACAGACCCGGCGGCACCACGCACGCCAGCCCGCCCGCGTCCACCATCATCGGCTCGCCCTGGTCGTCCTTGAACGACAGCATCCGCCCGATGGCCATCTGCAGCGCCACCTTGAAGTCCTCGGCCACCGGAATCTGCGGGTTGCCAGCCGGCGCCTCGACCTTGTTCGACTGCGCGCCGGATGCCCCGGAGACATGGTTATCCGAAAAGAAAGACACCCCGTCGTACGAGAGGCCCGTGCTCGTCCCCAGCGCCAGTAGCTGTGAGATCAGGAAGTCCTTGTGAAGCGCCGCCCGCCGCGCCAACTCGCCCACGCGAATCCGGATCTGCCCGGTCTGGTCATCCGCCAGTTCATCGCGATCCACCTCGATCGTCGCCTCGTACTTGAGATTCTCCACCGAGTACGACTCGGTCCGCAGTCCCTGCGTCAGACGGCCGCTCCCCCACTCGCGCATCTTCGGAACCGTGCCCAGCCAGCGATACGTCTCGCGATCCGAGTTCGACGCCACCCGCGTCGACAGATCGCGATAGAGCACCGGCGTCGCGTTCAGCCGGTCGAAGAACTCACTTCGCAGCCCCTTCGTCAACAACCCCGTGTCGATCACCGCCATCGTCATCACCCCGCGTTGTCTCGTGGTCCGGCCCGCCGCGCGCGCCGACCCGCCCCGTCCCACTCACACCCTCGAACGGCCTCACGGCAGCTCGACGTAACGCAGCGTCAGCAGGCCGCCGACGCCCGCCGACGCCGTGGCCGCCCCCACCCGCGCCCAGACGCGCTGACCCGCCGCCACCTGGCTGCCCGCCAGCATCAGCGCCGTCCGCTGGTGGTTGGTCAGGCTCGCCAGGTTGAAGTCCGCGACCAGCTCGTTCGGAGTCGTGTTACCCGTCCCCACGTCCAGGTTCCCCGCGTCCGGCTTCATGTTGAACACCACCTCCGCACCCAGCACCACGATCGGCCGCTGCGCGATCAGCACCGGGTTCGTCGTCGCCTGCCCAGTCGCGCTCGCCAGCAGCGCATGCTGATGGCGCTCGATCTGCGAGTCCGCCAGCGCTGCGATCCGCACGATCGCCCAGCCCGCCGACGGCACGTCGATGCAGAGTCCCGCTCGCGACGCTCCGTCGGTCGGCGTGAGGCCGAGCGTGTCGTCCGCCGTCGCGTACACCGGCCGGCCGATCGACGTCATCGTCAGGCCCGACACCGGCAGGTGGAAATCGCCCTGCGTGTAGACTCGCACCAGCTTCTCGCCGTTCCCGGCCGCGCTCGCGTCCACCTCTTCGTAGGCGATGCCGACAAAGGCGTCGCCCGCTTGCAACGGCCGCGCCCAGCCGTTCGACCGGTTCAACCCGACCAGCGCCCCCTTGTGAATGCGGACCCCCGACGCCACGCGATAGCCGCGCAGCTCCTGGTCGATGTACCGCCCCACTTCACGATTCGCACTCAACGGCATGATTCACTCCCCCCGCGGCGCCGCGACAACCGCCCCGCCGCGCGCTTGGCATTCATCACCCCGGACACACCGCTTACTCGTCCGTCGCCGCCCGCAGCGCGTCGCGCACGAACGCTTCCTCGCTGCACAGCGCCGCCAGCGTCCGCCCGCCCGCCCGATACTCGCGACGCGCCCGCCGCGCGATCGCCTCGGCCGCATCGCCCGCCGTCGGTTCAACGACCCGACCGGCCGCCAGCATCACCGGCGCATGCCGCAACCACTCGTCGAACCCGGCCGGGTCGCGCCGCGCCAGGCCGAGCGCCCATTCCCGCTGGGCCGGGACCAGCTTGCCGCCGGCCAGCGCTGCCGACACCCGCTCCTCGGCGGCGCGCTCCGCCAGGTCGCGCTCCAGTCCGGCGATTCGCGCCGCGGCCGCCGCCACCAGCTCCGTCTCGTCCCCGTCTGCCGCCGGTCCCAGCGCAGCCCGCAACCGGCCCCAGGCCTCGACCGAGTTCACCACCGCCCGCATTCCGCGAATCGCCGGCTTGTTCGTCAGCGCCGCCGAGTGCAGCCCGATCATCCGCCGGTCCTCTCCCCGAACCAGCACCACCGGAGACAGATACCGGTACTGCCGGGAGGCGAGCTGCTGCCGCGCCGGCTCGGTCCACTCCACGTCGGCCCACAGCCCCGGCGCCTCCGCGGGGCTCGAGTCCGGCGATACCACGCTCAGTCGCTTGATCCAGCCCGCCGCCGGCGCCTGTCCGCTCGGCGCGCTGAACGCCCCGCCGAGCGACTGGTGTTCGTAGTCGATCGGCAGATCGGTACCGTGTCGCTCGAACGCCGCGATGGTGGCCTCCGCCGACGCCCCGTCGAACACGAACTCGCCCCGCTCGCTGCACACCTCGCCCCACGGCACCAGCAGCACCCGCGTCGGCGCGCCGCCATCGTCCGCCGCCAGCGCAACCATCCGCACGCATCGCTCCGTTCCCATCGATCCACCTCCTGCCGACATCGCATCACCCTCCGAACGAACGCCGCGTCGCGCTCGACCAGGCGAAGGGCGAGAGTGAGGGTCGCCCCCTCCCCAGCGCCAGCGCTCACCCCGCCCCGCCCCCACCGGACGGCGCCGCCCGCTCCGCCGTCCGGTCGCCCTCCTCACCCGTCCGAACCCCCGGCAGCGTCGCCTCTCCGATTCGCGCACGCGGAATTCCGAGCACCGTCTGGGCCCAGTCCGCGGGGACCCGCGCGCCCAGCTCGTTCACCGCGATCGCCAACGTCCGTGCGAACGCCGCCAAGTCGCGCGGGCGCTCGGGCAAACGGCGGAAGTACGGCGCCTCCGCCCGCTCGCCAAAGCGAACCCGCGTCAGTACGCCGAGCAGGTCCCGCCGGATGGTCCGCGCCTCCTGACGCAGATCGTCGTCGCGCAGATCCCGCCGCACCTGGTCGTGCACCTCCGCCGCGCCGAGGTTCGCCAGCGCCCGCGCCGTGTCGGTCGTCAGCGTCTGGCCGAGCCACGCCTTGCTCAGTTCGCGATTGAAAAAGTGGCACATCGACTCGTACGGGTTCACGTCGCCCGGCACGCGCGTCTGACGAATCTCCAGCTCGACCGCCTTCGAGAACACGCCGGCCGCGTCCGATCCCAGCCGGGTCAGCATCTCAAGCAGCTCGCGCTTCTCCTCCGCGGTCGCGCTCGGCTCGTACCGCGCGATCCGCAGCGGCATGCCGAATACTTCCGCGAACACCAGCCAGTCCTTGATCGCGAACTGCTTGCCGAGGTAGGCCAGCGCCGAGGCCCTCAGCAGCCCGCCCCGGCCCGCATGCCCCGATGCCGCATTCACGCGGTGAATCACGAACTTCCACGGCCGCGGCGGCTCGCCCTCGCTCGCTTCCGGCCGCATCACGATCCGCAGCTCGCCCAGACGACCGACGCGCAGCCGACCGAACGGAACCGGCTCGATCGCCGCCAGTTGCGCCCCGTCCCGGCCGAACTCCCAGATCAGCTCCGCCACCGCCACGTTTCGACCGATCGCCAGCGCCAAGTGCGACAACGTCTCGTCGAAGCGCTCCAGCCGGGCGACGACCGCGCGGCAGTAGTCGGCGGCCTCATCCGCCAGTCCGCGATCGAACGTGCCCTCCGGGTCGACCTCGCCGGCTGACACGATCCGCCAGCCCAGCCCGGTCACCGCCAGCCGGCGCGTGCTCGCCACGCTGTGCAGGTGCGGGTCCTTCTCCTCCATCTGCTCGAACAGCGCCATCTGTTCCGCCAGGTCGCCCTCCTCCGCAGCCCGCAGGACTGACGCCAGCCGCTGCGGCGTCAGCCCGTCCGCCGGCCGTGCCGTCCACTGGTCCCATTCGCGCGGCCGCGTCAGCCAGCCGCGGTGCGGTCGCGGCGGGGCGTGGCCGGACGCCCGCCTCCGACCGCGCACTGCGCCGACGAATCGCTCCACGTACCCGCGCACGCTCCCGCCCATCACCACGCCCCCAGCCGCGCGAATTGCAGCGCGCGACCCGGCACGTACTCGATCGCGCCGCTCGAATCATCCACCGCGTACAGCCCCAGCGCCGCCGCCCAGAACCGGTCCGAGTGGCCGCCACGTCCCCGGTCCGACTCGTACCGCACCCCGCCGGCCGGCGTCACCACGCGCTCCAGCGCGTGCCAGTCCTGCCGAATGCGGTCGTCAACCGGAATGCGCAGCAGCCCGCGCTCCGCCTGCACGCGCAGTCGCCCGGCCAGGTCCGACTTGATCCCGTTCGAAAACGCCACCCCCTCGACACGATGCTCGCCGAACCGCGCTGCCAGTTCCTCCGCCAACATCGCCCCCAGCCCGGTGCGGTCGATCGCCAGCCGCCGCACGGCCCGGCGACCCAGCAGCGATTCGATCACGCGCCGCTGCACGCTGAACGGCTGGTTCGAGAGCTCCACCACCCCGCGCGTCACGAAATGCCCCTCCAGCGATTCCCACAGCCAGATCACCGTCAGGTCGCGCGTCCGGCCCACGTCCACGCCCGCGAACACACGCGCGTCGGCCGACGCCAGCCGCGCCTCGTCCGGCTCAACGGATAATCCGGCATCCTGGCACCGCGTAATCAGGTCGTGCGACAACAGCGCGGTCGATTCGTCGACGAACTCGCACTCGAACTCCTGCCGAAACGCGGCCTCGTCATCCATCGCCGATCGCAGCAGCCCGACGTCGACCGGCAGCCCGGCCGCCACCGCGTCGTGAATCGTGACGGTGGTGTGCTCGAACGAATCGTTCGTCCGCAGCCTGTGAAACAGGTTGCCGCGGCCACGCGGCGTCGAGGCCACGTCCAGCTCGCCACCGCCGCGCAGCAGCGTCGGGAACAGCGCGCTCCAGATCTCGCGGTCGTCGCGGTGCATCGCGAACTCGTCGAGCAGCACGTCACCCGAGAAGCCCCGCGCCGTCGCCGGGTTCGCCGGCAGCGCGATCACCCGCACTCCGCCCGGCAGCGCCGCCTCGAGCCGTCGCACCGCGCTCGCCCCGAAGCAGTCACTCTCCCGAAACTCGCAGGCCACCTGCAACATGCGGCAGTGCATCCGCACTTTTTCCATCATTTCGCGGCTCTGTCGCTCGCTCGCCGACAGCAGCACCTGCGTCCGCCGACGCGCCAGGCCGCGCAGGACGCGCCGCAGCGACAACGCGAAGCTCTTTCCGGTCTGCCGTGCCCAGTTGTGCCACGTGAAGCGGGCCGCGCTGTTCACGGCCGCCACCTGATACGCCGGCATCGACAGCACCGTCCGCGACGCTTCGACCGGCTCCGGCAATGGTTCAATCGCAATCACGCTCCGCTCCGTTTTTCGAAGGCCCGCGCACGCGCGTTGACACTCTTCATCCGGGCTCAACGCCCCCCGCACGTTGACCAGGCGCAGCGCCGATTCGTACAATCACTGGCGGAAGTCCTCGCACGGACTCGATCAGGGGCCTCGCAACCATGATCTCCGGCCGCATACCGCTCACGCTGTGCGCGTTCTGCGCGCTGCTGGTACGCCCCGCCACGCTCCCGGCGCAGTGCGGCTGGAACGCCGGGCTCTTCAACGTGGACCTCGATGGTCCCGTCCGGGCGGCGCAGGTCTTCGACGACGGCAACGGCCCGGCGCTCTACATCGCCGGAGAGTTCACGGCCTCGAACGGCGTGGCCCTCAACCAAGTCGCCCGCTGGAACGGCCTCGCCTGGACACCGCTGGGTGACGGACTGGACGGGCCGGTCTTCGCCCTGCACGTGTTCGTCGGCCCCGATGGCCCGTCGCTGTACGCCGGCGGCGCATTCAGTCACGCCGGCGCGGTTCCTGCCAACCACGTCGCCCGCTGGAACGGATCCACCTGGCTCCCGCTCGGCGACGGCGTCGATGGCGTCGTCCGCGCCTTCGCCGGCTTTCACGACGGCGCGACGCCCGTCCTGATTGCCGGCGGTGACTTCACCAGCGCCGACCGCCAGCCGGCTGCGCGCATCGCCGCCTGGAACACACTGACGTGGGCCGCCTTCCCGCCAGGCGCGGATGCCCCGGTTCACTGCCTGCTCGCCAGCGTCGACGGCGGCGTCCCCGTGGTCTACGCCGGCGGAGACTTCACCGCCATCGGCAGTGTCGCCGCCCAACGCATCGCGCGCTGGGACGGCGCGCACTGGTCCGCGCTGGGCGCTGGAACGGACGATTGCGTGCAGGCGCTGGCCGAGTTCAATGGCCAGCTCTACGCCGGAGGCGCGTTCGCCTCGGCCGGCGGGGCTGCCGCCTCGTGCATCGCACGCTGGGACGGCTCGGGCTGGTCCGCGGTAGCCACCGGCCTGTCCGGCCATTCGACGCCCCGCGTTCGCTCGCTGCTGGCCTACGACGACGGCTCCGGCATGGCGCTATTCGCCGCCGGTGAATTCACCCGCGCCGGTGAATTGGTCGTCAACCACATCGCGCGCTGGACCGGCGCGCTCTGGGTCCCGCTCGGCAGTGGTCTCGCGGGCAGCGCGGCCGCCGGGCACACGATGGTCGGCTTCCCCGGCCCGGTGGGTGTCTATGTCGGTGGCAGGTTCGACGCGGCGGGTGGAGCCTCGTCGCACCATGTGGCGCGCTGGTCGGTCTTCGGCGCGCCGCCGTTCATCTCCGGACATCCGGCCGCCACGAGCGCCTGCACCGGCGGGACTGCCACGCTGACCGTCTCCGTCTCCGCTCCCGGAATCGGCGATCCGATCTACCACTGGCGCCGCGACGGCGTCTATCTCGCCAACGGCGGCAACCTCGCGGGCGTTGACCTCCCGACGTTGACGATCTCACCGGTCACCATGCAGGACGCCGGCGCATACGACTGCGTCGTGATGGGCAACTGCCGCCACCGCGTCAGCCATGCCGCGACGCTCAGCGTCTGGCTTTCCGGAACCGGCGACATGAACGCCGACGGACACGTCAACGGCGCCGACATCCAGCCGTTCGTGGCGACGCTCGCCGCCCCCGGCGCGCCCGACCCGACGGTCTGCGCCGCCGACTGCAACGCCGACGGCGAGGTCGACCTGAACGACGCGCCGGTCTTCGTCGACCGCCTGCTCTCGGAATGACGAGCGCCCGATCGGGCCTGTCCCGCGACGATCTCAGTCGATCTGCTTGCGGAACCGCGCCACGCTCAGCGACAGAATGACCACGCTGCACGCCGCCAGTCCGCCGACGAACGGCATCAGGTCGCGCAGATCGGCCCCGCGCAGGATCACGCCCCGGAGGATCTCGACGTAATACGTCACCGGAATCGCCCAGCTCAGCCAGTAGATCGGCAGCGGCATCTCCGAGCGCGGAAACATGAAGCCCGACAGCAGCACCGACGGCAGCATCACCAGGTACGACATCTGCACCGCCTGAAGCTGCGTCGCCGCGACGGTCGATATGAACAACCCCAGCCCCAGCACCGTCACGATGAACAGGCCCGACAGCCCGATCAGCAGCCCCACGTCGCCCCGGATCGGCACGTCGAACAGCCCCACCATCAACACCAGCACCAGAAGCAGCTCGGCCAGCGCCAGCAGCGTGTACGGAATCAGCTTGCCAAGCATCAGGCCGAGACGGCCGACCGGCGTCACGAACAACTGCTCCAGCGTGCCCGATTCACGCTCGCGCACGATGGAAAAGCTCGTCAGGAACAACAGCACAAGCTGGAGAATGATCGCCACCAGCCCGGGCACGAAGAAGTGCGCGCTCTCCAGCGCCGGGTTGAACAGGAGCCGCGTCCGCGCGTCGATCGGTATCGCCGGCCGTCCGCGCGCGTCGCGCGCCACCGCCACCTGCAGCGATTCCCCGACGCTTCGCCCGCGCTGCATCGACAGGTTCAGAGCCAGCAGGCTCATCACGTTCTGTGCGGTGGTGGCCACCTGTGAGTCGCTGCCATCCACGAGCACCTGCACGTCAGCCTGCTCGCGCCGCAACAGCCGGTCCGAGTAATCCGCCGGGATCAGCACGCCGACCTTGGCGCGCCCCGACGTCAGCGCCCGCCGGAACGCCTCGGCGTCATGGACCCGCGCCCGCACCGTGAACGTCCGCGTCGCCTCCATCGCCTCAACCAGCCGGCGACTCTCCTGCCGGCCGTCGAGATCCAGCAGCACGGTCGGGATGTGCTCGATCTTCACCCGGATGGCGTAGCCGAAGATGATCAACTGCATCGACGGCACGACCAGCGCGAAGAAGATCGTCATCCGCTCGCGGCGCAGATGCGAGAATTCCTTCAGCAGAATGGCCCAGAACCCGTTCATTCAGCCGCGCTGCTCTTCCAGCGAGCGACTCATCCACACGAACACATCCTCCAGGCTCGGCTCGATCGGCCGCGCCGACGCCCCACCCTCGGGCGAGACCGCCGACGCCAGCGCCTCCGCCGTCCAGCCCGCGTCCATCAGGACGTGCAGGGCGGTTCCGAACAGCGTGGCGTCGCGGAGCCCCGGCAGCGCCCGCGCCCGGGCCAGCGCATCCGCCGCCCGAGGCGCGGTGACTTCAAAACGCCGCGTGCCGGCCGGAGTCACGTCCGATCGCGCCTTGAGCGCCCCAGGCTCACCCGACACCAGCAGCCGCCCGGTGTGGATGTAGCCCACGTGCGTGCAGCGCTCCGCCTCGTCCATGTAGTGAGTCGTCACCAGCATGGTCACGCCACGGTGCGACAGCTCGAAGAGCAGATCCCACAGATCGCGCCGCGCGACCGGGTCGATCCCCGCCGTCGGCTCGTCGAGGAAGATCACCTCCGGCTCGTGGATCAGCGCGCAGGCCAACGCCAGTCGCTGCTTCCACCCGCCGGAGAGCTGACCGGCGAAGCGTTCGGCGTACGCGCCCACGCCCGTCAGGTGCAGCACGGCCTCTTCGCGATCGCGCTGGCGCGCCGCCGAAAGCCCGTAGATGCGCCCGTAAAACCGCAGGTTCTCCATCACCGTCAGGTCGCCGTACAGGCTGAAGCGCTGCGACATGTAGCCGATGCGCCGTTTGATCGCCTCCGGGTCGCGGCGCACGTCGATGCCCACCACCGCCGCCGCGCCGCCCGACGGCCGCAGCACGCCGCACAACATGCGGATCAGGGTCGACTTGCCCGAGCCGTTCGGGCCGAGCAATCCGTAGATCGCGGCCCGCGGCACCGACAGTGTCGCGCGGTCCACCGCCAGCACCGGCCCGAACCGCCGCGTCAGCCCGTCGGCGCAAATGACCGCCCCGGTCGCGTCCATGACCCTACCGCTCTCCGGAGTCGAAATGCACGTCGACCGCCGTGCCGACCCTCAGCGGAACGGTCGCATCGTTCAGCGTCACCTTGATGCGAAACACCTGCTCGCCGCGCTCCTGCGGCGTCTGCACGTTGCGCGGCGTGAACTCGGCTTCCGTGGCGATGAAGGTCACGCGCCCCTCGAATCGCCCCGCGCCACCGACGACCGACGAGACCCGCGTCGGCCCGCCCAGCCGAACCGCGTCGAGTCGTGCCTGCGGGACGTAGGTCCGCACCCACAGACGCGCGTCGTCGATCAACGTCACGCTGGGTGCATTGGCCGTCACCAGATCGCCCGGATGCAGGTCGATCGCTTCCACGACGCACGCCGCCGGCGACGTCACGGTCAGTTCCCCGAGGCGCACCTCGATGGCCGCGGCCTGCGCCCGCGCCGCGTCGACCGCCGCCGCCGCCCGGGCCACGTCCTCAACGCGGTAACCGCGCTCCAGCATCGACAGCGCCGCTTCCGCGCCAGCCAGCGCGGCCTCCGCGCCGGCGATGTCCTCCTTGCGCGTGCCCTCTTCCAGCAGCGACAGCTCCTGCTCCGCGGCCGTCGCATCGGCCGTCGCCTGTTTGAGCGCCCGCACGACGCGCTCCAGTTCGATCTGCGCTGCCTGCGCATCGCGGCTCAGGCGCGTCAGCCGGGCGTGCTCCGACTCCGCCAGCGTCAGCGCGGCCTTCGCCGACGCGACCCGCGCCCGCGCGATCTCGATCTCCTGCCTGCGCGGTCCGGCCTTCAGCTTCGAAAGCACGGCCGCCGCCTGATCGCGACGGGCCCGCGCTTCGCTCACTTCCTCAGGCCGGTACCCGGCCTTCAGGCGGGCGTGCTCCGCCTCGGCTCGCGCCAGCTCGGCCTGCGACGCCGCCCATTGCTGACGGAGATCGAACGGATCGATACGATACAGCACCTGCCCCGCCGAGACGCGCTGGCCCTCGCTCACGAGCACTTCCGTCACGCGGCCGCCGACACGGGACCCGACGCGGATCTGGTCGGCCTCGACAAACCCGGACACCACCAGCGGCGCCGCCCGGCCCTGCCGCCAGTAGAGCCAGCCCACCACCACCGCCGCAAACAGGACGACCAGCGCCAGCGTCACCGTCAAGGACACGCCGGGCGAGGCGCGCCATTCACGCAGCCGATGAACCGCCATCGCGCCTCCCGCACGAACACCGCCGGCGCGACCATCGACGCCGGCCGCGCGATGGGCGCATCATCGCCGCTGGCCGCGCATCCCGCCACGCGCGCCTGCTCGACGCGCCGGAAGACCGGGAATGCAACCGAATCGCTACGGCAGCGCCAGGATCTCGTCCAGGATGCGCTGATGCACGTGCCGACTGGCGTCGACGCCCAGGTGCGTCACGCACCAGGCCGAGCGCGTCAGGTCATCGTTCTCAAGCCGTGTGAAGGTGTTGCCCTCGGCCGCCACGACCGGCTGGCCCGGCAGAATCCACGGCGCCACCTCGAAGATCGGCCAGGGGATGTAGAAGTGCACGCACTTGGCCACGTTGTCAGGCACCGGCGGCGGAATGGTTGCATCCACCGGGAACAGCAGCGCGACCGGAATGCCGCGGAGTCTGAGCACTTCGGCGATGCGAATGATGCAGTCGCCGCCGAAGCTGTGCCCCACCATGACGATCTGTTTCGGCTCGCGCGATCCGAGATAGGCCGATGCAATCCGGTCGGCGACGCGCTGCCATTCCGAGTCCGAGTGGGAATAGGCCTCGATGCCCAGTCGGCTCAGGTCGCGCGCCAGCGAGTCCATGCCGCGCGACGAGACGTCGAACGCCCCGCGCAACGTGTGGACCACGACGTGCGGCATGACCGTCCGCGCGCCATCTCCGGCATCCGGCCGCAGCCCGACGCCATCGCAGAGACTGTTCGGCAAGTCATCGGCCAGCGTGCCGAACACCGTCGGAAACGAATTGCAGCCTTCAGCCCCCAGCACGGCCGACACCATGGCGACAGCGACCGCCGCGAGTCGTCGCCCCGCTCGTCGCGCCATCATGAACCGTACCCTCCTTCGAGGCCCATACGGCACCCCCGCCATTCTGCACGGCCTCGATGTATCACAATAGGCCGCGCCAGGCGAGCCCAGCGCGCCCATTTCGCGCCTGCGGGTCCGCAAGCGGCCCGGTCGCGTTCAGCCCGGATGTTCTCGGAACCGGAGCGGCGCGCCTGCCTCGAAACGCCGCGTTCCCGGGCTTGGCCGGGTCAATTCGGACCTGGTTATCAGGGTGGACCCTTCCGGGATCGCGAAGCTTCCAGCGCCGCGCGCGAGTCTTCGCGCCGCGGATCGAGCCGCATCGCCTGCTCGAAGGCCGACTCCGCCGGTTCGTGACGACCGCGCAGCGCCTCCGCCACGCCCAGGTTGTGCCACGCATCGGCCCACGCCGGCCGCAGACGGGCTGCCCGCTCAAACGCCGCCGCCGCCTCATCGATCCGCCCCAGACCCAGCAGCGCGTTGCCCATGTTCAGATGCCCTTCGGCATAGTCCGGCTCATCCGCCGCCAGCCGCTCGAACAGCACCAGCGAATCCGCCAGACGGCCCTGCCGCGCCACGGCGGTCGCCAACCCGCGGCGAGCGACCCGGTCCGCCGGCTCGATCGTCAGCGCGGCGGTGCAGGTCGCTTCCGCCTCGCGCAGCCGGCCGAGCCCCATCAACGCGTTCGCTCGACCGGTCAGCGCACGCACGTACGACGCGTCGCCCGCCAGCGCGGCCTCGTACCGCGCCAGGGCGTCCTCGAAACGGCCCTGTCGCTCGAGCACGTCGCCGGCGCACACCAGCGCCTCGACGTCCCCGGGCGACCGTTGCAGCGCGCGCTCCGCCTCTGCCAGCGCCTCGGCATATCGCCCGGTCTCCGACAGCGCCGCCGCGTGGTTCACGTATGACTGCGCCTGCGTGTGCCGCGCGTGCAGCACGCGCAGGTTGCATGCCACGGCGGCCAGCGCGCCACACGCGACCGCCGCGATGCGAGTCCCGCGATCCGGCCGCTCGCCATCCGGCCGGATGACTCCGGCCGGCATCGCGCGGCCGGCCCCCGACGGCGCGCCGCGCCGGCTCACTTCCGCGCGGCTGGTCGATCGCTGACCGCGCCACCGGCGAAACTCGTCCCAGAGTCCGACCGCTCCCGCCGCGGCGGTCAGGCACAGCACCGGCAGCATGACGGCCCGATAGCGGGCGAACACGACGAAGACCGCGACGGCCAGCGCGTTGAGCGCCAGCCATGCCCACAGGAACCACACCCGCCGCCAGTGCGGCGCGGCCCACACCGCGCCGAGGATTCCCAGCGGCGCCAGCGCGCCAAAGTGCATCGCCGCGTCCAGCGCCCGGAGCACGCGCGAGCGTTCACGGTACAGGTAATAATCCTCCGCGTCGTACGCCTCGTAGGCGTTCCACGTCGCAAGCCACTTCTTCCATTGCAGGCGAAGCCACTCACCCGGATGGGCGCGAACCCAGTCGAGCCCCAGCCGCAGGTAGTGGTCCGAGACCTCGGCCGCGTTCAGGCTGCGGCCGGCGGCGCGCTCCGCCGCGCGCACCCAGGCGCGCTGCTCGGTCTCGCCGCTGCCCGCGCCGCGACGCAGCGCCACGTAAGTGCCGCTGGCCTCGCCGCTGTTGCCCATCCAGAAGTTCTGCCCCAGATTCGGCGTCGATAACGCCCACGACCCCAGTACCAGCCGGTTTCGAACCACCCACGGTGAAACGACCAGCGCCCACGCCGCCACGCAGCCGATGACCGCCACCGCGCCCGCCCGTCCGCCGCGCCCCGGCCGAGCCTGGCCGGTCGCGCGGGCCGTGACCGCCAGCCAGACCGCCACGAGCGGCACGACCGCCAGCGCGTGCTGCCGCGTCAGCGTCAGCAATCCGAGCACGACGCCGATCGCGACCGACCGCGCAGCGCCGCCGCTCCGGCCGTACGCCGCCATCCACCACAGCAGGGCGGCGGTGAGGAAGATCTCGAGCGATGTCTTCTGGATCAGGCCGTCGAAGAAGATGGCCGCCGGGCACACGGCCAAGAGCAGCCCGGCCGCCGGGCCCGCCCGCGCGCCCACCCACCACCGTCCCGCGCCCACCGCCAGCCCACAGGCCGCCGCGCCCAGCGCCGCCTGCACCAGGCGAAGCGCCCACCACGGTTCCGGACCTGCCGGCCACATGACGGCCGCGACGAGGTAGGCATAGAGCGGCGCGTGCACGAAATCAGCCGGCCCGCGCCAGTCGCCGGCCACGATCCCCCGGGCGCGCTCGACGTACACGTGGGCGTCGGAGATGGGTGAATCGAAGAACCCCAGCGCGCGGACATCAGTGAGAAAGGCAAGGCGAACCGCGAACGCGAAGCAAACAATAGCTGCCGGAACCCAGCGCCCCCATCGACCATCCCCGCCGGCCACCCGATCGTCGCCTGCCATCGCGCCCACGCCGCGGGAGCATATCGCAACCAGCCCTCCGGCCGAACCCGCGCCGCCGGCGGCGGAAGAGGTCGAAGAAGTAAAACGTTCCCCTCCCGTCCGCAGCTGAAAAAGTCCTGAGACAATGAGCTTGACACGCGGCGCCAAAGGGGGGCACGATGCACCTCGGATTGGGGAGGTTAAAGAGATAAACTTGGGAGAACCGCGCGAGCGACCCGCAAGGCCAACTTGGCCTATGCCATGGGCGACCACATCATGCTGCGTTGGGTGTTCATTACCTGTGAATCCGCATGGCTTCGAAGAAGCGTGACGGAATTCAACGGAGCAAGCGACTCAAACAAGCGGGATGTCCGTAGGTATCCATGTCCTTTCGGGATCGCCTGTTGGAAGCAAGGGTGCGTCCCCGGTTTCGAGGAAAAACTGTGCGGATTCTGATTCTGATCTTGGCGTGCCTGGCCGGCCAGATCGAGGAAACGAAGCTCCTCACCGCCGAGCAGGTGCGAGCGTTGGAACTCCGGCACGACGAGATGGAACGCCGCATCGCAGAGATCAACGGCCGGATCTCGGCCGCAAAGAGCCGGGGCTTGCCCACGGAGCAGCTCGAGCAAGAACTTTCAGCCGCGGAGAAGGAACTGTTTGAGTTTACCCGCGTCAAGGATGATGATCCGCTCTTCCCCTTTCTGACGCAAATCGACGAAGTCCATACCGCCATTCGGCGACTTCGCAAAGCCAGTCCGACGCCAGAGGAAGCCAGGCAACTGACTTCCTTTCTGGAGCTCGACCTCGGTCTGGGGAGGGCGAACCATCGGGTTCGAATGCAGGCGCTGAAGACCATCGAGGAAATGTGTTACTCTCCGGCTATCTCCGCATCAGCAAGAAGGGTGTTCAGGGACAGTCTACTCGATTATCGAACAAAGGGAGGAGGATCGGCTGAGCCCCGGAGCATGATGATGCTGGCGGAGGCCCTGCTATTGGCATCGGACCAGGGAGACCGGGAAGCCGAAAGCGAAAGCGCTGCCCTCGCCGAGCAAGCTCTGGCCTGGAACAAGCGGTTGGGTTTTCATGCCGAGTCGGAGTTGTGGGAGGAAAGACTTGCGCATCTCAGGGAGTACCGGCCTGCGAATGTGACGAGTAATGACGAAAGACAGGCTTTCAATCTGATCTTCGCCGTTGGCAAGTACACGGATGTCGAGGTGGCGTACCTTGATGAGGCAGCGCAGGCCGCCCTCTCCGAGAAGCTGCCTCCAGAAGTGCGTGGCAGGTTGCTCTCCCACCTCCTCCGGACCTATCGGCGGATCCTCAAAGGCCCCGAAGGGAAGCGAAGGGACGTGCGTGACTGCCTGGACCAACGGGTGCTCCTGATAGCGCAACAGCAGAAGCTCACGGATGAGCAATGGCGACTATGGGAGGGGGTGGTAACGCTTCTCAGACCGTATACTCCCGAAACAAGAAGGTTCATCGAGGAACACAAGCACGAAGACACGGAACGTGGAAAAAGGTGCCGTCGGCTCCTGCGGTAACGAATTGGCGGCGGCACGGCCGCAGGCAACAAGGTGCGCGTCGGGGATCGGACAGGCACCTTCTCGAATACCACGCGCGTGGGCGGCGATACGCTACCTTTCCACCTCTGCCCTTGGGCTGCCGCGCGGGCGTTGAGGGGTGAATCGTCACCCGGGACGGGCGGCGGTGCGGCGCGGCCGGTGGCAGGGCAAGCTTCGAATACATGGGCCGGACGCTGATCTTTTACTGGTGGTGGGTCATCCTCGCGGTCTTCGCATTTGAGCGCATTCGTACCCGCTGGCGGGCGGCGATGTTCATCCCGATTCCAGCCATCGCCGCCATGACCGGGTATTGGATCGGGAGGACACTCTACTAACCCGCGCGGCGGATTCCCGAACGAATTCGCCGCGTCGCTCGAACCCCGTCGGACACGGGGCGTAGAGATAGACGATGATGACGGACCGCTTCAATGCGATGACCGGCGGCGGCGATCGCACCCGCCTCGTGCCGGCAGTCGACCTCTCAACCGCGCGGCGGCCGGATGCGACGTTGCGGGATGAAACGGATGCGAACCAGGCGTCCGTCCGGAAGGCGATGCAGCACCACCGACGCGCGGGTCAGCCACAGTCCGCGGCGGATGGCCTCGCGCTGCGAGGCTTGCGACTCCGCGGACAGCAGCGCGAACGGCCGGGACGGCGGTTCAACGTCCCAGGCACCCGCGTCCAGGGCGTCAGTCAGTCGCCGATCAGGCGACCATCTCCATGCCTTCATCGTGAAAGCGCCTCCGCAGGCGCTCGATCACGTCCTTGTGAATCTGGCTGACGCGCGACTCGGACAGGTTCAGCACCAGCCCGATCTCGGCCATGGTCAGCCCTTCGTAGTAGTAAAGGACGAGCACGAGCCGCTCTTCGCGGTTCAGCCCGCGCGTGATGTACTCGGTCAGCAGCTTGCGCGAGACGCGGTTGGCCGGGTCGGCACACTTGGCGTCCCTGAAGTCCCAGCCGCCGCCGGTGCCGCGGCCGCGGTCATCCTCGCCCTGCACGGCCGACAAGTGCACCTCGCGACCGAGGCGCGACAGGCGCGACAGCTCGGCGAAGCGCTCGGCCGGAATGCCCATGCCGCTGGCCAACTCCTCCTCGGTCGGCGGCCGGCCGAGGTCGGCGTCCATGCGCTCGCGGACATTCATGCGGCGCTTCTCGAAGCTCCGCACGGTGCGCGACTGGCCGTCGAGCGACCGCAGCCAGTCCACCACCGCGCCATGGATGCGCTGCTGACAGAAGGTCTCGAACTTGGCCTTGTGCTTCGGGTCGAAGGCCTCGACCGCCTCGATCAGCCCGTCGTAGCCGGCCGAGCAGATCTCATCGTAGCTCACCTGCGCCGGCAGCTTCTGGGCGAGCCGCGCCGCGAGCATGTGCACCAGCGGACGGTAGTGGTCGACCAGCTCGTTGCGGAGCCGGACCTCCTGTGTCCGAAGGTACCGCTTCCAGAGGCGATCAGCCGGAGGCTTGGTCGTCTTCATGTCGAACACTCCTTTGTTCAGTGATCATCGATTCGCGCAATGCGAATCCGCGTCCGTGCACGGAATGTGAAAGAAGAAGGTGAGCTGCGGGGAACCGATCGTGCGTGGGTCGTCCAGCGTCCATGCCGGCCTTCACATCACGGCGAGTGGGCGATTCCGTTACGCCCGAGAAGCACGATGAAATGTACCACACCTCGGGCCGAACGCCAGAGGCAATCTGAAACTTTTTTCGGCCATTTTCTGCGCGTCCCAGAAATGTTTGTATTCGGCGCGCGCGGCGGGCGGCTAGCGCGAGACCATGAGGACGACGTTGATGATCAGTGAGACGACCAGCAGCGCCGCGATGGTGATGACCAGGTTCCATCCCGGTCCCGACGGCGCATCCGGCGCCTCAACCACCGCGCCGCCAGCCTGGTGAGCGCCGTCGGCGAGTTGCGTCAGCAGCCCGGCGTCATATCGGTGACGCGCAATAGGTGGTGGTTCATCCCGCAGGACTGCCTCAAGGTCTTGGATCAGGTCGGCCGTCGAGGCGTACCGGGCGTTGGGGTCCTTGGCCATCATGGTCTCGATCACCTCGGCCACGCCGGACGACAGCGACTTGTTGAGGTGGTCGGGGGGCGTCAGTGGCTCCCGGAGGTGCTTGTGCATGACGGCCGACGGGGTCGGACCATCGAAGGGCACCCGGCCGGTCAGCATGTGGTAGGCCGTCGCCCCCAGCGAGTAGATGTCGGAGCGGAAGTCGATATTGAGCTCCCCGCGGATCTGCTCCGGGGCGATGTAGTAGGGTGTCCCGTAGGCCCGACCGGCCTCGGCCATGGCGGCCGCGACGTCGCTGGCCTCGCGGGCCAGACCCATGTCGGCCAGCTTGGCCACGCCGCGCGACGTAATCATGATGTTCTTGGGCTTGACATCGCGGTGGATCAGCCCGCGATGGTGGGCATGATCGAGGGCCTGCGCGACCTGGAGAATGATCCGAAGTGCGTCCTTCTCGGGGAATGGCTTGTTCTTCACCAGGTCGTCGTAGACGGTCTTGCCGTCAATGAACTCCATCACGAAATAGTGAAAGCCGGCGTGCTCGCCGACGTCGATGGCCTGCACGATGTTGGCGTGGTTGAGCTTGGCCGCCGCGCGACCCTCCTTGTAGAAGCGCTCGACGAACTCGCGGTTTTCGCTGAGTCGCTTCGGCAGCACCTTGATGGCCACGATGCGGTCGAGCGACAACTGCTTGGCCTGATAGACCGTCGCCATCGCTCCCGCGCCGACCCGCTTGATGATCTGGAAACCCGGAATCTGCTGGGCCGGCCGGGTCATCGAGTCGTCCATCGACCGCGCCAGGCGCTTGGCCTGTGAGGCGGTGATGAATCCAGTCTGGACAAGCAGGTCCACCAGCGAGACCTGCCGGCCCGCCGCGGCCAGTTCCTTCTGCTTCGCCACGCACGCGGCCACCTCTTCCGGCGTCGCCAGGCGCTGCTCGGTGACGACGCGCCCGAAGTAGCTCTCGTCGGAGTGGTCGCGCGCCAGCGCGCCGGCGACGCTGTCGCCCGGAGTCGATCGCGCGGGAGCAGGCTGGGGCGATGACATGGCGGCTCTTTACTCTATGGATCGCCGAAACTTGAATCAATTGACCGGCCGCAGTCTGAGGGCGAGGGTAACCCGTCGTCCCGACCATCGTCAACCGCCGGGGGCTCGCGCCTATCGGACGGTGCATCCGCCAAGGCGACGCCGTACACCATCTCGGCGACATCTCGCAGCTCAGAGATGAACTCGCCGCGCGTCCGCATTCGACCATCCGGGCGCCGGCCGTAGTCCGGCGACACCGCTGCGCCTGCCGGCTCGCCCGCCGCGCCGCCGGGCGCGTGGGCACCGGCTTCGGCACGAGCCGACTTCTGGTGGTGGCGCTGGGCGGACCGCAGGGCCTCGGCCCGGACGAGGTTGGCATACGCCGCCATCAGCCGGGCCAGGTCGCCCGGCGACAGATCACCCTCGGCCAACCGCTGCCGGCAGTGATGTCGAAAAGCCCGCGCCACGGGCGTGCCGGCCTTGCCGCGAAGCGCCGGTCGCGCCGGACTCGACCGCTTATTTCGTGCAATGCTCATGTGCTCCCCCCTTTGCTCAGACCGCCGAGGACTGCTCGACGTTTCCATGTCTGATCCGGGCCCAGCGCGCCCCCGGCCGCCGCGCGGCGCGTGGATGTAAACATGCAAGATACTTTGCTGAATGAAGATATAAGCGCGCTGGCGGCGATGTGGGGGCGCTACATCCGGCGCAGCGCACCGGCCGGGCCCTCGCGCGAGTCACGTCGCGCCGCGCGGCGTTCGTCCTCGTGCTCCATCAGCAGCAGGCTGCCCAGGTGGAGGCGATAGACGACGTGCGGCGCCAGATCGACCCGGGTCGAGAAGCCGGGCGGGCAATCGGCCGTCATGGCATAGGCCTCGACGCCGCCGACGCAGACCCGGGCGACCGCGTGCCGCTGATCGCCGACCCTGAACATGGCTGCGAGCGATACCGAGTCCAGCGCCTCACCCGGCGCGACCTGGGCCAGCATGCGGAGGACGTCGTCGCGCGGGTCATAGTCGTGGCCGTCGGTCTGGGCAACGCCGAGCACCAACATGAACCTTGTTCCGAGATGGACGCGGAACGCGTCGTCGACTGACAAGCCCCAGCGCGGGTAGTAGTTCGGCTCGGTCTGGCCCACGACCACCCAGAACTCGGCCGACTCGCCGCCGCCCGGCGCAGCCGTGAACGGCAATACGGCGACGCGGCCATCGCCTTCCAGCACCGCGCCGTCGAAGAAGGCGGCCTCGCCGAGTTCGCGTGGCGCGTGCGGGCCGAACTGCTCGCGGAGGTAAGCCAGCGCGAACTCGCGCCACAGCGGCAGGGTCGCGGCATCGGGTGGAGTGTTCGGACGTTCGACGCTCATGCCGCCCGCTTTCGTACCCGGCGATGCGACCCGCTGCCGGCGCGCGGTTGTCGGTGCGACGCGGCCTTCACGGCTTGAAGTGCGTGGCCAGCAGCGCGTCGATCTCGGCCTTCAGCGCCTGGCCGCGGGCGCGGGTGTCGGCGGCCGCCCGCCGGAATTCGTCGGCCCGCTTCGGATCGCGAAAGCCCGGCAGGTTGATCAGCACGTTCAGGTAGGCGCTCTCCAGCGCCGCGAACGCCATCAGCCCGGCCACGCCGGCGTCGGAACGGCAACTGGCCTTCGACTTCTCCAGCCCGGCGCGGGCCAGCTCGAGCACAGCCAGCGATTCTCGCATGGTCTCGAGCGGCGCACTGGTTGCCGCAACCTGGGCCTCGTCGCTGCGTCGCGGCTTGTCCGGGTCGTTGTCCGGCAGCTTCATGGCCGCCATGACCGCGTCGAACGCCTGGGCATCCTTCGTCACCAAGGCAGCCAGTCGGCCGACGAGGGCGTCGGCTGGCGCGATCAGATCGTGCAACGGACCCGGCTCGGCCTTCTTGTCGTTGAGCCGCGCGACCATGGCGGCCATGGCGGCGCCCAGCGCGCCGGCGTAGGCGGCCACCGAGCCGCCGCCCGGCGTGGGCGTCCGCGCTGCACACGACTCGAGGAAGCCCGCGGTGGTCTCGGCCTCCAGCAGGTGTGTCTCGAGAATCTGCTTGCGGTCCCAGCGCTCGATCTGAAGGTAGTACTCGGCCACGTCGGACAGCGCCGCGAGCGGCACCAGCCCGACCACCTCCGAACTCGTCACGCTGACGCCGTAGCGCTCGGCCTCGCGCTTCACCGTCTCGAACACGCGGAACATGGGTGTCTTGGCCGGGTTTGTCAGGTTCATCGAGACCTGCACGCAGTGCCGATCGGCGATCTCGAAGCCCGCGGCCTGGACGTAACGATAGCCGCCGCTCGAGAAGCGGATGCCGGCGGCGATCTTTCGGGCGACTTCCTTGTCCGTCGTGTTCAGGTAGATGTTGTAGGCAATCAGGAAATCGCGGGCCCCGACGGCGGTCGCTCCGGCGGTCGGATGAATGGCGTTGGGGCCGAAGTCCGGCGTGCGGGACGGGTCCTTGCCGATCAGGTCACGCAGACCCTCGAACTCGCCCTTGCGGATGTCGGGCAGATTCTGGCGTTCCGGCCGGGAGGCGGCGTAGGAATAGAGGTACACCGGAATCTTCAGTCGCGACCCGAGCTGCTCGCCGACCTGTCGCGCGAGGGCGACGCAGTCGTCCATGCTGACGCCGGAGACGGGCACGAACGGAATGACGTCGGTCGCGCCCATGCGCGGGTGTTCGCCCTTGTGGTGATTCAGGTCGATCAGCCGGGCCGCCTCCTCGGCAGCGTCGACCGCGGCGCGGGCGCAGGCGTCGGGCGAGCCAATGAAGGTGATCACCGCCCGGTTGTGGTCGGCGTCCATCTCGCGTGACAGCAGGCGCACGCCAGTGACGGCCGTGATGCGATCGCAGATGGCGTCGACCACCTCGCCGCGTCGGCCTTCGCTGAAGTTGGGGACGCACTCGACAATGCGGGGCATGGCCCACCTCCGCGCGGTAGGTTACGCGCGGCCGCCGGCGCGAGCAACGGCCGCACGCGGCGCCCGCGCCGCGTACGGCCGATCTTCAGCCGAGCCGACGGACAACGGCACCGCCGCGATCCGCCGCCGGCCGATCGGGAAGGTCTGGACGGTCGAATTGTCCCTGCGTCGCTACGACGCTGCGCCGGGCGAGCTCTTACCTTCCGGCTGCTGGGCCATGCGGACGAGGAGGCGACTCTCGGTTCGCTCCTTGCCGAAGTGGATCAGGGCCGGCGCCGACTCCTGAGTCAGGTTGAAGATGCCGGTTTCCATGACGACGTCGGGCTTGTCATCCGCCTTCCATGCGGCCCGCATCGACGACTTGTCAACTGAGCCGGTAACCGGCCGCGTCTGCTCGTTGATCGAGTCGTAGCAGGTGCCCGCGATGAAGCCGTCCTTGCTGACAGCCAGTTGCAGATAGTACTTGGGAGCGGAATTGTCATCGTCGTCGCGAGCGACCGCGAAGATGCCCAAGGGCATCCAGTTGTCAGCGAATTCCTGCATGGCCGCGTCCTGGTCGGGCGACGGCGCCGCGTCGCTCATTTCCGGCGGCGCGGGCACGTCGACACTGGCGTACTGCATGGCCTGGCCGGCGTACTCCTCCTCGGAGGCGAGCGGCTGGCCGTCCCTGTAGACGGTGCTGTTATCAATGTACACCGTGTCGCCATAGTCGTAGTAAACGGGAGTGTCGCTTCCGCTGCTCGCGAGGCCGACGCACCAACTGGTCAGCGCGGCCGCTGAGCTCGCGACCCCCCACCAGTAGCCCGGGGCGTAGCCATGCCAGCCCCAGAAGTTGCCCCAGCCGTGATAGGCGTTGGAGGCCGTCCAGCCGCGCGCGAAGCCGCGGCCGTAGGAGCCATATCCGCCGTATCCGCCGCCCCACCATCCGCCCGGCCGAGTCGCAACGCGATTGAAGTTGACATTGTTATATGAGAAGTCGCGGACGCTGCTGGCACGATTGCTGCGATAGTTGCCCCAGCCGACCCGATCGCCACGGGCCGGACGGTTCTGACGAATCCCGCTGCGGTCACCGACCCCGCTACGGTCGCCGATGCCGCCGCGATCACCGATTCTGCCGCGATCACCAACGCCGACCTGATTTCCCACGCCGCCACCGGGCCCGCCACCGGGGCGCATGAATCCGCTGCCGACCCCCTGCCGATTGGCCGGAAGCTGCGAAGGCCGACCGCCGCCGGGCCCGAGGCGACCGCCGCCGGGGCGTTGCGCGATGCCCGCGCCGGCGCCCTGGCTCGGCATGCCCAGGAAGTTACCGAGATCGCCGGACGAGGGCCGATTGCCGGCGCCGCCGGGGCGGTTCATTCCCGCCGAAGGTCGATCGAAGCCGCCACCGGGGCGATTCATGCCCGCAGAGGGTCGATCGAAGCCGCCACCGGGGCGGTTCATTCCACCGCTGGGACGATTCATCCCGCCGGACGGTGGGTTTATCCCGCCGCCGGGCCGACTCATTCCACCGCTCGGACCCGAAGGCCGACTGAACGATGGCGTTCGCCCGCCCGGCGAGGCCGGACGCGGCGCGGATCCAGCCCGCGAGTGAGAGGGTGAGCCGCCCCCGCCGCCAGAGCGACTGAAGGACGGCGAGCGACCGCCGCCACCTGAATGACTGCGCCCACCGCCGCCGGAGAAACTCCGTCCGCCGCCACCGCCACGGCCGCCGCGCGCATCAGCCGAATCGACACTGACCCATACGAACGCCACGAGCGCGACGAGAATGCTGCGTTTCATTACTTGTTCCCTCCGCTGACGGCCTGAGCTTCGGGAACGCGGACCATCTTGACGTCGGTGACGTCGGGAAACATCTGACCGTCCACGTCGCGACTGGTTGACGACCAGGTGTACGTGTTGTCATCCACGCGGTGAAGCACGTTGACGGCCGACGCCCGGGCCCCGTCGGGCAGCGTACCCTTGGCCAGGATGATCCAATCGTCGCCGCGCGGACTCCAGGTGCTCTGACTGAATCCGCCGTCGGAGTCGAACACCCATGAGCGAACGATGCGGTCGGCCGCGTCCCAGCCGATGACCTCGGTGATTTCCAGGGGAGCGCGGTCCTCCTCCTTGACGACGAACGTGCGGATGATGAACCGTCGATTCGGGTCCCATCTGCACGCGCTGGTGATCTCCACATCGTTCTCGGCGTCGCGCCACGACCCGAGCAACCAGGCGATGTCATCCAGCGGGCCGGCGCTGGTCGAGCCTTCCGCCGTGACGTCGGGGCCGACGGAGGTCATCAGCCACTTGCCATCCGGCTGCTTGGCGTGAATCGCCCGGTATGACACGGTCAGCGTCTCGCCCTTCGGCGGCGTCATCGTCACTGTGCCAATCTCGATCGCACGAGACTTCGTAAAGCGGATCGACTTGATGTCGATCGTCATCTTCGTTCCGGGGTGGGCCGCGAGATTCGCCGCCAGCGCCTTGCGAATCTCGTCGCGGCCGGTGATCACAGGCCCCTCGCCCTCGTCATAGAGTGCGTCCTTGGCATAGAACGCCGCCAGGGCGTCGGCGTCTCCGCGATTGAAGGCCTCGGCGTACTTGGCGGCGGCCTCGCGGATGGCCTTCTCGTCCTCCGCGTGCGCCGACGCAGCCGGTGCGGCCGATACCAGGCCCAGAACCAAGGTCGCAATCATCAATTCGATTCGGATCATTTGAGATCTCCCAGCGGGCCGGTGATATGGGACGCGCTTGGTAGTATATGCCCACCGGGAGCACTTCACACCTTCACTCCTGCAATAGCGCCTGAGCGGCCGCCGTGAGCGAGGAAATGGCCGCCGGCCGCACCCATCCACGCGCGGCCGGGACGAGCGCCGGCGCGAGGCAGTCTGCTCCGAGATCCCCGACCCGATCGTGAGGGGAAGATGACGGGGTTTGCGGGCGGATTTCGTACTGCCTGACGACGGGTGGTTGCAGCGTACGGCCGAGCCGGGACGCAATCCATTCAAATGCAACCGGTTACGTTCCATCGCCGAGGGCCGGGGAGGCCCGTTCGGAGGAGGTCGATCATGTGCGGAGCATGGCAGCGCAGCAGGCGGATGGCGAGTGAGCGGGTGGGCGGCGGGCACGGCACTCGCGTTGCGTGGCCGATAGTCGCGGTCGGGCTGGTGGCACTGCTGAGCGGCGCGAGCGTAGGGCAGGCGGCGACAATCCACGTAGACGCGAGCGCGAGCGGTGCGAACGACGGCACGTCGTGGGCGAACGCCTACACCGATCTGCGGGCGGCGCTGATCGCCGCTGCCTCCGGCGACAGCATCTGGGTCAAGGCGGGAACGTACAAGCCCACGACCGGCACCGATCGAACGCTGAGCTTCCCGCTCAAGAGCGGGGTGCGGGTCTACGGCGGCTTTCCGGCCGGCATGGCGAATCCGACCTTCGCGGACCGCAACTATGCCGTGCACCAGACGGTGCTGAGCGGTGAGATCGGCTCGCCCGGCAACGTATTCGACAACAGCTTCCACGTCGTGGCGGCCTCGGGCGTGAACAACCTGGCGTGCCTCGACGGGTTCGCGATCGTGGGCGGCGCGGCGACGGGCTCTCCGGGCAACCAGACGAACCTCGGCGGCGGAATCTTCATCAGCAACAGCACCTGCCAGATCAGCAACTGCGCCATCGGACAGAACCGCGCATTTGTGGGCGGCGGCGTCTTCATCGACGGCGGCATCGGCCCGGGGCCGCGGCTGGTGAACTGCCTGATTGGTCAGAACACGGCCAGCGCCGGCGGCGCGGCCGGCGGCGGCCTGGCGTTCAGCGGCGCGTCGCCGACGATGATCAACTGCACGGTGGCGAACAACACGGCCGGAAACCTCGCGGGGGGCATCTTCGGCGAAGCAGGCGGGACACTGACGATCACGAATTGCATTGTGTGGGGCAACACCGCGCCGAACTCGCCGGGCATCTCGGCCCTGAGCGGCTCGACGTTCGACATCACCTACAGCAACGTGCAGGGGCGGCCGGGCGGGACAGGGAACTTCAGCGCCGACCCGCGGTTCATCTCGAACGACCCAGTCAACCCGAACCCGCGGCTGCTGCCGACGTCACCGTGCGTCGACGCCGGTCTGAGCACGGCGCTGCCGGCGGACGCGTTCGACGTGGACGGCGACGGCGACAGCGGTGAGCCTTTTCCGCTGGACGGCGACCGCAACGCGCGCGTCGTGGGCGGTTCGGTGGACATGGGGGCGTGGGAATCGCCGAACCCGATGCCGCCGCCCGCGCCGCCGAGCAACCTGACGGCCATGTCGGCAGGGATGTCGCAGATCAACCTGTCGTGGAACGCCAGTCCGTCGGCCGGCACGGTGGGCTACCGGGTCTATCGGGCGCAACTCCCGGACGTGATGCCGGCGACGGCGACGCTGGCGGGCACGACGTCGGCGACGAGCTTTTCGGATACCGGGCTGACCCCGGGGTTCGCGTACTACTACGTGGTCGCGGCCTATGACGCGAACGGCGGAGAGTCGATCCCGTCGAACGAGGCGGACGCCATCACGTCGGGCGTGGTGGGCGTGCGATACGTGAACGCGGCGGCAACTGATCGCGGGGACGGCACGACCTGGGCGACCGCGTTCCGCGAGTTGCAGGACGCGATTGACGGCGCCGGGGCGGGCATCCAGATCTGGGTGGCCGAGGGCACCTACAAGCCGGACTTCGACGTGGCCAGTGGACAGCATGACGGCGATCGCACGCGGAGCTTCGTGCTGGCGAGCGGCGTGTCGATCCTGGGCGGATTCCCCGCGCCGAGCGCCGGCAATCCGAACCCGACGCCGGCGCAGCGCGACCCGACGGTGCACGAGACCATTCTGTCGGGCGACCTGAATGGCGACGACAGCGATTTCGCCAACATGGGGGACAACAGCAAACACGTGCTGACGGCGGACAACACCAACGGCGCGGCGCTGCTGGACGGCGTGATCGTCGAAGGGGGCAATGCCGACGGGCCGTCGCAGGCGGACCAGAACGGTGGCGGGCTGCGGATGATCGACGGCAGCGCGCGTGTGGTGAACTGCACGTTTCGGCGCAACCAGTGCTACGGCTACGGCGGTGGCCTGTCGGCACTGCGCGGCGCTCCGGCAGTGGAGAACTGCGTCTTCAGCGGCAATCGCGGCGAGAACACGCTCAATGAGTTCCGGGCCGGCGGCGGCGCGCACTACGAACAGGTCACGGACTCGGCCCGCCTGTCGAACTGCACCTTCACCGGGAACGCCTCGCAGTGGGGCGGCGCGTTCGAGGCGCTGCAGACGAACTTCACCATGCGCCAGTGCGTGTTCGAGGGCAACGTGGCCGACAATGGCGGCGCGGTGCGCTTCAAAGAGGGCAGCCCCAAGGTGCTGGGCTGCACGTTCCGCAACAACAACGTGCAGTTCTACATGGTGGGCGGCTGTTCGGACCGCCGTGGCGGCGCGATCTACGTACAGGACTCCAATGTCGAGCTGTGGAACTGTCTGATCCGCGACAACTTTGCCAGCACGGGCGCGTGCGGCGGCGGAGTGGGCGGGGCGATCTACGTATTCACGGGGCGGCCGAGACTGGTGAACTGCATCCTGGCCGGCAACGGAGCGGCTTCGCAGACGGGCGGCATGGCCGTCCGCTTCGGGGCAAGCTTCGACATGTTCAACAGCACGCTGACCGGAAGCTACGAGAGCAGCCAGTTTGCGCAGGGCCCGACGGCGCTGGACCCGGCCGACAGCGCGCCAACGGTCACCAACTGTCTGATCTGGGGCAACGCGCGGGCCTTCAACGGGCGGGCGATCGGCGCGAGCAACAGCATCGTGGTGAAGTACAGCATCGCCGAGAACATCAACTACAACGGGTTCAACGGCGGCGTCGGCAACATCACCGGCATCGCCTGGTCGCCGAGCTCCTTCACGCCGCTGTTCGACGCCGATTTCGTGCCGCTGGCCGGCTCGCAGCCGGTGGGCAACGGCAACGAAGCGCTGCTGCCGATCGACACGGTCGACATCAACAACAACGGCAACACGACCGAGCCGCTGCCGATCGATCAGGCCGGCGTGGCCCGCGTGATCCAGGGCCGGCTGGACATGGGCGCCAAGCAGTACGTCGTGCGCCCGCCGCCGCCGAACCCGCCGACAATGCTGACGGCGACGGCGGTCGGTCCGAATCAGATCGATCTGTCATGGACGCCGCCGAACAGCCCGGACGTGGCGAGCTACAGCGTGTATCGCTCGCGCACGCCCGGTGTGCCGGTCGCGCCGGCGAACCTGATCGGCGTGGTGAACGCGCCGCTCGTGAGCTTCAGCGACACGGACGTGCGCGACGGGTTCACCTATTACTATGTGGTGACGGCCAGGGACATTTTCGCGCAGACCTCGGGCGCGTCCAACCAGGCATCGGCGACGGCGATCAACATTCCGGACATCTGGCATGTGCGGCAGGGCGCCGCGCCGAACGGCGATGGGCGATCGTGGGCGACGGCGTTTCGCGAGCTGAACGAAATCTACGAGTACGCCGGCGCGGGAGACCAGGTGTGGGTGGCGGCGGGCACCTACCGCCCCGACTACGACCCGGCGACCGGGGCGTACACGGTCAGCAACGCCGCGAGCTTCATGTTGGTGACCGGCCTGGCGATGTACGGCGGATTCGCCGGGACGGAGACGTCGCTCGACCAGCGCGACGTGACGGCGAACGTCTCGCGGCTGTCGGGCGACCTGGGCGGCTCGACGCGCTCGCAACACGTGGTTCGCTCCAACGGCGTACCGGCGTCGGCCGTGCTGGACGGCTTCACGATCAGCGGCGGCAAGACGACCACCTTCAACTCGCCGGACGGCCTCGGCGCCGGGCTGCTGGTGACCGGCGGCGGCCCGACCATCCGCCACTGCACCTTCTCGGGCAATGAGACGATGTGGCAGTTCGGCGGCGGCGCGGCGGTGCATTCGGGCAGCGCCGTGTTTTCCAACTGCACGTTCCGAAACAACTCCGGCATCGCGGCGGGTCTCTATCTCGGCGCGGGCGAGTCGCAGGTGGTCGATTCGCTGTTCACCGAGAACTACGCTCTGGCCTATGCCGCCGGCATCACGATCAACGGCAACGCGACGGTTGAGCGCTGCCGCGTCATCGACAATCAGGGCGACTTCGATGCCAGCGGCGTGCACGTGCTCGGCGGAACCGCCACCATCCGGGCGTGCACGTTCGTCGGCAACCAGTTGAGCTTCTCCGGGGGCGGCGGCGGCGCGCTGACGCACCAGAGCGGCGTGCTCAAGGTGAACTACTGCCGGTTCTTCGGCAACGCCGCGCCGGCCGTGTTCTCGAACACCAGCTTCCCGCTGGACGCGACCAACAACTGGTGGGGCTGCAACGCCGGTCCGGGGCAGGCCGGCTGCGAGGGGGTCGGCGGCATCGTGAGCGCGATCACGACCGCTCCGTGGCTCGTGATGACGCACACGGCCAACCCGGACTACATCGCGGTCGGCACGGGGCAGTCGACGCTGCTGGCGGCGATCAACCGCAACTCCGACGGGCAGCCGATCGCACCGGCCAATCTCGGGGCGTTTTCCGGCGTTCCGATCGTGTTCGGCAACGCCGTGCTCGGCGGGCTCAGCAACGCAGCCACCGAATTGGGCGGCGGCGCGGCCATGGCGACCTTCAACGCCGGGCTGATTGCCGGACTCGGCAGCGCCGACGCCACGGTCGACAACCAGACCGTGACCGCGACCGTCCACATCGTCGATCCGCCCACAGTCTTGTGTCCGCAGAACCCGGTCGTGACCAGCGCGGCGGGTCAGTGCTTCGGGGTCGCGCCGGTGAGCGCCACCGCGACCGGTACGCCCGCGCCGGTGATCGAGTACCGCGTCGGCAACCAAGTGATTAATCCGGCGACCTACCAGTACCCGATCGGCATGACGCGGGTAGACGTGACCGCGTCGAATATCGTGGGCACGGCCGCGTGCAGCTACGACGTGACGATCCAGAATACCGCGCCGATCATCGGGCAGGGCACGAGCATCGGGTTCAACGTGCAACGAAACAGCGTCTGCCCGAGCCTGTCCAACCTGCTGACCCTCTCGGCCAGCGATCCGAACGGGACGCAGTCGGCCATGACGTGGTCGATCGCGTCACCGCCGGCGACCGGCTCGGCGACGTTCTTCAACGGCGCCAACACCGGCGCGGTGATCGCGGTGTGCTATCAGCCGGCGCCGAACCAGTCGGCGCCCGACCAGTTCGTGGTGCGCGTGGAGGACGAGTGCGGAGCGACGGCCGACATCACCGTCAACATGACGATCGACAATCGTCCGCCGGTCATCAACCAGAGCCTGACGGTGCTGAAAAACAGCACCTGCCCGAATCCGGCCAACGAGGTGCAGGTGGCGGCCAACGGGCTGGACACCGGCAGTGCCGGGCTGGCGTGGTCGATCATTACTCCGCCGATGACCGGCTCGGCCGGCTTCATCGGCGCGGCCAGCGGCCCGCTGGTGACGGTGTGCTACCAGCCGAACGCAGACCAGACCGCGCTGGACAGCTTCACGCTGGAAGTCAGCGATGGCCAGGGCGGCACGGCGCGGACGACCATCCAGGTCTCGGTGGTGGATGTGCTCGCGCCGACCATCACCATGCACCCGATGCCGCAGACCGCGTGCCTCGGCGGCACGGTGGTCTTCAGCGTGTCGGCGGTGGGCGTCGGTCCGCTCAGCTACGAGTGGCGAAAGGACGGAATGACGATCAGCGGGGCAACCGGTTCATCGCTGACAATCAACAACGTGTCGGCCGGCGACGCGGGCGATTATGACTGCGTGGTTACGAGCAACGGCGGCTCGACGCCAAGCAACGCGGCCACGCTGACGGTGCTGTCGAACCTGATGATCATCGATCAGCCGTCTGCCCAGACGGCATGCCTCGGCGGCTCGGCGGTTTTCAACGTGTCGGCGGCCGGCGATCCGCCGATCACCTACCAGTGGCGCAAGGGCGGAATGGCGATCAACGGTGCCAACAGCCCGACGCTGATGATCAACCCCGTGACGCCGGGAGACTTCGACATCTATGACTGTGTCGTCACCGGGTCGTGCGGCTCGATCAACAGCGCGTCGGCGGCGTTGACGGTACAGTCCGGCCTGATTTTCGTGCAGCAGCCGATGGGCGCCATTGTGTGTCCGGGCGGGCAGGTGACGCTGGTCGCCGCGGCAACGGGCTCGGGCACGATTGACTACCGGTGGCGCCGGAACGGTTCGCCAATCAACGGAGCGACGGGGCCGTCGTACACGATTCCGTCGGCGGGCGTGGGAGACGCCGGCAGCTACGACGTGGTAGCAACCGACGCCTGCGGCTCGCTCCCGAGCAGTGCGGCGGTCGTGACGGTCCAGAGCAGTCCGCAGATCACCGCGCACCCGGCCGGCCAGACGGTCTGCGCGGGCGGCTCGGCGGCGTTCTCGGTGACGGCGGTCGGTCCCGCGCCGCTGATGTACCAGTGGCGCAAGGGCGGAGTGGCGATCAACGGCGCCAACAGCCCGACGCTGATGCTGTCAGGCGTCGCCGCGGGCGACGGCGACCTCTATGACTGCCAGGTCACCAGCCCGTGCGGCTCGGTCAGCAGCCTTCCGGCGCGGCTGACGGTCCAGTCCGGCGTGCAGATCGTGCAGCAGCCGTCGGGCGCCAACGTGTGCCCGGGCGGCACGTTCAACCTCGTCGTCGGGGCGACCAGCACCGGCACGCTGACGTTCCAGTGGCGGAAGAACGGCTCGCCCATCGGCGGCGCGACCGGATCGACGCTCTCAGTGACCAACGCGTCGGCCAGCGATGACGGAAGCTATGACTGTCTGGTCAGCGATGCGTGCGGCAGTGTGACCAGCAGCACGGCAGTCGTGAGCGTCAACAGCGGTGCGTGCGGAGGCCAGCCGCCCGGTCCGAATCCGAACCCCGGTCAACAGAACGGAAACGACCTGCTGCGGTTCCTGGTGGGATCGTGGTTCCGGGCGCCGGTCTGCGGGATGGGCTTCGCACCACTCATGCCGTTCCTGATGGCCGGCATGTTCGGGATGCGAGCGAGGGTGGGATCGGTCCGGCGGCGGAAGTAGCCGCAGGATTCGCGAAGCGAGTTGACGAACAACCCCGCCGCCCGCGACGATACCCTTGCATCTGGTCGTGGATGGCGAGCCCGGAGTGAACCATGCTGTTGGCGCTCTTCTTCTTCCTGCTTGGCGGGGGATTCGGATTCGGGTCGGCGATGGCCCTTGATACCCTCACCGAGCCGATTCGGTCCTTCCTTGGGCTGATCGTGTTCAACATTTTGAGCGGCATCGTGGGCGGCGGCGGCACCTGAGCCGCACCGCCCCGGTCGCGAACGTAGAAGCCGCGTCTTGGTCGGGTGTTGAAACGCAAGTGCCGGTCGCCGGCGCGCCCCCGCCACGACGTCGCGTCCCTTCGAACGATCCCCAACGGCCCATGCCATCGTTCAATTCGGTCAACCGAGGGAGCACCGCGCTTCTCGCACCTGAGACCCTTTCTCAGCCGCGAGAAGAGGCCGCTTTACGCAAATTGACATTGCCGTCCAGAATCGCGTGAAAATCTTGGTATTTCCATCTCGAAAGGGTCTGGACAGTGTGCTGAACTGGCACCAGAATTGCGGGGTAAGGCGACGACACCCATGGTGTCGCTGTGGAGCCAGCCATCCGAACCCGTCGCACGGAGGAACCCAAGATGACAGCGTCCCGAACATCCATGCATCGAATCGTCGCGGCCGGACTTGGCTTCCTTGCCATCGGCCTGATCGCCGGCGGCTGCACGACCCCCGGAATCGGCGGCATCCCAGGACCAGCCGGTCCGCAGGGCCCGGCCGGACCGCAAGGCCCCGCTGGTCCACCCGGCCCGCAGGGTCCACAAGGCCCGGCCGGCCAGTCGCCAATCACCAGTATCGCAAACCTGCCGGGCACGGTCATTACCATCCTGGGCGTGAACAACGGCGGCGCAGTCCAGTCGGGTCAGCCGTTCAGCGTGCAGTTCCGCATCCAGGACGGGTCGAGCAACACCATTCAGATCAGCGAGCTGGCTCGCTTCTCGATCTACGTGTCTGGAAACACCAACAACTATCAGCGCGTCATCGCGCCGCAGTCCAACACGGCGCAGATCTCGACGAATCCGGACGGCTCCTACACCTACACGTTCCCCAATCCGTTCCCATCGACGTATATCGCGCCGTTCAACGATTCCGCGGCGTTCGGCGCGGCCGATGGTGAACTGACCGGCCAGGCGCTTAAGCCCGGCACCTACACCGTGGGCATCGAAGCCCGCCGCGACTTCACGATCGACGGGGTGACCGTGCGCGATGCCGGCGATGCCTTCTTTGATTTCAACTACGGGGGTTCGTCAACCGGCAGCCGGGAGGTGGTGCTCGAAGCGAACTGCATCAAGTGCCACACCCAAGTCAAGGTTCATGGCGATAATCGCTTCACCGTCAACGGGTGCATCACCTGTCACAACGCCGGTTCGGAGGACCGGATCACCAACCCGGGCACCACGCCCGGGGCAACGATCGACTTCAAGGTGATGGTCCACGCCCTCCACCGCGGCAAGGAGCTGCCGCGCGTCGTCGCCAGCTTCAAGAGCGCGTCGCCGTTCCGATATCAGCTCGTCGGATTCGGCAACGTGGTGCATGACTACTCCGATGTGGCCTTCCCGTGGATGCCAGGCGGCACGGGCTTCGATCAGCAGACCCGGAACTGCGGCGTGTGCCATGACGGCGCGGCGCAGGGTGACCGCTGGTACCAGAATCCGTCACGCGCGGCGTGCTCGAGCTGCCACGATGACATCAACTGGACGGACGGCACGAAGCTGAGTCCGCTCTATACGAGTTCGAGTGCCACCGCCACCTACGGCACGCTGACGGCGGACCAGCTCACCAATCCGGCCAACCGGGTCCAGATCACTCCGTCGGTGCCGCACAACTGGCAGGACGACCAGTGCGTGCTCTGCCACCGCCCGGGCGTCGCCGCCGGCGTCGAGGAGCTTCACCTGCCGCCGCTCGCCAACCCGGCGCTCATCAACGGCATCAAGCTGGTGATCACTGGCGTGACCGGCAACGCGAACCCGGGTTACTTCGTACCAGGCGAGACGCCGGTCATCACCTTCAACATCCTGACCGGCAATGGCACGCCGATCAACATGACGGACGTGGACCTGGTCAACTACGTGCTGGCGGGACCGACCAACAATTATCAGAAACTGATCCCACCCGGTAATACCGCGGCGGTCTCGGTCAAGGGCGCCGGCGGCGTTCCGACGACGGGCCTGGGGCCGTGGACCTATACCGGCGCGGCCATTCCGGCGAACTACCCCGCGCAGGTCAACGATTCGGCGGACTTCGACTACGCCGGCGGCTGGGGTGAGCTCACCGGCATGCCGCTCAAGGATGGTGAATACACGGTGTATATGTACGCCCGCCGTGTCTTCACGGTCGAGGGCGTGCAGTATCGCGAGGCGACCCCGGCGGCCCTCTTCCCGATCCGCATCGGCTCGGCCGGGGCGACTGCGGGCTATCTCGGCGTGGTTTCAGACGACAAGTGTAACACCTGCCATGGCGACCTGCGCTTCCACGGCAACAACCGCAAGGGCGTGGCCGGCTGCGTCACGTGCCACACGGCCGGCTCCGAGGATCGACCCACGCCCGCCATGGGCCAGACCCAGGCGCCCGAGCCGGATACGGTCGACATGAAGGTCATGATCCACAAGATCCACGCCGCTCGCCAACTGAGCGTGGTTCAGAACGGCGGGAAATATGACCTGATCGGCTTCGGCAACAACGTGATCGACTTCTCGCACGCCCTGCTCCCGTCGCTCGTCCGGGAGTCGGCGGAATGCCTGGCCTGCCACGAGGGCGATACCTGGAAGAACCCGACCCCGAACCCGGATGTCCGCATCTGGAAGGTGGCGTGCACGTCATGCCACGACAGTAACGCGGCGGCCGCGCACGTCGAGCTCAACACGCTGATCCCGGGCATCGGGCAGCCCTGGAGCGAGACATGTCTGGTCTGCCACGGACCCGGCAAGGCGGAGTCGGTCGCGAAGGTGCACGGCTACACTGACTAGTCCGCGCCTCCGCGCGAACCTCGAAGGGGCGGCGATCCACGGCGTGATCGTCGCCCCTTTCTCTTTGCGACCGAAAGCCTTGCCGCACCGACACGCTCGCGATGCGTCACGGTGCGTGCCCGACCGACCAGGCGCCGGCGTTTGATGGAGCGGCGTCGGACGCGTAATCTGGCTGTGTCGGAGCGCGGTACGACATGGCGGACGGTCCTCGCGTCACACATCGCGGTCTTGCGTCGCAGGTTGGGACCGCGTGGGCGGGTTGCCTGCTGGTACTGGGCCTCGTGCTGGCCGCATGCAGCGAAGCCCCGCCGATCGAATTCCGCGACGCCGACGCGGCGCTCATCCCGGATGATCGGCCGCCGTCGCAGGTCGTCGCGCCGACCTCGACCACCGTCGCGGCCGCAGCGCCGTTCCGATCCATCCACGCCCCGTTCGCTCGCGGCGAGTGCGGCGAGTGCCACAACGCCGCGCGCGGGCAGGCCATTGTTCAGCCCTGGGCGCAGCGCTGCGGCGCGTGTCATGCCGATCTGCTGAACGGGAAGACGCACGTTCACGGCCCGGTAGGCGCGTTCGCCTGCAACCAGTGTCACGTGCCGCACGCGTCCGCGCTTCCGGCGCTGCTGCGGCAGCGCGACGGGCCGCTCTGCATGGCCTGCCACGAGCCGTCGCTGCCGCTTGAGGCGCCCTATCACGACCAGCCGGCGCTGGGCTGCGTGGCCTGCCATGACCCACATGGCGGCCACGACCGGCACCTGCTGAAACCTCGCGATCAGTGGCCGGCGCTGTCCGAGCAGGCGCTCATGCAGGCCGCTGCGTCATCCCCGACGAGAGGCGGGGGTCACTGATGCAAGGGACGCCGCGCGGCCCGACGCCCGAACGCCATCACCGCCGCGCGGCGCTACTCCTGACCATCGCGATCGGCGCCACCGGCGCCGCCGTGCGCCCGGCGCGGGCACAGGCCGATGCCGCCGCGGCGCCGGTCGGGACGGCCGAGAGCACCGAGCCCGCCGCCTCCGGCGAGGAGCCGGAACCGGTGGCCGCATACCCGGCCGATGCGCGGCAGTCGCCGAAGGCCAACCTCTTCTCGCTGCAACGACTCGATGCCGCGATCGAGCTGGCCGGACAGTACGAGCGGCGTCGCGTGCGTACCGGCGGGTTGTATGGGCTGGCACCGTTCGCCCGGACCATCACGCGGCAGACCAACTCGTGGCGGGCGTTCGACGAGCAGATCATCCTCGACCTCGACTCAACCGTGTACGACCCGCGACTGCTCCGCGTGGCGGGCAGCGTGGGACTCGGCCTGACGCAGCAACGCTACACCGAAACGTTCGAACGCCGCCGCGATGAGGAAACCAACGACGGCTACCTGAGCACCTACGACCTGAGGCTCGACTTCCTGCCGGGCAAGACCATCTCCGGCAGCGCCTACGCGCTGCGGACGCTGGATCGATTCGCACGGCCGTTCCTGCCCAGCCTGCGCGAGCTGCGCAGCGACTACGGCTTCGCGCTCTACTACGCGAACGACAAGCTGCCGATGCAGCTCACCTACGACCACCGCGACGTGCAGCGCGACGGTTCGCGCCGGCGCCTCGACAAGGAAGACCTCAGCGAGGACCTGCTGCGATACCAGGCCACCTGGGTCACGAGCCAGACACACTCCCTGCGGCTCGGCTACGAATACGCCAACAACCAGGAGCGCTACAGCGGCAGCCGCTACGAGTTCCGCAACACGCGCCACCAGTGGCGCATCGACGACGAAATCCTGTTCGGGTCGCAACGCCAGCACCGGGTCGATACCGTGCTGCGCTGGCAGGACGAGACCGGCGACTACGCCCGCGACCTGCTGGAGCTGGGCACGCGGCTCTCGCTGCGCCACACCGACACGCTCAGCACCAGCTACCAGTACCAGTTCCAGCGCGAGGAAACCGGGCAGCTCCGCTTCGACACGCACCGCGGCGACTGGCTGCTGTTCCACCAGCCGACCGAGAACTTCTCGAGCACCTACAACCTGTTCGGCGTGGCCCAGTCGGCCGACCCCGACATCGACAGCACCGAGCTGGGCGCATCGGCCAACTGGAGCTACACGCGGCCGAACCGCTGGGGCCGGGCGACGGCCAACCTGGCGCTGGCGCACGAGAGCGAGCGCGTCGACGGCTCCGGCACGCGGCCGGTGTTCAACGAGTCGGCCAGCTTCATCGATCCGCTGCCGGTCACGCTCTCGCGGCCCGACGTCGTGCCGTCGTCGATCGTGGTGCGCGACGCCGGCCGATTCCGGGTTTTCGTGCCCGGCAGTGACTACTTCGTCACGCGCGTCGCCGACCGGACGATGCTGCTCCGCAACCCGCTCGGGCGCATTCGCAACCTCTCCACGGTCTACATCGACTACCTGAACCGCGTCGAATCGGGCCTGTCGCGCGACACGCAGACCGTCAACCTCGGTCTGTCGCAGGAGTTCAACAACGGACTGACCCCCTACTACCTGTTCGACTTCCGCGCGGATGACCGCGACTGGCCCACGCCCTACCCGGGCGTGCGCGATTTCGAGCAGAATCGCCACCGCCTGGGTCTGAGATTCCGGAAGGACCGCCTGTCGGCGGGAACCGAGTTCGAGGTGCTCAAGGACCCGATCGACCCGTTCCACGCCTATCGACTGTATGGCGCCTGGAGCGCCTACCGGGCGGCCGGTCGCACGCTCGACCTGCGGGCCGACTTCGGTCACTTCTTCTTCGAGACGGCCGACCGCGGCGACAGCCTGTTGCTCGACCTGTCGATGGATGCCCGGGCGCAGCTCAATCGTCAGTGGGAAGGCTATCTGACCGCCAGCTATCGTTACGAGTACGACGGAACGCGCGGCCGCGGAAAGATTCACGGCGTCGACGTCGAGTCGGGTGTCGCCTACCGATGGGGCCAGCTCACGGTGACGGCCAGCATCGAATACGACCTGCTCGATATCGTCGCATCCGACGAGGAGGGCTTCGGCCTATGGCTCAAGGTCCGACGCGATTTCCCCAACCTGCTCGGGCGGCTGCGATGACCGGCCGCTCCTTCGTACGCGCCTGTTTCCTTCTGGCGACGATCGCCGGCTGCGCGAAGCCGAGCGGGACCCTGTTCGACCCGGTCTTTCCCCCGATCGTCTTTCCGCCGCCGCCGGACCGGGCTCGCGTGGCCTACGTCGGCGAGCTCAGCACCGACCGTGATCTGCGCCCGGGCACGACCGGCTGGCAGGCGTTGAAGGAATTCGTCGCCGGTGCGCCGCCGGAGCGGTCGGTGTCCGCGCCGGCCGGGCTGTGGCTGACGCCCGACGATCGGTTGTTCGTCACCGACCCGCCCCAGCACTGCGTGCACGTCTTCGACTTTCAGGCACGCACCTACCGCACGCTCAGTGAGGCCGGCGGCTCGCCGCTGGTATCGCCCGCCGACGTGACGATTGTCGACGGCCGCGCGTATATCACCGACGCCGGCCGCGGCGTGATCGACGTCTTCAGCGACCGCGGCGACTACCAGACCTCGCTGATGGTCGGCCGCCTGACGCGGCCGGTCGGTATCACATTCGAGCGCGACCTGCGGCGACTGTACGTCGTCGACGCGGCGGTGCACGCGGTGATCGGCATCTCGCTGGAGGGCGTCGAGCAGACACGCTTCGGCCGCCGCGGTGGCGGCGAGGGCGAACTCAATTTCCCGACCTTCATCGACGCCCATCCGGTCACGGGGATCGTCGTCGCCGATTCGCTCAACTTTCGCGTGCAGATCTTCTCGCCCGACGGCAAGCCGCGACGATCGTTCGGCCGCAAGGGCGACGCGGCCGGCGACTTCGCGCTTCCCAAGGGCGTCGCCATCGACCCGGCCGGCCGCATCTGGGTGGCCGACGCCCACTTCGAGAACATCCAGGCGTTCGACGACCAGGGCACGCTGCTGATGGCGTTCGGGCGCGAGGGGCGCAAGCCGGGCGAATTCTGGATGCCGTCGAAGCTCGCGTTCGATACCCGGCGTCGACTCTGGGTGGCGGACACGTACAATCGCCGCATCCAGGTGTTCCGACTCCTCGAGGAGCCGCCGGCATGAGACGCCTCGCCATCGCTGCGACGCTGCTGCTTTCGCTGCCGCCGGCGGCCGTCCGCGCCGACGACACCGTCGTCGGCTCGCCGCACGACCTGTCGGTGAACAGCCCGTGGCCGATCCGGGCCGTGTCGGAGGACCGCGTCTGCATCTTCTGCCACGTGCCGCACAACGCCCAGCCGCAGGCGCCGGCCTGGAACCGCTTCGACCCGCAACTGTTCTACCGCGTGTATCAGAGCAGCACGACCGACGCGCGCATCGACCAGCCCTCCGGACCAAGCAAGATGTGCCTCTCGTGCCACGACGGCCTGATGGCGCTGGGGATGGTGGGCGCGGGCGCGAATCGCCCGGGAGATCCGCCCTCGACTGACCCGATCGTCATGACGCGCCGCTACATGCCGCCCGGGCCGTCCAACCTGACCAACGACCTGTCCGACGATCATCCGATCGGCTTCCGATACGATCGGGCTCTGTTCCGGCGCGACCGCCAACTGCGGCCACCGGATGCAGTCAGCCGCGAAATCCCGCTCGGCAAGCACAAGGAAGTGCACTGCACCGCCTGTCACGACCCGCACAACAACCGGCTCGGCAACTTCCTCCGCATCACCGACCGGCGATCGGCCCTGTGTCTGACGTGCCACGACCTGCGCGGCTGGCCGGATGGCGCGCATGCCACCATCACGGCGGCCACGACCGGCCGGCGGGTCGACCCGAACGAGCCGCTGCCGTACGGATCGATGCCGGACAACGGTTGCGCCAACTGTCACAAGGTGCACTCCGCGCCGCAGCCGGCCAGGCTGCTGCGATTTCGCCGAGAGGAGGACAACTGCCTCAACTGCCACGACGGCGGGGTCGCCCGGACGGACATCCTCGCGCAGACCAACAAGGCCAGCGGGCACCGCACCGACCGGCTGACCGGCGTGCACGATCCGCGCGAGCGTGAACTGTCGATGCGGCCGCACGTCGAGTGCGTCGACTGTCACAATCCGCACGCGGCGCAGCGCGACCTGCCGCTGCGCGTCCGCAGCCAGACGCCGGTTCCGGCCGAGGGCAGCGTGCGGGGCGCGTCCGGCATCTCGCAGTTCGGCGCGCCCGTGCAGCCGGCCCGGTACGTCTACGAAATCTGCTACCGCTGCCACGCCGACAACCCGGTGCGGGTCCGCTCGAACATCGTCCGGCAGGTCAACGAGAGCAACACGCGGCGCGACTTCAGCCCGACCAATCCGTCGTTCCATCCCGTGGTCGGTTCGCGTCGCAATCCCGACGTGGTCAGCCTGCTGCCGCCGAACGTGCTCGGCACGGTCATCTCGTGCACCGACTGCCACAACGCCGATGACGCTCGCGGGCTCGGCGGAGGCGGCGGCGCCAACGGGCCGCACGGATCGCGCTGGTTCCCGCTGCTGGCCCGCCGCTACGAAACGCGCGACTTCACCGTCGAAAGCCCGTCGGCGTACGCCCTCTGCTACGGCTGCCACGACCGAACCAGCATCCTGCGGGACGACAGTTTCCCGTTCCACCGGTTGCATATCGTCGTGGCTCGCTCGCCCTGCTCGGCCTGCCACGACCCGCACGGCGTCGGCACGGGCTTCTCGATCGCGTCCGACCACACCAACCTGATCAACTTCGATCTGAGCATCGCCCGGCCGGTGCCGACGGCCGGCGGTCTGCTGCCGGTCCGCTTCCAGGACACCGGCAAGTACAGCGGGAACTGCACGCTGGTATGCCACGGCGTGCCGCACATCAACCTCGTCTACGGAGCGGGCGGCGGGCCGCCCAAGACCAAGATGTTCGGGAGCATCCGCCGGTGAAGCTGGCTGCCATCGCCCTGCTGCTCACGATTGTCGTGCTGGCCGAAACCGAAACGCAGCCGGCCGCGGAGCGCTGGCCGCCGACGACGCTGCCGGCCGGCGACATCCCGCGTCCGCCCGGCTTTACAGGGTCGGCACACGACTTCTACGGGCCGTCAGCGCCGTTCGAGATGCGTTGCGCGCCGTGCCACGCGTCACCAATGCCGACCACGCAGCCGTGGATCTGGCACTGGGATCCGAGAACGCCGTTCGATCAGCGGCTGGGCTCGACCCGCGAGCGCCGACAGATCGCCCCCTCGAGCATCCTGTGCCTCTCCTGCCACGACGGCACCATCGCGAGCGAGATCGTCGGCGGCGGCAGCGACGACGCCCTGTTCGCCTCCGGCGCGCTGGTCAACCCGGGTCGCGACCACCCGATCGGCGTCGAGTATCCGCCGCTTGCCCGGGCGCGACCCGCACTGCGCCGCGATTATGTGCCGATCGGCAAGCTCGAAAGCGAAGGCCGCATCAAGCTGCCCGAAGGCCGGGTCGAGTGCGTCTCGTGCCACGAGCCCCACAACGCCTACGGTCACCGCGGCATGCTCGTGAAATCCGACCGCCGCTCGGGCCTGTGCCTGTCGTGTCACCAGAAATGAGCGGACCGGCGTTCGGCCAGCGCCGCTTCCCGGCGAGTTCGCCCGCGCTGCCGATGGTTGCCGCGGCGATGTCCCTCGTCGGGTGCTCGCAGGCGCCGCCGCCGATCCGAGTCTTCCCACCGCCGCCGGCCGAACCGCAGCTCGTGTACCTCGGCCGACTCGACCAGGCGCCGATCGACGCCCCGCCGCGCCTGTCACTGCGACGCTGGCTGGGCGATCTCGGCGGCTTTCTGACGACACCGCTGCAACGCCCGTTCGGCATGTGCGCGGTCGGGACGCGCCTGTACGTGTGCGACCCGCCGACATCGACCGTCGTGGTCTTTGACTATGACCGGCAGGACACGTCCGTCATCGGAGGACTCGGCAAGCCGGTCGCCATCTCGGCGGCCGCCGACGGTCGCCTGTTCATCGCGGACGCCGGCAGCGGCCGCATCCACGTGCGGACCGCCGACGGTCGCGGACTGCCGCCGATCGAACCGCCCGGTCCGGGCATCCGGCCGGCCGCGCTGGCCGTAGACAGCTCGCGAATCTGGGTCGCCGATCCGGCCGGGCGCGCGCTGCGCGCGATCGACCTGAATTCCCGCCAATGGTCCGAGCCATTCGCGGCCGAGCCGGAGCCGGGCTTTCCGGCCGGAGTCTGCGTGCGCGGGTCGTCGCTATGGATGAGCGACGCGCTGACCGGACTCCTGTGGCGCGGTGAGCTGACGGCGGGACGCCTGACGCCCTGGGCGACGTCCGTGCGGCGGTCGCGCCCGAAACAGATCGCCGTGGACGAAGCCGGGCGCGTCTATGTGACCGACGCGGTCGCCGGGGCCGTCCAGGTGATCGACGAACAGGGCGGGCTGCGGTGCGAGGTTCGCGATGCGTCCGTGCTGCCGCTGCCGAGCGGTGTGTGCCTCTCGCGAGAACTGGCCGGGCACTATCGCGGACGCCTGCCGCCGGGCTTTGACGCCGGACGGATGCTGTTTGTCTCCAACCAGTCCGCCCCGCCGGGAGTGGCCGTGTTTGCCGCGCGGTGATGACCTCCGGCGAACGAGCACTGAGGGCGCTGGGGCTCGAACCCAGGACCTGCGGCTTAAAAGGCCGTTGCTCTACCGACTGAGCTACACCCTCAATCAGCCAAATCGTAGTTCCGCCGCCGAGGGCCTACAAGACTCGAGCGGCCCGCCGCTTCAGTCTACGTGGCCCGCCATGATCCACTCCGCGATGGCACTGACCGCGCTCTCGTCGACCGGTCGCGATTCGCCGTACTCGGCCGGCGTCGCCATGCCCTCACCGGCCGCGTAGAGGTGGTTGAGTTTCGAAAACCAGCGAAACGTCGTGTTCGGCCGATCGGCCAGCGCTGCGCGCCAACGGTCGAAGTCCTTGCGGGTGATCTGATAGTCGCGGCCGCCGCCCACGACGAGGATGCGTCCGGCGAACTCGCGCGCGGCGGCGGCGCCGGTCTCGCCCAGGTGGGCGTCCAGATCGTCCCAGTATTCGACCGGCGCACCGAGGATGGTCGCGGGCCGGCTCTGCGCCTGCGATCGGATTCGCTCGATCTCGCTCCGCAGTTCAGCCCGCTGCTCGGCCGGCGTCGCGTCGAGTCCCGCGATGTACTCGAGCTGGTCGACGATGACTTCGCGCATCGAGCGCAGCGTCCCGGACAGCGACACGAATCCGGCCAGCTCCGGCGCGTCGCGCGCGATGACCGGCGCGAGGCAGCCGCCCAGGCTGTGCCCGACGATGTAGACGCGCGACGGGTCGACGCCCGGCTGCGTCCGGACGCACTCGATCGCCGCCAGCGCGTCCTCGATGACTTCGGACCGTACGTTGATGTGCTCCGGCCCCATCTTCGCGCCGTGCGCGTGCGTGCGCTTGTCATACCGCAGCACGACGATTCCGGCCGACGCCAGCCCCCCGGCCAGATCGCGAAACGGCCGATTCGGGCCGATGGTCTCATCCATGTCGTGCGGGCCCGAACCGTGGACCAAGACCACGGCCGGTTTCAGCGACCGATCGTGCGGCACCGACAGGCGGCCCTTCAGTCGCCACGGCTCACGACCGATATCGACGCTGCGTTCGGCATAGCGATGGGCATGCACGTAGGCCGGCGGCTGGTAAGGCTGGGTCGTGGCCGACGGGCGGAACCACAGACCCTCGATGCGCCCGGCCCGGCTGATGACGACCTGCATGTCGAGCGTCGCGTTCTTCCAGTGCGCGGGAAACGTCACACGAATCGATTCGTTCAGCCGTTCGTGCCGCGGCGCTTCGAAGCGATCGAAGGGGCCGAGTTGCTTCGCCAGCCCCAGCCACGTCTGGCGCAGCTTGCGGGCATCGAGGCCGGAGCGCATGCGCTGGGTGAATGGCTTGGTGGCCGCGTCGTACTGGCCGGCCACGAGATGCTCGGAGAACGCCGTGGCGACCTCGACCGCCCGCTGCGTGGTCAGCGGCGGCCGCTTCGCCGCCGGCTGCGTGGTCGCGCCGTCCGGCTGCGCGGCCGCGAGCGCCGGGAGCACCAGCACGGTGAACGTGGCAAGCCCAATCATGGTTGATCCTCCTTCCGACTTGCGCGGGACGCCGCGATGCCTCAGTCGCCGTTCGCCGGGCTGAGTTGGTCAATTCCGCCGGTGCGGCGATAGAGCCAGCACGAGTAGACCATCGCCCACGCGATCAGCACGCCGATCCACGACATGAACACGATGAAGCACACGCGGTCCGATGGCGCCGCCAGCCCGACCGCGGTCGATAGCAATCCGCCGGCGACGATCAGCCGGCCGCCGACGCGGTGCGTCCGCTCCCAGACCAGGTCGTTGGCGATCGTCCACGGCGTGCGGATGCCGACGTAGAAATTGCGGCGGAGCTTGCCCATCCAGTTGCCCAGCACCGCCAGAAGCAGGCCGAAGATGATGCAGAACGCCGCGCCGAGCTGAATCGGCCGTCCGGTCGCCTTGAGCACCATGGCAACATGCACGGCGCCGACGCCGGTCAGGATGGTGACGCCGATGCGACCGTAGATCGTTCGAAATCGCTCGAAGTTCGCGCGAAACGGCCCCAGCAGCGGCAGCCCGAACAACAGCCCGGCCAGACCCGCCGATACGAGCGGCACCCCGAACGCCAGCTCCCATCGCTGCCCGAACGCGTCGGCTTCGCCGTGGATGTTCCAGTGCGTCGGGCACGGATCGGGCAGGCGCGAATAGAATGCCGCGCCGAACGCCGCCCCCGCGGCCGGAATCATCAGCATCAGGATGAAGTGCACTCTCGGGATCATGATTTCTCCTTGGCGTTCCGCCCGGCGCGACTCGACCGCCCGCGCCCGGTTGTGTCGTTGGATGAGAAATGTTCCATCACGAATCGTGCGACGTCCTCGACGACGCTGGTGTTGAGCCGGTACTCGATGAACTGTCCCTGCCGTTGCGCGTCGATCAGCTCGGCGTCCTTCAGGATCCGAAGATGAAACGACAGCGCGTTCGGCGCGACCTGGAGGTGGTCGGCCAGGTCGCCGGCCTTCACCGGCCCGCGTCGCAACGCGGCCAGAATCGCCCGCCGGGTCGGGTCGGCCAGGGCCTTGAATGTTCGATCGAGCCGGAACATGGGCACCAATATTTCAACGACTATTGAAGTATAGCGGTTTTCGCCGCCAGACCTCACGCCGCGTCCCGCGATTGCGCCTAACCCCGGGCGAGATATGGCCTTGAATCCGCCGGCCCGCTACCATCGCGGCCAGCCTCGCCGGTCGGGCGAGCGCGTCACTCGGTGTGTCATTCGACGGAGGCGTGCATGCGAACGTTCCATCGCGCGGCGTGGGGTCTGGCGGGTGTCTGTCTGGGGTTGGCCGGTGGCTGCGGGCCCGGCGGGGCCGGTTCCGGCGCGATCCGGCTGACCGGCGCGGAGGACAAGGGCGACTATGTCGTCGTCAACGTGCCGCCGCCGCGCGCCGATGTCCGTGAGCGCATGCTGCAATTTCTGAACGTGCGCTCGGCCTCCGTGCAGAGCGTCGACGACGACGGCGGGACGATCCGCAGCCTGCTGATCTCCACCCGCTTCGGCAACGCCGCCCAGTTGCATCGCGTCACCACGCCCGGCGGCGCGCGGACCCAATTGACGTTCTTTGATGAGCCGGTCGGACCGGCCCGCTACATCCCCGGCAGCAACGGCAATCGCATTCTGCTGCTGCGCGACGCCGGCGGCTCCGAGGACTATCAGGTCTTTCACCACGACCTGACGACCGGCAAGACAACCCGCCTGACCGCCGGAAAGGGGCAGCACGGCGCCCTCGTCGTGTCGCGGGATGGCCGGCAGGCGGCCTTCTACGGCACCGGCCGCAACGGGCGCGATTACGACACGTATCTCGTGGACCTCGGCGGCGACATGCAGCCGAAGCTGATCTTCGAGGGCAAGGGCGCGATCTCACCCAGCGGGTTCAGTCCGGACGGCAGACGGCTGCTGTTGCAGGAGACGATCTCCGTGAAGGAGTCGTACATTCATCTGCTCGACCTCGATACGCGCCAGGTCCGCCGCCTGACTCCCGAGTCGGACAAGTTCGCCTACGACAACGCCACCTTCTCGGCCGACGGTCGATCCGTCTTCTATTGCAGCGATCGCGGCGGCGAGTTCAGCTCGCTCTACCGGCACGATCTCGCCGGCGGCCAGGTCCAGCCCATCACCGCCAGCCTGCCGTGGGATGTCGACAGCGTGGCCGTATCGCCCGCCGGCAACGCGGTGGTGTTCGTCGCCAACGAGGATGGCATGTCACGGCTGTACCGGCTGGATCGCGTCGACGGCACCTCGTATTCGCCCATCCGACTGCCATTTGATGGCCTGATCGGCGGAATGGGCTTCAACAACGCCGGCACGCACCTGTGCCTGACGCTGGCGGCGGCCGACATGCCGGGCGACGTCTTCACCCTCGCCGTGGCCGACTTCGACCAGCCGCAGAACCTGACACGCTGGACCTACAGCGAGATGGGCGGCCTTGATCCGCAGCGGCTGATCAAGCCGACGTTGATCCACTACCCGACCTTCGATTCGGTGGACGGCCGTCCGCGGATGATTCCCGCCTACTACTACCGCCCGCGCGGCGCGGGGCCCTTCCCGGTGGTGGTGTCGATCCATGGCGGACCCGAGGCGCAGGCCCGGCCCAGCTTCTCGTCGTTCAACCAGTATCTCGCCAGCGAGTTGGGCGTGGCCGTGCTGGTGCCCAACGTCCGCGGATCGACCGGCTACGGCCGCACCTATCACATGCTCGACGACGGCATGAAGCGTGAGGACTCGGTCCGCGACATCGGTCAGTTGCTGGTGTGGATCGCCCTTCAGGGCGAGCTCGACTCGAAGCGTGTGGCGGTTTATGGCGGCTCCTATGGCGGCTACATGGTGCTGGCCTGCCTGACGAAGTACCCGGATCGCATCAAGGCCGGCGTCAACATCGTCGGCATCGCCAATTTCGTCTCATTCCTCGAGCGCACCAGCGACTACCGCCGCGACCTGCGGCGCGTCGAATACGGCGACGAGCGCGACCCGGCCATGCGGAAGTTCCTGGCCGACATCTCACCGCTGACCCACGCGAAGAACATCCGCTCGGCTTTGTTCGTGCTGCACGGGCAGAACGACCCGCGCGTGCCGGTCTACGAGGCCGAGCAGATCGTCCGGCAGCAACAGCAGGCCGGCCGCCCAGTGTGGTACTGGATGGCCAAAGGCGAGGGTCACGGCTTCCGAAAGCGCAGCAACAGCGATCTCGCGACCATCTTCTCGATCATGTTCCTGGAGGAGCACCTGTTGAAGTAGCGCTCCGCCCTGAGCGCCGACAGGTGTGGAAATCTACATCACGTTCTCGTGGACGACCCGGCCGCGCTTGATCACCAGGCGCACCGGGTTGCGGCCAACCTCGTAGGCCATGTGCGCCGCCGTCCGCTCGTGCAGCACCAGCAGGTCGGCCTGGTGGCCCGCTTCAATGGCGCCCAGTCGATCAGCCCGGTCCAGCGCCGCGGCCGCGTTGGCCGTCGCCGCCACCAGCGCTTCCATCGGCGTCAGGCGCAGCCGCGCCACCGCGATCGCCAGGGTCAGCGGCATGCTCTCGATCATCGACGAGCCCGGGTTGCAGTCGCTGGCGATGGCCACCGGCAGATCGGCCTCGATCAGCCTGCGCGCCGGCGCCGGTTCACCGTTCAGGAAGAACGTGCAGCCGGGCAGCAGGACCGGGATCGTCCGCGAGGTCGCCAGCGCCCGGATGCCCGCGTCGTCAATCTGCTCGAGATGATCGGCCGATACCGCCCCCAGCGACGCCGCCAGCCGCGCCGAGCCGCTGTTGGTGATCTGCTCGGCGTGAATCTTGGGCTTCAGCCCGTGCCGCCCGCACTCGCGCAGGAAGCGCTCCGAGCGCTTCAGGTCGAACGCTCCCCGCTCGCAGAACACGTCGGCGAACTCGGCCAGGTCGCTCGAGTAGAGCGTCTCCAGCAACCGGTCCTCGAGTACCAGATCGAGGTAGGCGTCTGGTCGACCCGCGTACTCCTTCGGCACCGTGTGCGCCGCCATGTAGGTGCCGATCAGCTCGACGTGCTGCATGCCCGCCAGGCGCTTCACCGCCCGCAGCGTCTTGAGTTCGTCGGCCGGCGTCAGGCCGTAGCCGCTCTTGACCTCGACCGTGGTCGAACCCGCTGCCAGCATGCGCAGCAACCGCGGCAGCGCCAGCCGAACCAGCTCATCCTCGTCGGCGGCGCGGACCGCGGCGACCGTGACATGGATGCCGCCGCCGGCCTCCAGGATTTCCAGATACGTCCGGCCGCGAACCCGCTGCACGAACTCATCGACCCGCGAACCAGCGAAGACGACGTGGGTGTGGCAGTCGACCAGCCCGGGCACGACGCATCCCCCGGCGGCATCGACGACGCAGTCGTGGTGTCCACCAGGCGCGGCATGGCGCGGCCCGAACCAGGCGATGCGATCATGCTCGATCAGCAGCGCGGCATCGTCGATCGTCGAAACGCCGTCCATTGCCCGCCCCCGGACGGGTCCGCGCGGAACGACGACAAGCTGACCGATATGGTCGATCAGGGTTCGCATGATCGACCCGGCATCTTAACCCGGGAAGGTGAACGTGGTCAGCCCAGTCCGGGTTGCGGCAGCACACCGGGCAGGGACTGGTCCTCGGATCGGGCGGCCGCGGCGTCGGTCCGCCGGGACGGCAGGGCCTCGCCCTCGATCAGCCCGGACAGACTGACCTTGTCGAGCGGCTCGCCGCGGAAGATGCGTTCGACGTCTTCTCGATCGAGCGTCTCGTGCTTGAGCAGCGCCTGGGCGAGCGCCTCGATCTGCGGGCGATGCTTCTCCATCAGCTCGCGCGCCTGGCGATAGGCTTCGTCCACGAGTCGCCGAACCTCGGCGTCGATTCGCTCGGCCGTGTGGGGCGAGTAGTCCGACCCGGGCATCTCGATCAGCGCCGTGCTGCGTCGGGCCTCGTCGGGACCGTATCGAACCGGCCCGAGCGCGTCGGACATGCCCCAGTCGCACACCATGGTGCGGGCCAGGTTGGTGGCGCGCTGGATGTCGCTGGCCGCTCCGCTCGTCACGTCGCTGCAGAACATCTCCTCGGCGATGCGGCCGCCGTACAGCACCTGCAACGACGCGCTGGCCTGCTTGCGGCTCATGGTGTAGCGGTCGGACTCCGGCAACTGGAACGTCACCCCCAGCGCCGGACCGCGCGGGATAATGCTGACCTTGTGCAGCGGATCCGAGTCGGGCAACAGGTGCATCAGGGCCGCATGCCCGGCCTCGTGATACGCGGTGATGATGCGCTCGCGCTCGTCGATTCGGCGGGACTTGTATGCCCGGCCCCAGCGCACCTTGTCGCGGGCCTCCTCTAGGTCCGATTCGTCGATCGCATCCTTGCCGGCCAGCGTCGCCAGCAGGGCCGACTCGTTGATCAGGGCCGACAGCTCGGCCCCGCTGAACATGGGTGTCCCACGGGCGAGCCTGGTCAGGTCCACGCCCGGGCGCAGCTTCACCTTCTTGGCGTGGACCTTGAGAATCTCGAGCCGGCCGCGAATGTCGGGCAGCGGCACGTAGACCCGCCGATCGAAGCGGCCCGGTCGCGTCAGGGCGGCGTCGAGCACGTCCTCGCGGTTGGTGGCGGCGATGACGATGACCTGATCCGACGTGTCGAAGCCGTCCATTTCGACCAGGATGGCGTTCAGCGTCTGCTCGCGCTCATCGTGGCCGCCGTTGAAGCCGGCCCCGCGCTTGCGGCCGACGGCGTCGATCTCATCCAGGAAAATGATGCAGGGCGCGTTCTCCTTGGCCTGCCGGAACAGATCGCGGACGCGCGACGCGCCGACGCCCACGAACATCTCGACGAAGTCGGCGCCGCTGATCGAGAAGAACGGCACGTCCGCCTCGCCGGCGATGGCCTTGGCCAGCAGCGTCTTGCCGCAGCCCGGCTCTCCCACCAGCAGCACGCCGCGCGGAATGCGGCCGCCCAGCCGCTGAAATCGCTTGGGATTCTTGAGGAACTCGACGATCTCGCGAACCTCGTCCTTCGCCTCGTCGATGCCGGCCACGTCGGCGAAGGTGATGTTGGTCATCTCCTTGTTGGCCACGCGGTGGCGGGAGCGGCCGAAATTCCCCAGGATGCCCGCGCCGCCGGCCGTCGTCTTCAGCTGGCGGAATACGAAGAACCACACGAAGAAGATGATCAGCAGCCACGGGACGATCGACACCAGCAGTTGCACGTAAAGCCCGCTGGTCTCGTCATAGGCGACGTTGAAGCCCTTGCTCTGCGACAGGGCCAGCAGGCGGTCGATCAGGTCCTGCTGAATCGCCCCGGGCGGATACTTGACTTCAAACTTCTCGCTGCCGGTCGCCCCGACCGGCTGGCCGGTGCGACGGTCCTTCAGGACGCCCCGCAGCGAGTTGTCGGTGATGACCACTTCCTTGACGTTGCCGGCCTCGACCTCGCGCCAGAAGGCGCCGATCGAAAGCTTGGTCGGGCTCTTCAGCCCGTCGTTGATCAGCGCCAGAATCATCAGCGCTATCAGGATGAACCCGACCCAGCTCATCATGCCGCGCGACACACGGACGCGCCCGGGCGGCGGGCCCTTGGGATTGGGTCGAGGGTCGTCCTGCTCGAATCGCTGTTCTGCCATCCACGTACCGTCCTGCTGACGCGAAGAGGTCGGCGGGTCGATCCGCCGGCCTGGCCGCGGGAATCATAGCTTCGGACCGATCAGATCATCGGTCGGTTAGGGTGCTTCGGCAACCCCGGGCTGCGTCCGACGCCTCATTATAGGCGCAACTGCGGCCTACCACTCGGCTTCCAGTTGCTCGACCATGCGCTCAGCCATTCGATCGGCGATGCGCTGGCTGGCGTGGTAAAAATCCTCATTGAGGGGCCGGACGTAGTCGACCGTCTGGGTAAAAAGCGGTCGATCGACGAGTATTTCCCCCGTTCGCAGGTCTTTCCACTGAAACGAGACGATCATCGTCGCCGCTGTTTCGCGCGGCAGAGCCGTGCGAAGATCGCGGCCGATGGTCGACTGGCGCACCTCCTTGATCTCGCCGGTCAGCACCGTGTCGGCCGTGTCGCGCTTCGCGAGTTTGTACGGCGTCTCGGCCTCGATGCGTTTCATCAGCGCTTCGGCCAGTTGCAGTTCCAGTCCGCGGCGAAAGTCCTTGTTGTCGAAAATCTCCACCGCGACGGTGCGCACATTCGGGCGGAACGGGCGCTGCGTGCTGTATCCGCACCCGAGCAGGCCCAGCGCCAGACCGCAGGCCAACGGACTCCAGATGGCTCGCGACGTTCGTTGCATGAAAGTCATTCGTGCGACCGCTGACCAAATCGCGACCCGCGATTATACGGCGCGGGCGCCACCCGGCAACCGCCGTGACCGCTCACATTTCACAGCCGTGCCGGGTCGGTGATTGCGTCGCCGCCACACCCTCGTACAATCGCCGGCCGATGACCCGTCGCCGTCCGCCGCACGTTCACCTGTCGCGCGCCGCGTTCGTCGTGGCCGTGCTCGCGGCGGCGCTCCAGCCTGCGAACGACGCCGCCGCACAGATCGACGCGCCCGGTCGAAGCCAGCTCACGTACGACCCCAAGACCCAGGAATGGGTCGCCCTGCCGCCGGCCGAGCCGGGCACCGATCGGGGCGATCTTCAGACCGCGCGCCAGTTGCTGGCCGAGCGACAGTACGTCGCCGCCCGCAAGGCCTTCCGCGACTGGTTCAAAGCCTACCCCGACTCTGACCTGCGGCCCGAAGCCCTCTTCCACGCCGCCGACACCGAGGTCTACGCCGCCAACGAGCAGAAGCCTAATGACGTGTGGAAGGCGCACGAGTGGTACGAGGAGATTCTCAACGGCTATCCCGGCAGCGAGTGGGCCGAACGCGCCCTGCGGCGCGAACTCGTCGTGGCTGAGATGTTTCTCTTCAAGAACGCCAAGCGCCGCATCTGGCGCGGCACGTTCCGCGTTTCGGCCCGCGACGAAGCCCTGGACATCCTCGACCGCATCATCAACGAGCGCGCCCCGGGCACACCCCTGGCCGAGCAGGCCCTGCTGATGCAGGCCAACTACCACTTCGATCGCGGCGAATTCGAGGAAGCCGAGCGCGCCTACGCCCGTCTCTCGAGCGACTATCCGCGCAGCCGGCATGTCCGACTGGCGATGCAACGCTCCGCCGACGCTGCCTTCGCCAGCTTCGCCGGCGTCGAGTTCGACGACGCCCCGCTGCTCGAGGCCGAGGAGCGCTACCGCCAGTTCGCCGAGCAGTACCCGCGGCCGGCCGAGGAGGCCGGCGTGCCCGCCACGCTCGAGCGCATTCGCAACAGCCGCGCCGAGAAGGAATTCTCGATCGCCGAGTACTACGCCCGCGCCCGCAAGCCGTCGGCCGCCGCCTTCTACTATCGCTCCGTCAAGGACAACTGGCCGGACACGCTCTGGGCCGAGAAGGCCCTGACGAAACTCGAGTCGCTCCCCATCCCCGCCGAGCCACCGCCCGCCGAACCGGTCCCGGAGCCCGCCACGATCACACCCGCACCGGCCGAGCGCGAACCTGCGCCCCCACCGCAGCGCCCGCCTGAGTAATCCCTGAAACACAGCGCTGACGCGCATCCGAACCGCGACCCGACCCGGAACTTCAGCAGCACTCCCGGAAAGCCGCGGCCGTCATGTCCCGGCCGCGACCAACAGACCCCCAGTCCGACCCGGCGTGATCAGGCCTTGGTGCGGCTGCGTTCCGTTCCACTGCCTCGCCGCCCTGCTCCGCCGCCCGTCCGGGCTCGGCCCGCCTTCGCCCTTGACCCCTTTCCGAGCAGCGAAACGAACCTGGCCCGTAAAAAATCGTTCGAATGCGCGAACTGCCGAGACATACTCAACGCTTAATATAGAGATAGCGGCGAAGGCCGGCCGCCACGGCAAGAAAACACTCCAAGACAAGTGAGGCCATGATGCCAAGCCTGTCATTCTCCTACTAACTTGCGTTTCGACGACCCGCGGAACGATTCGAGCCTCCAGATCTCAGCCGAGAGCGTTGCGCGGGTCTGGGACGACGACACGAGGCAACTGGTCAAGGCAACGCCGGACGGAGGAGAGGACTAATCATCCCGCGATTCGTCCCGCGAACGGATCGAATCGACCGGAGCCGAAATAGCAACGCTGCGGCCGGCGGGAGTGTATCCGCGCAACCTGGCAGCATGCTGGTGGAGCAGGCCGCCCGGCGACCTGCCGCCCCGATGATCCGCGTGACGCTTGCCTGCGTCGCCGTGTTCCTGCCGGCGGGTTGTTCGTCACCGCCTTCGGCGACCCACGATGCGACGGCCACCGCTCCAGCGAACGCCGCGGGTCCCCATCGTCCAGTGACTACGACGACACCCGCCACCAGCCCGGCGCACGCCGACATCCACGCCGTCGTGCAACTCGCCGCGCGCGGACGCATCCACGAGGCGATCCGATTGCTTCTGACGCTCACCCGGGACGACAGTCCGTCCGAAGCGCTGCGCCTGAGTGCGTGGTCCGAGGAACAGTTCGTCAAGCTTGAGAACTGGCAGGCGGAGCGAGACAACCTCGTCGCCGCCACCCGCGAGCTGAACGCGGTCGTGCACGAAATCCTTCAGCGCGCGGAGTCGGCCGCCGCGGCCGGCGACCGTGTCAACGCCGAGCAACTTCTCCTCGCGATCAAGCGCCTCGGCGCCGCCAACATCGGTTCGAAGCACACGAAGTTCGCCGACGCCTACGGCCAGTCGCTCGTGCGACGAGCCGACCGAGGGCTGGCCGAGCTCGGCAGTCGCGAGCCGACCGGCGCCGCCGCTGCCGCGACTCCATCCGACCCGAGCCCGGCACGCCGGACCACAACGCCCGCCGCCGACGTGCCTTGATTCGCCGCCGCCGTCGGCGTACCGATGATTCTCCTCGGCCCGGTATCGCGGAACCCCCCGCGCTCGCCGCGCTCGCGAATCGGTGGTCGAAGCACCGCGCTTACGCGTATCCGAACCACGACCCGATCTGAAACACCAGCAGCGCCGCCACGTACGCTAGCGCCGTCATGTAGCCGAACGCGACTGACGGCCACCCCCAGCCGCCGGTCTCGCGGCGGATCGTCGCCAGCGTGCTGGCGCACTGGCAGCACAGCGCGTAAAAGACCATCATCGACAGCCCCGCCGCCGGCGACAACAGGGCCCGCCCCGCTCGCGGCCCGCTCTCCCAGCGGGCCTCGCTCAGGCGCTGGCGCAGCGCGACCTCGTCGTCGCTGCCCGCGCTGAACACCACGCCCATCGTGCTGACAAACACCTCGCGGGCGGCGAAGCTCGCCAGCACGCCCACCCCCAGCCGCCAGTCGAAACCCAGCGGCGCCAACAGCGGCTCGACGGCCCGCCCGGTCCGTCCGAGCGCCGACTGTCGAAGCTGCGCCGCGGCCTGATCGGCGGCGATGACGCGTTCCGCCGCGGCGCGGCCTTCCGGCGGCAGCGTCGGATCGGACGCCATGCGCTGCCGCTGCTCGGCCGCGCGGGCCTGGCCCGCGGCGTCGCGCGGGAAGTACGCCAACGCCCACAACACAACGCACACCGCCACGATGATCGTGCCGGCGCGCGTCAGGAACAGCGCGCTGCGGTCCCACATGGCCCGCAGGATCGGCACCGGCCGCGGCAGGTGATACGGCGGCAGCTCGAGGATGAAGGTCGGCGTCGGGCCCCGCAGCAGCGTGCGCTTCAGCAAGGCCGCCATCAGCAGCGCCACGACCGTGCCCAGCATGTACATGCCGAAAATGATGGACGCCTTGCGCAGCGCGCCGCCCGGGAATACCGCCGCGATGATCGTCAGATACACCGGCAGCCGGGCCGAACAGCTCATGAGCGGCGCCACCAGGATCGTCGCCAGGCGGTCGCGCGGGCTCTCGATCGTCCGCGTGGCCAATATGCCGGGAACGGCGCAGGCAAAGCTGGACAGGAGCGGAATGAAGCTCTTGCCGTGCAGGCCGGCCGCTGACATCAGGCGGTCCATCACGAACGCCGCCCGCGCCATGTAGCCCGAGTCCTCCAGCAGCGCGATGAACAGAAACAGGATGCAGATCTGCGGCAGAAAGACCACCACCGCCCCGGCGCCGCCAATCACGCCGTCGGCCAGAAGATCCGCCAGCGGTCCGGCCGGCATCACCTGCCGCAGGACGCGCTGCAACCACTCCTGCCCGGCCTCGATCCACGCCATCAACGGCTCGGCCCATGAGAAGATCGCCATGAACATCGCGAACATCACGCCGGCGAACACCAGCGTGCCGCCGATCTTGTGCGTCACCACGCGGTCGATGCGATCCGACAGCGTGTCGCTCGCGTCGCCGGCAGCCGCTGAACGTCGCACGGTCCGCGCCACCACGTCGCCGATCCACGCGTAGCGCGCCTCCGCCAGTGCCGCCGCCGGGTCGGCCATGCCGTCCCTCAACAACGCCTCCCGCGCCCGCTCCAGACCCGCTCGCACCGACTCCGGCCACGGTCGGCCGCTCGCACCGGGGGCCGCCGACGCATCCCCCAGGAGCAGCAGCGCGAGGCCGCGGGCCGCCTCCGGCGCACAGACGCCCTCGGCCATCAGTGCCGGGCTGACCAGCGCGACCGCCGCCTCGATCGGCGGCGAGGTCGGCCACGATCGCACCGAACGCGGCCCGGCGGACGCCAGCGCATCGCGCACCGCATCAACGCCCTGACGGCGCGTACCCACCGTCGCCACCACCGGCACGCCCAGCTCGGCCGACAGCGCCGCCGTATCGAGCACGTCGCCCTTCTGCTCGGCCAGGTCCATCATGTTGCAAGCGATGACCGCCGGAAGCCCCAGGTCGAGAATCTGTGTGGCGAGATAGAGATTGCGCTCGAGGTTGCTGGCGTCCACCACGATCAGCACCGCGTCGGGCGCGGGCAGGCCGTCGAGCCGACCCAGCAGCGCGTCGCGCGCCACCGACTCGTCCGGAGAGCGCGGCGAGAGGCTGTAGATGCCCGGCAGGTCCATCAGCGTGACGTGCACGCCGCCGCGGCTGAAGCGGCCTTCGTGCCGCTCGACCGTCACGCCGGGGTAGTTGCCGACCTTCTGCCGCAGTCCGGTCAGCGCGTTGAAGAGCGTGGACTTGCCCGAGTTGGGGTTGCCGGCGACGGCGACGCGCCGCGGCGCCGATCGGGTCTGATGATCGTCGGCGGCGCTCACGAGGCCGCCTCGCCGGCCGACGGCGCGACCAGCACGCCGCGAGCCTCGCTGCGCCGCACGCTGAGTCGGTAGCCGCGCACGGCCAGCTCGATCGGATCACCCAGCGGCGCGACGCGCACCACGCGCACCTGCACCCCCGGCGTCAATCCCATCTCAAGCAGCCGGCGGCGCACCTCGGCGTCACCGACCACGGCGATTACCCGCGCGGTCGCGCCGATCGCCAGGTCTGCCAGTGCCAGCGGAGGTTCGTCGCCCAGCGGCTCATGGGACGGCGGCATGAGCCTTTCGAACCAGGATGGATTCGGCGAGGTGCCGCGCCAGCGCGATTCGCGCTGCGCCGACCGCGCAGATCAGCGGGTCGGCGCCCGCCACGATCCGCACCAGGCAGCCCTCGATCAGCCCGAGCTCGCGCAAGCGCTGGGCGTGCGCCGGTTCGGCGTATCCGGCGATGCGCACCGCGCCGCGGCAGCGGGCCGAGGTCAAAGGAACGGCCTGGTCGAGCGGATGATCGAGTCGCGGAGGAGCCATCGAGACCTCGCAATCGCAATTGAGACTCAGTCTCAACTCGAGAAAGTCTAGTCGGGCCCCGCCACGCCCGCAACAGCATTCCTGATATTCAGATAAAAAGCGTTGGGAAAACGAAACCGTTCCCGGGGCCCCGTCCGGACGGGGGGCATCGCGGTTAGTCGGCGGAGCCGCCTGCCGAGTTCGCCGACGTGGGCGCGTTGCTGGAGCCGCCTTGGAGGCGCAACTTCATCAACCGTCCGACCTTGAACTTGACCGTGCGCTTCGAGTCCACCGCTACGCGCTCGAGCGTCTTCGGGTTCTGAGCAATGCGGGCCGCGCGCACCTTGCTCTCAAACACGCCGAAGTCTCGGAACTCCAGACGGTTGCCTTTGCCGAGCTCCTCGATGATCTGATCCAGGAAGGTCTGGATGACCTTCTTGACCAGCACGCGCTTGTTGTCGCACTGCTCCGCGATGCGATCGATCAAGTCCTTTTTCGTGATGGTCTGCATGGCCGGTTATCCCATTCTGTTGCAGGAGGTTGCGATCCTCCCGCGGGGCTCAACCCAGCGGTCCACCGGACGTGTCCGCGTCACCCGACCCGCTCGTCGCCGACGCGCTGCCTTTCGTCCCCCGCCCGAACGTAAAGCATCGTAACGCAACCAATTAGATTAACGCAAGAAGAATTTAATCGACCTGAACCGCCCTGGATCGCCACCCAGCCGCGCCCCGGCGAGCCGGACCGACTACCAGCCCACCATGTTGTAACCGGCGTCCACGTAGTGGATTTCGCCGGTCACGCCGCTCGAAAGCTCGCTCAGGAGGTACAGGCCGGACTTCCCGACCTCGTCCGGATCGATATTCCGCCGCAGCGGACTCTTGCTGGGGTAGTGCTCGAGAATCTTGTCGAAACCGTCGATGCCGGCGGAACTTAAAGTCCGACAGGGGCCAGCCGAGAGGGCGTTGACGCGGACCCGCCGCAAGTCGCCCATGTCGGCCGCGAGATAGCGGACGCTGCTCTCCAGCGCCGCCTTGCAGACGCCCATCACGTTGTAGCCGGGCACGAAGCGCACGCTGCCCAGATACGTCAGCGCCAGGATCGATGCCCCCTCGCGGAACAGGTCGAACCCGTGCTGGCAGACGGCCACCAGCGAGTACGCGCTGATGTCCATCGCCAGTTTGAAGTCCTCGCGCGACGTCTTGTAGAAGCGGTCCATCAGCGCTTCGCGATTGGCGTACGCGACCGCGTGGACCAAGAAGTCGAGCTGTCCGAACGTCTCTCGCGCCTTGGCGAAAAACGTCTTGATCTGCTCATCGCTTGTGACGTCCAGCGGTTCAATCAGCTTGGCGCCGATCGGCTCCACCAGCTTGCGAACGCGCCGTTCCATCTTCTCGCCCGGCAGGTGCGAGAAACCCATCTCTGCGCCCTCGCGGTGCAGACGATCGGCGATGAACCACGCCAGGCTGCGGTCGTTCGCGACCCCGATGACCACGCCCTTCTTGCCGCTCATCAAGCCCATCGTGTGTCTCCCGCTATGAAACGCAATCCCGAACCGGCCCGGCCGGACCGCACGGATGCCGAATAAGATAGATTCTGCCGCGGCGGGTGTCCAGTCATCACCGCGCGCCGTTGGACGGCTGCTGACGGAAGCCCGTAACATCCGCACCTCGTGGGAGATCCCGCTCGCATCCTGGTCCTGTTGCCGAACTGGGTCGGCGACGTTGTTTTGGCGACGCCGGCTCTGGCCGCCCTGCGACGACGGTTCGCCGAGTCCCGCATCTGCCTGTTGCTGCGCAGCTACGTCGCCGACGTCGTGGCCGACGGCGGCTTCGCCGACGAGGTGCTCACATGGCCGCCTGATCGCACGGGTCCGGCCGGCTGGCTGCGCTTCATTCGCCGCCTGCGAGCCCACCGCTTTGACCTGGCCCTGCTGTTGCCCAACTCGTTCCGTTCGGCACTGGCCGTCCGGCTGTCGGGAGCGCGGCGGCGCGTCGGCTACGTTCGGGACGCCCGCGGCTGGCTGCTGACCGACCGTCTGCGCCCGCCGCGCTCCGGCGGCAGGCGGGTCGTCGAGTCGATGCTCGACTACTATGGCCGACTCGTCGAAGCGCTCGAATGCGATGCGTCGGACCGCCGCCCGCGTCTCGGCATCGGGCCGGCCGACGAGGCGGCCTGTGCACGGCGCTTCGCGTCACTCGACCAGGAACGGCCGCTCGTGGTGCTCAACCCCGGCGGCGCTTTCGGCACGGCAAAGCTCTGGCCGGCCGAGCGCTTCGCCGCGATCGGCGACGCGCTGGCGGGCGAGTTCAACGCTCAGATCATTGCCAGCGGCACGCCGAAGGAGCGGGCCCTCGGCGAGGCCATCGCCCGCGCCGCACAACGGCCGGTGATGCTGTGCTTCGAACCGCCGGTCGGACTCGGCCCGCTGAAGGCCCTCATTCGCCGCGCCGATCTGCTCGTGACCAACGACACGGGTCCGCGGCACTACGCCATCGCACTGGGCACGCCGGTCGTCACCATCTTTGGCCCGACCGACCCCGGCTGGACCGAGACACGCTTCCACCTCGAGCGCAAGGTGATGCTGGCGCTGGACTGTCAGCCCTGCCAGAAGAAGCGCTGCCCGCTGGGCCACACCAACTGCATGATGCAGCTCGACGTCGAACGCGTGCTGGTCGCCGCTCGCGCTCTGCTGGCCGAACGGCTCGCGGGGCGCCGCGCTGCGGCGGAGGCCGCGCGATGATCGCCGAGCACACGCGCATGCACATCGACCCGCCCTACCGTCCCGCGCTGGCCGACGCGGGGCTGGCCACGGTCGACGGCGTGCTCGGCGCGCTGGGCGACCGGCTGGTGGCCTGGAGCCGCTCGACCGATACCGTCTACATTTCGCTGCCGCGCTCCAACCTCGCCGTCTACGTCAAGCGCTATCACTACCCGCGACTGCGCCACCGACTGCGCTCCGCCCTGCGCGGCACGTGGCTGCGAGCCAGCCGCGCCCGAGCCGAGTACCGCGTGCTGACCGCCATGCGCCGCCTCGGCATTCAAGCCGTGCGGCCGATCGCCTGGGGCGAGCTGCGCCTCTACGGCCTGGTCCGAAGCTGCTTTCTGATCACCGAGGCGGTACCCGAGGCCATGTCGCTGGCGACATTCATCCGCCGTTTCGGACAGGGCGAGAGCGGCCTGCCGCCCGAAGCCGCCATGATGGCGCGCCGCGCCATCCTGACCCATCTCGCGCGGCAGGTCCGATTCATGCACGATGCCGGCTTCGTCCACCGCGACCTCTTCTGGCGAAACGTGCTCATCCGGCCGCTGCCCAACCGCGAGTTCGAGTTCTATTTCCTCGACGCATCGGTCGGCCGGCGCATCCGCGTTCGACAGTGGCGGCAGGACTCGATCGTCCGGGACCTGGCGGCACTCGGCGTGATGGCGCCCGAGTTCTGCTCGCGCGCCGACCAGCTTCGCTTCCTGCGAGCCTATTTCGAGACCGAACAGTTCAGCCCCGAAGAACGGGAGTGGCTCCATCTGGTCCAGCATCGCACCCGCGAACTCCGCGGCACCGAGGAGCGCCGCATGAGCCGTCAGACCGTCTTTGACGATCTCCACACCGAGCCCGACCCGCGGCCATGAACACCGTCATACGCAACGCCCGTCCGACGAGCCGACCCGCGTGCGCCGACTGACCTGGGTCGAACCCGCCGCCGCCGACGCGCTCGCCCGCGCCGGGCTGCGCACCTACGACGACTTCGTCCGCGATCTCGCGCTCGAGCCGGCCGCGCGGACGAGCACCTCGCGCACCTACCGCATCGACATCCCGTGCACCCCTGCGCCCGACTTCATCCGCACGCCGGCCGCCTTTTATCTCAAGCAGTTTCAATTCACCGGCGAGCAGTGGCGCCATCGCTTCCGGCCGTCGAAGGCGGCCGTCGAGGCCGCCAACTACCGCCGCCTCCGCCGCGCCGGCGTGCCGGTGCCGGACGTCATCGCCTACGGCAGCCGACGCGCCGGCTGGCGACTCCTCGGCGGCTTCATCCTGACGCGCGCCATCGAGGCGGATCCGCTGGATCGCTGGTGGATTTCGCAGCGGGCCGTCGGCGGACCGACCGACGCCCTGCGCCGGAACCTCGCGGCCGCCCTGCTCGACCTGCTGGCGCGCATGCACGGCGCCGGTCTGTACCACGTGGACCTTCAGTGGCGGAACCTCCTGGCTCGCTCGTCCGGAGAGCAGATCGAACTGTTCGTCATCGACTCCTCGCGCGGCGGCCGCCGCTGGTCGCCCTGGATGAAGCGCCATGGCCGGCTGCGCGATCTGTCGAGCCTCGAGAAATCGGCGCGGCAGTTTCTTTCGCTGCGCGAACGTCTGCGCTTCCTCCGGCAATACGTCGCCGCCACAAACTGCCGCGAGGCCCACCGCGACCTGGCCCGGCGGATCGCTCAAGACCGCGCCCGAAAGGATGCTTGAACGCATCCAATCGGCCGCAGTGCCGAGCCTGTCTGGTCGCCGCTTCAATCAGCAGCCGCTGCGACAAGCAACGCACGACGGCGGACATCCACCGGACCGCCGCGCGGCGAAACGGAGCGATGCGGTCGTCGTGCATTCTCCGCGCCGGCCGGCGGCGCGCCGCGTGCGATCGAGGCTCGGGTGAGATCGACCCGGTCCGAGTCCGCCGGCGGTCCGCCGCGGCCCTCGACGGAATCAGACGCCCGACTTCGACGAAAGTTCCCCGAGTGACCCCGCACCGGTCGGCCGACCGGCGTCCTCGTGCGCAATGCCCACGATCAGCGCCGTTCCGACGCCCAGAATGGTGTAGATCAGTTCCTCGCGCACCGACCAGCCATACTCCACCAGGAACGCCGCCAGCACCGTGGCCAGCGCGACCCGCACCTTTCGCGACCGCAGCGGCGACACCGCCCGTCGAATCACTGACAGGAAACTCATGACAATCCCCCCTCTGGTCCGCGCTGCGTTGGGCCGCCGTCACGCGGATCATGCCGATCGTTTCCAGGCTCGCGTCGCTCGACCGTCGATTCCGGCCGACAGCGCTCGATCCAGCCGCACTGGTCGCTCGCATTCCGCACGTCGCCCACCGGCAGCGGGTAACGGCCGCGGCGATCCCACAGGTAATAAACCGGCGGTTCGCTCACCAGCCGCCGCAGCGCCGCCGCCGCGTCGACTTGCGACTCCGACGCCGACGACGCGCGACCGGTCGTCGCCCGGCGCCAGTCGAGCAGCGTTCGCTCGACCAAACGCCGCACGCGCGGGCAGTCGCGCACGCGCTGCTCGAAGTCGTCGCGGAACGGATCGACGCGCAGGCGACGCAACCGTTCGAGCAGCGCCAACCGTCCGCGCGGCACGACCTGCCCGACGCGCGTCATGCCGGCGCGCTCGAAGAGCGGGTTCACAGCGCCCATCGCCGCCAGGCACTCGACGAAACGCGTGCCGGCCAGCGGCAGCGTTCGCCGCACCAGCCAGTGTCCGACACCGCGTCCGCGGACGTCCGGGTGCACCACCAGCCGCCGCAGGATGCGAAGCTCGCGATTGAGCCGCCGGGGGTTGCCGGAGAACCGTCCCGCGGTGGCCAGGTTTCGCAGCGCCAGCTCGATCGGCGGCATGGCGTACACCACCACCGCCAGCACGTCGTCGTCGCCGGCCTGTCTCGCGACGAACACGCGATCGACGAAGCCGGGCGGCGCATCGCCGCGGTAGTGGAGAGCCGCCAGTTCGCGATAGTCGCGCACACCACCGGGCTCGACCCGCAGCTTCAGCGGCGGGCGTCGCCGCGGCGGCGCGCTCGACTCGCTCCGATGCGATCGGCCCGGACCGGCCAGGCGGACCCACTCGTCGGGTCGCAGATCAGCGACCAGCTCGTCACGGGTACCCGCCACGATCACGCACAGACCCAACCCGGTCACCAGCCGGCGCAGATTGCTGGCCAGGGATGCAGCCAGCCGCGCGTGCAGCCCTTCGGCGAATCCATCGCAGACCACGACCGGTTTCGGCACGCGCGCCAGCGCCGCCGCCAGCGCCCGCGCCAGGGCCGCTCGGGCATGTTCCCCCGCTGACAACTCCGCCACCCGCCGCAGCCACAGTCGCGGCTCGGCCAGCCCGCATACCGCCAGCGCCCGCATGGCGACGGCCAGCGGCCGCCCCGGGGCGATCCAGTCGATCAGCGCCGCATCCCCCGGCGGCGGATCGCAACCGACCACGATCACGTCCGACAGCGACTCGGCGACCCGCCGCATCAGCGTCGACTTTCCGCCGCCCGACGGGCCGGTCACGTACAACAGTCGCCCCGGCGCAAGACGCAACGCGACGCGCTCGAACAGAATCGCCGGCGGCTCGCGCCGCGGCAGGCCGAACAGTCGGCGCACCTCGTCAGTCCGCGGACCGTCGTCGGTCGCGGCCGGCTCGAGAATGCAGGTCAGCTCGATGGTTCTGGCGTGCATGGCAGACCTCCCGGTAACCGAACAAATACCGAACACCCCAAGCATAACCCGGGTATTGCTGCCGGTCAAGCAAAAGCAATACTATTGCTGACTTATTGCTATATCGGTCGGCCCCACCACAATTTGCGAACCGCTCGGACCGGGCCTCACAGCGCCCGGCTGACCAGGCAGACCGCCACGCCCTGCACCGAGAACTCGCTCCGCTCGTCCACCAGTTGCGGGGGAACGGCCGGGTTGTCGCCGCGCAGAATGACCAGCGGGCGGCCGTCGCGGAGTTCGACGCTGACGCGTTTCAGCGTCGGCCGGCCATCCACCAGACACGCGCAGATGCGGCCCTGCACCCACTCGGGGTTCACGTTGGGGCGATACTCCACCAGAATCAGATCGCCCGGCTTCAGCGTCGGCTCCATCGAGTCGAACTCGCAGCGAAGGCAGTAGCGATCCGGGCGCCAGAGGTGGCGCAATACCGGGAACATCTCGAGCTGTTCCTGAGACTCCGCCGGCGGGCCATTGGGAATGGCGCCGAATAACGGCAACTCGCGCGTATCGAGCGGCTGAGGCGCGTCGTGTGCGTCGCTCGCGCCGACCAGCACGGACTCGGGCACGTCCAGGGCCACGGCCAGCGCGTGCAGCGTCGAAACGCGCGGGACGCGCTCACCCTTCTCGATCGAAGAGAGGTAGCCCTGGTTGATGTTGGCGGCGCGCGCCAGGGCGGTCTGAGTCAGCCCGGCGCGCCGGCGATAGAAGCGGATGCGCCCGCCAAGACTGTCGGGGTAATCGCCGTGCGCGTCGCGCGGTCGGGAGCGGACCATGCGGAGCATTCTGATCGAGGCCGGTGGCAACGATCAATCTGGTTCTGATCCCGCCGTGACCGAGCGCACCGCAAGAACGAAAGAAGCCCGATCGGCCATTGACCCGACCGATCGGGCTTGGATCTCAGACTGCGTTGCTACCCGACGGATTCGTCGGGCCGACGGCTAAGCTGGGAGGAGGCCGCCGAGATTGATGAGATCGCAGAAAATGCCCCACGGGATGATGTCCTTCGAGAGACCGAAGAACTCGAGGATCTGGCCAAAGAGACCGCGGAGCATGTTGGTGTACGCGGTGCAGGCGGCACCGACACTGAACGAAGCCCAATTCGGAAACATGAAAAACTCCTCAGAGAAAGTTGTATCGAGAAGACTCAGGAGCCGGTGCGCAGCACACCCGCGCACACGACTGCTCACCAATGACAGCTACACTGGGAGAATGCGGGTAAACCAGCTCTGGACGTCCAGCACGCCGCAGAACCCCTTGAGGTTCGACACTTCCGCGCCGAAGAAGCCCAGCCACTGATTCACCAGGACCTGAAAGAAGTCCATGATCAAGTTGCAGGCCCCGCCGACGCTCAACGCCGCGAAATTCGGAAACATGTGTACGCTCTCCTTGAAAAGGCCCTAAGCCCGATTCGTTCGTGCGGTTCGCACTCGCTCAATGACCGCTGGGCGGGGACTATACGGAACGCGTCCACACCCGTCAATTCAAAAATCGGCACTCCGCGTCCGGTTTCTGCAGGCCGGAACCATCTGTCAATGCAACCCTTGTGAATTGTATCGGACGTCCGAGCCGAACCATGGTACCTGCCTCATCGGCTCGCGAATAAATGCCACAAACCTTTCCAATTTCAACAGTTAACGCGATTACCGCCAGCCCTCGCCGCCAGCCGGCGGGCGGGACGGCGGCGCCAGGGTCTCGCCGCTGTCGGCCGTGCCGGACTGGACCGGAATTCGCACCCGCGCCAGGGTGCCTTGGCCCGGCTCGCACTGCAACTCGAGTTGACCGCCATGTTCCTCCACTATTTTCCTCGCGACTGCCAACCCGAGCCCGGTGCCGGCGTGACCCTTGGTTGACTTGAACGGCTCGAACAGGTGCGGCAGTTGCTCCGGGGCGATGCCGGGCCCGTTGTCACCGATGGTCAGTTCGACGGCATGCCGCGCCGCGTCGTAATGCGTTCGGACGCGGATGACCCCGCTGCTGCGGGCCACCGCGTCGATGGCATTGCCGACGATGTTCAGGACGACCTGTTCAATGCCGCCGACGTCGATCGGCACCGCCGGGAACGGCTCCTCGAGGTCTTCGATGATGGTGACCGACTTGTCGGCCGCGCGCCGCGCCAGGCCGGCGAGCGCTTCCTTCACGACCGCGTTGAGCTGGGCGAGTTCCAGCCGCGGCTCGCGCTCCTTGGCGTAGGCCAACATGTTAAGAGTCAGCGTGTAGATGCGCTCGACGTTTCGCAGCACGATCTGCCAGCCCTGATCGATCGTCGCCAATTGCTGGCGCGCCAGGCCCATCTCAACCACGTCGGCCCCGCCGCGCATGCCGTGCAGGATGTTCTTGATCGCGTGCGACAGCGCCGCCACCGTCTGCCCGGTCGCCGCCAGGCGCGCCGTCTCCAGCCGCTGCGACACCAGCCGCGCGTTCTCGATCGCCAGGCCCGCCATGCGGCCGATGGCCGTCACGAGTCGAAGCTGGTCCTCGGTGTAGATGTGCGTCGACATCGGACAGTCGAGATGGATGACGCCGAGCACGTCATCCCGCGACAGGATGGGAGCGCAGATCACCGAGCGGAGCACAAACGCCTGAAGGCTGCCGCTGCGGCGGCGGCCCGAGAAGCGCTCGTCCGACAGCGCGTTGCTGCACAACACGCCGGCGCGGTTGGACACGACATGATCGACAATCGTGCGGCTGGTCGTGATGGGGTCGTGGGCATCTTCCGGGTTGCGATATCGAACCACCCGCACGGCAAAGTCGCCCCCGTCGGCTGGTCGCATCAGGATGAACCCGCGCACCACCGGCACTTCCTCCAGCAGGATGTCCATCACGCGTTCGACCAGCTCGTCCGGGCTGCCGAGTGAGCCGATGGCGTCGGCGAGCTGCGACATGACGCGCCAGGCGCGGACGGCGTCGGCCGCCGCCGGCGACGCCAGAATGGCGCTGTCGTCGTTGCTCGGCAGGCTGGCGAGCATCGAGACGTCGAGCGTGCGCCCGGCCGCGTCGAGGCCCGCCAGGTCAACGCCGCCGGCCTCGCGGGCGCGCGGCGGCGGGTGGTCGTTCCAAAGCATGAGCGTGCTGCCCATGCGGACGCGATCGCCCGGCCGCAGAATGACCGGCGCATCGATGCGCTTATAGTTGACGAAGGTACCGTTGGAGCTGCGCAGATCGGCCAGAACCCAGCGGCCGTTTTCGCGCCGAAGTTCGGCATGCCGCCGCGAAACGCTGCTGTCGGTCAGCCCCACGGTCGGACTGCCCCGCCCGATGAGCTGCGGCGCCTCATCCGACAGTTCGAACACTCGGCCCTTGTCGGGACCCAGCAGCACGCTCAGGCTGGCCACGATCGCACGTCCTGCCGTCGAACCCCGCCGACGCGCCTCGGCTTCCCTGACCGCCGGCCCGCGTGCGCAGCCCTGCGACGGCCGTCGCCGGGCGGCTCAGCGTCCGCCCATCGGCTTGAGCGGCGGCTCGGCCATCACGTCGTCGAACCAGGTGACGGCATCGCCCAGCGCGACCACGCCGGCCTTGCCGCCGACCAGCGACTCGTCCCGCGCATCGAGGAACAGGTTGCCCTCGAACCGCACGAGGATGCGGGTGGTGACGCGTTCGGCCTGAAGCTGATACCAGACGCGCTTCTTCAACGCGGCGGGCTTCGAGGCCAGCTTGGTCCGCTGGCCGTCGACGACCTTGTAAAGGGCGATTTCCTGATTCTTATGGTCGAGCACGACGGAGTAGAAGTTGTCCTTGTTCTTGTAGCCGAAGACCAGCCCGCCCCCCATGGCGTTCTCGCCATCGACGGCGCGGATCCGGGCCCGGATGTACATGTTCTTCTCGAACTTGACTTCCTCGTGAATGAGCAGGTTCATAGTGTCCGGACCGTTGGCCGGCTCGACCACCGCCAGCACCTGCTTGCCGCCCTTGCCCTTGGCGTCCTCGATCACCTTCCACTCGACTGGCGACCCCTCGCCGTTGCGACGCGGCTTCCAGCCGGCCGGTGTCTCGTCGGCGGTCGCCTTCTCGAACGTCTCGTTGAAGCGATCCTTGGGCGCCGGCTTCGATCCGCCCGAGGTCTGCCCGCCGAGCAGCCCGCTCAAGGGGTTCTCGATCGGCTTGAGCTTCTCGACCTTGGCCTTGCTGACGGGCGTCAGCGTGGCCTCGCCGTTCATCATGTTGCCGTCGTCGTCGAAACGGGCGTAGCGCACCTGCACCTTCTTGCCGACCTTCGTGCCGGACAGAGCCGCCTGAAGCTCCTTGAGGTCGCTGCCGACGTCGGCATCGCCGACGCCCAGAATCAGGTCGCCAAACTTCATGCCGGCCTTGTCGGCGGGCCCATCCTTGAGGACGGCCGTGACCATCAGGCCCGGCTTCATGGCCGCCCAAGCCTTCTCGTTGGCTTTCTTTTCCTTCTCTCCCAGGGGCAGGGTCGAGATCGCCTTCTGCACGCGCTTGATGGCGGCCTCGTCAATCGGGGCGATGCTGACGCCGAGATAGCCGCGCGTGTCCGCCGCGGGGCCGCCTTCGTCCTGCCCATGCGTCGCCGCGGCCAGCAGCGACAAACCCAGCCATACGCACCACGTCGCTCGGATCATGCGTCCGTCACCTCACCGTTACGGTCCGGGTCAGGCTCACCAACTCTTGATCGCTGCATTCTAGCGGCCCGCTCCATCGCGTGCGATGTCGCCCCAGAGTGGCGGAGACGGGGCGGTGGCCCCTCCGGGGACCATCGCGGACCGCCGCGGCGGACCGTCCTCAATTCGATCGGCCTTTCGCGGCCGGGATGTGGCGGCACAGAATATGGTCGGCCACGCGCCGCGCGATGGCGGCGGTGGCGGGCGAGCCCGTGACCTGCCGCGTCACATACGCGCCTTCCATGACCATGCAGAGCTCCTCGGCCATGGCCTGCGGGTCCGCGACGCCGGCCTGAATCGCCAGTTCGCGGACGACGTGCTCGATCGCACGCTTGTTCTCGGCCGCCGCGCGGTGAGCCGGGTCGTGCGGGAGCGGGAACTCCATCGCCACATTGATGAAGAAACACCCCCGGTAGTCGTCGGACTCGATCACGTCCTGGACCACGTCCATCATCGCATGCAACTGGGCCACCGGATCGTCGCCGCCGCGCTGCCGGATGGTGTCGGTGAAGACTGTCCGCCACCAGTGGTCGTGAAAGGCGAGCACTTCGAGCACCAGATCGTCCTTGCTCTCAAAGTGTTTGTAGAACGCTGTCTTGCTGATGCCGACGTCGTCGAGGATCTGGTCGATGCCGACGTTCCGAAACCCGTCGCGATAGAAACGCTGATTGGCGGCCTCGATCAGCTTCTGCCGAGTGGACGACGACATGAGGGTTTTCCCTCAGTATCCAGGTGTACCTTGAGTCAACCCTGAGTGTACCACGAGTTCACTTGTCCGTTCACCCATCCGGGTCAGACTTTACAAGACGGCCGCCGAGGTCCGGCGGCATCGACCCCTCGCCAAACAGGAGATTTCGCCCATGTCGTCGTTCGTGGTCTGTCACCAGCTCGGCGCCGAGCCCAAGGCGTCGATCGCGCGCCGCGCCGTGTTCCTGGCCTACGGTTTGATCTGCTACGCGATGTTTCTGGGGGTCTATCTGTATGCCATCGGGTTTGTCACCGGGAAGATCGTGCCGCGCAGCATCGACGCGCCGGTGACCGCCGACGGCCCGGCTGCGCTGGGGCTCAACCTGTTGCTGCTGGTGGCGTTCGGGTTGCAGCACTCGATCATGGCGCGCCCCACATTCAAGCGCTGGTGGACGCGGATCGTGCCGGAACCGATCGAGCGCAGCACGTACGTGCTGCTGACCAACATGGCGCTGATCGCGCTGTTCGCCCTGTGGCGGCCAATGCCGGCGCTGGTATGGGACGTGCAGGTTCCGGCGGCGCGCGCGGCGCTCTGGGTCATATGCGCGGCCGGCTGGGCGCTGGTGGTCATCGCCACGTTTCTGCTGAACCACTTCGACCTGTTCGGCCTGAGGCAGGTCTGGCTGTACTTCCGCGGCACGCCGTACACCCGACTGCAATTCCGCGTGCCGTTTCTGTATCGGCACGCCCGCCATCCGCTGTACGTCGGCTGGCTGACGGCTTTCTGGATCACGCCGACCATGACGGTCGGGCACCTGCTGTTCGCGTCGGTGCTGACCGCGTACATCCTGATCGCGATCCAGTTCGAGGAGCGCAACCTGCTGGAGGTGCACGGCGAGGACTACGCTCGGTATCGCCGCAGCGTGCCGATGCTGGCGTTGGGCTGGCGCCGCTCGCGCCAAGCGCTGGCCGAGTAACCGCAGTCCGTCGGGCGGACCGAGCGGCGCACCCGCCCGCCGCTCGAATCGCGGGCTACGTGCCGGACTCGCCCGCCAGATACAACTCGTCGGGGATGGGCTGCGGCCGGCCGGAGCGGTCGATGCAGGCCAGCGTGCTGCTGGCTTCGGCAACGATGGTCGTGCCGCGCCGGAGTACGTAGCTGTGGTCGATGCGGGCCCGGGTCATGCGCTCGATGCGCGTCGTCAGCGTGAGTTCATCGTCGTAGCGCGCCGGGCTGCGAAAGCGGCACTCAATCTTCGCGACCGCGAAGAGCACACCGCGATCCTCGAGATCGCGGTAGCGAAAGCCGGCGGCGCGCAGCAGCTCGGTTCGGCCCATCTCGAAGAACTCGAAGAACTTCGAGTGATGCAGGTAACCCATCGGGTCGCTCTCGGCGTATCGCACTCGCAGCGATATGTCGCACTCGCGCGGCGGCGGGGTCATGCGCGGCTCCTTCGTTTCGATCGACGGGTTGAAGCTGCCTTTCGCCGGCCCGCTGAGCGCCGCGCGGCAGGCCGGTCGGGTGACTCCAGCGCGGCCCGCACATGGCCGGCGTGCCGGTTGATCAGCCGCTCGGCGTCCTCGCGCGACAGGTTGCGGCGATGCATGACAACGGCGGTCTTCACCCGGCCGCGGGCGGCGCGCAGCAATGCGGCGGCGTCGTCATACGATCGGCCGGTCAGGGCGACGATGATACGGGTGGCACGGTCGGTCAGCTTGCGGCAGGCGTAGGCGTTGAGGTCGACCATCAGGTTCTCAAAGACCTTGCCGAGCCGCACCATGGCGAGGGTCGAGACGCTATTGAGGACCATTTTTGTCGCCAGGCCGGCCTTCATGCGGGTGGAACCGGTCAGCACCTCGGGGCCGGTCAGCACGCGGATGTCGATGTCGACGTCGGCGCGAGCCTGCCGCTTCGGCACGCAGGCCAGGAACACGGTGCCCGCGCCGCGGGCGCGGGCCTCGGCCAGCGCCGCGTGCACGTAGGGCGTGGTCCCGCCGGTGGCGATGCCGAAGACCACGTCGCGACCATCGACGCCGAGTCGGCGGATGGCGTCGCGTCCGGCGGTGGCGTCGTCCTCGGCGCCCTCGACCGCGCGGCGCAGTGCCTTCCAGCCGCCGGCCATCAGCCCCTGCACCATGCGCGGATCGCTGCGGAAGGTGGGCGGGCACTCGGCCGCGTCGAGCACGCCGAGTCGGCCGCTGGTCCCCGCGCCGACGTAGATCAGCCGGCCGCCGGCGCGCCAAGCACGCTCGATGCGCCGCACGGCGCGCACGATGGCCGGGCCGGCGCGGCGGACCGCATCGGCGATGCGAGCGTCCTGCGAGTTGATCAGCGCGAAGGCCCTGGCGAGCGGCAGGCGGTCGAGGTCTCTCGAGTCGTTGTGGCGGCGCTCGGTGAGCAAGTGCCCTCGGCGAAGGGTCATGCGCGGGCTCCGAGCGCGGTCGCGGGAGAAAGCTGGCCGAGGACAACCGGCCGCCGCGCGCCCGTGACCTGCGGCAGGTTGGCGGGCACCCCATCGACGTGCGCGCATGCGAGCAGCGCGAAAGACAGAGCTTCCTTGGCCCCGGCGTCGATGCCGAATTCGTCGATCGTCCGCACCGCGACGGCGGGCAGGCGGTCGGCCAGCCAGGCGCGCAGCGTGAGGTTTCTCGCTCCGCCACCGCACAGCACGAGCTCGCGCGGGACCGCGCGGCGGCGGTTCGGCGGCAGCCACCGCTCGACGGACTGAGCGATCGTTTCGACCGTCAGCATGGTGGCCGTCGCGAGCCAATCAGACCAGTCAAGCCGGTGCGACGCGAACCGGCGGCGCGCCCGGGCCACGAACTCGCGGCCGAACTCCTCGCGACCGCAGCAGCGCGGCGGACGGCGTCGCAGGAACGGGTGCCGCAACCATGCCTCGAGCAGCGCGCGAGAGACCACGCCGCGCGCGGCCATCCGGCCATTGCGGTCATACGCGCGGCGGCCGCGCGTGGCGAGACGAACCAGCTCATCCATCACCATATTGCCCGGTCCGGTGTCGAAGGCGATCACGTCGCGCGGCCCCCCGCCGGCCGGCAGCCACGTCAGGTTGGCGATGCCGCCGATGTTCTGCACGATGCGGTCGCAGCGATCCGATCTCAGCAGCATCCAATCGGTCCAGGGCACGAGCGGAGCGCCCCCGCCGCCGACGGCCACGTCCGCCGACCGAAAGTCGCTGACCACCGGCACACCGGCGCGGGCGGCGATGACGGCCGCACGGCCGAGCTGAAGCGTGGCCGCGGCCCGCGGCAGGTGGCAGACCGTCTGACCGTGGGAGCCGATGACGGCCACGTTGGCGGGCCTCAGGCGCGCGGCGCGCATGAGACGCACGACCGCGTCGGCGAACCGCTCGCCCAATTGCACGTCGAGCCGGCAGAGGTCTTCGGTGCGCGTGCGGGCCGGGGCCATGACCGCCAGCACGGCGCGGCGCAGCGCGGCCGGGTAGGGCACGTGCACGTGAGCGCGAAGCCGGGCCCGCATACCGTCGCCGCGGCCGGAGACATCGGCAGCGACGGCGTCGATGCCGTCGGCGCTGGTGCCGCTCATCAGACCGATTGCCACTCGCATCCGTGCCGCCTCGAGCGATCCTCGCGAGAAACGCCAGGCGATTGTGGCGATTTGGCGAGCCTTGGCAACCGCACCGCACCCGGCCCCGCTCGAGGACGGCGAAGGGGAGAAACCGTCGCGAACCGGGCCGCAGCGTCAGGCGGCGCCGACCCCCAGTGCAGCGGTGTGGGCGGCGATCAGCTCGCAGGCTGAGATGCCGGCGTCGCCGCGCCGAGGTCGCCGGCGGCCAATGCACGGGCATCGCTCGGCACGAGATCGGCCGGCGGCGGTCGGCCGTAGGGGACGACGCGCACGACGATGGTGGGTTGTTCGGAGTCGGTGGTGTGGAGGGTCATCGCTTCCCCGGAGGATCGCGGCCGGTAGAACGCCGGCATGACGACCTCGTATTCCCAGCGGTTGCCGTCCTTCTTCACCAGCTTTGGTACCAGCCGCGGATGGGTGGCTTCGATGCGGGTGATGTCGAACGGCGTCTGGCCGTTATTGGTGATCCACAATTTGCGTGACTGCGGCTCGCGCTGGTTGCCGTCGACCGCCATGTAGGGCGGATTGACATGAATGCGCGGGTGACGAAAGGCGTTGAGCTCCAGGGTGAACGTGGGCGACTGGGGGACGTTGGTCCTGAACTTGACCGCTTCCTTGGTGTTGCCCTCCTTGAACGGACCGGCGGCGGTGACGACGACGACGAACTCCTGGCCGGGCTTGCTCTCCTCGAGCGCGACTTTGAACGGGGACGTGGACGCCGGCGGCACCAGCTCGAGCGTGAGCGGCTGGCCGGACGTGTTCTTCAGCACCAGCCGGCGCGTCTCCGGTTTGTCGTTGGAGACCGAGTTGAAGAAGTTGGTGCCGATCGGTTCGAGCTGGGCGACGGTCTTGACGGTGCCGACCAGTTGGAGCTTGCGACGCGAGTCGGGGCCCGGCTCGTTGGTGATGATCTCCAGCGCGATGTCGGTCCGGCCGCGCTTCAGGGCGGTGTCCATGACGGCCGGAAAGACGGCGTTTTCGCCGGGCGCGAGCACGCGCTTGTAGTCTCCGACCACGGTGCAACTGCACGCCGGCTTGACCTCGAGAATCTGGAGCGTTTCGGTGCCCTTGTTCGCGATCCTGAACTGGTGCTCGATGCGCGTGCCCGCCCAGACCTCGCCGAAATCGAAGGGGGAGTTCTCGCAGACAAAGACGGGTCCGGTCGTTCGCTGCGGTTTGGGATCCGGCTGAATGCGCGGCGGCGTCGGCACGCCCGACTGAACGGGCTGGGCCCAGACGGGAGCGCCAACGCAGGCCAGCAGACTGATGACCCAGTGACATCGATTCATGCGTGAGTTCTCCAGCTTTCGCGGCGGCTGCGCGACAGACTCAACGTCGCGCGCCGGAGCGGGCGGTCCGGCGCGGGCGCGTACGCCGGGCGGCGCGGGTCGCCGGTCGCCTGGTCGGGGTTTCCGCCGCGGCGGTGACCTTGCGAATCAGCTTGACCGCCAGGTCGGCCTCGGAGTCGGCATCGAAGCCGAACAGGGCCGAATAGCGCGTGCCGATCTTCTGGGCGATGAAGAAGCTCAGGTTGATGCCGGCGTCGGAGAGCGCGTGGGCGATGTCGTAGCTGAGCCCGGCGCGATTCTCGCCTTCCACGACCAGGCAGGGAAAGTTGCAACTCGACAAGCCGGCCCGGCGGGCCGCATTGCGGGCCGGGGCCGACTCGACCGGCCAGACCTCGATCGCTGCGGAATGGCGATCCGGGTAGGCGTAGCCGATGACGAGCTGAAGGTCCTGGTGCACGTCGGCCAGCGGGTGCAGCGTCCGAGCCAGCATGCCGGGCGCGTTGCGCGTTTCCGATCGCCATAAGACTGCTCGCTTGACCGTCACGGGCATGGACCGATCTCCTCTCGACCCGACCGGAACGGCGGCTGACAACGAGTCATTCGCCGGATCCGGCGTAGCGCTCGGCACATCGCAATGGGGCCCGCCCGGTGCAGGCGGTATCGCCCATTCCGACACGAATGGAAGCGGCATTGTAAGATAAGCTGCGCTTGTCCGCGACGACCAACGACCCTGGTCAGAGACCATGCAAGCAGCGGAACGCCTGATCGCGATCGAGACTTCCAGCCGTCGCGGCAGCGTGGCCATTGCCGAAGGTCCGACACGACGAGCCCTGGCTGAGTTCTCGGCCGACCAGCAGCACGCCGTGGAACTGCTGCCGAGCATCGACCGGCTGTGCCGGGAGGCCGGATGGCCGCCGGCCAGCATCCGGCAGGTGCACGTGTCGATCGGACCGGGCAGCTTCACCGGACTGCGGGTGGCGGTGACGACCGCGCGGCACCTGGCGCTGGCGCTGGGGGCGGGCGTGGTGGCGGTGCCGTCGCTGAGCGTCATCGCGGACAACGCGCGGCTGGCCGACCCGCCTCCGCAGCGGGTGGCTGTTATCCTGGACGCGAAGCGCCGCCAGGTGTACGCCGGGGCGTTCGAGCAGCGCGGCGACGAGTACGCGGCGGTCGGCGAGCCGGCGCTGGTCGAGCCGGCCGCGTGGCTGGCGTCGCTGCCGCGGCCGCTGTGGGTGATGGGCGAGGGCGTGAGCTACCACGCCGGGGCGATCGACGGCGCGGACGTCACGCGGCTCGACGCGGCGCTGTGGCTGCCGCGGGCCGACGCGGTGCACCGCCTCGGCTGGAGACTGGCGTGCGCCGGGAGATTCGCGAACGCACGCGACCTGGTGCCGCTGTATCTTCGTCGCCCGGAGGCAGAGGAAGTGTGGGAACAGCGCCATGGCATTTCCGGTTAGGGCGGTCGGGCGTCGGCCGGTCGACGCCGATGGTCGGCGGCGCTGTCGCTGAACGGCGGGCGACCCGCTGCTGTCGAAACGCGGCGTAGGCGCTACAGCCAAGGCTGATCTCGTTGATGGACCTCGAGATGACCCAGCGACCGGCACTGCGCGCAGCCATCGGTCGTGGAAGGGGCTTGATGCAGTCACCGGGCTGATTCGGTCCACGAACTCCGTGTTTGCGTGGTGCTGCTTCGTGCTAAAATACTGACGGCGATGGGGTTCGCCACGCCTCGACCACGATCTCGAGGCCAACCGCCCGTTCCTGGGCTGATGACCCCTGACTCGAAGCGTCACACCGTGCTTCGAGCGGGGTCGTTTGCGTTTCATCCCGCTCCACGGAGGATGCTTCGCGGCAGCTTGCCAACAGACTGCGTTCGTTACGGAACGCCGATTGCTCCAGCGCGGAGGTCATGACCGTGAACGCCTTCCATCGTCAGTCGATCGGGGTTGCGTTTCACCACATCGACGAGCGTCTCTCACAGATCGAAGCGATCCTGAACTCCGTCGGTGCCAAGTCTCCATTCTCGACCTACGCCTTCGACGTCGGACCGATGGAGCGCAACGCGATCGTCGGATATGCAAGTCGACTGCGCGAGCGAATGTGGGCGGCGGTGCAGCGATTGGAAATCCCACCCGAGACTCACCGCACCAGCGCCGCGTGGGTGATCGCGACGACTCTGATGGATGTCTCGATCACGCTTGCGGAGATCGAGCCGAGTCGGCTTCGCGGTTATGGCAGGTTGGACGAGGAATCCGCGACGGTGCTCTCAGGCATCCTCAGCGACCTGGATCGACTGGTGAATTCCCTCGATGCATATCTGAAGCGGATGATGGGCGGCAACATGGCGGAGCGGCTGGCCCGGTTGGAGACGACGCCGGGCAATCGCAAGTCGATTGCGAAAATCGACGAGATCATCGCCCGGCACGGACTTGTAGAACTCCGGCCGCTCATGGATGCGCTGGTTTCGCGGATTGAATCCCGGGATCTGGAAATCGCAGTATTCGGTCGGGTCAGTTCCGGCAAATCATCGCTTCTCAACTATCTGCTCGGGCATCCGGTGCTGCCGGTGGGCGTCCTCCCGGTCACGGCAGCGCTGACGAGACTGTATAGATCGGACGACCCGCATGTCGTGGTTCGCACAGAAGTTTCGCAACCGCGTCGCATCTCCATCGAGGAGATTCCCGATTACGTCACCGAAGAGGGCAACCCTGGAAACCGGCGTCGTGTCATCGACGTGTCGATCGGTTTCCCAAGCGAGCGTTTGATTGACGGCGTCACGCTGATCGATACGCCAGGCGTCGGTTCATTGGCCACCGTGGGCGCCGCTCAGACCAGGGCATATTTGCCGCGATGCGATTTGGGCGTCGTCCTGATCGACGCCGGTTCGACGCTCGACCAGGAGGATCTGGTATTGCTGCGGGCGATGTACGAATCGGCCGTGCCATCCATGGTTCTCGTCAGCAAGTGCGACCTGCTGGCACCGGAAGACCGGGCGTGTGTCGTCGATTACATCGCCCGCCAGACGCGAGACCGTTTCGGACAAGAGGCATCCGTCCACCTCGTGAGCACGCGCGCCACGGACACGGCCCTGACCGACGCGTGGTTTGATCAACACATCAGACCGATCATGCTGCGGCATCGTGAGGAACTGGAGCGGTCCGTTCAACGCAAGATCGGCAATCTCGCTGAACTGACTCACTCGCTGTTGGAAGTTCAAATCTCGCGAGTTCGAGTGGGAACGACAACGCATGACGAAGCCGTCAATGCCCAGGCAGCTCGCCAGGTGCTTCGAGAATCCGAGGGACGCATCGCGGCCGTCGCCGCGATCGTGACCAAGCCAGTCGAAGAGACGGTCAACGATGCGGTTGTCGCTGTCATTCATGAGGCTGCGACACGCATTGTCGCGCACCGGCGACGTGGCGACGGCGTTGACGGCGAGTTGCGCTCGACCGTCCTGAATGCGATGGCGGCCGAAGCATCCGAAGCAAGCCGGAGACTGGAGGAAACGGATTCCTTTCTGAACGACGCGGCACGCCGGCTTGCCGCGGCAGTCTCGATGCCGTTGGCCAGGCTCGACACCGATCAGCGATTCAGGCTGACACCGCTCCCGCCCAGCGACGAGACTCAGTTGAGTGATCTGCGTGATGCAAGGTGCTGGTGGTTTATTGCCATGTGGCCGGCCGCAGCCGTGTGGATGATCGATCGCAAATTGCGAAAACGCTCTGAGGCGAAGATCTGGTCGCTCATTCGAGACCAGCGCCACGCGCTGCGGCGGTGGATCGAAGGGAATCTCCGGCGAGTGACCAGTTCGTTTGAAGCTCGGATTGCACCACTTCGGGCAAGACTCGACGCCGCGAATGCTGTCGAAGATCCATCCGTGGACAACGAACAATTGCAGTCGGACGCCGATTACCTGCGAGCGCTGATTGGCAATCCCGTTGCCGGCGCCGCTGGAGCCTCGGCACAACGCTCCGTCGATCCACCGCACGTGGTGTCGGCGGGCAAGGGCAGTTAGGCCGAACGGTCAGCGATGCGTCTCGATCGGTTCGAACGACTTCAGTTGGACGCCAGGACTGCTTTCGCCATCCTCGCTCTTCAATTCAAGTCGTTGGATTGCACTGCCTCCTGCGCACCCGGACGAGTTGGTGGATGCAACACCAGGCCCATTCCTGCAAGAATGGGAAGCAGTGCAACCAGCGCAGCCACGTGAACGCCCATCCCTGCCCACAACCAGCCGAAGAGCAAGCTGCTGACAAGATCACCCAGCCCAGTGACGACGACCAACGCTCCGAAGCCGCTCCCCCCGGCGACCGTCAGAGGGAGTGCGGTTCATGTATCGGACACGGAAACACGAGCTCGACGGTCTCCGAAGAGGTGAGTGAGCACTCTTTGACAGGCGTCCTCCTCGTCACCATTGATGAGCGGCCGGCGAAGGGTATCGCGTTTGAGGACGTAGGCCCGCATGTCTTCCGCAAGCTCGTCGAATCGCCTCGCACTGTCCCGGAGGAGTTGCTGTCCGACCGCTTCGGGCACCAGATTCAGGAGCCGCTCCAGGTGAATAAGACACGGGCCTTGCGATTCACCAACGGCTGCGGCGCCGCTGTCCGTCGCGCTGTACTCGGCCAGTTTCTGCAAGAAGAACGATTCCGCATCTCGAAGAAGACTGCAAACCGCGCATCGAGTTGAATCGGCCACGAGTTCTGTCAGCGATGGTTCGCCTGACGCCGCCCTCTTGACCAACTCTACGGCAATCCGCTGCGCGAACAGGGGCAATCCGCTACTCAACCCGCGTGGGGATGCCCCGGACGCGAGCTGCCAGGCATGGAGCGGGCAGAAGCCGCCCCGTGCCGCAAAGTCGCGCTGCACACCTGCGTCGATCGAAAGCTCAAATTGAAATCGACAAAAGAAGTCGAACGCGACTTTCACAAGGTGATCGCAAACAACGCACCCGCGGGTCCGCAGCGCGGCGCGCAGATCGTCCGTGTCCTTTGACTTGCCAGCGGGTGGCCGAAAGTTCAGCGATAATTGTTCGGCGGTCCCGCCCACAGGAGGCTGCAGAATCGAATCGGCGAACGTACTATCGTTCAAGTCCATTCGCGCCAGTTGCGCGGAGAATCTCGCAAGACTTTCAGCTTCCTCGGCCTGCGCAGGGCCGCCGGCGGTGGAGCAGATCTGCCTTGCTTTTCTTGCCACCGACGCCAGGAGCGTTGCCGTGCACTCCTCAACCAGAAAATGAGAGAGCGCACGGCGGACTACGCCAAGTCCGCCATATTCATCGGAGTTGCCGCACACGTTCGGTTCGACGACCGTTCGACACGAAACGGGAAATAACTGAAACGCGTCGGTGCCAAGTACATCAGTGAGAGTTGCTTCGGTGTGCTTGATGACCTCGTCCACCTCCGCTTCCTCTGCGAGGTCCATCTTGTTCAGGACGAAAAAGCACTTGCGAACGTGTTGACGGATGAGTCGAAGGAAATCGATCTCAAGTGCGGACAGCGGCGCCTCGGCGCTTGTGACCAGCAGAACCGCATCGCAACGAGGGATGAAGTCAAGCGTTCTTCGCGTGTTGGCCTCGATCGTTGAGCCAATGCCCGGCGTGTCGACGAACTCGAGGCCCCGCCGAAGGAATGTCGACGGCGCTTCCACCCAGACCGTCTCAACCTGCCGGCGATTCCCGGAGTTGCCGCGCTCGGTCACGTAGTCGCTCAGGGCCGTGACGGGCGCCTGCTCCATCAGATGGGAATCGGTGTGCTTGATCAACAGCCGGTCGCTCGTCCCGTATCGAAGGGCGGTGATGGTCGACGTGAGCGGGACGATGCCCGTTGGGAGCAGCATTCGACGCACCAGCGCATTGATGAGCGTGGATTTCCCCCGCTTGAGCTGCCCGACGACGGCCAGCGTGAATCGATTCTCTGCCAACTTCACGAGAAGTTCGTCGGACCGAGCTGCGAGGGATTCGCCGCCCGTCCTCCGCAGCGACGCGGATATTTCCTGGAGCAGCAGCGCGAGGGCCTGCTTTCGGCGTGAGAGTTCACGCAAGGCGAATTCATCTGTTGGTCCTCTCATCGGGCCGATCTCGTCGATATCCTGTCGAGCGCCAGGCGGGCGGCACGGATTTCGGCGACATCGGTCGCCGGCTGAGCCAACAGCGCGGATAGCGTGGTCAACTCGGCCGTCACGAAGGCGACGGCCTCCCGCCGGAGCTCCTCGATCACCTCATTGACGCGCTCCGCCCAGTCACCCGCGATGCGCGTGAGGTTCTTCTCCACCTCCCACGGAATCAGTCGCAGAAAATGACGATGAAAGAGCGGCCCGAGAATCCGCATCGGAAGCACCCACCACAGCATGTCGAACAGAATGTCGAACACGCGACTGACTGCGATGGGCGGCGGTCGGACGGCGGGCACGTCGGCCTGCCAGGTGATGCCCGACCATTCGATGCCCAACTCGGTGATGATGTTGCGCCGCAGCCGATCCTGACAGGCCTGAATGATGCGCTGGAATCGTTCCCGGGCCTGATTCGCCTGCTGGCGGGCCAGTGGGGCTGCGGCGTTCGATGGCTGCGACAGGAGCGCACCCAGTCTTTCGGTCAACCATTGCTCGAAGCGCTGCGTCTGAACTGACAGATTCCCTCGCCAACCACGCAGTTCCCCGCGGAGTTCGCTTTCCAATCGAGTCACCAGAGGGTCCTGATGGGCGAGCAGATTCTCCTTGAATATGGAGCGAGTCTGCCCCGTGAGGCGACGGGCGACCAGGTCCAGTTCGTCGCGAATCAGCGCTTCCTGAATCGACTCGCCAAGGACGGCATCGCGAAGCCGCGCCCGATGCTGCTCCGTTTGTTCGGCCGAACGCAGCGCCATGGTCAGATAGTCATGACACGCTGCTAATGCCGCTTCCAGTTTATGAGACAGCGCGGCCTCTCGTTGCCCGCTCACGTCGCGCATCAGCGGCGACAACAATCGCGACTTGAATTCGACGAGCCAGCGATCAGTTTCGCGTCGACAGGAGAATGGAACCACCGGCGTTTCGTCGCCGAAGCCCTCCTGTGCCAATCCTCGCCGCACGAAGGCCTGGACGTCCTCAAGCTCCTGCTCCGTCAACAGGTCGATCTTGGTCAGCACCACCGCGATGCGCGGTGCGTGCGAGCGAAGCTCAACGAGCAGACGGCGGTCCTCGTCAGAGAGCGGCCGTTCGACGCTCATCGCCAGGAGTGCGACCGCCACGTTCGGGAGCCAATCTCGTGTGCTCCGCGTGTTGTGTGTGAATACGCTCCCCAGACCGGGCGTATCGACCAACCGCAGACCGCGGAGCGCGTTCATCGACGGTGTCTGGACATCGACCAGCGCGACATGCCGTCGGTTTTTCGGATTGCGAGCCTCGTCCACAAAGTCCCCGATCCGGGCAAGATCGATCGACTCCTGCCTCCCATTCAAATAGGTGACCGTCGCCGCGGCATTCGCGCCTGCTGAAATCCGCGTAATCAGCGCCGTCACGGGCAATACACCGACCGGCACGATCTCCTGACTCAGCAAGGCGTTTACCAATGAGCTCTTGCCGGATTTGAACTGACCGAATACGGCGACATCCAGGGGCGCTGCGCCATCGGTCAAGGAGCGGCAGGCCTGAAGCGTGGGAATCAGGGTCTGCAACCGGAATCGGTCCACGATTCCCCCCAGGATGTCGAGCGCGTCTGGAGTGCCCGATTCAGCGCCGGGTACAGTCTCGTCGAGCCGGTTCATCTGAACTCATGTTGCGAAGGGGTTCGTCAAGCCGGCCGACTTGCCGAGCTCGGCCTCAATTTCCAGAAGCCGATTGTATTTGGCGATTCGCTCGCCGCGACATGCCGAGCCCGACTTGATCTGGCCGCCACCCATCGCGACCGCGAAGTCGGCCATGAATGCATCTTCTGTTTCACCGGAGCGATGTGAAATGATGTAGCCCCATCGCGCCTGGCGACACATCTCGATGGCCTCGACGGTCTCGGTCACCGTACCGATCTGGTTGAGCTTGATGAGCACGGCGTTGCTACACTTCTCGCGGATGCCGCGGGCGATGAAGCGCGTATTTGTGACATAAATATCGTCGCCTACAATCTGAACGCGCTGCCCCAGCGCCGCCGTATGCTGCCGGAATCCCTCCCAGTCGTTTTCGGCCAGCCCGTCCTCAATCGAGACGATGGGATAGCGTTCGATCCAGCGACTGAAGAGTGCCGTCATCTCCGTCGCGGACTTGCGGCCCTGTCCGGACTTCGACAGGTTGTATGCGCCATCCTCATAGAAGGAGCTGGCGGCGGGGTCGAGGGCGATGGCCACCTCCCGGCCCGGTTTGTATCCAGCCGCTGAAATCGCTTCGACGATGACTTCGCAGGCTTCGTCGTTGCTTTTCAGGTTCGGCGCGAAGCCCCCCTCGTCGCCGACACTCGTCGCATAACCCTTTTTCTTCAGAATGCTCCGCAGCGCGTGAAATGTCTCCGCCCCATAGCGCAAGGCCTCGGCAAAAGTCGGTGCGCCGATCGGCATGACCATGAATTCCTGAAAATCGACGCTGTTGTCGGCGTGTTTGCCGCCGTTGAGGATGTTCATCATCGGGACCGGAAGCCGCGTCGCACCGGGACCGCCGAGATAGGCGTACAGGGGAATGTTCAAGGACTGCGACGCCGCACGGGCAACCGCCATCGAAACGCCCAGGATCGCGTTCGCGCCGAGCCTGGCCTTGTTGGGTGTTCCATCCCATTCGACCAGAAATCGATCAAGTTCGGCCTGCCTGGTCGGATCGAGGCCGACGAGCCTGGGGCCGATCGCGCGGTTCACGTTCTCGACAGCCCCGAGCACTCCCTTGCCGTCGTAGCGCTTCCTGTCTCCATCCCGCAGCTCGACGGCCTCGTTCTCGCCCGTGGATGCGCCTGAGGGCACCGAAGCGCTCGCGGAGACTCCATTATCCAGCGCCACGGTAACCTTCAAGGTCGGATTGCCGCGAGAATCGAGGATTTCGAGCGCACGAACGAGACTGATTCTGGAACTCATGTTCATTACTCACTTTCCGCTCGGCCGGTCTGAAGCGTACGGATCAACGCGGTCCGGTACTCCGGCCGCAAAGGAACTTCCTGGAGGGCTGCGATCGCCGCATGCGTGTTGTACGCGACCCGCCACGAGGCCATCTGGCCATCTTCCCACAATGCGAATGCAGCCCGAGCATCGCCATCCAGCGGCTGCCCGACCGAACCGGGGTTGACGACCATGGAGCCGTTTCGTGGCCGGATCATCGGTAGATGCGTGTGCCCGAGAACGAGCACGTCGGCATCGATACCAGCGGCGACCTCACGCAGCAGCCAGTCAGATGCGGTCGGCCCCAGTCGATAATCAAACAGCGGATCGCTGATGGTCGCATGGCACAGCGCAAAGGAGACACCAGCGATATCCCTTTCGAGCGTCAGGGGCAATTGTCCGAGCCAGCGCCGATCATCCTCGTCGAGCTGACTTCGAGTCCAGTCTCGCATGGCCAAGGCAATGGCCTGCTTGCTCGCGGCAGCCCTCGGATCGGCCGCGAACGCCACGGCGTGATCATGATTGCCGCGAACGGCGATGGCATGTCGTTCTCTCAGCCATGAGACGACCTCGCGCGGTCGCGGCCCATAGTTCACCGCATCGCCGGCGAAGAGCACATGATCGACAACGCCCGCTTCGCGCTCGACGGCGGTCAACGCCCAGAGATTCGCATGAATGTCGGAAATGATCAGGATTTTCATCGCCAACCGCCTGGCTGGCGTACGACCGCCGTCGCAGTCGGGAGCGGCTGCTCCCGCCAGTATTGGCGCCACAATGCCAATGCCTCGCGGTTTGACGGCTGCTCCGCCAGGATTTCACGCACGATCTGATGGGCCTGAACCGTGCGTTTCAACCTGATCAGCGCTATCGCCCAATGGATCCTGAACGCCGGTTCAAAGGGATTCAGCCATGCGGCTCGTCGAAACTGCGACTCCGCCAACTCGATTGCTTCCCTGGCCATGAAGTGGACGCCCAACTGATCGCGGTCATAGCCGAGATAGGAACTTGGTCGAAGCAGCTCCTCCCGCACAAGCTGGGGATCACGTTTCGATACCCTCCTCAGATGTTTACGTTGTTTCATGTGAGTGATTCGCTGTGTATTTGATCACGTGGACATTTTCCAGCGTCACGAGTCCCTCATTCACCATTTCGTCGATGTGTGGGAGCAGCAACCGGATCTTCTCTTCGGCATCCACTACTTCGATGATCACGGGCAAATCCTCAGACAGTCGCAGGACTTTGACGGTATGCAGGCGGCTGTTTGCGCCAAATCCCATCGGCCCTCGCAGGACCGTCGCACCGGCCATGTGCAATTCCCGCGCCTTCAGCACGATCGCCTCGTAAACCGGTTTGCCATGCCACTGGTCGCTTTCACCGATGAAGATGCGAAGGAGTTGAGCTTCGCCTTCCAGTTTCATGAATGATGCTCCTTTTTCGTCAGATGCCAAAGACATGCTCGGCCAGTCGGTAACCCGCCCATACCGCCAGAAAGCCAAGCGTGACACTCGAGAGCATGTTCACCATCGCGCGAAGTCCCTGACCGTCGTTGGCCATCGAAAACGACTCCCAGCCAAACGATGAAAACGTCGTGAAACCGCCCAGGACACCCACGGTGAGACCGATTCGATATTCCATGCGCACCGGGATCGGACCGCTGAACACCATGTTCAGAAAGCCGATGAGGAAGCATCCCAGCACGTTCACGGCGAGCGTCCCGGTTGGAAACGTTCCCCGCACGAGCGATTGCCCCCAACCCTGAATGACATAGCGAAGAAGCGAGCCGATGGCACCGCCCATCATGACGAGCGTGAACTTGTTGATGAGGATGTCCTTCATGATATCCGCGCAGGCCTCCCGCAGGTCGTTCCGCGCCGGCGGTTTGCGGACAACCAGCCCGGCTGGGACCGGAGCGAATCACCACCAAGCGAGGACTCGCCAAATGGCGAACCTCGTCCGCGACTCCAGCTACCTTCGGATAGAGGGGTTTAAGGCCGCCCCTACCCGTGAATAACTGGGTAGGAGCCATCAGCCCATCACGGGCGGTTGAGGTGGGCACCATCACCTGATTCGCAGCGGTAGTCCCGGGAAACTCATCAGGTTCCAAGGACCGCCTGCCGCAAAACGTGGCCAAAACTCTGGCAGGAGGATAGCAGCGTGTCCCACGGCCCGTCAACTCCCGATTTCGCAGTCGCGGCATCGGCGGTCCGATTCCCGCTATCGGCAGACGGGGAAGTGCGTGGTGGCGGTGCCGTCGCTGAGCGTCATCGCGGACAACGCGCGGCTGGCCGACCCGCCTCCGCAGCGGGTGGCTGTTATCCTGGACGCAAAGCGCCGCCAGGTGTACGCCGGGGCGTTCGAGCGGCGCGGCGACGAGTACGCGGCGGTCGGCGAGCCGGCGCTGGTCGAGCCGGCCGCGTGGCTGGCGTCGCTGCCGCGGCCGCTGTGGGTGATGGGCGAGGGCGTGAGCTACCACGCCGGGGCGATCGACGGCGCGGACGTCACGCGGCTCGACGCGGCGCTGTGGCTGCCGCGGGCCGACGCGGTGCACCGCCTCGGCTGGAGACTGGCGTGCGCCGGGAGATTCGCGAACGCACGCGACCTGGTGCCGCTGTATCTTCGTCGCCCGGAGGCAGAGGAAGTGTGGGAACAGCGCCATGGCATTTCCGGTTAGGGCGGTCGGGCGTCGGCCGGTCGACGCCGATGGTCGGCGGCGCTGTCGCTGGACGGCGGGCGACCCGCTGCTGATCGACTATCACGATCGCGAGTGGGGCCGGCCGATTGGCGACGACGCCGGGCACCTGGAGCGGATGACGCTCGAGGTGTTCCAGTGCGGGCTGTCGTGGCGGATCGTGCTGGTCAAGCGGCCGGCGCTGCGGGACGCCTTCCGCGACTTCGATCCGCCGGCCGTGGCGCGTCTGACGGCGGCGGACGTGGGTTGCCTGCTGCGACACCCGGGCATCATCCGCAATCGGCGCAAGATCGAGGCAACGATCGAGAACGCGCGGCGGATGCTGACGCTGGCGGCCGAACACGGCTCGTATGCGCGGTGGTTCGCGGCACAGGCGACGACCACGGCGCGGCAGCGGGCGGCGCTGTTCGACCAACTGTGCCGGACCTTTCGCTTCATGGGGCCGGAGACGGCGCGGTGCTACCTGATGGGATGCGGAAAGATCCGTCCGGCGCACGATCGCGGGTGTTTTGCGGCGAGCGGCGGGCGTCGTTAGGATGAGCGGCCCTGAGCGCCGCGAGTCGCAGGAGACCTCTCATGCCGCCAGAACCCTCCGGGTCGGACGCCCCGTCGAGCGTCCTGCGAGCCGAGCACCGGGTCATCGAGCGAGTTCTGCATGTGCTGGACCGGCTCGCGGCGCGGGCGGCCGACACCGCGATGCTGGACCTGCCGGACGCTCGGAAATGCGTCGAGTTCTTCCGGCTCTTCGCGGACGCCTGTCATCACGCCAAGGAGGAGGATCTGCTCTTCCCGGTGCTGGAGCAGCGCGGCATGCCGCGCGAAGGCGGCCCGATTGGCGTCATGCTGCATGAGCACCGGGTCGCCCGGGAATTCGTCCGCGCCATGGGCGAGGCGCTGGACGCGGTGGAGGCGGGGAATCGCGACGCGGGGAGTCGTTTTTGCGACGCGGCGCGACAGTACATCGATCTGCTCACGCAGCACATCTACAAGGAAGATAACATTCTCTTCATGATGGGGGACCGCATCATGCAGCCGGCCGACCAGCAGCGGCTGGCGGGCGAGTTCTGCGCGGTGGGCTGTCGTGCGTTTGCGGGAAAGACCCGCGAGCAGCTCGAACAGCTTGCGGCGGAATTGACGGCGCGGTGGGGCCAATAACGACTATCGTTGTCGCTATTAACACATAACTCTAATATAAACTGGTACTTATAATTCACATGCGCGGGTTTTTACCGAGCGACCGAGCGGGGCGAAAATGCGCGCACGGGGGGGACGCCGAGCGCTGCGATCGTTTAGAATATGATGCGGTTGCATTAGGAGACCTGCCATGGAAATTCAAGGCAAGTGCGCGGTGATCACCGGGGCGGCCAGCGGGATCGGCCGTGCAACCTGCGAGGCGCTGGTGCGGGCGCAGATTCGCGCGATCGCGGCGGTGGATCGCAGCGGGTCGGTGCAGGAGATGGCGGGGCGCGCGAACGCGGAGGCCGGGCGCGAGGTGATCGTTCCATTCGTCGGCGATGTGACGAGCGACGCGTTTCGCCAGAGCGTGTTTCGTGAGATGAAGACACGCGGCACGCCCATCTCGATCTGCGTGCCGGCGGCGGGCATCACGCGCGATCGACTGGCGGTGAAGCTCAACAAGGAGACCGGCGCGGCCGACACTTACCCGCGCAAGGATCTCGAGGACGTGCTGTCGATCAACCTGATGGCGCCGATCCTCTGGTCGATCGACACGGTCGCGTCGGTGGCCGAGGATCGTGCCCGTCGCAACCTGGCGCGCTGGAACCCGAATGAAGACATCACCGGCTGCATCGTGTTCATCGGCTCGGTCTCGTCGGCGGGCAACAAGGGGCAGATCTCGTACGCGGCCGCGAAGGCCGGACTGGAAGGCGCGCAGGCCACGCTGGCGAAGGAGGCCATCTTCTACGGCGTGCGCTGCAACATCATCCACCCCGGCTACACCGACACGCCGATGGTGCGGGCGATGGGCGACCAGTTGATCGAGGAGTACATCCTGCCGCTGACGCAATTGCGGCGGCTGCTGCACCCGGACGAAATCGCCGACGCCATCGTGTTCATGATGCGGAACTCGGCCGTCAGCGGTTCGCTGTGGGTCGATGCTGGCTGGCACCCGGCGGCCTGACTCACGCCGGCCGGCGACTCGGGCGCGCCGACGATCCCGGCGGGCCACGGCGATGTCTTGAGGCGCCGGTCGCGGCGCGTTATCGCGGCTGATCGGGGCGCGGCCTCGGCCTGGTCCACTGGTTGAGCCAGTCGATGACGGTGTCGTGCCAGAGGATGCTGTTGGCGGGCTTGAGCACCCAGTGATTCTCGTCGGGGAAATACAGGAACTTGCTGGGAATCCCGCGCCGCTGGAGGGCGGTGAAGGTCGACATGCCCTGCGTCTCAACGACGCGGAAATCCAGCGCGCCGTGGATGACCAGCATCGGCGTGCGCCAGTTCTTCACGAAGTTGATCGGGTTCTGGAACTCGTAGCCCTGCGGGTTGTCCCAGGGCGTGCCGAGATGGTCCCACTCCGGAAACCATAGTTCCTCGGTGTCATAGTAGGCCATGCGCTCGCACAGGTTGCCGTCGTGGCACACCAGGCAGCGGAAGGCATCGGGCCAGTTGCCGGCGATCCAGTTGATCATATAGCCGCCGTAAGACGCCCCCAGCGCCGCGACGCGGTCGTCGTCGAGCCAGGCGTAGTTCCGCAGGGCGTGGGCCAGACCCTTCTGGAGGTCGATCAGCGGCTTACCGCCCCAGTCTCCGCGGATCGAATCGCAGAAGGCCTGCCCGTAGCCGGTCGAGCCGTGGAAGTCGACCATGATGACGGCATAGCCCGCGCCGGCGTAGGCCTGCGGGTTCCAGCGATAGTGAAAGTGGTTCCCGAACGAACCCTGCGGGCCGCCGTGAATGAGAAACGCGACCGGGTACTTCTTCGGGGCGGCGTTGAAGTCGACCGGCTTGACGAGGTACGCATAGACGGTCTCGCCGTTCCAACCCTCGAAGGTGAACTGCTCGGGCTGGCCGACCATCACATCCTTCAGGCGGTCGGTGTTGATGTGCGTGATCTGGCGAACGTCGGAGCCGTCGGGCCTGACGCTGAACAGCTCGACCGGTGTGGTGAGCGTGTCGAGTGCGTAGACGATCCGATCTCCGGCCGGCTGCGGGGCATCGACCGTCCCCATCTTCACCACCTCGCGCACCGGTCCGCCGGCGACGTCGACCGCGAACAGCGATCGCTGCCCGAGGTTGTCGGCGACGGTGTAGATCGTCCGGCCGTCGGACGACCAGGCCAGCGAGCCGGCCGAGCGATCCCACTCGGCCGTCAGCGCGCGGGCGGCTCCGTCCGGCCAGGCCCTGAGCATGATGGTCTGCTTATCGGCCTCGTAGCCGGGTCGCGCCATGGCGAGCCAGGCGAGCGTGCGCCCGTCGGGCGCGAAGCGCGGGTGCGTGTCGAGCGCCAGGTTGTCGATCGTCAGGCAGCGCGGCGACGCCGAGCCGTCGATCGGCGCGATGAACAGGTCGCCGTTGGTGGACCAGGCCTCGTTGCGGCCGGCATTGCGGGCGACGAAGACGATCGACTTCGAGTCGGGTGTGAAAGTGATCTCGTCGGTGCCGCCGAACGGGCGGGTGGGGACATCCATGTCGACGCCGGCGGTGACGTCGACGGCCGGCTGCGTCGTGGCCGGCAGCGAACGGACGAACAGGTGCGACCGACGGCCGTCGCGCCAGGTGTCCCAGTGTCGAAACGGCAGTCGCGTGTAGATGCGACCGGTGGCCTTTCGCTTCGAGATTTCGTCAAGCCGGGCCTGCGTCTCGGCCGGCGACCTGGCGTCGACGAACACTTCCATGCTGTAGGCGATGGCTCGGCCGTCCGGAGCGACGACGAGATTGGCGACGTCGAGCGGCTCGCGGGTGACCTGCTCGGCCTCGCCGCCGTCGACGGAGATGCGCCAGATCTGCGACGAGCCGGAACGAGTCGAGATGAAGAAGATGGAGCGGCCGTCCGGCGACCAGCGCGGAGAATGATCGGCGTCGGGGTGCGCGGTCAGGCGTCGCAGGCCGCTGCCGTCGGCGCCCACCAGCCACAGGTCGGTGCGGCCGCGATTGGCGTCGAGGTCGGTGACGCGCAGCACAAAGACGACCTGCCGTCCGTCCGGCGAGACCTGCGGATCCTGCACGCGGTCGATCGCGACCATCTCGTGCACGGTGAAGGGGCGCTTGTCGGCTCGAGCCGGCGCGGCGACAGACATGAGCGAGCCGAGCCACAGGGCGGTCATGATCGGCAATCGCATGCGATTCAGTCCTTTCGTCCGAGAGAGGTCACGGGTTCAGCGGAAGCGACGGGCGACGGTGTTGAAGCGCTCGGCCAGCGCGCCGGCGTCGACCCGGGTCAGGCGACCATCGACGACGACCGTTCGTCCGTGAACGAGGACGCGATCGGGTCGCGGCGGCTGGCAGAGGACCAGGGCGGCGAGCGGGTCATGCGCGACCGCGCCGGCCAGCGCGATGTCGTCGGCACGATAGAGCACAAGGTCGGCCGGGCAGCCAGGCTCGATGTTCCCCAGCTCCGGCCGGCCGAGCACGGCGGCGCCGCCGCGCGTCGCCATCGAGAAGGCCTCGGCCGGTGTCATGGCGCCGGCGCCGCGGACGACGCGTTGCAGGAGCAGCGATTGGCGCATTTCGACCGTCAGCGAGCCGCCGTCGTTGCTGGAACTGCCGTCGACGCCGAGGCCGACGACCACGCCGCGATCGAGCATGTCACGGATCGGCGGCGGCCCGCTGCCGAGGCGCATGTTGGATGACGGACAATGGGCGACGGCCGTGCGGGTGCGCGCGAGCAGCTCGATCTCCTCGGCGTTCAGATGAACGCAGTGGGCAAGGTAGACGTCCGGACCGAGCCAATGATGCCGCCGGAGATACTCGATCGGCCGGCAGCCGAAGCGGTCGAGGCAGTAGCGCTCCTCGTCGAGCGTCTCGGCGGCGTGGGTATGCAGCAGCACGCCGCGCTGACGGGCAAGCATGGCGGTGTCGACCAGCAGTTCGGGGCTGACGTTGAAGGGCGCGCACGGGGCGAGATCGATGCGCCGCATGGACCCCGGCCGCGGGTCGTGGAAGCGGTCGAGCACGCGCTCGCAGTCGGCCAGCACGCGCTGCTCGTCCTCCGCGCAGGAATCGGGCGGCAGCCCGCCCTTGCTCTGTCCGACCGACATGCTGCCGCGGCAGGCATGAATGCGAATGCCGAGTTCGTCGGCGGCCTCGAGCACGGCTTCAAGGCGGATGTCGCGCGCGGGAGGGAAGAGATAGTGATGGTCGCTGGTGGTGGTGCAGCCGCCCAGCAGCAGCTCAGCGATGCTGACCTGCGCAGCCAGTTTGTGCGTCTCGTAGTCGAGGTGCTGCCAGCGCTGATAGAGCTGCGTGAGCCATTCGAACAACGGGGCGGTCTGGACCGGCTGAAGGCAGCGGGTGAGCGACTGAAACAGATGGTGGTGCGTGTTGATGAGTCCCGGGACGATGATGTGCCGCGAGGCGTCCAGGATCTGGTCGGGCGGTGCGGAAGCGACCAGCCGGTCGATGTCGCCGGCCGGGCCGAGGGCGGCCACGAGCGCATCCTCGACGACGATCGAGTGATGCTCGAGGACGACAGGCCGGTCGTCGCGATGGAGAATGACGGTGGCGTCGCGGAAGCAGGTTTTCACGCCGCCATGCTAACGCCCGCCGCGGGTGCGAGAAACGCGCGGACGAGGTGAACCGGCTGTCCGGCCGGGACGCGCTGGCGCCGCTGTAAAAGTCGGTGTGCACGGCGTCGATCGCGGGAAGAAACCAAACGGAGCGGCGACGGCCGGCGCGGTCATCCGGCGATCTCGCGCGGCGCCACGGCCGCGCGGCTAGACGGGGACGACGTCCACGATCTCGACGCCCTGATAGTTAGCGAACTGGCGGGCGGATTCCCAGGCTTCGTTGATGTCGCGAGCGTAGATGCGGTACTGGACGACCGGGCCGAGGGCCTTGTCGCCCGGCTTCTTGTAGCGGTACCAGACGATGTACATTTTCAACGATCCTGTCCCGTTCAGGCTGCGCCGCACCGGCTGATCGCGCGGTACCGCGAACCGCTCATAGTGCCAACGCACCACGGGGAAATCAAGAGCTGCCGGCGGACCGATGGCGGCCGATCGTCCGCGCGAGATGGCCTTCAACCATCCGCCGGCGTGCCTTGCCACTCGGCGTTCGGCTCGGCGGTCGAGGCCGGCGCAGCGTTGGCGCGCGGCGGCCGCGGCTGGCTCTTCCAGCGGCGGTGGATCCAGAGGTACTGCTCGGGCGCGGCTCGGACGAACTCCTCGATCGCGCGGGTGAACTCGGAGGTGATCCAGGTCAGCTCATCCTCGCGATGCTCCCAATCCGCCGGGCGGATGATGCGATTCACCACCACCTCGTAGCGGAAGCGATTGCCGACGCGGCGGGCACAGCCGACGATGATCGGTACGCGATGGCGGATCGCGAGCAGGCCGATCGAGCGGTAGGTCGACGCCGGGCGGCCGAAGAACGGAACGAACAGGCCCTTTGAGCCGGCGTTCTGATCGGCGATGAAGCACAGCGCCTGTCGGTCGTCGAGCACGTCGCTCATCGAGCGCGTCGCGCCTTTCTTGTAGAGCAGGCGCAGACCGCTGGGCTCGCGCTGCGCCATGAGGAAGTCGTTGAGATACTCGTTATCGAGCGGGCGCATGACGGCCACGATGTCGGCGCCCAGCGTCGCCAGCGTGAAACCGAGCACCTCCCAATTGCCGTAGTGAGCCGTCAGCATGATGCAGCCCTCGCGGCCCAGCATGATCCGAAGCGGTTCGGCCAGTCCGTCGAGGCTGACGTAGCGGCGCCAGCTCCAGAGGCTGATGAGCCGCGGCGTGAACAGCACTTCGATGGCGAGCATGGCGAGCGACTGCATCGACTCGCAGGCGATGCGCCGCACCTCGGCTTCGGGCAGCTCGGGCATGGCGAGGCGGATGTGCTCCTCGGCGCGGCGGCCGTGCCGGGCAAGCGCCGGCCCGATCAGCGGCAGCCAGCGGGGAAAGCGGTACCACATGCGGCCGAGCCACCGGGCCGTGCGCAGGTTGGCATCCACCGGGAAGCAGTGCAGGACGGCGGTGAGCATGCGCACCGACAGACAGGTCAGATAATCAAGCCAGCGCCGGCGGACCTTCACGATCGCGATTGTAGCGGCTGAGGCGCGATCGGCGCCCGCGACGGGAAAGCTTGGCCGTGCGGCGGCGCGGACCGATAGTTCCGACGGGCCCTGGTTTGCGCGGACCCCTAGCTGGAGCGCCATGTCGGCGGCAATTGAACTGCTATCAGGGGCGGCTTCGCGCATCGTGAGACGGCCAGCGGTTCATCCCGGCGGGGCGACGGGGCGTGCGCGCGGATACACGCTGGTCGAGCTGCTGATCGTCGTGGTGATCCTGGGCATTCTGGCCGGCCTGGCGATGCCGTACGTGACCAATGCGTCGCTGGACGCCCGCATCGCGGCCACGCAGAACCTGCTGCGCACGATGTCAACGGCGGTCAACGTGTACCGGGTTCGCTTTACCCGGCCGGACTTCCCGTCGCATGTCATGGGAACGTGGTTCGCCGGCGGCGCGGTGCCGGCCAGCCCGATGTTCGAAGGATCGACCGGCGCGAACGACGTTGAGGTCGTCAGTATCGCCGGCGCGGCACATCCTCCGCAGCGCGTCTTGTCGGGGGGACTGACACCGTGGTGGTACAACCGCGCGAACGGCGTGCTTCGGGCGCGGGTGAAAGACCTCGGCAACGCCGGGAAGAACGACTGGCTGTATCGCGTGGTCAATGCGGATGGGCAGACGATCATCTCGTCGGGCATTACGCAACTTGGCACGGGTCCGGGCGACTCATTACCGCTTGCACCCGGCCTTCAGGACAGCGGCATGACTGAAGAGTAGGTCGGGTGGCCGCCGGAGGCCGACCCCGAGCGGCGATCGCGGCGGCGGAGCGCCGATGATTCGCGGGCCCTACGCGCTCTCGAACTGTTCGAGGAACGAAACCACGCGCTCGGTGGCGAATTCGTGCGCGATCTTGGCGCGGTCGACGACCGTGTCGATCGACCACGCCTGCGGCACGGCCCACTTGGCGTCGACCTCGACGAAGAGCTGACTGACGTCCTCGACCAGCGACTCGATCTTGATCTCACCCTGCCAGGTGGGCTGACCGCCGGTGTCGATCGGCGGGAGAACGAATCGCAGGCCCAGGGCGTGCACCGGACGGTTCAGCGGCGTCAGTCGCTCTTGCAGGTTCAGGCAGCGATTGCCGAGGAAGAGCCGCGAGTCGCCGCCAGGCGCGTTGACCGTCAGGCGGATCATGGAGCCGGAGCCCATCAGAACGCGTGGCGCGAACGAGTCGACCAGGCCGGTCAGGATCAGCTTGAGGTTGTCGAGGAACAGGTCGAACGTCGAGATGGGAAAGTACTCTTCGAAGTTCAGCAGGTCGGGCTGGAGCGTCAGCTTCATCTGGCTGCGCTGATCGCCGTCGGCCTGCGGTGACGCCAACACCCAGGCATGCTCGTTGAATTCCTGGCGGCGCCAATCGAAGCCCTCGGACATCTTGATCTGAAAGCCCTGGCGCTTCTGCTTATCGAAGACGGCAGGGGGTCCGAACCGCACGCCGACGTGGTAGCCTCGCGATTTGAGGGACTCTCGAATCACCGTGCATCCCTCGGGCCGACGTGAGCCTCACGACGGGCTGGTGGTCGGCGTGTCCGTCGCCATCGGCGCGGAACCGTCGGGTCCGGCGTCGAGCGGCGCGGCGGGTTCGATCGCCGACGGCGTCAGATTCGCTGGCGCCGCCGCGTCGGCGGCGGGGGCAACCGACCCGTCAGCCGCGCTGACCGCCGGCGCCGTGGCGGGTGGCGGAAAGACCACGGCGGCCTCCCAGTTTGACATCTGCTTCAAGCGGTACTCGGCCTGCATGCGGGCCGGCATGGCCGCAAAGCGGGGGTCATCGACGACGGCGCGGTAGAGCCTGCGGGCGGCCTCCCAGTCGCCGCGATTCTCCGCCAAAAGGCCAAGCCCGAGCTGCGCGGCAGCCACGGTCGGCGGCTGGTCGCGGAATCGCTGGGTGATCTGCTGAAACATCTCCTCGGCCTGTCGAGCGTAGTCGGCCTGCTCCGAATCGCTCCGATTCGGGTCGCCCACCTGAGCGAGGGCAAGCTGGGCGGCCTGGTAGAGCGCGTTGGCCGAGAGGCGCGGATCGAGCCCGCGCTGTTCGATTTCCTTGAAGTATCGAATCTGGTCGGCGGGCGTCGCGCCCGGCGGGCCCTGGTATCGGGCGAGATCGGCCCATCCCTGGGCGAGCATCTCGCGCTGATGGGCGATGTAGAGGTAGCCGGCGACAAAGACAATGATGATCGCGACGACGACGGTGAGGATGCGCCAGCCGTTCTTCTGAACGTAGGCCGACAACTCGTCGAGTTGCTGGGACAGCTCGTTGGTCTGAAGCTCGTGGCGTCGCGCGGTCTTCATCGTGACTGCATGCCGGCCGGTTGGCGGCCGCCCCGGTTAGCTGGCCTGCTTCTTGCTGCCGGCGGACGCGCCCTCGACCAGCACGCGGGCCTCGGTGGGCGCGAACAACCCCTTGTCGGCCTTCTTACCGATGGTGATGGCGCAGGTCTCGTTGGCCTTGGTGAAGGTCAGCGTATAGACGCCGCCCGCCAGCGACTCATTCTCGAACTTCCATTGCGACGCCGGCATGTTACTGAGGTAGAAGTTTCGCACCTTGATCGGCTCGGCGCCGCCCTCATACACGTCGAGAATGCGCCGGCCGGAGGGGCTGCTGCTGTAGGTCGACTCGCGGTTGTTGCGATCGAACCCCTTGGGCACCGGAACGTCAACGATGTACCAGTTGGTGCGAACGGCCAGTTGCGAGTCCTCCGACTGACAACCGGAAACAGCCGCCAGCATCAGCACGACGCAGCATTTGCTCAGACGCGACACCGATCCAACTCCCGGCAGCCGCCACCGCGGTTCCGCGGCCGGCTGACTACGCTGCCAGCCGCAGCCTCGCGAATCAAAGAGCGGACACTAGCCCGCCTCCCGCCGGTTGTCAATCGGACCGCAGCGGCCGGACGAGTGCCCACAGACACCGGACCGGTAGCACTTGCTCTCGCGCAGACGACGTGGGTAGGCTGGCGCCTGCTCGTTCGCATCGCCGGAGAGCAGCCGCGTGAACCGCCCCATCGGGATGACCGCGTATGATCGCCTGTTCCTCGCCAGTCACATCCGGGAGCGACAAGCCGGACGGCCGGGCACCGTGTTCGTCGGCCGGGTGCTGCTCGACGGCGTGCCGGATGGCGACCTGCTGCGGAACCGCCTCGAACAAGTCCTGGTGCATCAGCCGGTGCTGGGGGCGTGCGTCGACTACAGCCGACTCACGGCACGGGCGTACTGGCGTCCGATTGGCTCGTCGCCGGTCGACTCAATGCTGCGATTCGCCGATCTGGCCGGCGCGCCAAGCCCTCTCGTCGCATGCGACGCGTTGATCGACGAGCTGCTGAACGAGCCGCAGGATGAATTGCGCCTGCTGCCGTTGACGATCGTCCGTTGCCGGCTGCACGACGATCGCGCGGCCCTGCTGTTTCGGGTGCCGCATCATCTAACCGACCACCCCGGTCTGATGGCGCTGCTCCGGGCGCTTGACGACCCCGGGTGCGCGGCGGGCGCTTCGGCGTCACTGGCATCCGACGAGTATCCTCCGACCTGGTCGCGGCGATACGTCCACCGGCTCGGGAAGGGGCTGGCCAACGTGTGGCGGCTGCGGCGGCTCGACGCCCATCCGCTGGTCGTCCGGCCGGCGTCGAGCCAGCCGCCAGCGGGGCACCTGTTTCGATCGTGGCCCGCTGTTGCCCTGGAGCGTGTGCTGGCACGCGCGGGTGCGATGTGCTCTCCGGGCCCGCTGCTCCACAGCCGGCATTTCCTGATCGCGGCGGCGCAGGCCATCGACGACATCGCGGACACGATCGGGCTGCGCGGCCGATTCATCGTGATGCCAGTCGCCCTCAGCCGACCGCGCCGCACGCCTCGCCGCTTCGTCGCCGGCAACGACCTCACGGTCGCGCCCATCCGCATTGATCGCTCGCTGCTGTCACGTCCCCGTGATCTGGACGAGGACCTCCGGGCGCAGCTATCGCGGCATCACGACGAGACCGGGGAGGCCGCGTGGGTCACACTGTCGTTTGCCGGATGGCTTCGGATCGGCCACTATCGGCGGCTGCTGTCTCTCCGCGGCACGCTGCCGCCCGGCCCGGCGGCGGTCAGCCCGGTGGACGCCCGCGACCTGCCCGAGCGATGGCTGGGCCATCGAGTGCTCGACTACAACGCCGCCGTCCTCCCGACGGTACCCCCCGGCATGCTGCTGGCGCTGCTGCGATGTCGCGGTCGATTCAACATCGGGTGCGGCTACCTTCGTTCCGTGTGGCCGGACGCAGCGGTGCGGCGTTTCATGGAACGCTTCGAGGAGCGAGCCGGACTCGAAGGCACACCCATCGCTCCGGACGAGGACAGCGCCGACCCCGCGCCAGACGAATCGTCGGGCGCGGGGTCTGGTCGCTGAGGTCTTCGATTCAAGCGGCCGCGAGGGGGCCCACTGGCATCATCGCGGCGACACGGGCGACTGCCCCGGCCCGATCCGGAATCGCGGCTGGTTCACCTCGCCCTGACCGACCTGTCCGGCACGCTCTCGCTCGTGCTGCCGCTGCAAAATCTGGCGCTCGCGCTGCACCATGTCCTCGAAGGCCCACTTCTCGCGCTCGCGCCACTCCTGAAGCTGCTGCGGTGACATCGTCCGGCGAAGGCGGGCCTCCTCGCGCCGCTGCCGGTCCTCCATCGCCGCTCGCTCAGAGTTCAGGCGGTTTTCCAGCTCGGCCAGCTCGCGCTCATGGCGGCGCGTCAACTCGTCGTTCGCCGGCAGCGGCACGCGCGACCGCACGACATCCGGCACCATGCGCGCCGGACCGCTGTCGCGAATGTTCGGCCGGTAGAGTCGAATCTCGCGATCCGATGGCCCGATGTTCCGGATGCCCGTCGGCCGATCGGCATCCTGGATTCGGACGCGTTCAAACGGGCGGCCGCCGAAGTATCGCTCAAGCTGGCGCGGCTCGGCGCTGCGGTTCACGAGTCGGCCGCGTTCGAAGTCATAGCGGGTCACGTCCTGCGTCAGGTTCAGGATATTGACGTTCCGAATGGGCCGGGCGATGTACGGACGCAGATTCGGCTGTTGGAACTGCGTGACCTCGACGAACGACCAGGCGAAGCGGCGAAACACGCTGGCGCCGAGAGTCGTCGGGTTGACGATGCCCACGTCCCAGCGGCACTCGACCGCCGGCGGCAGGGGCGCCCAGCCGATCCAGCCGCCGCCGAATCGCCACGCGACCCAGGCCGGGGCCCACTGCGTGCCGGGAACCCAAACCCATCCATACCACGGATCGAAAAACCAGCGACCGTAGTGGTAGGTTGCCCAGCCGAAGGGCTCATACGAGATCCAGGTCCAGCCCCAGTCGGTCAATACCCAGCGGCCGACGGTGTAGGGCCGCCAATCCGGCGTGATTCCGTACGGGGCCCAGACCCAGCCATAGGTGCGGTGGTTGACCCACTCGCCATACGGCGCAAGCTCGTTGTAGAAGATGCTCATGTCAAAGAACCGCGACTGACCGAGCGACGCGGGCACGACCGCTCGCGCCGCCCCGGGGCCGACGGACGGGCCCTGCGCCAGCGCGAGATCGGCGACGCCGAGCAGGCCGAGGACTCCCACCAAGCCGATTGGAACACTCTTCATGGCAAACTCCTTTTCGCTTCGAGGCGATCCGAAGCGGTCGTATATTCGTGCGGATCGCGCACCGCAAGTCGCATCGGATTTCTAGACACGATGGCGAGCCGGAAGATAGCATCGCTGCGCGAGCGGGCCCGGGGCGCAACATTCCGCCTTGCTGGAACTTGGGTGGGTCGGTTCGGCGTGAGATTCGGCCGCGGCTTGCGTTTTGGGCCCACGCGTTGACAATAACACCATCGTCCTGGGCGCTTACCTGGGTTTGTACTGATTCCGGAGGAGACGAGTGATGAGACTGCGACTGGCGGCGCCCATTGCGGGCATGGTGGCGGTGTTGGCGCTGTTGGGATTCGCCGGGGCGACCGCGCAGGAATCCCCGTCCGGCCGCCCGAGTGCCGGAGCGATGGGCGTGGTGGACGTGATCCGGGTGTTTGAAGAGTGCGATCAGATCAAAGACCTGAACCAGGTGCTGCGCGAGGCGAACGAATCGCTGCAGAAGGAAGGCGAGGCCCGCAAGAAGGCGCTGGCGCAGAAGGAGACCGAGCTGGCGGCGTTTTCGCCCAACAGCCCGGACTATCGTCCGCGGCGGCGCGAAGTGACGCGAATGAATATCGACTTCAACGTGTGGGTTCAGCAGTCGCGGGCCGAGATGGCGGCCGACCACTTCAACTGGACGCGCGTCGTGTACGACCACTGCTGCCGCGTCACCGAGGAGATCGCCAGGGAGCGCGGCATGTCCATCGTGTTGCAGAAGCGCGAGTTCCGGCCGGAGGCGATCGAGGACGAGGACATCGACAAGGTGCGGCAGATGATCCACGCGCGGGCTGTGGTGTGGGCGGACCCGAACGCCGACCTCACTGAGGCGGTCATCAAGCGCATGAATCAGCAGTACCGCGACAGCGGCGGAAGGGCCAAGCTCAAGCCGGCCGCCAAGGCGCCGTGACGGACCGATCCAACGCGTGAGTGACGCCCTCAACAGTCCGACATTCACGGTCGCCGAACTGGCGCGGCGGCTCGGCGCCAAGCTCCGCGGCGACGGCGAGGCGCGGCTGACCGGCGTAGCGACGCTGGAACGCGCGGGTCCGAGCGAGGTGGCATGGTGCACCGGCTCGGACTTCCACGCGGCGCTGGACGGCTGCCGGGCCGGAGCGATCATCGGACCGGCGTCCCTGCCGCCGACACGCGCACCGGCCGTGCTGGTCGGCGACGTCGAGTCCGCCATCGCCACGGTGCTCGGCTGGTTTGATCGCGAGCCGTGGCGTCCGCCGGTCGGCGTCGACCCCGCGGCGAGAATCGACCCCAGCGTACGGATTCCGGCCGACGCGCGGATCGGGCCGTTCGTGGTGATCGGCCCGCGGACGACCGTCGGCCCCGGCACGACGCTGCACGCCGGGGTGTTCGTGGGCGCCGACTGCGCCTTGGGCGAGGGCTGTGAGCTCTGGCCAAACGTGTATGTCGGCGAGCGAACTCGGATCGGGCAGCGCGTGACGATCTGGCCGGGGGCGGTCATCGGGCGTCCGGGATTCGGCTTTATCTTTCGCGACGGCCGGCATCAGCGCGTGCCACAGATCGGCGCAGTGGAAATCGAGGACGACGTGGAGATCGGCGCGAACGCGTGCGTCGACCGCGCCAAATGCGGCGTCACCCGCATCGGGCGCGGCACCAAGATTGATAACCTGGTGCAGGTGGCGCATAATGTTGAAATCGGTCCGCATTGCATCCTGGTCGGCCAGGTGGGGCTGGCGGGAAGCGTCCGGCTCGGGACCGGCGTCATCCTCGGCGGCCAGGTCGGCGTCTGCGACGGACTGACCATCGGCGACGGCGCTCGGGTGACGGCTCAGAGCGGCGTCACCAAGTCTCTCGAGGCCGGTCTGGTCGCGGTCGGCATGCCAGCCCGGAATCGCATGACCGCCCGTCGAGAGCAGGCCGCACTGCGCCGGCTGCCGGAGTGGATCGATCGGGTACGACAGCTCGCCCAGCGAGTGGACGCCCTTGAGGCCGCAACAGACGATCGCAAGACCGGTTGAGGTGCACGGCTTCGGGCTGTTTACGGGCCAGGAAGTGACCGCGCGCTTCAAGCCCGCGCCCGCGAACGCGGGCGTGGCATTCGTGCGGGTCGACACACCGAAGCCGGTCCGAATCCAGGCGGTCGTTGGCAACGTGGCCAAGCGGGCACGGCGGACAACGCTTCAGAACGGCACCGCGGCCGTTGAGACAATCGAGCATTGCATGGCCGCGCTGCACGCGCTCGAGATCGACAACGTGGAGATCGAGCTGGACGGCGGCGAACTGCCCGGCTGCGACGGCAGCAGCCGCGCGTTCGTCGAGGCCCTGAGCGAGGCTGGCCTGCAACCGCAGGAAGCTGACGCCGAGCCGCTCGTTATACGGGAGCTGGTGCGCGTGGCCGACGCCGACGCCGAGTTGATCGCGGCGCCGGGTGATCGCGACGAACTCAGCATCATCTACGACCTCGACTATGGCGATACGGCCCGGCTGCCGCGCCAGTTGTTCGCCGTGCGGCTGACGCCGGAGGCGTTTCGCCGCGAGATCGCCAGCGCCCGCACCTTCGTCTTTGACCATGAGGCACAGGCCCTCCGCGACGCGGGGCTCGGGAAGCACCTGACCTACCAGGACGTCGTCGTGATCGGCCCGGAGGGCGTGATCGACAACGAGTTCCGGTATCCGGACGAGTGCGTCCGGCACAAGGTGCTGGACCTGATCGGCGACCTGTTTCTGGCAGGCCGGCGGCTGCGCGGGCGCGTGTTTGCGCACAAGAGCGGCCACTCGCTCAATCATGAACTGGTGCGGCGACTGATCCGGGCGGTGGAGATCCACCAGGCGGTTCAGACTCCGGCCGAACGGGCCGTACTGGACGCGCGTCGGCTGCAGCGGCTGCTGCCGCACCGCTTCCCGTTCCTGATGATCGACCGCGTGATCAGCATCGAGGGCGACGAGCGCGCCGTCGGCATCAAGAACGTCTCGATCAACGAGGGCTACTTCGAGGGTCATTTCCCGGGCCAGCCGATCATGCCCGGCGTGCTGATTCTCGAGGCGATGGCCCAGCTTTCCGGAATCCTGCTGGCGCGCAAGCTCGAGCACACCGGCAAGGTCGCCATGCTGCTGTCGATGGACCGCGTCAAGTTCAGGCGGCCGGTGGTGCCGGGAGACCAGATTGTCATCGAGGCGGTGACGCTCAACGTCAAGGCCCGTATCGGGCATGTGCAGTGTTACGCCCGCGTCGATACCGAGCTGGCGGCGCAGGCCGAGATCAAGTTCATGATGGTCGATGCCGACCCGCTCTAGCGGGATGGGAAGGACACGATGCGACAGATAGCCGCCACCGCCGTCGTCGATCCGAAAGCCGAGCTCGGCGAGCGCGTCGAGATCGGGCCGGGTTGCGTCATCGGCCCACGGGTCCGCCTCGGCGACGGGTCGCGGCTCGGGCCCAACGTCGTCATCGTGGGCGACACCGTGGTCGGCGAGGAGAACGTCTTCTACAGCGGGTGCGTGATCGGGACTCCGCCGCAGGACCTCAAGCATGACGGCGCCGAGACGCTGCTGCGGATCGGCAACCGCAACGTCTTCCGCGAGCACGTCACCGTGCATACCGGAACGGTGCTGGGCGGCGGCGTCACCACCATCGGCCACCACAACCAGTTCCAGATCGGCGCGCATATCGCCCACGACGTGACGCTCGGCAACCACTGCGTGCTGTCAAACGCCGTGCAGGTGGCCGGACATGTCCACATCGAGGACTACGTCAACGTCGCCGCCATGACCGGCATTCACCAGTTCGTCACGGTGGGCCGCTACGCCTTCATCGCCGGCCTGACGCGCTGCACCACCGACGTGCCGCCGTTTCTGATCCTGCACTTCGACGGGACTCTGACCGGCGTCAACCTGCGCGGCTTGGCGCGGTGGGGATTCAGCGAACAGGAATGCGACCAGTTGCGGCGCGTGTACCGGCAGCTCTTCCCCCGCCGCGGGCGCGAGCAGGAGGCCCGCGGTCCGCAGACGCTGCTCGAGATGCTGTTCTCACGGAGGGCACGGCGCGGCGCGCTGCCGCTCAAGCGCCGCATTGAGGAGGTCGAGGCTGGCGGCGACCTGGACGAGCACAGCCGATACCTGCTGGCCTTTCTCAAGCGCTCGCTGACCGACGGAAAATACGGCCGCTACCTCGAGGCGATCCGCCGGGACAGCAGCCTGCCGCCGCCGGCGTTCTACGCACGCGAGGCCGAGCCCCCCGCCACGCCGACCGAGCCGATTGCACCGCCGGCCGCGGCCCGATACGGCGAGGCGGTGTCATGAGCCGTCCGGCCCGCGTCGCCGTCGTCGGCGCCGGTCGCATGGGAGGCTATCACGCCCGCGTCTATCATGACCTGCCAGAGGCCGAACTGGTCGCCGTGGTCGACGTGTCGCGCGAGCGGGCCGAGCAGGTCGCTCAGCCGTACGGCGCCCGCGCGCTGACCTCGCTCGACGAGCTGCCCGACGGCATCGACGCCGTGTCGCTCGCCGTGCCGACCATCCACCATCGCAGTGCAGCCCTGGCGCTGCTCGAGCGCCGCATCGCGCTGCTGATCGAGAAACCCCTGGCGGCGACGGTCGCCGAGGCCGAGGAGATCGTCACCGCGGCGAGGCGCAGCGGCTGCCCGCTGACCGTCGGTCACACCGAGCGCTTCAACCCGGTGGTCGGGGCGATCGAGCGGCTGGCCATCCGGCCGCGTTTCATCGAGACCACGCGAATCAGCCCGTTTTCGTTCCGCTCGGCCGACATCGGCGTCGTGGCCGACATGATGATTCACGACATCGACATCGTGCTCCATCTCGTGCGAGCGCCGTGGACGCGGGTGGACGCGGTGGGCGTGAACGTGCTGGTGCGTCACGAGGATGTCGCCAACGCGCGGGTGTGCTTCGAGAACGGCGTCGTCGCCAATCTGACCGCGTCCCGGCTGGCACTCAAGACCGAGCGGCGCATCCGCGTCTTTTCGGAGAGCGCGTACGTCTCGGCCGACTACCAGAAGAAGACCGGCGTCGCCATCACCAAGAGCGCCAACCTCGACATTCTGAAGATGGCGCAGGACGGGCGATTCGAGGACCTGTCCCAGATGCAGGGCGTCGATTTCGGAAAGCTGGTGGTCGTCGAGCCGCTGGTGTTCGAGAACGCCGATCCGCTGCGATCGGAGCTGTCCGCTTTTCTCGAGAGCGTGCGGACCGGCCGGCCGCCTGCCGTCTCGGCCGAAGATGGTCTGAACGCGATGAAGCTGGCGTCGGAGATCGCCGAGGCGGTCAAGAAGCAGGCGTGGGCGTCGCCGCGCGCGGAGTGAGGCCATCGTGCGCCGGTGATCAACGCTTCCGTCGCGCGCTCATCACGACGGCTTTCGATTGCATTTCAGCTGGACACGACCCGCACATCGGGGCACGAGTCCGGAGGCCTTCGGCGAGTGAGGCGCCGGCCCCGAGGACGCGCGGGGTGATACCCGGGCGTTCGCGATCAGTTCACCGAAGGTGCGCGGATCAGGCAGCGGGGGCCGAGTCGTCGACCGACCTCGAACAACAGCGCCTGAGTCGTGCTCCGCCCGGCGCCGACGACGGTGGCGCGCTCGAGGTCGAGCTCGACTCGTATGAGGGACGTGCGCGGGACCACGCGGACGAGCCGTTTCAACAGCATGGCGAGATCCCGGAAGTCGACGATGTCGTCGTTCGGGCAGATCCAGAGCCGGCCATCGGCATGGACGGCGAAGTACCAGCGATCCAGCGTCTGCTGAACCTCGGCTTCGGTTGCGCGTCTCGACAAGAAGAAGGTGTACATGTCCTGCTCCATCAACCGTGCGTTAGCCCGGCCACGTACGCAGCGCCCGACGCGCTTCGTAGCGACCGCTCGTTGTCCGAGTGTGCACGCGACGATGGAGCGCGGAATCCGCAGTCCGAGCGCAAGACGATTGCTCGTAACTGCCAATTACTTATAGAGTTACATTGAGATGGGGGCCTATCCAGTGAGCTGATGGCACGGGCCGACCTCGCGACTTGCGCAGGGCGGCCGAAACGCGGCCATCAATCGTCGGACGAGGAATCGGAGTCCTTCCCGCCCGGACCGGCAGGCTTGGCCGGCGGCGCGTCGTCGTCCTCGTCCGCGTCGTCGGCGGGCTTCCCGGCGGCTGCGCTGGCTCGCGCACGCTCGGTGGCCTTGAGCACTTCAGGGCCGGGCAGGATCACCGGCGTCAGCGTCCCGCGTCCGGCACGCTCGTCCTCATCGGGCGATTGGGTGATGAGGATGCCGACCGGATTGCCATCCGCGTGGAAGACCGGCAGGCCGAGCGCCGACGAGATGGTGCCGCCGGGCACGTAGAGATCGCGCGGCCGGCGCACCTGTCCGGCGATCCAGCCTTCGCTGATAACGGTGGCGCGATCGTAGTACTTGTCCATGCGGCGGACGGCGTAGATGCGCTGGCCGGGACGCGGCGTGACGGCACGGGCCATGTCGACGCAGCGATAGGCCTGCTTCGGCTCGTCCTTGATCTGAATCCACGCCAGGTCGAGATCGGTGTCGCGCGTCAGCAGCCTGGCCTCGACGCCCTCGGAGTCGTCGCCGACCAGCACCTTGATGTTGGTGGGGGTGATGCTGATTTCGCGGCCCTGCTGCTGAAGCATGCGCTGGGTGGCGCCCGTGAGTCCGCCGATCTCGGTGCTGGCGCAGAGCACCAGCCCCTTCGGATCGATCATGACGCCGGTAGCCTCGGCCTCACCCTCGCGCTCGCCCTGCGGCGACTTCACCTTCAGCACGAACTTCAGCGTGACGACTGACGCCGCATGGCTCGACATCAGCCGCTCAAACGTCGCGGCTTCGTCGGCCGAAGCGGCCGGAACAGCCGCCAGCGCGACCGCCACCACAGCGCCGAACAGCCCGGCCGGGCGGCGGACGGAGACAAGGCCGCGTCGCGGCGACAGGTGCGAGACGTTCATGGCAGCATTCCTTTCGACGATCCTCGGGTTGAGTACGAATCCGGACACGGCGTGGTCTTGTAACCGCGACCCCACCGAAATGCGAACGGCGCCGTCTGCGACCTGGCTCAACGGACGGCCGGCTGGGTCTGCGGCGTGGCCTTCCAATTGGGCTCGGCGAACAGGAAGCGGGTCTCGACGCCGCGCAGGACGACGAAGACAACGCGCTCGGGCTGCGACTCGGCGATCTTCTTCATGGCCTTGCGGAAGTCGCCGGGTTCGCGAATCTCGTAATCGCCGACGCGCTGGAGCAGATCCCCGGCGCGGACGCCCGCCAACCCGGCCCAGCCAGCCGATTCGGCCTGCTGCACGATCACGCCGCTGACCGAGTCGCTCCAGCGATTCTCATCGCGGTCGAAGAATGTCAGTTCGCGCACGCCCATCTCGAAGTCACGGTTGATCTCGCGCCGCGCCTCGGCGGGCGTCAGGCGGGTCTGCTCGAGCGCGAGTGCGACCTCCTGCGTCCGGCCGTCGCGGAGCACGGTGAGCGTGGCCTGGTCGCCGATTGCCATGCGTCGAATCAGGCGATCGAGCAACCCGGCGTCCTGGATGCCGCGCGGCTGAAGCCGCTCGCCATTGACGCCGAGCACCACGTCGCCAACCTTCAGCCCGGCTCGATCGGCGTTGGTGCCGGGATAGACGCGGGTGACGCGGAATCCCAGACTGTCGGGGTGACCGAGCCGCCTGGCCAGCTCCTTCAGGACCGGCTGCACCGCGATGCCGACCCAGGCCTTGGGGACTTCGCGCGGCGGATCTTCCTCGCTCTCCGGCAGCGGCTTGAGCAGCGTCACGTACTGCCGACCCTTTCGCTCGAAGCCGATGGCGACGTACTCCGGCCTCGGCTTGCTCGACATGGTGCGCTCATAGACTGCCGCCAGCTCGGCCAGGTCGGCCACCGATTCACCCTCGACCGTCACGACGACGTCGCCGTCGCTGATGGCCGGCTCAGCCAGCGCGGCCGGTCCGCCGGAGCGCACGCTCGAGACGACAGCGCCGCGCTTCGAGTCGAGCTTCATCCGCCGGGCAAGGAAGTCGGTGATCTCAAGCACCGTCAAGCCCCACGCCCGCAGGGCGGTCTCCTCGCCGCGGTCGTTCTGGAGCTTTTCAGTGACGACCGACGCCTCAACCGACTTGCCGTCGCGCTCGTAGGTCAGCCGGAGGGTCGACCCGGCCGGCGGGTCGGCCAGCCGCTTCATCAGGCCGGGCAGCTCCTCCGGAAAGCGGGCGGTGACCGGCTCATCTTCGAGGCGGATGATGACGTCTCCGGCGCGCAGACCCGCGCGGGCGGCCGGACCGTTCTCGACCACCGAGTTGACCAGCACGCCGCGCTTCAGTCCGGTTTTCTGGATCGGCCGCAGGCTGACGCCGATCCAGCTTCGCGGCACCTGACCGTGGCGGATCAGGGCGTCGGCGACCTCGCGCGCCAGGTTGCTGGGGATGGCGAAGCCGATGGCCGCTCCGCCCAGTTCGTTCACGCCCACGACTTCGCCGCGCATGTTGACGAGCGGGCCGCCGCTGTTGCCGGGATTGATGAGGGCGTCGTGCTGGATCCAGCGGGTGAACAGGCCGGTGCGCTGGCCTTCCTCCAACTGCATGTCGTCCTGATCGATGCCCATCCCGCCGGCGAAGATGCGCTCGACGTTGGACACAATGCCGAGCGTCACCGAGCGCGACAGGGCCAGCGGCGAGCCCATCGCCATGACGTAGTCCCCGACGCGCAGCTCCGACGAATCGCCGAAATTCGCCACCGGCAGCGGCGCGGCGGGGTCCTTCAAGTCCGATTTATCGAGCCTGAGCACCGCCAGGTCGGTCAGCGGATCTTCGCCCACCAGCGTGGCGCGGACCTCCTGCCGGTCGGCCAGCGTGCAGCGGAACTCCTTGCCGTTGAAGGTGACGTGCTGATTGGTCAGCACGTAGCCGTCGGGCGAGATGATGGTCCCGCTGCCGGTCGAGCGACCCTTCTGCGCACGGCCGTTCCAATAGCGGACCGTGACGACGCTGATATTGACCAGCGACGGGAAGACGCCGTCGCGGGCGCGATCGATCATCTGCCGCAGCCCCTCGGCGACCGGCTCGACGTTGATGACGGGGTCGGAGCGGCCGGCCGCACCCGCACGGGCACAGACCGCCGCGCCAAGCACCATCGCGGAAGCCAATACGGGGGTCAGTCTTGAAGTCGAACGCATCTGCAAACCTCGCGGGTCCGGTATGTCGGGGGAGTATAAGCCAACCGATCGACCGGCGGATCGGCGGATAACGGATGAGGCGACACGGCCTCTTATCGATCCGTTCGAAGTGCCAGTTCACCGCCTTGCCGGCCTGACCGGATTGATCGCCCGGCTGAGCAACGTGCGACGGTTCGCCGCGCCGGCCGCAGGGCTATAAAGCATGCGTGCCGATTGCCCCACGTTCGCAGGCGCATTTCGGGGCGTTTACTTCATCCGTTTGAGAACCGTACAATCATGGTCCGCGGAGGCCGGTTGAATCGCTGCCGGCGAGCCATTTCATGTTGAACCGACTTCATCGGCTGTGGCAGATTCGACCCGCCTTCGCACTTTTCCTTGCGCTGGCTCTGGCGGTGCTCAGCCTGGGCGCGGGTTGCCGAACGCCGCTTCCGGCCGGGATCATCCCGCTGCCGCTGACCGATCAGTGGATCGTGCGCCGGGCGTCCGACAATGGCGTGATCGCGTGCATCACCTTCTCCAATAACGAGGTGACGCGCTGGTCCGACGGCTGTACCGGCGTCGAGCAGCCATTCACCGCCCCGCCGGTGGGCGTCATCACGGTGACGAAGTTCCTGATCGTCGTCAACGTCACGGTACCGGGCGACACGCTCGGCCGAACGTTCGATCTCAACGCCCGTGCAGACGGCGCGATGGAAGGCACCCTGCTGACGCAATCGGTGGCGAATCCCGCATCGAACAACATCCAGAACGTGGTGCTGATCCGCGTGGCTGCGCCGTAACCCCGACGGCGAGTCTTATCCTATCCCCGATGCTATCCGCGCGGCGCCGCCGGCCGGAGTTTTTCGGCTTCGGTTCCCGCTGGATTCCGCATTGCGCCACGCGCCGCAGCGCGCCCGGTCTGCGCCGATCGTGATCGCACGCGGGAGCCCTGAGCCGCCGATTGATGACCGCGTGCCTGACCAACAATGGAACAAGCCGTCTGCCAGTGTCTGGCAGACGGCTTGTTTGAAGGTTCGGAGACGTTCAGGCTTCGACGCGAATCGCCGTTAGCGGCGGCGGCGAAGGCCGGCCAAGCCGGCAAGCGCGAGCAGACCGATCGTGGTCGGCTCGGGCACGTTGGTGGTCAGCGTCAGCTTGTACTGGCCGTTGACCGGCGACGTGCTGGTGGCGTTGAACGCCGGGCCATAGGTGGTGTTGAAGCCACCGAGGGCGATGTAATAGGTGCCGGCCGTCAGGTCGCCGGACGGCAACGGCGGCAGGAACTGATCGGCGCCGAAATTGATGCAGCTCAGCAGGTCCGACGGAAAATCGCAGTCGTCGTTGGTCGCGACCAAGCTGCCGGTCGAGCGATAGACGCCGAGCTCGCTGTCGTTGCCGCTGCCGAAGCTGCCGCCCGTCAGGGTCGAGCCGAACGTGTCGATCACGAGGTACTCGCCAAAGGCGTCGCGGATCGCGGGCACGGTGAACTTGTACCAGATCACCTGACCCGGATTGAGCTGGCCGGTGACCATCGTCATGCCGGGGCCGATGTTGCCCAGATCAATTGCGGGCGGCGGCGCGATCGTGTCGAAGCCGAGGGTGATGCTGATGTTATTCCACTGGGCGCTGGAACCGCCAAAGGTCTGGAGAAACGCGAAGTGAAGCGGATCGCCGCCCTGATACGGAACGTCGAGGAAGCCGCTCCAGTTGAGCGTCACCGGGTTATCGTTCGGCGCGCTATTCGGTGCAGGGCCCGGGTCGGCGTAGAACACGCTGGGCAGCGGCGGACCGATCGGATCGTTCGTCAGGGCCCAGATGGCCTCGTTGCTCCACGGGAAGCCGGCGATGGCCGACCAGTTGAGCGAGACGGAGTAGCTGGTGTAGAGACCCGCCGGAACAGGACCGACCGGGAGCGGTACGCTGCCGGCGGTGCTCGTCACGGTCTGGTTGAACGAGGGGAATGTGTACTGGCCGAACGCGGCGGTCGTCATCGCCAGCACGCCAGCAGCCAAAAGAATCCGCGATGCTTTCATATCCCGAACCTCCTGATTACCAATTTGGAATCTTCGAGATAATGCGAGGCTGCACGACCGTCGCGCCCGGAGATCCCTAAAAGTTGAGAGGAGTTGAACGCTTCTTTCACCCTCTCGTAGCGTTAAACTAGCCGAAATGAGCCAGGCGATTCAAGAGCCGGGGCAGAATTTTCCTACACCGAAATCGGCGACACTGCCTCTTCCCAAATCTCCGAGATGTTATCGGGCGCGGCGGCGGAGACCGAGCAGGCCGAGGATAGCCGCCAGACCGAGCGTCGTCGGCTCGGGCACCACCACGGAGAGGTACTCCTCAATGGTGTCGATGCCGTCCAGGCGACCGGGGTCGAAGTTCAAGTCGGCCACGAAGTTAGAGCCGGGCCCGCTGTTCGGGAACGACCCCGGGTCGCAGGCTCCGAGCTGACCGCCCGTGTCGGGATCGCCCGGGCAGTCGCCGATCTGCTCGTGCACGATGTTGTTGCCGATGCCGGGGGCGGAGTCGTAAGCGTCAAAATTACCGAAGTTCTGCGTGATGTACGCGGCGATTCGGAGCGGATTCAGGGCATCCGGCGGCCCGGACAGCCCCAGCATAGCCCACGGGATCCGGAACTCGAACTCACCCGCGTTGTTGTTGTGCGTGTCGTAGGCGGCGGCCGGGTTGATTGCGGCCGCCCAATCGAAACCGCCGTTGCCGAGGAACTGGCCCTCGCCGGCCAGCACGGCGTGGGTGGTGGCCTGTTCCAAGTTGGCCCAACCGCCCCCGCCGCCGCCGTTGTCGACATATTGAACGCCGATGAAATGCGTCGGCTGCCAGCCGAGGAAATCGACCGCCTTGGTCGCGAAGCTGTTGTGCGCATCGGTGGCGCGGAGCCTGGCGCCTGGGGCCGGCGTCAGGCCGCCGTTCAGGTCGAGCGCGATATAGAGGTCGCCGATGTCGTTCGAAAAGGCCGGATCGGGCTGCCCGAAACTGTTGAACGGAGCGGTGGGACCGGTCAGACCGAGGTACAGGTGGTTCGCATCAAACGTGACATACACGTCGATGATGTCCGCTCGGTTGTCGGGGCCGGAGACGTTGCGATTGCCAATCCCGTCCCACCAGGAGAAGGTCGAGGACTCGGCCACCTGATCGGAGGTCGAAGCCGACCCGCCGAGGAACGGCCGGGCGTAGCCAATCTCGGTCAGAAGCAGGTAACCATCGGCGGGCGTGATCTGCCCATCGAGCGCCGGCACCGCGACCGCGGCCGACGCGACGAACAACATGGAAAAAACGCAGGTGAACCGACCATGCCGGGAGCCGAGCATTTCCCTCCTCCATATCAACGCTTGCGAACCGCGATCTGCTCCACGTGCAGACCGCGGCCACCGCCTCCACTTTGCCGCAGTTTTATATCAAATTCTTTCCCTCAAAGTCAAGCGTTTTAGCAGAAGCGAAAAGCCCCGTTTCCGGGGCCGTCAGAGCAGTTTGGGATGTGGCCGCAGACTAAGCCGACCGGCGTTCAGTCGTCGGTCAGTTGGCAGGATGGAGAAGTGGCGGGTACTGATTCGCCTTCGCGGGCGACGTCGCGGTCGCGCTGGCGCTTGATGGCCTGCCACTCCTCGGCGGTGATGGCCACCTCGCGGGCTTGGCTGCCCTTGTACTCGCCGACAATGCCGGCGGCGGCCATCTGGTCGATCAGGCGGCTGGCACGGGAGTAGCCGATTTCGAGGCGGCGCTGGAGCAGACTGACGCTCCCGCGGCGCGTCTCGACAATGATGTCGACCGCGTCGTCGAAGAGCGGATCGCGCTCGCCCGTGTTCTCGTCGGCGCCGGGTCGGAGCTTGACCAGCTCGTGATGAAACTCGGGCTGGGCCTTCGAACGCAGGTCGTCGAGCACCGCCTTGAGTTCGTCCTCCTCGACCAGCGTTCCCTGGGCGCGCATCAGCTTGGCGGAACCTGGCGGCAGGAAGAGCATGTCGCCCTGCCCCATCAGCAGCTCGGCGCCGTTCTGATCGAGCACGATGCGCGAGTCCATGCGGCTGGCGACGCGGAACGCGATGCGGCAGGGCAGATTGCTCTTGATGAGACCGGTGACAACGTTGGCCTGGGGGCGCTGCGTGGCGACGACGAGGTGGATGCCGACGGCGCGGCTCTTCTGGGCGAGGCGGGCGAGGTGGTGCTCGACCTCCTTGCCGCTGGTCATCATCAGGTCGGCCAGCTCGTCAATGACGACGATGATATAGGGCAGATGCGTGGGGATCTTGGCGCGCTCGTCGTCGTTGCTGGGCTGGAAGCGGGCGTAGATGTCGTCCTTCCCGAGCCGGTTGTAGGCGTCGATGTTCTTGACGCCGGCCTCGGCGAGCAACTCGTAGCGCTCGTCCATCTTGGTGGTGGCCCAGTCGAGGATGAGTTCGGCCTGCTTCATGTCGCTGACGATCGGCGACATGAGGTGCGGGACGTCCTTAAAGGCCGACAACTCGACCATCTTAGGGTCGATCAGGATCAGCTTGACGTGGTCGGGCCGCTGCGTCATCAGCAGGCTGATGATGAGCGAGTTGATGCAGACGCTCTTGCCGCTGCCGGTCGTGCCGGCGATGAGCATGTGCGGCATCGACGCGATGTCGACAATCAGCGGATTGCCGCTGGCGTCCTTGCCGAGAAAGACCGGCAGCGCCATGCGCGTCGGCTTGACGCCGCCGAGCATGATCAGCTCCTTGAGGCGGACCTTCTCCTTGTCGAGATTGGGCACCTCGATGCCGATGGTGTTCTTGCCGGGCAGGGTGGGGACGACGCGCACCACCGGGGCCCGCAGGGCGCGGGCGATGTCGTTCGACAGCGCGCTGATCTGCCCGACCTTGATGCCCGGGGCCAGCTCGACCTCGAAGAGCGTGATGACCGGGCCGGTGTCGATCTCGACCACGCGGGCTTCGATGCGGAATTCGTGCAGGGTCTTCTCAAGGATGCGAGCCAGCTCGCGTACCGCCCCTTCGCTGGCGGCGCCGCGGGCGTACTCCGGGTCGCGCAGCAGGCTGAGCGGCGGCAGCACGTAGTCGCCCAGTTCCTTCGGCCAGGGGTTGGCGGGCTTGCGTCCGATGGCGGGCGACGACGAGGTGCGAACGACCAGCTCGCGCACCGCCTTCTCGACGTCGGCGACGGTGTTCGGCTCCGGGCCGCGCCCGGCCTGCGGCTCCTCGGAGGCGACGGCGGGCTCGCCGCCCGCGACCGCGTTTGCCGCCGCACCCAGCGTTCCGGCCACCAGGCCGCGCGGCGGCCGGACGGTCGGCGTGAAAGCGGGTCCGGCCGCGACCGCGGGAGCGGCACGGGTGGTGAGGCGAGTCAGCGCCGCGGGCCAGCGGATGGAAGCCAGCGCGGGCCGCAGCGGGGCGATCGCGCGACGCGCCCATTCCAGCGCCACCGCGAGCCGGCGCCGAACCCAGGCCCACGCCTGCGGCGCGCGCAGCACGATGTCGTCAGCCGCCAGCAACAGGCCGACGATGGTCGATGCGATCAGGACCAGCGCCATGCCCAGACCCGACAGATAGCGATGCATCAGCGCGACGGCCGCGATGCCGAGAATGCCGCCGTTGCCCTCGGGCAGGCCGTGCGTGGGCGGCGCGGCGAGCAGCGCGACGGCCGACGAAGTGACGATGGTGATCAGCAGTACGCCGATGGCGCGAAGCGGAAAGTCCGACAGCGCATCGCGAACCAGGCGCACGATCGCTCCGGCGGCGGCGAAGAGCAGCAGCGGGTATGTACCGGGCCCGACGTAATGCAGCAGCGCGTAAGCCAGCAACGCGCCGAGACGGCCGCACGCGTTGCGTGTCGGATCGTTGGGCGGATAGGCGGCCGGGCTGGGCCAGTCGTGCGCGTCGAACGTCAGCACCGAGACCCAGGCCACCGCGCACAGCACGAGGCCGGCGAAGACGGCGACGGTCCTGCCGGTCTGGTTGGGGGGTCGTGACGCCATGGTTCCGAGTGGGTGCCGGGCCGGCCGCGCCGCCCGGCTGCGCACGGCGCGCAATCCGGCCGAAAGCACGGTCCACTATGAAAGGGTATCGGCGCGGGCCGCGGCAGTACTGAAAGCAAAGGCGAACGCCGGACGCGGAGGTCAGCGGCGGCGCTGGGAGACAAATTCGGCGGCGGCGATGAGGGCGTCCTTGGCGGGTCCGGCGGGCAGATCGCTGAGGCGGGCGACGGCGGACTGCACGTAGCCGCGGGCGAGCCCGGCGGCGTACTCGATCGAATCGACCAGCTGGGAATCGTCGCCATTCAGCCCGACGGCGTTGAACGCTCCAGCCGAGAGGGTTGCGGTGACGCGGTCGCGCGTCGGCTGGTCAGCGTGGCGCAGCAGGTGAATGAGCGGCAGCGTGAGCTTGCCCATGTCGGCGTCGCGCCCGGTGGACTTGCCGGCCTCGGCCTCGTCAGCGGTGAGGTCGAGCAGATCGTCGACGATCTGAAAGGCGATGCCCAGGTCGTGACCGTACAGGGAAAGCTGCTCGACCGTCTCCGGCGCGGCGGCCGCGAAATACGCGCCCAGCTCGCAGCAGACGCCGGTCAGGGCGGCGGTCTTGCGGCGGATGATCTCGAAGTACTCGTCCTCCCCGAGGGACCAGTCGCCGCGATGGGCGACCTGCATCAGCTCGCCCTCGCAGACGGTGTTGGTCGTGGCGGCGATGCGCCGCGCGGCGTGCTGCGAGTCGAGGCTCGAACAGAGGTGATAGGCGTGCGAAATCAGATAGTCGCCGAGCAGCACGGCGGCTTCGTTGCCGTGCAGGCGGTGAATGGTCGGTTTGCCACGGCGCAGGTCGGCCTCGTCGAGCACGTCGTCATGCACGAGGGTGGCGAGGTGCACGATCTCGGTGACGGCCGCCAGCACGAGGTGCTGCCGCCGCACGCCGCCGCAGGCCTCCGCCGAGAGCAGGACCAGGGTCGGGCGCAGCATCTTGCCGCGGTAGGCGGCCAGGTCGCGACAGAGCCTCGCGACGGCGGGCAGATCGCTCTCGAGCTCGTCGTCGATGACGCCGACCACGGCGGCGAGGTGATGACCGACCACATTCTGGAGCTGGGCCAGAGCACTGACATTCATCGCAGGCGATTGTAAGGCGACGCGCCGGGCACGCCACGCGACGGCCAATGTTTTTCAAATAATTTGAAACCGTTGAATCAACCGACCAGCCGGCAGGCCCGCTATCGTCGCCAAGCGCCGCCGCGCCCGCCGGACTTGGCAAGCAGGCGCACCGGTCCGATCTCGATGCCGCGATCGAGCGACTTGCACATGTCGTAGACCGCCAGCGCGGCGACGGAGACCGCGGTCATCGCTTCCATCTCGACGCCGGTTCGTCCGCGGACGCGCACCTCGGCCACGATGCGAATGCGCGAGGGCGGCTCGATTTCAACATCCACGTGAATCGCGTCGAGCGGAAGCGGGTGGCAGAGCGGGATGAGTTCATGGGCTCGCTTGGCGGCCTGAATGCCGGCCAGCCGCGCGACGGCCGGCGCGTCACCCTTGGCCAGGCGGCCGTCGGCCAGCGCCCGCAGCGTGCCGGGCGACAGCCGCACGACGGCCTCGGCGGTCGCGACCCGGCGCGTGACGCGCTTCCCGCCCACGTCGACCATGCGCGCGCGCCCGGCGGCGTCGAGATGAGTGAGACGGCGCTGACGATTCACCGGCATGGAACGTGGAACGTGTCACCGCGCCGGCCGCGCGTCAAGCCAGAAGCACCGGCGCGTCGAAGCGCAGGCCGCGCAGGTCGGCGTCGGATGCGGACAGGTCGCCCGGGCGCAGCGCCCGCAGCGGGCTGATCTCGATCGGCACGACGGGTTCGCCCGCGGCGTCGCGGGGGACGCGAATGCCGGCCCGCTCGAGCCAGCGGGCGGCGCGGCGGATCATGTCGCGCTGCGCGGTGGCGAGCGAATCGACGCCGGTGGCGTTCTTGACGGGGCTGAACTCCTCGGCGCGGTCGACCTCGAGCAGCACCGGCGGCATCTCGGCCAGCGGCAGCGCGTCGAAGATGAAGGACTCGAGCTTGACGGCGTTGGGCGATGCCGGCTCGACGCGCCGGCCGGAGGCGAGATCAACGTAAGCCACCTTCTTGTCGGCGCGGTGCCACGGCAGCGCGAAGCGCGAGCGATCGGCGGTCAGTCGCTCGACAAAGCGGCGCGAGAGCACGTGAATCGCGACGCTGCCGGCGTCGAAGCGGCGCGAGCCGTCGGGGTTGCGGGCGGTCGCCAGCGACTCGGGCAGATCGGAATATTCGATGACGTGCACCTTTCCGCCGGCGAGCACGATGTTGCCGACGCGTTCGTGATCGTCGGCCTTGGCGACGAACTTGCACGAGATGTCGCTGCCGCGCTGGGCGTGCAATCCCAAGAACAGCGGATCGAGGCAGAGCACCAGCGGGTTGTCGACCTGGAAGTAGCTGATGTACTCGATGCCGCGGGCGGCCATGTCGACCAGCGCGCCCGAGGCGGCCAGCGCCAGCAGCGTGCCGCCGTGTCCGTCGGGCGACAAGGCGACGCGGTGCGGCTGATCAAGCAGGATGCGACCATCCGGCGCGAAGGCCGGCATGACGCCCTGCTGGAAGAAGACGACCTGATCCGGCGCGAGGCCGAAGTGAGCGCGCTCCGCGAAGAACGCCCGGGTGGCGGCGTCGTTGCCGGGACTGGTCATGACGTACCACCGCAGCGGCCGTCCGGCGCGGCGCTGCGTCGCGAGAATCTGCTCGGCGAAGAGCTGGAAGAGCGGCTTGCGGGCCACGGGCGAGACCGGCAGGCAGCCTTTTGGACCGTCATACCCGAGGCGCGTGCCCTGCCCACCAGCCACCACCAGCGCCGCGACCCGGCCCTGCGCGAGCAGAGCCTCGCCGGCCGCGCGGGCGGCGCGAATCTCGTCAGTGTCGGCGCGCACGTCGGCCAGCGAGATGTGCGGCGCCGGCGCGAGCGGGCCCAACTCGGCGTGCGGCGGGCGGCGGCGGACGAAGCCGTCGATCAGCCCCGGCAGGGGCGCGAAGTCGATTCGCTCGATGTCGGAGAGCAGGTCGTGTCGCCGCGCGTCGTCAAGTTCCGACCAGAATCGGAGCAGATGCTCCTGACCGGCCCGGGCGCAGGCGACGCGGGCCGCCTCGTATCGCTCGTTGATCGTTGCCGCCATGCCACACCATCCCGCGTGTCAGCGGTTGAATCCCGGGCGGCGGCTGAAAGCCGGCCTGCCAAACCGGTCGATAGACTTTCGGACGATGCCACGTGCCTGTCAACCGAGCGGCGGGCAAGCGGGCCGGCGGTGATCCAGCTCGAGCGCTGTCGAATCGTGAGACCGCGACGAATCAACTCGTTCACGCCCGGCGGCTGCAGCCGGCGGCGGTTCCTCCAGTTCGGCGGCGCGGCAGCTGCCGGGTGGCTGGTGGGCCGCGCGCCGCTCGGCGCGTCGGAACCCGCGGCGACGATCCGCGCGGTCGGCGGCGGCATGAGCAGCGCCGCGCCGGCGGACGTGGTCGAGGTCCGATCGGAGCACCTCTTTTCCGGACACGCCATCCGGCCGGTCAAACTCGAGGCCATGCTGGCCGAGGGGTTGACCCAGCTTACGGGCGAGCCGGATGCCGGGCGAGCGTGGCGCAGCCTGTTCGGCGACGACGATATCATCGGCATCAAGTTCAACCAGTCGGGCGCGGAGCGGATCGGCACCACGCCGCTGATGGCGCAGGCGCTGGTGAAGTCGCTGGCGCGGGACGGCGGCTTCGACCCGGATCGCATCGTCCTGCTCGAGGAGGGCCCGAACGCGGTCGCGGGATACCGGACGCGTCCGGTCGAACGGCGCTACTCGCAGCGGTCGGTCGACTTCGGCTGCGGGCGCGACCAGTTCGTGGGCTTCGTGGACCAGGTCACCGCCATCATCAACGTGCCCTTCCTCAAGACGCATCATGCAGCGGTGATGACGGGATGCCTCAAGAACCTGTCGCACGGCCTGGTGCGGCACCCGGCCCGATTCCACGCGGGCGGCTGCGATCCTGCCATCGGGCGGATCGTTTCCAGCCTGCCAGTCCGGTCGCGACTGCGGCTGAATGTCATGAACGCCATCCGGGTGGTGGTGGATGGCGGACCGGAGGCAAACGAGGGCAACATCGAGCGTTACGCCGGGTTGCTGCTGTCAATCGACCCGGTGGCGGCGGATGCGTGCGGCTTCGATATCCTCAATCGGCTGCGAACATTACGCAACCAGCCCGGGCTGCTTCCAGCGCCTCAGGTTCCGCGGCAGCTTCAGACCGCCGCCGAGCTGGGGCTGGGAGCATTCGACGCCGAGCAGATCGCCCATCGGCTGTTCGTGGTCTGAGGGCGGCGAGGAGCCGTCCCATGGGAAAAACTGGTGAAATCGCATGGGTTATCGGTTGACCCGGCGGCCGCGAAGGTTGTATAATTTCGTGCGGTGGTGGGTGACGAGAGGACCCAGCATCGACGTGACGCAGACATCGGACGCCGGTTTATTCGCCAGATTCGTTCCATACAGTCGCAATCATCCCTTAAGTGCGTCCCCGATAACCTGCCGAGCGCCTCGCTGAAGCCTCACGCATGACCGCCCTGAGTGCATGGCCGCGTCCAGCGCGGCATTGACTGCGCGCCGCCTTTGGGCAGCGAACGGTTGGAGTTCCCGGGTCTCGAGCCGACGGCGTGAGGTCGTTCGGAACTTCTCGGCGCCCGCGATCGGTGGTCCCGCCCGCACGAGAGCGGACTGAGCGGACGGGATCGAAGCTATTGGCCGGAACCAACGGGGATCCGTGCCACGCTCGAGCCGGCGGCTTGCGCGGCGAGCGGGCGAATGCCATTATCCGTTTCATCCCGGGGTCCTCGTCCGGCGACGGCCGACGACCGAACAGAGAGCGGTCCGCAAGAAAAGGAGTGATCCATGAACCGAATCCGAAGATCGGCGTTCACGCTGATCGAGCTGCTGGTGGTCGTGGCGATCATCGCGCTGCTGATCTCCATCCTGCTGCCCTCGCTCTCGCGCGCCCGCGAGCTGTCCAAGCGGACGGTGTGTCTGGCGAACGAGAAGGGTATTGGGCAGGCCATGCACATCTATGCCCAGGACGGCGACATCTTCCCGATGTACTGCGGTCTGAGCCCGGCCGGCATGGCGATGTACTTCAACCCGAACTTCCGCAACATTCTGCAGGTGACGCAGATCCCGTCGACGAACGGCGACCAGTTCGCCTCGCCGACCGTGGACCTGTGGCTGCTGCTGCGCGGATTGAACTCGACGCCGAAGCAGTTCATCTGCCCCAGCACGAACGACCAGGCCGACCCGGCCCAGGATTACTCGATCCACTACGACTTCGCGGATTCGACCCGCCTGAGCTACGGTTACCAGTACCAGCACTCGCAGTCGACGGCGCAGTTCCAGCGGCCGCGCCCGCTGGGCACCGCTGGCACCGACCCGCGCTGGCCGGTCCTGGCTGACGCCAACCCGCGCATGAAGGGCGGTCTGCCCGCCGCGACGAGCGCGGCGCAGGATCGCCAGTCGGCGTTCAAGGGCAACAGCGCCAACCATACGAACCGCGAGGTCAGCAACGTGCTGTTCCAGGATGCCCACGCCGAATCCTCCAAGGAACCGGGCGTCGGCCTGGCGGGCATCGCCGGCACCGGTGGTCGCCCGAATGACAACATCTACACGATCATCGGCACCGGCCCGACGGCGAACGTGGACCCGGGCCAGACGTACCCGAACATCAACCTCTCGCCCAGCGGGCAGGTGACAACGGGCACGTTGCTGCTCAACAGCCGGTCGGACGCGGTCCTGACGCCGTAACCCGACGCAGCCATCCGCCACGTCCCATCGCAGCGACAGTCCAGCCGGACTGTCGCTGCTTTTTTTCGCGCGCCGCGCGGCTTGCGGTGGTCCGGCGTCGCGGCCATCCTCCTGCGTCTAAACCAACGAACCATCGGCCGGAGTGATGAAGATGAGCCTGGCGCGACAGGTCGACCTCAAAGTGATCGAGCTGGCCCGGCACGTGCTGCGGATGACGACCGCGGCCGGGTCCGGGCATCCTTCCAGTTCACTCTCGATCCTCCACATCGTGGTCACGCTCATGCGGCAAGTGATGCGCTTCGATCCGCGCGACCCTTGGAACATCGAGGCCGATCGCCTCGTGCTGTCCGAGGGTCACGCCGTGCCGGCGGTCTATGCGGCATACGCCGATCTCGGCGGTGTGGCGGGCCGCGACCGCGAGCACTCTCAGCCGGTCACATTCGACGATCTGCTGAGCCTGCGGGAGCAATCCAGCCCGCTCGACGGCCACCCGAATCCGGCGGAGGGCTTTCCCTTCTTCGACGCCGCGACCGGCTCGCTTGGACAGGGGTTGTCGGTGGCAGCCGGTCTGGCACTGGCGGCGCGCGTGCACGGGCGCGGCAACCGGTTCTTCACGCTGATCGGCGACGGCGAGTCGCGCGAAGGACAGATCTGGGAAGCAGCTGATTTCATTATCGACCACGGGCTCGGCAGTGTGGTGGCCATCTTCAACTGCAACGGGCAGGGGCAGGCCGGTTACGTGTCGCGGCAGCAGTCACCCGAAGCGCTGGCAGCCAAGCTGAGCGCGTTCGGATGGCGAACGCGGGTGTGCGACGGCCACGATGCCGACCAGCTCATGGCGGCCTTGTCGGATCTTCCGGCAGCGCCGGAAGCGGCCCAGCCGGTGGCGGTGGTGGCGCGAACTCGGAAGGGCTGGGGCGTGGAACTGCTGACGGACATCAGCAATCACGGCAAGCCACTGACGCCGGCGCAGTTGCCGCAGGGCGAGGCGCAGCTCGATGAGACGGCCGCGCGGCTCGGGGGCGGGGCGACGCGGATCGAGCTGCCCTCGCCGACCAAGCCGGCCGCGCACGCCGAACGGCGATTTGTGCCAATCCGGGCGGCGCCGTTTGCCGAGGGGATGAAGGCGGCGGGGCTCTGGGGCCTGGTGGAGAAGAACGGCTGCGCAACGCGCCGCGCGTACGGGGCGGCACTGCTGGCGCTGGGTCGCGCCGATGATCGCGTGGTGGCGCTGGACGGCGACGTCTCGAACTCGACCTTTGCCGAGATATTCGCCAAGGCGCTGCCGGCGCGGTTCTTCGAGGGCAAGATCGCCGAGCAGAACCTGGTCTCGGCGGCGGTGGGCTGCGCCGCCGGCGGCTGCGTACCGTTCGTGAGCTCGTTCGCCAAGTTCCTGGCGCGGGCGTACGACCAGGTCGAGATGGCACAGATTACGCGGGCGAACATCAAGCTGGTGGGCTCGCACTCGGGCGTGTCGCTGGCGGCCGACGGCCCGAGCCAGATGAGCCTGCACGACGTGGCCTATTTCCGGTCGGCCGCGACGATCAATGCCGGCGGCGGCGCGCCGGTGTGCGTCAGCTTCCAGCCGGCCGACGCGGTGGCCGCGTATGCGTGCACGCTGCTGATGGCCGACCACGTCGGCATGTGCTACATGCGGACGCACCGACCGGACGTGCCGTTGCTCTATCCGCCCGACGCCACTTTCGAGGTCGGCGGTTCGCGGATCGTGGCCGGCGGGCGCGGCGGGGAGTCGCTGACGCTCGTGTCGAGCGGCTACATGGTGCACGTGTGCCTCGAGGCGGTCGCGGCGCTCGAAGCCGAACATGTTCGGGCCACGCTGATCGACGCGTACTCGTTCCCGCTGAAGATGGAGCCGATCCTGCAAGCGGCGGCTGAAGCCGGGCGGCGCGTGCTGGTGGTCGAGGACAACTATCCGGGCGGACTGGGTGACGCCGTGGCGGCGGCCGCGGCTGAGCGCGGGGACATCCGGGTTGAATCCATGTGCTGCCGACGCGTGCCGAAGAGCGCTCGGACGCCCAGCGAGGTGCTGGCGTACGTTGGACTGTCAACGGCGGACATCTGCCGGCGAGCGCGCCAGCTCGCCGGTCGATGACAGGTGTTTGAGCGGGGTTGATGAACAGGAGGGACCGAACGATGCCAACTGAACCGACGCGGCGGGATTTCATCCGTGCGGCGGCCGGCGCTTCCCTCGCGGCGGCGCTGCCCGTGAGTGGCTGCGCACAACCGAAAGGCGGGATGGCCCCGCCGCCGGCGACCGGCGGCGCGGCCGCGCCGTTCCGATTCGTGCACCTGACCGACATCCACGTGCAGCCCGAGCTGGGCGGCGACAAGGGGCTGGCGCGGGCGCTGCAAGCGGTCGAGCGGCTGAGACCGAAGCCGGATTTCATTCTGACCGGCGGCGACAACGTCTTTGATGTGATGGAGAGCGACGCCCAGCGCGCCAAGGCGCTGTTCGACCTGTACCGGCGGGTGCTGGCCGACCACACGTCGCTGCCGGTCTACTCCACGATCGGAAATCACGACGTGTTCGGCTGGCGCACGAAGGCCGGCGTCACGCCCCAGACACCGGGCTACGGCAAGGCGCTGGCGAAGGACGAACTGGGGCTGACGCAGACGTACTACACCTTTGACCACAAGGGCTGGCGGTTCTTCGTGCTCGACAACATTCTGCCAGGCTACGGGCAGCGGGCGTACGCCGGCGGGCTGGACCCGACGCAGCGCGAGTGGCTGGCAGAGCAGATGCAGCGGACCGACGCGCGCATGCCGATCGCGCTGTGTGAGCACATTCCGATGCTGACGGTGACGCCGTTCTGGTATGAGCGCAACTTCAGGAACGGCGACTGGACGATGGGCGACGGGCTGATCTGCGGCGACGCCTCATCTCGGCTGGCGCTGTACCGCACGCGGAACGTGCGGCTGAGCCTGTCCGGACATATTCACCAGCTGGATCGGGTCGATTACCGTGGCGCGACGTACATCTGCGACGGGGCCGTGAGCGGGGCGTGGTGGAAGGGGCCGCGCGACTTCGTCGAAGAAGGTTTCGGTGTGATTGACGTGTGGCCCGACGGGCGCGTCGCCCACGCCTATCACGATTACGGATGGGATGCGGTCAAACCGGCGGAGAAGCCCACATGACGCCGATCGAACGAGTACCGGGGCGAACCCGGGCGACGCTGTCGATCGGCGATCACGGCGAGTTCACCAAGACGATCACCGAGGCCGATGTGTTCGCCTTCGCGGGCGCTTCGGGCGACTACAACCCGCTGCACATCGACGAGGAATATGCCCGCCACTCGGTGTTCGGCCGGCGCATCGCGCACGGCATCCTGACCGCGGGGATCATCTCGTCGGTGCTGGCCGGAGACATCCCCGGGATCGGCACGGTGTTCGTCGAACTGCACATCCGTTTTCTGAAACCGGTGTTCATCGGGACCAAGGTTACGGCCACGGCCACCTGCATGGAAATCATCAACCCGAAGCGGGTGCGGATGCTGGTGGCGTGCGTCAATGAGCAGGGCGAAGACGTGGCCATCGGCAACGCCATCGTCGTTCCGCCCATCGACACAAAGCTGCTGGACCTGCCGACGAGCGGACCGGCCTGATCGCGCGGCGGCGGCGGCTTCAGGCCTCGTCGCCGTCATCGCCGCCGGCGAGACGACGAGCAAAGTGGTCGCGCCACGAGTGCGACAGCACGTCGAGGCGCTCAAGCCGCCGCCAGAGCTCCGGGTTGGGCGAGCGATCGAGCATCGCGGCGGTCGCGGCTGCGACCGTCAGGTCGGGACACGGACGGTCGCGGCGCGTCCACTCCAGGCCGACCTGAACCTCGCCGGGCCGCAGCACGCGGAGGTAGAAGCCGGTCCAGCGCTTCTCGTTGACCCAGTCCAGCAGTTGCGGCTGGCGGTGCTTGTGCGCCAGCTTCCAGCACGGCTGGCGCGGCTGGGAAATCTGCACGACCGCGCCGCCGATCTCGAAAACGTCACCGATGCAAACGTCGCGTTCGTCGAGGCCGGTGGTCGTGAAGTTCTCGCCGAAGGCGGGCACTGCGAGTTCGACGCCGAGCCGGCCGGCGAAGTAGGCGTAGTGCTCGTGGGGAAAGACGCATACCGCCTTGTCCGGTCCGCCATGATCCTTGCGGTTCGAGACCTGATCGCCGTCGAGACCGTCGGTCGTGAGCATCAGCGGCGTGTCCACGATGCGGCGGTTGATGGCGGTGCTGTATGGCCGGCCGGCGTTGAGGACGATCTGAGGTCGGCCGACGCTGAGCCACGCCAATCGCGGGTTGGGGGTCATGCGTGCATGGTAGGCGGCCGCGTGCCGGAACGCGCACGTGCGGCGCGCGATTCCAGGTCGAGTCCGATAGAGCACGCCCGCTCGGCCGCCGAGGCGCCCCGGCTTCATCTCGGACCAGCGCTGACTCGATTGAGCGCTTGCCGGACGGCGATTCTGGTTTACGTTTCAAGCACACTGGCACACAGGGGCTGATGAGCAGGACGCCGAGGAGGCGTCCGGGGGGAGCACATGAAGAGGCTCACGATTCACACCCTGGCGGCAGGGGCGCTGTTGCTCAGCACGGCCGCGACGGCATCCGCCGATTCGGTCACCTTCATGGCATCCAGCGGAACGCTGTCGGCGTCGGCGACGTTCGACGCGATCGGAAGCGACCTGGTGATCACGTTGCGGAACGACTCCCAGGCGGACGTGATGGTACCGGCCGACGTGCTGACGGCGGTCTTCTTCGCCATCGACGGACCGCCGATCGCGCTGACGCGCGCGAGCGTCGGGCTCGCGCCGGGTTCCTCGGTGCTGTTCGGAGGGAGTGATCCCGGCGGCGGCGTTGGCGGCGAGTGGGCCTACCGGGGGAACCTGAACTCGAGCCTGATCGATCGGAGTTACGGCATCAGTTCAGTGGGGCTTGGGCAGTTCGGGCCGGGCGACCTGTTCCCCGGCTCGAACCTGCAAGGCCCGGCGTCACCGGGCGGGCTCCAGTACGGGCTGACGTCGATGGGCGACGACCCCACCACCGGCAACGCACCGGTGACCGGCAAGCAGGCGCTGATTCGGCACGCCGTGGTCGTGACGCTGTCGGGGCTGCCCGCGGGCTTTGATCCATCGTCAAGGATCAGCGGGGTGCTGTTCCAGTATGGCACCAGCCTGAGCGAACCGCGCATCCCCGAGCCGACGACGCTGACCTGCCTCAGCGCCGCGGCGCTGCTGGCACGAACGCGCCGCACGCTCCGCCGTGAGGGGACTCGCGACCTCAACCGCGCTTGAACTGGCGCTCGAGGTCTCGCAGCGACAGGCTGAGCGTGGTCGGCCGGCCGTGCGGGCAGTTACTGGCGCGCTCCGTCAGTCCGCGCTGGGCGAGCAGCGCTTCGATTTCGGAAGGCGAGAGCGGATCGCCGGCCTTCACGGCCGCCTTGCAGGCCATCATGTCGAGCAGCGCGTGCATCAGGGCTTCGCGACCGGCCGCCTGGCCCAGCTCGGCGAGGCGGTCGAGGGCGTCCCGCACGAACTCCGCCACGGGGACGCGCGCCAGCAGCGTCGGGAACGCCTGCACCGCGAAACTGTGGGGGCCGTAGCGCGATAGTTCGAGCCCGGCGAGCGCAAGCAGTTCGGCGTGTTGCTCAGCGGCGACCAACTGGGCGGGCGACACCTCGACCGTTTCCGGGATCAGCAATCGCTGAGATTCGAGCGGGCCCGAGAGGATGCGAGCGCTGAACTGCTCGAAAAGCACGCGCTCATGCAGGGCGTGCTGGTCGACGATCAGCACGCCCTCGTCGGTCTCGACCACGAGGTAGGTGTTATGGACCTGCAAGGCCCGCGGCGGCGGCGCGTCGCCGGAATCGGGCCGGGGCGCCGTATCGCCGGGGTCATCGGCCACCGCACCGGCGCGTTGGGACACGGGCGAGGGACGCTTGCCCGCGGGCGACGGTGCAGCGGATAAGCGGGATTCCGCCGGCCGATCTGAACGAGCCGACGGCGGCCGGGACCATTCCATCACACGCTGCGCGGGCGGCGCGCTGCGAAGAAAGTCCGCGATCGCCGCGCGGACGCCGGCGGCACGCTGCGAGTCGTCGGGGTGAGCGGAGGCGGTCTCGGCCGGCCGGTCCGGCATTTTCCAGGCGGGCGTCAGGTCGCGCGAGAGCAGCGCTTCTCGCAGCACGGCCAGTACCTGCGACTGCACGAGCCCGTGGTCGCGCCAGCGCACCTCCGTCTTGGTCGGATGGACGTTGACGTCGTAGGCGGACGGATCGATGGTCAGGAACAGAAACGCGACCGGGTACCGGCTGGGCTCGACCAGTCCGCGGTAGGCCTCGCGGATGGCGAACTGGATGGCGCGATCGGCGATGTAGCGGCCGTTCAGGAACACATACTGCCACTTGGACGAGGCCCGGGCGGATGCCGGCGGCGCGATCAGGGCGTCGACGGTCAGGTCGCGCTCGACGCGATGCACGGCGATGACGTCTTCGGCCAGCTCCGGTCCGTAGAAGTCGGCCAAGCGCCCGCGGCGGTCGACACCGGCCGGCAGGTTGCGAATGGTGCGTCCGTTGCTGACCTGACTGAAGGCGATGTGTGGATGAGACAGCGCGACGCGCGCGATCTGCTCGGTCACGTGCGTCAGCTCGGTGGAAGGCTGCCGCAGGAACTTTCGCCGCGCGGGCAGATTGAAGAACAGGTTCCGCACCTCAACCGCAGTGCCGACGGGCGCGGCACAGGGCGTGGGGCCCTCCAGCCGGCCCGGCTCGGCCCGCAATTCGGCGGCGGCGTCGGCGTCGGGGGGTCGGGAGACGATCCGGAGGCGCGCGACGGCGGCGATGCTGGCGAGGGCTTCGCCGCGGAAGCCGAGGGTCGCGATGCGCGCCAGGTCGTCGGCGGTGGCGAGCTTGCTGGTCGCGTGGGCAGCGACGGCCAACGGCAGGTCGTCGGGCAGAATCCCGCCGCCGTCGTCGACCACGCGGATCAGGCTGAGCCCGCCGTCCTCCAGCTCGATGTCGATCCGGCGGGCTCCGGCGTCGATGGCGTTCTCGACCAGCTCCTTGACGATCGACGCCGGACGCTCGACCACCTCCCCGGCGGCGATCTGGTTGACCAGGGTCGGGTCGAGTCGGTGGATGCGGTTCATCGGCGGCGATTGTAGGGGGAACGTCAAGCGCGGGTTGGATCGTCCGCAACAGAATGGACCGCCATGCGGAAAAGTGCTGGCGAAAGGTTGCTTTTTTTTCTGGACTTGCTAGGATGGACTACCGAATCCAATAGAAGACGGATCGTCTGCACTCCGCGGTCGGGCGGTCTGTCGGGATTTACCACTCGGTCTGTGTTTCGAACGCACCATCCGCAATTGATGGTTTCATGCGCGTCCGCCTTCGGGGCGGTCGAACCTGCATGCGAGGCGCGGGCCGACTCGTTCACGAGGGGTCTATGTACAGGGAATCCGTCACGGAAGGTAAGTCGCGATACGAAATCATCATGCGCGCGAAGATCAGTTGGCGGGAAGCCGGCGTTCGACGCTCGCAGCGCGACTGGATCAATCGCGAGCTGGCTGAGATCGGCATGACGCCGCTGACCGACGAGGAAATGAAGGTGCACACCATCTCCGCGACACCGCAACTGCTCTGATCGGCCGGGATCGGCCGCCCCCACCGCCACGCCGCCGTTCGCCCACATCCGACCCGGTCGGAAGCGGGTTGCCCGCCCGCCGCCCGATCGGGTAGTATGACTATTGGAGGGTTCGAGGGGCACGCCTGCCGCGCCGGCCATTGGCTGCGCGGAACGTGATGGGGAGCCTGCCCACCGAACGTCGGACGAGTGACCCGTGTCGCATGATCGCGATGCGGAAGTTGATGTTGCACAACCAGAGGGTGTGAAATGAGGAAGCTCGGAATCTGTGCAGCGGCGCTGGCCTGTCTGGCGTCGGCGGCGTCGGGGCAGACCCCGCTGACAACCGTCCGGATCTACCCGACATCGGGCGGCTCGGCCCTGTTCCGGCCGCTGTTTGCGACGTCGCCGCCGGGCGACACGGTGCGGTTCTTCGTGGTTGAGCAGCGCACCGGGTCGTCGGGCGTTGCGGCCCAGACCGGGCGCATCCAGATTCTCGATCTGACTACCAACGCGCTGCTGCCGGGGCCGTTCTTCACGGTGACGGGGATGAACACCGGCAACGAGGAAGGGCTGCTCGGGTTGGCCTTCAGCCCTGAATTCTACGCGGCGGCCCCGAACCCGAATCGGGGCGCGTTCTTCGTCTATTACACCACCGGCGGCAACAACCGCGTGGTGCGGTTCACGACGACCGGGCAGGACCCGAACGCCAATACCGCCGACCTGTCGAGCGGCCAATTGGTGATCGAGTTTTCGCACCCGTCGTTCAGCAACCACAACGGCGGCTGGATCGGCTTCGGACCGGATGGTTATCTGTACATCGGAACCGGCGACGGCGGCAGCAGCTGCGACCCGAACAACAACGGGCAGAACATCAATACGCTGCTGGGCAAGATGATCCGTCTGGACGTCAGCGCGGATCAGAATCCCAGCGCGACCATCTGGGGCTACGTCAATCCGCCGACGAATCCGTTCTTCGGGGCGACGCCGGGGGCCGACGAAGTGCTGCACTACGGACTGCGAAACCCGTGGCGCAACAGCTTCGACCGGCTGACCGGGGACCTGTACATCGGCGACGTGGGTCAGGGCGCGCGCGAGGAGATCGACTTCGTCGCGGCCGGATCGAGCGGGCTGAACTTCGGCTGGAAGATCCGCGAGGGCTTCCTGTGCTCGTCCGCCAGCGGATGCTCGGTGACGTGCTCGACGGCAGGCTTCGTGGATCCGGTCTGGGACTATCCGCGATCGTCGGGCTTTTCGGTGACCGGCGGCTATGTGTATCGCGGCGCGCGAATCGCCGACCTTCAGGGAACCTACTTCTTCGCGGACTACGGCTCGGCGCGGATCTGGACGTTCCGCATCACGGACGTGCCGCTGTCGCCGGCGACCGTGCCCGAGCGCACCTCCGAGCTCGCTCCGACCATCCAGCCGGCCGGCACGCCCAGCGGCTTCTCGATCGCGAGCATCTCGTCGTTCGCGGAGGATGAGAGCGGCGAGCTTTACATCATCGATCAGAATGGCGGCGAGATCTTCAAGATCCAGGTGAACTGCGGCGGCTCGTCGCTGACCGTGCCCAGCCCGCCCAGCAGCCAGACGGTCTGCACGGGATCCAACGTCGTGTTCACCGTCGGGGCGTCCGGTACGCGCGGCACGACGACCTATCAGTGGCGCAAGAACACGTCGCCGCTCGGCCCGCCGAGCACGTCGCCGACGCTGAACCTGCCCGGCGTGACGCCGGCCGACGCGGGCAGCTACGACGTGATCGTGACCGACCAGTGCAACACGGCCGTCAGTGCCGCGGCGACTCTCACGGTGGTGGACAACCCGTCGGCCGATGCCGGCGGGCCGTACACGATGTGCACGGCCGGCGTGGCTTATCCGCTGAGCGGGTCGGTGGGCAGCGCGTCGAGCGTGAACTGGACCACCAGCGGCACGGGCACGTTCGGCAACCCGTCGATGGCCGCCACCACCTACACCCCCAGCGCGGCCGACCTGATTGCCGGTTCGGTCGTGCTGACGCTGTCGGCGAACGCGATCGCGCCGTGCACCGGCACCGCGACGTCGCCGGTGACGGTGAACTTCGTCGCGCGACCCGACGCCGACATCACCGGCGACTGCGTCGAGGACGCCGCCGACGACGCGGCGATGGTGGCGCTGTTGCTGGGCCTCGACTTCGATCCGGGCCGCACGCAGCGGGCCGACTATGACGGCAACCTGGTGGTCGATGGCAACGACGTGCAGTTCTACGTCGCGGCGCGGCTCGGTCCGTAATTCGGCCCGGTGGCATCGCCAGTCGGTGCCTTGAATTCGAATCGGCGGATCGTGCTGCGGCGCGATCCGCCGATTCTCGTTTCTTGAGAGCGCCCGCGCTGCGCGCGGCCTTCCGCGGTTGCCGCCTGCGCGCGACGAACATACATTTCGGCCGGATCGCGGGTGCGACCGCCGGCTCTGGCTGCGCGCGAGCGACCCTATCCGGGCGAGTAAGATGGGAGTGCATGCGGTGCGCCTTCGACGACACGTGACGAGCAGTTGGGCCGCGATGACGCTGGCCGTGAGTGCGACACTGGTGATTGCGCAGAGCAGATCCGGCGAGCGTAACGCAGCGCGCACGGTCGAGATCGTGCCGGCCACGCCGGTGACCGTGCCCGCGCGCGCACCGGATGAGCGCCCCCAATCGCCGGCGCAGGCCCCCGATCCGCCGGCGCGCCCCCCGGCAGCCGCGCCGGCGACCCAGCCGGTCGGCGCAGCGCCACCGGGCGTCAGCCCGGGCCGTCCACGCGAACTGCGGCCGGAGGACTTCAACGGGCTTTCGTGGCGAAGCATCGGCCCGGCGAACATGGGCGGGCGCGTGGCCGACATCGCCATCGCGCCCGGCAATGCCAAGACGTTCTACGTGGGGTTCGGCACGAGCGGTCTGTTCAAGACCGACAACCGTGGGACAACGCTGACGCCGGTGTTCGACAAGGAGGGCACGGCGTCGATCGGCTCGGTGGTGGTGTGCGACGCGCCGGAGAACTGGAAGGGCTGGGCCAACGAGAAGGACCCGCCACAGTCGCCGCAAAAATCGCGAGCGGAGCGGGGCAAGGCCCGCATCGTCTGGGTCGGCACCGGCGAGGGCAACGGGCGGAACAGCTCGTCGTGGGGCTGCGGCGTCTACCGATCGAGGGACGGCGGCGCGACCTTTGAGCACCTCGGCCTGTCGGAGACGCATGACATTCCGCGACTGGCGGTCGACCCGCGCGATCCGGACGTGTGCTACGTCGCCGCCATCGGCAAGCTGTGGGGACCGAACCCCGAACGCGGCGTGTACAAGACGTCGGACGGTGGCAAGTCCTGGCAGCACGTGCTGAAAATCGACGACGATACCGGCGCCATCGATGTGATGATCGATCCGTCGAACCCCGACACGGTCTTCGCCGCCATGTACCACCGTCGCCGGCAGGCGTGGAGCTTCCGCAGCGGCGGACCGCAGGGCGGCATCTACCGCTCGCGCGACGGCGGTGCGAACTGGGTCAAGCTGACGACCGGACTTCCGAAGCAGACTGGCCGTATCGGATTGGACATCTATCTGAAAAATCCACGCATCCTGCTCGCGGTCATCGAATCCGACGAGGGCGGCTGGGGCACCGAGATCTGGGACGACCGCCTGAAAGCAGGCGGCGTGTTCCGCAGCGAGGACGGCGGCGACTCGTGGACGCGGGTCAGCCCGCTGAATTTCCGGCCGTTCTACTTCTCGAAGGTCAAGGTCGATCCGAACGACGATCAGCGCGTCTATCTGCTGGGCTGGGGCATGGCCGTCTCGGACGATGGCGGCCGGACGTACCGCGCCGACGGGGCCCGCGTGCCGCACGGCGACCTGCACGCGCTGGTGATCGATCCGTCCGACTCGGATCACCTGCTGCTGGGAACCGACGGCGGAGTCTACCTGTCCCACGACCGCGGCAAGACCTGGGACTTCATCAACAGCGTCGCCGTGGGCGAATTCTACAACATCAACGTCGACATGTCCGACCCCTACCGCGTGGCGGGCGGCCTGCAGGACAACGGCTCGTGGTTCGGACCGAGCGCCACCCTGTTCGACACCGGCCCGGAGGATCCCGCCGGCGCGGCCGGCATCACCAACGGTGACTGGCAGGTGTTCAACTGGGGCGACGGCTTTCACGTCGCCTTTGATCCGCAGGACCCGAGCATTCTCTACGGTGAGTCGCAGGGCGGTGTGCTGGTGCGCGCCAATATTGCCACCGGGCGGCGCAAGCGCATCCACCCGTCGGCCAAGGAGGGTCAGCCGCGCTATCGCTTCAACTGGAACAGCCCGTTCTTCGTTTCGGCGCACCAGCCGACCACGCTCTATCTGGGCGGCAACCATGTCTTCCGGCTGCTCGATCGCGGGGAGCGCTGGGAGCAGATCAGCCCGGATCTCTCGACGCGCGACGTCGAGAAGATCACCACCGTCGGCTCGGAGGCCGAGACCCACGGCACGGTGGTGTCACTGGCCGAGTCGCCGCTGGTCGCGGGCCTGCTGTGGGCCGGCACCGACGACGGGCTGGTGCACCTGACGCGCGACGACGGCCGAACTTGGAGCAACGTGACGCCGCCACAGGCGGAGGGACGCTACATCTCCAAGATCGAGGCTTCCCGGCACGATCGCGAGACGGCTTACGTCGCCATCGACGGCCACCGCAGCAACGACTTCGTGCCGCGGCTGGTGATGACGAGCGATGGCGGGCGGACGTGGTCCAGCATCGCCGGTGACCTGCCGACCGGCCTGTCGGGCGACGTGGTCAAATGCGTGCGCGAGGACGTCGTCAACCGCGACGTGCTCTATGTCGGTACGGAGCGATCGGCGTTCGTGACCATCGACCGCGGGCAACACTGGGTGCGGCTCAACGCCGATTCGCTGCCCACCGTCGCGGTCGATGATCTCGTGCTGCACCCGCGCGACCGGGACCTGGTGGCCGGCACGCACGGGCGCAGCATCTGGATTCTCGATGACGTGTCCTGCCTGTCGCAGCTCACGCCGACGGTGGTGCAGTCCGAATTCCACCTGTTCGAACCGATGCCGGGCAAGCCGCGCCTGCACATGGACTACGGCGGGCTATGGGGGCATCGTATCTTCCGCGGCAAGAACCCGCCGATGGGCGCGAAGCTCACCTACTGGATTCGCGATTACACCGGCGACGAGGTCAAGTTGACGATCAGCGACGCCCGCGGCCAAGCCGTCTGCGAGCTGAAGGGCACGAACCGCCCCGGCATCAACCGCGTCATCTGGGACCTGCAACCGGAGAAGCACGCCCGCTTCCAGACGCCGGACACCCGGTGGCTCGGCCAATTGCAGTTCGTGCCCGCGGGCGAGTACACGGTCAACGCGTCCTACGGCAAGCGCACGGCCGCCACCAAGGTCCGCGTGCTGCCCGCGCCGGGCGAATGAACGCGGACGGAGCACGCCTTGACCGGCGACGCCGGGGCTGGACGCTGGCGGCCATTCTCGTCGTCGCCGCGACGCTGCGACTGGCGGCGCTGACGCACTCGCCGCCGGGGCTGAACGCCGACGAGGCTGTCAACGGCTGGAACGCCTGGTGCCTGCTGAAGACCGGTGCGACCGCGGCCGGCACGCGCTGGCCGATCTTCTACCATCGCGCGCTGGGCGAAAGCTCGACGCTCTTCCTCTACTGGACCATGCCGTTTCAGTGGCTGGCCGGCCTGAGCGTCTGGAGTACGCGGCTGCCGGCGGCGGCCGGGGGCGTGCTGGCCGTCTGGCTGATCTACCGGGTCGGCTCGCGCTGGCTGGATCAAGCCACCGGCCTGGTGGCGGCCGGGCTGCTGGCCGTCGACCCCTGGCACGTGCAGCTCTCTCGCTGGGGTCACGAGGCCTCGATTTCGCCGCTGCTGGTGCTCGCGCCGCTGGCGCTGATGATCGCCGCGCGACTGCCGCCCGTCACCGGGCCGCCGCGTCGGGTGCTGGCGCTGGCGGCCGGCCTGGCGACCGGCATCGCCTGCTACGGCTACCCGGCCGTGAGATTGGCGCTGCCGGCGCTGATCGGACTGATCGGGCTGGGGACGATCCGATCCTGGATCGCGCTCGCGCGCACGCCGCGCGGCCTGATCGCCGTGCTGCTGTACGGCGCGGGCGTGGCGGCGACGCTCGGCCCGCTGATGTGGAGCCACGTCGCCGACGCAGAGGGCATTTCACGTCGATACGACGCCTACCTCGTCTGGAACTGGTGGGACGGCCCGCTGACGCGCGTCGCCAAGGTGATGCAACGATACGCGGCGCACTTCGACCCGGCTTTTCTCTTTGTGCGCGGCGACGGCTATGAAGTCAATCACGCGCCGTTCTTCGGACAGTTTCTGCCATACATGGCCGTGCCCATGGGAATCGGCGCTGTCATGGCCCTGCGGCGGGCGCGCCGGTCAACGCCGGCCCGTCTGTTGTTTCTCGGCCTGCTCGCCTATCCGCTCGGCGATGTGCTTCATCAGCACGGCGTCGGTCATGCGCTGCGATCGGCTCCCGGGCTGCCATTTCTGGTGCTGGTCGCGGCGTACGGCGCGGTCGAGGGCGGCCGTTGGCTTCGAACACGATCGGCCGGGTTATCGTGGACAGCCGGCGGGCTGCTGGGGCTGTCGGCCATCGCGCTGCACGTCCTCTTCTTCACCGGCTACTTCCGTGACTATCCTCGCCGCCCGGCGGTCGCTGTAGCGTTCCATGCGGACCTCGCCCGGGCGGCGGCGCTGCTGGAATCCGCCGATCCGCGCCCCGACCGCGTCGTGATCACAACGCGCGAGCTGCGGCCGGACATGACCCTGCCGGTGATTCTGCGTTTCGACCCGCGCGCATGGATGGCCGAACCGCGCGACTACCGCGCCTGGGGCGAGTGGCACGTCTATCTCTCCTACGGCCGGTACCGCTTTCTCTACGAAGTGGACTCACTCGAGCGCGAGTTGCGGAAGGTCGCGGCGTCGGCCGGCGGGCAACGGGCATGGTTCATCCTGTGGCACGACGAGGCCGATGCCTGGCCCGAACTGGGCGCCCCGCTGGCGACGTTTGGCGAGTCGGACGACGCGCCCCGCCTGTGTGTCTATGAGCGCGGGTTCTGAGACGGCGTTCGGCTGGCCGGTTGCCGTCGACGGGGGTACATTCCCGACGGGAAACGAGGTGACGAATGAAAACCGCGCCGCGCCTTCAGCGTCTCCGGCAGGCCATGGCGGCCGCCGGACTTGACGCGTTTCTGGTCAGCCAGCCGCAGAACGTCTACTACCTGAGCGGCTACCGGTGTCGAAGCTGGAGCCTGGCGCAACCGGCCAACGACGCCGAGGCGCTGCTCCTGATTCAGCCGAACGACGTGATCTTTCTGTGCGATGATCGCCATGACCCCGCGCCGGCACTGGCAAACGGCTTTGCGCATGGCCGGATCGAGTCGCCGGGCGGCGTGGAAGCGCTGTCGAAGCTGATCAACAGCGCGATCGGTGGCAAGGCGAAGACGCTGGGGTTCGAGGCGGGCAGCATTCTTCATGCAGACGCAGTCGGGCTGATGGGCCTGGTCAAGTCGGTGCGGTGGCAACCGGCCGACGACATCATGGTGCGGCTGCGGGCCATCAAGGACGAGGCCGAGCTGGAGTTGCTGCGGAAGGCGGCCCGCATCACCGACGGCGCGTTTGCGCATGTGGTGACGATGCTGCGGCCGGGGATGAGCGAGAAAGACGTGGCCGACGAGATCGGCGACTACCTGCGCCGCAACTCGGAGGGGCTGGCGTTTGACACGATTGTCGGGTTCGGCCCGGCGTCGGCGGCGCCGCACTATCACCCGTCAGCGGACAACAAGCTCAGGTCGGGCGACCTGGTGCTGATGGACTTCGGGGCGGTGTGGGAAGGCTACCACGGCGACATGACGCGCTGCGTGTTCATGGGCAAGGCGGATGCGCGGCAGCGCGAGGTCTACGAGCACGTGTTGGGGGCGCAGGAGGCGTGCCTGAAGGGCATCCGGGCCGGCATGACCGAGGGGCAGGCGGATGAGCTGGCGCGCGGCTACCTGAGCGCCCGCGGCTGTGCTGACCGCTTCATTCACGGCACCGGACACGGGCTGGGGCTGGCGATCCACGAGCCGCCGCGGCTGAAGCCCACCCTCACGACGCCGCTCGAGGCGGGCATGGTGGTCACGGTCGAGCCGGGCCTGTACTACGAGGGCTGGGGCGGGATTCGCATCGAGGACGTCGTCATCCTGACGGCGGATGGCAGCGTCAACATCACGCACTCGCCGAAGCACCTGATCGAGGTGTCATGCTGACCGGCGGGCGAGGCGCGGCGTGGGCGGGCCTGCTGGCGAGCGTCGCCTGGATCGGATGCCGGCGCGAGGCACCGGTCCCGCCGGCGGCGCCGCTGGAGCCGCCGGTGGTGTCGGCCCCGGCTGATGTGGCGCCGTCGTTCGAGAACACGCCCGAGGGCGCGGCGCGGCAGTTCATGTATGCGCTGGCATGCGGCGATGAGGCCATGCTGCGGGCTGCCATTCAGCCGGACGCCCGCTGGCGAATCCTGCTGACCATGAACATCCGCGACGCGCGGACGCGCCGCGAGACGCTTCAACGGGTGATGAGCGAGCCGGTGCGGGAGTTCAAGCCCGGTGACCAGTTCCCGGTCGGACCAGCGGGCGGGGAGAAGGAAATGCGGATCGTGCCGGCCGGCGGGCTGGATGAGAACCGCCGGCTGGTGATGCTATTGGAGCGCGGCCTGCTGGTGATCCGCGACGAGGATCGCTGGCGCGTGTTCGCGGAACCGGTCATCGACGAGCTCGAGGCCGAGTTGCGGGCGAATCGCCCACCGGACGACGCGGATTCACCGGTTCGATCTGACCGTTCCGGAGAGTCCGCGCCGACGGACAGCCCGACGGAAACGCCGCCGCGGCAGCCGCTCTGATCGGGCCGCCGACCGCCGCAAGACGATTCAGAGCGCCGCGCTCACCAGCGCCTCGATCCGACCGGGATCGACTTCCACCAGGTCGTAACCGACTCTCAGCGCGGGCTTGTCAATCTTCAGCATGCGGGCCAGATCGATCGGCGTTCCGACCAGCACGGCGTCACAGTCGGTCGCCCGGATCGTGGCCTCCAGTTCCTCCACCTGCCGGCGACCGTAGCCGAGGGCCGGCAGCACATCTCGCAAGTGTGGATACTTCTGGAACGCGGCCTTGATCGAGCCGACGGCATGCGGGCGGGGGTCGACCACCACGCCGCCGAATCGGCGGGCCGCCAGCAGGCCGATGCCGTACGGCATCTCGCCGTGCGTGACGGTCGGACCGTCCTCGACCACCAGCACGCGCTTGCCGCGGATGCGCTCCGGCTCGGCCAGGCCGGCGGGCGAGTGGGCCATGATGATCTCGGCGTCCGGGTTCAGGCGGCGCACGTTGGCGACCACGGCATCGACGTCTGCCGGCTTGGCGCTATCGACCTTGTTGACGACCACGGCGTCCGCCATGCGCAGGTTGGTCTCACCGGGGTAGTAGCGGCACTCGTGGCCGGGCCGGTGCGGGTCGACCACCGTGAGCATCAGCTTCGGCCGGAAGAACGGCATGTCGTTGTTGCCGCCGTCCCAGAGAACGACGTCGGCTTCGGCCTCAGCGGCGGCGAGGATGCGGGCATAGTCGACACCGGCGAAGACGAGGTTACCGGCGGAGATGTGCGGCTCGTATTCCTCGCGTTCCTCGATGGTGCACTCGTGCGCGTCGAGGTCGTCGAGCGATGCGAAGCGCTGGCAGACCTGCCGGGACAGATCGCCGTACGGCATCGGGTGCCGCACGACGGCGATGCGCTTGCCGGCCTTCCTGAGGCAGGCGGCGACGAGTCGCGTGGTCTGGCTCTTGCCGCAGCCGGTCCGCACGGCGCAGACCGCGATGACCGGCTTGCGGGACGGCAGCGCCGTCTGCTTCCAGCCGAGCATGATGAAGTCGGCCCCGGCGGCGTTGGCGAGGGCGGCCTTGTGCATGACTTCTTCGTGCGGCAGGTCGGAGTAGGCCATGGCGACCAGCGTGACTCCGTGGCGATCGATCAGTTCGTCGAGTTGCTCCTCGGGGAAAATCGGCACGCCCTGCGGATAGCGCGGACCGGTCAGCGCCGGCGGGTAGACCCGGCCGGCGATGTTCGGAATCTGGGCCGCGGTGAAGGCGACGACCTCGACGTCGGATCGGTCGCGCCAGTGGACGTTGAAGTCGTGAAAATCGCGCCCCGCCGCGCCGACGATGACGACCTTTCGCCGCTGCTCGCTCATGTCGTGCTCCCGATGGTGCTCGTTCGCGACCGCTCCGATGCCGCGCCGCTGTCGCCACCGATGGCCCACCCCACACGGCCGACCGTCGCTGATTGTACGAGGCTGCTCCAGCGCTGCGTAGTCGCCGCGGTCGTCGGGTCGGCCCGCCTGCGGACGGTGAATCCGCCGGCGGCATCGAGTAGCCTGCATCCGGGATTCGAGTCTGCCCTGAGGAGGCCGATGTCATGCCGCTAGTGATTGACTCGCTGGAGCAGCTTCCCGCGGACCTGCCGGCGACGTGTCGCCCGCAACCGATGCCGAACCGGTTGCTGATGTGTCCGCCGACGTACTTCGACGTCATCGATGTGAAGAACCCGCACATGGAGGGACAGATCGGCCGTGTCGACCGCGCGGGCGCGGCGCGGCAGTGGCAGGACGTCCGATCGGCATTCGAACGCGCCGGCGCGCGGGTGGAGCTGATCGATCCCGAACCCGGCTGCGAGGACATGGTCTTCTGTGCCAACCAGACGCTGGCCGGCCTCGACGCGACGTCGAGTCGCGTGTGCCTGCTGAGCCGGATGAAGCATCCGTCGCGGCAGCGCGAGGTGCCGGCGTTCGCGCGCTGGTTCGGCGCCGCGGGCTACCGCGTGGTCGAGATGCCGCGGCCGGTCGGATTCGAGGGCAGCGGCGACGCGATCTGGCACCCCGGTCGCGGGTTGATCTGGGGCGGCTACGGACACCGCACCCAACCGGAGGCGTACGAAGCGGTCGCGGAGACGTTCGGCGTGCCGGTCATCCGTCTCAAGCTGCTGTCCGATCGGTTCTATCACCTCGATACGTGCTTCTGTGCGATCGACGAGGACACCGTGCTGGTCAATCCGCGCTCGCTCGAACCGCGCGGGATGGAGATGATTCGGGCGGTATTTCGGCGCGTCGTCGAGTGTCCGCCCGACGAGGCGGATGGCGGAATGGCCTGCAACGCCACGGCGATCGGCGGCCGGCACGTCGTGATTCAGCGCGGCAACGAGCGAACGGTCGGCGCGCTGCGGGAACTGGGGTACGAGGTGCACGAGGTCGACACCGCGGAATTCCTTCGATCGGGTGGCAGCGTGTTCTGCATGAAGATGTACGTGTTCTGAGGCGCGCCGTGCCTGCGCCGGGCGGTCAGCTCTTGGTGGCGCGGACGACCTCGTCGATGGTCGTGATTCCCTTGCGGACCTTGACGAAGCCGTCCTCGCGCAGCAGCACGAGCCCCTTGGCGCGGGCCGCGTTCAGAATCTTGCTGGAGCTGGCGCGTTGCAGGACCAGCTCACGCAGATCGTCGTCGAGCATCAGCAGTTCGAAGATGCCTTTTCGCCCGGCGAACCCGGTGTTGCGACAGTCGCGGCAGCCGCGGCCGCGATAGAGCGGCTCGCCCTTCCAGCCGAAGTCCGGAGGCACTTCGGTCGGCTTGGGCTGATACGGTTCGCGACACTTCGAGCAGATGACGCGCACCAGGCGCTGGGCCAGGACCGCCTCGAGCGAGCTGGCCACGAGGAACGGTTCAACCCCCATGTCGAGCAGCCGGGTCGTGGCGCTGGCGGCGTCGTTGGTGTGAAGCGTGCTGAGCACGAGGTGGCCCGTCAGCGACGCCTGGATGGCAGTTTCGGCCGTTTCGAGATCTCGAATCTCGCCGACCATGATCACGTCCGGGTCGTGCCGCAGGAAGGAGCGCATGCCGCGGGCGAAGGTCAGGCCGGACTTCAGATTGACGCTGACCTGGTTGATGCCGGCGAGGTGATACTCGACCGGGTCCTCGACGGTGAGCACCTTGATCTCGTCGGAAACGATCTGGTTGAGCGAGGCGTAGAGCGTGGTGGTCTTGCCTGAGCCAGTGGGCCCGGTCACGAGCAGGATGCCGTGGGGCTGGTGGATGACCCGCACGAACTGATCGAGCATGTCGCCCGCGAAGCCCAGGTCGTTGAGCGAGAGCAGCACGGCCTGCTTGTCGAGAATCCGCATCACCACGCCCTCGCCGAACACCATCGGGATGACGCTGACGCGGATGTCGACCTCGCGGCCGTGCACCTTGATCTTGAAGCTGCCGTCCTGCGGCAGGCGCTTCTCGGCGATGTTGAGGTTGGAGAGAATCTTGATGCGGCTGATAATGGCCGCCTGGAAGCGACGAATCTGCGGCGGCACGTTGGTGTTCTGAAGCACGCCGTCGATGCGGTAGCGGATCTTGAGCTCGTTCTCGTACGGCTCGATGTGGATGTCGCTGGCGCGCTCGTTGATGGCCTCCAGCAGCAGGTCGTTCACCAGCCGGACGACGCTGGCGTCCTGCGCCATTTCGGCCAGATCGCCCGCCTCCTCGTTGACCTCGCTGACGACCTCGATCTTCTCGTCGTCAACGAGCTGGCTGATGGTGTCGCCGCCGACGCCGAAGTACTTCTTGATGACGTTGTTGATCTCGGTCTCGGACGCCAGCACCGGCGACACATCGAGGCCGGTGAGCATGCGCAGCTCGTCGAAGCCGTAGAGATCGAAGGGATCGCAGGTGGCGACGCGGATTTTGCCGTTGGTCTTCTCGAGCGGCACCAGCTTGCGGCGATGCACCAGCTTGGGCGGCATCTGCTTGAGCGTCTCGACGTCGATGGTGGCCTTGGTCAGATCGACCACCGGGAAATGCAGTTGTTCGCCCAGGACCTCGAGCACCTCGCGGTCGCCGACCAGCCCCAGCCGCACCAGCACGCGGTCGAGCCGTTCGCTCGGATCGCGCTTGGCGCCCATCGCCTGGGTAAGCTGTTCGCGCGTGATCTTGCCCCGCTGAACCAGAATGTCGCCCAGACTCACCCGATGAGACCTCCGTGCCGATCCGCGCCCGTGGCAGCGCACCCTAGTGCGACCAAGGCGCCTCCGCAACCGCGCGGACCTTCAGCCGGAGCCTTATATGCGCCGCGGCGGGCGCGGTTGCGGGATAAACAGCGAGGACGCGATTTGCGTCCGGAAACCGCGGGATGCCGCGGCGAACCGCACGTCGTCCGGCGGCCGAGCGGAACCCCGTCAGACCACCCGGCGACTCGGGCGGCGGCGACCGAGCCACGCCAGCCCGGCCAGCGCCAAGACGGCCGTGGCGGGCTCCGGCACGACCCGCAGGTAGAAGTGAGCCTCGTCGTAGAACGAGAGAAAGTTGGTGTCGAGCCCCTCGGACGAGAGTTCGATGTCGTACCACCCCGGCAAGACCCCGGCCGGCACGGTGACGGTCAGCGCGAGAAGGACTGATCCGGTCCACGCGTGGCCGTAGACATCGCCGCTGGTGTAGAACTGGGTATCGATGAACGGATCGGCCTCGGGCAGCCCAGCCAGGAAGCTGGTATCGGTGTGAAACGTCCAGCCGGTCTCATCCAGCGGGATGGGCGACGGGTCCGGCGCGCTGGGGTTGGGAAGCTGCGCGCCAACGAGCTGAAGCTGGTTGTCACGCCACGTGAGCTTGTTGGGGTTGCCGGCCTGGTAGTCCGGGTCGGTGGCGTAGATGCGCTTGAGCCCCAGCGCCCAGGAGGACGGCGTGAACGGGTCCTGGGTGTACGTCTGGGGGTTCTTGATCAGCACGCGGAGCTGAAAGGTTCCGCCCGGGACGGCGTCATAGGTTGCCAGCGGGCCTTCGCCGCGATCCGGATCACCGAATTCGCCGGGGGGAATCTCGGCGGCATAATCACCCTGTACGGCGACCATGGCGCCATCGGTCTGACGACCGGAAAGGAATCCGCCGGTGTGGCAATACGAGCAGGCCGTTCCGTAGAAACCCGACGGCCTGGCATCCGCGGGCTGGACAACCGTGATCAAGAGACCGAGCGTTACGCAGATCGCTGCGCCCAACCGCGCGTTCGACATGGCTTCTGTTCCTCGCTCCGATGGCGGACCGCCGCCCACTTCTCAACGATGATATCCAAAAGCGGGCGCGCGATTCAAGGGCATGGAGTCGCGGACCGACGGGCAGGCCGCAGTTACGGGACGGCGACGAACTTGCGGATCGCGGCCACCAGATCGTCCATCTGCTGTGGTCGCGACAACTCCAGCGGCAGGAAGACCCCGTGGTTGTGGTCGGAGGCGAGGATCAGCACCCTTCCCAGTCGCACGTCGTAGCCAAAGTCCTGCGGAATGTGCCCGACGACGAACGAATCGACGTCCCAGCGCCGACCGAGCTCGGCGAGCTGGGGGGTGGTGAAGCGGCGGCCCCAGACCAGTTGGTACACCGCCCCGCCGGGACGAAGGTCGTCGGGCCGCAGTTCACGATCGAAGACGGAAAAGTCGAAGGTGGCGATGTCGTCCGGGGTGGGAAGCGAGTGAGAGACCCAGATGCGATTGGCGGTGCGCGCGGCGATGGGAAAGGACGCCAGGAACTCCAGCATGGCCTCGTAAACGCGCCGGCCTCCGGCCGGACCGTAGGTCAGCTCGACGGACCGGCGGAAGTCCTCGATGACCACGCGGCCGCCCTTGAGAATCTGATGATCCGTCAATTGCGACAACTCGTGGTTGGATTGCAGGAAGTGGACCTGCTCCGGAAAGTCGCACTTCCAGCGGGCGGCGTCGAGCAGCAGTTCGTGCGACATGTCCAAGCCGCCCGGCGGCGTGTCGGCGTGGATGAGTTCGTGCAGAATCACGTGCCGGACGGTGGCCCGATCAAGCATGGCGAAGCGCGCGAGTTTGGCGAAGTTGGCGCGGTTGCCGTGCATGTCGCCGGTGAGCACGACCTGGCCGTAGTCCGGCAGCCGCACCACACCGTATCGGCGAAACGGATCGGTGCGATTCGCCTCGGCGGCGCGGAGCAACACATCGGTGGCTTCCGCGGCCTCCACGCGTCCCGTGTTGGTCACGCCTTGGCTCCGGGCTTGCGGTTATCCGACCCCTCGATCGGATCGCCGACCTCGGAGACCTTGATATCCTGCTCGCCGGCCGACTTGCGCCGATCGAGCACATGCTTGACGACGTCGAGCCGGCTGAGGACCTGTTTCATGTCGCGCGGCCGATCGCTGGGGCGCTCGGCGCAACAGTCCATGACCGTGCGCGACAGGGCCGCCGGTATCTCAGGCATGAGGTCCTGCGGGGTCGGAATGTGCTTGCGCGGCGTGGGGTCGACGATGTTGTGGCCGCCCAGCTCGTGCTTGACGATCTTGGTGGGAAAGGCCTTGCCGGTCAGCACCCAGTAAAGGGTCGCGCCGAAGTTGAACACGTCGGTCTGGCGGGTCAGCGGATGGCGGTCGACCTGCTCGGGGGCGATGTAGTCGGCGGTGCCCTGGATGCGCTGCTTGCGGTGGCCGATCGGGCAGCTCTGCCCGAAGTCGATGATCTTCACCGCTCCGGCGGATGTGATCAGCACGTTGTTGGGCTTCATGTCGGCATGGACGTAGCCCATCTCGTGCAGGGCATCGAGCCCGGAGGCGACGGCGACGAAGACGTCGACGATGCGATTGAGGTCGGTCTGGCGATGTTTTTCGAGACTGACCCCGTTGACCAGCTCGAGCAGTACCTGGACCTCTTGCAGGCGCATCCAGCGCTTGACGCGATGGCAGTCGTAGGCCTTGCGCAAGCTGGCATGATTGAACTTGGACGAGACCTCGTATTCGTCAAGGGCCTGGATGAGAAAGCGATCGTCCTCGTGCGGCTCACGAATGACGCGCTTCAGTGCGAAGCGCTCGCCGGTCTCGACGCGCACCACCTCATAAATCTGGGAGCGCGCGCCAGTGCCGATGCGCTGCACAATGGTGTAATTCGCGAGCAGATCGGCCACGTTGACGCGCTTCCGGGGGCCCGAATGAGCGAACGGCGGGACACAGGCGCCACCAGCCGTGCCGCGTCCCCCGCGACCCGCACCCAAGTTATTCTTACGGCGTGACCGCGAGAGCGTCAAACCGCGGCGTGGGTCGGGGCCTGACGTTCGGGACGCGCCCCGCACGCAACGCGCAGGCGGTCCGACGTTAACGGACGAAACAGGGCGGAACTCGGCGAAAAAAGGAATAGGGCCGCGGAGACAGGCGGGCGGTCAGCGGGTGCGGAGCATGGTATCGAGCCGGTCGCGGCCCGCGCTGTTGGAACCGGCCCGGGCACCCTCGACACCGACCCTATCGCTGGGGATGTCGTGGACCGACTGGAGGTGTGCCACGGTCGCGGCCAGGCGCTTCCACTGCCGGGGCGACAGGTCACCGGCCTGATCAACATGGACCGCGATGCGAATGGCGCCGGGCGCATGCGGATCGGGTGCCTCACTCAGCCAGGCGGCGCTCTCGGTCAGGCGTCCGTCGCGATCGATACTCAGGTGATGAAAAGCGCGAATGGTGCCATCGGCCCGCAGGCCGCGGGCGGGCACCGTCTCGACGACGATGCGGTCCCATGTTGGTCGGTTGCCGATCGATCGGAGCGGGGTGGCGGTGCTTCGGGCCGGCGTGAGGCCGTGGACCCAGTTGAGCAACGCCGTGCCCAGCGTCATCGAGAGCACCAGCGTCCCGAGGGCCTTGACCTGCCGTGTTGGCTTCTTCGCCGTGCGCATCGCCATCGCCATCGCCAGTCCCCCTCGTCTCACGGGTCGCCGGGCACGCCCGGCCCGCAACCACCTTGTGGTACTATCGGTCGGCTTCATGCTGCGCGATGCGAAGAATTCCTGATTTTCCGTGCTGGCAATCGGTCGCTTATCAGGCCGCATCATGACCGCCCCATCCCTGGTTTTCCAGGAAAATCGCTCCGAACGTGTACTCCCGGAAACGGTCCGAGATTCGACGACGGTCCACGTCGCCACGCAGCCAGGCGTGGGTCCGAGCCACGGCCGACTGAAACCGTCCGAAACCGAAATGCAGCGGTGACTCGAGATAGCGACGCCCATTGTCCACGAAGGGCATGGCGCCGCGGGGCCGCAGACCGCTGGGGGCCACAAGCTGCTCGACCACGTCGGCGGGCGAATCGATCCGGCCGAAGGCCTGCGGGTTGGCGTAGTCGAACGTGAACGCGGCCGTCCCGCCCGGTCGGAGCACGTCGCGAACGCGGCTTGAACACGCCTGCCGGCCGGAGACCGGCAGGTGCTCGAAGACGCAAATCGAGAAGACGTGGTCAAACGATGCCGGCGGGAACGCCAGCTCGCGCATGTCCTGACAGACGGCGTCCAGTCGCCACCGCATGGCGCGAGCGATGTCGCGGGTGTGCCGAACCAGGTCGTCGTTCAGATCAATGGCGATCACGGCATGGCCGCGGCTGGCCAGGTAACAGGCGAACAGCGAGCCCGCCCCACCCATGTCGAGCACCCGCGCGCCCGGCGCCATCGGCGTGTTCGCGACCACCCAGGCGATCTCCCACAGCAGAAACCAAGGCACCCGGATCTCGTCCGGATTGCCGGGAAACGGCTCGTATTGGCGGCCGCGGTTGATCCACTCCCACGCGCTCGGCCAGGCGTCGAGCGTGCCGTACCACGACGAATACGACACCCCGGCGGCCGACATGCGCCGCATCAGGCCGAAGAGTTCCTGCACGATCCGGTTGCAGCGCGGGTGCGAGAGGTCTGCCCGATCCATGGTCTTGTTGATGGCCGGCTCGTCCATGTCCGCTGGCGGGCGATCCTCGCCCGATCGAGTTACGCCCCTCGCCGGAGATGAGTTCGACGGTGGCGCGGAGCCGCCGGCGACTCGGAGATTTCCTACTCGGGCTGAATGGCGCGGCGCGGTTCCTGAGAGGGCGCCGGGCGGCGCGGCGACGCCACCGCGTGCAACGCCGGATTCAGGCCCCAGGTCAGCAACTCGGAGGCGATCAGCTCCCGCACGAGGCCGGTGGTGACCAGCCGGATGCCCGAGCGCAGCACGGCCGTCTCGATCGAAGTCGCCAGCCAGCGTGCGGCCGGATCGCCAAGCCCGTGCTCGGTCCGCAGGGTGTGGACGACGGCGCTCTTGCTCCAGCGGCGCTGCACGTAGCGGCCGCGGCGGCGGCGAAAGGCGGCAACATGAACCTGGCGGCGCTGGTGCTCACGGACCTGGGCGTGCCGACGAAGGAGCTCGGCCGCAGTCCCGTGTCCCAACTGGGACAGCACCGCCTCGACCAGTTCGCGCATGCGCGGTGCGGGCACGGGCCCCGGCAACTCCGCCTGCTCGAGGTGGCGAAACGTGGTTTCGACCAGACCTTCGGCCGCGGCGGGAGGATCGACATGGCCGGCCTCGTGCAGCACGCGGACCAGGCAGGCCAGCAGTTTTCCGCGGTTGAATGGTTCGACCCGGCCGTCGCGCTTGCGGACACAGACGCCCGTCGGCGACGAAGCATCACTCATGAAAGAGCTCCTGTTGTCCGGGAGCCTCGCGGCGACTCTGGTCGATCACGGCCTGGGCCTCCTCGATGAAATCGCCGACTTCCTGGAATTCCTTCTCGATGCTGGCAAATCGGAGGTAGGCGACCTTGTCCAGACGCCGCAACCGGGTGGCGACCATCGCACCGATGACACGGCTGGGAACTTCGCGGTCGAACGCGCGGAAGATCTCGTCCTCGACTTCATCCACCAGCCGGACGAGCGCATCCGCGGGGATTTCCCGCTTCCAGCACGCCCGCTGCAGCCCACCCAACACTTTTCCGCGATCGTAGGGGGTGCGGCGGCCGTCCTTCTTGATGACCGCCAGGCGAACGAACTCCTCCACTCGTTCGTAGGTCGTGAACCGCTTGCTGCACTTCAGGCAGTGCCGACGGCGCCGGATGACCTTCCCGCCCTCGGTGGCGCGGGAATCAATCACCTTGTCCTGGTTCGGCTCTTTGCAAAACGGGCATTGCATGGTCCGCCATCGCGACGACCCGCACGCCAGACGTGCCAAGCGTCTACACCGACAGACTCCGCGCCAACAGTGCCATCAGTCGCATCGATCGCTCGATGCACAACCGGTCGATGTCCTCCTTAAATTATCACACCACTGGTAGTGTGTCAAGCGCGAAAACGGAGTAAAGCAGCCGCGACCGGTCCGAGTCCCGCGAAGCGTCGTCGCTGATCGCGGGAAGTCCTGATCCCGGGAGCCTGGACTCGCGCGGCAGCGCCGGGCTGAGTGTCTGAACACTCGGCCCCGGCCGCGCGCCAAGACGCAGGCCGGCGCCATCTTCGGGGAACCGGCTCCCTCTCGAGCCGTTCGTCGCGGCGACGCTCCGATCCGGCTTGCGAAAAGCCTCCTGACCTCGCAGACTGGATCCACTCGCTCGGGCCGGTCGCGTTTCGACCGGCCCGCGTCGTCCCATGGACCCGTCTACGTCTTCGAACCGGAACAGGATCGCGCGTGGCCGAAAGACTGGTTGAACACCTGCTGGGCGACATCCGTCTGATCGGACACAGCCTGGCCGGCGAGGAGACGGTGATTGCCGCGCCGGAACTGAATGTGTGCTTTGACGTGGGCAAAGCACCGGCCGACATCCTCGCCGTCGACAACGTGCTCCTCTCGCACGGGCACATGGACCACGCGGCCGGGGTGGCCTACTACCTGAGCCAGCGCAATTTTGTCGGCAACGCGCCCGGCCGCGTCATCTGCCCGACGCCACTGGTCGGTCCGCTGCGTGACCTGTTGCGGGTATGGGGTCGCATCGAAGGCCACGTCTCGCCCGGGCAGATCGTCGGCATGGAACCCGACCGAGACATCGAAATTCGCAAGGGACTGGTGGCGCGGACGTTCGCCGTGAACCACGGGGCGCCGTCGCTGGGGTTCTCCATCATCGACGTGCGGCACAAGCTGCGGCCGGAATTCGAGGGCCGGAGCGGCCCGGAGCTGGTGGAACTTAAGAGGGCCGGCGTGGAGATCCAATATCGGCTCGAGGTGCCGCTCATCGCCTACTGCGGCGATACGGCCGAGGGGCAGTTCCTGTCGCTCGAGCACGTTCGGCGGGCGCGGGTGCTGATCATCGAGTGCACCTTCTTCGAGGACGACCATGTGCGGCGGGCACGCGAGGGTTACCACCTGCACGTCCGCGACATTGCCCGTATCCTGCCCAAGATCGAGAGCGAGTTCATCGTGCTGACGCACCTCAGCCGCCGTACGTCGCTGCGACACGCCCGACAAATGCTCACCCGGCTGCTGGACGCATCGGTGCTGTCGCGCGTTCGTTTCCTCATGGAGGGCCGCCGCGCTTCGAACCGGCCCGCCCCGCCACCGCCGGCGGACGACCAGCCGGCCGCGGACTGATCCGGCGGAGCCACTCGCGTCCGGCGTCCGCAACTGAATTCGACGTTCGAAAACCGGTGGTCGCCGGCGCGGCTCGCGCGGTACCCTGCCCGCCATGACGATCGCACCCAGCCGGCGGGAGATGTTGCGGGCCCGCCGCTCGCGCGATTCCGCGTATGACGGCGTATTCGTGGTCGCAGTGCGCACGACGGGTGTCTTCTGCCGACCATCGTGTCCGTCGCGGGCGGCGCGGACCGAACACATCGAGTTCTTTCGGGACCCCGCATCGGCCGAGCGGGCCGGCTACCGACCATGCCGGCGATGCCGGCCGCGCGAGTCCGACGGCGGCGCCCCGGAGTGGCTGTCGAGGCTGCTGGAACGGCTGCGACGCGAGCCGGGGGCGAGGTGGAGCGACGCCGATCTGCGAGCGGCCGGTGTCGAGCCTTCCCGCGCGCGGCGACACTTCCGGCGGCGCTTCGGAATGACCTGGCAGCAGTACGCGCGCCGCTGGCGACTCCTGGAGGCTCAGACGATGCTGAAGCGAGGCTCGCGCCTGTTCGAGGCGGGCCGCGCGGGCGGGTATCGCTCCGACAGCGGTTTTCGCGATTCATTCTCGGTGGCCTTCGGGCGCACGCCACGCAGGGCGCGCGAGGTTGATCCCGTCGTCACCACGCTGATCGAGAGTCCGATCGGGCTGCTGCTGGCGGGAGCGACCGACCGCGGTGTGGCCGTACTGCATTTTGACGAAGGCCGCTCCCGCACCGACGAGCTGGCGGAGCTGTCGAAACGGCTGGGCGCCCCGCTCCTGCCGGGGCACCACGCCCTGCTGGATGCCGCGCGCCGCCAATTGGGCGAGTATTTCGCCGGCAAACGGCGCCTGTTCGACCTGCCGCTGGACGAGCGCGGCACGCCATTCCAGAAGCGAGTGTGGCGGGCCCTTCAGGCGATCCCGTACGGCCGGACGTGCTCGTATGCCGACATCGCCCGAGCGGTTCAATCGCCCGGAGCCGTGCGCGCGGTGGGACAAGCCAACCATCGCAACCGGATCGCGATCATCATCCCTTGCCACCGCGTGGTGAATGCGAACGGCCAGCTCGGCGGCTACGGCGGCGGCCTGTGGCGCAAACAGTACCTGCTCGACCTCGAACGCGGCGTTGCGCGCGTGGAACTATAATCGGCCCGCGCGCCGCCGCCCGGCCAAGCCGAGCCGGTGCATGCGCGACTGGAGACCCTATGATGAAAGCCGTTGTCGTGCCCGCCGCGCGGGCTCGCTGGGAAATGCGTCAGGTTGACACGCCCGAACCCGGGCACGGCCAGGTTCTGATGCGAATTCGCGCCAGCGGCATCTGCTACACCGACGTTCATCAGACCCACGGCGACCTGCCGGGCCGATTTCCGCGCACGCTCGGACACGAACCGGTCGGCGAGATTGTCGCCGTCGGGCCGGGGGTGCGGTCGCGGCGCGTCGGTGATCGCGTCGGCGTGGCCTGGGTGCAGGCCGGCTGCGAGCGGTGCGAGTGGTGCCTGCGCGGCAAGTCCAACTTCTGCCAGGAACAGCTCGGTACCAGCGCGCAACTGAACGGCGGACACGCCGAGTTCATGCTGGCGTACGCCGACGCCACCGTGCCGCTGCCGGACGGGCTGAGCTATGAGCAGGCCGCGCCCATCTTCTGCGCCGGCTACACCGTCTGGTCGGGTCTGCGCTGGGCCGACCCGCAGCCTGGTCAGCGCGTCGCCGTGGTCGGGGTGGGCGGGCTCGGACACCTGGCGGTGCAATACGCCCGGGCGGCCGGCTTCCACACCATCGCGATCTCGCGCTCGCCGGACAAGGACGCAATGATTCGCGAGTTGGGCGCTGACGAGATCGTCCGCGATGGCAAGGGGCTCGCGGCCGCCGGCGGCGCGGACGTGGTGCTGGGCACGAGCAACTCGGCTGACGCGATGGCCGACACGATCCAGGGCCTCCGGCCGGACGGCACACTGGTCCTGATGGGCTTCGAGAACAAGGCGTTGGCGGTGCAACCGGGCGACCTGATCCTGAAGCGGATCCGCGTGATCGGCAGTCAGCAGAACGGCCCGGAGTATCTCAAGGAGGCGCTGGACATCGCCGCGCGCGGCAAGGTGCGGGTGCTGACGGAGACCTACAAACTAGATGACTTCGCGAAGGCGTACGAGCGTGTGGCAAGCGGACAGGCGCGCTTCCGCGCCGTGCTGCTGCCGTAGTCGTGCCAGGCGCCGCCGGCCGGCGGCGAGCTCGTGACCGGCGGCTTGCCCATGCCGGGGGCACCGCGTAGCATTCCAACGCGTCGCGGAAGCCGGCGCATCGCCAAGGGAGCGCATGTACCCGACGCTGTTTCGCATTCCCTTCCTGCCCGAAGCCTGGGCCGACATCAAGAGCTACGGCTTCATGATGATGGTCGCCTTCCTGGGCGGCATCTGGCTGGCGGCGCGGCGGGCCACGCGGGTCAAGGCCGATCCCGACGTGGTGCTGAACATGGGCTTCATCGCGCTGATCGCGGGGGTGGTCGGGGCCCGGCTGTTCTTCGTCATTCATTACTGGGACACGCGCTTCGCGAACCGCCCCAACCCGTTGCTGGCGGTGTTCGACGTGCGCGGCGGCGGCCTGGAGTTCTGGGGCGGACCGCTGCTGGTCATCCCTGCACTCATCATTTACCTGCTCTGGTCCAAGCAATCGATCCGCTGGTATCTCGACATCACCGCGCCGTCGCTCATGTTCGGCATGGCGATGGCACGCATCGGCTGCCTGCTGAACGGCTGCTGCTGGGGCTCGGTGTGCGTCAACGAGCACGACCCGGCGCGGCAGGAAAAAGGGCTGCCGTGGGCGATCCGCTATCCCTACGGCAGTCCGGCCATGATTCAGCAATTCGAATTCGGCCAGATCGAGCTGCCCAAGCAACTGCTGTTCTACCTTCCGACCGGCATGGCCATGCCGATGCTGGCCGAGCAGGTCGAGGCCACGCGCGAGCAACTGGACGGACCAGCCCGCGACCTGCGCCGCGCGCAGGAGGACCTGGCGGCGGCCGAGCGCAGCGGACAGGATGCGTCGAGAATCGAGCGGCTCAAGGCCCGCGTCGAGACGCTGACGCAGGCGGCCAAGGCCAACGACGAGCGCTACCAACTGCTCTACAAGCAGTGCCGGCAGTACGGCCTGTCGCCGTCCGAGCTGCGCGACCTCTCGCGACATTTCCGCTCGCGCCCGGCGCATCCGACACAGGTCTATGCCGCCATCACCGGGCTGGTGCTCTACTGGCTGCTTGACACGCTGTTCTACTATCGCAAGCGGCACGGCGTCGTGCTGGGGTGGATGCTGATCCTGTACTCGATGGCCCGCATGCTTGAGGAGGCCATCCGACAGGATAACCCGCTGGACGCCGTCGGCCTGTCATGGTCGAGCATGGTCAGTGTGGCGATGATCGTCAGCGGCCTGCTGTGGCTGGCACTCATGCGGGCCCAGCCGCTCAAGAGCCCGCGAGCCGTCCGGTTCGAGCTGCCCGAGGACACGCAGTCGCCGGCCGCCGCCGGTCATGGCGGCTGAGCCGCCGCCGCTCGCGATCCCATGTTTCGGAACGCGCCCATGTCCCGCAGCCACGTGCGCATGATCGGGCTGTTGTCGTCGACACTGGCAGTCGCCACCGCCTCGGCCGCGGAGCCCGCGCGCGGCCGCGCGTACCGCCTGCGCAACGACACATCCGACCGGCGGCTGACGGTCTACCGCATCGACCGCACACTGCGACGCGGCAGCGCGGGCGGGCGCGACCAGGTCAGCTACATGCAGGCCTCGGAGTGGATCCGGCTCCAGTTGGCGCAGGGCGAGCGGAGTCCGGCGCGGCTGGTGCAACTGGTGAGCGATCGGGCGCCGGACTCGCACCGCGCCCGCGGCCCGAATGACGACGCGGACGATCCGCCAATCCTCAGCGCCTCGGCCGGTTCGGCCCGCATCGCCACCGATGAATGGTCGGCGCGCGACGCGCCGGTCACTGTGCCGCTGGTCGATGCCGCGCAGCAGGCGGCCCTGACGGCGCTGCTAGACTTCGCGCACTGGCCGGATGGCGCGCGGCGAGTCGGCGATCAATGGGAGAACCAGCTCGAGTCGACCGGCTTCGACGGCGTGCAGAGGCTGACCCTGCGTGATGCGGCGCGGCGCGATGATCGCACCCTGCTGATGATCGAACTGTCGGCTGTCGGGCGATTCGTCGGCGAGGCGGCCGGCGGCGGGGCGACGTTTGATTCGGCCGATGCCCGCACCGTCTGGCACTTCGGCCGCAATACCCTCGACTCGCTCAGCGGGCGCGCCGCGTGGCACAAGGGCGACGGCGGCGACCGCCAAGACTTCGAGTTGCTGGTCGAGGCCCGCCTCGTCCGGCACGAGGTGCTGTCGATCGACGCGGCGAACGAGCAGATTGATCAACTCAACGAACTGGGTGAGATCCTTCGCAACCGCCGGGTCGGCCGAACGGTCGACGCGCGCGCCGCCTGCCAGGCGTATCTCGACAAGTGGCCGCGGAGCCTGTGGCGGCCGGCGCTGGAGCACCTGTTGGCCGAGATCGACCCCTCCCGTCATCCCTCGCTGATCGAGGCCGAGTTTCGGATGCAACTGGCGTCCGTTCTGAGGGACTGGCGTTCAGCGCAGGACAGCGGCGATCGCCAGGCCATTGATCGCACGCGAGCGGCGCTTCAGCAGGTGGCGCTGGGCAGCCGAGACCAGCTACTGGGGCTGCTGGAGCATCCGGGCGAATCGACGCGGTCGGCGGCGGTGTTCGTGCTGGCCTTCGGAGACCACGACGATGACGTCGACGTGCTGCAGCGTCGCACGCGCGATGAGTCCCCCAAGGTGCGCGTCTGGGCGCTCTACGGCCTGGCGGCGCGGCGCAGTCCGCGCACCGACCCCGCGGTGCTGGCGGCGGCGCTGTCGGATGAGGACGCGGGCGTTCGGGCACGGGCGTGCGAGGCGGTCACAGCGTGCGTTCCGCGGAACTCGGCGGCCATGCCGCGGCTGAAGGACCGCGTGCTGACGATCCTGCGCGAGGACGGGCGTGATTCCACGCGACTGGCGGCGGCGTCCGCGATGGAAGCGCTGGCGACGGCCGATGACGCGCCGCGGCTGCGCCGCTGCCTCAAGGCGGAGCCGAATCGCAGTGTGCGCGCGCGGATCGAGCGGACGCTGGCGCGGGTCGAGGCACGATCGGCCACCAATCCGCCGGGATGATGGCGACAGAATTCACCTGGCATCATCCATCGATTTGCTGGTGCGCTTCGCCGCGTCGCGATCGCCGCTGTCACTCGCCGAGGCGTTCGGGCATGTCGGCCAGCACAAAGGAGGCGACCGCCATGGTCGCCACGCAGTCTCGCAGGTCCTTCGGATCCACCTTGTCGAGTGTGTCGGCCGGCGAGTGGTGGTAGTCGAAGTACCGCGAGCCCTCGACCTCAAAGCTCAGTTGCGGCACGCCGGCGGGGCGCAGGGTGGAAATGTCTGCCCCGCCGCCGCCGACCATGCCACGCACTTGCAGACGCGGCGCGAGCAGCGCCAAAATCGCGCTGAGTTGCGCGGCGGCTCGATCGTTGCGGGTGGCGTCGAGCATGCTGACGCCCAGTCCGACGGGCGCGAAGCAGCCCGAGTCGGCCTCGATCGCCGCAACGTGGTTGGCCAGTTCGGCCGCGTGCGTCTCGGCGTACGCCTTCGCGCCGCCCAGACCGTTTTCTTCGTTCGTCCAGAGCACGACGCGAATCGTGCGCCGCGGCGTCAGGCCCAGGCGCCGCAGCAACCCGGCCGCCTCCATGGCGATGACGCAGCCGGCGCCATCGTCGTGGGCGCCGTGGCCGGCATCCCACGCGTCGATGTGACCGCCGATGATGACCATTTCGTCGGGCCGTTCGCGGCCGCGCAGCTCGCCGATCACGTTGGCCGATTGCGCCGGCGGATCGTCGCGAGCTTCCATCTTCAGGCGCACGACGACGCGGATGCCCCGGGCCGTCAGGCGGGCGATGTGCTCGGCGTCCTCGACCGTCACGGCGGCGGCCGGGATGCGGCGTTTGCCCTCGGCGTAGTTCATCGCACCGGTGTGGGGCGTTCGCAGACTGTGAGCCGTCACCGAGCGGATGAGGCAAGCCACCGCGCCGCGGTCCGAGGCCAGGTCCGCGCCCTTGCCGCGGAAACGGACCGCCTCGCCGTAGCCGGCGCCGCGCTGCGGGTCGTAGGGTCGCATGGGATTGTTGAACAGCACGATCTTGCCGGCCGCGCCCGCGCCGAGCCGCTCAAGCTCGGCCTCGTCGCGCACCACGACCACCTCGGCTGTGATGCCCTCGGGCGGCGTCGCGATTGACCCGCCCAGTCCGAGCATGACCAGCTCCTGCGGGCGCGGCGAGATCATCTCGAGCGATTCGCGCCCCCGGACCCAGTGGCGAACGGTGACCGGCTCGAGGCGGACGTTGTCGAGTCCATCGTTCCGCATCTGGTCGGCGGCCCACCGGACCGCCCGGTCGAGCTCGGCCGAGCCGCTCAATCGGTGGCCGATGTCGTCGCACAACTGCTCGAGTTTGCGCCAGCCTTCATCGTTGCGCTCGGCGGCGTCGAGAATCCGCGCGGCCGTCGCGGCATAGTCGCGCCGCATGCGCGCGGCCAGCGACGCGTCGACCGGCACGGCTCGGCGGCGCTCCACGTCGGTTCGAGGCTCCGCGCAGCCGCACAAGCAGGCGACGGCCAGGGCGAAGAAACGTCGAGTCATCCCTCACACTCCTGTTGGCACTTACCCGGCATGGGCCGGGATGGGCGGCGTATGCTACCCGCTCACCGGCCGACCGCACGCGCGACTTTCGGCCGGTACATCGCAACGCGCGGCGATTACACGATTGCGGGCGGCCGAAGATTGCGGTAAGACGCCAGCTTATCGGGACCTGTAGGCCCAGGATCATGCTGAGCAACCTACCCAGCGTACGCCGCAAGCTGGTGGAGAACCTGAAGCGCGTCCGCGACCGCGTGGAGACCGCCTGCCAGGCCGCGCGCCGGCCTCCCGGCGATGTCAGGCTGGTGGCGGTCACCAAGTACGTCGAAATGGATGTCGTCCGCCAGTTGCTCGAAATCGGGCACCTGGAGCTGGGCGAGAGCCGCGCTCAGCAGCTCAACCAGCGCGCCGGCATGCTTCACGAACTGACCGAGCGGCGAATCGTGCTGGCCGGGCGGGTCGACAAGCCGCCCGCGCGGCCGAACTGGCACATGGTCGGCCACCTGCAACGCAACAAGGTCAAGCTGGTACTGCCCTGGGCGTCGCTGATCCACTCGGTCGACAGCCTGCGCCTGGCCGAGGAGATTCACCAGCAGGCGGCCGCCACGGGGCGCACCGCCGATATCCTGCTCCAGGTCAACGTCAGCGAGGAACGGTCGAAGTTCGGCGTGGCGGTCGGAGCCGCGCCGCACCTGGCCGAGCAGTTCGCCGCGTGGCCGGGCATCCGCCTCTGCGGGCTGATGACCATGCTGCCGGCCGACGCGAGCCAGTCCGAGCAGCGACTGTACTTCGAGCGGCTGCGCGATGTCTTCGACGACATGGTCAGCGAGAAGGTGGTCGGACCGGCCTTCCGGCACTTGTCGATGGGCATGAGCACCGACTTCGAATCGGCGATTGCCTGCGGCAGCACAATCATTCGGATCGGCACGGCGCTGTTCGCGGGGCTGATGAACCCGCAGGCCATGATTCCCGATGAGCCCGAGTAGGCGGCGTGGGCGTGGACCTGTTCGATTTCTGGCGCTGGTTCCTGGCGACCGCGTGCACGATCTACGCCGTCATCGTCTCCAGTCGCTGGGTCGTTCACACCCTGCGTTACCTCTCGGGTCGCGAGCGAACCACCAGCCTGCTGCGGCGCTACCTGGTCCTGCAAGCGTTGCGGCTGCGGCTCGATGGTTTCGCCCGCGAGCTCGGGCTGATCGTCTTCTGGGCGTGCCTGCTCGTGGTCATTCTGAGTATCGACGCGGCCGTCATGGCGCGCTGACGAAGCCCGCGCGGCGACCATCATGACGACCCTGCTGACCGTACTGGCCGTGCTGCTCGCCCTGGCGGCCGTGATCTGGGCCAGCCGGCACCTCGAAATCAACCGGGCCGATCGCCGCCTGCCGCCCCTGCACTCCGGCCTCTACGCCGGCGAGCGCATGGCGACGCCGCCGCGCGTCAGCGTGCTGGTCGCGGCAAAGGACGAGGAGGCCGTCATCGAGGCCTGCGTGCGCTCGTGGCTGGCCCAAGACTATCCGGACTTCGAACTGATCGTCATCAACGATCGCTCGACTGATCGCACGGCGACCATCATCGACCGCCTCGCGGCCGAGGACCCGCGCATGCGGGCGCTGCACGTCACCGAACTGCGGCCCGGCTGGTTCGGCAAGAACAACGCCATGCGCGAAGGCGTCGAGCGGGCCGGTGGCGAATGGCTGTGCTTCTCGGACGCCGATTGCGTTCAGACCTCTCCGCGCACCCTGACGGTGGCGCTGCGCCATGCGCTCGAGACGCGCACCGAGTTTCTGTCGATCCTGCCGTTGCTCGACATGCACGGCCTCTGGGAGCAGATCATCCAGCCGGCGTGCGGCGGCATCATGATGCTGTGGTTCAACCCCATGAAGGTGAACGACCCCGCGCGTCCGAACGCGTACGCCAACGGAGCTTTCATGCTGATGACGCGGTCCGCCTACGAGGCCCTGGGCGGGCACGAGCCGGTCAAGACCGAGGTCAACGAGGACATGCACATGGCCCGCCGCGCCAAGGCGATGGGCCTGCGGCTGCGCGTCGTCACCAATGCCGACCTGTACCGCGTGCGCATGTACAACAGCTTCGCCCAGGCGTGGCGCGGCTGGAGCCGCATCTTCTACGGCTGCTTCGGGACGAGGCGCCGGCTGATGGTCTCCCTGCTGGTCATTCTCTACATGAGCCTGCTGCCGTGGGTCACCCTGCTGGCGGCGGGCGTCGCCTGGCTGGCTGGCAGCGGCCCGCGTCCGATCCTCGGCTGGACGCTGCTCGCGGCCGTGCTCGCCTGCGCAGCGCAACTGTCGGTGCTGGTGCGGTTTTACCGGATCAGTCGGGTCCCGGCCTGGCTGGCGCCGACCTACCCGATCGCGGCCGTACTGGCGGCGGGCATGCTCCTCTCCGCGCTTCGTCGCGTCGGCGGACGCGGCACCACCAACTGGCGCGGGACGGTCTATCGCGGCGACCGCGTCGAGAGCGCGCCAACACCGTCCGGTCGTTAGCGTCTCCCCGACTCGCTCAAGTGCGCGAAAAAGCGAACTCCGAAAGCTCGCTCGGCAGGGCGCTCGGGATGGTACAATGGCGGAGCCGGACAACCGGGCGGCGCAGCCGCCCGCGATCGCCGCTCATCGCGTCCCATGTCTTTGCGCGAAGCGGTCGGACGCTGGAAAAGAGGAGGGCCCCATGAAAGCCGGTTTCCCCATGTCCGCTGTCTTTCTGGTTCTCATTCCCGCGACGGCCCCCGCTGGTCCGCCGACCCGCATCGAGATTTCACCTGACGGCCGCGAGCGCATCCAGCTTCAGCCGCGAACCGACACGCCGACCCCCGCGCCGCGCTACAACGGCGTGCCCTACCCCGCCACGCCCGACTGGCAGAACAACATCCGCCGTCAGGTCGGCGGACTGGCCGCCGCGGACATGAACGGCGACGGCCGCGTGGACGTCATTGTGGGCTGCTACATCTCGAGCAGCTTCCCGCCGTACACCGACTGGGAGAACTACATCTACTACAACACCGGCACCGAGCTCGAGGCCAACCCGAGCTGGACCTCGGCCGACGAGCGGCACACCGGCGACGTGGTGATCGGCGACGTCAACCTGGACGGCTACCCGGACTTCGTGTCGATCAACGGCGGCACGGCCTTCTCGCCGTCGGTGATCTACTACGGCGGCCCCGGCGGCCCGGACAACATCCCCGACTGGATCGCCACACCGCCACAGGCCGTGTGGGCCACGTCCGGCGCGCTGGTCGACTACGACCACGACGGCGATCTCGACCTGTTCAACACCAACCAGGGCGTGTCGCCCAACCCGTATCGCCCGATGTACGGCTTCCGCAACAACGCCGGCGTGCTCGAGACGTCGCCAAGCTGGATCTCGGTCGAGTCGTCGATCCAGGGCGGCGTCGCATTCGGCGACTACGACAAAGACGGCTGGGAGGACATGGCGGTCTCGAAGTGGGTCAACTTCGAGACCTGCATTTATCGCAATATCGCCGGCGTGCTTCAAACCGTCCCGGCCTGGACGAGCGGCGTCACCAGCGGCGATCGCGGAGTGTCGTGGGCCGATGTGGACGGCAACGGCTTCCCGGACCTCGCGGTCGGCCGCTCGCCCATCATGATGTACGCCAACACCGCCGGCGCGCTCTCGCCGGTCTGGCAGGCGACCACACCCAGCTCGAACCCGCAGGACATGCGATTTCACGACGTCGACCGCGACGGCGACATGGACCTCGTGGAGGTCATCTTCTCCTCGGGCCGAACACATATCTTCCTCAACACCAACGGCGTGCTGGGAACCTCTCCGGCATGGATCTGGGACTCGCCGCTGACGGGCACGGCGGTCGCCTTCGGGGACATCAACGGCGACGGCTGGGACGACCTGATCGTCGGCAACTCGGGCCAGCCGTGCGTCTATGTGTTCTACGCGCGCATCCCGGTCGTGCCGGGCGACATGAACTGCGATGGATTGGTGAACCAGCTCGATGTGCCGCTGTTCGTCCTGGCGCTGCTCGATCCGGCCGCCTATGCCACCGCGCAGCCCAACTGCTTCCTCAGCCGCGGCGACCTGAACGTTGACTCGCTCGTGAACGGCGACGACGTGCAGGGCTTCGTTGCGGCCGTCATCGGACCGTGAGGCGCCGCCCGGCGGCGCTCCATGCGGGCCGCGGCGTGCGCGCCCTCGTTACAATGCCCGCCAGTGACGAGGGCCGCCGATGGTAACCATTCAGCACTTCATGGACGGGCGCTTCGTTCCGGCCGCCGGCGGCGGACTGCTGGACAACGTCGAGCCGGCCACCGGGCGGGTCTACTCGCGACTGCCGGACGGCGACGAACGCGACGTCGAGGCCGCGGTCGCGGCGGCCGAGCGGGCCTTCCCGGGCTGGTCGCGAACGCCCGCGATCGAGCGCTGCCGAATCCTGCTGAAGCTGGCGGACCTGATCGAGGCCGAGTCCGACGCGCTGGCCCGGGCCGAGAGCATCGACACCGGCAAGCCCCTCTCGCTGGCACGTTCGCTGGACATCCCCCGGGCGGCGGCCAATTTTCGTTTCTTCGCCACCGCGATTCTGCACTTCGCGAGCGAGTCTCACGCCACCGACGAGGCCGCCATCAACTACACGCTGCGTGATCCGCGCGGCGTGTGCGGCCTGATCTCGCCGTGGAACCTGCCGCTGTATCTGCTGACGTGGAAGATCGCCCCGGCGCTGGCGACCGGCAACACGGCCGTCGCCAAGCCCAGCGAGCTGACGCCCATGACGGCATTCATGCTGGCCGAGCTGTGTTGCAAGGCCGGGCTGCCGGACGGCGTGCTGAACATCGTCCACGGACTCGGCGGAAGGGTCGGCGCGGCCATCAGCGCGCACCCGCGCATCAGCACCCTGTCGTTTACCGGCGGCACCGTCACCGGCGGGCAGATAGCGGCCGCCGCCGCGCCGCGGTTCAAGAAGGTCGCCCTCGAAATGGGCGGCAAGAACCCCACCATCGTGATGGCCGACGCCGACATGAGCCGGGCCCTGCCGGCCGCGGTGCGGGCCGCGTTCGCCAACCAGGGCGAGATCTGCCTGTGCGGGTCGCGCGTGCTGGTCGAACGGCCGGCCTACGAGCGATTCGTCGAGGGCTTCGTCGCCACGACGCGGGCGCTGCGGGTCGGCGACCCGCTCGAACCCGGCGTCGAACAGGGCGCCCTGATCTCGGCTGCGCACCGCGACAAGGTCGCCGGCTACGTCGAGCTCGCGGTGCGCGAGGGCGGACGCATCGCCTGCGGCGGCCGCGCGCCGCCGACGCTGCCCGAGCGCTGCCGGGACGGGTTCTTCTTCGAGCCGACGGTGCTGCTTGACCTGCCAATCGGCTGCCGCGTGCTGCGCGAGGAAATCTTCGGGCCGGTCGTCAGCATCACGCCCTTCGACGGCGAGGACGAACTGCTGACGCTGGCGAACGGCACCGACTACGGGCTGGCCGCCAGCCTGTGGACGCGCGACCTGACGCGGGCCCATCGGCTGGCGCGGCGGATCGCGGCCGGCACCGTGTGGGTGAACTGCTGGATGCTGCGCGACCTGCGCGTGCCGTTTGGTGGCATGAAGCACAGCGGCGTCGGCCGCGAAGGCGGCCTTGAAGCGCTGCGCTTCTTCACCGAGCCGAAGAACGTCTGCGTCAGCACGGAGTAGCCGGCCACCGGGCATGTGCTGAGAGGCCGGATCGGTGGGATCAAGACCGTACGCTCACCTGACGCGGCGAGCCATTCGCCGGGCGTGACGGCGACGATGCCGTCGTCCCGACAGCGGCCCCGATCCTGGTCGTTCAACGCCAGCAGCTCCGTGCGGGAATGCCGCATCATGAGCGCGACGCTGCGCGCATCATGCAACGGGGCGCCCCTGACGCCGTGCTTGCGGACCAGCGAGATCCAGATCTCGAACGTCAGCAGCGATTCGGTGACGGCCGTCGCGCCGCGTCGACCGCGCTCAAGTCAACTGGCCGCTTCTTGCGGCACTGAATCGAATTCGCCGCGCTCGCCGGGTGGCCGTGTGCAGACGTTCCGAAACGCCGCCAGGTGCCGCCGGGCGGCAATGAGCATCGCGCTTCGCCAAAACTGCTCGCGCGGCCGCCCGCACGTCGGTGTGGACGGGGTCGGCGCGGCGGTATCATCGCCGCATGGACGACACCTTCTACAGTTCCGGCGCGGCCGAGCCGGTGGGCGCCTATCCGCACGCCAAGCGGGCGGGCAACCTGCTGTTTCTGTCAGGCATCGGGCCGCGGCAGCGCGGCCGGGCGGAGATCCCGGGCGTGACGCTGGACGCCGGCGGGCGCGTCGTCGATCACGACATCGTGGCCCAGTGCCGGGCGTGCTTTGAGAACGTCCGCCGCGTGCTGGAAGAAGCCGGCTCAGGCTGGGAGCGCATCGTCGACGTGACCGTGTTCCTGACGGACATGAAACGCGACTTCGACGCGTACAACCGCGAGTACGCCGCCGCCTTCGCCGGCCCCGGCCGCCCGAACCCGACCCGCACCACGGTCGAAGTGACGGCCCTGCCGACGCCGATCGCGATCGAGCTCAAGGTCGTGGCCACCCTCTGAGACCCGGCATCGCGAGAACGGACGCCGGCCGGGCTCACCGGCCTTGGCCCAGGTCGAGACCGCCCGCCCGCCGAGTGCGAGGTCAAAGGCGTCGAAGCGCTGCTGCTGAGGATCGCCGAGAGGCTCGGCCACGTTCACCGGTCAGGACGTTTGCTTCACGCCATCCCGTCCCCCGGCTGCGCTCGACGTCTGCGGCGTACCGTTCCGATCAGGATCCTGATCTGGCGCTTCCGGCCGCGTCGAACGCGGCCTTTCGACAGATGGCGAGCAGGCGCCGGCGGGTCCGGTCCGTCACCGCCGCCCCGGACGCCGCCTTCAGTTCTGCGATCAGCTCGTGATCGGCGCGAAGGCGCTCCACGCGCTTGCGGCAATGACCACACGAGGCCACATGGACCGCGAGCGGATCCGTCGTGATGCCGGCGAAGGCGAATCGTTCCAGTTCGTCAGGGGTTGGGCACGCAACGACGGACATGACTACACCTCCCCATATTCGGCATCGAGAGCTTCGCGGATCTGCCGCAGGCGGCGGATGACAGAGTGCTTGATGCCATAGAGTCGGTTGACGGTAACTCCGAATCGCCGCGCGACCTTTTCCGCCGGCTCGCCGCGAAGGGCCAGGGCCTGGAACGCGTCAAAATCCCTCGGCGAGACAACCGACGACGAACGCATCCGCTCCAGACACGCCTGCCAGCGCTCTTCGCGTTCGGCCTGCGCCCACGCCGAGTTCGGCACCTCTCCGATCTCATCCGCCACACTTTCCAACGGAAGATTCACCCGGCCGGCGGCGCGCTCCTTCTCGCGACGGCGATACTGGCCAATCGAACGGTTGGTCAGTGTCCGCAGATACTGACGAAACTGTCCGCGATCGGGGTCGAACGCGAAACCACCGGCCACGCTGCTGACGAAATTACGCATGACCACAGCGACGATCTCATCCGCCGCTTCTTCGCTGAGCCGGGCATACCGGGCCATGCGGTAGATGACCGGGCCATAGACGCTGAAGAACTCACCCCACGCCCTGGCCGCGGGGTCGTTGAGCCTCGCCAGCAGCGTGAAGCGCGTCGTGGGGAAGATGGTGCTGTCGGTGTTTGCGTTCATCTGTATCCTCGCGGCTACGCCACCGGGGCACCAAGGCCGCTCCACCGAGCCGACATTATACGCCGCAGCAGGGTGGTTCATTCAGCCCATGGCGCGCAGACAAAACATCGTCGGGGAGCCAAATCAGACAAGCGAGCACCAACCACCGCAGCGATGCGAAGACGAAGTTCTGGTCCGGGATCGCTGGCGTCCGCGTATGACGCCACAGCAGCCTGCGATAACCCAAAGTGGTGCAGAACTACCTTCGACCGGAGGGCGTCCGCAATCGGGCAGGTCACGAATACTCGACGACTACTGCTCCTGCCGGTGACCGCCCCTAGTAGAGCACCTATCTTGCGTCCGCATTTGGGCTAGGTAACCGTTCACGGGGCCAGTCGGTAACATGTTGTCGGGTAGGGACTTGTCGATTCCTGAGCTGCACGCAATTGCGTTCGAGCGCCGAAGCGTAACTCGTTGCTTGGTGACAAGTTACGTGAAAGCCGTGCGAGAACCCGTGAACGGTTACTGGGCTAGCAAGCCGCCCCATGAGCGATCGAGGCGCGAAGACGGCCCCAACGTCTGCGGCCCGGTCGACAGCTACACGCATGCGGCTACCCACGGCGCGTTCGAGCGTTCGGCGCAGATGGCTCGAGGCTCATGGCGAAACCGCACGGGCCTGCATCGTGTGAAACCCGACGCCCAGACTCGCCTGGGCCTGCCAGACCGAGGCGAGTGCATCACCCTCTACATATACCGCCGTCACGGTCAGGTCTGGGCCGGTCAGCGGCACGATTCGAAGCCGAACGATCCAGTTGAGGGGCATATTCCTGCATTCGAGCCGGATCACGGCAGAGCCCCCAGAGGGAACGGTGACATCTTGATCTGGAAAGGTCAGTTCAGCGCCGGGGTCGGCTGGGACCGGCTGGCCGCTGATCTGGGCGATTCGAACGGTGGGCGCGTCCCCGGCGGGCCACAGTTGTGCGATCGCACCGGCGGGAACCAACGAGAACATCGGCCCCGACACTGGAAGCGAAACAGCGTTTCCCTCAATCCTGATCCGGCCCGATCCGCCAACACTACCCGTATCTGAAATACCCCCCCCCGCGGCGTTCAATGTACCCGTACCGGAGATCGCCTCGGCAATGAGTCGAATCGCGCCACCACTTCCTCCTCCACTTGAAGTATCAACGCCGCAAATAGACCCTGCACCTGAACCACCACCACCAATAGCTCGAATCTGGCCAGCACTCCCGAGCGTGATTTGTCTCGCGGCCGCAATGAGAATTGCGCCTCCCCCCGCCCCACCTCCCTGTCGATTATTGGAAGATCTGGTGCCACTTCCACCCGAGCCACCGATCAACGGCAACACCTGTGCATTGCCATAAGTAGCGCCACCTGGTGCTCCCTCGCAAGTGTTGATCAAGCTCGTTGCGTATGCCCCACCTCGTCCCCTTAGACCACTGGCCCAAGGACCGCCGCCGACGCCGTATCCCGCCGAGGAGCTCTGTTGCGTTCGCGATCCGGTGCCGCCGCGGAACCCACCGGGGCCGGGTGTGGCCGGTCGCGCCGGAGATTCCGCGGCGTGTCCGGCAGCCCCATTGAGAACGATCGCGCCGTTGATGGTCACGCTTTCCGAAACCAGCCAGACCACCGGGGCATTCTTGGGGTGATTCTTGAACGTGACTGTGACGCCGCTGGGAATGTTGACGCTGGTGTAACGAAAAACGACCGCCCACTTTTCAGGGTCGTACACCCCGCGGCCGGGATTGGCGTTCGGGCCATCCCACGAGCCGGTCGGCGCCAGGGAGAGATCCACCTGGATGTTCGAAGTGGGATTGAACGCGCCGTCGGACCCGTTTGCTCCGGGGACGACGATGTCGCCGGGCGCGACCTGCGATCCGGCAAGGCACGACACCAAGGCCATGAGGACCGCCATTTGGCGATGGCGAGCGAGCGGAAAGAAACGGGACGAATGCATGTCAGGTCTCCTGCAAGTGAAGCCGCTTGTGCGGCACAGACAAGTTCTCATCGCGATTCGACATAAACCGAAACCTCGCGCGAAATAGCGTCGCTGTACTGCGGCGGCGGTTTCTCAACCAGGACGCTCACCTCGCGTGACACGGCATCGAGGTATGCGGGCGGCGGTTTCTCAACCAGGACGCTCACCTCGCGTGAGATCGCCTGTCCCAGCACGCGGAGGTTGACGACCTGCGACACACCCGTCAGCCCGGCCGAGTCGGTGGCCGTCGCGGTCAACTCGTAGGCGGCAGGCGATTGGGGAAGAGGCAGCAGCCAGGTGGTCAGCGAGCGACGGATGGCGGACACCGGAACGCCGTCAATCTGAAACCCGTAGGAGATGATACGAACGTTGTCGGATGCGGAGAGAATCACCAGAAGGTCGTCGCCGACGAAGAAAGCGCCGTTGTTCGCCGGGGAGGTGATGCTGATGGTTGGCGGCTGAGTGTCGGCCACGATCAACTGCTCGATCGGCCCCAGTTCCAGGGCATTCCCGCCGGTGTCGCGAGCGATGGCCGTGAATGTCACGGTCGACCCGGCCGAATTGAGCGGGACAGGCCAGAGGAACTCGAAGGGATAGTTGCCATCCACGTTGACGCGCCGACCGTTGACACGGAACTCGACGTTGCGAATCTGCACGTCGTCGGCGACCTCGGCGAGAAGCCGCACTCGGCCGCCCTCGGTGACGTCGCCCGAAGGGATCGCGGCGACGGAGAGCGTGCCGGTCGGCGGAATGCCTTGCACGTCGGTCGAGAGGAAGTTGACGATCTGGAGACCGGCTTCACCGTCGGCGAAGTAGGCCAGGCCGTTGTTCAGCCCGACACCATGGGCGTTGCCGGGAGTCTGGTATAGGGTCTGAAAGGTGCCGCAACTCGGTGGGAAGTTGCTGTAGACCTGAGCCTCGCAGTCCCCGGCGGCGCCCGCGGCGAGAATCATCCGGCCCGAGCCGGTTTCGGCCACGCCACGGACCGCGGCGAGCTGGATATCGAGGCAGATCTGGCTCATCGCCGCGGGGTTGCTCGTATTGAACGCTTGGACGCCGCCAAACTCGTTCGCCAGCACACGCCCTATCCCCACGCTCATCCGGCGTCGCGGAAACGGCCCCGTCCGCTCGTTGGAATGAGGAGCGCTGATCTGACCCACGACCGCAGGCAGACCGGGCGTGATGCTGAGGGCGTAGAGCGTGCCGGCGCCGCCGCTGCTGGCGGTGGTGAGGGCAAAGAGGTTCTGGTTGCTGACGCCCAGGTCATCGACAGAGTGCGCAGAATTTAGCGTCAGGCTGCCAAGATGGGCGCCGCTAACTATCTCGACGAGGTGGACGCGGCCGACACTGTCGCCGACGTAGGCAATGCCAAGTACGACTGTGACGCAGCGAGCCTGCGCCCCGCCCGGCAATGGGACCTGATGAATGATAGCGGCAGCGTTTGGCGTGGAGATGTCGATGATCGCCAGGCCGGCCGCGGCGTCGGCTACGGCGATGAAACTGCCCTCACAGTCGGCGTCGACGGCGGTGCCGGGTGTATCCACGCGCGCCACGAGGACCGGTGACTGCGCCTGGAAGACATTGAAAACGCTGATGCCCGCCAACCCATCGGCGACGATGGCGCGATCGTCCTTAACGCAGACTTCATGCGCGAAGCCGGGCGTGTCGATGGCGGCGACGACGCCGGTGGCGGCCGATCCGCAGGGAATGCCTTCGCAGTTAAGGCCGTCAAAGCCGCAGACAGGGTCGGTGCCGGCGAGAACCTCCTCACCGTCCGGGATACCGTCGCAGTCGCTGTCGGGATTCGTGGGCAAAAGGCCGATGATCACTTCGGCCTCGTCGACAAGCCCGTCAGAATCTGAGTCTGGCATGCCCAGGGTACTATCAAATCGAAACGGACCGATCTCAGTTGGCCGCCCGGCACGGGCCGACACGAAATCCTCCGACGCAAGCCGCATGGAAAGCGGGTCATAGATCATTAACTGAATCTGAGTACTTGCGGGAACGATTTGAATGACTTCCCCGGCCGATGTCGTCCTCCCTCGCACCTCACCGCGTGAGGAGACCAACAAAAAGTAAGCGTTTGGCACTATGGGCGCCGTGAGACTAATTACAACGGATTCGGTCTCGCCAGCCGTGCGCACCACGTCTGCGAACAGGACTTCGACACTAACCGCGAACGTCTCCAGGAACTCCATTTCCTCCCTCAATAAATTACCTTTAGTAACAAGGTCGATTGTTAGAGCATCAAGCTCCGGCGGTACCTGGCCGTCTCGCAAGGGCTCAACCGCGTCAAGTACCGCTACAATCAAATCTATCAGAGAACAGACAGCAACCAATGTTACTCTACTTATTTGATTTTGATACTCTTCTGCCAGATCTCTGAAAGTGTTGACAGTCGTTGTGGCATATCTAACAATGTGCAGTCCAATGCACACGATTCGCATCCATGATGGCGGGCACGAACCAATTTGAACCATGCGATCACAGATATTTGCCGCCGCAGATAGTGACGCCTCTAGGCAATCGAGGGCCGCATCCAATTGCCCGACTGGACTAGTTGAAAGGACTTCCGCGACACAATCAACCACGGCGGGCTTAATAGTGTTGAGGCTTGTGACAATGGTGCGCAGATTCGTGATGCTCTCGTTATTCACATATGCTTGTCGTAGATCGTCCGCAAGACTTAACAGGTCGACAGCGGAATTACCGCATGCCCGAGCAATTCGTACCCAGCGAGAGGCATTTTCAATCAAGGAACCAACACACGTCACGGCGGCCTGTCCGAAGTCACGGATGTTGCGCGCGTCAGATAAAACTCGACGAAGGCAGAAGAAGAACCCGGATGTCTGAGATCCCGGAGCGGTGAAGTGCCACCCCGGAGCCGGGATGCCCGCCCCTGCGATTGTCAGCAGGTATTGGGCCCCGGGATCGACCACCATCGTCCCGGCAATTTCAAACCGGCCAGAATCGTGATTGAATGAGAACAGTGCCGATTCGGCGCCGGGCGGCAGATTCTCCAAGTTGGGGAATCGCACCGCCGCCGGCGACATCAGGTTGGTGGCGTCGGTCTGGAAGGTGAAGACTACCGGCGGGCTGACGCCCGGCGGCAGCGGACCGGGCAGGCGGTTGGGCTCCACGGCCCCGACCCCCACAAAGGTAACGGGCTGACCATCCTCACGGAGAAGGCTGCCGGGCGGCACGCGGATCTCGATGCCCGCCAGGCGCGGATCGCTGGAGGTGATGACGATCTCTTGGGACACGTCGATGTTGCGCTGGAGGTCAGCCTTTTTCACCTTGGGCAGATAGATGTTGGGCATGACGTTGTCCTGCCCAGCGCGGACCCCGGGAAAGGGCTTGTTGAGCGTGGGATAGTAATAGGACAACGGCCCGTCGATGCCCTGTGTCGTAACTTCCGTGCCGCCGTCGATGTGCACAAAAAAGGTGCCCGCAGGCGTGTTCTCCAGTGTGTAATTGCCCATATTGTCGGTGAGGGCAAACACGGAAGGCAGTCCTTCAACGCTGATTCGTACGCCCCCGAGGGGGGTGTTCATCCCGTCGGGAAGGAGCTCGCTGGCGTAGATCGTGCCCATGACCCGCGTGCCCCGAATTGGCGTCAGGCTGAGCGTCGTATAGCTGAACTGGAACCTTCCCCCCGGCGTGTGGTCGGCGTCGGCATCGACCTGAAGCCCTGCATTGTCGAGAATCTGCGAGCCGTCCACCGTGACCGCGACTTCCGCGTTCCCGGGAAGCTGCTCGTTATAGAAAACGAAGAGCCGCTTCCTGCTGGTACTGAGGACGGTGCGCGTACCGATGGGTTGGGCAGCAGCGACGGCGCTGACGGCTGTCGCCGGCACCGTTTGGACGGGATTCAGGAAGTCGACGACAGTTTCGCGAAAGACATTGACCTCGCCTTCACCGCTGTAGGGCGAGGTCCCGGTGATCGTCGTCAGCACGTCGACGCGAATCGCAGCCAAAGCCGAGAGCTTACCGATCACAGCCGTCAACGTTGTCATCCCGGATGCAACTGGTCTGACCAGGCCGAAAGGCGTGACGGTGGCCACGCTCGTGTCGGCGATATCGAACGTCGTGCCGTGGCTGGTCACGTCCATTTGGGTGCCATCGGAATAGCGGCCGATGACCCGGAACTGCTGCAACATGGACACAGAGGTGAACGACGCGAACGACGGGTCGAGCTCGATTCCGATGAGCTCTGGGACGGGTTCTGGCTCGGGTACAGGCGCAGGACCGGGCTGCGGCGCTGGTCCAGGAAGGGGGGCTAATGTGAGCGCCTCAGCGCCATCTGGACCGGTGTTTGAGCCACAACCCGTAAACTGAGTGGAAAGGCTGATCGCCATGAGCAATCCGACGCCGGCAACCGCCCGACCAACTCGTCTTCCTTCGCGAAAAATCGTCATCCAAACACCGTTGTCAGAATCGCCGCTGACGGCGCCCAGCATTCATCGATTCGAGTCAGACGTTTTCGGCCTATTGTACGAACTCAGCCACCCGACTCGCAAGCTACATGCGCATGTAGGGTGCCGAACCATCTTCTTGCTGTGCGTGCACGAACCGCAGCACGACGCCCACCCGCGACGTGACGCCGAGTTTGCGAAACAGGGCCTTGCTGTGGTGCCGTACGGCATCGGGCGATATACGAAGCGCCGCGGCGATTTCCTCGATTCCACAGTCCCGGCACAGCAGCGCCGCCACCTCGGCCTGGCGATTTGAGAGACCGAGTCGCTTCACCATCCGCCGCCAGTTGGCCTCCGGGAGCAGCGGCGGCCAGCAGTGGTTGGTGCTTCCTTCGTTTGGCGGCGCCATTCACCGCATTCCTCTTGATCGTCCGAGCGGACAAGCGAGACCGCCGACCGCCTTTGTCTCCCTGTAGCGCTGGGGCGGACGGGTCTTTGCGGGATTTAGAAAAAATCCTGGCGTGACAACCGGCCACCGGGGCCAGGGTCGCGGAGGGGAGCGTGCGCAACCCCGCGACATCCATAGCCGCGGACATCAAAGACCGGCGGGAGGCACGGCCGAGCGGGCCAACAGCCCCGGGGGGCGGGGAGCGAACGGAGGGCGGTCCATTCATCCGGCAGGGACGCGCACTCGCGACGGGCGAACCGGCCGCCGGCGACGATGGCCGCTACGGGGCAGGCAGTGCGGCGAGGAGTCCTTCGAGTTCCGCCCGCAGCGGGCTGGGGCTGGCATGAGTGAGCGCGAGGGCTTGAGCGGCCGTCGTTCGCGCCTCGGCGAGCTGACCGTTGGCCTGGAGAGCGGCTGCCAACAGGGCGAGCAATTGAACCGAGCGGCCTTGCGTGCGTTCCACGCCGCGGCAGGCGACCTCCAGCGATTCAGCCGGGTCGCGCAGCTCCGCCGCAGGGCAACGCAGCAGCAGGTCGGCCAGCCGCCGGTATTGATCGGGGGTGGCGGAGGCATCCGTAACGGCGGACCTCCAGACTTCCACCAGCGCGGCATACAGGTCCCGCGACTCGTCATGTTGACCCGACTCCCAGAGCAAGCCGGCCAGCCAGTCGCGGGTATCGTTCATAAGGTGTGCCAACTGCACGTCTTCCGGCTGTCGGGCGGCCAGTGTTTCGGCCTGCGCAACGGCTTGACGCAGCAGGGATTCCGCCTCCGCCAGCTGGCCGCTCCATCGGGCGTATCGGCCTGCCGCACAAAGCGTCGTGACACGGAATGTGATCCACTCGCGGTCCTCCGGCTCGACACGAAGTACCCGCTCGATGAGCGCTTGCGCCTCCCGAAGCAGCCGGCTCGCTTCGTCAAGCCGACCTTCGTCCGCCAGGACGTTCGCCTGAAATTGACGCGCGACGACGAACTGGCGCTGATAATCAACGTTATTTGCATCGAGTGCGATCAGTTCTGATGCCAATCGACCGGCCCGCTCCGCGCGTTCCAGCTTTGACAGGTGTTCAGAACCCTCAGCGAACGGCCCCATGATCGAGGCCCCGAGCAGGTGCGCCCCGAGCAGGCAACGTATCCTCGCCGGGCTGGTAGGGTTCAATTCGAACAGCCGCTGGGCCAACCGAAGCCGCTTTTCGTAGTAGCCGGCCGCGCGGGGGTCATCGCCATCGAAGATCGCCGCGCTGCACAAGCGGTCGTAGCTCCAATTGAGGTTGTCGAGCCAGCGCACGTTCTGCGGATCAGCCGCGACCAGCGCCTCGTCGATGCGGAGGGCCTGTTCGTAGTGTGCCAGGCCGAGTCGGCGATCTCCGCGGCCGCAGGCGATATCCCCCACGCGGACCAGCGCGATGGACAATTCGGCCTGCGCTTCGGCGTCACCGGGCGTTTGTGCAGCGAGCTTTCGTCGTATTTCCAATGCGGCGGCGACCTCGTCGGCGGCGCGATCCCAACGGCCCAGACTCTGCGCGATGTCGGCCAGCCGGGCACGGGTCTTGGCGATGTCGGCCTGCAACTCGGGATCGTCGGTCTTCTCTTGCAGGAAGGCATCAAGCTGAGCGTATGCCTTCTCCAGCAATTGACGACGCGTTGTGGCGGCGCCGGGGAGTTCGGCCAGCGCGCTGTCGACCTGAGAGAGCGTGAAGTCGAGCATGTCACGGGCGGCACGGAACTTGGCCCGGGCGTCGGCGGCGTGGTGCTCGGCCCTGCGAAACAGCACCGTCACGCTCACCGCATAGCCAACTGTGAGCAGTGCGACCGCCGAGATCGAGGCGACGAGCAGCCGGTTTCGTCGAACGAATTTCCGAAGGCGATAGAACCGGGTGTCGGCACGAGCACCGATCGGCAAGCCCGCCTGATATCGCTCAATGTCTTCGCGCAGCGCCGTGACGGAGGCATAGCGACGGTCCTTCTCCCTGGCAATGGCGGTGAGCACGAGCGTTTCCAGATCGGCGTCGATGAAGGAGCGAATGGCTCGAAGCGGCTTCGGCTCGGCGTTGCGAATCGTTTCGAAAAGCTGCGGCCAGGGCTGATCGATGTCAAACGGAAAATCACCGGTCAGCGCGTGATAGAGCATCATGCCGATCGAGTAGACATCCGTCCGAACGTCGATCAACGACGGCCGGGCCTCCATCTGTTCCGGCGAACACCAGATGGGTGAGCCCATGAACATGCCGGTCAGTGTCACGGCGTCGGGGCCTTCACGCTGCGTCGAGCGTGCCAGGCCGAAGTCGAGGATGTGCGGTTGCCCATCAGCACCGACGAGAATATTGGCCGGCTTGAGATCGCGATGCAGCACACCGGCCTGGTGCGCCGCTTCGACGCCTCGGCAGATGCGAACGAACAATTCGAGCACCTTCTCCATGGGAAACGCCGATCGCGCGGACGAACCGGCCTGCGCCAGCGCGACCCGGTCGAGGTCGTGCACGTACTGATTGACCGGCACCCCATCGATGTATTCGGTGGCCAACCACAACTCACCCGAATCGAGCGTGCCGTGGTCAAGGATGCGCACGATTGCCGGATGGTTCAGCAGTTGCAACAGCCGCCCTTCATCCTCAAATCGCGCCCGCGAGGCAAGGTCGTCAAGCCGACTGGGCAAGATGAATTTGATGGCAGCCTTGCTATTGTCGGAGAGTCGCACGGCCAGAAAGACGTGTCCCTGTCCGCCGTGACCGAGCCGCCTGAGAATACGATATCCATCGAGTCGCGGATAATCGGCACCCACATCGCCTTCACGGGGCGAAGAGTCAGCGCCTATCGTTTCACGGTTGGGCCCTGCTGCGATTGCGTTAACTTCCATGAAGAGATCCCTTTACCTCCCCTACCGGTTAACGCAGCCGCGTGGGCCGAACGTGCATGGTACGACCCCGCGGCCTTCAAGCCTCGTTTCCACCGGCCAATTAATCACCTGTTAACAGCACGGCCGCGATACCCGCGATGATCGATCCTCCTCCTGTAACTCCCGCCCTCATACTGCGCCGACTCGGCTACGCTGCATGCCGTGCGGTCCGGGCGTTAAAGCGTTAAGCGATATCTCGCATCTATTTACTCAAAGTCAGCCTGGTTTTCAACCGCCTGGCGTGAAACATGAGAAGAATGGCCGGAAGACCGCGTGTCCTTCGGGGAGTCACACGAGTGGGAAACACGTCGTGATTGGCCCCCCAAAAAAAGCGCATCAACCGCTGTCATGACCAGCGGTGTGGCAAGTATGCCGCCGGGAAGATGGTCAGCGCTGAGTGTTCAATCCGGGCCAATGTTCACGTTCGGGCGGGCTGTTGGCCGAGCGTTGCGCTTGCGACTGCCGGGCCGCTTCGCGGCTACCCGCGCAGCGGCGCCTGCCAGATGTCGCGCAACTCGCCGAGCGGAACACGGGCGATCGCTTCGCTGGTCGTGGGAACATCGAACCGAAACTCGGCCGCGTGGGGCGGGACGTCGGGTTCGACCGTGGCGATCAGCAGCGACGGTGCCGTCCGCACCCGCCGCCGGAACTCGTCGTAGCGCTCCAGCCGCGGTTCGATCAGATAGAGCGCCGGCATCTCGTCGAAGTAAAACGCGCCGGCCTCCGCCCCCTCGCCACCCACCAGCAGCGGCGAGCGGTCGAGCTCCTCCTCCTCCCACGCCCAGTCGTCGAAACCGTGCACGTGCAGGCCGCGGTCACCGGCGATCGCCATCTCGGCCAGCGCCACCAGCAGCCCGCCGTCGCTGACGTCGTGGACCGCGGCCGCCAGCCCGTCGCGAATCAGCTCGGCCGCCAGCAAGTGGGTGCGGTGGGCGACCTCCGGGTCGAACTCCGGCCGGCCGCTGGCGTCGCGACCGGGCGGGCGCGTCGGCTGGCCGACAAGGTAGAGAGGTGCGCCGGCCTGCTTGAGATCGGCCGTCACGCAGCGGTGGACGTCGTCGACCAGCGCGACGGCGCTGATCAGCAGCGTGCCGGGGATGGCGAGTCGCGTCGCATCGGCGTTGAGCGTCAGGCCGTAGCGCGCCATGGCCGCCCGCAGCACGGCGGCGTCAGCCGGCTGGAAGGCGAACTCATTGTTAAGCGAGTCCTTGCCGCTGATGAAGGGCACGCCACAGACGCGGGCAGCGTCGTGGCAGGCCTGCGCGGCCCGCACCAGCTCGCCGAGCCGGCGCGGCTCATCGGGCCGCCCCCAGCAGAAGTTGTCGAGGATCGCGGTGCGGCGCGGGTCGCCGCCGACCGCGACGACGTTCCGTATCGCCTCGTCGATGGCGTGCCAGGCCATCCAGTACGGATCGACATCGGAGAGTTGCGGGCACAGGCCGCAGCCGATGGCGATGCCGCGGTCGGAGTCGAGCCGCGGACGGATGACGGCGGCGTCGTTGGGACCGTCCAGCCGCGGCCCAACCAGCGGACGAATGACGGTGCGACCCTGCACATCGTGGTCATAGACGCGGATGATCGACTCCTTACTGGCGATGGTCGGCAGCGCCAGCCGGCGCTTCAGCTCAGCGACAAACTCGGATGCCGCGCGGACGGGCGGCGGCGGTGCGGCCAACGCCGGCGGCGACCACTCGGCCCGGCGTTCGGCGCGTGGCAGGCCGTCGTGCAGGAACTGCATCGCGAGATCGCCGACGACGCAGCCCTCGTAGCGAACGGTCAGGCGGTGCGAGTCCGTGAAGCGGCCGATGACAGTGGCCTCGACATCCTCGGCCCGGCAGAGCGCGAGGAACGCCGCGAGGCGATCGGGCGGCACTGCCAGCACCATGCGCTCCTGGGCCTCGCTGATCCAGATCTCGTCGTAGCGGAGTCCGGCGTACTTGAGCGGCACGCGGTCGAGGTCGACCTCGGCCCCGGTCTCGGCCCCCATCTCGCCGATGGCGGAGGACAGCCCCCCAGCGCCGCAATCGGTAATAGCGCTGAACAGGCAGACCCGCTCGCCGCCCGTGCGGCCGTCGTCGGGCACATAGTCGCGGGCGGCGAGGATGACATCCAGCAGCTTCTTCTCCTCGATGGCATTGCCGATCTGCACGGCGTGGGCGAACTCATCGGCGTGAGTGTCGGTCAGTTCGGCGGAGGAGAAGGTCGCCCCATGAATCCCGTCGCGGCCGGTCCGTCCGCCAACGAGCACGATCAGGTCGCCCGGCGAGGCGGACTTGTGAATGCGATCGCGCGGGATCAGCCCGACGCTGCCGCAGAACACCAGCGGATTGCCGAGATAGCGCGGGTCGAAATGTACCGCCCCCGCCACGGTCGGGATGCCCATGCGATTGCCGTAGTCGCGCACGCCCGCCACCACGCCCGACAGCACCTGTCGTGGATGCAGCACGCCCGCGGGCAGGGCATCCAGCGGCCAGTCGGGCGGCGCCACGCAGAACACGTCAGTGCTGGCGATCGGCTTGGCCGCCAGCCCGCATCCGATCACGTCGCGGATACAGCCGCCCAGACCGGTGGCGGCTCCGCCGTACGGCTCGATGGCCGAGGGATGGTTGTGGGTCTCGACTTTGAACGCGACGCCGTACTCGTCATCGAATGCGATGATGCCGGCGTTGTCCTTGAAGACCGAGAGGCACTGCGGGCCGCGGTTTTCGAGGATCAACTCATGCGTCGCCCGCGCGATGGTATCGCGCAGCAGGTTGTCATAGCGGAGCTCGATCGGCCCGTCCGGCGGCGACTCAATCGCCTGATCGTCATCGTTGACGGTCAACGGCATGGGGGCACCGTTGTAGATCACGGCGCTCTTAAACGTCTTGTGAACGCAGTGCTCGCTCCAGGTCTGGGCGATCGTCTCCAGCTCAAGGTCGGTCGGGTCGCGATCCAGCCGGCGGAACTCGTGCTGGACCGCCTGCATCTCGGCCGGACTCAGAAACAGGTGTCCGTCACGGGACAGTCGCGCCAACCCTGCTTCGTCCAGCTCACGAATGGGAACGTGTCGAAGCTCGAACGGCCGGATCGGCGGCTGCGGCGGCGGCTCGATCGGACGGCCGCCGAGGACGACTTCCTCGATGCAGTCGTTGCCGAGCAGGCCGGCGGCCCGGCGGGCGTCGGCGTCGCTGAGCCGGGGCAGGATTTCGAAGCGGCGAGCGGTTCGAACGGAGCGGACCGAAAGGCCCATGTGCGCCAGCGCCAAGCAGGTCGAGCCCGCGGCCGGATCCATGACGCCGGGCCGTAGATGAACCTCGACCGCCGTGGCGTCGGGCAACCCGTTCGCCGTCCGACCGGCCGGGATGATGACGCACTCCTCGACCACCTCATCGGCGAGCAGCTCTGTCGCAACGCGCTCGGTATCGATGCGCTCGCCGTCGAACTCGATCAGGTAGAGCCGCGCACTGCGGACAGCGGTCGTCCGGGTCAGGCCAAAGGCGTGCAATCTGGCTCGGGCTGCCTCGCCAGCGGGGTCCGGTTGTCCTCGCCGCGGTCGAACCTGAAAGCCCCAGAGCTTCATCGGGTCATCCCGGACTCGAATAATAACTATAACATGCTGTCTATAAATGATTTATATTTATAGCAGCCGGCCGTCAAAGGCCGATGTTAGGGAGATGGCGGGCGGACGTCAAATTCCTGTTGCCCTCGGGGAGCTTTCTGGCTAGGCTTTCGACCTTCCGAGGAGCGCGGTGTATAATGAAAAGACACTCGCCCGCACCGGTAAACCGTCCCGTCGACGTCCGAGTCCTTTCAAGAAGGTGATATGGCTACGTCTCCATCGACTCCGCTGAACGGCGGTAGCAAGCCCGTCAATGGCACTTCCAACGGCAACGGCTACCTGGAATTCGAGAAACCGCTGGCCCGAATCGAGCAGCAGATCGCCGAACTGGAGGCCCTGCAGGTCCAGACCGGCCGCGATCACTCCGAGATGATCCGGACGGTGCGTGCCCAGCTTCTGGCCGAGCGCAAGCGCATCTTCGCCAAGCTGACCGCCTGGGAGACCGTACTGGTCGCCCGCCACCCGAAGCGCCCCCTGCTGACGCATTACCTCGACATGATGGTGCGGGACTTCGTTGAACTGAAGGGCGACCGTACGTTTCGCGACGACAAGGCTATCGTGACCGGCTTCGGCCGCATCGCCGGGCACAAGGTCATGATTATCGGACACAACAAGGGTCGCGACACCAAGGAACGGATCGAAAACTGCTTCGGCATGGCCCACCCGGAGGGCTATCGAAAGGCCCTGCTCAAGATGCGCCTGGCCGAGAAGTTCCGGCTGCCGATCGTCTGCCTGATCGACACGGCCGGGGCGTACCCGGGCATCGGGGCGGAAGAGCGCGGCATCGCCCAGGCGATCGCGTGGAACCTGCACGAGATGCCCAAGCTCCGGACGCCGATCGTCTGCATTGTGATCGGCGAGGGCGGTTCGGGCGGGGCGCTGGGCATCGGCGTCGGCGACCGTGTGGCGGTGCTCGAGCACGCCTACTACTCGGTCATCTCGCCCGAGGGCTGCGCCGCCATCCTGTGGAAGAGCGGCGAGTACGCCCCGCAGGCGGCCGAGGCGCTCAAGCTGACCAGCCGCGAACTGAAGAAGCTCCACCTGATCGACGACGTGATCAAGGAGCCGCTTGGCGGCGCACACCAAGACCACGTCGCCACGGCCGAGGCGGTCTCGAAGTATATCGATACCTCGCTGCGCGAGTTGAAGCGCGTGCGGGTCGACACTCTGCTGCGGCGCCGCTACCAGCGCCTGCGAAACCTTGGGTCGTTCTTCACGGACGGCGTCGCGGTCGACGCCCGCCCCAAGGCCGCGGCGACGCGGAAGCGGCGGGCGAGCGCGACGGCCGCGCCGCTCGGCAGCGACGCGGCGGCTCCGGCCATGCTGGTGGCGGCCGCGAAGTAACCCCCCTCGCATCATCCGAACGCGATTCGCGGCGTGCCCGCGCGCCTATAAAGCCGCCGCGATTCTGTAGCGCCCCCACCGCGGCGGCGATTGTATCATTGCCTCGATGAGCGACGCTCCGATCCGGATGATGGTGGGCGCATCTGATTTCCAGCCGGTCATCGTCGTGCTGGTGATCGCGGGCATCGTCGTCATCGGGGTGCTGGCGTGGCTCCACGACGTCAAACGCCGCCGGGAACTGGAGGAACTGGCGCTGGGCCTCGGCCTCGAGTTTGACGCCAGCGGCGGCGGCGTCGATCGCCTCTACGCCGGCTTTGCGCCCTTCGACCGCGGCCACAGCCGGTCAGCCAGCAACCTGATCAGCGGCGTCCGCGACGGACTGCGGTGGGAGATTTTCGACTACAAGTACGTCACTGGCAGCGGCAAGAGTCGCACGACGCATCGCGTCGGCGTGGTGGGCGTCGTCAGCCCGCTGGTGTTCCCGAAGATGAAGCTGCGGCCCGAAACACTTTTCGATCGCGTCGCCGAGGCCGTCGGCATCGACGACATCGACTTTGAGTCCGACGAGTTCAGCCGGGCCTATCACGTGACGGGCGCCGATCGCAAGGCCGTGTACGATCTGATCCACCCGGGGATGATGGAGTACCTGCTCCGCTGCCCGCGGATGGAATGGGAGTTCGCCGGCGTGCGGATGAAGATTCACCGCGGCCGGCGTTACTCGCCGCGCGAGATCATGGACGTCATGGCGGCCATCAGCGGGTTTTTGGAGCGCGTGCCGGAGTTCGTCCGGCAGGACCGCTCAGCGCGCGGCTGGGCTTCGCCATGAGTCCCGCGGAGATGATCGCGGTCGGCATCGTGGTGGGCCTGCCGCTGATCTGGCTGATCGTTACCGCCAATCGCTTCGTGCGGCTGCGCAACCTCATCCGTGAGAGCTGGTCCAATGTCGATGTGGTGCTCAAGCGCCGCTACGACCTGATTCCCAACCTGGTCGAGACCGTCAAGGGCTACGTCCGGCACGAACGCGAGCTGTTTGAGCGCGTGGCCGAAGCCCGCAGTCGGGCGGTGGCTTCGACCGGGCGCGTCGGCCAACAGGCCGCCGACGAGAACCAGCTCGTGCGGTGCGTCAACCAGCTTCTGGCGCGGGTCGAAGCCTACCCCGAACTGCGCGCCAGTCAGCAGTTTCTGGCGCTGCAACGCGAACTGGTGAACACCGAGGACCGCATCGCCGCGGCGCGGCGGTTCTACAACGCGAACGTGCGCGAGTATTCGACGCTGGCCGGCCAGTTCCCGTCGCTCCTGGTGGCGCGGCTGATGAAACTGCCCCCGGAGGACTTCTTCGAGGTCGAGGACCTGGCCATCCGCCAGCCGGTGCAGGTGGCGCTGGACCCGCCCGGGTCGCGCAGCGGCAACGCCTGAGGCCGGCCGATGCGCCCCACGGAGTGGGCGGACATCGCGACACGGCGCGGGGTTGACATCTAGTTCGGAACGTGTTAGGAATGGCGCCTGGCCGTGTGTCCGCAGGGCGGCCACCTCGCTGAACGAGCCTTCCGCGGACAGCCGAAAGGACCATTCTCATGACGACTCGCGCAATGGTGGGTGGGCTGGTGCTGGTGTGCGTGACGGCGCTGGTCACGCGTCAGGTGGTCTCCGACGACAAGGCGGGCGGTGAGAAGCCCAAGATCCCGGACCCCGGCAGCGAGATGGCGAAGATGATGGAGGCCTACGCCAAGGCCAACGAGATCGGCCGCCACCATCGGCTGCTCGAGCCGATCATCGGCCGATGGGACGTGACGGCGCGGTTCTACATGAGTCCCAGCGACCCGCCGACGGTCGAGAAGGCCACCTTCGATCGCAAGTGGATTCTGAGCGGGCGCTATTTCCTCGAGGAATACAAGGGGCGCTGGATGGGCGAACCGTTCGAGGGCGTCGGCCTGGGCGGCTACGACAACCAAAAGCAGCGCTACATCTCGATCTGGGCCGACTCCATGAGCACGGCGTTTTTCATTCAGGAGGGTGAGGCAGACGCGGCCGGCAAGGTCTTCACCTACACCGGCACGATGGACGACCCGGTCATGAAGGTCACCAAGAAAGTGCGCTCCGTGATGCGGGTCGAGAGCAACGACAAGCACACGTTTGAGATGTACGAGACCGGCCCGGACGGCAAGGAAATGAAATCGATGGAATTGGTCTGCACTCGGCGCTGACCGGCACCATGGCAGGCGGCGCCAACGGGTCGAGCGTCAGGCCGCGCCGCCGCCCGGCAGCAGGAGCGAGACGATCGTTTGCAGGCCGGGCAGAATGGTGTTGAAGAGCAGCGTGATGAGCTGCGAGAACACGCTGAACAACTGCGACAAGACGCCGCTCAGCGTCGACAACTGATCGAGCAGACCGTTGTTGTTCATGGGGCGGGCCTCCGGGCCTGGCGACAGTCCGGGCGCGGACCGTTCGACTGATCTATCGGCCGGCCGGGCGGCCGCGATGCAGGCCGGGCAGCCGCCCGAACCGGCAAGCTTTGCCGGCGATCAGCGCTGCCGAACCGATTCTGAAGCCAGCGCGTGCGTTGGCAGGCTCGCGGTGGCGTCAGAGCCCGTGCACGGCGATCGTCAGCGGGCGGCCCTCGATCTCGACGCGCTCGGCGGGCACGTCCGGCGGCGGTGAGGGCAGCAGCCGGACGGCCAGCGTCTCCTGCGCGAGGTACTCGCCGTACCGCCGCACGACCTGCGCGATCCTGTCGTCGCCGGTTACCGCCAACTCGATGCGCTGTTCGTAGCGAAGCTGCAACTTCTTGCGAATCTGCTGGACGTGGTGGACGACCTCGCGCGCCAGACCCTCGTCGCGCAGATCGTCGTTCAGCTCGGTGCTGAGCACGACCACCGCGCGGCGACCCTGAGCGGCCGCCCACCCCGGCCGGGCGGTCAGGCCGATCTGCACGTCGTCGGGTGTCAGCTCGATCGACCGGCCGTCGACCGTCAGTTGAATCCGGCCGTGCGTGTCGAGCTCGCGTCGCAGGGCAGCCGGGTCGGGCGACCTGAGCAGCGCCTCCTTGATGCGCGGGGCGAGCGGGCCGAATCGCGGACCGATCGACTTGAAGTTCGGGGCGACGCGATACTCGACGTACTGATCGGCGTCGGTAATGAAGCGGGCCTCGCGGACGTTGAGTTCCTCGACGACCAGTGGCTTGTGGGCCTCGAGCCAGGCAAGGTGGGCGCGATCGGCGATCACGATCTCGACCCGCTGCAACGGCTGGCGAACGCGGATCTTCGCCTCGGCCCGAGCGGCGCGGCCGAGCGAGACAATCTCGCGCACGATCTGGGACTCGACGTGCAGGTTCTCGTCGATCCGCGACCCGTCGGGGAGCGGATAATCGCACAGGTGCACGCTGAGCGGCGCGGCCGGATCGACCGACCGGGCGAGGTTCTGGTACATGGTCTCGGCGAGGAACGGCACGAACGGCGCGATCAGCTTGCAGGTCGTCAGCAGGCACTCGTACAGCGTGGCGAAGGCGGCCCGCTTGTCGGCCGTCATGCCTTCGGCCCAGAAGCGGCTGCGCCCGCGGCGGACGTACCAGTTCGAGAGGTTGTCGACGAAATCGACCAGCACGCGGGCGGCGGCAAAGTTGTCGTAGGCGTCCATGCAGCGGCGCACCTCGCGCGTGGTGTGGTGCAGCTCGCTGACGATCCAGCGGTCCATCTCGCTCGGCTCGATCGGCGCGGCGTCGGGCCGCCAGCGGTCGATGTTGGCGTAGATCACGAAGAACGAATAGACGTTGTAAAGCCGGATGAGGAACTCGCGCTGCGCCTCGGCGATGGCGGCTTCCTGAAACCGGATGCTGGTCCACGGGGCCTGCCCGCTGGCGAGCAGCCAGCGCATGGCGTCGGCGCCCTCGTGGTCGAAGATGTAGCCGGGCTCCTTGTAGTTCTTCCGGCTCTTGGACATCTTCAGGCCGTCCTCGCCCAGCAGCAGCCCGAGGACGATGCAGTTGCGGAACGGCATGGGCCAATCGGGCGACTTCAGCGCGGCGCGGGCCTGCGTCGCCACGCCGTTACGGCCGAACAGCAGGGTGGCAATGGCGACCAGCGAGTAGAACCAGCCGCGCGTCTGGTCGAGGGCCTCGCTCAGGAAATCGCACGGGAAATTCGCGGCGAAGCGATCGGCGTTTTGATGCGGCCAGCCCCACTGGGCGAAGGGCATCGCGCCCGAGTCGAACCAGCAGTCGATCACCTCGCTGACGCGGCGCATGCGCGCCGACGGGTCCCGGGGTGACTGGTAGGTGATGGCGTCGATGTAGGGCTTGTGCACCTTCAGGTGCTCGCTGAGACCCGGTGTCCGCCGGCGGGCGGCCTCCCAGACCTCGACGCCGGCGACGCCCGGCTTGGCCATCAGCTCGTCCCACGAGGCGACGGCCTCCATGTGGCCGGTCTTCTCGCACACCCAGATCGGCAGCGGCGTGCCCCAATAGCGCTCGCGCGAGAGCGACCAATCGACGTTGTTGGCGAGGAAGTCGCCGAAGCGCCCGCCCTTTCCGTCCGCATCGCCCTTGATGCCCTCGCGCGGCAGCCAGTTGATGGCCTGGTTGTTGTCGAGCATGTCGCGCTTGAACTGCGTCGTGCGGATGAACCAGCTCCGACGCGGGTACTGGATGAGCGGGTCCTCCTCGGCCCGCCAGCAGAACGGGTACTCGTGGCGATACTGCTCCTGATGCAGCAGCAGGCCGCGGTCCTTCAGCTCGCGAATGATGTCCTTGTCGCACTCCTTGACCCAGCGTCCGCGGTAGGCCGCGGGCGCTTCGTCGTTAAACCGACCGTCGGGGCCGACCGCGCACAGCAATGGCACGGCATCGGGCGTGACGAAGCGCTGCGACTCGGCGCGCATCAGTTCAAAGTCGACCTCTCCGAACGCCGGGGCTTCGTGCACCAGGCCGGTGCCGCTGTCGAGCGTGACGAAGTCGGCGTGCAGCACGCGCCAGGCGACGTGCTCATCTCCGCCGGATCGCAGCGCCGCCCGCGCCGAGCCGAGCTTTGAGTGATAGACATCGAACGGCGGTAGATAGCGCAGGCCGACCAGGTCTTGTCCGGGGATGCGCCGCTCGACGAGCCACTCGCGCTTGAACTTCGCGGCGAGCGCGCCGGCCAGCTCCGCGGCCACGATGAAGCGCTCGCCGTCCTTCCGGTCGAGACACAGCGCATACTCGAACTCGGCGCGGACGGCGGCGAAGGTGTTCGACACGAGTGTCCACGGCGTGGTGGTCCAGACGACCAATGAGATCGGCCCGCCCTCGAGACCGAGGCGCTGCCGCAGCGTGTCCGTGCTGTCGGGGAGGAGCGGAAACCGCACGAACACGCTGGGATCGTCGACCGTCCTGTATCCCTGGCCGACCTCGCCGCTTGACAGGGCGGTGCCGCCCTGAGCCCACCACCAGACAATCTTGTGGCCCTGGTAGAGCAGCCCGGCATCAAAGAGCGTCTTCAGCGCCCACCAGACGCTCTCCACGTATTCCTGGTGGTAGGTGACGTAGGCCTCCTCGAGGTTGACCCAGAAACCCAGTCGCCGCGTCAGTGTCTCCCACTCGCGAGTGTAACGAAACACGCTCTCCATGCACTTGTGGATGAACGGTTCGACGCCATAGCGCTCGATCTCCTCCTTCGAATGGATGCCGAGTTCCTTGCAGACCTCGACCTCGACCGGCAGGCCGTGGGTGTCCCAGCCGGCCTTGCGCTCGCAGAAGTACCCGCACATCGTGCGGTAGCGCGGGAAGATGTCCTTGATGACGCGGGTCAGACAGTGGCCGGGATGCGGTAGTCCGTTGGCCGTGGGCGGACCCTCGTAAAACACGAACGGGGGGCCGCCGCGGCGCAGCTCGAGCGACTTTTCGTAGATTTTTTCGCGTGCCCAGAACGTCAGGACGTCGCGCTCAGACGCGGGAAAGTCAAACTCGGCCGGGACTTCCTTGAACATGCGATCGGGTGCTCCTGCGGCCGGCAGCCGCGCCGGCGGTCGGCCGGACCGCGAACCCGCCGAGTATAGCGGCTCCGCGCCGCTCGCGCGGGCGACCCCGGGCAACGGCGACGTTGCCACGATGCCTGAGGCGGCTACCATCTCGACCGCTGGGCCGGCTGCCTGGACCCGCGCAGGTCATTCGTCCGGCGCAGCGGCGTGCGATCGACCGGGCCGTCTTGCGCGGCCCGCGCGCAGGAATCCCAGGAGTTGATGACATGGCCGGTCCCGACACGCTGGACATTATTTTCACGGCGCCTCATCCGGACGACCTCGAGATCGGATGCGGCGGCTGGATCGCCCGGCTGGTTCAGCAGGGCTACCGCGTCGGCATGGTGCACATGACCAACGGCGAGCCGACGCCGCTGGGCGATCCGGAGACACGAGCGCGCGAGGCCCGCGCGGCCGCCGACGTGCTCGGCGTCCAGCACATGGAGATCCTGCCGCTGACCAACCGCGAACTGATGGACGGGCCGACGGCGCGCTATGCGCTGGCGACGGTCGTGCGGAGATTCAAGGCCCGAATTCTCGTGAGCTTCGCCGGCCGGACGGTGGCGGCGTCGCCCGATCACTGGCAGGGCCAGTTGATTTCCGAGGCGGCCCGCTTCTACTCGCAGCTCACGAAATGGGACGATCGCTTCGGCGGCACCGCTCCGCACCGCGTCGACCACCTGATCTACCGCCCGATCGCTCGAACACCCGAGAACATGTCGTGGCCGGCAAGCTTTGTCGTCGACATCAAGGAAACGCTCGAGCAGAAACTGGCGGCCATCGCCTGCTACAAGACGCAGTTCCCGGGCGAACGCTTCGCGGGGCTGCGGCACTGGGTCAGCTCGATCGCCGGATACGAGGGCGGCCTGACCGGCTACGACTGGGGCGAGTTCTATGCCTTGCCGCGTCCACTCGGCGTTTCGGACCCGATGCCCTTGTTCGGCGAGTGGCCGCGCATGAACCCCATCCACATGCGGCCACCCGCCTGAAGCAGGGGCGGCAGCCATGCCGATGCGATTAGCGGAAGGCCGGCGCAGCCCGCCGGCCGCGCGCATACCGCGCCGGCTCGCGTTGACACCCGCGCGCGGCGCGGCTAACGTTGAATGAGCCGTCGAGTGCTTGCCACCCGCGGCCGGTATGAGGGCCTGCCATGGATTCGTCCCCGAAAACGCGACCCCGGCGACGAGCGACGCAAGGTTCGAGCCGCAAGACGTTCACGCTCGAACACGCGAATCGCACCCTGCCTCTGGTGCGTCGCATCGTCGCCGACATCGTGTCTCAGTACGAGGCGGTCGTGGAGGCCCAGCGCCAGCTGCACGACCTGCCCGAAAACACGCCGGCCGACAAGCGCCACGTGGTTGAGGAGTCGAGCCGGCAGGTGGTGGAGAAGCTCCGCGACCTGACCGAGGAGCTCGAACTCATCGGCTGCGAACTGAAGGACTGGCAGACGGGCCTGATCGACTTCCCGTCGGATCACGACGGGCACCCGATCTACCTGTGCTGGCGTCTGGGGGAGGAGGCGGTCGAGCATTGGCACGAGATTGACGCCGGCTTTGCCGGTCGGCAGAAGGTGGACTCCACGTTCTGAAGTTCTGAAGCCACATCACGCGATTCGACCCGCGAGCCGGGCCCGAGGGCCCGGCTCGCGGCTTTTCCAACACTGCCGGGGGGGTGCCGTCACAACCCGAATCGGTCGCCGAGGTTCAGTCCGCCGCGTTCCAACGCCGTTAGATGTAACGGGCCGCGGAAGCGGGTTTCGGCGGCCCGGGAGCCGGACCATCGCGTCCAGGCGGGCGACCATGCGGTTGCTGTGGCACCTTCCACGACTCTCACTCCGCGGATGCGGCCTGTCGATCCGGGCGCGGCATCTCCTGACGCGGCTCCGGCAGCGCGCGCACGACGTGCGGCTGGTCGTGCCCGCCGACGGCCGCATGCACCCACCCGCCCTGGTCGACGGCGTGCCGATTGAATGGGTCGATGCCCCCGTTCGACGGGTGCCGCACTGGTCGCTCCAGGGCCTCCAGCGGCGCTGGCGCGCGGCGCGGGTGGCGAGCCGCATCGCCGATGACGATCGCGTCGACGCGATCGTGACCGCCCAACCGGAGTTCGCCGACGCCGTCCGGCAACGCACGCAACGCCCCGTTGTGCTGCTGGCGTGCTGTTGCCGGCTGCTCTATGAGCCGGCGCATCGAGCGGCCCTGGCCGCGCGGCCCTGGGCGCGGCGATGGGCCTTCCGGGTGGATGACCGCTTCCTTCGGACCGGCGAGCGACGCGGCTTCCGCGCGGCCGACGCAGTGGCGTTCGACAGCGACATGACCCGCCGTGTCGCGGTCGACGGCTACCGGCTGGACGAGCGCCGCGCTCACGTCGTCGCGCCGACCGTCGATATCCGGCGATTCCAGCCGGTCGAACCCTCGCTGCGGCGCGAGCTGCGCGCCCGGCTCAGCCTGCCGGACGACGCCTTCGTTGTCTGCTGGACCGGCCGCATGGATGACCAGAAAAACGTCGAGCTTCTGCTGTCAGCGGCGGCAGCTTGCGGCGGCCACATCCCGGGGCTGCGGCTGCTGCTCGTCGGCGACGGACCGCTCGGGCCTCAGTTGCGCGTCGAGGCGGAGCGGCTCGGACTGGGCTCCTCCGTGCGCTTCACCGGCATGCGCGACTGCGTCGAGCCGTTCCTGCAAGCATCCGACCTCTTTGCGCTGCCGTCGCGGGTGGAGTCGTTCGGAATCAGCGTGATTGAGGCAATGGCGTGCGGACTGCCGGCCGTGGTGCTCGGATGCGTACCCGGCCGCATCCACAGCGGCGCGGGCGAGCCGGTCGTGGACGGGCAGACGGGCTGCGTCCTGTTCGACGACAGCCCGGAGGCGATGGCAGCGCACTGGATCGGGCTTGCGCGCGATCCGGTCCGGCGGCACCAGATGGGGCGGGCCGCCCGCGCGCGGGCGATCGAGTCGTTCGCGCTCGGCCGCGACGCGTTGCAACTGGAGCAGATCCTGAATGATCTCTGCCGTCGCAACTGAGACGTCCGCGCGGGCATGCGGCGCGCGACAGCCCGACCGGCCGACCGTTTCGGTCATCATCCCGACCTATGACAGCGCCGCCACGCTGGGTGACGCGATCGACTCAGCCCTGCGGCAGACGCACGCGGTGGCGGAGGTGATCGTCGTCGACGACGGCAGCGCCGACGACTCCGCCGCGGTGGCTGCGTCCAGGGGCGACCGCGTCCGTTACGAGCGCCAGGCCAACGCCGGACCCTCGCGGGCGCGCAATCGCGGGGCCGAGCTGGCGCACGGCGAATGGCTGGCATTCCTCGACGCCGACGACGTGTGGTTGCCTCGCAAGTGCCGCGCACAACTGTCGCTGGCCCGCCGCAGCGGCAGCCCGGCGGTGCTGTGCGGCCTCTACTGGCCTACCGAGGACGGCGAAGCCATCGTCAGCTATCGCGGCTCGATGAATCGCGGGCATCTGGTGGCCGAGTTGCTCAAGCGCAACATCCTGGCAGGCGGGGCATCGACGCTTCTGATACGGCGCGACGCCTTCTTGGCGGTGGGCGGATTCGACGATGCGCTCCGCGCGGCCGAGGATCGCGAGCTGCTGCTGCGACTGGCGGACCGCTATCGCCTGGCGTACCTGGTAACGCCGCTCGCTCGGCGGCGGCGCGGACCGGTTGAGTTCGGCGCCGACCCGGCGCGGATGTTCGCCGGGGGCGAACGCATTCTCGAGCGGCATGCCCGTCTCATCGCCGACCGGCCCGACGGTTGGCGAATCATGAGGGAAGCCCGCGCCCGACTGTGGCAACGGGCCGGTTTGCGATATCTCGAGCGCGGCGATACGCCCGCGGCCATGCACGCGTTCGGCCGGGCGATGCGCGAGTGGCCGCTGCTGGCCGACCCGTGGCGGGCAGGCATCAACTGGGTGCTCGGCAGACTGCCACAACTCCGGCGGCCCTCCCCGTCTGGTGCCACGTCCATCGAATGCGGACCACCCGCGCCGTGAGGCGGCGCGGTACAATCGCCCCCGTCGAACACGGCCTGAACAGCACCGCGCCACGACGGATCCCATGCGGCCAGCCATCCAACAACCCGCCTTCGCGCTGCTGGTCCTGGCGGCCGGCTGCGGCATCCAGCTCCATCCGGTCCCTGGCGGCGCGACCGACCTTGAGACGGTTCACTCCATCGAGTGGGAAGGGCGGACCCGGACTTTTCGGGTGTACGTACCCTCGGCAGCGGCGCCCGGGCACGCCGGACCCCGACCGCTGGTGTTCGCCTTTCACGGCTGGGGCGGTAACGCCGCCGGCTTCAGCCGCCTGACCGGTCTCAGCGAGGTCGCCGAGCGAAACGGCTTCGTTGTCGTGTATCCGGAGGGGTTGGGCGGCAACTGGAACGACGGCCGTCCGGGGATTAATCCGACCGTTGACGACCTCGGATTCATCGCGGCGCTGATGGACGACATGCGCGCGCGGCACGACATCGATCCTCGCCGCGTGTACGCCACCGGATTATCGAACGGCGGCCACATGTCAAATCGCCTCGCCATCGAGCTGAGCGACCGAATCGCCGCCATCGCCCCCGTAGCAGCGCTGGTCAGCCGCGCCACAAGCGAATCGAGCACCCCCGGCCGAGCAGTGCCGGTCATGCTGATCGTCGGCGACAGCGACCCGATCATGCCGTACGCGGGCGGAGTCGTCAGGGCTTTCTTCGCGCGCCGGGGCGAAGTTCTATCGGCGTCAGAAGTCGCCGCCTTCTGGATCCGGCGCAACCTCGCTCAGCCTGCGGCGATCATCCACCTGGAGCCCGACCGGAACCCGGGCGACGGCACACGCGCGCGAACCGAGATGCACCCGGCGTTACCCGGAACAGGTGGAGCGGAATTCGTGCTGGTCGTCGTGTTGGGGGGCGGACACACCTGGCCGGGCGCGAATCAGTACCTGTCGACCATGATATTCGGACGAACCTGCCGCGATTTTTCGGGCAGCGAACTCATCTGGGAGTTCCTCTCCCGCAACGCGTTACCGGAGTGACACCCAACCGGCTGGCGACTAGCAGTTCAGAACCGCAGGTCGCCGAGCGCATGTGGTTTCACGCGAGATAAAACGTTTTAGTTGCAAACCCATGGGCGGCGAGTACAATCTTTAACGGCGTCCGCCGACTTCCGCCCCGGGCCCAGGACTCCGGCCGTGCGAAAGACCGGGGATCGCGAGATTCCACGGTTTCGGCTGCGCCGCGACACGGACGAGCGCCGTACCCTCCCACGGCACACCCGGACCGACCCGCGCGTTGTCTTGAATGTTCGCCGCGTTGTCCTCGTCGCAAGGCGCGGCATGGATTGCAGGTGCTCCACATGAATCGCGTCTCCGACCCATCCGTCGATACCATGACCGTCGTCGCCGACCATGACGGCAACGGCGACACCCGCCCGCGATCGGCCGCGGTGGCCGAGGCGGACACCACCGCGATGCGCGAGGCCGACGCGATGCATCATCAGGAGCAACCGGACGAACCCATCGTCTACGCCGAGGTCGAGAACCCGGCCGACGCCGAGGAGGCGGCGGAGATGCAGGACTGGGTGGACTCGCTGATCGAGGTGCGCGACCGCGCCGGCCCCGATCGCGCCGCCGGCCTGCTGGCGCGCCTGGCGACCCGCGCCCGACTGCTCGGCATCTCCGTCCCGTACATGTCGAACACGCCCTATATCAACACCATCCCGGTCTCGCAGCAGCCGCCCTTCCCGGGCGACCGCGAGCTGGAACGGCGCATCAAGAGCATCATCCGCTGGAACGCGATGGCAATGGTGGTGCGCGCAAACAAGCAGTGGTCGGGCATCGGTGGGCACATCTCGACCTATGCGTCGGTGGCGACGCTGTTTGAGATCGGCTTCAATCACTTCTTCCGCGGAAAGAACGAGCATTCGCCCGGCGACCAGATCTTCTTCCAGGGTCATGCTTCGCCCGGCATCTACGCGCGGGCATTTCTTGAGGGCCGGCTCAGCGTCGAGCATCTCAAGAACTTCCGCCGCGAAGTCGTGGCCGGCCGCGGGCTGTCGTCGTACCCCCACCCGTGGCTCATGCCTGATTTCTGGGAGTTTCCGACCGTCTCGATGGGCCTCTCGCCGCTGACGTCAATCTATCAGGCGCGGTTCAACCGCTATCTCGCGCACCGCGGGCTGGCCGACACCGGCGGCAGCCGGGTGTGGGCGTTCCTCGGCGACGGCGAAATGGACGAGCCGGAGTCGCTGGGCGCGATCACGCTGGCGTCGCGCGAGGGACTCGACAACCTCACCTGGATCGTCAACTGCAATTTGCAACGACTGGACGGACCGGTGCGCGGCAACGGGCAGATCATCCAGGAACTCGAGGCCGCGTTCCGCGGCGCCGGCTGGAACTGCATCAAGGTCATTTGGGGCAGTGAGTGGGACCCGCTGCTGGAGGCTGACTCGGACGGCCTGCTGGTCGAGCGTATGAACCGGCTGGTGGACGGGCAGAGCCAGAAATACACGGTCGAGACCGGGGACTACATCCGCAAGGACTTCTTCGGAACGCACCCCAAGCTGCTGGAGCTGGTCGAGCACCTGTCGGACGAGCAGATCACCAAGCTCAAGCGCGGCGGGCACGACCCGGTCAAGGTCTACGCGGCGTACAAGCAGGCGACCGAGACACGCGGCCGGCCGACCGTCATCCTCGCCAAGACCGTCAAGGGCTACGGCCTGGGCGAGGCCGGCGAGGGCCGCAACGTCAGCCACCAGCAGAAGAAGCTGAACGAGAAGGAACTCAAGCTCTTCCGCGATCGCTTCAACATCCCGATTTCCGACCGGCAGATCGCCAGCATGCCGTTCTATCGACCGGAACCCGGCAGCCCGGAACTCGAGTACCTGCTGGAGCGGCGCCGGGCGCTGGGCGGTTTCGTGCCGCGGCGCGACGCGGCACCGGTCCACCTGCCACAGCCCACAGACGTGTTTGAGGAGTTCCACGAGGGCTCCGGCGGGCGTGAGGCGTCTACGACCATGGTCTTCGTGCGCATGCTGGCCAAGCTGATGAAGGATCCGGCCCTCGGCAAGGCAGTCGTGCCGATCGTGCCGGACGAGGCCCGTACCTTCGGCATGGAGGCGCTCTTCCGGCAGTACGGAATCTACTCGTCGAAGGGCCAGCTCTACGACCCGGTCGACTCAAACACGCTGCTCTACTATCGCGAGGCCAAGGACGGGCAGATTCTCGAGGAGGGCATCACTGAGGCTGGCTCGCTGGCGTCGTTCACCGCCGCGGGAACCAGCTATGCCACCTTCGGCGTGCCGTGCATTCCATTCTTCATCTTCTACTCGATGTTCGGCTTCCAGCGCATCGGCGACTCCATCTGGGCGGCGGCCGACATGCGCTGCAAGGGCTTTCTGCTCGGCGCGACGGCCGGGCGCACGACGCTCAACGGCGAGGGCCTCCAGCATCAGGACGGCCACAGCCACCTGCTGGCGGCCAGCGTGCCGAACTGCGTCACCTACGATCCGGCCTTCGCCAGCGAGCTGGCCGTCATCATCCAGGACGGCATCCGGCGGATGTACCAGAACGACGAGTCGATCTTCTACTACATCACGCTCTACAACGAGAATTACGAGCAGCCACCCATGCCGGCAGGGGCCCGCGAGGGCATCCTGCGCGGGCTGTACAAGTTCAGGCCGGCCGACGAGGCGGGCGACCGGCCGCGCGTGCATCTGATCGGCAGCGGGCCGATCATCCGCGAGGCCCTGCGGGCCCAGCGGATTCTCGCCGAGCAGTTCGGAGTGGCCGCCGACGTCTGGAGCGCCACCAGCTACAAGCAGCTTCACCGCGACGGCATCTTGGCCGAACGCTGGAACCTGATGCACCCGGCCGAAGAGCCGCGCGTTCCATACGTCACCCAGATGTTCGGGCCCGAGCCGTGGCCGGTCGTGGCGGTGTCAGACTACGTCAAGATGGTGCCCGGCCAGATCGCTCGCTGGGTTCCGGGCGGGCTGACGGTGCTGGGCACCGACGGCTTCGGCCGCAGCGACACGCGCGAGGAGCTGCGGAATTTCTTCGAGATCAGCGCCGAGTTCGTGGTGATCGCGGCGCTGGGCCAGTTGGCGCGGCGCGGCCAGTTCGACGCCGAGCGCGTGCAGTCGGCCATCGTCGAGCTGGGCATTGACCCCGAGAAACCCAACCCGCTCTTTTCATGACCGGAGGCGCCGCCCGGTTGACCAACATCGCGCGCCGCGCCATGCGGCGGCGCCGAGCCGGCGCCCTTCACGAGAAAGGGCCGACCCCGGTTCCATCGACGGATTGAACGCCGCCAGCCGGACGAAACGACCGCTCGCCCTGCGACCGACCCATCGGCCCGAACGGGACAGACCGGGATTCGCGGGCGGACGGGGCAGCGTCCGCTCGCGCTTCCGGTCTCGCACTGCCGGCAGCGCGATCAGTCAACTTCCAACCAGGATGGCGGCAAACCCCTGCACGTCCAGACCGTTCACGGCGCCGTCGGCGTTGATGTCCGCTGCACAGCTTCGTGATGATCTGTTCCGGGCCATGTCGCTTCCGCTTCATCGATAATCTCCTCGCCCACCCGGGCACCAGGGACTCTCATAAACACGGGATCAACTTTTGGGGAGCAAGGTCACAAAAAAGCCGGAAACGGCGCAGGCGCAGCGGGGGGCGCTGCGGTATAATGTCTGGGAACCTTTCAGTGGCGAAGCCTCGCCAGGTCAAATGGGGAATCTCGGATCGGGGAGCTTCAGGCTTCCACCCCGAACGGAGCTTGTGATTGTCCACTCTTCCCGCGTGACGACCTATTTCGGAGTTGTCCCATGCGCATCGGCCGCAACCAAGCAGTATGTTCATTCGCACTGACGGTTGGACTCGTATTGAGTCTGGCTGTTGCAACCCCGGCATCTGGTCAGCCCTGCACGCCCTCCGGTGCCGGATTCGTCTGCCAGAACAATTCATGCGGGGGTGGAAGCGCGTGCAGCCCGCGGTGCATTCGGTACAACCCATTCACCGGAAACTACACACTGCTCGAATGTCAATGCGATGCCGCCACAGCCTGCCAGGCCGAGCGGCCGCCGGTTGTCAACTCGCCGGTCTGCGTCGTGCCCGAGGACGGCACCGGCACGGTTCACCTGCCGCCCGCGCCGTGCGCTTATAAGACAGATGTAGCGGCCCCCATGCAGATCATCGACGGCCTGCCGCCCGGTTCTACCATCAATTGCGCCGCGACCTACAGCAACTTCGCCTGCGCGCCGGGCGTCGCCGTCTGCTCGTTCCCCACGCCGGTTCTGCCGGGCATTTGTTACGCGCCGGGCGGAAGTCTGGGCGGCGAGAAGTCCTGCTCCAACGCGAATCTCAATTTTGTGATGACCGGTACCGGCGCGTTCGCCGCTTACAACCGAAACCTGAATATCCCCATCTCGCTCGAGATTCACGCCGCGCCGCGCATGCCCTTCGCCCCCATCCAGAATTTCAACACCGATCTTTCTCGCGTTTTCGGGCAAATCCTCGGCGACCCGGATTTTGATCTCCTTCGCGTGACGGGCGGGACCGACTTCGGCCTCCCCAGCCCCGGTCAGGCACAGCTCACCAAGCTCCCCGGCGGCAATTGGGCGACCTACAGCATCTTCGCCCTGACCTATCGCATCGATTTCGTCGGCAGGCCGGGCGGGCCTTTTTCGGGAATGTCCGGCTCCACCACCGGAACGGTTCACATCATCACCGGCGGCATCCCGCTCTGCGGGGGCGGCTGCTTCCCCGGATTCGATTGCAACACCGTCACCATCGTCAATCCCGACGGCACGATCGACGTTTGCTGCGAGTGCGTCTCGCATCCGTGCGAACCACTGCCCGACGGGTCCGCCTGCCGTCCCGGCACCTGCGGCGTGTCAAACTGTAAGCCGCGCTGCGTCGAGACGAACCCCGTCACCGGGCTGTCGATCGTCACCGCGTGCGAATGCGACGATCTGGAAACGTGCGAAGTTATCGCGCCGCCCAGTTCCAATCCGTGCGTCGTGCCGAACGACGGCACCGGCACCGTTCACCTGCCACCCTCCGGTTGCCAGTACAAACGCGAGGGAAATCCGCCGATGCAAATCATCGACGGCCTGCCGCCGGGCAGCCCGGTGAATTGCGAGCCGACGAACTTGAATTTCGTCTGCGCGGGTGTCGTTGTCTGCTCGTTCCCCGTACCGGTCTTGCCGGGCATCTGCTACGCGCCGGGCGGCTCGCTGGGAGGAGAAAAGTCTTGCTCCAACAGCACGCTCAACGTCGTGTTGCAGGGGACCGGAATCTACACGGGCTACAACCGCAACATCAACGTTCCGATCAGTCATGAGATTCACACGGCGCCGCGAGCCCTGTTCACTTCGCCGCAGACCTTCGCCACGGACATGTTTCGACTGTTCGGCCAGATCACCGGTGACCCGGATTTCGACTTATTGCGATTTGTCGGCGGCACCGACTTCGGCCTGCCCAGCCCCGGCTCGACCACGCTGCTGCAAATGCCCAACACCGACTGGGCCGTCGACAGCTTCTTCGACCTGACCTATCGAATCGACTTCGTCGGCGCGCCGGGCGGCGTCTTTGCAGGAAGATCCGGCTCGACCACGGGAACCATCCGCATCGCCACCGGCCGGATTGTTGCCACGTGCGTGGGGGATTGTCCGCCCGGCTACCGATGCAATCGCACCATGACGCTCAACAGCAACGGCACGATCGCCACGTGCTGCGACTGCGTCACCGATTGCGGCTGCCCCGGCGACCTGAACGGGGACAATCGGGTCGACGGCCGGGACATCAACCCATTTGTCAGTTGCATCCTGAACTACATCGGCGGGTTCATCGACCCTGCGTGCGTGTGCGCTGACATCGACGGCGACGGCGTGCTGACCCTCGGCGCAGACGTGAACCAGTTCGTCAACAAGCTGCTGACGCTGCCGAATAATCAGTGTCCGTAAGAGCGCCTCACAAGACTCTTTGAGGTGTGTTCGACAACAGAAGAGGGCGCATCCGAGAGTGAGGAACGCTTGATGGGTGTCGGCGCGACGATCGAAGCGAATTCGCTGGCGGCGGAATGAATGCAGCCGCGACAGCGTGCCTTCGATGGGCCAGCGTGTTCGGCCCAGCTCGCTGCCGTGCGTGCTGCCACGCGGGACGACGATCGGAGCGAGTCCGCGTTATCGCAGGGCGGCCACGCGGGCCTTTGAATGGCAGTCCCGGTCGCCCTGAGCCGCGTCGGGGAGCCGGCGTGGTCGCTCGCGTCGGCCTGCCAGCCGGGGATAGACTTCTCCCCCGAGCCAGTTCCGAGCGTGTGCTGGAACGCGACCTTGCAGGATTCCAGTTGCTCTGACCTGCCCCCGGTTTATGTACCAGTTGTTATGAGAGTCGAGCCAACTTTTCGATCCTGCGAGGCTATTTGCTCGCGAACCCGCAGGAGGGGAGGAAGCCGGGGTCCAGGGGCAGCGCCCCTGGCAGGGGCTTGGGGGTAGAGCCCCCAAGGCGTCCCGTCCGCACTGGGCCGCGAAGGCCGCGGCAGCGCCCTGCGACGCCTGAAGCAGATCCGTCAGCGTGAGTTCGGCGGGCACGTCCGTGACCGCCCTGCGGGGCGCGTCTTGGGTGGACACATCGGCCCGGACGATCGACAGCGGGGCTGTCAGCGCGAGCGCCGATCCCAGCGCCGCCGCGCAGCGGGACGCGATTCCGCGGATCAATCGACGTAAGGACATCGCGGCCGCGACCCTCGCCTCACTGGATCAGACAGAGCTCCGCCTCCGACCGCGCAGCCGGGGGCTCCGACGCCTCAACGCGCCGCGCGGCGTCGCGCGCTGCTCGCGCTGTAACAGTCTTTCGGCGGATCGGCGTCGGCGCTCGCGCCGGGCGATCCGGGGCTGGAAACGATGGGCGGAGATCTCACCGCGCAGCGCTCTCGGCGCGGCTGCAGCAGCCGACTCGCGGGTCGGTCCCGGCGCCCTGGAGCGGGAGCGAGGCGGCGCGCTACTTCGCGCTTCTGAGCCAGTCCTCGAGGTTGGAGGCGAGAATCTTTGGGTCGCGCCGCTCGAGGATGTGCGCGGCGATGGCCGGCTTGACCTTCAGCTTGTCCATCGCGGCGGCGGCGCGCTGCCACAGCCGCTCGCGCTTCCTGTCGCTGTCGGCCAGATACAGCTCGCCCACCAGCTCCTGCAATCGAGTCAGCGCGATCGTGTCGAGGTTGTCGTAGTAGCGCTCGATGACCTTTTTCTGATAGTTGGTGTATTCACGACCGGCCATGCGACTGCGCCCTTCGTCAGGCCTGCATCGACCGGCCGGAGGCCGGCTCCTTCGCCGGCGGCCAGATGGTCTGCAAGGCGGTGAGGATCGTCCGCGTGGCGGCGGACTTGTTGAGAGTGTAGAAGTGAATCCCGGGTACGCCCTTCTGCAGCAAGTCGAGGCACTGGGCGGTGGCGTAAGCGACGCCGAGACTGAGCACGGCGTCCTCGTTGTCCTTGAGGCGCTCGAGCTCGTCCAGCAGGTGGGTCGGGATGCTCGCGCCGCACATGGTCGTGAATCGCTTGACCTGATCGACGTTCGTGATGGGCATGATGCCCGGGATGATCGGCACGCCGATGCCCGCGGCCCGTGCGCGGGCCACGAAGTCAAAGTAAACGTTGTTGTCGAAGAACAACTGGGAGACAAGAAACTCGACCCCGGCGTCGATCTTGCGCTTCAGGTTCTCGAGATCGCGGCGGGCGTCACGACGACCGGAGCCGTCCACGCATTCCGGGTGCACCTCCGGGTAGCACGCCCCGCCCAGGCAGAACGAGTAGTGCTTTCGGATGAAACCGGCCAGTTCGCTGGAATAGGCGAAGCCGTCCGCGGCGGGCACGAACGACGTCGCGCCGCGCGGCGGGTCGCCGCGCAGCGCCAGCACGTTTTCGACGCCGCCGGCCGCGAGCCGGTCGAGCACCTGCCGCAGGTCGTCGCGCGACGAGCCGACGCAGGTCAGGTGCGCCATGGCCTCGAACGGGTGCTCCCGCTGAATCTGTGTGACCAGATCGACCGTCCGGTCGCGCGTGCTGCCGCCGGCGCCGTACGTCACCGAGACGTAAGTCGGGCGCAATTCGCGCAGCGAGAGCACCGTCTGCTTCAGCGACACCAGCCCCTCGTCGGTCTTCGGGGGAAAGAACTCGAACGAGAAACTCGGCCGGCCCGTGCTCAACAGCTCCCGGATTCTCATCATTCTAATGATCGGCCGATTGCCCCTCGGACATCAGCCGGTCGCAGGATCAGCCGTTCAATGCCCGGCGCCGGCGGCGACCTTTTCGGACAGGGCCTTCTGCACCGCATCGGTCAGGGGCTTGCTGGTCAGCGGGTCGTCGCTCGATCCGAACCGGCCGATCACGTTGCCGTTACGGTCGACCAGGAACTTCGTGAAGTTCCACTTGATGTCACCGGCAAAGCGCGGGTTCGTCTCCTTCGACGTCAGGAACTTGTAGAGATCGCAGGCGTTGTCGCCCTTCACGGCGACCTTCGAGAACATCGGGAAGGTGACCTTGTACTTCTCCGAGCAGAACTTCTTGATCTCCGCCTCGCTGCCCGGTTCCTGCCGCCCGAAATCGTTGCAGGGAAATCCGAGCACCACGAGACCGTCCGCCTGGTGCTTCCTGTACAGCTCCTCCAGCCCGGCGTACTGCGGGGTGTAGCCGCACTTCGAGGCGGTGTTGACGATCAGCAGCACCTTGCCTCGATACGTGTCCAGCGACACCTCCTTGCCATCGATGTCCTTCACCTTGAACTGGAGCACGCCACCGGTCGCCATTTCGCTCTTTCCCTTCTCCTCATGAGCCCCAGCCGGCGTCCACGCCGCCGCCCCGATCACCGCCACCAGACCCGCCGCCAGCCACGCCCGCGTTCGAACTTTCATGCTCATTTCTCCGTGCCCATGCTTTCCGAAACGGTCGCATTATAGGCACGTGGCGCCGGCCCGACCGGACGCCGCCGATTGACAAGCCGGCTGGCGTGGAACTACCGTTCCGGCCGCGAATTACAGGAGGCTGCGTTGAGAGTTCTCGCTGTCATCCCGGCGCGCTTCGCGGCCGTGCGGCTGCCGGGAAAGCCGCTGCTGCGCGAGACCGGCAAGTTCCTGATTCAGCACGTGGTCGAGCAGGTCCGGCAGGCACGCCGCGTCAGTGAAGCGGTGGTGGCGACCGACGACGCCCGCATCGCCGAGGCGGTGGCATCGTTCGGCGGAACGGCCGTCATGACGCGCGGCGACCATGTCAGCGGCACCGACCGGGTGGCTGAGGTGGCGGCGCGCATGCCGGCCGACCTGGTGCTCAACGTTCAGGGCGACGAACCGGAGATGGACTCCGGCAACATCGATCGCCTGGTCGACCTCATGTTCGCGCGGCCCGAGCGGAATATCGGCACGGTCGCCTGTCGCTTCCCGCCGGAGGCGACCGACGGGCCCGGATCACCGGGCGATCCCAACGCGGTCAAGGTCGTTCTCAGCGCGGCCGGTGACGCGCTGTATTTCTCGCGGGCGCTCGTCCCGTTTCCACGCGACCTTGCGTCGGCCGGCCGAATGCGGGAACTCGACCCGGCGCGCTACCTGCTGCACCTGGGCCTGTACGGATTCCGCCCGGCCACCCTGCTGCAACTGGCGCGACTGGCACCGACCGAACTGGAACAGATCGAACGGCTCGAACAGCTCCGCTGGCTGCACGCCGGCCACCCCATCGCCGTCGCCATTGGCGAGCGGCCGTCGGCCGGCATCGACACACCCGAGGACTACGCTGCTTTCGTGCGGCGATGCCGTTCACGCTCGACCCCATGACAAGGGTCAGATTGTCGCCTGTGGAGACAGAGCCGGCTACAGCAGCGTTCCGCGCAGAATCAGAGCCGCGACCGAGAAGTAAATGACCAACCCGCTCACATCCACCAGCGTGGCGACGAACGGCGCGGAGATGGTCGCCGGGTCGAGCCGCACGCGCCGCAGCAGGAGCGGCAACATCCCGCCGACCAGCGTGCCCCACAAGACGACGCCAATGAGTGACGCGGCAACTGTCAGTCCGACGAGGTGGTAGTGATCGGTGTAGCTCGCCCATCCGGCCCAGACCCACAAGTGAATACGGGTCAGACCCAGGACTCCCAGCCAACTACCCAGCAGCAGGCCGGTGGCCAGTTCGCGCCGGATCACCTTCCACCAGTCGCGCAGGGTGATTTCGCGCAGGGCCATGGCGCGGATGATGAGCGTGGCGGCCTGTGAGCCGCTGTTGCCGCCGCTGCTGATGATCAGCGGGATGAACAGTGACAGCACCACGGCACGGGCGATCTCATCCTCAAAGTGCGTCATGGCCGAGGCCGTGAACATCTCGCCGAGAAACAGCACCGACAGCCACGAGCCGCGCTTGCGGGCCAGCGTCAGAAACGGCGTGCTCATATAGGGCGCGTCGAGCGCCTCCATGGCCGCCATCTTGTGCACGTCCTCGGTCTCTTCCTTCTCGGCCACGTCCAGCACGTCGTCGACCGTGATGATGCCGACGAGGTGACCCTGGGAGTCGACCACCGGCAGCGACGACCGGTCGTATTTCTTGAATGCCCGAACGGCCTCTTCCTGATCATCGTGGGCGCGCAGGAAGGCGTACTGCCCGTCCATCAGATCCGACACGCGAGCGCTCGGATCGGCCACCACGATGGTGCGCAGTCGGACGTCGTCGATCAGCTTGCCCTGCTCATCGACGACATAGAGGTTGTTCATCGTCTCGAGGTCGCGACCGACCTCGCGCAGGCGGGCGATGACCTCCGCTATGGTCCAGTCCGGGCGGATGGCGACATAGTCCGGGGTCATCCGCCGGCCGATCGACTCCTCGGGGTAACCGAGCAGCGTGACGGCGACGCGGCGCTCCTCGGGCGAGAGCAGGGCAATCAGCCGTTGGGCGGCCTCGCCCGGCAACTCCTGGAGCAGCGCGGTGCGATCGTCCGGAGCCATGCCGTTCAGCACGGCGGCCACGTCGTCCTGGCCCAAGGCGCGCAGCAGAGACTCCTGCTTCTCCACCGGCAGATAGGCGAACACCGCCGCGGCCTGATCGCGCGGCAGAATCCGGAAAATGACGGCGACGCGCTCGATCGACAGCGCCTGGAAGACGTCGGCCAGGTCGGGCGGCTCGAACTCGGCCAGCGACTCGCGCAGCGCCGCGAAGTCGCGCGACTCGATCAGCTCCTCGATCTCGGGCAGAAGCAGTTCGCCCAGCATGCGAACCTCCGATCCGGCGGACTCGAACCGATCAGTGCGACGAAACGAGTGATTCTACGCGGAGGGACGGCGGATTGAAGGGGCCGCTTCGAACAATGGCTCAGATGCGCGCTGCTCACAGCGCGTGGACGCGCTGCATCAGCCGGCGGAAGTCGTCGAAGGTCAGCGCCTGCGGGCCATCCGACAGGGCGGTCGCGGGATCCGGGTGGAACTCGACCATGATGCCCTGCGCCCCGGCCGCCAGCGCCGCCACCGCCATCGCCGGGACCCAGCGGCGAACGCCGCAGGCGTGCGACGGATCGACGATCACCGGCAGATGCGTGAGCTCGCGCACGACCGGCACCGCCGAGAGGTCGAGCGTGTTTCGCGTCGCGGTCTCGAACGTGCGGATGCCGCGCTCGCACAGGATGACCTGCTGATTGCCGTGCGCCAGGATGTACTCCGCCGCCGCCAGCCACTCATCAATCGACGCCATCAACCCGCGCTTCAGCATCACCGGCCGATGACAGCGGCCGACTTCCTTGAGCAGCGAGAAGTTCTGCATGTTCCGTGCGCCGAGTTGCAGCACGTCAGCCTTGCGGGCCACTGGCTCAATATCGGCCGGGTGCATGACCTCGGTGATGATCGGCAGGCCGTAGGTCCGCCCGGCCTCCTCGAGCAGATCAAGTCCCTCGTACGCCAGCCCCTGAAAGGCATAGGGCGAGGTACGCGGCTTGAAACATCCGCCGCGAAGCAGATGAGCCCCGGCCTCCTTGGCCAGCCGCGCGCAGGCCATGATCTGCTCGCGCGATTCGACCGAGCACGGGCCGGCGATCACGATCGGCCGGCCGCCGCCGATCACGACATGGCCGACCTGAATGACCGTATCGGCAGCGCGCGTAGCCCGGGAGGCGAGGGTGTAGCCCTTCTTCTCGGCGACCGGCAGCGACGGGGCCGCCGGCGGCTCGGGCAACTCGGCAGCCGCGACGTCGCCGACCAAGCTGAGCCGCGGCTCCGCGGGGCGGGCGTCGCGCGTCGTTCGCGCGGGGTAGCTGCCGAGCACCTTGAGCAGGCTGGTCCTGGCCGTCAGGGCCCGCAGGGCGCCGGCGGCGCGCTCATCCGCCACGTTGCCCTCGAAATCAATATAGAACAGGTATTCCCACGGCGCGTTGGGCCGCGGGCGCGACTCAAGCTTGGTCAGGTTGAGCTGGTGCTGGTGCAGCACCGTCAGACAACCGAGCAGCGCGCCCTCCTCGTGCCGCGTGGCGACGATGATCGACGTCTTGCACGGCACGCGCGGGTCGACCCGCATGGGCTCGCGCGCCACCACCACGAATCGCGTGAAGTTCTCCTTCTGATTGGCGATATCGCGCTTCAGCACCGCCAGACCGAACAGGCGGGCCGCGTCCTCGCTGGCGATGGCGGCCTGCGACAGGTCCTGGTCATCCCGGATCTTCCGGGCCGCCATGGCGGTGTCGGTGAAAGCCTCGATCTGGCAGTGCGCGAGCGTCCGCAGGAAGTCGCCGCACTGGTCCAGCGCCTTGGGGTGCGAGTAGACCCGCCGGATGCGCGACAGCGGGACATCCTCGAGCGCCAGCAGGCAGTGGCGGACTTCCTGGACCTCCTCGCCGACCAGCGACAGGCTGGTGCGGGCCAGCAGGTCATAGGCCTCGTTGATCGAACCGGCCGTGGTGTTCTCGATCGGCAGCATGGCGTAGTCGGCCGAGCGATCCTGCACCGCGTCGAGGATCTCCTGGAACGTGTCGTAACCGCGAAGCTGCACGTCCGCGCTACGGGTGGCAAAGTGCCGACGGGCCGCCAGGTAACTGTACGAGCCCTCGGTGCCCTGATAAGCGACCGCGATGGTGCGCTCCGCCTGCCGGCCGGGGTTGGCCTGGTCGGCCAGGACTTCCTGCTGTGCGCGCAGCGAGTAGTCGAGGATCTCGCGAAAAAGCCGCGTCACGAAATAGCTGTCGAGGCCCTCGGCTCGCGCTTTCTCGGACAGGCGGCCGAGCAGGTCCTCCTCGCGCGCCAGGTCTCGAAACGCGCCGCTGGCGAGCTTGGCTCGCGCGATCTCGGCCACGATCCGCTGCCGAGCGGCCAGCACGTCGACCAGACGGGCGTCGAGGTCGTCCAGTTGATCCCGCAGCGGGCGAAGGTCCGGACTCATGGCACGTTCCGCGTTCGGCGCCGATGGGGGTCACCCGACCGGCCCCGCGATTTATCGACGATTTTGGACGCGGACGGAAGATGAGAGCACGGTCCGATAGGCACCCCGCGGGCGAGCCGACCGCCTGACTATTGCGGAGTTTCGGGGGTGGAGGCTCGCGCCCGAAGGCACAGGCTGCGGATGCGATCCATGGCTGAGGCCACACGCGCCGGGTCGTTGCCCGCCGTCAGGGCCGATTCGAGCTCACGGGCGGCGTCAGTGATGGTCGGAAAGCCGTATCCCCCCGCCGCCCCCTTCAGCCGGTGCACCAGCCGCAACAGACCGGCCCGGTCGTTTTCATTCAGGGCGCGCTCGAGGGCAGCGACGCGCGAGGGCAGTTCAGCTACGAACAACTCAACCAGGTCTGAAACGGTGGGGTCATTTGCCAATTTGCTGACAAGAGGTGTTGCAGAGTCGCTGGTGGTCGACATCGCAAAAAGCTCCGCCTCCTAAGTGTCGCACGTCGCAGTCACGCCGCGAGGGCGACAGGTTTTCCGCTGCGACGGCCTTCGGGATCCGATCGCGATTGGGGACGTGATCTAGCGCCGCCTGAAATTAGATCGACCAAACATCTTCACGAATCAAGCCGCGCCCCACTTCCTGCCGTAGGGTTTTCTGCCTGGTTATGCTCGAAATCGAGCGCTTGCCGCGTCAGGAACGTGCGCGGCGACCACAGACTACAGCGGTCCAAATTGTTCTCGATTGTTCGGCGGAATCGGAAGTTGCATGCGCCGAGACGCGGGCGCCTATCGCGTGCTGGCGGCGTCGAGGACAATCGCGCTGTTGATCTTGACCGGCTGCACCGGTCGTTTCTGAGCGTCGGTCTCAACGCTGGCGATGCGGCGAAGCGTCTCGAGAGATTCCGGCCCCTCAATCTGGCCGAACGCCGTGTAACGCCCGTCAAGCGCCTCGTTCCGGCTGAGCGAGATGAAGAACTGGCAACTGGCTGAATTCACATCCCCGGGCGCGAGCGACATGCCCAGCGTTCCGGCTGTAAAGGGCGTCTCGTTGAACTCGGCCGGAACCGTCCGCCCGTCCGGGCGGCGGCCGGTGCCGTCCCCCACCGGGCAGCCTCCGGCGATGGCAAAGTCGCGTTCGATGCGGTGCAGCAGCTTGCCGTCGTAGAATCGCGAGCGCACAAGATCGAGGAAATTGGCCACCGTAGCGGGGGCCCTGTCGTAAAACAGCCGGATGCTCATCCTCCCCATCGTGGTATCCAGGGAAACCATCTTATAAGAGATGACCTCGAGCATGACCGTCGGAGAGCTGATCGCACCGGCGTACGGGCTCCACGTCAGTTCGTAGCGGCCAGCCTGATGCAGGACCGGGTAGAGTTTCGCAAGGTCCACGCGCAGGCCTACGACTGAACTGGGAGCCAGCGTCAGCAGCGGCAATGGCGCGTCCGGGCGCTCGGATCGGCGGTCGCCGAGCGAGGCGTTGCCCTCGCTCACGATCCGCAGGGCGCGAAAGCGCTCGCCCGAGAACACGTGCTCCAGCGGCAGGCCGCTCCATAGCAGCGTTTCTCCGTTGGTCTCGACGTTCGGCACCTGAAGGACGACGGGCTCGAGCGTGCGATTACGCACGATGAACTCTCCCATGACCTCGCTGCCGACCGGCACCGTCGTTCGGTCCAGACGAATCTGTACGTCGATCAGCGCTGGCAGCATGGACAGGGACGCCGGCTTGAGGGCCGTCGCCGGGGGCGTCGGCTCCTCGTACGATGGCTCGGTGACGACCGGCTCACGGCCGACCGGTTTCCCGGCGACCGGCGGACCCTCACCGGATTGCGCCGGCCAGACGGAGAGCCAAAGCACGAGTACCAACGTCTGGCAAATCATCCGCGCTTCCCCTCAACGATCGATCGGCCGCCCCGGCGGCTCACAAGCCCGTCCCCGACAGCACGACCGGCACGGTGCGACACATGATGAGGAAGTCGAGACGCAGTGACCAGTGGTCGATGTAAAAGAGGTCCAGGTGCATCCACTCGTCGAAGCCGACGCGGTGACGCCCCTTGACCTGCCACAGGCAGGTCAGGCCCGGCCGCATCGACAGTCGGCGGCGCTGCCAGCGGTCGTAGCGAGCGACCTCCTCGGGCAGGGGCGGCCGGGGGCCAACGATCGACATGTCGCCGAGCAGCACGTTGAAGAGCTGCGGCAACTCGTCGAGGCTGTAGCGGCGAAGCCATGCCCCCATCCGGGTGACGCGCGGATCGACACGGCTCTTGAACACCGGCCCGTCGGCCTCGTTGAGGTGCGCCACCTCGCCCAGACGCTGATCGGCGTCGGCGTGCATGGTGCGGAACTTGTACATCGTGAAGGCGCGGCCGTGCAGCCCGCTTCGCCGCTGGCGGAACAAGATCGGACCCGGGCTTGTAAACCGGATGAGCGCCGCGCATAACAACATTATCGGCGTGCTCACGACGATCCCGACAGCCGCCAAGATCACATCGAGCACGCGTTTGATGAACAACAACTCGGCCGAGTGCCGAACGGGCGCGTAGGCCAGCATCGGCATGCCGTGCAGATCGACGACCTCCGGAGCAGCGTGGCACACCATCGACTCCGCCAGGACGTGCGCCGCGACGCCCACTTCCTCGCACAGGCGGACGTACGGGAGCACCTCCGGCAGCCGCTCGATGCGGACGGCGAAGAACACCTCGTCCACCACCGACGTATCCAGCCGCTCGGCCAGACGTTCGACACCGCCAAGAACCGCGCCGGTGCGCTGCTCGGGACCGTGATGCTCGCCCGGCATTGCCAGGTGTCCGAGCACGTTGCATCGCCCGAGGGTCGAGGCCCGCAGCAGCCGCCGGAGCCGAACGGCCTCGCGCCCGAGCCCAACGATCAGAACGTGCCGTTCCTGCCTGGACGCCAGCCACGCCGCCAGCAGACTGCTTATACCCCGCGCGATCAGCGTGGTCGCGGGCAGCAGGGCGGTAAAGGCCACCACCTGCATGCGTGGGAAGGCTTCCCGCTGCAAGAACAGTGCCAACCCGGCCGTCACCAGCCCTGTGACCACGGACGCTGTGACCGCGCGACGCAGATACCAGCGCAGGCGGTGCCCGCCAGGCTCGTACCAGCGGTGCCAATGAAGCACGGCCACCCATGCCAGCGGCAAGACCAGCAACGTCCAATAATGCACCTGAAAAGGGCTGCCAAACCCAGGCAGGCGTTCTGGCCAAGGCTGGTTCATCCATAGGCGGGTGCGCAGGAAGTCGCCGCCGACGTACGCCGCCAGCAGCGCGGCCACGTCACATGTGGCGGTAAGCAGTCGAACTTGTCGCCAGGCTTTCGCGACGGTCATGTCTGGAGGAACCCAGGCGAGGGGCACGCTCGGCGGAGGGAAGCCATGCGTCGCCGCGCGCCAGCGACGCGATCTCCGCGGCCCGATCTCGCTGGATGTTACCCCCGGAACGCACTCGCTGGCAACGCATCCGACCCATCGCCCGCGTCATCGGAGGGGCCGGCCGCCGCCGGATTCAGCCCGGCTCGCGGCAATGGCCGAGGTCGGCCTCCGCGGCGCGCCGAATACCGCGCAGCATGCCCTCGAAAACGATGTCATGTAGCGGAGCGACAGCGTACCAGTAGGCCAGTCCCGGCAGACCGCGCGGCTTGAAACGGGCGGTCTGCACCAGTGTCGACCCTTGCTCTCCGCCCGACGACGGCCCGACCTCGAAACGGAGCGTGGCGACGCCCGGGAGCCACATCTCGGCGCACAGTTCGAGCGAGCGGTTCTCCGCCACCGCTGTCACGCGCCAGAAGTCCAGCGCCTCGCCGTATGCCAGCCGGTTCGGATCGCGGCGCCCGCGGCGCAGGCCGGGACCACCGACGAGCCGGTCCAGCCAGCCTCGCAGCCGCCACAGCCAGTCGGCCGCGTAGTAGCCGTTGTCACCTCCCAGCCGACAGAACGCGCGAAAGACCGCTTCCGGCGGCGCATTGACGTTGATTTCGCGACGATCAACGAAGACCTTGCCGCCGGCCCAGTCCGGATCGCCGGGGATGACGCCGGCGTCGGACCACGCGGTTTCGACTTGCGCGGTCGTCAGCTTTCCCAGCGCCGCGTCGATCGCCTCGCGAACCGAGAGCAGACGCTGCGGCATGAGGCGGATGGCGTCGTCGTCGCGGCACACCACGCGGTTGCGCAGACCCTCGGCCAGCGGCCGCGCGATGCGATGGCTGATCGGCGTCACCAGATGGATCCAGAGCGAACTCAGCCGCGGCGTCAGCACCGGAACCGGCACGATGATCCGCCGGCGCAGACCGAGGGCTGCCGCCATCTCCTGCATGATCTCGCGGTACGTCAGGACGTCGACGCCGCCGATATCGAGCGTACGGCCGGCCGTGCGCGGCTCCGCCAGACAGGCGACGAGGTAATGCAGCACGTTACGCACCGCGATCGGCTGGCACTCCGTTCGCACCCAGCGCGGCGTGACCATGACCGGCAGGCGTTCCACCAGGTACCGCAGGATCTCAAACGACGCCGAACCCGATCCGATGATCATCGCGGCGCGCAGCACCGTGACCGGGACCGAGGTCGACGCCAGCGCTCGCTCGACTTCGCGACGCGATGCCAGATGCTCGCTCAGGCCGGCGCCGGTCTCGCCCAGGCCGCCGAGGTAGATCAGGCGGGCGACCCCGGCTCGCTCCGCGGCTCGCGCGAAGCGCTCCGCCAGGCGTCGATCGTGGTCCCGGTATGCCCGGCCGACCGACATCATGGAGTGAATCAGGTAATACGCCGCTGAGCATCCCCGCAGCGCGGTGTCGAGGTCGGCATCGCGCTCGGCCGAACCTTCGCACAACTCGACGGAGGGGTGGCCGACCCACGGTCGGGCTTCCAGTTTGCGCGCGCTGCGAACCAGGCAGCGCACGCGATATCCAGCCTCGAGCAGCCTGGGGACGAGACGGCCGCCGATGTAGCCGGACGCGCCGGTGACCAGAACCGGTAGGTCCGCGCTCGATCCGTCGCGATGCGATTCCATGCCGGCGATCGTAGTACCGCGCCCGCATGCGGGCCGGCTAGCGACGGCGACGCGGGCGCTGCGGCTCCGGCGGCGGCTCGGCGGGAGGCTCCGGCGCGCCTTCCTCGCCGCGCGGACGGCCGCCGATTCCGCGGAGCACGTCGCCGAGGCCCTTCTTGGCCGATTCTCGCACGACGCGGTCGATGAGGGCCTTCTTGTCGACCCGCGAAAAATCCAGATTCGGTTTCTGCCGCGTGCCCACCATCGGCACGTCAAGCCGCGTCGTCGCGAGAATTCTGGCGTACTCGGCCGCTTCACCGCGCAGGCCGAGGCGCGCCAGCAACCCCTCGCGAATCGGCAGTGACACCACCAGGTCGAGCGTGTCGTCGAAGCCGACCGAGCCGTAGAACATCAGGTCGAAGCCGTCCGGAAAGATGAGGGTGAAGTCCTTGTAATGGATGCGACCCTTCTCAATGGTGAAGTCGCAACCCTTGACGACCACGTCCAGCAGGTCGCGACCGGCCGCGCGGTTCCCGAGCGTCAGCAGCTCCGTGAAGATGCCCGAAGGGCGGATGCGCATGTTCTCCAGCTCGAGCCGGCCCGCGCCGCGTGACAAGCGGTCGCGCGAGGGACCAAACGGCAGCACCACGTCCTTCGTGTCCAGATGTACCAGTCCGTCGGCCGACGCCACGTGATAGAAGATCGGATTGATGCGTCCGAGGAGCTCGCGCCCCAGTTGGGGAGAGATCTTGACCTGATCCAGAATCGTCAGCGCACCGGGCAGGCGCAGCGTCAGGTCGCCGTCCGCAGCGCGCGGGTCCGCCCCGCGGAAGTCGAGCTCGCCAGCCAGCACGACTCGGCCACCGGCCGCATCAATCTGGGCGGCCGGCAGCGTCAGGAGCCCGTCGGCCAGACGCGGACGCAGGGTGGCGGGACCCAGGCCGACGCCGACCAGCCGCGCCGACTGCCAGCCGAGTCCGGTCTCGGCTGCAACGCCGCGGAAGGCGGGCGTCGCGCCGGGCTGGTTGAGCGGGCCGCTGAGGCGGAAATCGCTCTGGCTCGCGCAGTTCAGCTCCACGAACTCCGCCGTCGCCGGGACGAGTTCGTGCAACAGCGCGGTCAGTTCCTTCCACGACGTCTCATAGCGGCCGGCGAGCGCGGCCTGCGCCTCCGCGTCGTATCGATCGATCGTGCCGCTGACTTCGGCCGTCAGCAGGCGCGAAGCGACCCGGTTGCGGCCGAGCGTGATCCGCCGAGACCCGGCGTCAACCGTGGCGTCGAGAGAAATCTCGATGCGCGGCTCGCGAACGGACTGCTCGCCGGCGCCGATCTCCAGGGACGAGATCTCGCCGCTGCCCGCGATCTGCACGGCTTTGCCAATCTGTCGCAGGTCGACGTCGAACCGCGTTTCGCCCGACAACGCCGGCGGCCGGTCAGCGCCTCCGATCGCGGAAACAGCGCCCAACAGGCCATCCAACCTCGCAGCGCCACGGATCTTCCCGCCGCTGGGCGTTGCGCCGCGCGGGTCGAATCGGAAACCCTCCGCCGTGATGTTCGCGAACGCGGCCTTCAGCTCGGCGGAAGCCAGCGCGATCGGCCGATCAGCCGCACCGAATTCGGCCCCGTCCCACGACAGGTCGGCCTGCGGATCGAGCACCGGCCGAGTTCCGACACGGACGGCGCGGGCCGTCAGTCGGCCCGACGACGTGAACGGCGCGGCGTTGCCCGCCCGCGCGAGCGCCAGCTGACCGCCCAGGTCGCCGACAAGCTGCTTCGGCAGCTCGACGCCGACAGTTGCCAGTTGGCGAGAGAGATCGGCCAGACTGCATCGCGTCAGCTCGGCGGCTACTTGCAGCGCCCCCGTCGCAACATCGAACCAGCCCTTGCCTGACACAACCACCTGACCGCCGAGGTCGGCCGACATCTCGGCGGCCTCGAGGCGCCGAACGCGATCGTCGCCGAGCTGAACGTGGCCGGTCTGGCGAAGCGCCGCTTGTTCGATCTCGACCGGCTGGCCTCCGGTCACACACCGTAGCTGTCGTGCATTGATTTCGAGCCTGGTATTGACGCGGTCGGGCCCGTCGCGGCGCAGATCGAGCTGGCCCTGCGCCGAGCCCGACAACTGGACATCCCCGAAGTCGACGATCCGCCCGGCGTCGCGCCGCAGCGCGGCCAGGTCGGTCTCGAATCGGGCGCTCAACTCGACCGGAGTGCCGGTCACGCTCAAACGCGCGAAACCCAGGTCGATGGCGCCGCGGTTGACCTTCAGCCCGACGCCGGGCTCAAGCCGCCCTTCAATGTCGGCCTTCGCCGCGCTGAGGCGGCTGACGCGCCCGCCCTCGCGCATCGTGACGTCACTGACGCCAACCGACGCGGCCACGCCCGGCGAGTCGCCGCCGGTCACCGCGAGCGACGCCAACTCGACTCGACCGCCGGCGAGGCTGCTGCCCGAGGGCATCGGCAGCAGCCCGGGAGCAGCGCGGTCGAACGCGGCCAGATCAAGCCGGCCGCGGCCCTTCAGCTCAAACCACGGCAACACGATCTCCCTGCCGCCGAGCATGGCGGTCATGAGTTGCTCGCCGGTCGGCCAGTTGCTGTTGTGGCCGGCGTCGGTCGCGAGCGTGATTTCGATCGCGCCGGGCGTGCCCGAAAGCTCAGCGGCAGCCTCCACGCGAGCAGCCCGCAGGGCGGCATCCAACTTCGCGGTGAGATCCAGCGGCTCTGCGGCAGCCTGTCCCGCCGATGGGGCTGCGGTGTCGCGGAATCCGTTCACGGCCAGTTCTGCTGAGGCGCTGACGTCGCCGGTCTTCAGCTCGGCGCTGACTTTCATCGTTGCCCGGCCGGTCAGGCCGCGACGGCCAAGCAGTACGTCGGCCAGAGCGCCGATTTCGACCGGCCGTGGCGTCGAGAACCGAATGCTGCCGATGGCATGGTGCGGGTCGATGCGCCCGTTCCGAACCAGTTGATCGACGTTCCACTCGCCGGACAGGTCGTTCCCGTCAGGCAGCCTCATCGACAATGTGCCGCGCAGCGTGCTCAACGTCCGCATGGAGAGTTCAGCCGCGATGTCGCTGATGGCGTAACCCGGCAACCCATCGCGCTGAACATCGATGCGGCCGTCGCGCAGCACCACGCGGCCAACAAGCTCGGGTAATTCGCCGTCGCCGGACGACTTCGTTGCCGGCCGGCGCGACTTCAGTGCCGAGGCGATCGACAGCGACCCGTCGGGGCGAACGTGCAGCGCGACGCGCGGAGAATCGAGCGCGACCTCCTCAAACGAGGCGCCGCCGGTCAGCGCGCCCCAGAGCCCCCGCGCGGTCGAGACGGCCTCCACTTCGAGCACCTCGCGACCGTCGGGATCGTGCAGGGTCAATCCGCCGATCGAGATCGGCGAAAGCCAGCCGGCGTCCAGCCGTTCGATCGCCAGCCTGCCGCGTATTCGGTCGTTCACGAAACCGAGCGCGAGGCGCGAGACTGCCGGCTGGGAGACGATCGTCGGCAGCAGACCCACCAGCGCCGCCAGAAGGAGCACAACACCCGTCAGCGCCAAGAGCAGACGACGTCCCCACCTCGGCCGTGGCGGTTTGGGTGGCGTCGGCTCGGGTCCATCAACGGGCGCGGTACGAACGTCGCGTGGCTGGGCATCCATGGCGGCCTCCGGAACTTGTGCGATAGCTTCCAGTTAACGCCAGCCTGCCCGGCGGGCGGATCGGAAACAGATTGTAAGTCCGCTTCAACCGGCTCGCATGGGCCATCCGCCGGACAGTCGCCGTTTGACCCGATGCCCCGCGCGGCGATATCTATTTCACTTCCTCACGCGTCGCGGCATGGCGCGGGTGGCGGAGCGAAATGACCGGGTCCTCCAGAACGCTGTGTTCGATGTTCCTTGCGCTGCTCGCGGGCCTGGGCAGCGGCTGCGCGCCGCAGGCGAAGTTCGTGCAGGCCACGTGCGACCTCGAGAAGAACGACGGCCGCGTTGACAGGCTCGCGTTCGTAGCCTCCATCGAAACCAACAACATGCAGGATCGCCAGTTGGTTTACTGGGTCCGAGTGCTCAACGCGCAACAGCAACCATTGCGCTCGACGAACGGGCGATTCCAGGACCCCCAGGGACATACGGCCGCCAGCAAGACCCTCATCGTTCTGAAGCCAAAGTGGACATTCGAGAACATACGCATCGCGATTCCGGCCTCGGAGCTCGAGGCGCGCGTCGCAGACTTCCCCTTGCAGGCCGAGTTCAGCATCGCGGGAATCGACGGCAAAGTATTCGCGACCGAGACCAAGCGCATCCCCGTGCGACCGGCGACGCGGCCGCCGGCCGACGCGACGTCGTCAGCGGAGACCGAGCGTGGCGAGCATCCAGGCGACGGCACGGCGACCGCGTCCGACGGGTCCCCGGCCTCGTCACCGGCGCCGCGCCGCCTGCGGCCGGGCGACGCGATTCGAAACCTGGCCGACTGGATCGATCGGGCGAGCGAGCGCGCCAAGCAGGCAGATACCGCCGAGACTCCTGCCGCGAAATCAGCGGAGGCAGGCGAGGACGTCATCGCGAGTGGCGGCGCCGTCGATGAGAACGTCGCTTCGGAGGCCCGCCCGCGCGAGGCCAGGCGGCCGCGCGTCGACGAGGCCCTGCCGCCGACTGCGAGCGCGCGGGCGGCGCGCGAGATCGCTGCGCCAACGCAGACGATCGATGAGACGCCGGTGATCCCGACGGCCGATGCACCGGCACGCACGGCGGCCACGCCGGCGACTTCGACAACCCAACCCGCGCTTCCGCGCGTGTATCAGGTTCGAAAGGGCGACTCCCTCGCCCGGATCGCGCGACGGATTTACGGCCACGAGCGGTACTGGGAAGCCATTTCGGATGCGAACCCCAACATTGATCCCGCCGCGCTCCAGATCGGAGAGATACTTGTTCTCCCGACTCGCGAAATGGCGGACGCGCACCTGAATGGCGCTCGGGGCGGCACAGACAGCCTAAATTAACATGGTGCTAAAGTTGCGGCGGGTCTGAGCGATTCCGACTGCAATGTCCGATACTTAGCGTCAAGGCTGCCCGTAGCAATGGGCTGGCGGACGCAGAGCGAGCGCCTCGAAATTCGGCGCATTTCACAACCAGTCACGGGTCCGGAACGCCGCTTGCTGGCGGGCTAGCGGTCTATTCTCACGAGCAGGTGAAGAAGCAGGAGAGTGAATCGTACCATTGAAAACGCACATTGGAGTCGTCAGCAGCCGATGGACAGGCGGGGTCGTGGTACAATAGCCATCCCGGCGGAAGTGTCCGTCGATACTTCAATTTGGGACTTGACAAAGGGCTTTATCTACGCCGTAATCGCGATCAGACAACTCGGCTCTAGAAAAGGCTCGTCGCATGGCGCGGAAGACGAGCGGAACCGACCGTCATCTGCTGCATCGATGGCAGACAACGCCGTAACGGTCGGGGCCGCCAAGAGAGCAAGGCCGAACGGTTCGCAGGCAGAGCAAGGAGAATGCAAATGAATCGGGCGAAGATGACCGGAGTGTGCGTGACCCTCGCAGCGTTGACGGGTCTCGTGCTGGCGGGTTGCCGCGGGCACATGCCGCACGCATTTACGTGGCCGGCAGGCGGCGACGTCCAGCAGACACACGCCAAGCCCCCGGAGGGCGGCTACTGGACCAACTGGGATCCCTACGCGGTGGAGTTGGAGGTGACGCCGCTTGAGGATGTCAACCCGGTTCGCACCCAGCACTACATCATCGCGACCGTGAAGGACAAGGACGGTCGGCCGCTGCCGAATCGCCGCGTCGAGTGGATCATCAACCAGGGCAGCGTCGGCGACATCGTCGAAGTCGACGAGAGCGGGTGGCGCGCCAGCCGCGGCTACAAAGTGGACAACCACTACGCGGTGTCGCACACGAACAACGGCGCGCACGTCATCGACATGGGTGACAGCGACCCGTCGAACGACATCAGCCTGACCGAAGGTCAGACCTTCTGCGTCATCACCTCGCCGATCGAGGGCGACACGCACATCACCGTGTATGCACCGGGCATCTACGATCGCTCGCGCCACAAGGTGTTTGCGGTCAAGCACTGGTACGACGTGAAGTGGGAGTGCCCGCCGCCAGCGACCAACCCGGTCGGCACCACGCACCAGCTGGCGACCCGCGTTTCGAAGTACTCGGATAACTCGCCGCTGGCCGGCTACATGGTCACCTATCGGATCGTGGACGGCCCGGCGGGCGCCTTCGATCCGGGCGGGCAGCAGACGGTCACGGTCCCGACCGATGGTTCGGGCATGGCAGTCGTCACCCTGCGACAGGCTCAGCCGGCGCAGGGCACCAACAACATCGACATCGAAATCGTGCGGCCGGAGAACATCCAGTGCTGCAAGCCGGGCGTCCGCATCGCCCAGTGCCGAACGTCGAAGACCTGGATCGCCCCGCAGATCACCTGCGACAAGCGTGGTCCTGCCAGCGTGCTGGCCGGCGATCAGTTTGAGTTCAGCGTGACCGTGTCGAACCCGTCGCAGGTCGACGCGACCAACGTCACGGTGACCGACGCCCTGCCGGACGGCCTGCAGCTAGTTTCGTCCGATCCGCCGGGCAGCGGCACTTGGAACCTCGGCACCGTCGCCGCGGGCAGCAGCCGATCCCTGCGAATGATGGTCAAGGCAACGCGAACTGGCCGCTTCGAGAACTGCGCCGAGGTTCGGGCCGACATGGGCCTCCAGACCCGCTGCTGCGCCAGCGTCGTGGCTTCCTCGCCGGCACTGGCCCTCGAGAAGCAGTGCCCGTCCGAGGTCGTGATCTGCGATCCGATCCCGATGACGATCATCGTCCGCAACACGGGCGACGGTCCGGCCCGAAACGTCCAAATCAACGACAACCTGCCCGATGGCCTGACCACCGACGGTGGCCGGACCAGCGTGGCGGCGAACGTCGGTGACCTGGGTCCGGGCGAGGCCAAGCAGGTTCGCTTCGTCGCCAAGGCGTCGCGGACCGGCCGGTTCGACAATCGTGCAAGCGCCACGGCGGACGGTGGTCTGTCGGCCGAGGCGTCGTGCTCGACGACGGTGCGCCAGCCGATGCTGGCCGTCACCAAGACCGGCCCGAACGATCGCTACATCGGTCGACCGGCGACGTACGAGATCACCGTGATGAACAAGGGTGACATCGCGGCTCGCGACACCGTGCTGGTGGACCCGCTGCCGGCCGGTAGCGAGTTTGTCAGCGCCGAGGAGGGCGGCACCTACAGTGGCGGGACGGTCACTTGGCGGCTGGGCAACATGGAGCCTGGCGCTTCGCGGACCGTGCGGCTGACCCTCAAACCGACGCAGAAGGGCACGTCGAAGAACACCGCGACAGCCACCGCGTTCTGCACCGAGGCCGGTGCCGAGACGTCGATGGGCGTCCGCGGCGTCCCGGCGCTGCTGCTTGAGTGTGTCGACGTCGCCGACCCGATTGAGGTGGGTGCGAACGAGACGTACATCATCGAGGTGACGAACCAGGGCTCGGAGAATGACACGAACATCGTCATTACGTGCGAGGTTCCGCCGGAGATGGAGTATGTGGACGGCACCGGTCCGAACGGCGAGAAGCCGAGCGCGGCCGGCAAGGTGATCAAGTTCCCGGCGTACCCGTCACTGCCGCCCAAGGCGAAGATCCAGTACCGGGTCATCACCAAGGGTATCACGACGGGTGACGTTCGCTTCAAGGTCCAGATGGACAGCGATCAGTTGACGTCGCCGGTCAACGAGACCGAGAGCACGCACGTGTACTGATCCCCAACTGGGCCGATCAGAGTTGGACCCTGACAGGGCGCCGGGTATTGCACCCGGCGCCCTTTTCTATTCTCATGCGACGCGCCGTCGGGCGTGTTCCGACGCGGGGCAACTGGACTCATTCATACACGGAGGGCATCCCATGCAGTGGAGCATCTGGAAGAGACTCACTAGGATTCAGCTGGCTGTGGCGATGGTCGCGTCGGTCTCCGCCGGTCCGCTCGACGGACGCGGCGTGCTGATGGCCGCGCCGCCCGTGAACGAAGTGCGCGTTGAGCGCGCGTACCCGACGGGCGATCGCAACACCAGCGTCATTCTGCTCGAACGGCTCGATCCGTCGGAAGTGCGGTTGGGGGATGACATGTCGTATCGCATCCGCCTGACGAACATCTCGCGCGGCCCGGTCGATGAGATCGTGCTGACCGAACAGCCGCCGTCGGGCCTGCGCGTGAACAGCATGTCGCCCAACCCCGTGCGGCAGGAGGGCGGCCGCTCGGTCTGGGAATTCAAGCGGCTCGAACCCGGTCGATCGGAGACGGTGCAGGTCTTCGGCAAGGCTGACGCCGCCGGCAAGCTCTCGGGCTGCGCGACTGTGACGTTCAACACCAACATCTGCTCAAACATCCCGGTGGTTGAGCCGAAGCTGGCGCTGACGAAGTCGCTGCCGCCCAGCGCCGTGCTGTGCGACGAGATCCCCATGCGGATCACCGTCACCAACACCGGCAGCGGCGCCGCGCGCGCCGTCCGGCTGAGCGACTCGTTGCCGCGCGGGCTGATCACCACCGACAATCGCGAAGCGTTCGCAGTCGACCTCGGTGACCTTCAGGCCGGCCAGTCGCGAGAGGTGCTGGTGCGCCTCAAGGCGACGCAGACCGGCGAGTTCAACAACACGGCTCGCGCGACCGAAGACGGCGGGCTCTCAGCCGAAGGTAGCGCCAGCATCAGCGTTCGCAAACCCGAGCTCGCGCTCACCAAGACCTGCCCGGACGTGCGATTCCTGGGCCGACCGGCAGATTTCGAGCTGACGCTGCGCAACACCGGCGATGCGCCCGCCACCGACGTCGTGCTGACGGACAACCTGCCGGCCGGTCTCAACTTCATCGCCGCCGATAACGGCGGGCAGTTCTCCGGCAATGCCGTCACCTGGCGGCTGGGCACGATCGATCCGGGTGCATCCCGCAGCGTCCGGCTGTCCGTCAACTGCCGCGAGCGCGGCGTGTTCGAGAACACCGCCACTGCGCGGGCCTACTGCGCCGATGCCCGCGCGTCCTGCCGCATGGAGGTCAAGGGCATCGCCGCCATCCTGCTCGAGGTGGTCGACGTGCACGACCCGATTGAGATCGGGGCCGACGAGACCTACGAGATCGAGGTGCTCAACCAGGGCTCGACCGAGGGCACCAACATCCGCGTCGTGGCCGAGCTGCCGCCGGAGATGCGTTTCGTATCGGCCAGCGGACCGACGCGCGAGCGCGTCAGCGGGCGGACGATCGAGTTCGACCCGATCACGAGCCTGGCCCCCAAGGCCAAGGCGGTCTATCGCGTGATCGCCCGTGGCGAGCAGGCGGGCGATGTGCGTTTCCGGGTGTCGATCACCAGCGACCAGATTACGTCGCCGGTGCAGGAGACCGAGAGCACGCACGTGTATTGAGTGTGTCGCCCCCACGAAGTCACAACGAAGCCCGGACCGCGCTGGCGGTCCGGGCGTCTTCCGTTTCGGCCCTCGACTCCGTCAGCTCACGCCCGCCAGCGCGCGGATGGACTCCATGCGACCTTGCACCAGCACGTCGTCTCCGACCGCCAGCGCGGTATCCGGTGGCGGAAACAGCCGGGGCGAGTCCCCGCCGCGGCGCAACTCGGCGATGGCGCAGCCGTGGGCCGACATGACCTGCCCGACGGTGCGTCCGTCGAACGGCCCGCGCGGCTCGACTCGCCAGCGGCGCATGACGACCAGTTCGTCACCGACCACGGTGCTGCTGACGATGGCCGCGTCCAAAGCCGACATGGCGAAGGCCGGCGCGGACATGGCCGACTGCGACATGGCCGTCTGGATGTTGAACCCGTCGCGAATCTTGTCGGCCAGGTTCTGATCGAACATGCGCACCACGAGTCGAATGCCCGGCTTGAGTCGCCGCGCGTCCAGCGCGATCTCCAGATTGGCCAGGTCGTCGTTGGTCGCCACGATGACGCTGCGGGCCGACGCCAGGTTGGCCTCGACCAGCATGTGCTCGAGGCGGGCGTCGCCGACCAGCAGCGGCGACCCCTCGCGCCGCACCTGCTCGATGAACGGATTGGCCGCGTCGCGCTCGATGACCGCCACCGGCTCGCCCAGCCGCCGCAGCAGGCGGAAGATGCGAAAGCCCAGCCGACCGACGCCGCACAGAATGATGTGGTTCGACATGGACGAGGCCATCATGAGACACCAGCTCCGCTCGAATCGCCGCCGGTCGCGCAACAGCAGCGCCAGCTCAACGATGCTTTCAAAGATGACCGTCAGCCCCAGCACGGGCATGACAAAGAACATGACTCGCAGCACCGGAGCGCGCGGAAACGCCTCGGGCGGTTCGGCAAACACCAGGCTGAAGGTGTAATAGGTGGCCTCGACCAGTGACAGGTCCTTGTCCGGTTCGAATCGCCGGAACAGCAGCGCGCCGAGGAGCAGGACGGCGGCAAAGGCCAGCAGACGCCCGGCCATGTGCCGGGAGACCGCCCGAGCGAAGCACCACTCGCGCCACAGCCGGAAGCGCAACGACCCGGCGCGGCGCACTGGAACGCGGATCTGATCGAACCGGGTGACGGGCACCGCTGGATTGTAGACCGCACAAGAACCGGCGCGAGCGCCTCGCACCGGATCGGGGGGCAAGCCGGGTTGAACAAACGAACCCGCGCACAGACGACCCGAACGCGACGGTGCAGACGTCGAGGCCCGATCGAGGATGAGGTTGGCGTGACGGCGGCTTCGGGAGAAAAAGCCCCGGCAGCCGGTGCATTCAGGACCAGCCCTCGCCGGGGCAGTGCTGGCGTCAGGATTTGACAAGTGGGGGCCGCGTTTTACAATCCCCGCTGCGGTCAGGGAGACGCGCGGTCCGGCTCAGGCGGCCCGATGCTGAACCAGAGAATGATACGGCAGGGGCGCGGGACATTCGCTTGCAACTTCGCATCATGAAAGGCGTTATCGCGGCCGTCGCGGCCGGTTCGGTGGCCCTCGCCGTCGTGGGTGGCGGGTGCCAGCAGCCGCGGTTCCGAACCACCGAAAACCAGCTCCGCGAGTACGAGATGCGGATGCAGTCGGCCACGACCCAGGGTGTTCCGAACGCGCCGGAGCTTACATCCATCACCCGCCCGCTCGTCAGCTTCGATCAGGCCGTGGCATCCACCCAGCCAACGATCGAAGAGGCGCTGATCCGCTTCCTGCCCGACCCATCGCAGTCGGAGGAGAACTTCCGCGCCCGACTGAAGTCCAACGTGGCGAACGAAACAATCGAACGCGACCTCGCGGCGATCTTCTTCGGCGAACCGGATGACCTGTCTCCGCAGCCGGGAGCGCTCAACTACATCCGCCAGATTCAACGTCCGCGGAGTTACCGGCTCGGTCTGGCGGAGGCGGTTCGCCGGACGCTGGCCAACAACTACCTGATCCACTTCGAGGGCTACAGCCCCGCCATCAGCACGGCCCAGATCGTGCAGGCCGAGGCCGCGTTCGACACGGCCTTCTTCGCCAACCTGAATCGCTCAGTGCGCGATCGGCCGACGGTGGGACCGTTCTTCTTCGATCAGAGCAACGCGACCGTGTTCCAGACCGGCGTGCGCAAGCTGCTGGCGACCGGGGCGACCGCGACGATCAGCTACGACATGACCCGAACCTGGGCCATGCTGCAAAGCCAGCAGGTGCCGCTGACGTTCAACCCCGGCTGGACGCAGGCCGCCACCGCCGAGCTGCGCCAACCGTTTCTGCGGAACTTCGGAATCGACTTCAATCGCTCGCAGATCAACATCCGCAAGAACGATCTGCGCATCTCGCAGGAGCGCTTTCGACGCACGGTCATCGACCGCCTGAACGAGACCGAGCGGGCCTACTGGAACCTGGTGGCGGCGCGGCGCAACGTGGTCATCACGGCCGAACTGCTGGCGCAGGCCGAGCGGACACTGGCGCAGGTCCGGGCTCGCATCGATTACGACGCCTACCAGACGCTCGAGGCCAACAGCGCCGCGACGGTGGCGGCCCGGCAGTCCGAGTTCATCGAGGTGGCCAACACCGTTCGCAACGCTGAAGACGCCCTGCTGAACCTGCTGAACGATCCTGAACTACCGCTCTCGGCCGATCTGGAGATCGTCCCCACCGACGCGCCGACCGCGATGGCCGTGGTGCGAGATCGATTCCACGAGATCGAGACCGCCATCCAGCATCGTCCCGAGATCCAGGAGGCCCGGGCGGCGGTGGAGCGGGCCCGCCTGCAGGTGGGCATCGCGAAGAACCAGGCCCTGCCGCAGCTCAACGGCATCTTCCGCATCGCATCGAACGGCTTCAACGACAGTTGGGACGACTCTTGGGCGCAAGTGATGGGCGGGAATTACCAGGACACGTTCGTCGGCATGGAGTTCGCGTGGAATTTCGGTGAGCGCGCCGAGCGAGCGGGGATCCGCGCGGCCACGATGGCGCACTCGCAGGCCATCTTCGGGCTCAAGCGCGCCATCGATGACGTCATCACCGACTGCCGGACGACGCTGCGCGAGGTCATTACGCGGTTTGAGCAGATCCGCCCCAACATCGAGGCCGTCAAGTCGTCGGCCGAGAACCTGCGTTCGATTCAGGAGCGCGAGGAGCGCAAGAGTCCCGAGCAGCTCAACACCGTGCTCAGCGCTCAGACGCAACTTGCACAGAATCGCCGGGCCCTGCTCCAGGCGCTGGTGACGTACAACCAGTCGATCGTCAATCTCGAGCGCGCCAAGGGCACACTGCTCGAGTACAACAACGTTGTCCTGTCCGAGGTGCCTCGCAGTCTCGAGTAGTCGACGCGCCCACCACGAGCCGCCGGTTGGTTCGGCTGGCACGGACCCGGCGGGCCGCCGGCAGTACGTCCCGGCTGTTTGACCGCGCGGGCGTTGCCACCCTAAGCTCTCCCCGAATCACCACGGAGTCACCGAGCGCCATGCAAGCGCTGCGCACCGTCATGCTGGGACTGGATGACACCGGCCGCGAATGGCTGGAATCGCTGCGCAACCACCCCTCGTTCGAGCTGGTCGGCGTGGCCGACCCCGACGCGGCACTGGCCGAGCGCATCGGCGACGAAGCGCGCGTGCCGGGATATGACGACCTGCGGCTCGTGCTGGTCGAGCAACAGGCCGACGCGGCGCTGGTCTGCCTGCGGCCAAGTGTCGCCGAACCGTACTTCGCGATCGCCGCTCAGACCGGCACGGCCACACTGTGTGAACCGCCGGCGGCGCGCGGCTTCGAGGACCTGGTCCGCATCGCGGGAGACTTCTACGACGCCGACGTGCCGCTCGTCATCGCCTCACGCTGGAGGTTCGATCCGGTGATCGGTGAACTGCTCGGCGGTCGGTCGCCCGTCACGGCGCATCTCGGCCACGCGACCGTGCTGGCCGACCTCGGACCACGCCCGGGCTGGCGCGGCGATGCCGAGCACGGCGGCGGGGTGCTGCGGTGCGCTGCCTACGAGGCCATCGACCTGCTCGTGCACTGCTTCGGATTGCCGGGCGACGTGGTCGCACAGATGGCGCGATCCGGGCCCCTGGCCAGCAGCGCTTTTGACGCCGAGGACACGGTCGCCCTGCTCGCACGGTGCAGCGGCGGCAGCTCGTTTTCACTCTCCGCGGCATGGCGAACCGGCGGGCCGCTGTTCGACATCACCATGTTGGCCGGCGGAGCACGCTGGCGCATCGTGCCGGAATGGGTGGAGGTGGTCCCGGCCGACGCGGCGCCGTACCGGCGGCCGCGACCCGACGCGGCGGCGCTCCGCCGTGCGGCGCTCGACCGCTTCTCGGAGGCGACACGTGCACGCGGAGAGACATACCCCGGCCGGGTGACCGACCAGCTTCCGACCGGGGCGGTGATCGAAGCGGCTTATCATGCCGGCCGCACGCTGTCGCCCGAATCGCCGCTCCGTGCCTACGAGCGGGCCGGCCTGCCGACGCCGCGCATGCCGAGCATCGCGACTGTTCTATAATTCGAGCGATCGGGAACGCTGGAGCGATGATCGTCTTCATGAGCGAATCGGCTGCCGACGCAGACCTGCTGCGAGTCAGCCACAAGGCGCGCACGCTGGGCCTGACGCCGCGCGAGGTGACGGATGGTTCCCGCCGCGCCGTGATCGTCACCGGCGAAGGCGCGGCCGTCGACCCGGAGGAATTCGCGCGGTTGCCGGGCGTCGCATCGTGCGACGCGGCGCCGCGCGCCTGCCTCCTGGCAGCGCGCGAAGCCCGCGAGAAGCCCACCGTCGTGACAGTACGCGGGGCATCCATCGGGGCCGGTCCGTGCGCGCTGATCGCCGGTCCGTGCGCTGTTGAATCAGCCGACCAACTCCAGCGCACCGCCGAGCGCGTCGCGCGCGCCGGGATTCGCTTCTTCCGCGGCGGCGCGTTCAAGCCGCGCAGCTCGCCCTACTCGTTTCAGGGATTGCGCGAGGAGGGTCTGCGCCTGCTGGAGAACGTCCGCCGCCAGTTCGACCTGCGGATCGTTACCGAAGCTCGCGATGAACGGACGCTGCCGGCCGTGCTGGAGGCGGCCGACATCGTTCAGATCGGCGCCCGCAACATGCAGAACTTCTCGCTGCTGGAGGCGGTCGGCGACGCCCGGCGACCGGTTCTGCTGAAGCGCGGCGGCGGGGCGACCCTGACCGAGCTGTTCCTCGCCGCCGAGTACATCCTGGCTCGCGGAAATCCGCAGGTCATCCTGTGCGAGCGCGGCATCCGCACCTTCGAATCGTCGACCCGCAACACGCTCGATCTGTCGGCCGTCCCGGTGGCCCGGCGACACACGCACCTGCCGATCGTGGTCGACCCGTCGCACGCCGCCGGCGTCGCCTGGGCGGTGCCGGCTCTGGCTCGAGCCGCGGTGGCGTCCGGAGCCGATGGCGTGATGATCGAGGTGCACCCCGACCCGTCCCACGCCCTGTCGGACGGCCCGCAGGCGTTGGCGTTCGACGCATTTGACGCGCTGGCCGCCGAGCTGCGCGACCTGTCGGCATGGATGGCCTCGCGCCGCCCGATCTGGTAGACTTCCGGTCATCCATCGCGGGGCGCCCATGCTGGTTGGAATCCTGTCGGACAGCCACGGAGACGCGGACGCGACGCAGCGCGCCGTCACTTTGCTCGCCGAGCGCGGCGCGCAGGCGTTCTTCCACTGCGGCGATGTGTGCAACGAACGCGTGCTCGACACGCTCATCGGGCGTCAGGCATGGTTCGTCTGGGGCAATTGCGACGTGCCCGACGCGGCCACGCGACGCTACGTCGAGGGCATCGGGCTGAAATGGCCGGATCTTCCGCTGCGCGTCTCGCTGGCCAGTCGGCGGATCGGGATGTGGCACGGCCACGAACGCGGCTTTCGCGATGACATCGTGGCCGGCGATCTCGACTACGTCTTCTACGGTCACACCCACAAGCGGGATGACCAACGGCACGGCACGCTGAGGGCCATCAACCCCGGTGCCCTGTTCCGAGCCGACGTCCGCACGGTGGCCCTGCTCGATCTGGCCGGGGACTCGCTGAACTTCCTGACGCTGGATGGCCGCCGCGTGCCATGAGCCGCTCGCGACGCCACGGGTTGGAACTGGCCGACGAACGACGCGCGTATCACGAAGGAATTCGCCTGTTCAACGAGGGGCTGTTCTTCGAGGCCCACGACGCCTGGGAAGAAATCTGGAGCCGGGTCGAGGACCGGCGACGTGAGCGTTTCTACCGGGCACTCATTCAGGGCGCGGTCACGCTCGAACTGCTGCGGCGCGGCCGCGCTGAAGGGGTCCGGCAGGTATTTCTTTCGAGCGCAGAGCTATTCGACGGGCTGCCCCCCGTCTTCATGGGGCTCGATATTCCGGAGTTTCTGGCAGCCCTGCGGCACGCCATCCAGCCGGTGATCGACGACGTTCGGACAAAGCATGTCCGCATCGACCCGACGCGGTTGTTTCGCGTCGCGCTGCGCTACGACCCGTTTGAGAAGTCGCTGAACGGCGAACAGGCGGATGCAAACCACACACCTGAAATGCACGGGGGTCGGTGAACGTTCATCCACCGACCCCCGGGGTCATCAGGCCCATGTGCCTCTGCGCGGCCGGCTCAGGCCAGACGGCGTCGGAGCAGGCCCAGCCCGATCAGGACGAACGAGATCGACGCCGGCTCGGGGACGTATGAAAACGCACCAAACGTGTGGCCAATGCAATCCCAGCCGAACGGCGAGCCCACGGTCTCCATGAAGACCGACGTGTCGCCGGGCGTCATCAGCCCGGAGATGTCGGCCTCGGCATGGTCGTAGCGGACAAAGGTGTCGAGACTGCCGCCGCCGGGGCCAAGGAGTCCGGCCCAGGCGTTGCCGATCGCGTTTGTGCCCGGCAGGGCGCCGCTGACCAAGACTCCGTTAATGAAGAAATCGTCTTCGCCGGGAAACCCGAACGTCTGCCCATCGAGCGCGTTGACGAAGAAGTGCGTCGGCCCCCCGGGATACGCCGGCGCAAAATCCATCGAGAAGACGCCGGTCGCTGGACTTGCAGGGTTCGAGTTCACCGCACCCTCGTACACGTTGACGCGCCGCGAGGGACCGCCGTTGTCGTACACCACCAGCAGCGAGACGCCATCGCCGAGCCTGCCGGTGACCGGGTCGTCGAGCGCGCTGCCGACCGCGAAGACGCCCGGACCGGCCGCCGCCACAATGGCGGTCACGTCGGCGGTGTACGAGGCCACGGAGTCACGGCCCCAGCACGTATCGGGCGACGAAAAGCTCGACAGGCCGGCCACGACTGGGAAGCCGTTGAGCGTGACCGACGCCTCCGGAGGCGCACCTGGGGTGAAGGTCAGATAGTTCCAGTTCAGATAGGCCTTGACCACGGTCCCCGGCCACGCGACCGCGACGGGGAACGGGTCAGCGCCCTGAGTGCCGCCGAACGGAGGCGTACGCGATGCGTTACCGCCCACGACGTAGTCGCCGTTCACCGTGGCAGAATAAAACGCGGGCCCCCACGCGCCCGCTGGTGCCGCCAGTGACAGCGCGAGCGCGGCTGCAACGACCCAACCAGTGTGCTTGTTCATCGTTTCGACTCCTTTACAACAGGTGACGGACGAGGCTCGGCTTGCGAAATCGGCGTGCGTCACGGACTGGGCCCCAAGCGCGGCTGCGAGTCTCCGCCTCGAATCCCGATACCGCGGATCGTAACCGACCGCCGGTTGTCGTGTCTATTGGGAGTTTCACTTAGGGCGACGTCCCGCGCAGATTCTGCGCCTCAATAACATGAAAACACCAGGTGAAGTTTCCAAGTTGGCGCTGGTTAAACAATGTTCAGCTAAGTGGTTTACCTTGTCACGACCAGGACTATCCCTGCCGTCGCCACTTGGGCAGCGCCGCGCATTCGGATCATTGCGGTGATCAGTCGTTCGTCAGCGCACAGGTCGGCAGACGGTCAGAATGCACCGTGACCGGTCAGGATGGCGGGGATGGTCTTGAGGACGATTTGCAGATCGAGCCAGAACGTGCGATTGCGAATCCACCACACGTCGAGTGCAAGCCATTCTTCGTACGGAATCTCGGTGCGACCCGAAATCTGCCACAGGCAGGTCAGTCCGGGCTTGACGGTCAGACGGAGCACCTGTTCCGGCGTATCGAGGCGAACCTCGTCGAGCGGCAGCGGTCGCGGTCCGACGACGCTCATCTCGCCCCGCAGCACGTTCCACAACTGCGGCAGTTCGTCGATGCTGGCGCGTCGCAGGTAGCGCCCCACCCACGTGACACGCGGGTCATTCTTGATCTTGAAGCACGGACCGGTCGGCAACTCGTTGTATTTGCGAAACAGTTCCTTGTCGTCCTCGGCGGTCGCCACCATGGTCCGCAGCTTGTACATGCGAAACGGCCAACCGTCGCGGCCGGCGCGGAGCTGCCGGAAGAAGATCGGGCCCGGCGACGTCAGTTTCACCGCCAACATCGCCAAAACGAGCAACGGCGCCACCAGGACAAGCAGCCCCACGGCGAATGCGACGTCGAAGGCGCGCTTGGCAATCTCGTACGCACGGTCGCGCACGCTGCTCGCGGCCGATGCCGTCGGCGGCAGGCCGTTGATCCACTCGATGCCGGAGAACTCGCTCGATGACATCGCCCGCCTTCAACCCGTCTCCGCCGATCGCTGGGGGGCGGCTGACGAACGCTGCCCGTGCCGCGCCTTCCAGACGTGCCAGACAAAGCGCGGGTTGCCCAACAGGTATCGGCGCCACTTGCCGCGCGGATCAGTTATCAGCCGGAACAACCACTCGCCGCCGGCGCGACAGACCCACCGCGGCGCCCGCGGCTCCGCGTCGGCCAGATAATCCAGCAACGCTCCGACGCACCAACGCAGAGCCGGTCGAAGAAGGTCCGAATGCGCGTGCAACCAGCACTCCTGCCGCGGACTGCCCAGACCAATGACCAAGGCGCGCGCGCCGGACGCGTTGACTTCTTCCACGACACCGCGCGACTCGCCCGCCGAGAAGTAGCCGTTTCGAACCCCAGCCACGTGCACGCCCGGCACCTCGGCCCGCAGCCTGGCGGCGGCGCGCTCCGCCACGCCCGGCTGACCGCCGAGCAGGAAGAGCGACACGCCGCGCTCGGCGCAGCCACGGGCGAACAGGGGAAAGTAGTCGGCTGAAGTCATCCGCTCCGGCAGCGGGCGGCCGAGCACGCGGCTGGCCCACACGACGGAGATGCCGTCGGCGTACAACAGGTCGAACGACAGCAAGGCCGATCGCAGGGCGGGATCGTCCAACGCCAGGTTGTGCGTGTGCGCGTTCAAGTATGCGACATTCGACCGGACGTCGCTGGCGGCCCGATCGACGAGCAACTCGACCAGGCCGTCGGTGCGAAGCGGGCGCAGGGGGTAACCGAGCACGTCGAGCGCCGGCGGCGCTTGCACCGCGCCGTCGCGCGCCAGATGCTCCAGTTTGACCGACTCGGCGGTCACACGACACCGTCCCGTGATTGTTGCACCAGTGATTCGTACCATTGCCCATATCGCACGACCACGTCGCGCGCCAGAAACCGCCGCTCCAGCTCGGCACGGCCGGCACGGCCGATAGCCGCCGCCCGTTCAGCATCAGCCAAAGCCTGGCTCAGCCGATCAGCCAGTGTGGCCGCGTCGCCGGGCGGGGCCAGCAGCCCGCTGGCGCCATCGACGATCGCCTCCGGTATGCCCCCCACGTCGCTGGCCACCACAGGCCGGGCCAGCGCCATCGCTTCCAGCAGGGCGTTGGGCATGCCCTCCATGAGCGACGGCATGCAAACGACGTTGGCGGCCGCAAGGGCCGGCCACACGTCTTCGCGAAATCCCACCAGCCGCACGCATTCGCCAAGTCCGAGCCGATCGATGCGCCGCTGCAACTCACCACGCAACGGCCCGTCCCCGAGCACCGCGAATCGGGCCCTCGGATATCGGGTGCGAACGGCGGCGGCCGCGTCGATCAGGACCTCGATGCCCTTCTCGTAGCTCAGCCGCGCAACCGTCAGGATCAACTGATTGTCCGGCCCAGCTCCCAGTTCGGTGCGCACGCGGCGAATCTCGTCCGGGTCGACCGTATCGGGCGGATCGACGCCGGTGTGAATCACTCTGACTCGATCAGCCGCCAGCCCCAGACGTCCGACGCAGTCGCGGCGCACAGCGTCGCTGACGGCGAGCACGTGCGTCGGCAGGAGGCCGCAGACGGCGTCGAGCAGGCCGTCCAACTTGCGGCGCACGGCGCGGCGATACGGCCCCACCGCGTAAGCAGTGGAAACGATCACCGGGACTCCGGCCCATCGTGCGGCCAGTCCTCCGAACAGGTCGGCGCGCAGCAGGTGCGTATGCACGATGTCAGGGCGAACGCACGCAAACAGCGCCCTCGCGCGACCGACGGCTCGGATGTCCCATTCGCCGGGCGTGTCCAGGTTATGGGTCGCGACGCCGAGCGATCGCAGTTCAGACTCGATCGGACCGCCGCCGTAGCAGCAGGCCGCCGACAATTCGAACCGAGTGCGGTCGAGATGGCGGGCAATCTGAACCAGCCACTTCGTGTCGGTCTTCGCGGCGAACGTTGAGACGAGGTGCACTACCCTCGTCCGGCGAGGAGTCCCATCGATCGCGTCCGACCGCCCGACCCGCTGAACCATCTTACTTATCCGGGCCTGCGACAATCAAATCGGGCCGACTCGTGCGCGCCCCGTTCCATGATCGGCGATCGGACCGCCCCAGTCACCCAGAACGTGCCAGTCGGCCCAGAAGGTCCGCAAAACCCCGACAGGTCCGCTCGATTCCAAACTCTGCCTGAACCCGGGCGCGGGCGGCGTCGGCCACACGCCGCCGGAGCACCGCGTCGGCCGCCAGCCGATCCAGCGCCGCCGCCAGCGACGACGCATCGGCCGGGCTGACCGCCAGCCCGGTCCGCTCCGGCTCGAGGAACTCATCCAGCGAGCCGCAGCGCGGACCGACAAACGCGCAGCCGGCAGCCGCCGCCTCCAGCATCGTGAGACTGAAGCACTCCAGTTCACTGCACAGGCAGCAAACGTCCAGCCCAGCCAGAAGCACCGGGACATCGTCGCGGGCTCCCATCAGGCGGAGTACGTCGGCCGGCAGGCCGCTGCGTCGCGCCGCCTCGGCGACGGACTCCCGCGCCGGCCCATCGCCAATGATGAAGAATCTCGCTTCAGGATGCCGCGCAGCGACTTGCGCGGCGGCGGCGATGAACACATCGTGCCGCTTCTCGGGGCGCAGATTGGCGACGATGCCGATGCCCACCGCACCGTTGCCCAGCCCGAGCGCCGCGCGGGCCGGGTGGCGACGCCCGGCCGCGTCGAACCGAGACAGGTCGATGCCATTGTGGATGATCTCGATCCGCCCGCGCGGCACGAACTCCCACCGCGCCAGCGCTTCAGCGTGCCGCCGACCCAGCGCGACGTAGCGATCGACCAGACGATACAGCGCCCGGTTGGCGAGCTCGAAGCGCTGCTGGTCGGCCGTGGGGCACCAATGCGACCAGACCACCACGCGCGCGCCAGCCGCGCGGCCGGCCAGCGTCGACCAGAACATGCGGTCACCGCCGCTGCCGACGGCGACGATGGCGGAGACGCGCTGATCGTGCGCCAGCCGCGCGAGGCGCGGGATCACGGTCCCGTCGAACTTGTGGGACAGCAGTTGATCGACGACAGGTACGCCGGCCACCCGGCACTCGTCAGCTAGCGGTCCGGCGTCTTTCAGACAGGCCACCAGCGGATCAACGCCGAACTCCGCCAGACGGCGAACGAGCGAGACCAGCATCCACTCCGCGCCACCGTGTTCGAGGCGGTTGGTCACGAAGAGCGCACGCGTCCGCCGCGCGGCGATGGCCGCAGCACGGGGAGCGGATCGACGAGCGGGCGCGACCAGGCGCGGCCGGCGGCGAGGCTCCGCCTTCTCCCCGCACCAGCCGAACACGGCCCGCAGGCGGGGAACGAAATAGTCCCGCAGCCCGTCGACCAGCCCGCGCAATTCCTCAAGGTGCGCGGCCCGGTCCCCTCCCAGCGCGAACATGGCCTGCTGCGTCAACAGGACTCCGAACGTCCACATCAGCAGCAGCCACTCGCCAGGCCCCAGCCGGCAGGTTGAGCCGAGGATGTCCAGGTAGTTCGACGCGGTCATGCGTCCGAAGCGGCGCGGATCGGCGCGCCCGGACGCCTCGCGTCGATGCACGACCTCGACGGTGCGCAACTCAACGATCCATGCGTACGGCGCCATCCGGTAGGCCATCTCGCGATCCTCTCCCAGGGCGTAGCCGGCGAGCGACTCGCGGAAACCGTGCTCGAGCACCAGACCGCGCCGGATCGCCATGGCGGCGCCCGACAACCACGGCGCGCGCCGGACACGCGCCCGGTCGCGGAGCGACCGCGGCGGCGGCGCCGGCGGGCGCTCGCGCGGCGCGATGCGCCACCAGCCGGCGAGGCGATAGCCATACTGGAACAGTCGCGCGCCGGGCGCACTCCAGGCCGGCTCCGCCACTCTCGGCGAGGCGGCGCCAATGCCGGGGTCGGCGAAGAGGTTCGCCAGTTCCTCCAGCAGATGCGACGGGCAGTCCACGTCGTCGTCGAGGTAGACCAGCACGTCGGCGCTGGCCAGTCGGGCCGCGATATTACGGGAGCGAGTCAGCCCGCGCACGTCCTTGCGGTGGTAGCGCCAGGCGATGCCAAGCTCATCGCAGCGGCGCGCCAGGCGCGCGAGCAGCGCTTCATCCAGGTAACCGTCATCGATGACGAGCAGTTCGGCGGGAAGCCGGGTCTGCGTCCAGATGGAAGCGACCGTACGACGCAGCGAGTCGGCGCGATCCGCCGTGCACAGAACCACGGCGAGCGACGCACCGGCGGTCGGATCAGGAGCGGACATCGCGGCCCCCCGGGGTGGGGGCGGACACCGACGGCGGACCCGCCTGAACCGACGCAGCATCGGCGACGGACGCGACCTTCGGACGCAGCAGGCTGCGCCAGGCCGCGAAGACATAGGCGCGAAGTTCGCGCCGCTCGGAGGCTGAGAAGACCAGCTCGGTGCCGAAGCATACGGCGGCCAGCGCGGTGACGCCGATCACCAGGATCACGTCGTTGGCGGCCAGCAGCAGCGCGGCCAGTAGAACAATGTAGCTGCCCCTGTCCAGCCGCCGCCCTTCCGAGCGCAGCAGGACGAGGCAGGCGAGGAGAGCGGCCATGATCGCCAGCACACCGGACCACGACGCGCTGCGCAAGCCGAGTGAGTCGGTCAGGTCCGCGGTCACCAGCGATGAGACGATCGGCGCGACCGCTCGCCAGGCGGTCGTCGCCTGCATGTCCGCCAGGCGCGGCGAGAGCAGCCAGAACCCGAGCAGGACATTGGCCGCCACGCCCACGGCGTAGGGCAGGAAGTGCAGGCGCGGTTTCTCGATCAGGCTGAAATGCAGCGCGATGAACGCGAAGTTGCCGCCGATCAGGAAGAACAGCAGTTGCAGCGGCAGCACGTCCGCGCCCGGCGCATAGCTGGGGTTGAACAGCCGGATGATGGCGTGGCGCGACAGTGCCAGAACGCTGCACCCCAGCAGCATCCCGACACCGGCCGCGCGAAATGCGAGCGAGAGCTGCCGATCGGCCGCCTCCACGCCGCGCGTCTCCCAGGTCTTGGTCACGGCCGTCATTACGACCGTCACCAGCGTCACCGCGCCGAGCAGAACAAACTGGCCGATCTGGCGGACCGCCGCGAAGACGGCGACGGCGTCGTTGCCCATGACTCGATTGAGATACCAGGCCGGGTAGTATTGGAGCACCTGCCAGGTCACGCCCGAGATCATCGCCCAAATCGAGAATGCAAGCAGGCGGTGGTGCACGTCGCCCTCGGTCAGCGGCATGGACTGTCCCGTCCAGTTTCGAAGCGCCAGAAACAGCGCGCTGCCGCACACCACCAGCGTCAGCGCCAGCGAGAGTCCATAGCACGCGGTCATGGTCTTGGCCGAAGCGTGATCGGTCAGACAGGCCGCCAGCGAGAGGCCCAGGAATAGCAGGCTGTGGAGCAGCTCGGCAAGGGCGACGGCCCGGATCATCCGCAGGCCCTTGAGCACCGCCAGCAGGAAGAAGTAGAGGATCAGCAGGCCGATGACGCCCGCCGAGATCTGCGCCAGGCGACCCATCTGCGGCCGGACGAACTGCAAAATGGATTCGTCATAGACGATGCTGCCGAAGAAGCGCATGCCGACGCGCGGAGCGAGCAGCAACAGCAGCAGCGTGGAGCCGGCCGCGACCGCGACCAGCAGGGCCAGGGCGCGGATCAGAAAGCGATTCAGCCGGCCGCGCGACTCGAACTGCGGCACGTAGCGCGTGACCGCCTCGTTCAGGCCGATGCTGCACATCGGCGTGAGCACGTTGATGACGAGCAGCAGGATGTTGAGCAGGCCGAACTGCTGCGTGGTCATGAACCACGTCAGCATGATGACGCGTCCGAAGTTGATGAGCCGGATGGCGAGCGTGGCCGGCACGTACACGGCCATCGCGGCCGACGAAGCCGAACTGTGAAAGAACCCGGACGGACGCGTCGGGTCGGAAGCGGGCGCGGGCGGCGCCGAATGCGCTTCGGCGTTCGGCTCCGCGGGGTTCATCGCAGGTTCCTTCGAGGCGGTTCAGCCGGCCGGACGCGCGGTCCGGTAGGCGAGACCGGGACCGGGCTAGGCGAAAGCGCCGCCCCGGGTTCGGTGACGTAGGTCTCCAGTGGGCGGGGGCCCAGCAGATTATTGAGCGCCACAATCGCGGCGGACAACCCGAAGAAAAGACTGTTCGCGAACGGGTTGTCGCTGGTCTCGCGCAGGAAGCCGTCGGTCAGGTAGGCGAGCGCCAGAATCCAGTAGAGCACGACCAGGTCGCGGTTGATGAATCCCGGCGCGGTCGGTGGCAGCTTGCGGTAGAGCTGGAAGCTCGGGCGGATGATCAGGACGAGCATCAGGACGTAGAGCGCGACGCCCACAGCGCCGGTCTCGGTCATGATGCTCAGGAAGTTGTTGTGCTCCATGGCGGTGGTGGCGAAGGCGTAGAACGGACTGGACGGATCCTGGGCGTGCATTGGCGCGTGATCGCGGAAGTGACCGAAGCCGACGCCCAGCAACGGCCGCTCGGTGAACATGTTGAACGAGATCTGCGCCAGTCCGAGCCGGACGAGAATCGGCTCGACATCGGTGAAGCCGCCCTTTTCGCGCTGCGAGCTGAGGAAGTTCTCCATGTTGACGATGCCGACCAGCGCCGTCAGCGTGACCAGGGCTGAGACCCACACCGCGCGCACCGTGCGCCGGCGGGAGTACGCGAACCACAGCAGCGCGCACAGCAGGAACGCCAGCCACACCGACCGGGTCTTGGTCCAGAAGATGACGGGCAGCATCAGAACGTTCACCGCGTAAATGAGCCAGCGCGTCACGCCGCTCGACTGCCGCGCGAGAATAAGGTTGTTGAAGTAACAGTAAATCAGCGCCAGCCCCATGGCGGCCGACTGCACGAACGGGCCGCGGACACGGCCGAAGTGAATACCGACGGTGGAGTCAGCGATGAATCGCGGCCAGACCAGGGCCCAGATTTTGAACTGCTCAGCCCAGCCGGTGAAGGTCAGGTAAATGCCGATGAGCAGGAAGAAGGCCGCGATGCGCCGCAGGTGTTGCTCGCCGCGGAAGCCGTGCAGCACCAGCCCGAAGATGGTGAACGGAAACAGGTAGCCGCCGATCAGGCGATAGTGGACCGTCACCGGCGAGCGCGTTTCGAAACCCGAAATGGCGGCCGACAGGGTGAAGTAGACGGCCGTCATCAGAATCGCCAGTCCGATCGCACCGCCGAAGTTGATGCGGACGCGCCCCGCCAGCACCATGAGCACCAGCAGCACGACGAGCACCACAATGCCCAGACGCGGGATGGTGACGGCGAAGAACAGCGGCACCGGCGTTCGCCAGAACTCCTCGTGCAGGCAGATCAGCGTGAAGAACCAGAGCAGGACGGCCGAGATCAGATCGCCGAAAACCGCGTACGCCACCAGCGCAACCAGGCCCCCCAGCCCGGCCCAGTAGTAACCCAGATACTCAGCCGGCACGGCGAACATCGCGCCGGCCGCACACAGCGCCAGCAGCAGCAGCCAGCCGATCGAAGATGGCAGCGGACGGGTCGCGGCATCCATCGGTCAATCCTCGGCCAGACGCGAGGCGGTCGGAACAGACCGCACCCGTCGGGAAGGGACGCGGGCGAGGGGCGCCCCAGCATTCTATCGGTCCCGCCGAGCGGCGGGTTGCTCAAGAACTGCCCCGTCCGCGACGCCGACACGCGCAGGCGCGACCGCTCAGGTGTTCCCGGGGCCGCGCGAACTCGGCCGGCTGCGATGGTCTTAGAACGTACGGTACAGGAAGCCGGGAATCGGGTAGGTACGCTGGTTCAGCACGACGCCGAGAAGACGCGCCCGGGCCAGCTCGAGGCGCTTCCTGGCTTCGGCCACTGACTCGCGCCGCGTCCGTGATGCGTGCACGACCAGCACGGCGCCGTCGCACAGTGAGGCGACCAGTTGCGGATCCGGATACATGTTGGCCGCCGGGGTATCGAGCACGACATGATCGAAGCGCTCCCGCAGCGTCCCCAGCAGGGCCTTGAACTGCCGGCTTCGCAGCAGGCCGAGCGGTTGCGGGTCGTCGCCGCCGGCCGGAATGACCGATAGTGTGCGCTCGCCCTCCCCGACTCCGACGGGGTGAATCGCGTCATCCAGTCGCGCGCGGCCGACGAGCACGTCCGACAGCCCGGGCGACGCCTGCAGGCCGAGCAGGTCGGCCACGCGGGCGTGCCGCATGTTGCAATCCACCAGGCAGACGCGGGCATCGCCCTGCGACGCCGCGCCCGTCATCGCCAGCGACGTGGCGATCTGCGTCACGCCCTCGCCCCGCGCGGCAGCCGTAACGGCCACGAGGCGCGGGGATGGCTGCTCGACTGAAAAGAATACACTGCCCCAGACCTGCGAGATCTCGCGCTGGGTGCGCGGACGCACGCGGACGCGGGCCGCCACGCGAGCGCGGCTCCCGTACCCACCGGCCGCCATGCCGCCCATCGCGCCCGCGGCCGCGCCGGCCAGCGCTGCGTCCGACTCGGGTTCGGGTTCGAGCGGCAGCGGCTCCACGGATTCGGACTCAGGCGTCGGCTGCCCGATCTCGACCGGCCCGGTTGTGCCCAGCACATCGGTTTCGTTATAGAGAGGAGTCTCTTCGATGCCGGGGAGCGGCTCGTAGACCGGTTCGGGCTCGAAGTCGGCGTCGAGCGGACCCTGCGCAGCCTCGTCAGCCGGCCAGAGCGGCTCAGGCTGCCCGGGTTCCGGCTCGCCTGACTGGTTCGGTTTGTCGCTCACGCTGGTCGTGCCTCCGCGATGAATCCCGTACGACGCTCAATCACCTTCATCGGCATCTCCGGCCGTTTCCCGCCACGCGGGTCGCGTGCCGAATCACACGGGCGCCCGCCCGATCCTAGGCCCTCGGCAGGATTGTACGCCCCTGCCGCGAGACCGAGCCCAGCACGGGCACGCCCAGGTAGCGCTCGGCCTCGTCGATCGTGCGGATGGAATGGTCGTAGTGGTCGGCCAGGAACGCCATGGACACCGCCAGCAGCAGACCGACGCCGGCCGCGATGCCGGTGTAGAGCCACACGAGAGGCTGGGCCGGTCGCGACGGATCGGGCTGGGAGGCGTTGTCGAGCTTTTCGATGGTGATGGCGGAGCGAGCCTGCTCAGCCGCCACGAAGGCATCGACCTGCTCCTGCTGGATGTCCTGATGCTGCTTCTGGGCCACCAGCACGTCGTTCTTGAGCCGCTGGTACTCGGTCAGTTTGCGATTGATCTTGTCGAGCCGCGATTCGACGTTCTTGAGATTGCTGTCATTCTCGGCGAGGCGCTGTTCATACGCCTTGATGGTGACCTCAATGCCGCGCGCGTGGGCGGCCAACTCGGTCAGCAGGTTCCGCCGGGTCTCGCGCAGTTCCTGCATCGCCTCGCGCATGGCCTGGCTTTCGGGCGTGTAGACCGTCGCCAGACTGGTGACCTTCGACTGCACCTGGATGAGCCGCGCGGTCATGCGATTGATGATGATGTTGGCCTCGCTGACTTCGGGCGGCACGACCGCGACGGCGCGGGCGACCTCGTCATCGCTGAGGCGACCGATCCCATCAGGCTCGAAGCACTGCTTGGGCAGGGCCGCCTTGAGCTGGTCGCGGACGCTGCGGGCCTTGGCCAGGTCGTCCGTCAACCGCAGGTAGGCCTCCCGGCCGCGCGTGGCGATGATCTGGTAGCCGTGCTCGGTGCCGCTCTTGAGGAGCTGCTCGAGGATGGCCACATCGCCGGGCGAGTCCAGCTCGTTCTGGATGAACTCGTTCAGCCGGTTCTCGGCGCTGCGGATGACCTTGACGTGCTCGTCGACGACGCGCTTCATGAACTCGTCGGCGGCGCCGGCCAGATTGGACTGAAGCTCGCGGAAGCGCACCATGTACATGTCCGCGAGGATGTCGGCGGCGTGCATGGCGTTCAGGTGCGAATCCTTCTGGTCCGCCGGCGCCGGCTGGTCGACCGAGATCTGGAACGATTCAGTCATGGCGACCTGTTCGCCGCCCGGCGTGCGGAACTTGATGCCGTCGCGAAAGTCGCTGAGTTCGCGCTGCTGCGAGTCGAGAAACTTCTTGACTCGGTCGCCGACGGTGCTGCCACCGCCGCCCGGCGTCGTCCGGCCCAGGAACTCGTCGATCTCCGCCTGGATGGCGACCAGCTCCCTGGTGCGGGCCGGATCGTAGGGATCGGACGGAAGACTACGGCGGCGGCGAACATCGTCGTAGCGCGACCGCAGATCGGCCCACGCCTTGCGCAGCGCCGGGTCCGAGGCGATCACCTTGGTGCGGGCCAGCACCAGGTCGCTCATCACGATCTGCTGCTGCGCCTTGACGAACACCTCGAGCGGACGTTCGACCGATTCCTTGAACGTCGGGCTCTTGGCTGACGGCTGCTTGTACATGAGCGTGACGGTGCTGCGGTAGATCGGCGTGGCCCGCGTGCAGGCCCACCAGGTCACCCCCGCCGCCACCAGCACGAACAGCACGATGCGTCCGAGCCGCAGGAAGACGACCCGCATCAACTCGCGGAGCGTTCGCGTCGCAAAAGTATCTGGCATGACAACGATCCTTCGTCGAACTCAACCATCCCTGGTTCGCACGCCGCCGTTAGGGTCCGAAGTTGGCGTTCACACGCGGCGGACCCTTGCCACGCGTCGTGATGTCGTTCGGTGCGTTGTAGATCTGATAGCCGAAGTTCATGCCCAGGTAGCCCGACACCGGGAAAATCGGGCGGATCAGCCGGTTGAACACGGCGTCAACCCAGTCGCCCTGGAGCGCCAGATCTGACGTCGGCACGTACACCAGGTCTTCGTCCTCCAGCCAGAAATCGTACCGCATTCGCCCGCCGTCCGGAATCAGACCCTCCGGCGACGGCTTGCGGGATGTCAGCAGATCGTGGATGTCGACCACGACCGCCTCGGGAATCGGCAGGAAGCGACGGCGGACGACGAGGACCTTGGTGCGATCGGCCCGCGGGTTGAAGCCGCCAGCCGTGGCGATGGCCTGCACCAGCGTCATCGGGTGCGAGTTCGTCTGCATGCCTGGAGCCAGCACCTCGCCCATCACGTACACGTGACGCGGAGAGAGCTCAAGCAACTGCACCGTGACCTCGACTTCCTCGAGGTCAGCCTTGACATACTCGCTATTGAGCACCGATCGAAGCTCGGCCACGGTGCGACCATAGGCGAGCACCTGACCGACGTACGGCAGGTCGATCGTCCCGTCCGGCTTGACCGGCATGAGACGCGACTGGCCGCGCGGAGCGGTGGTGATGGCCTTCTTGAGCTCGTCGATCTTCTTGTTGGCTTCCTTCACGACCACCGTCAGTTCGGGGTTGCGCAGGTGCCGGCTGTATCCCTGCTTGAGCAGGGCCTCCAGGCCGTCGAGCGTTTCGCCCACAGCCCGCACGCGCCCGATCAGCAGGCAGTTGACATAGCCGTCGGCCAGGACGACCAGCCGCTGGTTCAGGTCCTTCTGGAACGGGAACGCGATCTCGATCACGTCCTCCGACTGAAGCCGGTAGCCGCGGCGGCTGCCGGTCTTCGCGCCAACCTTCACCTGATAGATGATCTCGATGACGTCGGAAACGTTCAGGCGATACGGCGTGCGCTCGACGAGCGACTGTGGAATCGCCTGCGTGACCGACACCGGCTGGAACAACTCCGGCGGTTGCGGCGGCGCGCTGTCCGGAATGCGATGGCCCTGCCGGGCACAGCCGGCGGAAGCCAGCCATATCGCGATGCAGACGCCGGCCAGTGGCCGAATGCGGATCGAGCCGTTCAACGCACGGGATGCGAAAAGGCGCATGGTCATCCCTGACACCCATCGTGGCGACGTCGCGAGTTCCACCCGACTCGCCGCCTTCATGGCACGATGAACGCCTCCGGCGTCACCCGTCGAGCCGCTCGAAGGCTTGCCTCGGCCTCCGCCAGCGTCCCGTACTTTCCGGCATACACGACATACATCGGCCGCCCGTATCGGGCTTCCGGTTCCACCCATCCTTCGGATATTGCGGACCTCAACTTTTGGACGAGCGCATCGGCCTGCGCCGGCCCGACAAACGCGCCGCACTGAATCGAGAAGAACGGGTGCTTCCACGAGAAGCGGCGACGTGCATCCTCAGCGTAGGGACTGGACGGGAACCTGCGTATCAGTGTCGAGAATGCGGTCCGGGCTTCCTCCCATTTTCCGATCCGCTGGAGGCAGATTCCGTGCCGCAGGCGGACCTGATCGGTCGGAGGTTGATCCGGCAGTTTCTGCAACGCCTTTTCAAAAGAGGCCGCCGCGGCGGCGTACTGGCCGAGGTCGTGCTGGATTCCGCCCATGCTGGCATAGGCTCGCGCCGTCAGATCCGCGCGCGTCGAGAGGCGCACACAATCCGACAAGTCGGCCAGCGCGTCGCTGGCCTTGTTCATCTTGATGCGGCACAGCGCCCGCAAGTAGTAGGCCTCCGCCGATTCCGGCGTGTTCGGGAACTGCGCCAGCAGTGGGTCCAGTCGCTTGATCGCGGCCGGCATGTCGTTGGCGCGGTACGACTTGTCCGCCTGCACAAGCTCCTGCTTCATGTGCGGCGGCAGTTCGGCGCACCCGCTCAGGGCGAGGCATAACGCCCAGGTCACGCCCTGACGCGACCGCGGACCAGCGAATCGTCGAAAAATCGTAACGTCATGTTTCATATTATGTTACACTATCACACGCACCAGAGTCCCACTCCGTCTGTGCTCCGGCCTGGCACCGTTCGCGATGGCCGCACGGTTGGGCTGGGCGACCTGCGGCGTCGGTCCGCACCGCGCATGCGACGAGCGCCGTGCGGGCGCCGCTGCGCGAACAATGATCGCTGCATCTTGCGATGAATCGGCAGAAACTGCGCGAGCAGTCCAGCCCGTCAGGTTTCGGCGCGTACACCGATGCGAAGCATCGCGATCGGGTACAAGCCGCGCGATGGCAGGAACTTGATCCTGTCGTCCGGCCCGCTACACTGCCGCGCCGACGATCCGGCCGCTGGCGGCACGGCGCGGTGTCCCGGCTGGATTGCAACCCCGAGCATGGACGCGGGGTCGAGTGCGGCGACTGGTCCCTCTGCTACTGCTGGTCGGATTCTTCCTCGCGGATGCCCCGGTCACCTTTGCCCAGCCGCAACTGGATTCCGAGTACCTCCCGGAAGACCGGCCGGCACTCCCGCCCAGCATCAGCCCCGAACCGGTCCGCATCCAGTGCGTTTACGCATACCTGTGGAAGCAGCCGGACGGGACCCAGGTTGTCTCCGCCTACGGCGACTTCCGGCTGAGCATGGGGGAATATCGCCTGCGCAGTCGCGACGCCGTGGTCTGGTTTCGGTCGCAGACGCGCGAACAGACGAACCACCTCGAGCTTGAGGTCTTCCTCTGGCAGGACGCCGAGGTGTTGCAGCCGGCCGGAACGACGGAGACCGGTCCGGCGCTACTGGTCACACTCGCCTCCGCGGGCGAACTCAAGCTGTCGGCCGACAGTCACGTGCTTCAGTCGGACGCGGGCAGCCCGCTGTTCGAGCGCGGCGAGCTGGTGCGACAGTCCCTGACAGGCGCGCCGGCGGCGACCACGACCGGGCCGGTCGGAGTGCGCGACACGGATCGGCCGCTGCCGGTGGTGACGCAGCGCGCGCCGCGGCGGATCGACTACAGCGGGCGCGACCTGTCGAGCGAGCTGGTGGACGGTCGCCGCGTGGTGATCGCCATCGGGGACGTGCGCGTCTCGCAAGGCGAGGGCCGCAGCGCCGAGGCGCTGGAGCTGAAGGCGGATGCGGCGGTGCTCTACCTGTCCGAATCGGCCGCGGAATTGGCGCCGGGATTCGGCGGGGCGCCCGGGAGTGAGCCACCGCGGGCGCGGACGACGAGGCCGTCGTCTGACGACACCGCGCCGTCGGCCGCAACCGAGCCGCCGTTGCAGGGAACGGGCCGGACGGAGCGGGAGACCGTAGCGGCGTACGTGACAGGCGCGTATCTCGAGGGCGACGTCGTGCTGATGCGCGGCACGCGGATGATCCGCGCCGAACGGCTGTACTACGATTTCGAGGCGGAGCGGGCCTTGATCCTCGACGCCGTGATGCGGGCGTTCGCGGCGGATCGGGCCGTCCCGGTTTACGTCCGCGCCGAGCAGGTCCGGCAGCTCTCGTCGAGCGAGTACTTCGCCCGCCGGGCCAAGATCAGCACCAGCGAATTCCAGGTGCCGCACGTCGCGCTGGGGTCGACCCGGGCGTACCTGACCGACAGCACGCCGCGCAACGAGCGCGGTGAGATCATCGGCATCCAGGCCGGCACCTACCGGGCCTACAACACCACGCTGGAAATCGAGGGCGTCCCGGTGGCCTACTGGCCGGTGGCGCGCGGCGACTTCACGCAGGACACGCAGGCCCTGGAGGGCATCCGCACGGGGTACAACAATCGCCTCGGCGCGGCGGTCGAGACACGCTGGTACCTGTTCAACCTGCTCGGCATGGAGCGCCCGCCCGGCTACAACGCGATCATGCGGCTGGACTACTTCGGCGAGCGTGGCCCCGGTACCGGCATCGACCTCGACTACGTCCGCGAGAACTACTACGGCCTGCTGCGGTCGTATTTCATCTACGACCAGGGTGAAGACCGGCTCGGCCCGATCCGCAGCGGTCCGCCGGACACGGAAACGCGCGGGCGAATCCTGTGGCGTCACCGGCAGTACCTGCCGCAGGACTGGCAGCTTGTGCTCGAGACGGCGTACCTGAGCGATCGGGATTTTCTGGAAAGCTGGTATCGAAATGAGTTTGAGAACGCCAAGGATCAGGAAAACGTCATCTACCTCCTGAAGCGTCGCGAGAACTGGCAGTTCCAGACGCTCTTCAACTGGCGGCTGAACGACTTCCTGACGCAGACCGAGCACTTTCCGGACGCCGTGTTCTCGCTGATCGGCGAGCCGCTGGCTGACTCGGTGACCCTCTATTCCGAGCAGCGCGTCGGCGTGGTGCGATACAAGGGCGACGATTTTCGCGTCTTCCCAGATGAGTCGAACCGGGCCGACAACACCGGCAGCACCAGCTCGGTGCTGCGCGGCGATGCCCGGGAGGAACTGCGCTTCCCGCTGCCGGTCATCGGACCAGTCAAGGTCACACCCTACCTGGCTGGCCGGGCGACGGCATGGGACGACTCGAAAGATAACGGCGGGCGGACGCGCGTGTTCGGGTCGGCCGGCCTGAACGCCAACATGTACCTGCAACGGACCTACGACCAGGTCGAATCGCAGATTCTCGACCTGCACCGCATTCGGCACATCATCAAGCCGGAGGCGAACGTCTGGGCAGCCGGTGCTGATCGTGACAGTTGGAAGATCGCGCCATTCGACCCAGACGTCGAGAAGATCGACGGCTTCTCCGGCGTGACGCTCGGCCTGCGGCAGCGCTGGCAGACGCAGCGCGGCGGACCGGGTCGCTGGCGCACGGTCGACTGGATCACGTTCGATGTCGAAGCCGGCTTCTTCTCCGATCCGCGCCGCACCGACAACACGCGCGGCGATTTCATCTTCTCGCGGCCCGAGGACAGCATCAGCTCGAACTTCCTGACCGGGCACTTCGCCTATCGCATCAGCGAGACGACCGCGCTGGTCTATGACGGGACGATCGATCTGAATCGGGGCAACGCCGGGTCGAGCACCGTCTCGCTGAACATCGAGCGCGACCCGAGGCTGGCCTGGTTCGTCGGTTATCGCTACATCCACGACACGGACAACAACCTGATCGGCTTCGGCGCCAACTACCGTCTGAACGAGAAGCACACCGTGGTGTTCCGCGAGTTCTACGACATCGAGTTCAGCCGGAACTACTCCACGCAGATCTCCCTCATTCGCCGCTGGCCGCGCTGGTACACCGGCGTGACGTTCGACTTTGACAACGCCATCGACGAGTACGGCATCAACCTCACCGCGTGGCCCGAGGGCGCGCCGAACCTGGCGCTCGGGTCGCGCCGCCTGACCGGCGTGGGTGACTCGATCGGCCTGCGGCCATAGCGCCCCTGACCCGTGAGACCGCGCGAGCGGCTCGCGCTGCGAGGCCCCGTTGCGCCATCGGCATTCCCGCTTATCGTTCCCCGTTTGGTCGACCACGGCGATGTCCGGGCCGCCGAACTCCGATTCCTCACCGAGTTGTACTACAATCGAATCCATGCCGAAGCCCGCCGTTGAACAGCCGGCAGCGCGCGACCCGCGAGTGGCCAGGGATCTGCGGACGCTGGCGACCTTCATCCGCATTTACTGCCGCCATCGGCACGCGGACGCCATCCGACGCGAGGTTGCACTGAAGGATTTCGACCTCGCGGCACTGCGGATCGGGCGGCTCGAACTGTGCCCGCCCTGCGCCAAGCTGCTGGCCCACGCCTTCGTCAAGCGGGCACACTGCCCCTACAGCCCCAAGCCGGCCTGCAAGCACTGCCAGACCCACTGCTACCAGCCGCTGTATCGCGAGCAGATTCGCGAAGTCATGCGCTATTCCGGCCGCCGGCTGGTGCTGTCCGGCCGGTTGGACATGCTCTTCAAACTGCTGTTCTGACCGGGGGCGGATCGAACGGCGACGCGACGTTCGCTACGCGTGGTCGCGATTCACGGTGTCCGGCGAGAATGCCGGCAGACATACGGCCAGGTACTCGGCGCCGTCGTCGCCGGGTGTGCTGTAGCGAACCCACTCGCCCGCGCGGGCGATGACCGCCTGCCCGGCGGCCACGTCGAGACTGCCGCCGCGATACTCTACGCGCAACGTGCCTTTCAGGACGAGGGTGTATTCGTCGAACCGCGGCGTCTGGCCCGGCTCGACCCAGCCGGACGGGCTGCGCATGTGGGCGATGCTCACCGCCTGGGTGCCGGAGTTCACCCGGCCGACATACTCGTCGATTCGCTTGGGCTTGTTGCCGGCTGACTGGATGACGGTGGGCGAGGCGATCAGGACAGGCACGGGGCGCTCCGATCAACGTGAGTATCGAGTCCGAAGTCACCACGGATGCTTTCGACCCGCGAGACGCGCGGACGAAGGACCTCGGAGACCGCGGGCATTATGGCCGCAGACGGCATGACTCGCGACCGAATGAGGATCGCCAGCGGACGGCGCTATTCGATGTGCACGCGGTCGAGCTTTCGCACGAACCAGATCGCGTACACGATCAACCCGAATCCGCCGGCCAGGCTGATGACGCCCAGGGCCAACGGCAGCGCACCGCCGACCGTGAAGTACTGGTGCAGGGCCCAGCCGCCGAACAGGTCGGCGCCAGCGATCGCGATCAGGATGAATACGAGGTGAAAGGTCCGCAACGACAGGGCTTTCATCTCCTGCATGACGCACCTCCCGCCGGCCGCGGCACGGGCCGCGTCAAAGCAGGTTCGCGCGAGCTCGCGCCGCCCGTGCCATTCCGGTCCGAGGAATCATAGCACGATCTTTACAAACCGGTCCGAGATGCGGCACACTCGCCTGTATGCCTTGGCAACGCATTCTCTTCGGCGGTCTGATGATCCTGCTGCTGATCGGGCTGATCTGGCTCGATCATCGGCTCGCCCAGCGAGTGGCTGAGGACTGGACGCCGCGCCTGCTGATCAACGTCGGCCTGCTCCTGCACGAAGGGCTGGTCGTGACGCTGGTCGTCGCCGTGCTAGTGGTGTTCGCCGCTGGTGAGCTGTCAAGACTGCTGCGGGCGGCCGGCGCCCAGCCGGCGACCGGGTGGGCCACCGTGGCGTGTCTCGGCCTGGTGCTGATTCCGTGGCTGGTGCGAAACGCCATTGACGCGGAGATATCGGCCGACGTCTCAACGGACTATCGCTATTCGGTCAACTGGCTGGCGGCCAGCGTGCTCGGCACGTTTGTCGCCATCGGGATGCGACGCCGCACCGAAGGAGCGGTGGCGGCGATCGGTGCGACGCTGCTCATCATCGTCTACCTGGGCGTGCTCATGTCGTTCGTCGTCCGTCTGCGAATGTGGAGTTCGCCCTGGCTGCTGCTGTATGTGCTCTTCGTGGTGAAGATCTGCGACATCGGCGCATTCTTCACCGGACTGGCGCTGGGACGCACGAAACTCATCGCGTGGCTGAGCCCCAAGAAAACATGGGAGGGCCTGGCGGGCGGCGTGGCGGCGTCTGTGTTGCTGGCGATCGGCCTGGCGCGACTCGGCATGAGCCACGGCCCGGCTGATCTGCGAATCTACCTGCCGAGCGTGGGTCACGCCGCGATCTTCGGCGCGGTCATGGCGCTGGTCGGACAGGCCGGAGACCTGGGGGAGTCACTGTTGAAGCGCGACGCCGGCGCGAAGGACAGCGGAGCGGTGGTCCCGTCGTTCGGGGGACTGCTGGACATCATCGATTCGCCGGTATTCGCGGCCCCACTGGCCTATTGGATGCTTGTCCGTTGAAAGTCGGGTGGCGCTCAGAATAGGATGCGTCCGGAGAGCGGCGCCGGCGGCGTCGGGCCGACCGCGATGTGCCGCTTTCGGCACGGACTTAACCGGGGACCGGATTGGACCTCGTCATCACGCTTCCCGAGCCGGACCAGCGTCTGGCGCTGTTCGGACCGCAGGACCGCTACCTGCGCCAGCTTCGCGACCAGCTCGGCATCAAGCTGGTCGCCCGCGACGCCGACCTCAAGCTCTCCGGCGAACCCGAAGCGGTCACGCGGGCCGCCGTCCTGATCGACCAGCTTCGACAGATCGTGCGCGAGCACGGGCACCTGCGCGAGGAGGATGTGGCCCGCACGCTCGCCGCAGTCGACGCCCGCGCGGTCGAGTCCCACTCCGGCGAGATCGAGGTCTTCCGCCGTGATGCCCGCGTCGTGGCGCGCAGCGACGGACAGCGCCGCTACGTCGAGGCGGTGATGTCCAACGACCTGACGTTCTGTCTTGGACCGGCCGGCACAGGGAAGACGTACCTGGCGGTTGCGGTGGCCCTGTCGATGCTGAAGCGGGGCAAACTGCGGCGCATCGTGCTGGCGCGGCCGGCAGTCGAAGCGGGCGAGAAGCTCGGCTTTCTGCCCGGCGACATGCAGGCCAAGGTCAACCCGTACCTGCGACCGCTCTTTGACGCGATGAACGACCTGATGGACATCGATCAGGCGCGGCGGATGATGGAGACCGACGTGATCGAGGTGGTGCCGCTGGCGTTCATGCGCGGCCGGACGCTGAACAGCGCCGCCATCATCCTCGACGAGGCGCAGAACACGACGGTCATGCAGATGTTCATGTTCCTGACCCGGCTGGGGCACCACAGCAAGATGATCGTGTGCGGCGACGACAGCCAGATCGATCTGGACCCGCCGGGCCGCAGCGGGCTGCTGGATGCCGCCCGGCGGCTCGACGGCGTCGAACGTATCGCGATTGTGCGGCTCGACAACGCCGACATCGTGCGCCATGACCTCGTGTCGCGCATCGTCGATGCCTACAAGGGCATGAACGGCAAGTCGTGACGCCAGGGACGGTCGGGCTTGCGGGGCGCGCGCTGGTCCGGGCACGAGCGGGCAGCGGACACGGGTCAGCCTTGGCATGCGGGGCGACAACGACCTCAACCCGGCCGACCAGCGACCCGGAGCCGCCGGGCGAGTGCGTCGCACCGCGCCCGCCGCCATCGGCCTGATCGCCGTCACGGCGCTGCTGGCGTCGCTCTGGACCGACCTGCGGCAACCGCGCCCGGCAACGACACCCGACGCGACGACGCAGACAGCCATCATGCGCGGCGAGCCGCCGCCGCTCGATGTGCCCGGCATCGAACGGCCGGCAGCGGCGCGATCGAGGCGCGATCTTGGATCGACGCAGCCTGCCACATCCGAAACCGTTCGAGTCGAGCGTGCGACGCCCGCCAGTCTGCCGGCGCACCTGGACGAGAAGCTGCAACGCGACATCGCCATCGCCTGGGCCGATGCGGTGGTCGAGCAGGTTCGCCGCACCGGCCGGTTGTGCGTGATCGTGCACGTCGGACTGTCGGACCGCTCCGGGCGACGGGCCGCGCGGCCCGCACCGGGGCGCGAACCGCCGATCTGGAAGCGAGATCCGGCGTGGGGAGGACGGTACGGCATCGAGACCTTCTTCCCGCGGGTCGGCTGGACGATGGAGCTTGCCGAGGACCAGACCGCGGGCCCGATCGCCCGGCGCATTCTCCTGAAGCGCCGCGTCCCGGTGTCACCCGGCTGGCAGCGCCGCGGCGTCGCAGTCGCCTTTGACCTGTACGTACTCGCCGTTGCATGGAACCCGACGCACCTGGTCGAGGCGATGAACCAGCCCCTCCGAGACGCACTGCTCCCGAGCGGGTTTCGGCTCGCCATTCCGGGCGCGGGCGACATCGACTTCGCGCGCGAGGCGGTCGTTTCCGGCTACTTCGGTCCCAACCGCCGACTGCGGGAGGCGTGGGACCCGCTGGCCGGGTTGCCGAACGAACCGCCGCGAGCGTGCGGCATCTTCTACCTCGCTCCACAAAGCGCAGTTTACTTTCATGAGCCGGTGGCGGGCCGAAGACTCTACTCGGTGCTGTTCGCGCGCCGTGGGCTGGTGACCGAGGCCTACGTGCTGCACGAAATGCTCTCGGCGCTGTGGGATGCGACGTTTGACGACGGCTTCGCCATCGGCGCGGCACGCGGCTTCGCCCGACACCAGAAACTGACCCAGCAGGCAGCCGAGAAGCTGTTCTATCGGTAGGTGCGGCCGGCTCACTCCGTGGAGCGCGGCTCGGCCGCCGCGCGACGCAGGTTCAGGATCAGCTCGATCTCGCCCGCCTGACGTCCGGTCTGCCGCGCGATGTCGGTCGCCGACAGCCCTGCGTCGGCCAGCGCATAGACCACCGCCAGCCGCGCATCGGTCGGAGCGGGAGCCAGCGCCCGCGGTGGACCGCCCGTCGCGGCTTCAGCCGACGAGGACGTCAGCGACGGCGCGGTCACAGAGGACACGGAGGGCAACGCGTCGAGCGCCGAACCGCCCGGCGGCGCAGGCTCGACACGCGATGTCGCGGTGGGCTGAGACAATTGCGCGATGCGGCGATCGGCTTCGGCGGTGGCCTGCTGAAGACGGGTCAGGGCGTCGTCGACCTGGCGCGCGATGCGAATCGAGAGGGCGTCGAGTTCGCGCATGATGTCCTTCAGTTCGTCGCGGACCTGCTGCTCGTCGCGCGTGGCCGCGTCGATCTCGCGGCGATACTGACGCGGCGACGGCCCTTCGTCGCGGCGACGGGCCCGCCACATGAGCAGGCCGAGAACCCCCAGCAGCCCCGCCAGCATCAATACCTGCCGCGGGCTCGGCTCGAAGGCTGTCGGCCCCGCCGCCAGAATGCTGATCGCACCCAACACGTCAGCCGCCCGGGCGGTCGGCGGTCCGGCCGCCGCCGCCGCGCATCGACCAAGCCAGTCGCGCGGCGTCCATCACCTCGCGCCAGGCGACGCCGCGCTCGCGGGCTGCCGCGGCGCAGTCTTCGTACTCCGGTGAAGCCACAATGACACGGCCATCGCGGCGGCCCACTTTGACGCGGATGGGACCGTACGTGGTCTCCACGGATTCGACCTCGCGCACCAGGGTCTGCCGACGGCAGGTGTGCTGTCGAACGCCAAAGGTCGTGGTCTCCAGGAAGATGATGTCGCAGAGGCGGTCGGCGTCCATCGGGCGGGCCAGTACGGACAGTCGCACGCCGGGACGCGACTTCTTCATCGTGATCGGTGTGGTCGCCACGTCGAGCGCTCCGGCCTGCATCAGGCGGTCGGACACGTAACCGAGCAGTTCGCCGGTGACGTCGTCGAGGTTGGCCTCGATCTCGACGACCTCATCGACCTGCGCCGACTCGGGTCCGGCCTCGCCGATCAGGACGCGCAGCAGATTCGGGCGGGACTTGGCCTCGCGTGTGCCGGCCCCGAAGCCGGCCGACAGCAGCGACATGGCCGGCAGCGGCCCGAATCGTGTCGCGAGCGTCGTCAGAATCGCGGCGGCCGTCGGCGTGGTGAGCTCGCCCACTTCGTCGCAGTCGGCCAGCGGGACACCCCGCAGCAGGAGGGCCGTGGCCGGTGCGGGCACCGGCATGATGCCGTGGTCACAGGTCACGGTCCCGCTGCCGGTCGGGATCGGGGAGCATTCGACTTTACCGACGCCAAGCCGGTGGAGGCCGGCCACGGTCCCGACCACGTCGACGATGGCGTCGATCGCGCCGACTTCGTGAAAGTGCACCTTCTCAACGCTGGTGCCATGAACGGCCGCCTCGGCCTCGGCCAGCCGCGAGAAGATCTGCCTGGCCTGGTCGCGAACGACCAGCGCCAGGCGCGAGCGATCGAGGATCTCGACGATGTGCTTCAGGTGTCGGTGCGCCTGCTGCCGGGCACAGACGACATCGACCTTGGTCGCGGCGATGCCTTGCTTTCGGATGCGGCGGATCTCGAGGGTGTAGCCGTCGAGGCCGAGCAACGAGAGTTCCTCGCGAAGCGCGGTCTCACTCAGGCCGGCGTCAACGAGCGCGCCGAGAATCATGTCACCGCCGGCGCCGCAGAAGCAGTCGAAGTACGCGATCTTCACGCCCGGCGGCCCTCCACGGCAGACACTCAAGTCAGCGTAACCGCCACCCGCCGCCGGAACAATCCAGTCCCGGATCGCGCCGATCGGCGTTGCCCGGCCAGTCGTCAGATTCAGGGTGAGAGGTCACGCAATCGGCGTCAAGGCCGACGCGTCAGTTGAGCGGGCGGTTGGGCGCGGCGGCCGGTCCGGCCGTCAATCGATCGAGTGCGTCGCGGATTTTCTGGGGGGTGGCGCCCAGCTCTTCGAGCACGGCCTCGGCCATGCTGCCCTTTTCGACGGACATCGCCAGCAGGAGGTGCTCGTTGCACACTTCGCGCGAGCGGCGTCGCTGGGCTTCGGCGATGGCCGTCGCCATGGCATTCTTGAAGTGCGGCGTGCCCGGCAGTCGGCCGAAGACCCAGGTGTCTTCCATCGACTTCTTGAGCTTGCGGTCAACGGCGGCCTTGACGTTGAATTCGTTGACCTTGAGGGCCTGGAGCACGGCGTTGGCGCGGCCGGTGTCCTCCCGGGTAATGGCCAGCAGGACGTGCTCGGTGCCGATGTAGTCCTGATCGTACTCGCGCGCAATCTCCTGGGCCACCTTGATGACGCGCTCGACGGACTTGCTGAGCTGCTCGTACACCTGACATCCTCGCGCGACCGGCGAACACGCGTCCGCCGGGCTCAACCGCGCGGCTCAGCGCGGCGTGTCGGGCGGGGTCGCGGCGATGGGCGGCGGCGGTTGCGCGCCCATCCAGCGGCGGACGACGACATGATACCCCAGACTCAGCAACGCGAACAACACCGAGGCCACCAAGGTGATGCGCAGAATGCGCAAGCGGTTGGCGACTTCCCGGTCGCGCCATTCCGACAGGCGCCGGTCGATCTCGTCCAGCTTGCGGTCGATGCGCGCCTCGATCTCGTCGAGCTTGGAGCGGAGGTAGTCGTCGGCCGCGCCGCGCAGCCGGCTGGCGATGCCCCCGACGACACCGCGATCCTCGATCTCGTGCTTGAGGGATAAGCGCCGCGCGGCATCGTCCTCGGGCAGAAACTGGTACTCGGCCGGCGCGGCGTCGCCCTCGATGACGCGCGACAGCACGGCGCCGACCAGCGCCCGACGAACGCGCGACAGCCGCTGCCGCAAACCCTCAGCGCGCACCAGGGCGTCGGCCACCATCGCGTCCGTGTCGTTCGGGCCGACCGGGACCGATCGCAGCGCCGCCAGGGCGCGCAGCCCGCGCGCCGACAGACGCGAGTAATTCCCGCCTTCGATCGCGGCGATGGCGCGCACGAGGTCCGGCCTGGGGTCCGACTGCCGCACCGGTCGGTGCGCCCAGACGCAGATGTCGAGCAGCGCGTCGCGGTCGAGCCGCTCGATCAGCTCGAGTCGCCGGCTGACGCGCAACACGAGGTCTCCACGGCTGCAGCCGGCCGGGACCTGCAAGCCGAGGTTCTCGGCGTACGCTCGCAACTCATCGATCGGCATCTCGCCCAGCGCGCGGGCGGACGGATCGGCGCTGCGGGCAGCCGAATGCGGCGCGTCGGCCGGCTGCGGGGGCGTTGCGGCGGGCGTCGACATGCGACCCATCGTACCGCGCAGCTTGGCGGGCGGTTGCCGCGGGGGTAAGCTCGCGAGCGACCCGCCCGGCTCGCACCGGTTGCGGCTTCCGTCCAACAGGAGCGGCCATGCCCTCGCCATCCGCCGGAAACACACAGGCACGCCACCGCGTCTGGGTCGCGGACTTGATGCCGGGCCAGCGACTCGACGACGAGGTCTTCCTGGTCAACAAGAAGGATCTGCGCACGACGAGCAACGGGTCGAATTACATCCACATGATCCTGTCGGATCGGACCGGCCAGTTGCTGACGCGCGTCTGGCAGGCGACCCAGCAGCAGTTCGAGAGCATCCCCGACGGAGGCTTTCTGAGAGTCCGCGGGCGCACCGAGAGCTACAAGGGCGCCCTGCAATTCATCGTCGAGGGCATGCGGCCGGTTCAGCAGAGCGAGGTCGACCTGGCCGACTTCATTCCCCGAACGAAGTACGACGTCGAGAAGATGTGGCAGGAGACGCTCGAGATTCTGCGCACCATCCGGAATCCCGACCTCAAGGCGCTGATCAAGCGATTCGTTGACGACCGCGCCCTGGTTGAGAAGCTCAAGGTCGCGCCGGCCGCCGTCAGCATGCATCACGCCTACCTCGGCGGCCTGCTCGAACACACGCTCAGCGTGCTGAAACTCGCGTGCCTGGTGTTCGGGCAGACCGACGACTCGACCAGCCATTACCCGGAGGTCAGCCGCGACCTGGTGCTGGCCGGGGTGTTCCTGCACGACATCGCCAAGACCAGCGAGTTCGCGTTCGATACCAGCTTCAACTACACCGACAGCGGGCAGCTCATCGGGCACATCGTGCAATCGGCCCTGTGGATTGATCAGAAGATTGCCGACGTGGAGGCGGAGTCGAAGCGCCCGTTTCCGCTCGACGTGCAGAACGTGCTCACACACATCGTGCTCTCGCATCATGGGTCATACGAATACGGCAGCCCGCGCCTGCCGGCGGTGCCCGAGGCGGTCGCGGTGAACCTGCTCGACAACCTCGACGCCAAGCTGCACATGTTCCTGCGGCAAATCGACAACGACGCCGACGCCGAGAGCCGCTGGACCCAATTCGTGCCGGCATTGCAGACCAAGATCTTCAAACCGGACGTCATGGGCATCCGACGAGCATCCGAACCTCACGGCTGAGCGCGACAAATCGTACCTGGTTAGGGCTATTTCCGATTCACAATCGAGCGCTGATCCGTCGACGACAGGGGGAAACACCCTTGAACCTCGCGCATAATGCCACCGGCGCTGCCGAACTACCCCGAGGCGGGGCGCTGCCCGCCCGCCATCGATAACCCCGCGAGGCCCCACATGCGCGATGCCGCGTTCGGATTGGCTCACCTTGAGGTTCAGTTCCACGCACCGACCGATCCCAAGGCCCCCATCAGCGTTTCGCTGCCGATCCTCGGCGGCGGAAGCGGCGGCGGCGGGAACGGTCGCGCGTTCGTCGGCGGCGTGCCGCAGGCGGGCGGCTACGGGAACGTGTTCGCGAGTGAGCAGCCGCTGCCCTATGGGGCGTCGCAGGCGGCGGCACTTCTGGCCGGGGGCCAGACCGACCTGTCCGAAGCGCTGTCCCGCGGAAACGGCCACGGTCGGCGGCGCGCCCGGCTGGTGATCGATCAGTTCACCGGTCGCGCCCGCGTCAATAGCAAGGGCGCGCACCTGGGAGAGTACGATTCTCGCACCGCGCCGCCGCAGCACTCGACCGCCGCGCAGATCGGCAAGGGCTACGCGCACGAGGCGCCGGTCAGTGCCAATCCCAACAAGTCGTCCCAGCGCCGCGATGACGGCTATGTGAATTCATCGCTCTACGCCAACAACAGCCGCTTCCTGCGCGGCAAGCCCGCGCCCGAGCGGCTGTTGCCGGCCGAGCGCCGCAAGATCGACGCCCGCTACGTCGACATGGACTACCACCACCCGCTCGAAGACATCCTCGATACGCGCGTCATGCGCATGCTGATGGGCTACATCAGCAAGCGGCGACGAGCGAGCGGCAAGACGATGATCGAGGAGATCATCCAGAGCTATCACAACCCGGCCACTCCCTGGCTGCAGCGGGTGAAGTACTGGCCGTTTCACAAGTTCATTGACCGGATGAAGGGCAGCGTGACGGCTGAGACGTTCCGCGAGCGCATCGGCGAGCACGCCAGCACGATCCGCGGATTCGTGGTGGCGGCCCGCAGCGTGGCCGAGTTCGGCCTGACGCTGCCGCAGCGCTTCGTCGCGCCGCTGTTCATCGTCTGGAACTTCACCAATCTGTGTAATCTGTCCTGCCGGCACTGCTACCAGGATGCCGAGCACAAGGCCCTGCCCGATGAGTTGTCGCTGAAGGAGAAGCTCGACCTGGTCGACCAGATCGCCGACCAGTACGTGCCGATGATCGCGTTCGCCGGCGGCGAGCCAACGCTATCGCCGGACCTGCTGCCGGTGCTCCAGCGCTGCCGCGAGCACGGCATTCACACCACCATCGCCACGCACGGCGGCACCATGACGCCGAAGCTGGCCGAGCAACTGGCGGAAACCGGCGTGAAGTACGTCGAGATCTCGCTCGACTCGGTGCACCCGGAGAAGCACGACGAATTCCGCGGCCAGCCGGGCATGTGGCATCGCACGGTCCGCGGCATGCGCAACGTTGTCCAGCAGAAGGGTCTGCGTCTGGGCGTCGCCATGTGCGTGCATCAGGGCAACTTCGACGAAGTGGAGGACATGCTCCACTTCTGCGTCGACATCGGCGCGAGCTGCTTCGCCCACTTCAACTTCATCCCGGTTGGACGCGGGCTGAAGATGGTCGACGGCGACCTGAACCCCGCCCAGCGCGAGGACCTGCTGCGGACGCTCAACCAGTGGATGCAGTCCGGGAAGCTCGGCGTCATCAGCACGGCCCCCCAGTTCGGACGCGTCTGCGTCGCCCACGCCCCGACCGAGGGCAAGCAGGCCTGCTCGCACGCGGGCAACGGCGGCGGTGAGAAGGCGCGCGTCATCGCCAAGTATCTCGGCGGCTGCGGCGCCGGCCGCGACTACGTCGCCATCGAGCCGAACGGCACCATCACGCCGTGCGTCTATCTGCCCCATCGTGTACAGGGCAACATCCGACAGCGCAGCTTCATCGACATCTTCCGGAACAACGAGTTCTGGGAGCTGCTGTGCGATCGCGACCGCCGGACGCATCACTGCGAGGTGTGCGAATTCAAGCACTACTGCGGCGGATGCCGCGCCCGCGCCGACGCCTACTTCGGCGAGTTGAACGCCGGCGATCCCGGCTGCGTCTTCAATGAAAAGCACTGGGACTCGCTGGTCGAAGAGGGCATCGCCACCGATCCGCACGCTGTCGGCCGCGAAGCCCGAGAGCGAGAACTAAGCGAGCGGTACGCCCAGGCCACGGCCGGCGCCGCCACGCCGCTCTAGGGCGACGGCCTTCCGTTGGCCGCGTGAAAACCGAACCACCCCGCCCCGGCCGCCGACGCGGCCAACGTCGGAGCGCGCCGTTCACAAGGCGCCACTGGTCGGCGCCGGCCGCGGCCTGCCGACTCCGCTGCCGGCCTTCATCCGCGCCCGTGGTTGCGTCGCCGCGCCGATTCTCAATAATGGCCCAGCATGAGCGACACGCCGTCCAAGGCCTACAATCCGCGCGACGTCGAACCGCGCGTCGACCGAAGCTGGAGCGAGGCGCAAGCCTTCCGCGCAATACCCGACCAGCGCCCGCCCGAGCAACGCTTCGTCATGGTGATCCCTCCGCCCAACGTCACCGGCGCACTGCACCTCGGGCACGCGCTCAACAACACGCTTCAGGACATTCTCGTCCGCCGGCACCGCATGGCTGGCTTCAACACGCTCTGGTTGCCCGGCACCGACCATGCGGGCATCGCCACGCAGGCCACCGTCGAAAAGGACATCCTCAAGAGCGAGAAGAAGAGCCGCCACGATCTCGGGCGCGACGAACTGGTCCGCCGAATCTGGGCCTGGAAGGAGAAATTCGGCGGACGCATCATCGAGCAACTGCGTCTGATGGGCTGCTCCTGCGACTGGAGCCGGACTCGTTTCACGCTCGACGACCAGTGCGCCCGCGCCGTGCGGCAGTTCTTCTTCGAGTTGTTCAAGGCCGGGCTGGTCTATCGCGGCCAGCGACTAGTGAACTGGGACACGCAGCTCCAGACCGCGGTCGCCGATGACGAGGTCACGCACGAGACGGTCAAAGGCCACCTCTGGTACGTGCGCTACCCGCTCAAGGAACCCGACTCCCGCGGCGCGCGGCATCTGGTCGTAGCCACCACGCGCCCCGAGACGATGCTCGGCGACACGGCGGTGGCGGTTCACCCGGACGACCCGCGCTATGGCCCGCTGGCCGGCCAGTGCTGCATTCTGCCGCTGATCGGTCGCGAGATTCCGATCATCGCCGACCCCATTCTGGTGAAGCGCGAATTCGGCACGGGCGCGGTCAAGGTCACGCCGGCGCACGATCCCAACGACTATCAGTGTGCCCTGCGTCACGGGCTGCCCATGATCAACATCATGACGCCTGACGGGCGCGTCAACGATGCCGGCGGCGCGTATGCCGGCCAGAAGTTCGAGGACGCCCGCCGGAAAGTCGTGGCCGACCTCGAAGCCGGCGGCCTGCTCGAGAAGGTCGAGGACTATGAGACGCAAGTCGGCCACTCCGACCGCAGCAAGGCGCCGATTCAGCCCTACCTGTCGGACCAGTGGTTCGTCCGCATGGGCGACCTGCCGACAGCAGAGAGCGCCCGTATCGCCGGGCTTCGGGGCAAGTCGGGGCTTGCCCAGCTCGCCATGGATGCGGTCACCGACGGGCGCGTGCGGTTCTTTCCGGAGCGCTACGCCCGAACCTATCTCGACTGGCTGGGCGAGAAGCGCGACTGGTGCATCAGCCGGCAGCTCTGGTGGGGCCACCGGATACCGGTGTGGTCGCCCGCCGGCCCGTCCGAGTCCGGGCCGTCGCCGGCGATCGCAGCGGAATTGGAGCGCTGGGTTGCCGACGGGCGCCTTGCCCGCCGGCAGTTCGAAACGGATGCCGGCGGAAAGCGGTGCTACTACTCGCCCGCGCCCGACTTCGCGGAGGAGTTCGCACGGCGCGCCGAGGCGGCCGGCATGGTTCAGGATGATGACGTGCTGGACACCTGGTTCTCGTCGGCCCTGTGGCCGATCTCCACGCTGGGGTGGCCCGACACCGACCGGGAATCGCTCGGCTTCTATTATCCGACAACCGCCCTGTCGACCGCGCGCGAGATCATCACGCTCTGGGTGGCCCGCATGGTGGTGTGCGGGCTGTTCAACACCGGGCAGGTTCCGTTTCGCGACGTGGTCATTCACGCCGTGATCCAGGACGGACAGGGCCGCAAGATGTCGAAGACGCTGGGCAACGGCGTCGATCCGGTCGACATCATCGATGCCTACGGCGCCGACGCGCTGCGCTACACGCTGGCTGAACTGGCCACCGAAACCCAGGACATTCGCATTCCGGTCAAGCCGCTGAAGCTCCCGGACGGACGGCAGGTCAACTCGTCAGAGCGGTTCGAGAAAGGCCGCAACTTCGTCAACAAGCTGTGGCAGGTGTCGACCGGCCTGGTGATCCCCAACCTGACCGGCGCTGCCCCGCGCGCGCTCACGCATGACGAGCTCGCGCTGGAGGATCGCTGGATTCTCTCGCGGCTGGCCGGGTGCGCGGCGGCGGCCGACGACGCTCTGCGCGGTTACCACTTCAGCGAATACGTTCAGGCGCTCTACGGCTTCATGTGGAACGACTTCTGCGACTGGTACGTCGAGATGACCAAGCCACGCCTTCGCGCCGGCGGCGCGGGCGCGGACGCCGCCCGGCAGATCCTTTGCTGGTGTCTCGACCGGCTGCTGCGATTGCTGCACCCGGTCGTACCGTTCGCCAGCGAGGCGATCTGGGAGTTGCTTCGGTCGGCCGCACCGGTGCGCGGCGTCTTCGACCTGGTGCACGCCGAGCCGCTGCTCGCGACCGCCGCGTGGCCCGAACCCCGTGACGACGAGCGAGACGAATCGGTTGAGGCCGATGTCGAGGTACTCAAGGCTGTCATTCGCACCTTGCGGGATGTCCGCACGCGCGTCAACGCCCTGCGACCGGGGCGGCCGGCGCTGCGCTCACTGCCGCGGGCGGTGGTTCGCGGTAGCCTGCGATGCTGCGAGCTGCTCGAACGGCACGGCTCGTTTGTGCGGCTGCTGGGCGGCTGCGACGAGCTGCACTTCGGACCGGACGTCGCCAAGCCAGCGGGGTCGATGACGCACGTCCACGAGGCAGCACAGATTTTCGTGCCGGTGGCCGACCTGGTCGACCTGGCGGCGGAACGGCAGCGGCTGCTGTCGGACATTCACGATCGCGACGCCGCGCTGAGCAGAGAAAGCGAGCGTCTCGGCAACGCCGCATTTGTCGCCCGCGCCGCGCCGGACGTGGTCGAACGGGCCCGCGCCCGCGTGGCCGAGCTGGCCGAACAGGTCGCCGTGCTGCGGCAGCATCTGGCCGACCTGGAGTAACGCGAACCGCGGCGCGCGGCGGCTTGACAAGTCGGAACGGGCAGCATTAGGCTCGCTTGCCGACGGTGGAGAGTTGACGATGGAGGTTCGCGTTGATCTGGCTCGGATCATCATCCAGGACAACTCGGACCAGCAGTACATCGTGCTCAAGGAGCGCGAAGGTGATCGCAGCTTTCCGATCGTGATCGGAGACAACGAGGCCAACGCCATCGATCGCCGTCTCAAGAAGCAGAAGCTCAGCCGGCCGATGACGCACGACCTGCTGTCGACGATCATCGAACGGCTGGATGGCGAGCTGGAAAAGATCGTCATCCACGATCTGAAGGAACACACGTTCTTCGCGAAGCTGGTGATCCGCCAGGATGGGCGCGTGGTCGAGATCGACTCGCGGCCGTCGGACGCAATCGCCATCGGCGTGGCGAACGAGACGCCGCTCTACGTCGAGGACGCCGTCCTCCGAGAAGTCTGTGGGTAGGGTCGGTCCTGAGCACGGGCCGCGCGATGGGACACGGACGCGCATGACGACATCGACACATCGAACCGACGTCGACCAGTTCTGCTCGCGATTGCCCGCGCTGGTCGGAGCGGAGGCCGCGGCCGGTCAGACCGTGGTCGTCAGCCGCGCACCGGCCATCGTCGATGTCATGGGTGGTTCGTGCGAGGACTGCGGTGGTCTGGTTCTGCAAGGAGCCTTAGACGTGGCCGTGGCGGCCGGCGCCGCCCTGCGGGGCGATGGCAGGATCGTCGTCGGCTGGCTGAACGGCGGCGGCGAGCCGATCGAGATCGCGACTCCCGCTGAAGTCGTCCTGAAGGCCGCGGCACGCAGCGACGCCGATGGCGGCGACGCCGCCGGACTCGACCGCCGCGGCACGCGCGTTATCCACGCCCTGCTCCACGAACTGGCGGCAGCTGGCGCGGCCGACGCCCTGCGCGGCGGGCTGAGCGTCATCGTCCAGTCCGACTGGCCGGCCGACGCCGTCCTCGACCTGGAGGGGTCGCTCGCGGCGGCCGTGGGCGAAGCGGTCTGCGCGCTCGTGTCGCCGTCGATGGAGGCGATTCGCAAGGCGGAGGCGTGTCGGTGCGCCATGGTCGCCTGCGGCGCCGTCAGTGCCGGCCGTCGAGTGCCGCTGGCGGCGCTCCTGGCCGAACCGCGCAGCCTTCTGCTGATCCGTGGAACCCCGCAGCCGACGCAAAGCTCGCTTGAACTGCCGGATGGCATCGCCGTCGTGGCGCTCGACGTTGAGGTCGGTCGCCCGGTCAAACCGGCCCGTCATGTGGACTCCCGGGTCGCCGCGGCCATGGGACACATCATCATTCGCGGGCTGATCCGGGCGGAAGGGCGGCAGATGGATGTCGACGGCTCGTGCCTGGCGAACATCTCGCCGCCTGAGTACGTCGAACGTTTCCGCAATGAGGTGCCGACCAAGCTGAGCGGGGCCGCGTTCATTCAGAAGTACGGCCCGCTCGATGACGCCGAGCGGCCGGTTGAACCCACCCGCATCTACAAGGTCCGCTCGCGTGTCGAGCACGTCATCTACGAAAACCGGCGCGTGCACGAGTTCGCGACGGCCATCGCTCGAACGCGGCGCACGACCGATGTGCAAGATCTCGCGAAGGCCGGGGAGCTGATGTACGCCTCGCACTGGAGCTACAGCCAGCGCTGCGGCATCGGCACGCTTGAATCGGACGAGATCATCGACGCCATCCGCGAACTGGGTCCCGATGCCGGATTCTTCGGCGCGAAGACGACGGGATTTGGCAGCGGCGGCGGCATCGTCGTGCTCATGCGCGACACGCCAGCCGTCCACGCCGCGTTGACCGGCGTGTTGAATGACTTCCGGGCGCGCCGCGGGCGGCGCGTTCGACTGTTTCAGGGGGCTGCTTCCGGCGCGGCGAGATTCGGGGTACGGCGCCTGGCCTCGGCGCCGCCGGCGCCGGTTGTGGCGTAGGGACGCACGCGGTCCGGCCCCGCGCCGAGGAGTCTTCTCACGAATCTCGGCCTGAACGATCGTGTCGCACTGGTCATCGGGGCCAGCAAGGGGCTGGGGCGGGCCTGTGCCGAGGCGCTGGCGGCCGAAGGCGCGCACGTCGCCATGGTGGCGCGGACACGTGACGCGCTTCAGGCCGCGGCGGATGCCGTCGCCGGACAGCACCGCGTGCGCACCCTCGCCATTGCAGCCAACGTGGCCAGCGGCGACGACTGCCGTCGCGCCGTGGAAGAGACGGCATCCGCGTTCGGCCGGCTTGATGTCCTGGTCACCAATACCGGCGGTCCGCGCGCCGGGGCCTTCGACGCCCTCGACGATGACGCGTTCGCGGCCGCGTTCGAGTCGACGCTGATGAACGTGGTGCGACTCGTTCGGGCGGCGGTGCCCCACATGAAAGCCCGCCAGTGGGGCCGCGTCATCAACATCACGAGCATCTCGGCGCGACAGCCGATCGACGGCCTGCTGCTCTCGAATACCATCCGACCGGCGGTGGTCGGGCTGGCCAAGTCGCTCTCGTTCGAGCTGGCGCCCCAGGGCATTCTCGTCAACAACGTCTGCCCCGGAATCTGCCGCACCGACCGCATGGAGGAACTGGTGGCGGCCCGCAGCCGCATGACCGGCCGCACGCCCGAGCAGGTGCTGACGGACATGACGGCCTCGATCCCGCTTCAGCGCATGGGCGAACCGGCCGAGCTGGCCGCCCTCGTTGCGTTCCTCGCTTCGGAGGCCGCCAGTTTCATCACCGGCACGACCATCGCCTGCGACGGCGGCGCGAGCCGCGGGCTGCTCTAATCTCCCCGTGCGGCATTCGTTCCCGAGCCTCCGAGTGTGGTGCCTCCGAGCGACGCTCGCGCTGCTGCTCGCGCTGACGCCCGCCGGCTGCGCGGGGCGCGGCGCCCGCGCACCGCTTGCCATCGAGCAGTTCCCGGATGTCGATTTCGGCTTCGTGACCGGGCACGTCGTGGTGGCCCGAAAGCTGGCCGGGAGCGCAACGGATGCGACCGGCTTTCCCATCGGGCCGGCCGCGGTGGTGACGGTCGGACACGCGTTCGCCCCGTCCGACGCCGTGGTGGGCCATCGCGCGCTGGCGTTCGGCGACGCGCCGCTGCCGGGGAAGGGCCGTGTGCTGGTCATCGGCGGCCACCCGGGCTCGCCCTGGAAGCAGGGCGAACTGGTGCAACTCGTACGGCCGGACCGGGAGCGCGGCGACTTCGCACTGATTCGACTGCGATTCCCGCTGCGCGCCTGGGACCGCGTGATCGACCCGGCGCTGCGCCCCACCGCGGGCGAACGGGTCGTCGCCGGCAGCCGCAACGGCCGCGACGATGATCGCGTATTGCGCATCTGCGACCCGCCGTCACCGCCCGATGTCATCGCCCGCGCGCACCGCGGCGTGCCGCCGGATGCCATCTTCGCGGAGCCCAGTCTGCCGCCGGGATGGTCGGGTGCCCCGATCAAGGCACGCCGCGCCGTGCCCGGGCGCATGGGCGCCGACGAGTGGGTCACGTTCGGGTGTCTGGCGTTCGAGTATCAGACCGGCCCGCTGGGGCGGCGCTATGCGGTCATCGTGCCGCTGCCGGCCGACGTGCAGCGCTATTCAGACCTGACGCCGATGTCGGACCTGCCGACACGGCTCACAACTCTTCAATACTGATCTGCTGGTTGGCGTACACGTTGATCGCCCCGGCGATTCGAAGGGACTCCTCGACAATCCGCGCGGCCGGCAGGTCCGAATGCGACAACAGGGCCCGCGCCGCCGCGATTGCCAATGCGCCGCCCGAACCAATGCCGACGATGCCATCGGAGGGTTCGATGACGTCACCCCCGCCGCCGATCAGCAGCGACACCTCGGCGTCGGCCACGACCAGCATCGACTCGAGCCGGCGTAGGATGCGATCCGTACGCCAATCCTTGGCCAGCTCGATCGCCGCGCGCTTGGTGCTTCCCTTGTGAGCGTCGAGCTTGGCCTCGAACCGCTCGAGCAGCGCGAACGCGTCGGCAGCCGAGCCGGCGAAGCCGACCAGCACCCGGCCTTCGCCCAGCCGCCGCACCTTTCGGGCGTCGTGTTTGAGGATGGCGTCGCCAAGCGTGACCTGTCCGTCACCGCCGACCGCGACGCGACCGTCCCGCCGGACCGACAGGATGGTCGTGGAATGCACCTTGGGATTCATACCGGGGTCCGCCTGAGAGCGACCGTGCCGTGTCCAGCCGGTATCATCAGTGGGGCGGCCGGAGGCGTCAACGAGATGCGACATGCCCGATGGGCGATCGTGTGGATGCTGCTGCCACTGACCGCATGCCCGGCCAGCCGGTCGGCGAACGGACCAACCACGACCCCCGCCACGCAGCCCGTCGCGACGACATCCGCAGCCGATCGACCGTCGCCGCCGACCCAACCATCCACCCGGCGGGCCGAAGTCGCACCGGCGCGCCCGTCGCCCCCGAAGTGGATCACGACGTACGACGTGGATGACCCGGACGCCGACGCCGTACTCGATGCACGAGCCGAGGCGTCGAGACGGCTACGCATCGATTCCCGAAACGTCCGCCTGTTCCGTATCGACCTCCGCGAGCTGCGCGACCCGGCCTCGCCGCGCGGTTCGTGGAACCTCACGCTCGACCGCCAGCCGTTTGAACTGACCGGCCGGCGCGGACAGGTCATCACGTTCGCTCGCAGCCAGACCGGCCGTTGGGACATCATCGACGCTCAATAGCGCGACCGCTTGGGGCGAGAGCCGGAGCCGACTCCCCCGCGCGCCGCTGGTGTGATACACTGACGCCTATGCTGACGCGTCGGATACTCTGGCTCTGGGCGCCGATCATGTTCGCCGGGTTATCGGGCTGCGAGGACATCCCGCGAGGGTCGGCCGAACGCAACGATCTCGCAGCCATGAGCACCGCCCAACTGACGCTGATCAACCGCGCGGGTCAACGACACGCCCTGACGGTCTGGCTGGCCCGGACGCCGGCCGAGCAGGCTCGCGGACTGATGAACGTGCCCGAGGCGGAGCTGCCCGCCGACCGCGGCATGCTCTTCATCTTTCCGTTCGACCAGGTCCTGAGCTTCTGGATGCGCAACACGATCATCCCGCTCGATATCGCCTATATCCGCAGCGATGGCACCATCGTCCGAGCCCTGACCATGCAGCCACTCGATGAGAACAGCCACCCATCGATCGAGCCGGCCCGGTTTGCGCTCGAGGTACGGGCCGGCGAGCTGGCTGCGCGCGGCATCGTTGCGGGCGATCGGGTCGAAATCCCGCCTTCTCTGCTTAACCCGACCCCTTAGCGGACCGACGATCCATCCGGACGCCGGAAACGGCCCCGCCCTCCGCAGACTGAACGGCGGGGAGCCGCCATCGAACGCCGCGCCGGGGGATCGCAACTCGCATGAAACCGCCTGTTTCCGTTCCGCTTCCGAGACCTGGGACCCGGACCCCCCGGGGGCCGTTCGCGCGCGCCATCGCCGGCGACTCGTCGGCCCCCGTTGTCCATGTGGCCGTTCTCGACGCTTCCCCGACACGCGCCGCCCCGCCTTTCAGTCACGCGCTGGCCGCCACCGGACCGGGCCTGGAACTCGTCCGTTTCGCCCTCGACGCCACGGCCGACCCGAACAACCTGCGGGATGTCGATGTGGTCGTGCTCAAGGACGAACCGGGAGGCGACGCGGCACCGGAATCGCCGCTGCTGGACGTGCTCTCGTCGCTGCGGAAACGGCAGATCGGCACGGCCGTCGTCACCGACCGGCCGTGGATGTTTGCCGGATTCACGAGCGGCGTGGTGTGCGTACCGAGCAGCGCATCGGCTGAACTGCTGCGCGGCGTGTGCCTATCTCTGGCCCACCTGCGACCGGTGCTGCGGCAACTGGACGGCGAGATGCTCAATCTGGAGCGGCTCGGCCGGCAGATCGCCCGACACCTTGAAGAAATCAACCAGGAGCTGCGGCTGGCGGCGCGCCTGCAGCACGACTTCCTGCCGCGACAGCTCCCCGGCGGCGGCTGCCTGCGATTCGCCTCGCTCTTCCGACCTTATAGTTGGGTCAGCGGGGATACGTTCGACATCTTCCGGCTGGACGAGCACCGCGTCGGGTTCTACGTGGCCGACGCCGTAGGTCATGGCCTGGCGGCCGGATTGCTCACCATGCTGATCAAGAACGCGATCCAGATGGCGCGGGTTTCCGGCGGCGGCGGCTTCGTCTCGCCCGGGCACATTCTGGCGCGGCTGAACGAGGCGATGGCGGCGCAGGAGCTGCCCGACTCGCAGTTCATTACAGCGTGGTATGGCGTCATCGACGAATCGACGCGCGTTCTGCGATACGCCAGCGGCGGTCACCCGCCGCCGATGGTGATCGACGCCGACGGTTCCGCCCGGGCGCTGACGAGCGACGGATGCCTGGTCGGTGTCTTCCCGGATCAGCAGTTTGTGGAATGCGAGGAGACGCTGGCAAGCGGCCAGCGGCTGCTGCTGTTCAGCGACGGCATCGAGCACATCCTGCTGGCCCCGTGCACCGCCGAGAATCAGCCGCGACGCCTGTCGGATGAGGTCGTGCCGCTGGCGACGCGGCCCGCAGGCGAATTGATCGCGTGGTTGCAGGATCGCCTCGACCGCGAGCCCGGCGGACTCTACCGGGCCGATGATGTCACGCTGATCGTGGTCGACGTGGACTGACCGTTCACCGCCCGCTCACGCACCAACAACAGCGACGCGGCGGGCGCACCACACCCGCCGGACACCGGCCACCCAATGCGAAAGAGGGAAAGCGAAGACGGCGTGCCGTCAGCGCTTGGTCCACTGGAAGCTGCGGCGGGCGCCGGCCCGGCCGTACTTCTTGCGTTCAACCTTGCGGCTGTCGCGTGTCAGGAACTTGCCGTCGCGCAGCTTGGCCTCGAACACCTCGTCGTAGCGGACCAGGGCTCGCGCCAGACCCAGCGACACCGCACCGGCCTGACCCGACGGGCCGCCGCCGTGCACGTTGGCGAAGACGTCGAACTTGGCCGCGTTGTCCGTCGCTCGCAGCGGCGCGGTGCAGGTGAATCGCAGCGCCTCGATCGGGAAGTAATCTTTCATTTCGCGGCGGTTGACCACGAACTTGCCGGAACCCGGTCGCAGCCGAACGCGGGCGACGGCCGTCTTGCGGCGGCCGGTGCCCCAGATGTAGCTCGACCCGGGCGGCGTCGCCGCGGACGCGGGGGCGGTGGTCGTCGTGGGAACGGTCTCGGTTGCTTGATCGCTCACGGTCGTCGGGCTCCGATTCAGTTCGTGCTCAGCTTGAGCGCCTGCGGATTCTGTGCCTGGTGCGGGTGCTCGCTGCCGCGATAAACCTTCAGCTTGGTCATCATCCGCCGCCCCATGGCGCTTTTCGGTAGCATACGGCGCACGGCCAGCTCGATGACGCGCTCCGGATGGCGCTGCAACAGCACCTTGATCGGCACCACCTTGCGCCCGCCGGCGTGATAGGTGTAGTAATCGTGCTCAAGCTCTTCGAGCTTGCGGCCGGTCAACTTGATCTTGCCCGCGTTGGTCACCACCACGAAATCACCGGTGTCGACGTGGGCGGTGTACTGGGGCTTGTGCTTGCCCATCAGCACCGTGGCAATGCGAGCCGCCAGACGTCCCAGCACGCGATCCGTGGCGTCTACATGCCACCAGACCCGCGGCACCTGGCCGGGCTTGGCGAGAAAACAACGAGCGGTCACGAACGACATAAATCGCTTCCTACGGCATCCGCTTTCAGTCGAATCGAGCCCAGTAGTTTACCTCGGCCTGGCTGGGAGTCAAGCCGGCCCCGCAGCCACAAAACGCCATGCCGGCGGCGTGCCGGCCGCGATGAACGACCCGCCCGACCGGCCCGTCCCGAGCGTCAGAGGCGATGCCTTCCCGCAGGCGACGCCTTCCCGCAGGGGCTGGCCGACGGCCTGCCGTTCGAGATCGTTCCTGACGAACATCCTGGCCCTGCCCCCTCGACCAGTTGCGCCAACTCGAAAACGCACCCGCCGGGAGGCCCATCCCACTGGCGACGCCGGTCGATCGTCCGCACGGCTGGACAAAGTCGGGCAACGCGGCGCAGCCCCCCGCCGAGCGCGACACGCTGCGTCGCAGCGCGCAACGCGGCACGCCGTCCGGCCGACCGCTCCGAGCCCGCCGGAGGATCGCGCTGTACTCGCGTGTCGGAGAGCGGTTCCACAGGCCGGGCAGACTTCCGACACGAGAGCATGCGTCACGTGCTCGGCGACTGCTCGGCCACCCGACCGGGACCGACCGCCGCGCGCTGAGACACCTGGGGCGCGAAGCCACCGCTCATTTTGTAATTGCAATACGAGGCTGAGCACGGTAAAAGTACGGTTGTATTCAAGGGGTTCGGCCGAGAGCCACCCGCGCAGCTGCCCACTCTCGCGGCGACTGGCGTCCGCCCCCGTCAGCGGCGGCGCCCCGCAACGCTCGGCTCCGACACCGGAGCACCCGATCCACACGGTCGCAAGCCGACCGTTCGGGAGACACACGATGA